>Ga0247727_10000091_pt1 | contig 194133 bp, 165 predicted proteins | sample WisWelCaveWW1625_FD_202498 | JGI IMG/M metagenome (GOLD analysis project Ga0247727, IMG submission 202498) | Biofilm microbial communities from Wishing Well Cave, Virginia, United States - WW16-25 | ecosystem: Environmental > Aquatic > Deep subsurface > Groundwater > Cave microbial mat... | reverse complement strand
GCGGCACGGTCTTCGCCTCCGAAACCACCGACGTGCGCGGCCCGGGCTATCCGCGCGTCGTGGACTTCGGCCTCAACGGTTCACCGGTGCGCGACGTCGGCGCCTTCGAGTTGCAGAACTGACATGACCATCATCATCGTCCTCTGTGTCGCTTCGACCGCCGCCTTTACCCAGGATGTGGGAGGCGCTTGGGACTTGCGTACGACTCTGGCGGGTCAGCCTGCCGAGCTTCTGGGTACCGCCTTCGATTCGTCTGTTGACTTGAACAGTGATGGACGGAATGACCTTCTCGTCGCAAGTCAGGGATGGAAGCCGCCGTCCTACTTCTGGCAGGCAGGAGGAGCAGTGCTTCTGGAAGCCAGATCCGGAAGGGAGATCTGGCGTTTCCTACCCCCGGATGATCCTGACTACCGTATGACTGGAAGCGCGGTTTCCTTCGTACCCGACCTTGACAGCGACGGATTCCACGACTGCCTCGTCGCAAATGTAGGTTATCCCTCAGCTAGCAGCCTCGTTGATTCTACCGGAATCGTGTTCGTCCTGAATGGCTTGACTGCGAGCGTCATCCGAGAGCACTTCGGGAGCACCTATGGGTCAGGGTCAAGCATCCGTGGAGAGCAGTTTGGCTGGTCGCTGCTTGGGATCGAGGACGTCACCTCGGACGGTCGGGGCGATTACGTCATCTCCTCGCCCTTGTCCGATCTCGGTCAAGGCACGGGTTCATTGAACGGAGAGATCGAATGCTTCTCCGGTTCGACCGGAGCCCTCGTCTGGAGGTATTCCGGCCAGCCGAACGAACTCATGGGTAAGGCCCTCGCACTCGGACCGGATCTCACGGGTGACCAGGTTCCTGAGATCCTGGTCAGTGCCGAAGGCGCCTACATCGGCAGCGCGCGGCTCGGCAAGGTGTACATCCTCGACGCTCGGACCGGCAACTGGCTCCGCACCCTTGACGGTCTGCCGGTGATCGGCTCGGCATTCACGAATTTCGGCTCGGCTCTCGGAGTCAGCGCCCAACTGGACGCCGACGACATTCCCGACATCGTAGTTGGCGCGGGTACCGCCACCACGGCAGCCGGCGTCGAAGCCGGCTATGTCGCGGCCTTCTCGGGCTCAAGCGGCCAACTGCTGTGGCGTTATGACTCCGAGATCCCGGGCGCGCGCCTGGGCGCCAGCGGCAGCGGCCTGGATGACCTCGATCTGGACGGCTACTCCGAGGTGCTCGCCGGCGCCACCGCCATTAGCACTTATCACCCCACCGGGATCGGCGAGGCGCTGGTCCTCTCCGGAAGGGATGGCAGCCTGCTCTGGAGGATTGCCACGAGTTCGGCGCACTATCAGAACTATGGATTTGTGGTCCGGGGCTACGGTCAGAACGGGCGGCTCGATCACGCGCTGATCTCCGAGCCGTTCCTGGGGCCGGTGAGCGACGGCGCGATCCACGTCGTCGAGTTCCAACCCTACCTCGAAGCCTCGGCACTGACAATCTCCTCGGCGGCCGGCGGTCTCGTCCACTATCAACTCGACTTCCCGCAATCGGAGGCGGGTGTCCCCTACGCGCTGCTCGCATCCACGTCCGGCCGCGGACCGACCCTGCTCGGCGGCCTGCTCGTGCCCCTCACGCGGGACGCCGCGCTCGTTCGCTGCATCGCCAACCGCTATCCGCAGGAATTCCTCCTGCCGCGCGGGATCCTTGACGCGCAGGGCGACTCGGACGCCGGCCTGATGATCGCGTCAGGACGGCTCAACGGCTTCATCGGCCGCACGATCCACCTCGCCGCAGTGACCGGAATCAGCGGCACCGGCCGGCTCTCCTCGATCGCGGTGCCCCTCACCGTGCAGCCGTAGTCAGCGCAGGCGACGGAGCGAATCGAAGCAAACGCGGCGCGATGAGGGGTGGATGCTAGGCTCTTCCCGATGCTCGCATTGCTGCTCACCCTCATCCCCCAGACCCCGGTGACGGACTTGGTGCACGTTCCGGTCCGCTCCGCTGCGGAGTTGGCCGCGTTGAGCGCGATGCTGCACGACGTGGACGAACACCATCCGTCCCTCGCGGCCGGCTACGCGATCGTTTACGCGACCGACGCCGAACAGGCCGCGCTGTTCGCGGCGGGCATCCCCTTCGAGATCCGGATCGAGGATCTGTCGGCGTGGTACGCGGCGCGCGCCGCCGCCGATCCTCTGCCGCGCGGCGGCCCGGTCGGTTCGATGGGCGGTTTCCGTACGCTGGCGGAAATCGAGCAGGAGATGGACCGGCTGGCGGCGACCTTCCCGCTGATCGTGTCGCCGAAATTCTCGGTCGGCACTTCGATCCAGGGCCGCCCGATCTGGGCGATGCGCATCAGCACGACGCCCGCCGCGCACGACCCCGCCAAGCCGGTCGCGTGGTACGACGCGATTCATCACGCGCGCGAGCCGATGTCCGGCGAGGCGATCCTGCGCTTCGCCGATTTCCTGGTGTCCAACTATGGCGCCGACGCCGACGCCACGCGCATCGTGGCCACGCGCAACAGCCTGTTCATACCCTGCGTCAATCCCGACGGCTACGAGTTCAACCGCCAGATCGCGCCGAACGGCGGCGGCCTATGGCGCAAGAACCGGCGCAACAACGGCGGCGGTTCCTTCGGCGTGGATCTGAACCGCAACTACGCGTGGGAATGGGGACCGCAGTGGCCCGGATCGAGCGGCAATCCGGACTCGGACACCTACCGCGGCACCGCGCCCTTCAGCGAACCTGAGACCGCCGCGCTGCGCGACCTGCTGGCGCAGCAGACTCCCGGCATGAGCATCTCCTGCCACACGTACAGCGATCTGCTGCTCTATTCGTGGGGTTACAACACCATCGTCACGCCGGACAATGGCGCGTTCCGTCAGTACGGCGAGGACATGACGTCCGAGAATGGATGGGACTACGGCACCGTCTGGCAGTTGCTGTACATCGCCAACGGCGGCAGCATTGACTGGCACTACGGCCAGCACGGCGCCTTCGCGTTCACGCCGGAGATCGGCAGCCAGACCGACGGCTTCTGGCCTTCGCCCTCGCGGATTGACGCGCTTGCGGCCGACGCGCACCGCCCGCTGCTGCGCACCGCGCAGTGGACCGGCGGCTGGGCCGAGTCGTTGGGAGAGCAGTGGACCGAGACCAGCGGCGACGGCGATACCGATCTCGAGCCGGGCGAGACCTGGAGTCTTGCCTTCTCGCTGCAGAACGGCGGAGTTGAGGCGGTCGCCGGCACGCTGGACGTCGTCAGCGGCGGGCCTTTTGCCGCAGTTTCCGGCGGGCCTGCGGCGCTGACGCTGCCCGCGCGCAGCCTCGCCACCAGCCCGGCCTTCAGCGTGGCCTTCGCGGCCAACGCGCCGGGCGGCGCCTCGATCCCTCTCGATCTCGTGCTCGATTACGACGGCCACGCGAGCGCGCTGGACGTTTCCGTAACGCTCGGCGGGCAGCGCGTGCTGGCACGCGACACGATGGAGACCGACGACTTCGGCTGGGCCGCCAACAACGCGACCAACTGGTCGTGGGAGCGCGCGAATCCCGAGCCGACCTCGACCAACGGCCAGACGGCCCAGACGGGCGACGATCACACTGCGGTCGGAACGCTGTGCTGGGTGACCGGCGCGGCGGCCGGCGGCTCGGTCGGCGCCAACGACGTGGACGGCGTCGCCACACTGACCAGCGCGCCGCTGAACCTCGCCGAATTTGACAACGTCGAACTGGCGTACTGGCGCTGGTTCGCGAACGATCCCGGAACCGGCGGCGACGACCGTTTCCTCGCGGAGGTCAGCGCCGACGGCGGCGCGAACTGGACGACGCTGGAGGACGTCGGCAACGACAACGCGTGGCGCGAGGCATCCTTCGCGCTCGAAAACTTCATCCCGCTCGCCGGCGCGGTCGTGATCCGCTTCACGGTCGCCGACGACCCCAACAATGACATCACCGAGGGCCTGCTCGACGATCTCGAACTGCGCACGCGCTCGATCGCGCCGACGCTGGCGCTGTACGGCCCGGCGCAGGCCGGCGCAACCGCCGCCTTCTTCGTGTCGGGCGCCGCCGACGCCGCCTTCGATCTCGCCTACTCCTTCACGCGCACCGCGGGGCAGCAGGTCGGCGGGATCGCGGGCCTGCTCTATCTCGGGTCGCCCTACACCCTGTTCGCGAGCGGGATCGGTGACGGCGAGGGCCTCGGCAGCAGCCTGATCTCTTTCCCGCCGGCCGCGGCTGGGCGCACGGTGCACTTCCAGGGAGTTTCCGGCTTCGGCACGCCGCAAGCGGAGTTCACCAACGCGCTGACCGCGGTCTTCCCGTAGCGTCGCGTCGCGTTGCGCGTCATCGCCTGGAACGTCAACTCGATCCGCACGCGGCTCGAGCGCCTGGTGGGCCTCCTGGACCGGCACCGGCCCGACCTCGTCTGCCTGCAGGAGACCAAGGTGGAGGATGCCTCCTTCCCGCACGCGGCGCTCGCCGCCGCGGGATACCGCGCGGAGACGCACGGGCAGAAGACTTACAACGGGGTCGCACTGATCGCGCGGGCCGGTCTGGCGCTGGACGAGGTCGCGCGCGGCTTCGCGGGAGATCCTGCGCCCGAGCAGGCGCGGGTGATTGCCGCACGCTGCGGCGGGATTCGTTTCGTCAATCTGTACGTCGTCAACGGGCAGGCGGTCGGCTCGGAAAAGTACGCGCTGAAACTGCGTTGGCTCGCGGCGCTGAACGCCGCGCTGTCCGCCGCGCACAAGCCTTCGGCGCCGCTCGTGCTGCTCGGCGATTTCAACATCGCGCCTGAGGATCGCGACGTGCACGACCCCGAGGTCTGGCGCGGCCAGGTGTTGTGCTCGGACGAGGAGCGCGCCCGGCTGCGGGCGCTTCTGGAGTGGGGAACGGAGGACCTGTTCCGCCGGCACGAGCCCGGCCCCGGCCACTATTCCTGGTGGGATTACCGTGCCGGTGCCTTCGCGCGGGGCTACGGCTTGCGGATTGACCTCGCGCTCGGTACGGCGTCCGCCGCGGCGCGCTGCAGCGGGGCCCGGCACGACCGCGAGGAGCGCAAGCAGGGCGCCTGGGAGTCGAAACCTTCGGACCACGCGCCGCTGATCCTGGAATTCGGGGATTGAAGTCGCTCAAGGCCCCTCCCGGGCCGGCCGATAAGCGTCTGTAGACCTTCACCTCGTAGATCTCGGTCGAAGACACGAGTTCAACCCCAACCAAACAGCAAAGATGAAGATGAAGCGCCAATCTGGTTTCACAATCATCGAGATGCTCATCGTGGTCACCATCCTGGCCATGCTCGCAGGCATCTTGATTCCTGTTCTCGAAGACGCCGCGCGGTCAGCGCGCGACGCGCGCAGGGCTGCGGACCTGAAGAACGTCCACTCCTCGCTCGAGTCCTACAAGCGCGTGATCGGCACCTACCCGGACACCGGTGACGAGTGGTTCGGCGACATGTCCGACAACGGCGGTTACGGCTACGACGCCGCGGGTTACATCCCGGGCCTCGTTCCCGACTATCTGCCGGCCCTGCCGAAGGATCCGGACAGCGAGTATCCGACCGCCGCGGAAGGCTACATGTTCCGCTCCGACGGTACGGACTTCAAGTTCGTGCTCAATGGCACCCCCGAGTCCTACGCTGCCGGCAACCCGTTCTACGATCCGCAGCGCGCCGCCACGGCGTGGCAGATCAGCAGCCCGGGCGCCTACAACTGGTAAGGACTCGCCGAGGAAACTTGGCCTGACCGAGTCTGCTGCGCGCCGCCGATGCGAAAGCACCGGCGGCGCATTTTTCGTTTCAGGCCGCACCGGCGCCCGGCCGATAAAGGTGAAAAGCGGAAATGATGCACACCACTCGTCTGCGTTCCGGATTCACGATCATCGAGATGTTGATCGTGGTCACGATCCTCGCCCTGCTCGCGGGGATCCTGATTCCCATCCTTGAGCAGGAGACGGTGCGCGCGCGCGACGGCCGCCGTGCCGGGGACCTGCGCTCGGTGGCGAGCGCGCTCGTGACGTACAAGTCGCTCTCCGGGACGTTCCCGGACACCGGCGACGAGTGGTTCGGCGACTCCGCCACCTACGGGAGTTACGGCTACGACGCCGCAGGCTACATCCCGGGGCTGGTTCCGGATTTCCTTCCCTATCTGCCGAAGGATCCCAACCCTGCCTATCCGGACGGCACCGGCGCGGGCTACATGTACCGCTCGGACGGACAGGACTTCAAGTTCGTGATCAACGCGACGCCCTCCATCTATCTGATCAGCAATCCGTTCTTCGACCCGACGCGCCCGTCCAGCGGCTGGCAAGTCAGTTCACCCGGCGGCTACAACTGGTAGTCCGTTGCCGCAGCAGGCCCGGCGCGTAGGTTGATGCGCCGCACTCCGCGCCGGACCTGCCGTGGCAACTCACCACGATGCACTTCTCAGCCGCGGTGAATGACCCGCTCGACCGTGCGGTGATCTGCGCTGCCGCCGCGGGGACCGGTCAGGCGACCGTGATCTCCTTGCAGAGATACACGTCCTGGATCAAGTGCAGCAGTTCGACTCCGTCGCGCATCGGTTTCTGGAAGGCCTTGCGCCCGGAGATCAGGCCCATGCCACCCGCGCGCTTGTTGACAACCGCCGCGACCGCCGCGTCCTGCAGGTCGTTGGCTCCGCTCGCTCCGCCGCTGTTGATCAGGCCCGCGCGCCCCATGTAGCAGTTGGCGACCTGATAGCGGCACATGTCAATCGGGTGGTCGCCCGAGAGGTCCGAATAGACCTTCTTGTGGGTCTTGCCGAATTTCAGCGCCTCGAAACCATTGCCGTTGTGCTCCGGCATCTTCTGCTTGATGATGTCGGCCTCGATCGTCACGCCGAGGTGGTTGGCCTGACCGGTCAGGTCGGCGGCAGCGTGGTAATCCACGCCGTCCTTCTTGAACTCGGAGTTGCGCAGGTAGCACCACAGCACCGTCGCCATGCCGAGTTCGTGCGCCTGATGGAAAGCCTCGCTGACCTCGCGGATCTGCCGACGGCTCTCCGCGCTGCCGAAGTAGATCGTCGCGCCGAGCGCCTGCGCGCCCATGTCGAAGGCCTGCCTGACGTTCGCGAACAGCGTCTGGTCGTAGGTGTTCGGGTACGACAAGAACTCGTTGTGATTGATCTTCACCAGGAAAGGGATCCGGTGCGCGTACTTGCGCGCCACCGCGCCCAGCCCGCCGAGCGTGGACGCGACCGCGTTGCAGCCGCCTGCGATTCCCAATTCCACGATCCGCGCCGGATCGAAGTATTCCGGATTCGCCGCGAAGGAGGCGCCCGCCGAGTGCTCGATGCCCTGGTCCACCGGCAGGATCGAGACGTAGCCGGTGCCGGCCAGACGCCCGTGGTTCAGGATGGCCTGCAGTCCGCCCAGCACGCGCGTCGGCCGGTCGGAGAGGGCGAGACTGCGGTCCACGAAATCCGGACCCGGCAGCAGCAGCCGCTCCTTGGGGATGCGCGCGCCGGTGAATTGAAGCAGCGGCTCGGCCTGGGCGCCGAGCAGGGTCTGGATGCGGCTGGTGGAGGCAGGCATGGGCGGGAATGGGGCCGAGATTCTATCCGGGAGCAGGCTGCAACCGGAACCGCGTGCTAAGGTTCCAAGCAGCATGATCCCGCTCCGATTCGTCGCCCTCGCCCTTGCGACCGCGCCCTTTTTGACACCGCGCGCCATCCCGCCGATGGAACTGCGCAACGTGCAGAGCAGCGGCATGACGCGCTGGTACCGCGTACACGTCCCCGACGACTACGACCCGAACCAGTCCACACCGGTGATCCTTGCCTTCCACGGCGGCGGCGGCGACGCGCGCCAATTCGCGGATCACACCCAACTGTGGGTGACCGCGGACCGCGAGGATTTCCTGCTGGTGTTCCCGGAAGGCACCGGCACCCTCGGAGGCCCGCCCTTCTTCCTGCTCGAGACCTGGAACGGCGGCAATTGCTGCGGCTGGGCCGAGAGCCACAACGTGGACGACGTGCAGTTCACGCGCGATATGGTGGCCGCGCTCGCAAGCGAATGGAACGTGGACCTCGACCGCGTCTTCGCGACGGGCCACAGCAACGGCGGGATGATGTCCTACCGCCTCGCGCTGGAGGCTCCGGATCTCGTGCGCGCAGTCGCGCCGAACGCGGCCTCGCTCGGCGTCAGCGGCCTGCCGGCGACGCCGGTACCGCTCCTCGTGATGCACGGCCGACTGGATTGCAACGTCCCCTACCAGGGCGGCGTCGGCTGCGGCATCTCCGGCACCGACAACGCAAGCCAGCGCGACAGCGTGCGTCCCTTCTGGCTGGTGAATCTGGCGCAGGCGCCCGTGCTCGCCGAGACGCGCGGCCAGGCACACCGCTACGAGATGGCCGCGCCCGCGACCGGCGCGCCGATCTGTTACTGGTGGCTGACCGACCACGGCCACGCCTGGCCCGGCCACGGCTCCGGCGGCCTGCCGAACGAGCCCTGCAACTACGACATTGACGCCAACGACGAGATCTGGGCATTCTTCTCCCAGTTTTAATTCGACGGCGCGGTCTCGAACACGATCGTCCTGTCGGGAAGAATTTCCCTTAGAATCGCATCGTGGAACTGCTCCTCGTCTCGATTCTCTTTGCCGTCCAGAGTACTGTCGGCGAGGCCAGCCCGGAGCCGCAAGCCTTGTGGACGGAGTGGCTCGGCTCGTGGGAGATGCTCGAAGTCACCGCAGTGCGCCAGGACCTCCGGCTCGAACTCGACCTCGAAATGCAAGGCGTCGAGGGCGAGGGCTCCGCGGTGCAGCAGGAATTCCGGCAGGCCTTGGAAGGGGTGCGTTGCGACCTGCTTTACCGCATCCGCATTGCCTCCGCCGATCGCCTGCGCCTTGAGCTTCAGGGGAGTTTCTCCGTAGTTTCTCCCGATGAGCAAGAACTATTCGTGGTGAAAGGATGCGCCGGATTGCTCGCGGACGGCGAGACTCTCCGCCTCTGGGCCGACGGCACGCTCAGCAAAGAGCCGGAGCCATTCCGCGGCGGAGCGAGCATCCGCCAGGCAACGGCAGAGTCAATCTACGCCGAGATTCTCGCGATGTTCCGCGCAGCCGTGACCAAGGAACCGACGATGCGCGCTTACAGCCAGATGGTTGACGCAGCGCCGCCAACCCTGATGACCTACCTGCATCCGCGCAACTATTGGCTCACGTCGGCTGAGGCGATGACCGCCACCCGCTTCGAAGTTGCCGGTGACGCGGTGAGAGTGGAGCTGAGGATCCCAGAGGACTCACTCCAGGCCTACGCCAATATCGAGGCCATGATGGCGGAACCGGCGACTGACGACGAGGAGTTCTACGCGTTCATGCGCTCGCTCCGTATCGAGATCAGTTGTGATCGAACGACCGGCTGGATTCACGAGATGACCTTCCGGGGCGACTTGCTTCTGCAGGACTGGGATCCTGAGCTGCAAGGCTCGGTCGCCGCGCGTTTCACACTGCGGAGCGAACTCCTGGAGTGGATCGCGCCTTCCCCGGAGGAGATGCAACCACCGGAGGGCCTTGCGTGGTTCGATCTCGAGGTCCTGGTTCCGCTGATCCGGATGCTGATGAAGCAGAGTTTCCCTGCTCAGAACGCGTCGGACGACGACTTGGAGTTCTAGCAGGCTGCTGAAAAAGGGCTTTCGTCTGGCGCGAGTGATCGCGGTCCGGATCCAGGAGCCGGAATCCGGCGCGTATTGGTCAATACGGGCCGGTTCTGGCGACGCCGAGCCGGGCCGGGAGCGCCGTGTCCGGGCGAAACTGACTTTTTCGGCATCCTGTTAATGCAATTGCGCGTCAGCGCACGCGCGCGCCGTCGAACCACACCTGCTCGATCCTCACCGCGACGATCTCCCGCGGCTCCAGGCCGGCGAGATCGCGGTCGAGGATCACGAAGTCGGCGCGGCAACCGGGCGCCAAGCGGCCCAGATCCTCTTCGCGGAAGGCCGCGTAGGCCGGCCACACCGTCATCGCGCGCAGCGTTTCATCCGGCGTCATGCGCTGCTCGGGATGCCAGCCAGCGAGCGGATCACCCGCGAGCGTGCGGCGATGCACTCCGGCGCAGTAAGCGGCGCGCACGTCGAGCGCCTCCACCGGAGCGTCGCTGCCGTTGGCGATCATGCAGCCCGCGTCGAGCAGCCAGCGCCACGCGTAGGCGCCGCGCGCACGCTCCGGCCCGAGCCGCGCCTCGGCCCACGGCATGTCGCTGGTCTGATGCTGCGTCTGCATCGCGGGCAGCACGCCGAGTTCGGAGAAGCGCACGACGTCGTCGCGCTGCAGAACCTGCGCGTGCTCGATGCGCCAGCGCGCGTCGCGCGCGCCGGTCCGCTGGTACGCGTCCAGCACCATGCGGTTGCCGCCGTCGCCGATCGCGTGCGTGCAGACCTGGAAGCCCGCCGCGTGCGCGCGGCGCCCGATCTCGCGCATGCGCTCGGGCGTGGTCAGGGCGAGGCCGCGATGACCGTGCTCGTCGGCGTAGTCGGCGAGCAGCAGCGCGCCGCGCGAGCCGAGCGCGCCGTCGGCGTAGAGTTTGACCGCGCGCACCGCCAGCACGCCGCGCGACTCGAAGTCCGGCTCGGGGCCGCGCGCAAACCATTCCTCGAGCAGCGGCGCGTCGGAGCCGTCGAGCATCGCATGCACGCGCAGTCGCAGACGCCCTGCGCTGGCCCAGCGCCGGAACAGCGCGATCTCGCGCGCGCCGATCCCGGCGTCATGCACCGCGGTGATGCCCTGCGCGTGCAGCGCCTCCTGCGCGAGCGCCAGCGCCTGTTCCAGTTCGGCTTCGCTCGGCGCCGGCATCACGCGCCCGATCCAGCCCATTGCCTCGTCCACGAAGACTCCGGTCGGCGCGCCCGCAGCGTCGCGCAGGATGCGTCCTCCGGGCGGATCGGGCGTCTGCGCGCCGACGCCCGCGGCGCGCATCGCCGCGGCGTTGGCGAGCAGCGCGTGGCCGTCCACGCGCGTCAGCACCGCCGGCCGCTCCGGCAACGCTTGCGACAGCGCTGCGTGCGTGGGAAACTCCTGGACCGGCCAGTCGTTCTGGTCCCAGCCGAAGCCCTGCAGCCACGCGCCGTCGGGCAGTTCGCGCGCCTTCGCCACGGCGCGCGCGACGACCTCCTCGTAACTGGCCGAGCCGGTGAGATCGGCATGCATCCGCGCCAGGCCGATGCCGGTGAGGTGCAGGTGCGCGTCGGCGAAGCCGGGATAGACCGTGCGGCCATCCAGGTCCACCGTTTCCGCGTTGCGCCCCGCCGCGCGCGCCACGGCCGCGCGCGATCCGACGGCAATCACGCGGCCGTCGCGCACGGCCATCGCCGCGACGACGCTGCCCTCCGCATCCATCCTGTGGATGCGTCCGCCGTGGAAGATCGTGGCGGGCTCGGGCTGACCGCCCAGCGGCACCGTGCAGCCCGCCGCGAGAAGGAGGGCCAGAGCCGGCGCGGCCGCCCCGCGCATCAGGCGAGCGCGAGCATGCGCTCGAGCGCGCGGCGCGCGGGCGCCGCCAGCGCCGCAGGCACCGCGACGCGCGGCGCGCGTGCGTGCAGCGCCGCCCACAACTTCTCGGGCGTGTTCTTCTGCATGTGCGGGCAGAGGTTGCAGGCGCAGGACGCGCCCGGCGCCGGGATGTACTCGTTCCACGGAGCCTCCTTGCGCAGCCGGTAGATCATGTTGGCCTCGGTGCCGACGATGAACTCGCGGCCGCGCTCTGCCCGCACGAGTTTCAGCATGCCCGCGGTGCCGACCACGTGATCGCTGGCGTCGCGCACCGGCTTCGGGCACTCCGGGTGCGAGATCACGCGCGCGCCCGGATGTTCCCGCTTGAGCGCGAGCACCGTGTCCACCGAGAACAATTCGTGCACCATGCAGGAGCCGTTCCACAGGATCATCTCGCGGCCGGTGACCTCGTTGAGCCAGCCGCCGAGGTGGCGGTCCGGCACGAAGAGGATCGGCTGGTCCGCCGGCACGCTTTCCACCACCTGGCGCGCGTTGCCGGTGGTGCAGATCACGTCGGACAGGGCCTTCACGCCGGCCGTGCAGTTGATGTAAGCGATCGTGACCGGTCGCAGGCCCAGTTTATTCGTCAAGTGCTCCTGGTAGCGCGCCAGATCGGCCGCCTTGCACGAATCCGCCAGCGAGCAGCCGGCCTCGAGATCCGGCACGAACACCTCGGCCTCGGGACACAGGATCGCCGCGGTCTCGGCCATGAAATGCACGCCGCAGAAGCAGATCGCCCCGGCGCGGGCCTTGGCGGCAGTGCGCGCGAGTTCCAGGCTGTCGCCGACGAAGTGTGCGCACTCCTGAAGCCAGCCGTCCTGATAGGAGTGGGCGAGGATCAGGATCCCTCGCGCCGTGGCAAAGCGCTTGACTTGATCCGGCTCCGGCAAAGTCGCCGGCACCGGATGCATCGGCAGCGGGATGGTCGTGCTCATGCCGCGGAACCGTCCATTCTACGCAGATAAAGGTCGAAGCGGGTGGTACGGCCCGCGATGACGGCGTCCGGCGCGGGTCCCAGAGGCGCCGCCTGCGCCGGCCGCTTGACGACCACGCGCGGCGCGCCGCTTGCCAGGGCCGCGACCAGCAGATCGCCGGCGTCGTCGTCGGCGCCTACCAGCGCGCGGAACAAACGCATTTCCTGCTTCACCAGCGCGCTCTTCGCACGGTCAGGGTGCATCGGATCGAGGTAGATCACGTCGAACTCCGCCGCCGCGCCGCGCGCGAGGAAGTCCCGCGCGTCGGTGCGCTCAAAGCGCAGCCTGCCGCCGAGGCGCAGCGCGCCTTCCGCATCCGCCAGCGCGCGCTGCAAGGCGTCCGCCAGCAGCGCGAAGACCGCGAGATTGCGCTCCAGCGCAAGGATCTCGCAGCCGAGTGCGGCCAGCACCGCGGCGTCGCGGCCGAGACCGGCAGTCAGGTCGAGAACGCGCGCGGCGGTGCGGCCTTGCTTGACTCCGATCGCACGCGCGACCGCCTGCCCGCGTCCCCCGCCGTGCGCGAGCCGCCACCCCAGCGCCCCGCCGAGAAAATCGGCGTGCAATGCCGCGCCCTGCGAGTCCTGGAGGCGCAGGCCCCGCCCGTCGCGAACGAAGGACCAGCCGGCGGGCGCCTCCGGAATCAATCGTTCAGGCGCAGCGCGATCCGGTCCGCCAGATGCTGCGCCAGATCCAGATCGGGCGCGAGCGTCTGCCACTTGCGGGCGCGCACCACCACACGCGTGGTGGACTCGGTCACCGCGGTGAGGTAGACATCCACTTCCGAGTCGTCCACGTCAGCCTCGATGCGCCCTTCCTTGGAGCCGGGATCTTCGCTGCGGAGTTCGCCGCGCTGACGAACTTCGGCGAGTGCGGCGGCGTGGGCTTCAGCGATCGCTGCCTCGAAGTGTTGCTCAACCGAATCCTCGCCGAGCGAATAAATGGCGCCTGCTCCGACCGCGGCGCCTGCGATGAAAACGCAGGATCCGAGCGGCAGCAGCAGCGGCAGGAGCAGGATTCGGGCGAGGAGGCGCATGTCGGTATCAGGTTAACGAACGAGGCGCGGCACCGTTGGCCCGCATGCGGCTCACCGGGGCGCAAGCAGGAAGCGGAGTTCCGCCGTGGCGCCGCCGCGCGTGCCGCCGAGCAAGGATGCCGGAAGCCGGGCCCGCAGCAGCGCGCCCCCATCGGGCAGCAGCACCTGCTCGAACTCCGGCAGCGCGGTCCATGGCCCTTCCGACCGCAGACGGATCTCCGGCGCCAGGAGCGAACCCGCGGCAGCGTCGTGCGGCTCGAGCAGCGCCTCGATCCACGCCTCGCCCGCGCTCACGCGCGCGATCTCGCCGCCTTCGACGATCTCGTCCCCGACCGCGACGCTCCAGGCGAGCAGTTCGGAGTCTTCGAGCGCGCGCACGCTGCGCGGCGCGGCCTTCGCGCGCGCGGCACGGAGTGCGTCCGCGAGACGCAGGCGGCGCACCACCAGCCAGGTGGGCGGTTCCCCGCCGCCGGCAGACGGTAGTGCGCTCGCTGCGAGGAAGGAGTCGAGCGAGACACGCGCTGCCGCGGCTCGATCGCTTGCGCGCTGCAACCCGTCCCAGTCGGGACGCACTTCACGGAAGGAAATCACTCCCTCCTCGGCGAGCCGCAGATTCCGGTCGTAGCGCCGCTGCGCCTCCGCGACCTCCGTCTCCCGCTCTGCGAGTTCCCGTTCGAGACGCGCGCGCTCCGTGCCGGCTGCGCGCGCCGTAAGTTGCCGTGCGTCCGGGTCGTCGCCGGCGGAAGCGCCGATCGCCTCGTTCACGCTGGCGAGATCGGCGGCGAGGCGCTCGGCCTCCAGCGCGGCGGCGGCATCCACCAGACGCAGCAGCGGCTCGCCCACGAGGCAGCGCTCCCCCGGCGCCGCGAGCAGAGCCTCGACCCTTCCGGAGCCGGGCGAGCGCAGGATCCGCTCCTCGCGGCGCACCGCGCCTTGCGCGATCAGCCGCACCGACACCGGCTCGCCCGTTGCCGTCGCGGCGGCCGCAGGCGGCGCGGTGAGGAGGGTCGGCGCCTCCTCGGACCGGAGCGCCGGAGGAACCGCGGACGGCACGCGCAGGCGCGGACCCTCCCGGATCGAGGGGGGGGGATCCGGCTCGGGATCAGGGCCGGAGCGAGCCAGGACCGGCGCCGGCTGCGGCGGGAATTGCCGCGCCGCCGGCTCGCCGACGCGCAGAGCGGGGCGCTCTGGGTCAGTGGTCCGCGGGTCGCGCCGCGCGAAGAAACCGCCCGCTTGCCAGGCGAAGGCGCCGAGAACCGCCAACACCGCGACGGACGCGATGATCATCCTGTCGCGCGGCGCCGGGCCGGGAGGCGCCAGCGCGGCGCGCTGCGCGTGCTCGTTCGGATTGGGGGGGGGGTCGGCGAGGGAGAGGGTCGCTTGCGCCGCAGCGCTCCGCAGCGACGGCTCTGCGAGCCACGTCTCTTCGCCGGACCCGGCCGGCGACGCCCAGCCGGCTTCGCGCCAGGCGCGGAAGCGCGAGCGCGGCGCATCGAGGCCGAAAACCTCCGCGTCGGCACAGGTCGCGCTGCCGCGCGCGGCCGCCCAGCGCGCCAAGCGGTGCTCGCAGCGCTGCGAGTCGAGCGGCGCGCGCAGAGGAGCGAGCGAGCGGATCCATTCCGCGCGCCGCGCCAGATCCATTCCCCCATCGCTGCCGGAGCCATCCCACACGCCGTCCCATCCGGGCGGCGTGGCGAGCCCGCGGCCGCCGAAGAGGAAGGCTGCGACCGCGCAACTCCGGTCGTGGCGGCGCAAGGCGCGGATCAGGCGCTCGCCGCCGAAGGCGACCACTGCATCGGGCAATGCGCCGCCCGCGTCCATCTCGGCAAAGAATGCGTCCAGCGAGCGGGCGTGACAGGTGACGCCCTGCAGGTCCTGAAGCGGCGCGGGCACCGGCGGCGGGACATCGCCTTCCGCGAGACATGCCACCCGGATCACTTGCGTACGCGTCATTCTTCGCGGTAGACGAAGGCGGCGGCGAGATGGGCGCGCGCCGCGTCGAGCCCGCGCTCGGCATGGTACAGAACCGCGAGCACGTCACCGCGCCGCACGCGCGCGCCGGATTTGGCGAGGATGCGCGCACCGACGCCCGGATGCACGGGCTCACCGGCACGCTCGCGACCCGCGCCCAACGCGAAAACGGCGCGGCCGATCTCGCCCGCATCGCAGCGCGCGAGCATTCCGTCCCGCGCGGCGCGGAATTCCCAGCGCCGCGTGTCCGCGAGACCGCGGTACGGGGCTGCGGGATCGCCGCCCTGCGCGCGGACCATCCGCTGCCAGCGGTCGTAGGCCGAGCCGTCACGCAGCGCGCGGCGGGCGCGTTCGCCGCAGCCGCTCAAGCGGACCGTGAGGTCGGTCAGGTCTGCCGGCCCGCCGCCCTGCAGCGCCGCGACTGCCTCCTCGACCTCCAGTGCGTTGCCGACTGCCTCGCCGAGCGGTTCGTGCATGGGCGTCAGGATGGCCTCGGTCTCCAGGCCGGCGCCGCAGCCGACGGCGACCAGCGAGTCGGCGAGTTCGCGCGCCGCGGCCTCGCTGCGCATGAACGCGCCGCTTCCGAATTTGACATCCAACACGAGCCGCTCGATGCCCTCCGCCAGTTTCTTGGACAGGATGCTGGCGGTGATCAGCGGCACGGACGGGACCGTCTGCGTCTCGTCGCGCAGCGCGTAGAGCAGGCCGTCGGCGGGTGCCAGCCGCGCGGTCGGTCCCGCGATGAAACAGCCGGGGCCGGCCAGGACCTCGCGCATCCGCGCCTCATCCAGCGCGACGTCAAAGCCGGGCACGGATTCGAGTTTGTCGAGCGTGCCGCCGGTGATGCCGAGCCCGCGGCCGCTGATCATCGGCACCCGTATGCCGAGTGCGGCCCACAGCGGCGCCAGCACCAGCGAGACCTTGTCGCCGATCCCGCCTGTCGAGTGCTTGTCCCAGAACGGTCCCGGCACGCCATCCCAGCGCAGACGGTCGCCGGAATCGGCCATCGCGCGGGTCAGCGCGACCGTCTCGGCCGGAGTCATGCCGCGCAGTGCCACGAAGGCCAGCCAGGCGCCGATCTGTGCGCGGGTGGCGGCACCGGAGAGCGCCGCCTGGACGAAGCCCTCGATCGCCGGGGGATCCTGCTCCCGGCCTTCCCGCCGCTCCTCGAGCCAGCGTCCGATCACGCCGGGAGTCTAGGAGCGGAGGCGGCGCCACGAATCGGACCCCTTGACAGAGGCCTTGGGGCGGGTAATCTCTCGGCACCATGTTGATAATGAGTCTCACTTGCATGATGCTGTCGGCGGCCCCGCTGGCCGCCCAGGAGCCTTCCCCGGCCGAATTGGCGCGTCGGATGGACCTCCTCGCGCAGGATCTGCAGGACCTGCGGCTCGGACCCGCGGCAGCCGGCCCGGCTCTGCCCTCGGGAGGGCTGGCACCTTCCGCTTCGCGAATCTATCGCGCGGCGGTCGGCGAGGTCGCGATCGGCGGCTACGGCGAGATGACCTACACCAGCCCCGAAGGCGGCACGAACGAGTTGGACCTGCACCGGATCGTGCTCTACTTCGGGTACCGCTTCGACGAGAATTGGCTCTTTAACTCCGAGATCGAGTACGAGCACGGCGACGAAGTCGGCGTCGAGTTCGCCTACCTCGAAGGCCGCCTCGCCGAGCACCTCGGCCTGCGCGTCGGCCATCTGCTCGTACCGATGGGCCTGGTCAACGAAATCCACGAGCCCACCACCTTCCCTTCCGCGGAGCGTCCCAACGTGGAGCGCTTCGTGCTGCCGACCACCTGGCACGAGAACGGCGCCGGTCTCACCGGCGAACTCGGCGGCTTCACCGCTCGCGCCTATGTGATGAACGGTTTCGACGCGGAAGGTTTCGATCTCGCCGGGAGCGGCCTGCGCGGCGGACGCCAGGGCGGCGGTGAGGCGGCCGCGGAGAAACTCGCGCTGGTGATCCGGGCGGACTGGGAGGGCACTCCGGGCCTCCTGGTGGGCGCCTCGGCGTTCCGCGGCGACAGCGGCCAGGACGCAAGCGGCCCGGACTTCGCCACCACCGTCTTCGACCTACACGCCCAGTGGCAGTGGCGCGCGCTGCGCCTGCGCGGCCTCTGGGCCAGCGCCGAAGTCGAGGATGCAGCGCTACTTCCGACCCCCGCGCCGGGCGAGGAACTCGACGGCGCTTATCTGGAGGCGGGCTGGGATCTTCTCGCTGGCGACGAACGTGGCCGCGCCTTGATCCCCTTCCTGCGCTGGGAGGATTTCGACCTCTCTGCCGACGCCCCCGGCGACACTTCCGTCACCGCCGTCACCGCCGGCCTCGCCTTCCATCCGATCTCGCAGATCGCATTCAAATTGGACTGGACCGACTTCGACGACGACACCGGCGCCTTCGCCGACATGCTCGCCTTCACCGCCGGCTTCGCCTTCTGATGCTCCGCCACGCGCTCGCCGCCGCCGCCGGCGCCGCCCTCCTGGCGGGCCAAGTCTTCCTGACTCGCGATGACGCGCTCGCGCAGGCCTTCGGCAAGGACGCCTCCGTCGCCGTCACCACCCATTGGCTGACGGAACAGCAGCGCGCGCGCGCCTCTGAATTGGCCGGCACGAAAGTGCCGGCCGTCGTTCACGCGCACGCGGCGAAGAACGCGCAGGGCCGCCTGCTCGGCACCGCCTACTTCGACGCACGCACGGTCCGTACGCACTCACAGAGCCTGATGATCGCAGTCGCTCCGGACGGCTCGCTCGCACGCGTGACGGTGCTCGCCTTCGAGGAGCCGCTGGACTATCTGCCGAAGTCGACGTGGTACGAGACCTTCGCCGGCAAGCGGCTCGACGCGGAACTGCAACTCAAGAAGGGCGTACACGCGGTGACCGGCGCAACGCTCACCGCGCGCGCGACAGTCGCCGCCGTGCGGGAGACTCTCGCGTTGCACCAAACGGTGAACGAGAAGCAATGACGCGCGGCGAATCGCGGTTCCTGCGCGCGATGCACGGCGCAGTGGCGATCACGGGCCTGCTGTGGGCGTGGATGTTGTGGGGCCTCTCCCCCGCCGACCCCTACGCCGTCGTGAACCATCCCTGGCAGCCGAGCGTGCATGCCGCGCACGTGCTCGCCGCCCCCGCGCTCGTGCTCGCGATCGGCCTGATCTGGCGCAACCACGCGTGGGCGCGCATCCGCTCGCACTTCCGGCCGCGCCGCCGCAGCGGCGTCACGCTGGCGATCCTGTTCCTGCCGATGGCCGCGAGCGGCTACCTGCTGCAGACTGCGGTAAGCGAGCGCCTCCGCACGCTCTGGCTGGCGTTGCATCTCGCCTCATCGGCGCTGTGGCTCGCGGCGTGGATCGTGCACCGCTGGCCGCGGCGCGTCACTTCAGCGTGACCGCGAGCGGATCCGCGCCGGGGCGGACATGCGGCACTCCGGCCGTGCGGCCGTCCGGTGCCGTCACAGTCAACTGGTAGTCGCCGTCCGCCAGTCCGTCGAACTGGAAGTCGCCGCCGTCGCCGGTCAGCACGCTGGCCTGGCCGAGCACAACCGGCGCCAGCCCCTTCTCCGGCAGCCCAGGCGGAAGATCGGTGCGGCGGATCGCGACGCGCGCGCCCGCGGTCGGTCGGCCATCGGCGTCCGCGGCCCGGCCCGTGATTTTCTGCGCCGGCAGCAGCCGCAGTTCGAGGCCGGAGACCGCGTTTGCGGCCAGCGGCACCGGCCCGTGCAGCAGCGGCGCGAATCCGGGGGGGGCGGCGAGGATCCAGTACGACTTGCCCGCTTCGAGCCCGCCGAAGAGGAAGCGGCCCTGACGGCCGGTCGTTGCGCTCGTTGCGAACTCGGCGCCGTCGGTCAGATTCAGGGCGATCTTCGGCACCGGCTGGCCGAGGCCGTCGGTCAGGATGCCTTCGATGCGCAGACCGCCGTCGAGTTGCACCAGCACGTCGGTCTGGCCCGCCTCGATCCGGCCAAGGTGCCTCTTATAGAGCGGATGCTCGACGTTCAGGTTCCACTCCTGGCTGTCCGGCACCGCGCCGAGCATGAAGGTGCCTTTCTCGTCGGTGCGCGCAACGGACTGGCGGCCGGGGATGTACTGCACCTCCGCCACGGGTCCGGGCTTCCCCTGCTGGCGCCGGCCGGGCTTGCCGGCCACGACGCGCGCGTTCGCGACCGGTACGCCTTCGAGGCCGAGCACCTGCCCGAACACCGAGTGGCCGGGTTCGATCAGGATCTCGACGCCTTCGACGACCTGACCCTCGGCGAGGCTGCCCGTGAGCCGCCAGACCGCGACGCGATTGTCAAGTCCGGCTTCGAGCACGAAGGGGCCGGCGGGAAAGCCGCCGAGTTGGAACCGCCCCTGCTCGTCCGCGTTGCCCTTCGTGTCGGCGACGGGCCGCTCCTGCTCGTCCACGATGCTCGCCGGGTCGTGAAAGGCGGCGACCAGGGCGCCGGGCACCGGCTGCCCCGCTTCGTCGAGCACCACGCCGACGATCACCGCGGCGGGCGGCAGGAGCAGGCTGATGCGGACGAGTTGTCCGGCCTGGACGGACATGCCGAGTTCGAGCGGAACCGGGGCGGTGAAGGCGGAGGGCCGCATGTAGATGCGGTGCAGACGCGCGCCGGAGGGCAGCGTGTGGAAGTGCCAGCCATCCGCGTTGGTGGTGCCGGCGGTGACGCTCGGCCCTTCGTCGGTTTGCCAGTAGAGGTCGTAAGCGACTGCGGGAACCAGGCGCGGTTCGCCGACGGTCCACGCTCGCACCTCGATCACGGGGTACTCCTTCGCCTCGTCACAGCGCAGAACCGCGACCTCGTTCTTGGCCGGGGCTGCCACAGGCTGGCCGGGCCGCACCGACGTTCCCTGCTGGACGACGGCCTCCGGCCCGCGTGCGGGACCGGAACCGGCGGGAATCACGGACGCGGAATCCCTCCCGCAACCGGCGGTGCCGGCCAAGGCCAGCATGAGGACCACGCAGGCGGCGCGCATCCGGGAAGGATATCGGTCGCGCGGCGCGCGGCCTACAACCTGACGTACTCGAAATCCTCCGCCATGCCGTTGACGCCCTTGCGCGGCGGCGCGATCCAGCCCGCGATCTTGCCGGGCTGGGTGACCGGCAGCATCAGCGATTGCACGAAGGCGCGGTCGGCCGGGGTCGGCAGCCACTCGTGCTGGCGGCGCCCGAACTCGGAAGCGGACAGCGGATTTCCGTCGGCATCAAAGCACTGCCCGCCGTAGAGGCCGATCTTGCGGTGGAAGCGGCGGTGCGGCAGGCGGAAGCGGAACGGGATGCCGGCCTTCTCGACGATCTTGTTCCAGTAGTCCACGCCCTTCTGGTTGTCCTCCAGGTACTCGCTGCGCAGCACCTCGTTCATCGCGTTGCGCAGCGGGACCTCCTCGCGGATCAGCCGCCCGTGCTGCAGCCGCTCGATCTGAATGGATTGGTCGAGCGCCCGGTGCTCGGCGTATTTCTTCTCCTCGTAGGCCCGGCCCTTCAGCCCGGCGGCGAAGTAGTTGGCGGCATTGGAGGAGATTTCCGCGCCGTAGAGGTCGGTGGACGAGGACACCCAGAAGTTGACGTACTTCTGGATCAGTTCGAGCGGCAACACGCCGAGCGCGCGCAGATCGGCGCCCGGTTTTTGACTCATCATTTCGCAGGTGCGCTCGATCACGCGGCCGATGCCGGTCTGACCCACGAACATGTGGTGCGCCTCCTCGGTCAGCATGAAGCGGCAGGTGCGCGCCAGCGGATCGAAGCCGGACTCGGCGAGGGCCAGCAACTGGAACTTGCCGTCGCGGTCCGTGAACATCGTGAACATGAAGAGATCGAGCCAGGTCGTGAGCGGCTCGTTGAAGGTGCCGAGGATGCGCGGCCGGTCGGCGTTGCCGCTGCGGCGCTCGAGCAGTTCCTCGGCCTCGGCGCGCCCGTCCTTGCCGAAGTAGCGGTGCAGCAGATACACCATCGCCCACAGGTGGCGGCCTTCCTCGACGTTGACCTGGAACAGGTTGCGCAGGTCGTACAGCGAGGGCGCGGTGTGGCCGAGCAGGCGCTGCTGCTCGACGCTGGCCGGCTCGGTGTCCGCCTGCGTGACGATGATGCGGCGCAGTTCGGTGCGGAACTCGCCGGGCACTTCCTGCCAGGCCGGCTCGCCGAGGCGGTCGCCGCACGGCACGACCCGTCCCGGCTGCTGCGGCTCCAGAAAGATGCCCCAGCGGTATTCCGGCATTTTGACGTAGCCGAAGTGCGCCCAGCCGTCCGGCTCCACGCTGACCGCGGTGCGCAGGTAGATCTCGTTGGCCGAAAAATCGCTCGGCCCCATCTCGGACCACCAGTCGAGGTAGGCCGGCTGCCAGTGCTCGAGCGCGCGTTGCAGGCGCTGGTCTGACGACAACTCCACGTTGTTCGGGATCTTCTGCTTGTAGTCAATCGCGGTCATGGTCAGGTGCGCTGGTAGTCGAATTGGGGACGATTCGGAGTGCCGTAGCACTGCAGGGCGCCGGTCGCGCCGACGGCGTTCGGCCGCTGAAAAATCCAGTTCTGCCACGCGGTGAGCCGGCCGAAGATCTTCGTTTCGAGGGTTTCCGGGCCGGGGAAGCGCAGATTGGCTTCCATGCCGGTGAGCGCGTCGGGCGAGTAGGAGGCGCGCTCTTCCTCGTGGACGCGGACTTGGTCGTTCCAGTCCAGGCGGTCGAGGGCCTCGGTCGCGAGACCGAGGCCCTCGGCGTCCGCGGCGGGCACGAGGCCGTTGACGGCGAGCACGCGAGCGACCGCCGCGTCGTCGTCGAGGAAGCGCGTCTCGAGGCGCGTGCGGCCGTTCGACATCGGGAAGGCGCCGCCGTTCAGCGGCGAGACGCCGAGCAGCACCGGCTCCTTCGCGTCATACAGCAGGTAGATCCGGTCGGCCGCGAGCGCGATCTCGAGGAAGGTGCCGGCGAAGGCGGTGCCGGCGTCCGCCTCGGCGAACAGCGACTTCGCGGTCAAGTCGAGGCGCTTCAGCACGCGCTTGGCGAAGTGCAGCACCTCGCGCACGAACCAGTGGTCCTGATGGGCGGCGAGCAGCGCGTCGGCGGCGAGCGCGACGCGCGGATCGCCGGTGACGCGCAGCGTCACCAAATTGATCTCCGGCAGATTGACGCGCAGGTGCAGCAGGGCGTCGTCCAGCGCGCGGAAGAGGTCGAAATACCACCAGCGCGCGCCGGCCGCCTCGGCCTCGACCGCATTGCGCGGACCGGCGTCCGCCGGAAGGACGAGCGTCAGGCGCGCGACGTGCGCGGCGGAGTCCCAGGCCAGCAGCAGGCGCTCGTAGCGGCGCTCGCCCGGGCCTTCCTCGCTGCGGATCGCGCCGAGCGCGACGCCGCGGCGCCCGCTCCGGTCCTCGACCTGGGAGGCCATCTCGCGCGCGATCCGATCGCGCTCCTCGGCGAAGCGGGACAGCGGCGCGAGATCGTCCACCAGGCCCCACTCGACCGCCTTGCGCCCCTTGATGCCCTCGACCAAGGTGCTGAAAACGTCGGCGCGGTCGCGGCGCACGCGGCGCTTGTCCACCACGCGCGTCAGGCCGCCGGTGCCGGGCAGCACGCCGAGCAGCGGCACCTCCGGCAGGGAGACCGCGGAGTTGCTGTCGTCCACCAGCAGGATGCGCTCGCACGCGAGCGCGAGTTCGTACCCCCCCCCTGCGGTCGCGCCGTTGCAGGCCGCGAGCGTGCGCACGCCGCTGACCTCGGCCAGGTCCTCGAGATAGAGCCGCGTCTCGTTGGTGAACTTGCAGAAGTTCACCTTCCACGCGTGGCTGCTGGTGCGCAGCATCTGGATGTTGGCGCCCGCGCAGAAGACCTTCTCCAGCGCGCCGTCCATCACCAGCACGCGGACCTGCGGCTGCTCGAAGCGCAGGCGCTGGATCGCGTCGGCGAGTTCGATGTCCACCCCGAGGTCGTAGGAATTCAACTTGAGCGCGTAGCCGGGGCGCAGGCCGCCCTCCGCTTGCACCGCCATCGTCAGGCGCGCGCAATCCCCCTCGATCTGCAAGCGCCAATGGCGGTAGCGCGAGGGCTCGGTGCGGAAATCCACGGCGGGAGCGGAGACGGCGAGGGTATCGGTGGCCATGTCGCGGAGGATCATAGTGCAACAAATCTCCCGATTTATTGCAACGTTGGCATCATAGTGCCATATACTCCCTCGACTGTCCCACCTCCTCCTCGCTCTTGGACGCCGCGTACGCCACTTGCGCAGTGCGCAGGGCAACTCCCTTCAGGCCCTCGCCGGACGCGCTGGCATCAGCCGCCGGTTCCTCGTCGAAATCGAGGCGGGCCGCGCCAATCCCTCGATCCAGAAACTCGCGGCTCTGGCCCGCGCACTGCGAGTCTCGCTGGCTGAACTGTGCGATCTCCCGCTGCCCGGCCCGGCGCGCCGCGTGGCGCTCGTGGGCCTGCGCGGCGCCGGTAAATCCACGCTGGGCCGAATGCTCGCGGAGCGCTGGGAGATTCCTTTCACCGAACTGGACGCGTGGGTGCAGGAGCACGCCGGCATGACGAACGCCGCGATCTTCGAACTCGAAGGGACGGCGGGCTTCCGGCGGCGCGAGGAAGAGGCGCTCGAAGCCTGGTTGTCGCGGCACGCGGAGGGCGTGCTCGCCGTGGCTGGCGGCCTGGCGGAGAACCCCGCCGCATGGCCGCGGCTGCTCGAAGGCTGCAACGTCGTGTGGCTGCGGGCGCAGCCGCAGGAGCACTGGGATCGGGTCCTCGCGCAAGGCGACCTGCGGCCGATGCAAGGCGTTCCCGACGCACGCAGGCGCCTCGAATCTCTGCTGCATGAGCGTGAACCGCTCTACGCGCAAGCGCACATGACGCTCGACACGAGCGCGCGCGCCGTCGAGGAATCAGCCGCGGACCTGCTCGCGTTGCTCGAGCGGGCGCCCGCGTAAAACCGATCTCACTCGCCGCGGCTGGCGGGCGGAGTCTGCTCCATTCCCGCAACCTGATTGCCGTCTTGCGTGCTCCAGGACTGCCAGAGGAGCACACCAAGTCCGAGCATGGCGATGAGCACTCCGATCGCCGCCAGGGCGGCAGGGGGTCGTTGGGATTTGAGGCGCACGGTCAACGCGGAGGGGATTCCGCCGGGGGATCCGAGGGGAGGACCGGGGGGATGAATCCCGGCTTTGGAAACTATACTCGATTCAGGGAAGAACCGGTGAAGGAAAAGCGTTTCAAGGGTGACTCGAGCGGGCGTCAGATCGCCCTGGCGCGCCCGTTCCCGATCAGGCCGAGGAATTCGGCCCGCGTCCGCGAATCCTCCCGGAAAGTCCCCAGCATGCAGGAAGCCGTCGCCAGGCTGGTCTGCTTGGCGACCCCGCGCATCATCATGCACAGGTGGGCAGCCTCGGTGACCACCGCGACCCCGCGCGGTTGGATCACCTCCTGCAACGCGTTGGCGATCTGCACCGTCATGCGCTCCTGCACCTGCAGGCGCCGCGCGAAGATCTCCACGATTCGAGGCAGTTTGGAGAGGCCGATCACGCGGCCCTGCGGCAGATACGCGACGTGGGCCCGGCCGAAGAACGGCAGCATGTGGTGCTCGCACAGCGAATAGAACTCGATGTCCTTGACCAGGACCATCTCATCCACTTCCTCCTCGAAGATCGCGCCATTGACGATCTTGCGCACGTCCTGGCCGTAGCCCGAAGTGAGGTCGCGCAGGCTGCGCGCGACGCGCTCCGGGGTGTGCAGCAGGCCCTCGCGCGCGGGATTCTCGCCGAGCCGCGCCAGCAAGGCGCGCGTCAGTTCGGCGAGTTCGGGATCGAAAGGCGGTGTCATGCGTCGGGTCCTCGGTAACTGCTGGCGCAGTCTTCTCCTTCCGCCAGATCCAGGTTCACGAGGCGCAGGCCTGCGGGCAAGGCAGGCGAGAGCCGGTCCCAGAAGCGGACCAGCAGATTCTCGGTGGTCGGTGCGGCGCCCTGCAGGAAGTCCACGTCGTGATTCAGATGCTTGTGGTCCACCGCGCGGATCACCCGCTCGTCCACCAGTGCGGCGAGACGCGCATAGTCCACCACCAGCCCGGTCTCAAGATCCAGCGGCCCTTCGACCGTCACGGTCAGCCGGTAGTCATGCCCGTGTCCGCGCGGATTGGCGCACACGCCGTAGGTCGCGCGGTTGCGCTCGGGGCTCCAATCCGCACGGTGGAGCGTCGCGCCGGCGCTGAATCGGCGGCGGATGCTCAAACGCAGCGCGGGCGGGTGCATGGGGATGGTTTCCGGTTCCGGAACCCTCCATTCTAGAATCGTGCGCATGCCGCGCGCAGCCGGCCGCCTCCACCTCACGAGCGTCCTGTTCGGCGCTTTCTGGACCGCCGTCGGTCTGCTGATCACCGAGCACTACGTCGGCCCGCTGCTGGCGGAGCGCGCGTTGCCTCCCGCCGAGCAATCGCTGTCCTCGGCGCACCGCACGATCCGCGGCAACGCGGTGCTCGCGGGCGATCCGGACGAACTGATGCGCGCGGGTGTGCAGGGCATGCTCGCGAGCCTGAACGATCCCTATGCAAGTTACGTCGGGCCGGCGGACTTGCGCGGCTTCGAGGAGGATTCCAGCGGTACCTACGTCGGGATCGGCGCGATGCTGCATCCCGACGGCCGCGTGATCTACCCGATGGCCGGAGGTCCGGCCGATACTGCGGGCCTGCGCACCGGCGACCGGATCCTCGCGGTGGACGGCGAGGACGCCTCCGCTCTGCGCTCCGACGCACTCACCGAGCGGCTGCGCGGCCCGCGCGGCTCGACGGTGCGCATCGAGTTCGAGCACCGCGACGGCGCCCGCGCCAGCGCGGATCTGAAACGGCGCCCGATGCCTTCGGGCACCGTCGGCGACGTGCGCTGGCTGGACCGTGCGGCCGGGCTGGGGCACCTCCACGTGCGCTCCTTCGCCGACAGCACCGCGCGCGAACTTGACGCCGCTTGCGAGGCGCTGCTGGCCGAGGGCGCGCTCCGCGGCCTCGTCCTCGATCTGCGCTGGAACACCGGCGGCCAACTGGAGAGTGCGGTCGAGATCGCCTCGCGCTTCCTTGCCGGCGGCACGGTGTGCACGCTGCGCGAGTTCGGCGGTGCGACGCGCGAGATGTCGGCGGAACCGGCCCTCAAGCGCTGGCCGGACCTTCCGCTGGTGCTGCTCGTCAACTCCGGAAGCGCCTCCGGCAGCGAGGTGCTGGCCGGCGCGCTGCGCGACCACGGCGCGGCGGCTCTGGTCGGCGAGCGCACCTACGGCAAGGGCATCTTCCAGGAGGTCTATCGCTTCCGCGACGGCCAGTTCGTGCTGAAGTTCACCGCGGGCGAATATCTGACGCCCGCGGGACGCTCGCTCGAAGGCCATCTCCGGCCCGGCCTCGGCCCCGGCGGGCTCGAGCCCGACCTGCCCGTCGCCGCCGATCCTGCGCAGATCGGCGCAATCCGCCGCTGGCAACAAGTCAACTGGCCGCCGTCCACCCTGCGCGCCGAGGTGGAGCAGGTCTTCCCCGGGCACTTCCCGAATGAACCGCCGGCGGATCGCGTGCTCGACGCCGCGTTGCGCCTGCTCCAGGCCGCTCTGGCGCCAGCATGAGCGCCGGCAGCCTCGTTCTCGGCATCGAAACCTCCTGCGACGAAACCGCCGCCGCCGTGGTGCGCGGCGGGCGCGAGCCGCTGTCCTCGATCGTCATCAGTCAGGTGAACGAGCACGCGGCGTGGGGCGGCGTGGTCCCCGAGATCGCCGGTCGCGGTCACCTCGGCGCGCTGCAGCCGGCGGTGGCGCAAGCGATGCAGCAGGCCGGCGCGGCGCCCGCCGACCTCGCCGCGGTCGCGGTGACGATGCAGCCGGGTCTGCTCGGCTCGCTGCTGGTCGGCGCGACCGCCGCCAAGGCGCTCGCGTGGGCCTGGGACAAGCCGCTCGTCGCGGTGGATCACATCCACGCGCACGTCTACGCGGCGCTGCTTTCGCTGCCGAAGTGGGAGTTCCCGTACATAGCGCTCGTCGTCAGCGGCGGGCACACCTCGCTGTATCGCGCCGACGACCCGCTGACTCTGACCCGGCTCGGCGCAACGCGCGACGACGCGGCGGGCGAAGCCTTCGACAAGGCCGCCGCGCTGCTGGGCCTCGCCTATCCCGGCGGCCCCGCGATCGAGCGTGCCGCTGCCGGCGGTGACCCGCGCGCCTTCCCCTTCAAGTTGCCGCTGCTCGCGGCGGACTCGCTCGAGTTCTCCTTCTCGGGCCTGAAGACCGCGCTGCTCTACACCCTCGTCGGCCCGGGCAACCGCCGCGACGCACCCTGGCGAGTCCCGCGCGCGCGCCTCGCCGACCTGTGCGCGAGTTTCGAGCACGCGATCGCCGAGACGCTGGCGCGCAAGGCGCTGCGCGCGGCCGCGCAGCACGGGGTGCCGCGCATCCTGGTGGGCGGCGGCGTGGCGTGCAACCGCCGGCTGCGCGCGCTGCTGGCCGAGCAGGCCGAGCGCGCCGGCTGCGAAGTACACTTCGCGGAGCCTGCGCACTGCACCGACAACGCGGTGATGGTGGCGGGCCTCGGCCACGCGCTGCTCGCCGCCGGCCGCATCGCCCCCCTCGACGCCGACGTCGCGGCGCGCGCGGAATGAGGAACGATTGCATGCGCCGCGAAGACCTGCAACGCCTGTTCGAGGAGGTCCGCGACGGGCGTGCATCGCCCGCCGAGGCGGCCGAGCGCCTCGCCACGCTGCCCTTCGCGATCGCCGGCGACGCGCTGGTGGACACGCACCGCGAAGCGCGCACCGGCGCGCCGGAATCAGTCTTTGCGCAGGGCAAGACACCCGCGCAAACCGCGGCCGCCGCGGCCCGCATCGCGCAGGAGAGCGGCCGCGTGCTGGTGACGCGCGCCGACGCGTCGGCCGCCGACGCGGTGCTCGCGGCGTTGCCCGGCGCCGTCCGGCACGCGGAAGCGCGCTGCGTGACATGGCAGCAGCAGATGCGCGCGCGGCACGGCCGCGTCGCGGTGCTGTGCGCGGGCATTAGTGACAAGCCGGTGGCGGAGGAAGCCTGCGTCACCGTGGAATTCCATGGTGTAGAAGTTGATCGGATCTACGACGTCGGAGTGGCCGGCCTCCCGCGCCTTCTCGCACATCTGGAGCGTTTCCGCACGGCCGACGCGCTGGTCGTGGTAGCGGGCATGGAAGGGGCGCTGCCGAGCGTGGTGGCAGGCCTGGTGCGCGCGCCGGTGATCGCGGTGCCGACCAGCGTTGGCTACGGAGCGTCCTACGGGGGTCTGGCGGCCCTGCTGGCGATGCTGAACGCCTGTGCGCCGGGGGTCGCGGTAGTCAATGTGGACAACGGCTTCGGCGGCGGCTTCCTGGCCGCGCGGATCGCGCAAATGGCACGCCCTTTGCAACCGTAGTGAGGAGCGGATGCTGATCACCCCCTTGCTGCTCGCCTGCACGGCGTTGCCGGCGGCCCAGACGGCCGCCCAGGCACGGCCGGTGCCGGTCGCCGTCACCGGTCGCGGCCTGCGTGTCGAGTGCGTGGATACCAAACCGGGCGATCGCATCATCCGCACGCCTTTCGGGCTGGTTTCGGTGCCGCTGGATCCGGTCGTCGAGGTGACGGACGGCGGCGCGCAACTCGTTCAGTTGCTGGCGCTGCGCGAGGCGGGAACGCTGGACGACCTCGGCCTCATGCAGGATCTTTCGACCGCGGGCCAGTTGACCGCGCTCGCGCTCCTGTGCACGTCGTTCGCCGCCGGCGATCCGGAACGGCTCGAGCCCTACCTGCTGCTCGAGTCCTGGGGCGCACGGCTGGATCCGGTCGCGCGCGACCTGCCGCGCGAGCAGCGCGTCGAGTGGCTGTGGGAGCGCGTGCAGGACGATTCCTGGGCCAAGTCCGTGTTCGCGGCGGCGCGTCTGCGCGAGGAAGTCAGCCAGGCCTTTCAGGCGCCGACCGAGCAGATCATCGGCATTTCCGACCTGCGCAAGTCGCTGCGGCGCGCCACCCCGCAGCACCGCCGCGCCGCGGCGCTGATCGCCGGAAGGCAGCAGGAATTCTCGCTGCGCGAGCAACTGCTGCTCATTTCGCTGAACGGAACCGGCCAACCGACGCGCGACGCGGCCGCGGGGGCCTCGAACGAGATCCACCCGCACGCGGCGCGCAACTACTGGGCGCGCAACCTGGCGCGCGGCGAGGACCCATACCGCGAACGCTCGGCGCTGGCCCTCGGGCGCCACGCTGGCGCTGACGGCGTCAAGGTGCTCGCGCACGTGCTCGCCGCGCATGGCCACAAAGTCGCCGAGCGCTTCACCTTCGCCGGCCGCGAGATCTGGGTCGTGGGCGACGCGGATCGCTACGTGCGAGAGATCGCCGGCTTCGATCCGCAGCGCCAGAACGTGGACGTGCGCCACCTGCGCACCGACCGCGAGTACGTGGATCTCGGCTCGACTTTCAAGGTCACCCGCTACCGCGAGCAACTCGCCGTGGCGCTGCTGCAAGCCCTCGATTTTTGGGCCGGCGAGAAGACCGGCCGTGACGCTGAACAATGGCTGGCGTGGTACCTCGAGGACCGCGTCGGCGACCCTCCTCGCTGATTCCATCACCATGACCGCTTGCCTGCTGCTCTGGCTCGCTTCGCAACAAGTCGCGGTGCTCGATTCGGGCACCCGCATCGAGTGCTTGCGCGTTCCCGAAGTCGGCGCGCGCAAGGTCGAGACGCCCGCCGGCGCGTGGGACGCCTCGCGTGATCCGGTCGCCTCGATTCAGGACGGCGCGGAGGATCTGAAGGCGATCGCGCCGCTGCGCGAACTGGATTACGGCGCCTGGGTGCAGCGTGCGGCGGAGCGCGGCCTGCTCACCGCACTGCTTGCGGAGGACCCGCGCGGCGCGGTGCGCAGCGCGTGGCTGGAGGCGCTGGCCGGGCTGGGCCGCTCGCTCGATCCGTTGCCCTCCTCCACCGAGCGCGACCAGCGGATCGCGGAACTGTGGGAGCACATGAAGAAGGCCAAGGGCGGGCGCCGCGCGTTGCTGGTCGGCCGGCTCGAGATCGAGATCAGCGACGGCTCGACCGCGCCGCCGGACCGGCGTGTCGGCCTTGTGGATCTGCGGCGTGCGCTGCGCGACCGTGACGAAGACCTGCGCTGGGCCGGAGCGCGCCTCGCGCTGCGCCAGCACGAGGAGAGCATGGCGCATGCGCTGCTCGAAGCGAGCCTGGAGGACGCCGTCCCCTCTTCGCGCGCCGCGGCCGCCGCCACGCTGTGCGCGCTCAAACCCGACGCCTCGCTCGCGTGGTGGACGCTGGGACTCTGGCGCGAGCGCTCCACGAGCGCGCGCGTGTTCGCGGTGAACCATCTCGCCCAGCATGGCACCGGCAACCCTTATGTGGTCAAGGCGTTGGTGCTGACCTTGAGCGCCGACGGCTACCGGGCGCCCGGAGCCTATGCGTTCTTCGGCCGGCAGATCACTGTTGTGAGCGATTTCGACGTCGAGGTCGCACTGGCCTCCGCGATCGCCGACCCGAACGTGACGACGCTGATCGAGGGCTCGGTGCTGGCGGTGCGCGTGCTCGGGACCTCGGTCGTCAGCGCGGTGCGCGGCGCCTTGCAGGATCTCACCGGCGCGGATCCCGGCCCCAGCGCCCAGCATTGGCGGGCCTGGATGAAGGAGAACCTGCCCGAGGCCGCGCGGGAAGATTGAAAGATCTTGCGGGCTTGGCCCGCATGAGCGAAAATCGCGGGAATGGACCGGCAGGGTCCCCCCGCCGTTCTTGCCCTGGAGGACGGCAGCCTGTTCCGCGGACGCAGCGTGGGCGCTCCCGGCCGCCGCGCATTTGAGTTGGTGTTCAACACCGCGATGACCGGGTACCAGGAGATTCTCACGGATCCCTCGTACGCCGGGCAGGCGGTGGTGATGACCTACCCGCAGATCGGCAACTACGGCTGCAACCCGGCCTTCGACGAGTCCGATCGCTGCTGGGCCGAGGGTTTCGTGATGCGGCAGATGACGCCGCGCACCTCGTCATGGCAGGCGACGGAGTCGCTGGGCGAGTTCCTGATGCGGCACGGCGTGGTGGCAATGGACGGCGTGGATACGCGCGAGATCACGCTGCGACTGCGCGAGAAGGGCGCGCTGCGCGGCGTGTTGAGCACGGAAGGCGAGAGCGAGGCCGAACTCGTGGCGTTGACGCGCGCCCACCCTTCGCTCGACGGCCTCGACCTGACCGGGCGGGTGTCCTGCAAGAAACCGTACGCGTGGAGCGAAGGCCTGCCGGACCCGGTGACCGGGATAGCGGGCGTGCTGGCTGCCGGTGCGGTGCCGCTGGTCTGCTACGACTTCGGGATCAAGCGCAACATTCTGCGCAGCCTGGTCAGCGCGGGCTTCGCGCCGACCGTGGTGCCGGCCGCGACGCCGTCGGCCGAGGTGCTGGCGCGCAAGCCGGCCGCGGTGTTCTTGTCGAACGGCCCCGGCGATCCGGCGGCGGTGACGGGTGCGCAGCGCGCGACGCGCGAGATCGCGGCGGCCGGCGTGCCGATCTTCGGAATCTGCTTGGGGCACCAGATCATCGGGCTGGCCTTCGGCGGCCGCACCTTCAAGATGAAGTTCGGGCACCACGGCGCGAACCAGCCGGTGCTGGAGCAGGCGAACGGCCGCGTGGACATTGCCTCGCACAACCACGGCTTCGCGGTGGACCCGGACAGCCTGGCGGGATGCGGGCTGGAGGTGACGCACTGGAACGCGAACGATGGCACGCTGGCCGGCCTGCGGCACACGGAGATGCCGGTGTTCAGCGTGCAGTACCACCCCGAGGCCGGGCCGGGACCGCACGATCCGCGGCACCTCTTCGCGCGCTTCCTCGAGATGGCGCGCGCGCGCCGCCCGGCGTCGGCCAAGGTCTGAAAGGCTTCGCAACCGGCCCGCCGAGGGGGGGTTCCAATAGGTAGGATCAACTCGTCATGACTTCCTTTCTGCTCGCTCTCGTTCTCGCCGCATCCGCCCAGGAGCCGACCCCCGCAGTCGAGAAAGCACCGACGCCGGAGGAGGCCGCGGCCGCGATCGCGGAGGCACTCAAGGGCGACGATGTCGCGCTCGCGCAGGGCGTGCTGAAGAACCAGGGCACCATCGAGTCGCCGCTGGTCGTAGACGCCATCGCGCCCGCTCTGAAGCACGCGGACCCGCTGCTGCGCGCCGCCGCAGTCATGGCGCTCCGCTTCAACAAGAATCCGTCCGCGACTGAGGTCCTTCTCAAACAGAAGGGCAACAAGAAATTGCTCGACGAGCCGGCTTGTGCCGAGGCCTACATGTATGCGCTAGGCCAGAAGCGCGACAAGCGCGCGCTGCCGATCCTGAAGGAGGGCCTGGTTGTGACCGGCTCCATTCATGGCAAGGTGTTGACCGCCAAACTCTATGCGCTGGGCAGGATTCGCGACAAGGAGTCGTGCGAGATCCTGATGGACTTCCTGAACTCCGCCGTATTCAGGGTCGAGCAGTACATGGTAGAGGTTCGGATGTCCATGGCCGTGCTCACCGGGATGGACCAAGGTGAAGATCGCCGCGACTGGCTCAAGTGGTGGAACGACAGCAAGTCCAAACTGAAGATGATTGCCGAAGAGCCCCCGCTGCCCGACGCCGCAGCGAAACGCAAGTGGACCTCCCTCTGGATGAGCCCCGAGGAGATCGAGGCCGAGCGTAAGGCGCGCCGCGAGAAGGGCGCGAAGGACGAAGAGAAGCCCGAGAAGCCCTAAGCGGATACTGGACCCGCCGAGTGGTGGAAAGAAGGACGGGCGGCGCGTAACCCGCGCCGCTCGCGCGCTGGCGACCCATTCCTCTGGCACCGCGAAGGCTCCTACCTACGGCGTGCAGACGGCCGCCGCGTCTCACGCTTCCGGTGCCGCACCTGCAGCCGCCGCTTCTCTTCCCAGACCTTCCGACTCGATTTCCGTCAGCAGAAGCCTCACGTCAACCCTGCCGTCCTCGCCTGTCTGGTCTCCAAGGTCACCTTTCGCCAGGCCGCGCGCGTGCTGCGCATTGATCGCAAAACCGTGCACCGCCGGCTGCGCACCTTCGGACCGGCGCTGCACGAACTGCATCAAACCCTCCTGCGACGCGCGCGCGGCTCCGGTGGTCTCTTCGGCTCCTTCAGCCTCGACGAACTCGAGACCTATGAGCACAACCGCCGCCTCCGGCCGCTGACCATGCCGGTGCTGATCCATCGGCCGACGCGCTTCGTGCTTCACCTCGAGGTCGGACGCTTGCCGGCCCGCGGCGGCCTTTCCGGGCTGGATTCCCGGCGGAAGGAGGAGCAAGGACCGCGACCGAGCGAATCGCGAGAGATGGTGAGCCGCTGTCTGGCCGTTCTCAAGGAAGTGCATGATCCGAATGAACTGGTCCAGTTCGTGAGCGACCGGAAGTGGATCTACCGGACGCTGCTGCGAGAAGCCTTTCCCGGCCGGATCGGATCCCACGTGCGAGTCCCTTCCAGGTATGCACGCAACACGGCGAACCCGCTCTTCTCGATCAATCACACGCTGGCGACGCTGCGCGACCACGTGTCGCGCCTGGTGAGGCGAACGTGGGCGGCGAGCAAGCGGGCGACGCAACTGGTTCACCACGCGCGGGTGTGGGTGGCGTGGCGAAACTACGTACGGCCGCTGTCGAATCGCTTGCGGCGGGTTTCGGCCGGAATGATGCTCGGACTCCTGCAGCGACGGCTCACGCCTACCGACCTCTTGCGCTGGCGCTGGCCGGCCCTGTCCCTGTCCTCCTCCTCTTTTCGTTGCTATTCCGCCTCGTCCTCTCCTGGTTCCACCATTTGACAGGGCCAGTATCTACTGCAGGCGGTCCGGTGTGCGGATCGCGCGCAGCAATTCCAGGAACTTTGGCGGCTGGCCAGTGCGCAGGATGCCCATGCGGAAGATCTTGCCGCTGCCCCACAGCATCAGCAGCGCGGTGACCGCCATCAGGATGCCGGTGCCGACGAGGTCGAAGAGCGGCGGGTCGGCGGCGGCGCGGTTCATCATCGTGAAGGGCGTGTAGATCGGGATCCACGACATCACGGTTGCCAGCGTGCCGTTCGGCTCCTGCGCGATGAACACCATCGTGAAGAGCGGCACCATGAGCAGCACGATCGCGCTGCCGACGAAGTTCTGCGCCTCCTTGACGGTGTTGCATAGGCTGCCGACCGCAAGAAAGATTCCCGCGTACATCAGGTAGCCGCACACGAAGTAGAAGATGAACAGCGGCAGCAGGCCGGAGGTCTGGATCACGTCGAGCAGTTGCCCGGGCCAGTCCGCCGAAGGCCCGGCGAAGTAGAGCAGCACACCAATCAGCGAGAGCACCCAGGCCGCGAGCATCGTCAGACCGACGCCCGCGATGCCCATCAGTTTGCCCATCATGATCTCGCCCGGCGTCGCCGAGGAAACCAGCACTTCGATGATGCGGTTCGACTTCTCCTCCACCGTGTTGTTCAGCAGCATCACTACGGTGTTGAAGATTGCGACGAAGAGCAGGTAGACGAACCCGACTGGGGCCCACTTCCTGAGCGTGTCGGCGAGGCTGACGCGCTCCTCGCCCTCGGCCTTGCTCGGATCGAAGGCGGCGAACTGGATCTGTGTGCGCTGGACCTCCTCGACGGTGCGATGGTCCACGCCGCGCTGCCGGTACTCACGGCGACGCACCTCGGAGTTCAGCGCGTCCTGGATTTCCTCCTCAAGTTCCTTGTCGGTCAGATTCGCCGACCAGAACTGCACGCCGTCGGCACCGTGCCCGGAATCCTGCGTGGCGGCCGTGGCATCGGTCGGGCGCTTCAGTTTGAGGCCCGCGTCAGGCGGGAGAATCACCAGCGCGAAGAGGCCGCGGTCCGTGCCGGGCATTTCGTCCCCGGACAGGTAAGGCTTCAGCGCGCGCGCCAGTTCGGCCGAAGCCAGCGACGCATCCACGCCCGGAGGCAGTGCGACGCGCTGGTAATCCTGGCGCGGCGGCGCGAAAGCCGGCGCATCCGGCTTCATCTGCAGGCGCAACATCGCCTCGAAGGGTGCGAGGTTCGCGGGATCCGCAAGCACCGCCGCGAGCATCGGGTTCTGCTCGGCCTGCTGCCGCATCTGCTCCGCCAGGTCGCCGGACAGGTTGAACTCGCCCATCTGGTCGGCGGGCAGTTGCGTCCAGTCCACGCTCTTCTGGGCCGCCACCTTCTCCGGATCAGCGTGGCGCTGCGCGTGCTTCATCAAGGCCGCGGCCGTCTTCAGGCCGTGCAGCCTCTGCATCCCCTTCGCCACCGCCGCCTCGAACTCGCCGCTTTGATCCACCAGCACATAGTTGCGTACCGGCTTGGCTTTCTCCTGCAGGAACTCAGGCAACTTGACCGAGACCACCAGCAGCACGGGGAACAACAGCAGGTTCACCCAGAACCCCTTGGTGCGCGCGTTCTCGCCGTACTCGCGTCCGGCGACCAGAATTGCGTTCCTCATCGGAAGGAGGCGACCTTGGCGCCCTCGCCGACCAACTGCAGGAACACGTCGTGCAGCGTCGGCTCGTAGAGTTCGAAGGAATCCAGTTCGAGGCCGTCGCGGAAGCAGCGGCGCAGCAACTCGTGCGGATCGGCACCATCGGCCAGCGTGAGGTCCCAGCGCGGCGCCTCGCCCGCAGCGGACAGCGCGGTCACGCCGACGACGCCCGGCAGCCGCTGCAACGTTGCCACCGTCTGCCCGCCGACCCGCACGCGCCGCGGGATCAGTTTCTTCGCTTCCGGGATCGTGCCGTCGAAGATCTTCTTGGCCTTGGCGATCAGCAGGATGCGGTCGCACATGCGCTCGGCGTGCGACATCACGTGGGTAGAGAAGATCACGGTGGTGCCGCGCGCGCGCATGTCGCGCACGACGCTCTCCATCACCTGCTGGTTCGCCGGGTCAAGCCCGCTGAAGGGCTCGTCGAGGATCACGAACTCCGGCTCGTGCGCGATGGACGCGAGCACCTGCACCTTCTGGCCCATGCCTTTTGACAAGGTCTCGCAGCGCGCGTTGGTGAAGTCCTTCAGCCCGTATTTCTCGAGCAAAGCGAAGGCGCGCGTCTTCGCGGTCTTGGCGTCGAGGCCCTTCAAGCGTGCGAAGTAGGCGATGATCGCCCAGGACTTCATCTTCTTGTACAGGCCCTTCTCCTCCGGCAAGTAGCCGATGCGATCGCGCACCTTCAGCGCCGAATCCGCCCCCAGCACCGAAATCCTCCCTTGCGTTGGCTTCACGATGTCGAGGATCATCCGGATCGTCGTGGTCTTGCCGGCGCCGTTCGGCCCGAGAAAGCCATAAATCGAGCCGCGCGGCACCACGAGGTTCACCTCGCTGACCGCGGTGAAGTCGCCGTACTTCTTGGTGACGCCGTCGAGGACGACTGCGGGTTCCGCGTCACTCATCGGGGCGCCTCCGCAGTCTCAAGCGTGGGCAACGGCGGCAGCGAGGCCGCGCACGCGGCTTCGACGTCCGCCACGGTCTTCGGAACCGCCGCGGTCAGCACCTCCGGCGCGCCGCCGGTGATCGCGACGTCGTCCTCGATGCGCACGCCGAGCCCGCGGAATTCTTCCGGCACCGACGTGTCGTCCGGCTGGAAGTACAGGCCAGGCTCCACGGTCAGCACCATCCCAGGCTGCAGCGGCCGCGAGGCGCCGCCCGCGCGGTACCTGCCGGCGTCATGCACGTCGAGGCCGAGCCAGTGCGAGGTGTTGTGCATGTACCAAGCACGGTAAGCCTGCTTCTCGCGGCACTCGTCAGCGCTGCCGCGGTAAAGGCCAAGATCCACCAAGCCCTGGCACAGCGTGCGCACCGTCGCCTCGTGCACCTCCTCGAAGCGCGCGCCGGCGTGGCACTTCGCGATCGAACCCAGTTGGGCGGCGAGCACGAGTTCGTATACGGCCTTCTGCGCCGGTTGGTAGAGCCCGTCCACCGGCAAGGTGCGGGTGACGTCAGCCGCGTACGAACCGAATTCCGCGCCGGAGTCAATCAGCAGCAGGTCGCCGGCGCGCAGCCGCTCGTGGTTGGTGTTGTAGTGCAGGATGCAGGCATTCTTGCCTCCGGCGACGATCGCCGGATAGGCCCAGCCGCCGCCGTCGCCGCCGTGGCGCCGGAAAGTGAAGTGCAGCAGCGCCTCGATCTCCCACTCGCCGACGCCCGGCGCGGCCTGCGCCATCGCCAGCAGATGGCCTTCGGCGGCGAGCGCCGCGGCGCGCCGCATCAGCCGCAGTTCGTCGTGGCTCTTGATCAGGCGCAGTTCGTCGAGCACGGGCCCCGGGTCGAGCACGACTTCCGGCGGCGTCACGCCGGCGCGCACGCGCCGCCGCAGGTCCTGCAGCGCGGGCAGTACGATCCGGTCCAGCGCCGCGTGCGCGCCGAGTCGCGCCCAGGCGCGTTTCGACTTGCCTAAGGCCGCCGCCGCCGCCGCAGGGAATTCCGTGTTGACACGCGCGGCCGCGAAGCCGAGCCGCTCGCGCGCGCCCTCCGGACCGAGGCGGGTGCCGTTCCAGATCTCGCGCTCGCGGTCGCGCTGCAGCACGAACAGTTCCGCCTCAGGCACGCCCTCGACACCCTTCGTCAGGATCAGCCATGCGTCGGGCTCGGGGCAGGCAGTCAGGTACCAGAACTCGGACTCCTGCCGGAAGGGGAAGTCCACGTCGTGGTTGCGAACCGCGAGCGACGCGCCGGCGAACAGCGCTACGTCGCCGTCCTGCATCTGGTCAAGCAGGGCGAAACGGTGCCGAGCGGCAAGCGCTTCCGGTCGCGGGAGCATCGGTGGGAGGCCCGATTGGGCGCGGCGATTCTCTTTCTCCCCGCGTCGGCGGTCAAACGGATCGCGCAGAGAGCAGCGCTAGACTATCCCCCCCCATCGGCGTACCACCCTCGCGCGCGCGTTGGTTTCCCTGTCACCCCAGCAATCCTCCCATGCTCATCTCGATCCTCCTCCTGGCCGCCCCGCAGGGCGACTTGGCCTCGACCCCCGCCGCCGTGCCCGCCGTTCAGGAGCCTGCCGAGAATTGGAAAGGCAGCGCCGATGCCGGTGCGACCATCGTGTCGGGCGACAACGAATCCACCACGAGTTCCGCCAGCGTCGCGGTCGAAGGCACCTGGGGCGCCTGGGCCGCTGGCGCGAACGCGGGCTACACCGGCGTGCGCACCACCGACCCGGCCACCGGCGACGCCACGACCACCGCGCGCATCATCACGCTGGGCGCGAACGGCAAGCGCTTCCTCGACGACACGAACAACCTCTATCTGTACGTCAAGGGCGGCGACCGCCGCGACGAACCGAACGGACTGGTCGAGCGATTCGACGTCGGCGGCGGAGTGGGCTACAAGTTCGACCTCTACGCGAGCGCTTTCCTCGGCCTCGAGGCCGGCGCCTCGTGGGTCAGCGAGGAATTGGTCGGCGTCGCGGCAACCGAGGAAACCGGCGCGCTGCGCTTGGCCTACAACCTCGAGGCTCCGCTCGTCGAGAACCTCTCGGCCTTCGGCAACGGCGAATACCTGAACGGAGGCGACGTGGAGGCCCTGACGACCCTCACCGGCATCCGCTGGAAGTTCAATGAGGACTGGCACGCCATGGCCTCGATCCAGGTCAACTACGACGGCTCGCCCGCTCCCGGCTTCGAAGACACCGACCAGATCTTCATTCTGGGCATCGGTCTGACCTTCTAGCGCGATCTCGCGCCGACGGACCGGCGGGGCGATGGCCCCGCCGGTCTTCGCATTTCCGGGCCGGCCGCGTGCCGCGGCTAGAATGGCTTCCGCGAATGGGGATAGACATCAAGACCGCGGAGGCGCTCACCTCGCAGGAGACACGCGAGACGCTGGCGCTCTTCCGGAACCTTCCGGACGATCCGCTCGCGATTCAGAAGTCCTTTCGCGGGATGTTCCCGGAGAAACTCGCGCGCGCGATGGTGGACCTGCGGCTGCTGCGCCGCCGCGCGGCGCAGAAATTCGAGCGCGGGATGGACATGTTCTTCACCAAGCCGCAACTCGAGCAGTCGTCGAGCGAGGTAGTCGCGCGCTATCGCGCCGCGCGGATCGCCGGCACCGGGGCGAAGGTGGCCTTCGATCCCTGCTGCGGCATCGGCTCCGACGCGATCGCGTTGGCCGCGGCCGGCCTGCGCGTCGAAGCCGGCGACCTGGACGAAATCGCGGTGCACTTCGCGAGGGTCAACGCGGAGGTGTACGGCCTCAATGGTCAACTGACCGTTCAGGTCGCCGACTGCGAGAATCAGCCGCCGGCCGGCGGCGCGGCGATCTTCCTCGACCCGGCGCGGCGCAAGGGCGCGCGCCGGATCATCAATCCGGCGGAGTGGTCGCCGAGCCCGAAGGCCGTCTCCGCGATGCTCGCGGGCCGGCTGACCGCGGCGGTCAAACTCTCGCCGGCGGTCGAGTTGGAGGAACTGCTGACCTTCTTCCCGCCACCCGACGAGATCGAGGTGATCTCCTTTCTCGGCGAGGCCAAGGAGACCGTGTTCTGGTACGGCGCGGCCGCCGGCAAGGAGCCGCGCCGTGCGACGATCCTTCCCTCCGGGGAGAGTTTCGCCGGGCCGGCGCACCCGCAGGCGGAGGTCGGCACGCTTGGCAAGTGGATCTTCGATCCGGATCCGGCGCTGGTGCGCTCCGGACTGCTCGGCGGCTTCGCAGCGCAGCACGGGTTGAAGGTGCTGGATCCGGAGATCGGGTACCTGACGGGGCCCAAACGCGTCAAATCGCCCTTCGTGGACGCGTTCAAGGTCGTGGACGAGCAGCCGCTCGATCCGCGCAAGATGCGCGCGGCGCTGCGCGACCACGGCGTCGGCGAACTGCTGATCCGCAAGCGCGGGATCGCCGAACGGCCGCAGACGCTGTCGCAGCGCTTCCTGCCCAAGCCCTTCGGCACCCGGCGCATGACGCTGCTCGCGGTGCGCCTCGGCGACCGCCACGTCGGCATCCTCGGCGAGGCCGCGGAATGATGCGCGCGACGGCGCGCGCGTCCGCGCTCGCGGGCCTGCTCGCCGCGTTCGCGTCCTGCGACGGCGGGAATCCGGCGGAGGCGGCCGGCACCGCCTACTTCGCGCTGACCAGCCCGCCGGTCGGGTTCGAGCCGCTGGAGGCGTTCCTGATTTCGAACGGAATCATGCAACGTCAAGTGCTCGAAACGCTGACCGAGTACACGCTGGATCCGGCGGACGAGTTCGCGGTGCGCCCGCTGCTGGCGGAGAGTTGGGAGCACTCGACCGACGGCATGACATGGACCTTCACGCTGCGCGCCGATGCGCGCTTCCACGATCCGCTCGATCCGCCGCTGTGGCCGGACCGCGAGCGCGCGGTGGAGGCCGCCGACGTCGTCGCCTCCTGGGTGCAGCACGCGGACGCGCGCGACGCCGATTCCAACACCTGGAGCGCATACGCCGGCCTGTTCCGCGGCCTCGACGCGCTGCACGAGGCGCTCGACGGACCGGAGGACGAGGCGGTGCTGCAGGCAGCGCAGCGCGAGGGGGTCGAAGGAATCCGCGCGCTCGACGCGCGCCGCGTGCGTCTGATCCTGAACCACCCCGACGGCTTCCTGCTGCAGCGCCTCGCTTCGCAGGCGTTCGCGGTGATTCCCGCTGAGCGGGCGTTCGGCGCACCCGCCGACCGGCGCGACCGCCCGGTCGGCAGCGCGCCCTTCGCGCTCGCCTCCTGGGATCCCGGCCAGAGCGCGGTGTTCCGCGCGGTGCCCGGCTGGCGCGACCCCCCCCCTGTCTCGGAGCGGGGGCGGCGGCTGCCGGAGACGGTGCGCTTCGACCTCGTGCGCGAAAGCGCGACCCGCGCGCTGCTGTTCGAGCAGGGCCGGCTCGACCGCCTCTCGCTCGGCGGCGATGCACTCGGCGCCTACCTCAAGGACGGCCGCCTCAAGCCGGAGCCCGCCGCGCGCGGGATCCGCCTCAATCTGCTGCGCCAGCCGGAACTCGTGTTGGTGGTGTTCAACTGGCGCGATCCGGTGATCGGCAGCGTGCCGGGCGACCCGGATCTGCAGCGGCGGCGGCGCGCGCTGCGGCGCGCGCTCGCGCTCGCCTGCCCAACGGACGGATGGCTGCAGTTGATTCGCGCAGGCGCCGGCGGCGTGCCGGTGCGGCGCTTCCTGCCGCCGGTGGTGCCCGAGGCGGCCGCGCTGCCGGAATACCCGTGGCGCGGGCAAGACCTCGAGCGCGCGCGCGCTGCGCTGGTCGAGGCCGGCTTCCCCGGCGGCGCCGGCCTGCCTGAGTTGACTTTCGATCTGACGGGCAGCGACGCGCCGAGCCTGTCCTTCGGCGAACTCTACGTGGCGAACCTGCGCGCGATCGGCGTGGACTGCGCCGCGCGCGCGAACGAGTGGAACGCGCTGCGCAAGCGCTTGAGCCGCGGCGAGTTCCAGATGAGCCTGCAATCGTGGGGACTCGACTGGCCCGACGCGGCGATGATCTACACGCTGTTCGACTCGGCGGGGATCGGCTCGGAGACCAACCTCGCGCAGTTCGGGCGTTCCGACTTCGACGCCGCGCTGGCGCGGTTGCGCGCCGCCGCCGAGCCCGGCGAGCGCGCGCGCCTGTGCCGCGAGATGGAAGCGATCCTCACCGAGGAATGCGTCGGCGTGCCGCTGGACCACCGCGTCGGCTATCTTCTGATCCAGCCCTGGCTCGACGGAGCCGAGGCCCACCCCTTCGACCCGATCGCGTGCAAGAACCTCCGCCTCGGGCAGCGTCCCTGACGCGCCGGCTCGCGGCGCGGCTCGCAGGCGCTGCGGCGTTGCTCGCCTGCGCCGCAGTGCTGCTGTTCCTGCTGCTCGAGAGCGGGGTCGCCGGCGATCCCGCGCGCGCGGAGGCCGGGCCGCGGGCGACGCCGGCCGAACTGGCGGCGGCGCGCGCGCGGCTGGGAATGGTGAAGGATTTCCTGCCGGACGCGCTGCGCCTGGAGTTGGCGGGGCCGCCCCGGCGCTTGAATCTGCGCGTCGAGGACGGCGATCTGGTGCTGCGCGACGCACTGGACGCCGAGCAGGCGCGGCTGCCGCTGCGCGGGGAGTCGCTGCAATTCGCGGTGACCCGGATGCGCGCGGCGATCGAGGGACTCGACCCGCCGGGTGCCCTGGTGGTGCAGGCCGAGGCCGCGGTCCTCGACCTTCCGGCGAGCGGGCTCGGCGCGGCGTTGGGCGACGCACGCGTGGATCTTGAGCCCGGCTTTCCGGCGACTCTGGCCTGGGGCCGGCCGGTGCCGCTGCCGCAGCGGGTCGGCGCGCGGTTGGCCGCGGTCGCGCGCCTCGACTTCGGCCTCGACCGCGCCGGCCGCCCGATTCTCGGCGAGATCGCGCGGCGCGGCGCGCGTTCGCTGGCCTACGCGCTGCCGGCCTTCCTCGCGACCACCGCTCTCGCCTTCGCGCTGGCGCTCTGGTGCGCGGCGCGCCGCGGCTGGCTCGATCGCGCGCTGATGACGGCCAGCGCGGTGGTCATGTCGGTCAGCGCAATCGCGCTGGTGCCGCTGATCCGCCGCGCGCTGACCGCCGATCTCGGCCTCTTCCCGCTGCGCCCGTGGTCCCCCCCCTACGCGCCGCTGCTCGCGCTGCCGGCGCTGACCTGGCTGCTGATCGCGCTGTGGCCAGAACTGCGCTTGTACCGCACGCTGGCGGTGGAGGAGTCGGAGCGTCCGTGGTTGCGCGCGGCGCGCGCGCGCGGCCTGCCGCCGCGACGGCTGCTGTGGGGCCACCTCGCGCCGAACCTCGCGGCGCCGGTCCTCGCGCACGTCGCGGTCACGCTGCCCTACCTGTTCCTCGGCTCGCTGTTGCTTGAGCGCGCCTACGACCTGCCCGGGCTCGGCGAGTATCTGACCGACGCGCTCGCGGCGCATGACGCGCGCGCGCTGGAAGCCGCGACGCTGATCGCGGCAGCGGCGTTCCTGGTCGCGCACGCGCTTGCGGGCGCGCTGGCCGCAGCCCTCGACCCGCGGCTGCGCGCGCCCGCGTCGGAGGCCGCGTGAGCCGGCGCCTCGCGCTCGCGGCGCTCGCAGCCTACGCGCTGTGCGCGGTGGTCGCCGCCGCCGGAGCCTTCGTGTCGGCGCCCGATCTCGCCGCCGCCTGGGCCCCCCCCTCGGCGGGGAACTGGCTGGGCACCGATCAACTGGGCCGCGACGTGCTCGCGCAGGCGCTCGCGGGCGCGCGCGTCGCGCTGCTGGTCGGCCTGCTCGCGGGCGGCATCGCCACCGTGCTGGGCGCGGCGCTCGGCATCTGCGCCGGCTGGAACGGCGGCCTCGCCGACCGCGCGATCTTCGCGGCCAGCGCGCTGGTGTCCGCGGTGCCGGGCGTGCTGCTGGTGCTGGTGCTGGGCTTCCTCTTCGGCGGCGGCACGCTGGGCGTGTTCCTCGCGGTGGGCCTGTGCTCGTGGGTCGGCACCAGCCGGCTGGTGCGCGCGGAGACCTTGCGCCTGCGTGGCGCCGACTTCGTGGTGGCCGCCCGTGCCGGCGGCGCGGGGGGGGGCCGCATCGCCCTGCGGCACCTGCTGCCGAACCTTGCGCCGCTGCTCGGCGTGCAGTTCGCGCTGGCCTTCGTGTTCGCGGTGAAGGCCGAGATCGTGCTGACTTTTCTCGGCGTCGGGGTTGTCGAAGGCCCGTCCTGGGGCCGCATGCTGGCCGACGCCTGGGGCTTCGGGGATCTGGATCACGGCCGCTGGACGCGCCTCGCGGGCGTCTCCGCCGCCGCTGCGGGGTTGGTGCTCGCCGTGCAGAGCCTCGCCGACCGCCTCCGCGATCGCGCCGCGCCGGGCTCTGCGCCCCTGGCGTGACGGTCAGCCCGCGAGCGCCGCAAACGAGTACTTCTTGCCGTCGTGCACAAAACGCCCGATCGGCGTGGAGGGATCGTGATACAGCAGATTCCACCAGCCCTCGCGCGCGGCGCGCGGGATCCACTCGTTGCGCACCTCCCACGATTTCGCGGCGTTCATGTCGTAGGCCATGATGAACGGAAGATGCACGTGGTTCGCGGTGGGAACCACGTCGGCCCAGAAGCACGCGGTGGCGCCGCCGTCCTGCAGGATCACGATGGAAACACCGTCCGAGTGCCCGCCGACCTCGACCATCCTCAAACCGGGAAGGATTTCCTGCTCGCCCGCGTAGGTGCGCATCAGTCCGGCGTCCACGATCGGCTGCACGTCCTCGCGCCGGTAGGAGGCGCGGCGCAGGTGATCCGGGCTCTGCGCCGCGCGCAACTCGATCTCCGGCGTCCAGTGTTCCGCGTTCGGGAACACCGGCTTGCCGTCGGGTCCGCAGGCCGCGCCGAGGTGGTCCCAGTGGCAGTGCGTCATCAGGCAGTGCGTGACCTGCTCCGGCTGCACGCCCGCCGCGCGCAGCGACTCGGTCAGTTCGCAGCCGCCGCCGTGCTCGATGTGGAACATCGCGCGCTGCCTGTCGTTCCAGCGCCGGCCGATCCCCGGCTCGATCACGATCCTCCACGCACCCTTCTCGAGCAGATAGGGCGTCGTGGACAGCGGAATCGTGTGGTCGGCGTTGACCGGTGTCAACTTCTCCCAGACCGGCCGCGGCACCACTCCGAACATCGCGCCGCCGTCGAGTGCGAAGATGCCGTCGCGGAGCGCCGTGACGCGCCAGCCGCCGACCTGCACCACGCGCCCGCCGGCCACGCTCAACTCCCCTGCTGCACGCCGCGCAGCAAATCGCGCGAGATGATGATCTTCTGCACTTCGCTGGTGCCCTCGCCGATCGTGCACAGTTTCGCGTCGCGGTACATCCGCTCGACCGGGTACTCGCGCGAGAAGCCATTGCCGCCGAGGATCTGGATCGCCTCGTAGGTCGCGCGCATGCACGCCTCGCTGGCGTAGTACTTGGCGATCGCGGCCTCGTGGCCGAAGGGCCGCCCGGCGTCCTTCAACCGCGCCGCGTGATAAACGAGGTGGCGCGCGGCATGTGTTTCGGTCTCCATGTCGGCGAGTTTGAAGGAGACCGCCTGGTGCCCTGCCAGCGGCTTGCCGAACTGCTGCCGCTCGGTCGCGTACTTCAGCGCGTAGTCGAGCGCGCCCTGCGCGATGCCCAGCGACAGCGCACCGATCGAGATGCGCCCGCCGTCCAGCGTCTTCATGAAGGTCGCAAAGCCCTCGCCCTCGGCGCCGAGCAGCGCGTCCTTCGGCAACTTGCAGTCCTGGAACACCAGATTGACCCAGTCCGAGCCGCGCATGCCGAGTTTCTCCTCGCCGGGCACGATCTGGAAGCCGGGCTGGTCGCGGTCAATCACCATTGCGGTGATGCCCTTCGCACCCTTGGCCCGGTCGCACTGCGCGGTGATCACGAAGGACTTCGCATAGGTGCCGTTCGTGATGAAGCATTTCGCGCCGTTGATCAGATAGTGGTCGCCCTGCAGCACCGCGGTCGTCTGCGTGCCGGCGCTGTCGGAGCCGGCGTTCGGCTCGGTCAGGCCGTAGGCGCCCATGAACTCGCCGCTCACCAGCCCCGGCAGATAGCGCTGCTTCAGCGCCTCGCTGCCAAAGGCGTAGATCGGCCAGGTGCCGAGGCTGACGTGCGCCGCGTAGGACAGCGCGGTGCTTGCGTCCACGCGCGCCATCTCCTCGACCGCGATGATGTAGGACAGGCTGTCCATCCCCGCGCCGCCCCACTGCTCGGGGAAGGGCAGCCCGGGCAGCCCCATCTCGCGCATCTGCGCCCAGGCCTCGGTGTTGAACCGATGGTGCTCGTCGCACGCGCGCGCGGCCGGTGCCAGCGTCTCCAGCGAGAAGCGCCGCACCATCTCGCGAATCATCGCCTGCTCCTCCGTGAGATCGAAGTTGCTGGCGAGCGTGCCGTTGAGGGTGGAGGCCATGGCTACTTCAGCAGGCTGCGGGAAATGACCAGGCGCTGGATGTCGGTCGCGCCTTCGTAGATCTCGGTGATGCGCGCGTCGCGGTAATGCCGCTCGACCGCGAACTCCTTGGTGTAGCCGGCGCCGCCGTGAATCTGTACGGCCTCCTGCGCGGCGCGGTTGCAGGCGCGCGAGGAAAAAACCTTTGCCATCGAGCACTCCTTGGTGCAGGGCAGGCCCTGGTCGCGCAGCCACGCGGCGCGGTGCACGAGCAGGCGCGCGGCGTCGAGTTCGGTCGCCATGTCCGCGAGTTTCCACGCGATCGCCTGGAACTCGCCGATCGGCTTGCCGAACTGCCGGCGCTCCTTCGCGTACTTGACGCTCGCGTCGAGGCAGGCGCGGTGGATGCCGAGCGCCTGCGAGCCGATGCCGATGCGCCCGCCGTCGAGCGTGTCCAGCGCGATCTTGAAGCCCTCGTTGACCTTACCGATCACGTCGGTGTCGGGAACGAACACGTCCTCAAGGATCAGTTCGGTTGTCGAGGAGGCGCGGATGCCCATCTTCTCCTCCTTCTTGCCGACCTTCAGGCCCTTCGCGTCCGCGGGCACCAGGAAGGTCGTGATGCCGTAGCCTTTCTTGGCGGCGGCGTCGGACAGCGCGTACACCACGAACAGGCCGGCGTGCGTCGCGCTGGTGATCCACGACTTGGTGCCGGTCAGCCGCCAGCCGCCGTCCACGCGTTTCGCGGCGGCGCGCAGCGCGGCGGCGTCGGAGCCGGCCTGCGGCTCGGTCAAGCAGTAGGCGCCGAGCAGTTCACCGCTGGCGAGCCGCGGCAGCCAGCGCCGCTTCTGCTCCTCGCTGCCGTGCTTGGCCAGCATCGAGCACATCAGGGATATATGCACCGACAGCGTCACGCCGACCGAGGCATCGGCCGCGTTGATCTCCTCCAGCAGGATCGCGCAGTGCAGGTTGCCGAGCCCGGCGCCGCCGTAGGCCTCCGGCACGGTCAGGCCCAGGAATCCGGCGGCAGCGGCTTCGCGCAGCGCCTCTTCCGGGAATCGCTCCTCGGCGTCGAGGCGCGCCGCGTGCGGCCGCAGCGTGCGGTCGGCAAACTCGCGCGCCGAAGCGCGGATCATTTCGTGTTCCTCGGTCGTGGCGAAGTGCATGCTCGCGAGCCGCCCCGGTGTTCTTGCCCGGGAGAAAAGCCCCCCATTCTATCGGCAACACCGCCCCCGTTAGAATCCCCCTTCATGAAAGAAAGCGCAGCGAGCGCGGCGCGCGGCTGGCTGCACGGCGCATTGGCCGCCGCGGCGGTCGCGGGCGCGCTCGCACTGGTGGACGGATGGCTGCAACCGGGAAACGCGCTGCCGATGCTGCGGCTTCCGGTGATGGCCTTCTCGGTGCTGGGCGCATGGGCTCTGATTGCGCTGGTGCTGGCGCTGGCGCTGCCCTTCTTCCGCAGCCGTCCGCCGCAGCCCTGCACGTGCATGGCGCTCGGCGCCTTCGTCGGCTGCGGGCCGCTGCTGTTCGGATGGATTCCGGGCCAGTTCGACTTCCTCCGCATCGCGCTCGCGCACATCACGTCGCTGGCGATCGCGCTGCTGGTGTTCTGGAAGGCGCGGCCGGGCCTGTCGCTGCGCTGGGCCTCCGCAATCAGCGCGGTGGCCGCCTTGGTGCTGCTCGCCGGCCTGCTGCTGGCACGCAACTTGCCGAATCTGCGTTCGGCCGAGTCGGACGCCGACCTCGCGCGCGTCGCGCAGCGCGGCGGCCGTCCTGACGCCCCCCCCGGCGCTACGGATCTGGTGCTGATCTCGGTGGACACGCTGCGCGCCGACGCGCTGGTGCCGGATCCGGCGCGGCCCGGCGCGCCGGCAGCACCGGTGCCCTTCGTGCAGGGCCTGCGCGAGCGCGAAGCGCTGTGGGCGACCTACGGTTTGTCGTCGAGCGATCAGACGCTGCCGGGGCACGTCGGCATGCTCGCGGGCCTCGACGCGATGGCACACGGCGTGCGGCACAACGGCGAACTGCCCGGCCTCGAACTGCGCTTCCTCGCGCAGATCCTGCGCGAGGGCGGGTATCGCACCGCGGCGACGATCTCCAACGGCCTGATCGGCGCGACCACCGCGATGGATCGCGGTTACGACGACTTCAGCGAGGAGCCGGTCGAGATGGCGCTGTTCGGCCTGACCTTCGCGCCGTGGCTGGACCAGCACTCCTGGATCGGCCGCTGCACGCCCGCGCGCTGGAACGGCCCGCTGTTCGCGCGGATGTTCTTCCGCAGCGCGTGGGCGCGGCGCGACCAGCCGCTCGGCGAGCGCACGCTGAGCGCGGCGACGGCGCAACTCGCGCAACTGCAGCGCGGCGCGGGGCCGTTCTTCCAGTTCGTGCATTTCATGGATCCGCACACCGAGTACGCGCCGCCGCCGGCGTGGCGCGGCAAGTTGTCAGCCGCGGCCGCCGCGGGGGTGCCGGAGGAGTTCCTGCCGGCGCCGTCGGCGGCCCTGCACGGCGCGATGCTGAAAAAAGTGGAGGCGGCGCTCGCAGGGGGGGGGTCTGGCGCGGACGCCGAAGCCGCGCGGCGCGCGGCGGCCTATTACCACCTCGTGTACCTTGAGGAGGTGATGTTCACCGACGCCTGCCTCGCGCGCTACGTGGACGCGGTGCGCGCCAGCGGCCGGCCCAGCGTGATCCTGCTCACCGCCGACCACGGCGAGATGTTCGGCGAGCACGGGCTGATGGAGCACGCGAACGGACTGTGGGAAGAGAACTTGCGCGTGCCCTTCCTGATCTGGGGCGCCAACGTGCCGCCGGGGCGGCTGGGCTGGGTGCCGCATCTCGAGGACGTCGCGCCGACGCTGCTGACGCTGGCCGGGCTCGCGATGCCGCCCGAAATGACGGGCCGCGCGCTGCTGGTGCCGGCCGACGGCAGTGTGCCGAACGGCGCGCGTGCGCCGTCGGCGCTGGCGATCGCGCCCGCGCTCGAGCGAGAGCACGACGCGGCGCAGAAGCAGGAGATTTCGGTGCGCCACGGCGCATGGAAGTGGACCGGCGGCTGGGGCCTTCCCGGCGAGGAACCGACGACGCTGCGCGTTTCCGACCTCGCGCACGATCCGTTCGAGAACGCTTCGGCGGCGACGCTGCCCGACCTCCTGCGCGGCGCCATGGCGCTCCTGCTGCCGCGCGACACCTGGCCGCAGCGCAAACGCGTGGAACTCGGCGGAGCGCACGCCGGCCTGCTCGGCCAGTTGGGCTACGCCGGCGACTGACCGAAGATGCAGGCAACCTTCCTTCTGGCCTTCGCTCCACAGCCCGTTGCAGAACCGATTCTGGGCATTTTCTCCCTCGACGCCGTCGCGCGCCTGCGCGACGGCGAGGCAACCTTCGGCCGCGAGGAGTTCGCGGCGGTGCACGGCAACTGGCGCTACCTCTTCGCGGACGACGCAACGCGCGCCTGATGTTGAGTGCGGCAAGGCGCACCTTCACCCACTGGGAGACCGTCGCCGGGCTGCGCGTGCCGACCGCCTGGAGCCTGACCTGGGAGGGCGTCGCCGAGAATCCGGTGGATTGGCTCACCGAGGGCTGCGCGGTCGAGGTGCTCGACGCCGCCCCGGAGGGCGCTTTCGTCTGCTGGGGTGAGAGGCGGCGGCAGGTTGCCTTGTCGGTCGGGCAGGGGAGGTGTTGGACGGACCTGCGTATGGAGGTTTCATCGTGGACGCCAGGGCTTGGGAAACGCGCCGAAGCCACGCTCATCCCGCAAGAGCTGCCGGTAGGCTCTGCTACGCTGACCGGCCTAACGTGTGGATCCCGCGCTACGCAGGTCCGTCGAATTGGTGTTGGACGCACCAAGCCATCGCCCAGCGAAGTGATCGAATGAGGTAGCCATTGGCGAAGCGAAAGAACAAGGCGGGCAAGTCGGGCGCAACCTCTGGCGAGCGCCAGTACCGCATGACGGTCGCTGGGCAGCTGTTCAAGCATCTTGGTCTGCAGATGTACTCGGGCGCGGTTCCGGCGATATCGGAACTCATTTCGAACGCCTATGACGCCATGGCGCGAAACGTCTGGATAACGATTCCGACGGGTCGACCCATCACTTCCTCCGACGTGATCGTCGTGAAAGACGACGGCCAGGGCATGACGTTCGAGGAGTGCAACGAACTCTACTTGGCGGTTGGACGGGACCGTCGCGCCGGCGCGAGCGAGTGGACGAAGGCCTACAACGTCATCCAGCCACGGAAGGTCCAAGGCAGAAAGGGGATCGGCAAGCTCGCCGGCTTCGGCATTGCCGACCGCCTCGAGGTACGCACCGTCAAGGAGAAGCAGCTCGCGCACTTCGCGCTCGATTTCAGCGCCCTCACGAAGAGCCAGAGCTTCGCGGACACCAGCGGCTACAACCCCGAGGCGCTCTCCAACGACGGCGCCCGAGTCAAGGAAGAGCCCGGTACGACCGTGACCCTGTCCCGGCTGAAGGTCACTCGGGCGATCGACGAAGCGGAGTTCAAGCGCGGCTTGGCTCGCAGGCTCCTCGTACTTGCCGCGGACTTCACGGTGCGCGTGAACAGGAGGGCCGTCTCTCGCCAGGAGATCCCATTCCAGTTTCGCTTCCCGACCAGGCCCGGCCAGTGGGACACGGCCAACTTGGGCAACGGCCAGCAGGTCCAGTGGTGGGCAGGATTCTGCAAGGACACGATCCCTGACGAGGAGCAGCGGGGCTTCGTCGTTTACGTCCGCGGCAAGCTCGCGCAGTCACCCTGGTTTTTCGACCTGAGCGGCGGCGTCTGGGGCCAGCACGGCATGCAGTACCTCACCGGCGAGGTGCAGGCGGACTTCCTGGACGAGGCGGTCGACTTGATCGCCACAGACCGCGGCACGGTTCGGTGGGAGGACCCGCAAGCCGCTCCACTCAAGGATTGGGGTCGCAGGAAGATCCGTGAGCTCCTTGAACAGTGGACCGACAAGCGCCGAGAAGCCAAGGAGAAGAGCCCGAGGATCAAGCAATACCTCGAGCTGGCGGAGAAGCTGCCGGAGAACGAACGGAGGATCTTCAAGACCGTCGTCGACCGCATCGTTGCGATACCCCAGCTCGACAGGGACAGAGAAGGGAAAGACATCGCGGACGAGCTGGTCGAGTTCGCCTACAACGCATTGACAAACCGGGCCTTCCTCGACGCGATACGTCGGCTCAACGCGGCCTCTGCGGAGGACGTGGCACAGTTCCAAGAGGTGCTGTCGGAGTGGGACATTCTAGAGGCCGTCAACACGGCACACCTGGTGAAGGGTCGCGTGGCCATCATCCGCAAGTTCTCCCAGATGATCGCGGACAAGGTGCCCGAGAAGCCCAACATGCAGGATCACCTAAAGCAGCACCCGTGGCTGATCGATCCGAAGTGGACGACGCTGGTTCACGAGCAGACGCTGGACAAGCTGCTCGCGGACAAGTTCAGCGTGGCGAAGGCGAAGAGCAAGGAGGGATCTCGTCGTCTGGACTTCTTCTGTCTTGGCGACAGGTATCAGACCGCGCATGTCGTCGAGGCGAAGCGCCCCGGAGATCTCGTCGGGAGGAAGGAATTCGACCAGCTACGGGACTATGTCCTCTACTTGCGCAAGAAGCTGCAGGAGGAGTCGACGGACCCCGAGAACAAGCGCTCAGTGGTTCGCGGACTACTCGTCGCGGACCGCATTCGCGCCGGTGACGAAGGCCACGCCAGGAGCCATCAGGACGCGGGCACGTTCGACATTCGCACTTGGAGCAACCTCTTGACGACTACCGAGACCATGCACAAGGAATTCCTCGACGTCGTGAAGGGGCGCGCCCCGGCGGACGACCCGAGAATGGAGGGTCTCTCCGTCGATGATGACTCGCTGCCGTCCAGGCGACGGAAGCCGAAGGCCAAGGCTGCTCCACGGCGTGGAAAACGAAAGAGGCGGGGCCGCTCGTGACCAAGCCCATCGCCATCGACCTGTTCGCCGGTTGCGGCGGCTTGACGCGAGGTCTTCGCGCCGCGGGTTTCCACGTCGCGGCCGCGGTTGAAGTCGACCCCGTCGCTGCAAAGACGTACCGATGGAGCAACCGCCGCACGAAGCTCATCGAGAAGGACATCCGAGAAGTGTCCGCCGCGGAGATCCTTCGCGCGGCCGGAACGAAGCGCGTGTCGCTCCTGGCCGGGTGCGCGCCATGCCAGGGTTTCTGTTCCCTGACCTCCAAGCACAACCGCGACGATCCTCGCAACCAGTTGCTCCTGACGATGGCGGAGCTCATCGAGGGTGTTCAACCCGGGGCGATCATGATGGAGAACGTCCCGGGCCTCGCGGGTCGCGGAAGGCCCATCCTTGAAGAGTTCCTTCGCGTCCTTCAGCGGCTCGGATACCGGTGGGAGTGGAGGGTCGAGCAGATGGCCGACTTCGGGGTTCCGCAGTCTCGCCGGCGCTTGGTCCTCTTGGCCGGGCGCGGGTTCGGCGTTTCGTTTCCGACTCCGTCGCGCGCTCGCTTGCCAAGGCACGCTTCCGGCTTGAAGCCGTGGGCGACCGTGCGAGAGGCCATCGGTCACATGGGGGCCGCCGTCACGTTGAAGGCCGCAATGAAGGCCGGCGGTCCGCAGTCACGGGACTGGCACGTGGTGCGAGACCTTCAGCCGCAGACTAAGCGTCGCCTCAAGGCGGCCGAGCCTGGACGGACGTGGCTGTCAGTGGGCGAAGCCGTTCGCCCCGACTGTCACAGGAACGGGTACGCCGGGTTCACGAACGTCTACGGCAGAATGACGTGGGACCAGGCGTCGCCGACCATCACGGGCGGATGCACGACCCCGTGCAAGGGGAGGTTCGGGCACCCCGACAGACGTCGATACACAATTTCCGTCCGGGAAGCCGCCGTTCTGCAGACGTTCCCCGAGGACTATCGCTTCGTGACGGATCAGATGGACGCCGTGTGCGACATGATCGGCAATGCGGTTCCACCGCTCTACGCGAAGCTCGCCGCCGGTCAGGTCCTGGCCGCCCTCGAAGCGCGCGGCGGCAAACTGCGTAAGGCCAAGCGATGAGCAAGTGGCCGGGCGACTCGCAACGGGAGCGAACCGCCTTCGGTGAGTTGTCCCGAGGTCAACTGATGGCCCGAGTCCGCGGCGTAGAGAACAAGACGACGGAGCAACGGCTCATGGCCCTTTTGCGGACTGCGCATTTGACCGGTTGGCGTAGGCATCAGCCTCTGCCCGGAAAGCCAGACTTCGTATGGTCAGCGGCCAAGGTCGCCGTCTTCGTTGATGGGTGCTTCTGGCACGGACACGACTGCGGAAGGAACGTCACGCCAAGGACGAACGCCAAGGCGTGGCGGGAGAAGATCAACCGGAACCAAGCCAGGGATCGACGAGTCAACCGGGCCCTTCGTCGCGACGGTTGGAGCGTGCTGCGCGTTTGGGAGTGCGCGCTGACAAGGACTCCCGAGCACTGCGTGGCGGGGGTTCGGCATCGGATCACGGAAGGGGCGTCTAACAACAGCATGCAGCGGACGGCGCTTCGCGCCGCCGCTGATGCTGCGCGTTGGGCATGTCAGATGGAGCCTGCTGACCAGGACGAACGGATGACGCGACGGTGACCTACTGGCGAATGCAACTGCACCCGGCGGAGCCTGGCGACGCCATCGGCTATGCAGCCGAGAGCCTGGCTGCCGGCTTCATCGGGCTCGACTTTCGAACCGATGTCGGCGACCTTCTCGAGGCATCCCAAGGCGATCTTCCGGACGGCCAGAAGGACTACTGGGAGTTCGCCCACGAGATGGCGGTCGGCGACCAGATACTCGTCATCGTCCACCACTATCCGTTCGCTCTGGCGAAGGTGGTCGGGGAGTACAACTACATCCGCCGGGCTGAACCCGAGATTGGCGTCTGGTTTCGGCACTTTCGGCGCATTGACCGGCAATTGCTGCGCTTCTACGCCGACCGGCTGACCAACCCCAAGGCATGGGACCGCATCACGATGACGGATACGATCTCCCCGCTCCGCGATCCCTCAACGCAGTCCTTCCAACTCATCAAGGCTTGGCTGAAAGATACAGGGTCGCCATGAAAGGCTGCCGAACCCGTGCATGCAGGCGACGGGCTCCGCCCGCGCCTGATGCACAACGTTAGTGGAACGCCGAAAATGCAGCCCTAGGCCTCGTACTTGTAGAAGCCTTCGCCGGATTTCCTTCCCAGTTTCCCGGCGGCGACCATGCGGCGCAGATTGGGCGCGGCGCGGAATTTCGGGTCGCCGAACTGCTGGTGCATGTAGTCCAGGATGTGGAGGCACACGTCCAGCCCGATGAAATCGGCCAGCGCCAGCGGGCCCATCGGATGGTTCATGCCGAGTTTCATGATGACGTCAATGTCCTCGCGCGTGGCCACGCCCTCGTGCAGGCAGAACGCGGCCTCGTTGATCATCGGCATCAGCACGCGGTTCGAGATGAAGCCGGCGTAGTCCTGCGCCACCCCCACCGTCTTGCCAAGGCCCTCGGCGAGCGCCCTGGTGCGCGCGACCGTCGCGTCAGAGGTTTTCTCGCCGCGGATGATCTCGACCAGTTTCATGATCGGCACCGGATTCATGAAGTGCATGCCGATCACGCTCTCGGGCCGCTTGGTCGCGGCGGCGATCGCGGTGATCGAGATGGACGAGGTGTTGGTGGCCAGGATGCATCCGGCCGGCGCGTGCGCGTCCAGTTGCCGGAACACCTCCTTCTTGACTTCCTCCTTCTCGAACACGGCCTCGACCACGAGGTCGGCGCCCTTCACGGCCGCGGGCAGGTCGCCGCACGGCTTCACGCGCGCGAAGATCGCGTCGGCGTCGGCCTGTTGCAGCGTCCCCTTCTTGACAAAGCGATCGAGCGAGCCGCGGATGGCCTTCATTCCGCGCTCCAGACCGGCCGGCACCGCGTCCACCAGCGTGACCGCGTGGCCGTGGGCGGCGAAGGTCTGCGCAATGCCGTTGCCCATGGTCCCGGCTCCGATGACTGCGACGTTGAGGATCTGGCTCATGTTCTCACACCATCTCGACGGACAGTGCCACGGCGTTGCCGCCGCCGAGGCAGAGGGTCGCGAGGCCGCGCTTGCCGCCGCGGTCCTTCAGGGCGTAAAGGAGAGTGGTCAGGAGGCGGCAGCCGCTGGCGCCGATCGGATGGCCCAGCGCCACCGCGCCGCCGTTCACGTTGACCTTGGCCGCGTCGAGTTGCAGGGTCTTCAGGAGCGCGCAAGCGCCGCTCGCAAAGGCCTCGTTGATCTCGATCAGGTCCATCGCGCCGCGCCTGAGGCCGGTTTTCTTTTCCCAGTTCTCGACCGCCGCCTGCGGCGCCATCATCACCCATTCCGGCGCCATGCCGCCGGCGGCGTAACCCGTCACGCGCGCCAAGGGCTGCAGGCCGAAGCGCTTCACGGCCTCGGCGCTCGCGACCACCACAGCCGAGGCGCCGTCGGAGATCTGGGAAGCATTGCCGGCCGTCACCGTGCCGTCCTTCGTGAAGGCCGGCCGCAACTTCGCCATGCCCTCCAGGCTGGCATCGGAGCGCACGCCCTCGTCGGAACCGACCACGACCGGCTCGCCCTTCTTCGCCGGAAGGGACACGGAGAAGACTTCAGCCTTAAATTTACCCGCGGCCCAGGCCGCGGCGGCGCGCCGGTGACTCTCCACCGCGAAGGCGTCCTGCGCGGCGCGGTCCACGCCGTGCTCCTTGGCCACCAATTCGCCGGTCAGGCCCATGTGCTGGTTCGAATAGACGTCCCACAAGCCGTCGTGGATCATCGCGTCCACCAACTTCGCGTCGCCCAGCCGCGCGCCGTTGCGCGCCGACGGCAGCAGATACGGCGCCTGCGACATGCTCTCCATGCCGCCGGCCACGATCAGGTGCGCGTCGCCGGCGCGGATCGCCTGCGCCGCCAGCATCACCGCCTTCAGGCCCGATCCGCACACCTTGTTGACCGTGAAGGGCGGCACCGTATCGGGGATGCCCGCGCCGCGCGCGGCTTGGCGCGCCGGATTCTGGCCGACGCCGGCCTGCAGCACGTTGCCGAGGATCACTTCGTCAAGTTCCGTCCAGCGATCCTGCCGCACGCCCGCGCGCGCGAGCGCTTCCTTCACCGCCAGCGCGCCCAGTTCAGGCGCGCGCAGCCCGCTCAAGCCGCCTTGGAATTTGCCGATCGCCGTGCGGCATGCGCCCGCGAGGAAGACTTCGGTCATGGAGCGAAGATTTTAACCGCGCGGACCGAGTCCTGCCCGCTTGAGATCGCGCGCGCACGGCACTTGCCTGCGCGCTTCCGCGGACTGCGCGAAATCCGCCTCTCCCAGCAGCATCTCGCCGTCCTCGCTGCGCAGGGCGATCCGGCCCAGCGGGTCCACGAGCAGTGCCGCACCGGGAAATTCCAGCGCCGGCCGACCGTCGCCGAGGTGCGCGCGGCCCGCGCGGTTGCAGGTCAGCAGCCACTGCTGATTTTCCGCGGCGCGGGCCCGCGCCAGCAGTTCCCACACCTCGGCGCGCGGCGTCGGCCATTGCGCGGGCACGCAGAGCAGGTCGGCGGCGCCGTGAAACGCCGCGCGCGTGATCTCGGGGAAGCGGAGGTCGTAGCAGATCACGATGCACACCCGGCCCACGCCGGCCACCTTCAGGACCTGCGGCAAGCCGCGTCCGCGCGCGACTTGCCGTCCCTCGCCGGTCGGCGAAAACAGCATTCGCTTCGCGTAAGGCCGGCGGTCGCCGCCCGGCCCGAGCACGTGCGCTTGATTCGCGGGCTTGCGCGCGTTGCCGCCGCCGGGCGCGCTTCCGACCACCACCACCCCGCGCTGTGCAGCACGCGCGTGCAGCGCGGCCAGCGCGGCTTCGCTGCGGGCGCGCAAGTCCTGCGAATAAAACGGAAGGAAGGAAGTCGTCCACTTCTCCGGCAAGCAAAGCAGCGACGCGCCGGCGCGCGCCGCCATGTCCACTCCCGCGAGCGCGGCCTTCAGGTTGCGGTCCACCTCGCCCGGGCGGACGTCGAAGGGAAGCGCGGCGACGCGGATGCGGCTCATGGACGGGGGCTGGAGTGCCGTTATGCTATGGCCCCTTTCGGGCCGGTTGGGGACGTAGCTCAGTTGGGAGAGCGTCGCGTTCGCAATGCGAAGGTCGTGGGTTCGACCCCCATCGTCTCCACCATCCGGCCCCGTCCGCGGCCCTATTCCGGCGCGGGCGCGCGATCCGCGGCGCGGAGCACGGCCAGCCGTGTGAGCGCATCCTCGTAGTCGCTGGCGAAGCGCACCGTGTCCTCGAGATGAGAACGGTAAGCGCCGGAGTCGGCAGCGGCCTCGGCGGCCAGCGCTGCGTCGAATGCGCGCGTGGCGGCGGCAATGCGCTGCTGCAGGTTGGAGAGGCGCAACTCGGTGTCCTGCCAGCCGAAGCCTTCGGCGCGCCGTTGGATCTCGCGGTATTGCTCGGCCGCGTGCAGAACTTGCTCGTCGAGTTCGAAGGCCCGGCCGAGTTTGTAGGCTTGATCCAACTTCAGTTCATCATTGCGCAGGGTGAGGGAATGCGCCTCCGTAGCATGTTCGGCGACGCCGAACACGGCGATCTCCTCAAGGATCTGATCGGCGCGTTTGGCGTAGCCGCCGCGGATCGCGAGGTCGGCGCCGACCAGGGCCTGCGCGCTGCGGACCTCGGCGTCGAGGCGCTGCATCAGACCGAGCGTCTCCGGGTGCTCGGGCACCATGCGTTCCGCGGTGCGGATGCTCAAGAAGGCCGGGCCGAGGAGGCCCGCATCGAGGTAGAGGCGCGCCTCGCTGCGGCTTTGCTCGGCGAGGTCCTCGGTCAGCGCCTCGAAGCGCTCTTGGGCACGGCTGTCCTCACCAAGGAGGACAGCCGCATGGTGAAACGAGGTGCGCGCGCGGAGGTCGTACGACTGGCGCATGTGCTCCATGCCCTCGAAGTAAAAACTCGTGCCGAGTTCGCCTTCGCGCTCGAGGCGTGCGACGGTGCGAGCCAAGGCGGTCGCGGCAAGTTCGTCTCCGGGGTTCCAAGCGACCGCGAGTGTCAAGTAGTGCATCGCCTCGAGCGGGAGGTCCGCCTCGATCGCGGCGAGACCGGCGCGGGCGTACTGGGCGCCCAGTTGGTTCTGGGCGCGGGCCTGGATCTCGGCGAGGGCGGGAGCGCGGTCGGCGGGCGCCCCGGTGGCGAGGTTGGGAAGCAGGTTCAGGGCCCTCAGCGGCTCGTCGAGGGCCAGCAGGCGGAGGAGTTCGTCCTCGATCATGAACCAGCGCGTGCGGGCGAGGCGGGTCGCGAGCGCGGGATTCTCCGCCGGGTCGCCGGCCTCCTGATAGATCGCCCAGGCGCCGACGTAGTTGCCGCTGCGGAAGGCCGAATCACCGCGCTCCATGGCGGTGGATTGGCAAGCGGCGAGCCAGGCCGCCGTGATGGCCAGAAGCGCGACCTTGCGGAGGTAGGACATCGGGCCATTCTGACGCAGCGGGAAGAGGAAACCTCCGGATACTGGCCCCCTCTGCTGGAGGAGAAGCGGCAGACGAGGCGTCACCCGGCCGGAAGCCGGCCGTGGAAGAGAGAGCCCGGAGCCGGGCTGCGCCCGGCCGGGGTCGCCATGCCTGCATTCCTACCCACCTTCTGCCCGCGTCCCGCCTGTCCTTCGCGCGCCGGCGCCTCCTTCCACTGGCATCGCGACGGCTTCTTCCGCCGCCGCGTGGACGGACGACGCGTCCAGCGATTCCGCTGCCGCGCCTGCCGCCACCGCTTCTCCTCCCAATCTTTCCGCCTCGATTTCCGCCTCCTCAAACCCCACCTCAACTCCCTCGTCCTCGCCTGTCTCGTCTCCAAGGTCACCCACCGGCAGACTGCGCGAGTGCTCCGCATCAATCGAAAAACCGTCCACCGCCGACTCCGGCTCTTCGGACCCGCACTGCGCGATCTCCACCGCGTCTTCCTCGCCCGTGCGCGACTCCACGGCGGACTCTTCGGCTCGTTCAGCCTCGACGAACTCGAAACCTTCGAGCACAACCGACGGCTCCGGCCTCTCACACTCCCTGTCCTCATCCACCGGCCCACCCGCTTCGTCGTCCACCTCGAGGTCGGACAGATCCCCGCCCGGGGCGGACTTTCCGCCCGCGACGCCCGACTCAAGATGGCCCACGGGCCGCGGCCCAGCGAGTCCCGCAGGGTCGTGGATCGCTGTTTTGCGGTCCTCAAGTCCGTCCACGATCCCGAGCAACTCCTGCAACTCGTCACCGACCGTAAAAGCACCTATCCGAGCATCGTCCAGCGCCACTTCGGCAACCGCATCGCCGCGCACGTGCGGGAAGCGTCGACCACACCGCGCAATTGCGCCAACCCGCTCTTCGCCATCAACCACACGCTCGCCTCGATGCGCGACCACCTCTCGCGCCTCGTCCGCCGCACCTGGGCCGCCAGCAAGCGCCGCGACCAACTTGAACTCCATGCCTGGGTCTGGATCGCCTGGCGCAACTACGTCCGACCCATCTCCAATCGCTTCACTCCCATCTCCGCCGCCATGATGCTCGGGCTCGCACGCCGAAGACTCGAACCCGCCGAGCTCCTCCGATGGCGCTGGCCGGCGCTCTCCCTCGCGCCGAACGGACCGCTCCTACCCTCCCTTGCCTGACGTTCTGCCTCCACTCCGCGGGGCCAGTATCCGGTTCAGGACACCGCGCTCATCCCAAACACCACCACGTTGTTCAATACGTGCAACATCATCGGTCCTCGCAGGTCCCCCATCCTCCACTGCACCCAGCCGAACAGCACCCCCAGGCACGTCGCCGGCAGCCACATGGTGGGGTGATGCGCCAGCCCGAAGGCCAGCGAGGAGAAGGCCAGCGCTCGCATCGGACCGAAGCGCGGATCCGCGGCCAGCCCTGCGAAGAGGTACCCGCGGAATACTGCCTCCTCGATCACCGGCATCACGACCACCGCCAGCGCGAGCGTGAGGACCTGCTCCGCGCGCGCCAGCCGCCCGAAGCCGGCCAGGATCTCGTGCTGCGGCTCGAAGCCCGCCCAGTCGGCCGTCTCGAGGTAGAGCAGATAGACGCCGACCAGCGCCGGCAGCGCGGTCGCATACGCGCGCAGCGCGTAGTGCATCGGCCGCCGCTCGGGCAGCGGCAGGAACCAGCGCGGGTTCCCCCCCCCTACCCTCATCACCAGCAGCGCGACCGCGAGCGCTCCGATCACGCGCGCCAGATTCGCCGGATGCGCCGGGTTCTCTTGCGTCGGAATCCACTCGTCCAGCAGGTACTGCGTCCCGAGGAATGCTGCGCCGGCGGCCAGGATCGCGCCCACCGGCACCCGCACCGGCACTGGGATCTCGCGCCCGCGCCGTGCGAGGCGCGCGAAGCCGAGCGCCGAGACGAACAACCCCAAGCCGCACGCGAGCAGCAGGCCGGCCAGCCGCAGCACCTCACCCATCAGGCGCCCGCCCCGATCACGCCCTCCGCCGGCGATGAGGCCGTCACGCTCAGCCGCCGAGCCATCCGCCCGGCCAGGAAGGACTCGCGCCCCGCCTCGCACGCCAGCCGCACCGCGCGCGCCATCCGCACCGGATCCCGCGCCGCGGCCACCGCCGTGTTGAGCAGCACCCCGTCGCAGCCGAGTTCCATCGCGATCGCCACGTCGCTGGCCTGGCCGACGCCCGCGTCCACGATCACCGGCACGCAGGCCTGCTCCACGATCAGCCGGATGTTGAGAGGGTTCAGGATCCCGAGCCCGCTGCCGATCGGCGACCCCGCGGGCATCACCGCGGCCGCGCCGGCCTCCTCGAGCCGCTTCGCGAGCCGCACGTCGTCGCTGGTGTAGACCAGCACCGTGAATCCTTCCTTCGCCAATTCCGCGGTCGCGCGCAGCGTGTCCAGCGGATCCGGCAACAGCGTCTTTTTGTCACCGAGCACCTCGACCTTCACCAGATCGGTGCCGAGCAGTTCCCGCGCCAGCCGCGCGGTGCGAATCGCGGCGTCCGCGTCGAAGCAGCCGGCGGTATTGGGAAGGATCTTGCAGCGGTCCCGGTCGAGAAAATCCAGGAAGCGCGCGCCCGGCGCCTCGTCCTCCGGAATCCTTCGCACCGCCACCGTCACGCACTCGGTGCCGGAGGCCGCGAGCGCTTCGCGCATCAGCGGATAACTCGCGTACTTTCCGGTCCCCAGGAACAGGCGCGAGCGGAAGGTATAAGTCCCCAGCAGCAGGAGCGAGTCGGCGGCGGCAGGCATCGGGGTCGGGCTCCGTGTGGAATTGTGGCGGGCTCAGCCGCCCCCGACGAGCCTCACGATCTCGATCCTGTCCCCAGGCTCAACCACGGTCCGCGCGAGATCCTCGCGTCGCACCACCTGTTCGTTACTCTCGACCGCCGCGGCGGCGCGCTCCACCCCGAGGTCGGCGAGCAGTCCGGCCAGCGTCAGCCCAGGTCTCCACGGCTGCTGCCGGCCGTTCACCATCACCGTCAATGCCGCTTCCGAGCCCATCCTCTCGCCGATTCTATCCGCAGCAAATCCCCGCACCGCAAGGACTTAGGCGCTTCGCCCTGCCGCGCCGCCGGCGAAATCGTCTTGTGGCTCCACACACCGAGGGCTACAATAGCCGCCGCTTTCACGGCTTCGGCCGGGAAAGGCACCTGGCTCACGGCCGGCATCCGCAAGGATGCAGCCGCGGCATCCGCCGCGGTCGCACTGAGAGCGGGAAGTTAGGCGGGTGAGGAGTTCGACTCCTCACCCGTTTTGCGTCCCGGATCTCGGCGCTGGACCTGCGAGTCCGGCGAAGGAGGCAACCCGATGCGCAAGGACGACGTGCTCCGGATGATTGACGCGATCCACCGCGAACGCGGGGTGGACCGTGAGATCCTCTTCATGGCCCTCGAAGAGGCTTTGAGCATGGCGGTGCGGAAGAAGGTCGGGGTCGAGGAAGGTTGGCAGGTGCAGATCAGCCGCCGCGACGGTGCGATCTCGCTGCAGGCGCCGGACGGCTCCGTGACGCTGCCCTCCGCCGAGGAACTCGGGCGGATCGCCGCGCAGACTACCAAGCAGGTCTTCATGCAGAAGATCCGCGAGGCGGAGCGCGACAAGACCTACGCCCAGTTCGAGAGCCTGCTCAACACCGTGGTGTCGGCGCAGATCCACAAACTCGAAGGCCCCAACGTCATCGTCACCTTCTCGGGCAAGACCGAGGCGCTGTTGCCGCGCTCCGAGCGCGTTCCGAACGAGCGCCTCCACGTCGGCGACCGCGTGCGCGTGCTGATCAAGGAGGTGCGCAAGGAGGGTTCGCGCGTGGTGATCATCGTGTCCCGCAAGGACCCGATGTTCGTTCAGAAACTGTTCGAGGTGGAGATCCCCGAGATTGCCGAGGGCGTGATCCGCGTGATGAAGGTCGCGCGCGACTCCGGCTACCGCTCCAAGGTCGCGGTCTATTCGCTGGACCCGCGCGTGGATTGCGTCGGCGCCTGCCTCGGCGTGCGCGGCACGCGCATCCGCAACATCAACGACGAACTGCGCCAGGAGAAGATTGACATCATCGTTTGGAGCGATTCGCTTGAGGAACTGGTGCAGAACTCGCTCAAGCCGGCGAAGGACATCCCGCTCGAGCACATCTTCCCGGACGAGGACACGCAATCGGTGTTCGTGCTCGTCAACGAGGAGCAGAAGCCGCTGGCGATCGGCATGGGCGGACGCAACGTGCGCCTCGCCGCCGAGATCGTCGGCTGGGGCATCGAACTCAAGACGCCCGCCGAGTACGAGGCCGAGATCCTCGCGCAGGAACGCGGCGAGGGCGGCCGGCCCGCGCGCGTCCCCGCTCCGGGTGTCGCGGCCGCGGACGACGACGACGCGCTGCCGTCCGCCGGCCAGGATTTCCCCGCGGAGGAGGGCGACGCCGACCTCCGCCCGTCCAGCGAGCCCGCGCGCACCGAGGAGGAAGTCTAGGTCTTGAGCAAAGTCAAGGTCTTCACGCTCGCGAAGAAGTTCGGCTTCAAGTCGGCCGAATTCGTGGACGTCCTCAAGAACCTCGGCTTCCCTGTCTCGTCGTACCAGGCCTCGCTCGAAGAGTGGGACGTGCCGATCATCGAGGAGCGGCTGATGCGCTCCGGCCTGAGCCGCGCCGACAAGCCCGCGGAGACAGCGCCCGCGGCTGGCGCCGCGCCGGATGCCGCGGAGAAGGGTTCAGAGTCCGAGCCGGAGGCTCCGGCCCCTTCCTGGGCGCAATTGATGCGCAGCGCGCGCGACTCCGGGGATGCACCGATGACGCCCGCGCCGCCCGCGGAAGATCCGCCGCGCAGCCTGCCGACCGCGTTCGGCGGCGCGCGGATCCTGCGCACCGCGCCCGGCTTGCACCTTTTGCGTCCCGCCGCGCTGAAGCCGGCTCCGGCCATTGTCAAGCCGGAGGCCAGGACCCCGCCTGCGCCGACGCCCGCCATCCCGGCTGACGCGGCCGCGCCGGCCACCGTCGCCTCCGCGCCTACGGCGCCATCGTCGCCGACCCTTGCCCCGGAGGCCCTCGCCGCGCTGCCCCCCTCGTCGCAGCCTGTCGCCGCGGCTGGCACCACGGAGGCACCCACGCCTAAGCCGCGCCAGGCGACGCGCGTCGGCCGCATTGACTTGGCAGCGCTCGGCCTGATCCGCAGCCAGCAGGAGCAGCAGAAGAAGACTTCGACCTTCACCGACCTGCGCGAGAAGGCGAGCGCGCGGCACCGCGAACTGCGTCAGAAGCAGCGCGAGAAGATGCGCGACCGCCGCGCGGGACGAGTGAGGCCGAAGGAGAGCAGCACCCTCGATCGCACGCACCAAATCGTGCTCGAGCCGCCGGTCACGGTGAAGTCCTTCTCGGGCGGCACGGGCATCCCGGTGTCCATCATCCTGCAGCGGCTGATGGACCTGGACGTGATGTCGAACATCAACGCCGCGCTCGACGCCGAGACCATCGAACTGCTCGCGGTGGAGTTCGACGTCGGCATCCGCCTCAAGGAGGAGACCGACCTCGAGACCGAACTGCTGGCCGAGATCCAAGCCGCGCGCCACGCGGTGGACGACAGCACCCTCCAGCCGCGGCCGCCGGTGATTGCCTTCCTCGGCCACGTGGACCACGGCAAGACCACGTTGATTGACGCGATCCGCTCGACGCGCGTGGCGGCCAAGGAAGCCGGCGGCATCACCCAGGCGATCGGCGCCTACGTCGCGCAACTGCCGGGCGGCAAGACCGTGACGATCCTCGACACGCCGGGCCACGAGGCTTTCACCGGTATGCGCCAGCGCGGCGCGAGGGCGACGGACATCGCCGTGCTGGTGGTGGCCGCGGACGACGGCGTGATGCCGCAGACCGAGGAAGCCGCCGCGCACGCGCGCGCCGCGGGCGTGCCGGTGGTGGTGGCGATCAACAAGATGGACGCGCCCGGCGCCAACCCGCAACAGGTGAAGTCGAAACTCTCCGGCCTCGGCCTGCAACCCGAGGAATGGGGCGGCTCGACCGGCTGCGTGGAAGTCAGCGCGTTGCGCAAGACCGGCATTGACACGCTGCTGGAGCGCATTCTGCTCGAGGCGGAATTGCTCGGCCTGAAGGCGCACACGACCGGCGACGCCGTCGGCGTGGTGCTCGAGGCCACGCTCGAGAAAGGCAAGGGCAAGGTCGCGACCGTGCTGGTGCAGGACGGCACGCTGCATGCGAAGGACGTGGTGCTGGCCGGCACCACCTTCGGCAAGGTCCGCCTGATGTTCGATTACGTCGGCAAGCCGATCAAGGAGGCGGGTCCGGGCACACCGGTGCAGATCCTGGGCCTCGAGGAACTGCCGCCGATCGGCGAGAAGTTCTACGTCGTGGAGGATCTCTCGGCGGCGAAGGACGTAGCCGAGAAGCGCGCGCTGCTCAAGACCGAGAAGGAGCGGCGCGAGAAGGCCGGCACAGTCACCGCGGCTAACCTGTTCGACAAACTCGACGAGTCGCAGGCCGAACGGCTGCGCTACGTCGTGAAGGCCGACACGCAGGGATCGGTCGAGGTACTGAAGAAGTCCCTCGAGGAACTCGGCAACGAGGAAGTGAGGATCGAGGTGATGCTGGCCGGCGTCGGCGGCGTCTCGGAGTCCGACGTGCTGCTCGCGGAGACCGCGAAGGCCACCATCCTGGCCTTCAACGTGGTGCCCGATGGCAAGGCGCGCAAAGAGGCCGAGCGCGTCAGAGTCGAAATCCGTCGCTACGAGGTGATCTACGAACTGTTCGAAGCGGTGCAAAAGGCGATCGCCGGCAAACTCGAGCCCGAGGCGGTCGAGCAGGTGGTCGGCAGCGCCGAGGTGCTGCAGATCTTCCGCTCCTCGCGCTGGGGCGTCATTGCAGGCTGCCGCGTCACCAGCGGCGTGCTGCGCCGCAACTGCAAGGCGCGCGTGGTGCGCGACGGCAAGAAGGTCTACGAGGCGCCCTTCGCCTCGCTGCGCCACCTCAAGGACGACGTGCGCGAGGTTGAGGCGCCGGGCGAGTGCGGCCTGAAGGTGCAGAACTTCGAGGACATCAAGGTCGGCGACGTGATCGAGGCGATCTCGATGCAGGAGACCAGGGAAGTCGCCGTAGGCGGCAGCGGCTTCGTCGCCGGCAGCGGCACCTAGCCTCGTCAGCGGCAGCATGGCCAGCGAGAAGCGGCAGCGGCAGATCGCGCGGCGGATTCAGCAGCGGATCGCCGAGATCCTGCTGCACGAGATGAAGGATCCGCGCACGGGCTTCGTGACGATCACCGGCGTCGAGATCAGCGGCGACCTCGCGGTGGCGAAGGTGCGCTGGTCGGTGTTTGATTCTGCCGACCGGCCGAAGACCGAGAGCCTGTTCGCGCACGCGCACGGCTACCTGCGCACCCAGGTTGCGCGCGATCTGCAGTTGCGTGAGGCGCCGCAACTGGTGTTCGAGTTCGACCGCGGGATCGAACACGCGGAGAACATCGAACGGATCCTGAAGCAGGTGCTGCCGCCGAAGCCGGCCGCGCCGCCGCCGGCTACGCCGCCGGCCGAACCGCCGCCCGCGCCGGATGAGTGAGCCCGGCGAGGCCCCGCGCCGCCTACGCCGCGCGGAGGCGGTGCTGGCGCGCCGCACCGGCCGCCTGATGGTGGTGCTGGAGCGCTGCGCCGACGAGCACAACCGCCACGCCGTGCTGCGCACCGCCGAGGCCTTCGGCGTTCAGCGCGTGGCGCTGGTCGAGGCGCCCGGCAGCGAGACACAACCGGTGTCCAGGAAGGTGACGAAGGGCGCCGCGCAGTGGCTGGACCTGCGCCGATTCAAGGATCCGGCCGCCTGCGTGGCGGCATTGCGCGCCGAAGGCTGGACGATCTGGGCCACCGATCTCTCCCCCGCCGCGGAGTTGGCGGAACCCGCGCGGCTCGCGCCGCTGCCGCCGAAGGTGGCGCTGTTCTTCGGACGCGAGGCCGACGGCGTCAGCGCCGAGGCGCTGGCCGCGGCCGAGCGGCGGCTCTACCTGCCGATGGTCGGCTTCACCGAGTCCTTCAACCTTTCGGTCTCGGCCGCGCTGCTGCTGCAGCGTCTGTTCGACGCCTGCCCGGAGATGCGCGGCGACCTGTCGCCCGCGGAACGCACTGCGATCCGTGCGCGCTGGTACCGCCGCCTGGCCGGCGGCAAGCACCCGCAGCGCTTCGACGCATGGCTCGCCGACCCGCCGCCGCCGCTGCCCGATCTGCGCCCCGGCGACGAGGATAAGGCGCCGCGACTGCGCAAGAAAACGCTGCGGGAATTGGGAATGAAAGGCGCGAAGCGCTGATCAGGCGCGGTGCCACTTCTGGCCCTGCGGAGTGTCTTCGAGCACGACGCCCGCGGCGGCGAGTTCCTTGCGGATGGCGTCGGCGCGGGCGAAGTCGCGCGCTTTGCGCGCGGCGAGGCGTTCGACAAGCAGGGCTTCGACCGCCGCGTCGGCGGCGGCGTCTGCGTCGGCCGCGGGCTCCGGCTCGAAGAAGCCGAAGATTTCGTCGGCTTCATGCAGGAATTTCAAAGCCGAAGCAGCCTCGTTCGGCGACCAGGTCTCCTTGAGGAAGCGGTTGCGCAACCCGAACAGCGCCGCCGCCGCGGCCGAGGCATTCAGGTCGTCGGCCAGCGCGGCGTCGAAGTCCGCGGCCTCCGGCGGCGGCCCGGCGTCGGGCAGCGCGGGCCCGGCGGCCGCGCGCAGGCGCCCGCGCAGGTCGAGCAGCGACTTGCGTCCCTCGGTCGCGCCCTTCAGCGCCTCCCAGGTGAAGTTCAGCGCGCCGCGGTAGTGCGCGCGCAGCGCGAAGAAACGGTAGTCGAGCGGGCTGAAGCCGCGCGCCGCGAGGTCGTCCAGCGACCACACGTTGCCCAGCGACTTTGACATCTTGCCGCCGTCCACCTGCAGGAACTGCGTGTGCATCCACAGTCCCACGAACGGCTTGCCGTGCGCACACTCGCTCTGCGCGATCTCGCACTCGTGGTGCGGGAACACGTTGTCCTCGCCGCCGGTGTGGATGTCGAAGGTCTCGCCCAGGTACTTCCTCGACATCGCCGAGCACTCGATGTGCCAGCCGGGGAAACCGTGCTCGCCGAACTCCGACGGCCACTTCATCACGTGCTTGGGGTCCGACTTCCACAGCGCGAAGTCGGCCGGGTGGCGCTTCTCCGGGTTGACAGCGAGGCGCGCGCCAGCCTCCAGGTCCGCGACGCGGTTGCCCGACAACTTGCCGTACTCCTTGAAGGTCGAGACGTCGAAGTAGACGTTCTCCCCTACGCGATACGCGTGCCCCTTTGCGATCAGCACGCGGATCATCTGCAACATCTCGGGCACGTGCGCGGTCGCGCGCGGGTAGTGGTGCGCCGGACGCACGCCCAGCGCCTTCAGGTCGGCGAAGAACTGCGCGGAGACGCGCTCGACGATCTGCCACGGGTCGGTGCCCTCCTTGCGCGCCTGCTGCTCCATGCGATCCTCGCCCTCGCCGTCATCGCCGAGCAGGTGGCCGACGTCGGTCAAGTTCATCACCTGCGCCACGCGCTGGCCCCAGCGCTCGAGCACGCGCCGCAGCAGGTCCGCGAACAGGAAGGCACGGTAGTTGCCGATGTGCGGCCGCTGATAGACCGTCGGCCCGCAGTGGTACATGCGCGCTTCCCCCGCGCGGAGCGGTCTGAATTCGACCTTGCGGCGCGTCAGCGTGTCGTAGAAATGCAGCGCGGGCCGGGCCACGGCGCGGAATTCTACGCGCCCCAGCCCGCGTACGGGGCCGGCACCGCGCCGGCGTGCTTGACGAAGTAGCGCAGGAATCGCGCGATCCGCGCGCGCCGCTCGCCCCTGCGCAGCGGCCGCTGCAACAGGCGCGCACCGGCAAGGTCCACGATCCAGCAGCACCGCGGCCCGGGCTGCCACAGCAGGTTCGCCGGGTGCAGGTCGCTGGCCCACAGGCCGACGTCGAACAACTCCTCGAGCAGCGCGCGCGCGGCCGCGGCGGCGCCGGCATCCTGCCGTACCTCGAACAAGGTGCACGCGTCGGGCACCAGCGCGGTCAGCAGGTGCTGCCGCCATGCGCCACCGCGCCGCACGGCCAGCGCCAGCAGCACCGGCGGCGTCGCAATCTCCAGTCGCCGCAGCCGCGCCACGACTTCGACTTCACGCGCGAGGCGCCGCGGCGAGCCGAAGCGGTCGCCGCGCAGCCGGCCGAGCAGGCCGCCGTGCCGGTTCACGCGCCACACGCCCTCGTTGCCCGCGAGGGCGACGCGCCGCGCAGCCCCGCGTCCGCTGCCGGCTTCCTCGCGCGCCTGCGCGGACAGCAGCAACTCGCCGTCGGCAAGCCACTGCTGCAGGTTCAAGCCCGCGAGCAGGCGCGGAGCCAGCCACAGGCGCGCGCGCGCGTTGGCGGCGACGGGATGCGCATCGGCCGTTTCCGCGCCGAGTGCCGTCTGCATCGCCTGGATGCTATCCTGGCGCGCGATGCAGGGGGCGCGCGTGATGGTGGTGCGCTTGAGCGCGCTCGGCGACCTCGTCTTCGCACTGCCGGTGCTCCACGCGCTGCGCGCCGCACTACCCGGCTGCACGATCCACTGGCTCGCCGAGGACCGCTGCGCCGACCTGCCGCGCTCGCACCCGCTGGTGAGCGAGACCATTGTCTTCCCGCGGCGCACTTGGCGCGGCGGCCGCGGCCTGTTCACGGTGTGGGGATCCCTGCGCGCGCTGCGCCGCCGCCCCCCCTACGACCTGATCCTCGATCTGCAGTCGAATCTGAAGTCGGCGCTGCATCTGCTGACTCTGCGCGGCCGCAAGGCCGGCTTCGATGCGCCGCTCGCGCGCGAGTGCGCGCAGCGCTTCCTCGACGTGCGCGCGCCGGACCCGGGCCGCGTGCACCGCAGCGCGCGCGACCTCGCGGTGTTGCGCGCCGCCGGCCTCCCCACGGGGCCGCCGGTCTTCGCGCCTTGGCCGCTCGCGGCGGAGGCGGTGCGCGGATGCGCGCGGCCGGAGGGTGCCTACGTGCTGCTGCACACCGGCGTCACCGCCTACGGGCGCGACAAGGAGTGGCCAGCGGAGCGCTGGGCCGGACTCGCGCGCGCGCTGCGCGAGGCCGGGCGGCAGCCGCTGGCGTTGTGGACGCCCGCGGAGCGCGCACAGGTGGACGAGATCCGCGCGCTGGCCGGCGGAGCGCTGGCGCTCGCGCCCCTGACGCCCGACCTTGCGGCGCTCATGCACTTGTGCGACGGCGCGGATCTTCTGATCGGCACCGACAGCGGGCCGGTGCATCTCGCGGCGACACGCGGCACGCCGGTGGTCGCGCTGTTCGGTCCCACGGATCCGGCGGTCTACGCCCCCCCCGGGCCGCGCGTGCGCGTCGTCTATCCGGGCGCGCCGAGCGAGCCGCCGCCGCCGCGCGACCGCACGCGGCGCTCGCCGTGGATGGAGCGCATCGCGGTCGCCGACGTGCTCGCGGCGGTCAGCGGATCGCCAGCGTGAAGGGCAGCCGCGCCAGCGGCACCGGCCGGGACCGCAGCGGGCCGGCCAGGCGCAACGCGTCCTGCGCCGCGCGGCGCAGCGACTCCGGCACCAGCGTCACGGGCTGCGGGCCGCGCGCGAGGAAATCCTGCACCAGTTCGTCGAGCGGCGTCGGTTTGCGCTCATCGCCGGTCACGCGGTAGCGCCCGTCCGTCGCGCCTGCCAGTTCGGCCGCCTCGCCGATCGCGTCGCCGAGCGAACCGAGCGCATCCACCAGCCCGAGTTCGAGCGCGTCGGCGCCGGACCACACGCGCCCCTGCGCGATCTCGTGCACGCGCTCGCGCGGCAACTCGCGACCGGCCGCGACGCGGTCGAGAAATCCCTCATAGATCTCGTCCACGAAGGCCTGCACCTGCGCGATTTCCTCGGGCGTGCGCGCGCGGTAGAGACCCAGCGCGTCGGCGTGCGGCGCGGTGCGCACCGTGGACACTCCCACGCCGACCTTGTCGAGCAGCGGCGAGACGTCCGGCAGCAGCGTCAGCACGCCGATGGACCCGGTCACCGTGCCGGGCTCGGCGAGAATGCGCGTCGCGCGGCAGGAGATCCAGTAGCCGCCGCTCGCGGCCATGCCGCCCATCGAGACGACGACGGGTTTGCGCGCCGCAGTCAGTTCGACCTCGCGCAGGATCACCTCGCTGGCCGCCGCGCTGCCGCCGGGGCTGTTGACGCGCAGCACCACCGCGTCCACGTCCGGATCTTCGCGCACTTCGCGCAGCCGCCGCGCCAGCGTCGCGCCGCCGATCTGGTCGCCGCTCTCGCCGTCCACGATCTCGCCGACCGCGTACACCACGCTGACGAGGACGTCTCCGGAACGGTCGAGGTCGGCGCGCTCCAACCAGTCGCCGCAGGCGATCTGCCGGAAGGCGCCGGTCTCGCGGTCGTTCCCGGCCGCGCCCGCCAACTCCGCGAGCAACTCGTCGAAGGGTCCGACGCGGTCCAGGAAGCGACGCCGCACCGCCTCCTCTCCGCCGCACACGCCGCCGGCGCTCGCGAACGCGCGCAGTTCGCCGACGTCGAGCCGGCGCGCCGCCGCGCAGTCCTCGAGGAAGGAGGACTCCAGGTCCTCGAGCAGCGCGGCGATCTGTGCGTCGTTCTCCGGGCTCGAGCGCGACAGTGTGAACGGTTCCACCGCGGACTTGAACTTGCCGACTCGCGTGGTCTGCACGTTCACTCCGAGTTTCGCCAGCGCGTCGGCAAAGTAAAACATCTGCGCCGCGAATCCGTTGCACTCGAAGGTGCCCAGCGGCGCGATCCAGGCCTGATCGGCGGCGCTCGCCAGGTACCAGCCCGCCTCGTCCCAGGCGCCGGCATAAGCCCAGACCTTCTTGCCGGTGGTGCGGAAGCGCAGCAGCGCGGAGTGCAGCGCGCGGCGCTGCGCCCAGTTCTCGCACACCGGGCCGCCGTCGTGCAGCAGGATTCCGGAGATGCGGTCTTCCGCCGCCGCGGCATCCAAGGCATCCACCAGCCGGCGCAGCGGCACCGGGATCGCGACTCCGCGCGCGGCCTCCTGCAACACCGGCGCGCCGCCGGCGTCGTTGACAAAGGTGTCCGGGCCGATCACCAGCACCGCGCCGTCCGGAAGCGGCGCGGGGCCGGCGCCGGCCAGCCCGGCCCAGATCAGGACCATCAGCAGCAACAACGCGATCAGCGTGCCGAGCACGCAGGCGAGCAGGGTGCGCAGGAATTCCTTCATGGTTGCGCGCGCGCGACACAGACACCGTCCCGCACGTACAAGACGAGAGCGACAGGGTACGCGCGCGCCGCCTCCGGAAGCGGGAATCGCTGCGCGAAGCCGCCGTCCGCGAGGATCGCGATCTCGTTGCCGCGGTGCTCGAGCCGGAACGCGCGCGGCGCCGGATCCGGAGCGGAACTGGCACGGTCGGAGGAGTGGCTGCGCGCGGGCGAGGCGAGATCCTCGATCCAGAACGCGAGCCCGCCCGCGGCATCGCAACGCAAGCGGCCGGCCGCACCCTCCGTCGGACACAGCCGCAAGCCCGCGTCGGGCTCGCCGCTCGCGCCGATCTGGAGGCTCAAAGCGCGCGTCGAATCAGCGGTGAGCGGCGGAAGATCCACCTCCACCACCTGCCCGGGCAGCGAAGCGCCCAGCCACAGCCCGGCGACGGGATCGGCATGCGCGTCGCGGCCGCGCACGACGGGAGCGCGGGGTGAGCGGCCCGCTGCGACGAATCGCAGGGCTTCCGGCTCGCTCAACTCCTCGACCCAGGCCCACGGCATCTGCGAAGGATCGCACTCCAGCGCCGTCAGAACCCAGAAAGCCCAGCCGTCCAGCACGACCTCGCTGGCAAGCGAGGCGTCGGCGTGCCAAGGCCAGAGCGGCACGTGCGCGGCGCGGCTTGGCGAGACCGCGCGGCAAGCCTCGGCCAGTCCTTCGCGGAACCACGCCGGCGCCGACTTCATCGCGGGCCGGTCGGACGCAAGCAGGTGCGCGGCCTCGTGGGCGACGCTTTCGAGGAAGGTGGCGGGCGGCGCGGCCAGTGCGCGCAGCAGGCGGTCGTCGCGCGTCAGCGGCACCAGCGCGAGGTGAAGGTCGGGCAGAGTGCGCGGCACGCGCGGATCGTGCATGCGACCCAGAGCGGCGAGCAGCGCGGCGGCTTCCGCCGGATCGCGACACACGCGGATCACCCGCGGAGCCGGCTCGAACAGGAGATGCGGGTCCGGCTCCCAGCGCGCGAGCAGGCCGGCACAGGCCCCCTCCACCGCGGCCAGCCGTGCGGCCAGCGCGGGCCGCCAGTGCGCGTACTCCGCGGGCAGAATCAGTTCAAGGGTGCCGGCTCGCTCGGCGCGCACGGGCGACGGTGCGGCGAAATTCGGCAGCGTGCAGCCTGTGAGCGCGGCCGCGAGAATGAGCAGCGCGCCGCGGCGCGTCCCCCACCCTTGTCCCGCGAACTTCCCGATCCCGTCGCCGCACTGCTGCTCGACCTCGATGGCACGCTGGTGGACACCGAGTACCTGCACTTCGAGAGCGCGATCCAGGTGCTCGCGGTCGAGGGCATAAGCCTGCGGCCGGGCGACCTTCTCCCCTACGTCGGCTGGGCCGAACTTCCGTTCTGGCACGATCTGAAGGCTCGCTTCCGCTTGCGGCCGCCGGCGGAGGAACTGCTGCAACGGCGTGCGGTGGCCTACGTGGCGCTGGTCCACGGCCGCAGGATAGATCCTCTGCCCGGTGTGCGGGAACTGCTGCACTGGGCAGTCGCGCAGGCCCTGCCGTGCGCGGTCGCCAGCAGTTCGCCGCGCGCGCTGATCCAGGCTTCGCTGCGCGCCTCCGGGCTCGACGAACTCCTGACGGTCTACCGCTCGGGTCATGAGGACGCGGCGCGCGGCAAGCCCGAGCCGGACGTCTATCACGCGGCCGCCGCGGCGATCGGCGTGCGCGCGGAGGATTGCGTGGCGCTCGAGGACTCGCCGACCGGCGCGCGTTCGGCGCGTGCTGCGGGCGCCTTCACGATCGCGCTGCCTTGCCCGAGCCACCCCGCTCCGCTGCAGGCGCTCGCGATGGCCGACCTGCTGCTCGCCGACGCGCTTCAGGCTCTCGACTTCTTGCGTGCGCGCGCGCGGCTGGCACGGTCAAACGCGGCCGCGAAGACGTCGCCGAAGCGGTCCACGTAGACGAAGTCCAGCCCGCGCGTCCACGCCGCGTCCATCTGCGCGACGTCGCGCCGATTCTCGCGCGGCAGGATCACGCGGCGGATGCCATGGCGCTTGGCCGCGAGCGCTTTCTCGCGCACGCCGCCGATCGGCAACACCTCGCCGGTGAGGCTGATCTCGCCGGTCATCGCGGTGCGCGGCCGCATGCGACGGCCGGTCAGCCGCGACAGCATCGCGGTGGCGATCGTCACGCCGGCGCTCGGCCCGTCCTTCGGGACCGCGCCGGCAGGGAAATGCACGTGCAGGTCGGTCTTGTCGAGCACCGCGGAATCGAGACCGAAGTCCGCGCAGGCCGAACGGATCCACGAGTGCGCGATGCGGCAGGATTCGGTCATCACCTCGCCGAGGCTGCCCGTCGCCGTCACCTTGCCCTGACCCGGGAACGAAACGCACTCGATCTCCAGCACGTCGCCGCCGTAGGGCGTGAAGGCCAGCCCGAGGGCCACGCCGGCGCCGGGCTGCAACCGCACCGAATCCTCGGCGAACTTCGGCGGGCCGAGGTACTTCTCCAGGTCGGCGGCCTTCATCGCGCGCGCCGGGCGCTTGCGCCGCGCGATCTCGAGCGCACGCTTGCGGCACAGCGAGGCAATCGCCTTGTCGAGCCCGCGCACGCCCGGCTCGCGCGTCCAGCCGCGGATCAGCGCGCGCAGCGCCCCGGGAGCGAGCGCCAGGCGGCGGCGCTCCAGCCCGTGCTCGTTCTCCTGGCGCGGCAGCAGGTGCTTTTGCGCGATGCGCAGTTTCTCCTCCTCGATGTAACCGGGCAGTTCGATCACCTCCACGCGGTCGCGCAGAGGGCCCGGGATCTGGCTCAAGACGTTCGCAGTCGCGACGAACATCACGCGCGAGAGGTCGAATGGCAGGTCGAGGTAGAGGTCGAGGAAGGCCTTGTTCTGCGCCGGGTCGAGCGCCTCGAGCAGCGCGCTCGCCGGGTCGCCGCGATAATCCTTCCCAATTTTGTCCACCTCGTCGAGCACGATCACCGGGTTGTTGGTGCCCGCGCGCCGGATCATCTGCAGGATGCGGCCCGGAAGCGCGCCGATGTACGTGCGCCGGTGGCCCTTGATCTCCGCCTCGTCGCGCATGCCGCCGAGGCTCATGCGCTCGAGTTTGCGTCCCATGCTCTCGGCCAGCGCCATCGCCAGCGAGGTCTTGCCGACGCCCGGAGGCCCCGCGAAACACAGGATCGCGCCCTTGTGCCCGGGACGCAGTTTGCGCACGCCGAGGAATTCAAGGATGCGCTCCTTGGCCTCCTTGAGGCCGGCGTGGTCGCGGTCGAGAATCTTCTCCGCCTGCGCGAGGTCAATGCGGTCCTCGCTGGCTGTCCCCCACGGCAGTTCGACGAGCCACTCCAGATAGTTGCGCAGCACCGTGTACTCCGGCGAGGCCTGCGGGATGGTGACCAGCCGCTCGACCTCGTCGCGCACCTTGCGCTCGATCTCGGGCGGGAAGGGTTGCTTTTGCAACTTGCCGAGGAACAGGTCCCGGTCCTGCTCCTGCGGCTCCTTCTCCTCGCCGAGTTCGCGGCGGATCACCTTGATCTGCTCGCGCAGGAAATACTCCTTCTGCTGCTTCTCGATGCGCGCGCGGATCTCGGTCTGGATTTGTTCGCCCAGTTCGAGCCGCACTAGTTCGCGCGTCAGGCCCTCATCCACAAGCCGCAGGCGCTCGCGCACGCGGAACTCCTCGAGAATCGCGCGCTTCTCGGGCGGGTCCTTCAGCAGGTAGGCCGCGCAGAAGTCCGCGAGGTGGCCGGCGGCCTCGATGTTGAGCGCCGCGAGGCTGAAGCCCTCGCCCAGTCCCGGATTGTGCGCGGCGACCTTCTGCGCCAGCGCGAGCACGTTGCGCGTCAGCGCCTCGGTTTCCTTGTCGGCCGGATAAACCTCCTCCGGATACAGTGCGTGGACCACCGGAACCTTCGCAAGGCGTACGAACTTCTCCACCTTGAAGCGGCGCCGCCCGCGGCAGATGTAGTTCGAGTTGCCGTCCGGCAGACGGATGCGCTTGTGGACCTCGGCGAGCACGCCGGTGCTTGCGTAGTGCTCGGCCTTGTCCGGCAGGCCGTCACCCTGCACGCCCGGCGCAGGCAGCAGGCCGACCAGTTTGCCCTGCGCGAGCGCGCGCTCCATGATCTCGGTTTCCGCGCCTTCCTCGACGTGGACCGGCATGATCAGGCTCGGGAAAGGCACCGAGCGCCGCAGCGGAAACACCACCAGGACCTGCGGCGGAGTCTCGCTGCGCGGCGCGGGCAGGTTGCTGGTCTCGGCTTCGATCTCCTCGGCGGCGTCGGCCACCTCGAGTTCGTCCTCGCCGGGCGGCAGCACCTCGATCTTCTGTTCGTCGTCCGGTCGGCTCATGGAAGCGTTGCCTTAGTATCGCATCGCGCCCGCTTCGAACCGGAAACGGCCTGCTCGTCTAGATCTCGACGCCGAACACGCCCTTGAGGCCGAAGCCGACCACCAGCGACACCACGACGAACCAGATCATGATCGAGATCTCGCCGCCTGCGAGGAAACCCAGCGGTTTCGCGGGATAATTCACGGTGACTGCGCGAACGAAGGAGTCCGCGGGCAGGACGCTCTCGCCGAAGAACATGATCGGGTCCTTCGCTGCCGCGAAGCGTGAGAAAGGCTCGGACGTGCGCAGGCGAGCCAAGCGGCGGCTGCGCTCGACGACCTCGAAGGATTTGGCGACGCTGCCGCCTCCGCCGGTCAGAGTCAACTGGTGGCGGCCGGGCGCCTCGGCGCGCAGGTCGAGCAACAGGCGGGGCTCCTTCGGGTCCGCGAGGCGAACCGTGCGCAGCACCGCGACGCCCTCCGGAACCGTGACCTGAACCATCGCGGGATCCACGCCGGCGGCAAGTTCGACTTCCACCAACCGCTTCGCGCCCAACGGCAGCGGGTCGAACGCGTAGAGCGCGTTCAACTGAAACCACACGATCATGAAAGGCGCCGCGAGCACCGTCATCGGCAGCAGGTTCAGGCCGATGTAGGCGAAGTTCCACAGCAGCGTGCCGGCGGTGGATTTCAGGACGAGCAGCAGATCGTCCTGAAACAGCCGGATGGACAGCAGATTCCACTTGATCCGGTCCTTGACCAGCACAATGCCGCGCTGCCACGAGACGTGCGGGAATGCCAGAATGAACAACACGCCGACGCCGGCGCTGATCAGGGTCACCACCCAGAACGCTCCCATCCAGCCGAGCGCAAGGTCGAGCGCGTCGAACACCGCGTTCAGCGCGGACGGGACCAGCAGCCCGACCGCGACCAGCGCGGCGCAAATGGACACGACGACCAGGCGGCCCTTCACGTGAATGGGGGTCGGGGTTGCGGTTTGGGCGCCGGCTAGGAGATGTAACCGAGGCCGCGCAGCGATTCGGCGATGGCCTGGTCGCCGCTGCCGCCGGACTCCATCTGCTTGAGTTCCTTCTCGAGGATGTGCTCGATGAATTCCTCGACCGAGGAGTAGCCGGCCACTTCCGCGCACTTCTTGCAGCGGTCGAGAACCTGCTTGTTGAGTTTGACTTTGGGTCCGCCGAACATGTCGTTGGTGAGTGCGGGTTAGAAGAGCGGCTTGCCGTCGAGCCCCGCGGGAGGCTCGACGCCAAAGCGCGCGTAAAGGGTTGCGGTGATGTCCTCCAGCGCGGGGTCCTTGGACAGCGCGACCTTGCGCCGCACCAGCAGGGTCCCGCGCACGAGTTCCGGATCCATCAGGTGGGAGCCGGACCAGCGCGAATCGTTGTCCACGATGCACGCGCCATTCTGCAGGCTGCCGAGGACGCCGCCGATCGCGCACTCGTCGCTGGCGCCGTAGCCGGCGTTGAAGCCGAGTTGCAGATCGGGCGCGAAGGGCGTCTGATCGCCGGAGAAGGCTTCGGAAGCCTTGAGCACGCGCGTGAACACCGGCGTACCATCCGCGTCCTTCAGCGCGAGCAGTTTGCCGCGGATCTCCTCCAGTAAGGCGTCGGCCTCCGCGTCCTGCACGCTGCCGAATGGCTCGCGACCCGCGCGATTCAGGATGACTCCGTTGAAGCCGAGCGCATAAGCCTGCGACTTCGCCCAGTCCACGGGTCCGGAGCCTGCGACCGGCTCGCCGTGCGCGTCGGTCTGCATCGCCAGCATTTCGCAGGACTTCGTGCCTTCCTTCAGCACGAGGTAACCCTGCTGCACCAGCCAGTCGTTGACGTGCATCTTGCGGCGGAAAGGCGCGAAGCCGTGATCGCTCATGATCACCAGTTCGACCGGTCCGCCGCCGGCCTGCTCGAGCGCGTCGAGGCGCGCGAGCAGTTCGCCCAGCATCGCGTCCACCTGGCGGTAGACGCGGTCAATCTGCGCAGCGTACGCCACGCCGTCGTATTCGCCGGGCGGTTCCTGGTGCGGGTGCTTGCCATCCGCGCAGTGCCAGAGCATGTGGCAGCGCATGTCGAGCGAGCCGACGTAGAAGAACAGCAGGCCGCCGGTCGCACCCCACTGATCCAGCGCGTAGTCGAGCATGCGCCCGCGCTCTTCGAGCACCGTGTCCGACTGCTCGACGAAGCCGGCAGTGTCGAGCAATTCGGCCTTGTAGGCCTTGTAGGCGTCCGGGAATCCTTGCGTGAGATACGGGCCGATCGCTTCCGCGAGTTCCGCGGACGCCTCATCCGGCGTGCTGACCGGCGTGGCCGGCGCGAAGGGATCAATCTGGATCGGCGCACCGTACACCTCGAAAGGCTCGGCGCCGACGAACTTGAAACGGGTCCAGCCGGAGACGCTGATGATCCCGCCCCAGAGCATGCCGAACTCGACCGGCATCCAGTCGGTCCAGCCGCCGAGGCCGGCCACGCCCCAGGCGTCGCCGACCTTCACCGCGAGTTGCGGCGCGGGCTCGCTGCGGTCCACGCAGAACTCGACGGTCGCGGTGGTCTCGCGCGCACGCTCGATCTCGCGGGAAAGGCGGTTGGCCGCCGCGAAGTCGCCGCGTTTCAGCGCGGCGGCGTGGTCGCTCTCCAGGCCGGACACGCTCTTCAGCGTGTCGTCCGGGCCGCGCAACGCGTCGAAAACCCGCCACAGGCGTTCGTTCGCGCGCCCCACCGTCACGCGCTTCTTGTAGTAGGACTCGCCTTCGCTCGCCGTGACGCTCTCGGACCAGAGGTAGGCCTTGCCGCTCGCCGCGCCGACCAAGTCGGGCGTGCCCATGTCGGGGAAGGTGACCGCGGAAGTCGGCGCCGGCGGGAAGTTGGCCGGCATGCGGTGCACGTACACCGGGATCCCCGCCTCGGACATCACCTCCCAGAACGCCGGGAAGGCGCGCGTCAGGCGCGTCGCGCCGCCGGTGACCGGAATGCGGTAGCCGAACAGCGGGATCTCGATGCCGACCGGGTCCGACTCCGACATCGAGGACTTGATTCCGTAGTTGCGGCGGTCCACGTGGATGAAGTCGTAGAGCCCATGCTTGCCCGGGTTGGTGCCGCAGATGAAGTTCGACCACGCCACCGGCGATTGCGGCGGCCACGAAGTCTGCAGCGGCGCGAAGGTGCCGCCCTGCATCAACTTCGCGAAGTTGGGAAGCATTCCCTGCGCAACGCGCTCCTGCACCATCTCCGGGTCGAGCCCGTCCACGCCGAACACGACGACGCGCGTGTCGCTGGTCGGCATCTCTTCCGCGCCGCAGGCCGCGAGAGCCAGCGCTGCGGCGGCCGCGAGGCGCAGGCGCGCGCTCATGCCGCGGTCTCCGCGCGTTCGCCGAACAGCGGCTTGCCCTGCATCGTCTTCGGCGTCGGCACGCCGAAGAGTTGCAGCGCGGTGGGCCCGAGGTCCATCAGGTTCGGGCGCTCGGTGTTGATCTCGCGGTCGCAGAAAAACACGCCGGGCACTTCGCGCGGGTCAATGCAGTGGTCGCCGGACCACGACTTGACGTTGTCCGAGAACATCTCGGCCGGGCAGGCGCCGGTCGCGCAGTCCCACGAGTTGCGGAAGCCGCGCACGTAGCCGACGAACAGGTCGGGCGCCTCGAACACGTATGGCCCGGTGAAGATCTGCGCCGCGTCGAAGACCTGGCGGAACACCTTCTCGCCGGTCTTCGGGTCGAGCAACTGCTCGAGTTTGCCGACGATCTCCGCCTTCAGCGCGGCGAGTTCCGCGCCCTCGGCAACGACACCCTGCCTCTCCCGCGCCTTGCGGTTGATGAAGATACCGGTCAAGCCGAGCGCGAAGGCGCGCGTGCGCGTCCAATCCACATCGCGGCACCAGTCGCGCGAGATCCGCTTGCCGGTCGCCGCGTCAACCGGCGCGTCGTCCTTCAGCACCAGGTAGCCGTGGTCGCGCAGCCAGGAGTTCAGGTTGAGGCCGCGCTTGAACTGGCAGAAGCCGTGGTCGCTGATCACCATCAGGCGGTCGCGCTGCGGGTCCAGTTTGGTCCGCGCCTCGCCGACCAGCCCGTCGGCCAGCGCGTACACCTCGGCCACCTTGTCCTTGCCCCACTCGGTGTCCTTGCCGGCGTTGGCCGGGTGCGTCGGATCGAGGTAGCGATGGAACATGTGCGACACGCGGTCGGTGGTGTCGAACACGCACACCACGCTGCCCTTCTTGGTGGTCTTCAGCGCGTCGAACAGTTGCTTGCGCCGCTCCTGGTAGATCAGCATCGCGTAGTCCCAGAAAGCGCGCTCGTCAATCACGCGCTCGTTGAGCGCCCAGGTGTCCTCCGCGAGGCCGAGCGTCGCGTAGGGGCCGAGTTTCTTGGCCAGGTAGATCGAATAGACCTTCGGGTGCGAGATCGGCATCGCCGGGTTCGACGGATCGATCTGGATCGGCGTCATGTACAGGCCGAACTCCGGCGCCGTGCCCATGCAGTAGAAGCGCACGATTCCCGTGACGTTGCCGATCACCGGCGCGGCCTTGTACTCGAGCGTGATCCACTCGCTGTACTCGCGCACCCCCAGTTCGACCACCTGCTGATCGCCCTTCGGGCCGAGCGTGAGGCGGACGCGCGCGTTTTCCTTCAGCACGTCCACGCGCATCGGCAGGCGCATCACCGGCGAGCCCTCCACCATCGGGTTGGGCGGGCCGGCGATCGAGCCGCGCAGCGTCATGCCGTCGCGCTTCGCGAGATGCACCTCGCCGCCGGCATCGGGGCCGGCCAGCGCCTTGTCGGTGGTCCAGAAGGTGAAGGAGCCTTGAGTGCCGCGCAGGTCGGGCACGCACATGCCCGCGAGGCACGCGCCGTGGAATTCCTCGGGCGGGAAGGTGATCGGCACGCGGATCACGTTCGAGAAGATTTTCTTGTCACCGAGAATCTTCCACCACGACTGGCCGCGGCGCATCGAGCGGATCGTCGGCTTGCCGAGCGGGATGCTGTACTTGCCGAGTTTGAGACTCTTCTCCGCACCGCGGATGTCGGTGCTGGAAAGGATCGGCAGGTAGGTGCAGGGGTCGCGCGTGATGAAGTCGAAGATGCTGTGGTGCGACGCGTCGGAGCCGGTGGCGAAGGAGGACCACGCGACCGGGCTCATCGAGGGATAGGAAGTTTCGAGCGGCCGGAAGGTCCCCTCCGCCGCGAGCGCCTGCAGATGGGGCATGCGGCCCTCGTCCATGAAGCGCTTCGCCAGCAGCGGGTCCATCCCGTCGAAGCCGAGGATCACCAGCCGCTTGGTCTCGCCGCTGATGCGCCCTGCGCCGGTCGCGAAACGCCACGCGAGTTTGACCGGGTAGATCAGCAGGATGCCGAGCGCCAGGAACAGCGAGCCGACCAGCACCAGCCCGCCCGAGAGGAAGGCGAAGCCCGCGCCCGGCCCGATGTAGGCCGCGGCGGGCGGAGCGGTGTCCACCCACGCCGCGAGGACGGCGCAGAGCAGAGCGAGGGTGCGCGGGCGCGGCCGCATCGAATCGGAATTGTGCGGCGGCCCGGGCGGGGGCTCAAGCGGAAAGCCCGGGAGGCCCGCCGCCAGCGAGCCCCCGCGGGCCGCTGACCTAGGCCCGCGCGGCGGTCGCCGCCGGAATGAAGCCGTTCTGCTGCAGGTAACCCATGATCAGCGCCAGAGACTCGGCCTCCGACTGCTGCTCCGAATTGACCTTGATCTCCGGATGCTCCGGAGCCTCGTACGGATCGGAAACCCCGGTGAAATTCTTGATCTCGCCGGCCAGGGCCTTCTTGTAGAGACCCTTCACGTCGCGGCGTGTCAACTCCTCGATCGAGCACTCGGCGTAGATCTCGATGAAGTTGCGGCAGGTCGCGCGCACTTGGCCGCGCACCTCCTGGTAGGGCGAGATCGCGGCGGTGATCGCGATCACCCCGTTGCGCGACAGCAGTTTGGCGACGTAGCCGATGCGGCGGATGTTGGTGTCGCGGTCCTCCTTCGAGAAGCCGAGGCCCTTCGAGAGGTTCTCGCGGACTTCGTCGCCGTCGAGGACCTCGACCTTGCAGCCGCGTTTGCGGAGTTCGGTCTCGATCAGCCGGGAGAGGGTGGACTTGCCGGAGCCGGACAAGCCGGTGAACCAGAGGACGGCGCCTTTGGGGTTGCTCATGATGTGAGGGATGGGATGAGGGTTAGCGGAGTTTGCCTTCGAGGAAGGGCACTTCGAGGACCTTGTCGTGCAGGATCGGGCCGTGGCCGAAATAGCCGTTCTCGCCGAACAGTTCGCCGTGATCGGCGGTGACGATGACCCAGGTATCCTGCGGGAGCATGTCCCAGAGGCGCGGGAACACCACCTGATCGAGGTACTTCACGGTGTTGATCTGCCGCTGGCGGCATTTCTCGATCTGCGCCATGTCCATGAAATCGCCGGATTCTTTGGCGCTGACCAGCGTGCCCTTGTCGTCAATCTGGCCGTCGAGTTTCTTGAAGATGCCGTTGATCCCGCTGATGTGCGGCAGGTCGTTTTTGTCCTCGTCGGGCAGCGCGTACGGGTAATGCGTCTCGCCGACGTTCAGCAGATAGAACTGCGGCACCGAGCCCGCGATGCCCTTCGAATCGCGCTTCTTGCCGGCCTCGACCTCGTCGAGCATGCCCAGCATGTCGTTGTGCTTGGGCATCAGTTTGAAGGACGTGAAGTCGCGATTGAGGCCGGTCGCAGGATTCAGCACCGGCAGCGAGACCAGCGCGTTGGTCTCGTAACCCTTTTTCTTCAGGTACGTGGGCAGCCACAGGTGCGGGATCATGGCCTCGAAGCCGGCCTGATCCACGCCGAGCCGCTCGCGGAACTTGTAAAGGTCGTTCTTGTAGTACTCGGAGGCGTAGACCTTCTGCGGGCTCACGTGCGGCACGAGGCCCGTCATCAGGTTGAAGTGGCTCGGCGCGGTCCACGACGCATAGGTCCAGCGCTTCTCGACCTTGTCGAGTCCGCCGCACAACTTGGCGATGTTCTTCGGCTCCGCCGCCATGAACGAGTCCCAGCGGCAGGAGTCGAGGGTGATGATGAAGAGGTGGTTGAGTTCCCGCTTCTTGCCGAAGATCCCGAACATGGGTCAGACCCCCACTCTTGACTTGCCGGCGTAGGCCGCGATCAGGATATCCGCCACCTCCGGGCGGGTGAACTCGTCGGGCGGGCGGATGCCGGCCGACAGCATCTCGCGCACCTTGGTGCCCGAGAGCGCGACGCGATGTTCCGGGCCGGCCGGGCTTGACTTGGTGGTCGCCATGCCGCCGGTGAGTTTGCACCAGAAGGAGTGCTCGAAGCGCAGCGTCCGGATGTTGAGGTCGCCGGGCTTCAGCGTGTCGAAGATCTTCTGGCCGTCGAAAGTGCCGTAGTAGTTGCCGACGCCCGCATGGTCGCGGCCGACGATCAGGTGGGTGCAGCCGTAGTTCTGGCGGCAGATCGCGTGCAGGATCGCCTCGCGCGGGCCGCCGTAGCGCATCGCCTGCGGATACACCGCAAGCATCGTGCGGTCAAGCGGGTAGTACTTCTGGAGCAGCACGTCGTAACACTGCATGCGCACGTCGCTGGGAACGTCGTCGGACTTGGTGTCGCCGACCAGCGGGTGCAGCAGCAGGCCGTCGGTCTGCTCGAGTGCGACCTTGGTCAGGTACTCGTGCGCGCGGTGGATCGGGTTGCGCGTCTGGAACACGGCGATCGTGCTCCAGCCCTTGGCCGCGAAGGCGGCGCGGGTCTGCTCCGGCGTGAGCCGGTGCTCGCTGAACTTGGTGTACTTCGGCAGGTTCGCGACCTGGATCGCGCCGCCGAGGTAGAAGTCGCCGACCGACTGCAGGTAGTCCCAGGCCGGATGCTTGTCGTCGCCCTTGAAGCACTCGGTGAGTTCGCGTTTCTTGTCAGGGCGCCACTTCGACTCGACCTTCATCGTGCCGAGGAGCGTGCCGTCCTCTTGTTTCAGCGCGATCTCGGAGCCGACCGCCCACTTCGCGCCGTCGTCGCCCGGCTTGGTGGCGAGCACCACCGGCAGCGGCCACAGCATGCCGCGGTCGAGGCGCATGTTCGCGACCACGCCCTCGTAGTCGGCCTGGTTCAGGAAGCCCGTCAGCGGGCTCATCGCGCCGTTCGCGATCATTTCGAGATCGCTCGACTCGCGCGAGTTCAGCGTGAAGGCCGGAAGGCCGGAAGCCTTCTTGAGGAGTGCGTCGCGCGCAGGGCCGGCCGCGAGCCGGTTGACGAGTGAGCCGCCGTGAGGTGCAAACATCGGTGGTGCGGGGTGGTGGAGGGTCGAGGGTGACGGAAAGCGTTACAGGTAGCCGAGGTTCTTGAGTTTCTGGCGGACCGCCTGAACTTCCTCGGGGGTGAATTCCTGCTCCGAGGCCGGCGCGGCTGCCACGTGCTTCTTCTCGACCTCCGAGACCAGGTCCCGGAGCACGAACACGATGAAGTCCGTGGGCGAGGAGAAGCCGGAATTCTCGATCACCACCTGGATCCGCCGGTACAGAGGCCGGGGGATCTTGACGGTGACGCGGGGTTCCTTGAGCATCGCGCGGCTGGATTGGGCTACCAGGATACCCTATTATGAGTGTCCTGGGAGGTCTTTTTGACCCTCTTTGGTATCCGATCAGAGCCCTATCGGAGTCCGTCGGGAGGGTCCTTGAGACCTTCGGCTGCTCCTGGGTGCGATTTTCCAGAGATCCGGCGGCACGGGGTAACATTCCTCCTCCCGCAACGTCACCGCGCCTTCCATGCATCTTCGCCTCGTCGTCGTCGCCCTCCTGCCCCTACTGGCCCTTTCTTGTGGTGGTGGTTCCAAGGTGCCCACCTTTGCCGACTCCACCGAGGCGGCCGAAGCCGCCGCGCGGGCGATGGCAGGCGGGGATCTCGAGATGGCGGCTGCAGCCTTCCAGAAGGCGGCTGAAGCGGCGGATCCCAAGGCGAAAACCGCGGCCTTGAGCGGGCTGTTCCAGGCCTATCTGATGGACGGCAAGAGTCAGGAAGCGATCGCCGCGGCCCAGCGCCTCATCGCCGAGGGCGGCGCGCTGGTGGATTCGCCGATGTTGAAGGGACTGGCTGACGCGGCGATCGTGGAGCGGAACGCGGAAGTCGCCCATGCCGTGATTGATGCCGCGGTCGCGAAGTTCCCGGCGGCCAAGGCGGACTACGCCAAGGCACTGCAGGCCGTGGATCTGCTGAAGACGCAGGGCGCGGGTGCCGACCTGTCGTCGCTGGGGTACACGGGCGACTGAACAACCCCTCCGAGCGGAGGCTTGGCGTCACCACCACTCGTTGGGGCCAGTATCCGGTTATTGCACCACGAGTCCCCGCGCGTCGTACTCCTTCGGCACCGGCACACCCATCAACTCCAGCACCGTCGGCGCCAGATGCGTGGCGTCGTAATGCCCCGCTTCGGCGGGAAGGCTCGTCCTTCGGCTGCAGAAGAAAATCCCCTGCACCGCCGCCATGTCCACGCCGCAGTGGTCGCCGGACCACGCGGATTCGTTGTCGCAGATCGGCGGCGCCAGCGTCCCGATCGATTCGCCGTCCTGGTTGACGATATCCGCGAAACGCGCGCTGCCCGTCGTGTTCCCCCACGCGCAGCGGTATCCCGACGCGAAGTCCACCGTCAACTCCGCCGCGCCCGCGAAGGCCGGCAGGCCTTCCAAACCGGCCGGCGCCGTCTGCGCCTCCAGAAACGCGCCCCGGTAGATCTCCTGCTTCCGGTACACGCGGCGCACCACCTTCTCGCCGCTCTGCGGATCGGTGAACTCGTAGAGTCGCCGCGTGATTTCATCCAGCAGCGCATCCTGCTCCGCCGGATCCACCACGCCGTAGGCCTCGCGCCCGCGCAGATTGACGTAGATCTTGCCGATCGCCAGCGAGTAGGCCTTGCTCCGCTCCCAATCCGCCCAGTTGAGCGTGCGCGAGTTCTCGCCCCTGCTCAAATCCGCGGCAGTGCGTGCGTTGCCGACCCGGTCCCGGTCGTTCACCGCCAGGAATCCCTCGCGCACCAGCCAGGAGTTCAGATCCACCTCGCGGCGGAACGAATCGAAGCCGTGGTCGGACACGATCAGCAGCACGTCGTCCGGCCGCATCCACTTGTCAAGCAACTCGCCCACCACCGCGTCCATCTGCCGATAGGTCGCCAGCCCGGAATCCCGCATCTTGACATTCGTGCCGAAGAACTCCATCTCCTGATCCGCGAGCGCCGCGTCGTGCTGCGGGTGACTCGCGTCCATGTGCCGCATCAGCATGTGGCAGACGCGGTCCGGCTCGCCGAAGAAGTGGAACAGCACCTTCCACGAGTCGTCCTGCAGCGCGTCCTCGAGCAGCCGCTTGCGCCAGGTCAGGATGTGCTCGATGTCGGACAGGAAGGCGCGATCCGACAGTTCGGCGTCCTTCACCGCGTGCGTCTGGCAGGCCCAGCCGAGCGTTTCGTAAGGACCGAGTCTTCGCTTCAGATCGCCCGCGAATTGCGGCGGCCACGACAGTTTGGTTCCGGGATACGGCTGCTCCGGATCAATCTGCAGCGGATTGGCGTAGATCTCCAGCGCGCCGTCAATCTCCTCCACCCACAGGCGAACGTTCGCGTACGTCGAGAAGCGCGCGCTCCACGGAAACTCCACGTGAAAGTAGTCGCTCCAGGAGCCGACCTGAACCGCCTGCGTGGCGCCGTCCAACGACACGCGCGCCTCCGTGGCGCCAGGGCGCCATTCCACGCGCAGCGGCGCCCACGTGCTCAACTGGCCGGAGCCGGAGCCGGCGCCGAGCAGCGCGGTCACCGTCGCAAGTTGTTCCCGCACCTCCGCGCTCGCCCCCGCGGCGCGCTTCCGCTCCAGTTCGGTCCTGCGCGCCCTTAACTGTTCCTGCCGCAGCGCGTTGCGCGGCCCGGCAATCCGCGACTCCCACACACCGGGCACCTTCTCGATCAATTTGAAAATGCGCACGGTGCCGTAGGTTCGCCCGCTCGCCGCGTCCGGCTTCGGCGCGTCGTCTTCGCTGTACGCGGGCATCGGCACGTACTCGTTGCGCCGCCGCGTGCGCTTCTCCGCGGTACTCCAGATCTGCGAACTGTTGAGTCCGCCGGTCGCGTCCGGCGTGCCGAGGCCAGCCAGCAGTTTCCCATGCTTCAATTCCTGAACCGGATAGGACACCACGGTCCCCTGCCCGCGGAACGCAATTCCTGCCGCGTCCAGTTCCTCCCAGAAATCGCGCGCTTGACTTCCTTTGACATACGAGGTGAAGCCACCGGCCGGATAGGCGCCGAGCCAACCACAGCCATACCAGCCGCATCCACCCGCGACCGCGAGGCCGGCGACGGCAGCCGGGATCGCGCCGATACGCCGCTGCAACGCGATCCACAGCAACAGTCCAAGCAGCGTCCCGCCGCCCAGCAGCAGCCACACCTGCATCGGCTTGGCAAAGGGCAGGCCCGCCTCCACCGCGGTGATCGGACGTGTCAGGGTGAATCCCAGCGTGGGCGTCGGCGCCACGTCCCTCCCAAGACTGTCCTTCCGCGAAATGCCGATGAAGTCGAACACCCCGGTCTTGCCCGGATTCTGGCCGCTGTTCAGCGTCGCCCACGAGACCGGCGACTGCGCCGGGTTGGCGGGCATCAGCGGTGCGAAGGTCCCTTGCTCGCGCAGCCGCGAGAAGTTCGGCAGCAGGCCCTGCGCCATCCACTCCTCGGTCATCGAGGCGTCCATGCCGTCCATGCCGATCACGATGACCCGCCCGGCCTTCTCCGGCTGCTGCGGCGCCGCGGAAACCGGGCCGCCGAAGCCGCCTAACGACAGAAGGACGGCAGGGAGAAGGCGCAGAAGGTTCATTTCGTTGCGTTCGTACGGGGTCACCGAAGCCTAAGATTATCGGTGCACGATGCCGGTTTCCGCCAGCCTCCACCAGGATTCTGGACTCCGCCGAGGAGCCTCGGTGGTTGCATCGCTGCTGATCGCCGCGGGCCTGCTGCTGGTCCTCGGCGCGATCCTGCTCGCGCCCGGCGGCGGCGAATCGGGAGCGCGCGAAGCCGGCGATCCCCCGCCCGCGCAACCGCTCGCCGGCTCGCCCGACGCCGGCGCCCTCACCGATCCCGCCGCGATCCGGGCGATGCTCCCGCCGTGGCAGCCCGACGGCGTTCTGCCGCCCGACTCTCCGCTACGCATCGGCGTGGCTCCGACCTCTGCGCTGATCCGCGGCCGCGTCGTCGCCGCCGGCTGGGTGATCTGGCCGCGCGTCGCCGGGATCGTGCTCGAGAATCAGCGCGACGGCGCGGAGGTTGCACGTGCAAGCGCCACCGAAGCCGAGCCCGAGTTCCGCTTCGAGGACCTCCCCTTCGGCGATTACCGGCTGCGCTTCGACGCCGCGGAGTTCGAGCCGCTCTCGCTGCTGCTCACGGTCGGCCCCACCAGCGCCGACCTCTACCAATCTCTACCTCTCACTCCCGCCGCGAGCGTGCGCGGCCGCGTGCGCGATCGCCAAGGCCTGCCGGTTGCCGACATCGCGGTCTCGGTGGAGTTCCACTCCGCGGATCCGCGCGAGCCGGCGATTCCCATCGAGGCGCGCACCGGCGCGGACGGCGAGTTCCGCGTGCCGGGGCTGCGGCCCGGCGAATACCTCGTGACTCCCGGCGCGCCGCGTTCCCCGGTCGGCGCCACTGCGCAAGTGCAACTGGGGCCCGGCGCGCCGGAAGCGTGGGTGGACCTGGAGGTCGGCCCGCTCGGCGGCGCGAAGGTCGTGCTCGAGGATCTCGAGGCCGCTGGCCTCGGCGGCGTGCGCGTGCAGGCGCAGATGACGAAGCCCGCCGGCGAGATCGGCGCCTACCACGAGACGCGCGCGGCCGGCGCGGACGGAGTCGTTCGCTTCGGCTGGCTGCCGCCCGGCGAATACGGCTTCACCGCCTCCGGAGGCGCCTTCCGGCGCACCTTGCGGGAAGGCACCGTGCGCGTCGGCGAGCAAGCGGAGGTGCGTATTCCGCTGCGTCCCGCGCCGCGGCAGGACCGGGAGCAGCGTTGAGGACCGCGCCGCATTTGCTGCCTCCTTGGCAGGAGGCGCGGCGTCTCGCAATTCCCGCGACCTTCTCGCTGCTGCTGCACGCCGCGTACCGCGTCAACGACCAGTACTGGGTGCGTGAACTCGGGCCCGACGCGCAGGCCGCGCTCGGCCTCACGTCCTTTCTGCACATCCTCAACTTCGGCTTCGCGACGTTGCTCGCGACCGGCACGCTGGCGCGCATGGCGCACGCCTCCGGCAGCGGCGACCGCGAGGGCGTGCGCCGCGCGTGGCACGCCTCGTGGGCCTTCGGCCTACCGTGGTTCGCGCTGATCGGCGCGTTCGGCTGGCTGACGACGCCGCTGTGGGTGCAGGCCTGCGGCGCGCAGGGCGAGGCCGCGCGCATGGCGGTGCAATACCTGGGCGTAATCTATCTGGTGCAGCCGGCGATCGCGATGAAGCCGGTGGTGGACGCGGCCTACTTTGGCCTTGGCAACACGCTGATCCCGATGCTGCTGGCCGCGTTGGCGGTGCTGCTGAACTTCGTGACCGCGCCGCTGCTGATCTACGGCTTCGGAAATTGGGAAGGGATGGGGATCGCCGGCGCCGCGTGGTCCACCGGCTTCTCGCGTCTGGTCGCGGTTGCGCTGGGAATGTTCCTGCTCGCGCGATGGTTTGGCCTGCCGCTGGAGCGCCGCCGCGCGGACCGCGCGGAACTGCGCCGGATGCTCGCGATCGGCGCGCCGCTCGCCGCGTCGGCAATCGTCTATGCGCTGGTATTCATCCTGCTGTTGAAGACCAGCGTGCAGGAACTGGGCCGCGACGTGCAGGCCGGCCTGGGCGTCGGATTCAACGGAGTGGAGGCCATGTCCTATTGCGCGCTGATGGGCCCGGCAGTGGCCGCGGCCTCGATCGTGGGCCGGCGTCTCGGTGCGGGCGATCGCGCGGGCGCGCGCGCCGGCATGCGCGCGTGCCTCTGGATGAGCGCGGGCATCGCCGCGGTCACGACCGTGGTGTTCTGGATCGCGCCCGGGCCGCTGGTCGGGATTTTCGCGCGCGAGGAGGGCGTCCGCCACGAGGCGGCAATCTACCTGCGGATTGTGGCCCTTTCGCAGGTCGTCACCGCGGTGGACGCGGTGCTGCAGCAGTCCATGGCCGGAGCCGGGCGAACGCTGCAGATGTCGCTCATCAATCTCGCCGGCTACATGGTCCGCATCCCGCTCGCCGCGCTGCTGACCGCGGGTCTCGGCTGGGGTGCGGCCGGCGTGTGGTGGGCGATGAACCTTTCGAACTATCTGAAACTCGGGGCTATGATCTTGCTCTTCCGGCGCCTGCGGCTGTTCGCCGGCTTCCCGACTCCCGGCCACCAGGCCCACGGTCCCCAGGCCCACGGCCCCCCCCCCTCGCGCCTTGTCGAACCTCCGAGCGTACATTGATCCGCGCCGCTTCCCGCTGGATCGCATCTTCATGACCCAGGCGGAGGTGATGCGGCGCAACCCGCAGCGTCACGAATTCCTGCAGGTGGAATCCATCCTGCACTGCGACCTGCAGCAGAACCTGATCGTCGGGCACCGCCACGTGCGCTCCGACGAGTTCTGGGTCCGCGGCCATCTACCGGGGCGGCCGCTGCTGCCCGGCGTGATGATGTGCGAGACGCTGGCGCAGGTCGCGAGCATCCACGCTCACCTCGAACTCAAACTGCAGGAGGGCGTGTTCATGGGCTTCGGCGCGCTGGACAAGGTCCGTTTCCGCGCGGCGGTCGCCCCCCCCTGCGATCTGTGGGTCGCAGGCAAGATCCTGAAGGCCTCCGCCAGCCGGCCCTACTTCTGCTGGGGCGGCCAGATCCTGCGCGAGGACGGCTCGATCGTCACCGAGGCCGAGATCGTGGGCGTCGGGATGTAACGCGTTCAGGCGGGGTCGCCGGATTCGGGCGGCAAGATCGCCATCACGTCGAGTTCGATGCACGCGCAGGCCGCGCCGAGCAGTTCAGACAGCGAGGGCTTGGTGCGCCCCTCGTCGCCGCTCACCGCCTCCTTGATGTAGGTGCCGTGCGCGGAGCGGATCAGGATCAGCCAGTCGCTGCCGTCCTGCTGCCATTCGAGGATGCGGATCCAACGCTCGCGCTCGAGCAGCGAACGACGGTGCGCGACGCGGCTCGGCGTCGTCTGCACGATCGCGATCACGCCGCGCTCGCGCAGCGCCAGCAGCCGGCGCTCCGCCTCCTCCGGAGCGGGCGCGCCCTCGCCGAGCCGCACGCGCGCGCGGTATTCCTTCGCGCAGCGCGTCTCCTTGATCTCGGCGACGCGGCGGCGCCCGCACAGCCGCAGGTCCAAAATCTCGATGCGCCCCTCCCAGCGGCGGTTGACCTCGTCCTGCAGTTCCTTGAGGTCCGTCTCCGGGCGGCGCGCCTTCAGCATCTCGAACACGAAGGGCCGGCCGTTGCCGAGCATGCGCACGTCGAGGTCTTCGCGGCCGGCGCCGTGGAACTTGTTGCGCCGGGCCTTGAAGCGCGGCATCGCGACGCGCGCGATCAGTTCCTGCACCGAATCGCGCGTCAACTTGCCGAAGCCCTCGCAGCGCTCACAGCCGCGCCCTTTGCACTCCGGGCAGAAGAACACGGTCTGCGGCAGATCGCGCACCAACTTGCGGTAGCGGCCCTCGAACAGGACGCGGACGCCGGGCGCGCGCGCCGGAGCGTCGGGAGCGGGCTGGGGGTGGGTCTCGGGCAAGGCTAGGATGCGCGCGTGTGGCCGGAACTGTTCACGATCCCCTGGCTGGGGCTGCCGATCCGTTCCTTCGGAGTGCTGGTCGGGGCTGGATTCCTGATCGGCGTGTGGCTGATGGCCCGTATGTCGCGGCGCTGGGGCACCGATCCGGAGCGTGATCCCGCGCGCATCTATGAACTTTCGACCTGGGTCCTGATTGGCGTTCTGGGCGGCGCACGACTGGCGTACGTGTTGATCAACTGGCGCCACTACGCCGATCGGCCGCTCGACATTGTCAAGACCTGGGAAGGAGGTCTGGTGATGTACGGGGGACTCATTCTAGCCCTCTTGCTCGGCGTCCGGAAGGCGCGGAAACTCGGCATGCCGGGCTGGCAAACGGCGGACTATGGGCTGACCGCGGGCTTTCTCGGGCAGGCGATCGGCCGCGTCGGCTGCCTGATGGTCGGCGACGATCACGGCCGGCCGGCCGACGTGCCATGGGCGATCACTTTTCCGGATCCGCTGCCGTCTGGCTCGGCCTTTCCGCCGGAGTGGGCCGGGATTCCTGTGCACCCGACGCAGCCCTACATGACCCTGAAGGCGCTGGCGCTGTTCGGCCTCGGCCTCTGGCTGCTGCGGCGCAAGAAATTCCACGGGCAGGTGACCTGCGTCCTGCTGATGGGCTACGCGCTGCTGCGCTCGCTGGTCGAGTTGTTCCGCGGCGATGCGGGGGCGCGCGGCGGCGTGTTCCGCGAGGGCCTCGCGCCGGAGGAGGTCGGGCTGCGGCTGCACCGCCTCGGCGTCGCCGACCCGTCCGGCACCATCACCGACGTCGAGGGTTACCGCGAACTGCTGCGCGCGGGCGCCGAGGACGTGGTGCCGCAACTGCTGCTTTCGACCTCGCAGATACTTAGCGCGGCAACTTTCGTCTTCGCGCTCGCGGCCTACCTCTGGCTGCGCTCGCAGCCCGGCCGGCGCGTCGCGCGCGCCGCGTGAGATCATGGCCTTCCTCGCGGGCGTGGACGAAGCCGGTTACGGCCCCTTCGTCGGCCCGCTCACGCTCGGCTTCAGCCTCTTTCGCTTGGCGGACCCGCAGGCGGACCTCTGGCCGGCCTTGGAGCCGGCCGCGGCGCGCAGGTCCGCGCGGCGCGCGGTGCGCTCCGATCGCCGTTTATGGCTCGACGACAGCAAGATCGTGCATCAGGGCCCGCACGGTCGCACGCGCCTCGAGCGCAGCGTCGCCGCGTTTCGCGAATTGTGCGCCCCAGGCAGGCGCGACCTCGAAGGCTGGATCGGCGAGCCGCCCTGCGGCGCGGCGCGGCTGCTGCACGCTTCGCCGTGGCACGCGATCTTGAGCGGGCCGCTGTGCCCGAGTGTGGACGCGGGCCGCGCGCGGCTCGACGCTGCGGCGCTGCGGCGTGCGCTCGACGCCGCGGGCGCCGCGCTCGCCGGTTTCGGCGCGCGCGCGGTGCCGGCCAACGAGTGGAACCGCGCGCTGGCGGAACACGGCGGCAACAAGGGCGAGGCGCACCTCGAGTTGACAATGGAGATCGTGCGCCACGTGCTGCGCGCGACCGGCGGCGCGCCGCTGCGCATCGAACTCGACCGCCTGGGCGGGCGTCTGCGCTACGCCGAGAAACTGCGCGCGGCGCTCGGCGCGCGCAGCGTCACGACGCACGGCGAGAACGAGGGGGGTTCCGCGTACACGCTCGAGATCGGCGGGCGCGCGGTGCAGGTGCGCTTCAGCGAGGGCGCGGACGGGAAGCACGCGCCGGTGGCGCTGGCCTCGCTGGCGGCCAAGCAGACGCGCGAACGTCTGATGGACCTGCACAACGAGTGGTTCGGCGCGCGTCTGCCCGGCCTCGCGCCGACCAAGGGCTACGCACTCGACGGCCGCCGCTGGCTGCGCGAGGTCGAGCCGCGGCTCGCGGAACTCGAACTCGGCGCGGAATTCGTCAAGCGGGATCGGTGATCAGCCGCCGCTTGAGGCGCGCTCCCGTTCCGCTTGCCATTCGTCGCGTGTCAGTGCGCGCGACTCCACTACGGTGACCTCCTGGTCCGCCGCGACGACGACCGAGCCCAGGAAGCGCGGCGGATCGCACTCCAGGCGCAGGTTGGCCGGCCCGGGGTTCCGCCAGTCGAATTCGACCCATCCGTCCGCGTCAGCAAGCGCGCTGGGCGAGCCTTCCTCCCCGAACCACTCGTCCCGCACGCGGACGCCGGCCAGGGGCCGGCCCTCCGCGTCCAGCACGCGCAGGCGCAACTTGCGCTGCACGAACTCGAAGGTGCCCGTCGCGCTCTCTCCGGCGCGCACTTCCAACCGATTCCGGCTCTCGACGTTGCGGAGGAGTCCCCCAGCGTCCTTCCAGTGAGCATGGGCTTGGTAGAGGCCGGGCGGCAGATCCTCGGCGAGGAAATGGCGCGTGGCTTCCGTATGGAACAGGCCGAAGAAACCGGCCTGCCCGCGCCGCTCCAGACCAGGGGGGGGCACCATCTGCAGGCTGATCGCGAGCGATTCCAGGGTTGGGTCGGGAATCTCCACGCGGGCGCGCAGGGAGGCGGGCGCGAACGCGGAACCGTCGAGTTCGACCTCGCGCGTCTCGCCGGAGGCGAGCGCGATATCGAGCAGAGGCGGATGCAGCACCATCCATCCAGAGGATCCGAAGCCGCCTTCCCGGTACTCGCGGAAGATGGCTAGATGCAGCGCATAGCCGCCGGGCTCCAGGCCGGAGGCCTCGAAGCGGCCGTCGGCTCCGGGGAGCCAGGGATCGCTGCCGAAGATCCACTGCTCGGGCGGAATTGCGGCGATCCCGACCTTGCCGCTGCCCGCCTGGGGATGGATCAGGCGGCCGCGCACGGTCGCCCCGAGCGAAATCTCCAGCAGGATCGGCTGCGGCTGCTCGAACGGGCGCAGGATGTCCTGCGCATGGCGCGGATGCGCGCCCTCCACGACCGCGTGCGCGCTCTGCGCGCCGGCTGGCATATACACGGCGACCTCGCCATTCTGGTCGGTGGTGCCGCTGCTCCAATGCACCGGCGACTCGCCCGGGCGCGACCAGGCGGTGCCCGACCACCCGCCGCGCGGATCGAGGGATCGCGGCCGGAGTTGCCTCGGCACCGCGCGATCCAGCAGGTCCACCGTGGAGCCGCCAACCGGCTCTCCGGCCGGGGTGACGAGCCGCAGGCGAAGGGTTGACAACCTCTCCACCTCGACCACCAGCGGAGCATCGTCCGTACGCGGCGCGGTGAAGCGCAGCGGAGCGGAGGTCAGCAGCGCAGGATCCTTCGGAACAACGACCAAGACGTTCTCGCCGTAGGCGACATTCCCGACGGTCAGAATCCCGCCGGGATGCGCGCCACCGAGTCGCAGGTCGGTCTGCCTGCTCGAGTTGGCCTGGGTCCCGTGGCAGCGCAGGGAGAATTCCTCCACCGGCGCGCCGGAACCTTGTTCGCGCACGAGCACCGCCACCTCGATCAGCCTGCGCGACTGCAGGCGCACGCCGCGGGAGCCCCATGCGTAGGCATCCTCGGTGCGCATCGGCTCCAGTCCACCGGACGCGAGTTCGAGCAGCACGGGCTCCTCCGAAGCGCGCTGCCGGTAGATGCGGAATGCGCCCTGCGCGTCGGTCCAATCGCCCTCGATTCGTCCGCTGCCGTGGCGCACCGTCTGGACGTAGGCGCGCGAAACCGGCTGGCCGTTCTCATCCACCAGGATGCCATCGATCGAGGGCGATCGCTTCACCCGCAGGTCGAGATGAACCGGTACCAGGCCCGGTGCGACCGTCGCCGACTCCGGGCCGATCAGCGTGCAGTCTTTCGCGCCGAGCCGGATTGGCCAGGTGCCGGCCGGGATCGCGTCCTCGAAACGCAGGCTTCCGTCCGTAGCGCTGCGCGCCCCGGCCGAATCGCCGGCCCCATGGCCGGGGCGGATCTCCATCGGAAGGTTCTCGAGGTAGATGAATGCATTCTCCACCGGCGCGCCGAACTCGTCGCGCACCATGCCCGTGACCTCCGCTCCGGGTGGCAATGGAATGTCGCCGAGATCGAACTGGGTGCCGCCTGGAATTTTGGTGTCGTAGCGGTCCGCTCGACCGAGCCGCCCAGGCGCACGGCAGCCCAGCACGAATTGATAGGGAAGGGTTTCCGGAACGTCGAAGGAGAACCGGCCGTCCTCTCCCGTCACGACCGGATCCGGATCCTTCCAATCGGGCTCGCCGTACAGAGCGATCAGGGTGCTGTTACCCTGCCAGCCGGAAAAATTGACGGCGCAGCCTGCGAGCGGCGCACCGGTTTCCGCTGCAACGCAGCGGCCGCGGAAAACGAGACGGGTCTTGTCCACCGCAGACGGCGGCGCGGACTCGGGGGCTGCAAGTTCTGGCGAAATCTCCTGCCGCGCGGGCGCGCCCGTGGGATCCACCTCCGCGCTCGGTGCAGGAGAAGGCAACGGATCCCCAGCGGCAACCAGAATCCCGGCGTCGGCCGCCGCGCCCGGGCGATCCAGATCCGCGCTACCTGTGACCAGAAAGAGGACCAGCCCAATCAACGCCAGGCCGGCGGCCAGCAGGATCGCGATGCGGCGCCCGCTCATGGGACTCACGCGTGACGGAGCGGCAGCCCCGCGCCGCAGTACACGCAGTTCGTGCGCTGGGAATGATTCAGCCGCTTGCAGTCCGGACAGGGCGCCGGGCGCACAGCCAGCCTGCCGTCGGTCTTGCCATCGCGGCGGTCAATCTCCTCGACCTTCGCGAGGATCTGCTGTTCGGTCACGCCGGTGCGCTCGATCAGCAATTCCAGCGTCGCGAGTTGAAAGAGGTGCATGCGCTCAAGCAGGCGCTCGAGACGCAACAATTCGCCGGTCCTGCCTGCGGGACCGGGCGTCGGGTCGGCAGCGGCGCCCGCAATCGCGTCGCCCTCAGCGCGTCGCACGAGTCCATACAGGTCGAAGAGCAGTCCGTCGAACATGGCAAGCCAGACTAGCGCGACTTCTTCGTCTTGCCCAACACATCCGCGGGCCGGATTCCCAGCAGGCGCCATGCTTCCACCATGTCCAGGCCGTCAGCCGCCGCGCGCGCCTCCTGCGGTACCCACTTCGGATAGGGCTGCTCATGGTTGACGTGCTTGCCGCTTGCAGTGTGCTCCTGACGCACCCGGGCGAGCGATCGCCGCGACAGCGCGCCGGATTCGATCAGGCACACCAGCGCCGGCCATAACCGGCGATGGATCAAGGTGATCCTGCCTCCGACGAGCCGGCAGACCAGCACGTCCTGGTGTTCGCCGACCGCATCTGCCGCCGCGTAGATCGCCTTGCCCGCCGGATGCGCCCACCAACCGCCGCGGATCGGCGCGCCGACGACCGCCTCCGCAAGGTTCGGCACGGGCCCGCGGGCCGTCATCAGCATCACGCCGTGCTTGCGGACCAGGCCGACGGCGTCGGCAGCCTTCATCTCTTGGAGCGTCGCATCACCGGGGACCGTGGTCGAAGCGGCTGTTCCAGCCGAGCGGGTGCGCGCGCAGCCAGCGGTCGTCGAAGTCGGGCCGTGCGAGCAGCAGCCACTGCTGGCGCGGGTGCCGCCAGTCGAGCGGCAGAGTGCGATAGCCGTGCGCGCGCGCCACCTCGGTCAGGGTCTCCGGACGGTACTTGACACAGCCGGGATAGACCCAGCCGGCGGCCGGCGTGTCCGCGGAATCCGGCAGGTAGGTGGCCGCCAGCGCGCCGGACGGCTTGAGCAGCGGCGCGAGGTCGCGCAGCCAGCGCTCCAGCAGATCGCGGCCGGTGTGGCTGAAGACGGATTGCGCGACGGCGAAGTCGAAGCCGGATCCGACCGCCTCCTCGGAGAGACCCGCGACACCGTCGGAATAGTGAAAGAATGGGCTCTTGATCGCGACCTGCGCGGCACCGACCTCGCGCGCGATTCCCTCCCGCACCAGCCACTCGTTCGGCTCGACACCCAGGTAGCCGCCGCGATTCAGGTAGGGAATCAGCAGCCGTCCGACGCGCAGCGAGCCGCAACCCAGGTCCAGCACGCGGTGATGCTGGCGCAGCCCGAGCGCCGCCAGCAGACTGAAAGTCATCGCGGCGATCAGGTCGAAATCGCCGGGGGGACCGACGAAGGCGCGGTAATGCTCGTCACCTGGCTTGAGGCCGAGCCCGAGGTCCTCTCGACTCGACGGGGGGTTTGCAGCGTCCATGGCGGATGCGGAAGCCATCAACCTAGCGAATCCAGATTGGATCCGGGCATCCCTGAATCGCCTGCTAGAGTGGATAGTGCCCCCCGTGCCCCCAAACACTCATCCACAATGTGTACCTTAGCCTTGCTGTTGTTGTGCGCTCCCAGTGCGCCCGCCCAGGACATGATCGGCGTGTCCTGGACCGGTGGCGTTTACTCCATGAGTTCGACCACGGGCACGGGCGCCTTCGTCGGCGCCAGCGGCTACGCCAGCGTGAACAGCATGGCCAAGTCGCCGAGCGGCGCGCTCTACGCGATGTCCGGCTTCGGCGTCTCGAACTCGCTGATCACGATCAACCCGGTCACCGGCGCCGGCACGCTGGTCGCCGTGACGACGATCAACTCGGCGCGCGGCATAGCCTTCGACGCGGCTGGCACGCTGTACGCAGTGAACGATTCTTCCGGCACTGGCATCGGCCTGGATGACCTCTACACGATCAACACCACGACCGGCGTCGCGACCCTGATCGGCTCAACTGGCTACTTCGGCGTGCAGGGCCTGGCCTACGCCGGCGGCACGCTGTACGGCTGGGAACTGGGAAGCGGAACTGGGATCGGCGTCGGCTTGATCACGATCAATCCGGCCACTGGCGCGGCCAGCGACGTGAACGGTGCGGTCGGCAACGACGGCGTCATTCAGACGCTTTGTGCCTCGCCCTCCGGCGCGCTCTATGGCGTGCAGAGCAGCGTCTACTCGATCAACACCGTCACCGGCTCCGCGACGCTGGTGGGCAGCGGCGGCTACAGCGACCTGCGCGGCGCCGAGTTCACCGGCGTCCCGACCGGCCTGCAACTCTCGAAGACCGGATCCTGCCCCGGTCTCGTCACCCTGACGGTCACGAATGCGACGCCGAGCGGCACGGTCGCGATGATCTACGGCCCTGCGGGCATGTTCACCCACACCGGCACTCCGTGCACCGGAACCACCGTGAGCATCAGCGCACCGAACCTCGGCGGCTTCCTGGCCGCGGACGGCTCTGGCGCTGCCGCCCTGACCTTTAACGCGCCCGCGGGCGCCTGCGGCCTGACCGTGCAGGCCGTGGACATCGGGACCTGCGGGACGTCCAACACGATCACGCTCTGACGCGCTGATCGGCGCTCAGCGGCGGCCGCCTTTCGAGGCGGCCGCCGATTTTCATTTCTCCGACTTCTTCTGCTGGAAGAACTGGAAGAAAGGGTTGGTCGGATCAATCTCTTCCTTGTGCGCGCGCGGATCGGGACCGAGATCCTCGCCGCGCCGTTGGTCGCGCCGCGGCCCGCGCTCTCCGCGCTCGCCGCGGTTCGGACGGTCGCCGCGCGATCCGCGGTCGCCGCGAGGGGGGCCGTCCTTACGAGGGGGGGCGTCCTTGCGGGTGGGGCGATCGCCGCGGGGGGCGCGATCACCGCGCGGCGGGTGATCGCCGCGGGGCGGCCCGCCGCCCCCCTCGCGTTCCGCGCGCCTGGCGGCCATGCGCTCGGCCACCTGCGCCTCCTGTTCCTCGGTCAGCAGCGAGAGGCGCATGCGCTGCTCCGCCAGATCCACCTCGAGCACGCGCACCTCGACCTCCTGGCCGATCTGCAGCACCTCGGACGGATCCTTGACGAAGCGGTCGGACACCAGATGGCTGACGTGAACCAGGCCCGGTCGCGAGGCGCCAATGTCCACGAAGGCCCCGTACTCGGCCAGGCTCTTGACAACGCCTTTCAGGCGGTCGCCCTTCTGCAGGGTCTCGAGCCGGCGCACCTCGGCGTGCCGGCGCAGGTTCGGCCGCCGCCGGCCGCCGCGCTGCAGCGCCTCGCGGATGCGGGCGTACACGCCTTCGGCGTCCGCGACTCCGGCCAGTGCGGCCTCCCACGGCAGCGCGTCGAGCCGCGCGGGCTCGCGCAGCACTTCCTCGAGCACGGCGCCGCCCGCCGCGAGAGCGCGCAGCAGGGCCGGACGGAATTCGGGATGCAGGAAGCGCGCGCCGTCGAGCGGGTCGTCGCCGCCGCGCACGCGCAGCAGGCAGCAGGCGGCGCGCGCCTCGCGCGGCGCGAGACCCATCCGCGCCTGGAAATCCTCCAGCGACCGGAACGGCGCGGTGGAGCGCTCGGCCGCGACGCCGTCTCCGTCCACGCCGGGCACTCTGCGCAGCGAATCCACCGAGGCCGAGTTGACGTCCACGCCGCGGTTGAGCAGCAGTTCGCGCAGGAACAGCGCCTCGAACTCCTCGAGCAGGCGCGGGTTGACCTCGGCGCGCAGCGGCACGAAGGAGCGGATCACGTGCGGCGTGTGCAGCGCAACGGCGCGCGGGTCGAGGGTCAGCCAACCGAGCAGGAAGGCGTGGCGTTCGTCCTGGGATAGCAGCGCCTCGCTGGGCCGGCGCGCGACCTCGCGCAGCAGCGTGCGTCCGGCGCCCGGCGGCACCAGCACGGAGCGCAGGGAGTCGGAGTTCTTGCGCAGGTGGCGCACGATGCGCTGGCCGGCGGCGCGCGCGATGCCCTCGCCGCTGAAAGCGACCGCCACGGGCGCCGCGCCGTTGAGGAATTCGTCGAGCGCTTCCTCGAAATTCTCGGCCTTGAGTTCGCACTCAAACACTCGCGGCGCGGTGTCGCGGTCGGCAACCCACGCAACGACCACGCGTGCGCCGCGTCCGGGAACAATGGCCAGCACCGCGCCCTCCTGGTGGCCGCGGTCGAGCGCGTGCGCGACGGAGGCCCAGGCCTCCTGCAGCGCATGTACCTCGGCGCGGTGCTTCATCGCGGCGCGGAAATCCTGCACTAGGCGCGGCAGGCGCTCCTCGTCCACGAAGCGCACGAAGAGATCGCGATAGACCTCCTTCTCCTGCGCCGGCGCGTCCTTGACGTGGTCGGCGTAGATCTGCAGCACCTCCGGCTTCGGCAGTTCGAAGCGCAGTTTCAGACCGCGCGCCCGCTCGCCGCGGCGCATCCGCAGGTACATCGCAGGGTCGAGGCCCGTCAGCGGCGCGGGGCCGCCCGCCAGCGCGTGGTGCCTCCTGGCCTCCTCATCCTCTCCCACCGGCTCGACCGTGAGCAGCGCGCGCGTCTCGAACAGGCGCCGCAGCGCGATCGCGATCTCGCTGTGCCCGCGCAGGCGCGTGAAGAAGACCGCGTGTGCCTCCTTCTCGGGCGCGGTCGCGCCGGGCGGAGGCGCCGACGGCTGCACCGCGAGCAGCAGATCCTCGAAGTCTCCTTCGCTTTCGGCGCGCGCGAGCCTGGCGAGCCACTCGGCGCGATCCTCGGCGGCCTGCTCGCGCAGCGCGTTGGCGCGCCGCCGCTCGAAGGACTCGAGGCGCCGCAGCCGCTCGAGCAACAGGTCGAAACCGAAGGCGTCGGAGAACACACCGGCGGTGCCGGGGTCGCCGCAGCGGAGCCACAGCGGGTGCTCGCCTGCATCGAGGCCGGCGCGCAAGCGCGCAAGCGCCTCGGCGCGCAGGCCGAGGGTCCGCGCGATGCGGATGTCGGCGTCGGATTTCGGCGGCGCGGACATGGAGGCGGGATTCTAGCAGGCCGCGGGGAAGGCGCCCTCGGCGGCCTGGGACCCTACTTCAGGCGGTCCTTCACGAGTTGCTCTTGCACGTAAGCCGGCACGTCCTGGTAGCCGCAGGGCTCCATGGAGAAGGAGCCGCGGCCTTGGGTGGAGCCGCGGATCGTGCCCGAATAGGCGAACATCTCGGCGATCGGCACCTTGCCGCGGATCTCGCGGATTGCGCCAGCCATCGTGATCTCCTCGATCGCGACGCGCCGCGTGTTCAGGTCGCCGATCACGTCGCCGAGGAATTCCTCCGGCACCGTGACGACGAGTTTCATGATCGGCTCGAGCAACTTGAAGTTGGTCTCGACCGCGTCGCGGAAGGCCCGCTGCGCCGCGAGGTTGAACGCGAGTTCGCTCGAGTCCACCTCGTGGACCTTGCCGTAGTAGAGTTCCGCCTCGACGCCGACGAACGGCCAGCCGAGCCGCCCGCCGCCGGTCGCAGCCTCGGCGATCCCCTTCTCGACCGCAGGGATGAAGTTATGCGGGATCACGCCGCCCTTCACGTTGTCCACAAAGTTGGTCCGCTCCTCCGCGGAGATGTCCCACGGCCGGAACTTGATGTTGACCACCGCGTACTGGCCCGAGCCGCCGGACTGCTTGATCTGCCGGCCTTCGATGTCCACCTCGCGCCGGATCGTCTGGCGGTAGGCAACGCGCGGCTCGCCGACCGAGATCGGGATCTTGTGATCGCGCCCGATGCGCGTCGTGATGATCTCCAGGTGCAGTTCGCCCATGCCCGAGATCACCGTCTGATCGGTGTCCGGGTCGGTATGCACGTGGAAGGACGGGTCCTCGCGCGTCAGTTTGCCCAGCAGTTCGCCAAGTTTGTCGCGGTCGGCCATCGTCTTGGGCTCAATGCTCATCGAGATGACCGGCTCGGGGAAAATCATGGACTCGAGCACGATGGCATGGCGCTCGTCGCACACCGTGTCGCCGGTCACGGTCATCTTCAGGCCGACGACCGCGCCGATGTCCCCCGCCTTGATCTCCTCGGCCGGCTCGCGCAGATTCGCGTGCATGAACATCAGGCGACCGATGCGCTCGCGCTTGCGCGTGCGCGGGTTCAGCACCTGGTCGCCGCGTTTGAGCGTGCCGGAATAGACGCGGATGAAGGTCAGGTCGCCGTTCGGGTCGGCGATCGTCTTGAAGGCCAGCGAGGCGAGCGGCGCGTCGGGGTCCGGGAGCCGCAGGATCTCCTTGGACTCGTCGTCCGGGTCGCGGCCCTTGATCTGGCCCTTGTCGAGTGGCGAGGGCAGATAGTCCACCACCGCGTCGAGCAGCGGGTGGATGCCCTTGTCGTGCAGCGCGGAGCCGCAGAAGACCGGCACCGCATGGCCGAGAATCGTCGCCTTGCGGCAGGCGCGCATGATCTCCTCGACCGTGAAAGTGCCGCCATCGAGGAAGCGCTCGACCAGCGCGTCCTCGACCTCGACGACCTTCTCGACCAGTTCCAGACGCCGCGCCTCGGCGAGTTCCAAAACCTCGGAGGGGATCGGAATCTCCTCCATCTTCAGTTCCCCGTCCTCGGTGATGAACCTGTAGGCCTTCATCGTCACGAGGTCCACTGCGCCGTAGTACTCCTTCTCCTTGCCGAGCGGCAACTGCATACGCACCGCGTTGCAGCGCAGCCGGTGCAGGATGGAGTCGAAGGCCTTGTCGAAGTCGGCGCCGATGCGGTCGAGTTTGTTGACGAAGCAGATGCGCGGCACCCCGTAGCGGTCGGCCTGGCGCCACACCGTCTCGGACTGCGCCTCGACGCCCGCAACGCCGTCGAACACCGTCACCGCGCCGTCCAGCACGCGCAGCGAGCGCTCGACCTCAATCGTGAAGTCCACATGGCCCGGCGTGTCAATCAGGTTGATCCGGTGGCCGCGCCAGGACACCTGCGTGGCCGCCGACGTGATCGTGATGCCGCGCGCGCGCTCGTCCTCCAGGTAGTCCATCGTGGCCTCGCCATCGTGGACCTCGCCGATCTTGTGGGTGCGGCCGGTGACGAAAAGGACCCGCTCCGTGACCGTGGTCTTCCCGGCATCAATGTGGGCCATGATGCCGATGTTGCGGATCTTGGAGAGGCGCTCGTGTTCCTTCTTGTCGAGGCCGGGAGCCGGGAGGGTCTCGGTGGACATGTGCTGCTTGGCTGCTTCAGGTTCTCGTCCACGAGCCTGCGAAGACCCTGCGGACGCAATCTAAGCCGACTATTCTACGCGATCCCCACCACCGGCACCAGACCGCATGCCCCTCGCGCCGCTCCAAGTCCGGGTTCCCGGCTCGACCAGCAACGTCGGCCCCGGCTTCGATGCCTTCGGCATCGCGGTGAACCTTTTCCTGGAGGTGCGTTGGGCGCCGGCGGATACCACGTCGGTCGAGCGCCGCGGCCCGATGCAGGAATCGCTGCTGGCGGTCGGCCAGGATCCGATCGTGCGCGGCATGCGGCGCGCGGCGATGCTCGCGGGCCGCAGCGTTCCGCCCGGGCACCTGACGGTGTCCGCGCCGTTTCCGCCCGGGCGCGGGCTCGGCGCAAGCGGCGCAGGGCTGGTCGCGGGTCTCGTGCTTGGCGCGCGGCTGTGCGGGCGCGAGATCGCGCGCGACGTGCTGCTGCGCGAGGCGATCGAACTCGAAGGCAACCCGGAGAACGCGGTCGCCGCGCTGCTGGGCGGCGCACACTGGTCGCTGCGCCTCGCCGACGGCTCCTTCGAACACTTGACTGTGGATCTTCACCGCGACCTGCGTTTCCTCTTCGTGCTGCCGCCGTACCCGCTCGACACGCGGCGCGCGCGAGAGATCCTGCCGCCGACCGTGCCCTTCGCCGCGGCCGCCGCGCAGGCGCAACGCGCGGGCGCGCTCGCCGCGGCGCTGCGCACGCTGAAGCCGCAACTGGTGCGCGCCGCACTCGAGGACGCGCTGGTGGTCGCGCCGCGGCTCAAACTCCTGACCGGCGTCGGCAAGGTGATCGAGTTCGCCTACGAGGCCGGCGCGCTCGGCGCGACCTTGTCCGGCTCGGGCAGCGGCGTGCTGGTGCTGGCGCGGCGCGGCGACGTGGACGCGCTGGAGTTGCGGCTCAAGCGCCGCGTCGAGCGCCTGTGGGGCGAGAGCGGGATGGTGCTGCGCGCCGCGCCCGAGGACGAAGGTGCGCGGTTGAAGCGGTAAGCGGCGCCGGTTACCAGTCGTTCGACGTCGCCAGCGCGCCGCAGAAGACCAGCGCAAAGATCGCGAAGGTCGCCACGCCGACCCAGCCGAGCACTATGCCCGCGGTCGCCAGGCCGCCGCCGCCGATCGGCGTCTTGCTGCGCCGGATCTCGTCGCGCGCCGCGTAGCCGAGCAGCAGCGCGAGGATCGAGCCGATCCAGTACAGCCACAGGATGCCGAGCACCAGCGCGGCGATCGCCTTGCCGCTGGTGGGAATCGGCTGCAGGTACTGCGGCTCCGCGGGACGCGCCTGCGCGTGCGCTGCGGGTTGTGCCGCAGCCGGCACGGCCTCGGCTTGCAGACTGCGGTTGCAGAATCGGCACACGATCGCCGCGTCCTGGATCTCCTCGGCGCAATAGGGACAATGTTTCATGTCAAGTCTGCCAACTCGGGGGAAGGGACGCGGCAAGGTCCTCGCGCGTGACCGCGCGCGCCGCCTGCTCGGCGACGCGCTCGCACAGGTCGGGATCGAGACCCGCCAGCCGCTCGTGCAGGCCGGGCAGCAGCGCGGTGCGCACGACGAAGCGGCGCAGACCCACCCCGACCAGCAGTTCGACGGCGCCCGGCCACGCCAGGCACTCGCCGTACACGCCGAGTTCGAACTCCAGGCCTTCGGCGTGGCGCACCAGTTTGCGCACCGCGCGCAGCACCACCGGGTGCGGCGACTGGATGCGCTCGCGCACCGCCTGATAAGCGCAGCGCACGTCGGCGGCCAGCAGCAGTTGCGCGAAGGAGTCGAGGCCGATCAGCGCGAAGTCCGCGGCCGCCATCAGTTCGCGGCCCTCCAGCGAGGCGGAGGGCGTCTCGATCACGACCCCGATCCGCGGCGGCTGCGCGATGCCCGAACCCTCGAGCCGCAGTTCCTCGCGCACGCGCTCCGCGATCGCGCGCACCGCGCGCAGGTCGCCGACGTCGTTGACGAAGGGCACCGCGATGCGCGCGTTGCGGCTGGCTGCGGCGCGCAGGATCGCGCGCAGTTGCGTCTCGAGCAGCGCCGGCTGCGCCAGCAGCGCGCGCACGCCGCGCAGGCCCAGCGCCGGATTCGCCTCGCGCACCGGATAAATCGCCTCGATCTGCACGGTCGAGTCGAGGTCGGGCAGCCGGAAGGTCACTGTCGCCGCGCTCTCCGCGACTTGACGATAGAGCGGCACCAGCACCTCCTCGCGCGCGGCGCCCTCGCGCTGGATCACCGGCAGTTCGGTGCGGTACAGCCCGATCTCGCGCACCCCCATCGCGACGGCCTGCCGCACCTCGGCGTGGCTCGCAGCCGCGGCCGCCAGCAGCACCGGGCTGCCGTCGGCCAGCGCTGCCGCGCCGAGCACCTGCGGCGCGCTCTCGGCCTGCCGCCCCAGCGCCAGCGCCACGAAATCCGGCGGCGGATGCAACACGACCTGCCCGCTGTCGCCATCCACCAGCAGCGGGTCGCCCGCGCGCGCCTGCTCGTGAATCCCGCCGACGCCGATCACCGCCGGAATCCCGGCCGCGCGCGTCAGGATCACGCCGTGGCTGGAGAGGCTGCCCTCCTCGGCCACCAGTCCCGCAATCCCCTGCTCCATCGCCTCGGTGAGGTCGGAGAGCGAGAGTTCGCGCACCACCAGGATGCCGCCTTTCATGTCGGCGGCGCGCCGCGCGCGCTCGCCCGGAGGCTTGGCGAAGCGCAGCAGGCGCAGCGCGATGTCGCGCATGTCCACCAGTTTGTTGCGCAGGCTGGCCGACTGCACCACCTCGAACAGCCGCTCGTACACGCCGATCATGTCCTTCAGCGCACTTTCGAAGTTCAGGCGCTCGTTGATAATTCGCCCGCGCAGGTCGGCCTCCAGCACCGGATCCTCGAGCATCGCCAGGTGCGTGTCGAAGATCCGCCGCTGCTCCGCGGTGAAGTGCTCGCCCAGCGCGCTGCGCTGGTGCACCAGGCTGACGCGCGCGGCCCGCGCCGCCGAATCCACGCGCGCCAGTTCGCGCTCGACCTCCTCGTCGCGCAGTTTGTGCACCTCGAGAGCGTCGAGGCCCGCCAGCGAGAAGAAGGCGCGCCCGTGCGCCACGCCCGGGCTGGCGCCCTGGCCCTCGATGGTGACGGTCTGCGGCAGGCTTCCGGTGGTCGGCTGCGTCACGCGAACTCCAGGTTATCGCCGCCCGGCGCGGCGCAGGACCTCGGCGACCAGCCGTCCGATGCCCGCGTCGGCCTCGGCGATGCTCTGCGCGAGGACATAGGCCGGCGTCGAAACCAGGTTCAGCCGCTCGTCGGTGACGATCTGGTCCACCGCGCAGTCCACCATTTCGGCGCCGGTCTTCGCCGCCTCCGCAGCGGCGCCGACGCCGGCGCGTCCGAGCGTGAGCCGCGGCGCTAGCCCGCGCAGAGCCAGTGCGACCAGCGCCGGCGCGATGCAGATCGCGCCGAGTGGCTTGCCCGCGGCGACGATCTCCTGGATCAGCCGCGCGAGATCCGGCAGCAGGCGCCCGCGCGCGCCCTCGTCGGCGAAGGTGCCGAGATTGCGCGCGGCGCCGTTGCCGCCGGGCAGGATCAGCGCGTCGAGATCCGCGGCGCGCGCCTGCGCGAGCGGCACGACCGCTCCGCGCGCGATGCGCGCGGCTTCCTGAAGCATGTTGCGCGAGGCGCCGGGCACCGCCTCGCCGCTGAAGTGGTCGCACACGGCCCACTGCGGCGCGTCGGGCGCGAAGCACGCCGCCTGCGCGCCGCCGCGCTCAAGGTGCAGCAGCGTCAGCACCGATTCGTGGATCTCGGAACCGTCGAAGCGGCCGCTGCCGCACAGCACCACGCCAACCCTCGGCCTCACGCACCTAAGATACCGGCTTCGGGGAGTACCTCAGCCTGGTAGAGGGAGATCTTTGGGAGGTCTCAGTCGCGGGTTCGAATCCCGTCTCCCCGACCACAACCTCTCGTCGCCCCCTGGGCCAGAAAAAGTGTGCGGGACAGTGCAGGTCAAAAAACTGAATGGCCTTCCTGACTTTTTCGGACACCGGGTTTGAGGTGGATTCTTTCAGAGTACAGAGGGAATGGCGTTCGGGGAAGAGTCGAATCTCTGTGCCTGGGGGAGCCGCGCGAAGCCTGCGCCCAGCAGGCTGCGGCGGCGCGCGGCGTTCCGGGGGCGGAGCCCCCGGGAGGTGAGGAGATGCGGGGAGAGGAGACTCATGAGCTGTGGAAAAGCCGGCGAGACTCACGCTGCCGCTTCGTCAGCCTCCGCCGGCGTCCGATACCCGAGCGAGGAATGAAGCCGCTGCCGGTTGTAAAAGACTTCGATGTTTCGTGCGTCGCGCAGCGAGCAGCGGCCAGTCCTGACCAGCGATGGTGATGCGCCCATTCCTGCTGGTAAGTCCCGAAGAAGCTCTCCATCACCGCGTTGTCGTAACATCGCCAGCACGGCTCATGCTGGGTTGGATACCGTGCTGCTTGAGCAGCGCCTGGTAGGTGTCGCTCGCGTATTGCGATCCGCGATCGGAGTGAAGTGTGATCCTTGGATCGGATTGTAGGAGGGTACTCGTCAGGATAGGATATGAAAATGCACGAGACGGCCGATCGCAAGATCGTGGAATTCCTCGCCGCCAATGGATACCATCCCCGTTCGTCAAAACATGGCGACGCGATCTGTGAGTTTCTCATCCTAGATTTGATGAGACATTGCCCTTCCTTCAGCCATGCATGTGCCGAGGGTCGTATTGTCGCACAGTCGAACTTCACAATCGATCCTGACTCACCTGATCGCTGGAACGTGGATCTTGTCGTTGGGCCGCCTGGCAAGGAGAGGGCTAAGTCGACCGAGATGTTCGCAGGTGTACCCCGTAGTGACCCTAGCGAGATCTGGATTGCAATTGATGCTAAGACGATCATGACAGAGCATGGAAAAGCCCGTCGGAATCGGCAGAGGGATCTGAACTCGTTTCAGGATATCTTGCACCGCAAGAGCCCTCGAACGATCGTCGGAGGTCTACTGGTGGTGAATGTTGCTGAGCGCTTCCAAACTCCGCTAGCTCGTGCCTCGGGACCGGTGACAGAACATAAGAACGTTAAGCGGCTCGTGAGCGAAATCGGCGACCTGATGGGTGGTCTGCCGCGAGCGAGCGAGGAACCTGGAACACCAGGGCTGGAGGGCCTTGGCGTCGTGGTCGTTTCGCATACCAACATTCCCGGGGATCGGACTACGTTGCTCGCTACCCCGCCTGCGCCGGCGAACGGACATCCGCTGCACTATCAGAGCTTTCTGAGGGACATCTGCGCGGCTTTCACCAAGCGGTTCGGAAAGTAACGCCGACACTAAAAGCCGATCCGCTCGATCTCTCTTTCTCCGAACAGGCTCCCGATCTCGCACAATCGAGTCCTGGCAAGTTTCAAGTACTTCGGATCGAGTTCTACTCCGAGTGCGTTCCGCTCCGCCTTCGCGGCGGCAAGGAGGGTTGTGCCGGTGCCTACGAATGGATCTAGCACCGTATCGCCGACGAATGAAAACATCCGGACGAGCCTGTCCGCAAGTGCTGCAGGGTAGGGCGCGGGATGCTCCTTCGTGGAGGCTCCCGGAATGGTCCAGATCTGCTGAAACCACTCATTGAACTGCGCTTTCTCAATCATACTGAGCATGCGCTGTCGCTCGGTGGGCTTGCGGTATCCGCCTGGTTTCCTCTGCATCAGGATGAACTCCATGTCATTCTTGATAATGGCGTTGGGTTCATACGGTTTGCCTAGGAATTTAGACCCATTCTCGACCTCGAATCGAGCGTTTGCTATCTTGTGCCAGATGATGGGATTGAGATTGTCGAAACCGAGCTTGCGGCAGCGGACCGTGATGTCCGCGTGCAGCGGCATCACCAGGTGACGACCATGCTCCCGGCGCGACAGGCAGACATCTCCGACCACGCAAACTAAGCGACCGCCAGGGACCAGCACTCGAAAGGCATGACTCCAGACCTCGTCGAGAGCGTCGAGGAACGCCTCGTAGTCTGCGATGTGGCCCATCTGGCCAGGGTGGTCGTTGTAGCGCTTGAGTGTCCAGTAGGGCGGAGAGGTGACCACAAGATGAACAGATTCATCACCGATCCAAGTCAGATCGCGCGCGTTACCCTGGCGCAACTCGACTCTCAACGGTTCGGGCTTCGAGCGGAGATTGCGCTCGGCGCTCGCGGCATGGCGTCTCTGGACGACGTTCAAGTTTTCCATGGGTGTTCGCACTTTGGGTTACCTTTGAGACCTGCTCTGCTCTGCTTGGGCACTAAGAGACAGACGGCTCGCCCTTCGCTTGGTGACGCTAGCAGGGGTGCCGGAATCAGCGAGACGAGGTGCGTCGGGATACGCACCCCTTGCGGCGGCCTCCATCACAGCACTTAGGGTCTTGCCCTCTAGCGCAGCCTTGGCCTTCAGCCACCTGTGCAGGGATTCCGGCAGGTAAATCAGGACGCCGCGCTTGCGCTGATGATGCCCCATGGGCATGGATGCTATCAAACTAGCATCTCGGATTCCAGCGCTCACTCCAAGCCTGGAGCTGTAAATCAGCGGCATAGCGCCCGGCGCGCATGCCCCAGCGCGCGCAGGAAGAACTTGCGCGGCGGCGGCAGCGTGAATGAAAAGCCGCGGGCGAGCCACTCCGTCAGCGTGCGCTGGGCCACCTCATCGGTCAGGTCCGCATCCCAAGCCGCGCGCGCGGCCGAAGCGGATCAAGAGGACGCGCAGCGCGGAACACAGGGCGGAGTCCGGGGATCCGGGGTCCGGGAAATGGGAGTTTTCGGGAGACATCGGGTTCCAGCAATAGCGAGACCCGATCACTCTAGCAGCCCTTCCCCAACGCAGATCCGCCGGCGCCCGACGCCGGCGGATGGCGCTGATTGGAGCCAGAGACGAGATTCGAACTCGTGACCACCGCTTTACGAAAGCGGTGCTCTACCACTGAGCTACTCTGGCCGGGTCGGCCCGGTGCCGGAGGGCGGGGGCCAGAAATGCGAAACCCGGCGCCGCGAGGACGCCGGGTCGCGTGCGGGAGCGAGATTCTACTGGAGGGCCACGCCGGCGGAAAGGTGGCCGGCGCCGATCACGCCCAGCACGCGGGCGCAGGCCGCGGCCAGCGCCGCGTCACCCTCGAGCATCGCGGCCTGGAACACCTGGGGATCCAGAACGGCGCCGCTGCGCGCGTGCAAATTCGCGGATGCCATCGCCGCCGCGCTGCGCGCCGGGCTGGAGCGCTTGGTGTCGGCAACGACGCTCTGCAGCGTGGCCGCGGCGCTGGGCTCGCCGGAGTAGCCGAGCGCGTGCAGCACGTTGATCGCCACCGCGTCGGAGCGGCCGGCGGCGGCTTCCAGCGCGCGGACCACGCCGCTGCCGTGGCCGTCGTGCGCCGCGTGCGCCAGCGCCCTGGCCGCGCTCGCGGCGACCGTGTCGTAGCGGGAGCGAGCGCTGTCCAGTTCAGCGAAGGCCGCGATCACCGCGGCTGCGTCCGCCGACTCGACGATCTCGGCGCCCTCCACCTCGGTCTGCTCGTTGCCGATCACGAAGACCGGCGTCTCCGCGAAACGCTGCATGGCGCGCAGATGACTCACCACGCGACTCGCGTAGTGATCCGGCAACGGATCGGCGATCACGAAGGCATCCACGGTCAGCGAGGTGCGCAGGTTGGCGAGGCCCTCGGCGCCGCTGCCCGCGACCATCACCAACACGCCGTGCTGCTGCAGCGCGGCGGCGAGGGTGGCAGCGCGCTGCGCGTCGCCGTCGAGCACATGCACCACGCGGATGGCCTCGTAGCCGACCGCCTGCGCCAGCGCCTGCATCACCGCGCCGTTGTAGGTGCCCTGGTGCGCGAGCGCGATCGCCGCCGCGACGCGCGGGCCGGACTGACCGCTTGCCAGCGCGGAGTGGAAGCCGGACCAGTCGCGGCCGCCCGCGCCGTCGAGCGCGCCGATCAGCGCTTCGGCGATCATCGGCTCGTTGGCGGAGACCGCCCACAGCAACGCCTCGTTGATCGCGGAGTGCGGGAGGGTCAGCAGCGCGTTGCGCTGCGCATCGGCCTGCGCGGCCAGATCCTCGGAGCCGCCGAGCGCGGCAACTTCGGCGCCGTAGACCGCAGCGAGGCGCATCGCAGCCTCGCGATGGCCCATAGCGTGGGCGCGCAGCAGGTCGTGCTTGGCGAGTTCGTAGGCCACGACCGCTTGCGGCACGTCGTAGGCCGCGAGGCGCGTGCCTTCGCAATTCCACAGCACGCTGTAGTTCTCGACCGCGCTCAAGCCGCTCGCGCCGTCGTTGCTGAACCAGGCCCAGGCCTGGTCCACCAGCATCTGCGCCGGGTCGCCCGCGCGCGAGAGGACTCCGGCCGCCAGCGCCTGCACCGTCGCGCTCGCGTCGTTCATCGCCATGTCGGCGATCCGCGCGTCGGCCCGGTGGTCGCCGAGCGCGTTCAGCGCGTGCAGCACATTCATGCGCACTTGCTCGTCGTCCGAGCGGGAGGCAGCGAGCAGCGGCAGCGTGATGCGCGAGCCCATGCGCGAGAGCGCGTAGATCGCCGCGAGGCGGCGCGATTCGTTGGCCCCGCCGAGTTCCGCCACCAGCGGCGGCGCGGCGAAGGGGCCGTAGCGGATGCCGAGCGCGAAGATCGCCTCGTTGCGCGTGGTCAGATCCTCCGAGAACACCGCCTCGGCCTCGCGCGCGGCCGCGGCCGGATCGCGAATCGCTTCCCGCGTGCCGGCGGAGGAGGTCGCGAGAATTTCGCGCGCGAAGGTTTCGAACTCGCCGCCCGCGATGAGCAACTCGAGGATCGCGTCCTCGCTCTCGCCGAGCAGCGCGACGGCGTCGGCGTGGCTGGGCGAGGCGGCGACGACTTCGCGGAAGGCCGCGCGAGCGCCTTCGTAGTCGCCGGCCCGGTAGGCATTCATGCCGCGATCGAAGGTGTCTTGGACCTCGTCCTGCGCCGAGGCGGACGCGGCTCCGAGGACGAGGAAGGAAGCGGCCAGCAGGAAGCGCGCGGCCAGGGCTCGGGGAAGGCTCATGGATGCAGCGGGTACAGGGACGTGCCCTCGAGGGCACGCCTGGATTAGCGAGCCCGGTCAGGGAGGCAACATGATAGGAGCGGGCGTGGAGGGGTCAAGAAATGCGGAAGGAGCGCGACCCGTCCGGCGGCGGGCACCACTGGCCCAGCACGGCGGGCACGCGGCAACCCGTGGTAGCAGGCCAGGTGACCGTTTCGCCGCAGAGGAAGGCGTCGCCGAGCAGCGCGAAGGCGACGGCTTCCCGCAGGCCTCCATCGCCGCGCAGATCGCCGGCGGGCGCGAGTTCCGCGTAGCGTCGGACCGGTGCGGAATCGCCCAGGTGGCGCGCGAGAGCCCCGCGCAAGGCGGCATTCTCTGCCCCGCCGCCACAGAGATAGAGGGGAATTCCGCTCGGCGCGGCCGCCCGGTGCAGGCTCTCGGCGACCGCCCAGGCTGCGAAATCGGCGACGGTGGCCAGGAGGTCTTCGAGACGGGCGCGCGGGTGACGTGCGCGCAGGCTGCGAGCGAAACCGCGGCCGAAGCGCTCGAGGCCGGTGCTGCGGGGCAGGGGGCGCTCGAAGAAAGGATCCGTGCGCAAGCGCAGCGCCTCCTCTTCCAGCACGCAGCCCGCGCCCGTCAACCGGCCGTCCTGGTCGAAGGCCGCCCCGGTCTCGGCCTGGACCAGTGCGTCGAGGGGGCCGTTGGCCGGGCCGCAATCGGTCGCCACCGGCGGCTGGTCGCCGCGCAGGAGAGTCAAATTGGCGATGCCGCCCAGGTTCAGGATGCCGAGCGCGGGGGCAGCGCGGCGGTGCAGGACCCAGTCGGCGTAGGGGGAAATCGGAGCGCCTTGGCCGCCGAGAGCAAGGTCGCCCCAGCGGAAGTCCCCTACCACCGGCGCGCCCAGTTCCAGCGCGATCAGCGGCAGTGCGCCGATCTGGAGGGTGCCGCCGCGCGGGTCGCCGTCGTGGTGATAAACGGTCTGGCCGTGGCTCGCAGCGGCGGCGAGTTGCGCGGGCGGGACTCCGCGGCGGTCGAGGAAGGCGCGGGCGGCGCGGCCGAAGTGCTGGCCGAAATCGTGCTGCGCGGCGGCAAACTCCGCGAGCGACCAGCCCGGCGCGGCGCGCGCGCGCTGCTGCAGCGCGGGCGGCATTGGCTCGCGCGCGCCCGCGAGCACCTCGGCCGCGCGCGTCGGGCCGCGTCCGCGCACGCGCACCAGCGCGAGGTCCACAGCGTCGGCGGAAGTGCCGCTGGAAAGGCCGAGGATGAGCCGCGGAGATGCCGCGCGCTCCTCCGCGTGGTTCTGCACGCGCTTCAGCGCTTCGGAATGCGCAACTTCACGCCGATCGTCAGCACCGCGTCCTTGCTCTTCAACTTGTCAGGATTGGCGGCCACGATTTCGCCGGAGCGGCTGCCGTCGCCCAGGAAGCGCGCGGCGAGGCCCCACAGCGTGTCGCCGGCGACGACGGAGTGAGTCGTCTCGCCAACCGCCGCGGGAACGGCCGGCGCGGCGTCGCGCTTCGCAGGCGCAGGCGGCAGTTCGGAGCGCTTCGGCAGTTGGAGTTCCGTGCCGACCTTGAGGTTGTTCACGTTCAGGCCCGGATTCACCAGCAGGATGTCATTCGCGTATCTGACACTGCCGAGTTCGCGCTGCGCGATGTGGCCCAGCGTGTCGCCGTTCTTGATCGTGTAAGTCAACTTGTCAAGCGGCGCGGTAGGCTGACCGGCCATCGGATCGCTGACGATCGGCGCCGCGCTCGGATCGGCGGGCAGCAGCGCGAACGGGTCGTTCATCGCGGCGGGCGCGGCTCCGGCGCTGCCGAGATCCACGACCAGCGGCGGTTGCTCCAGCGGCGCCGCGTTCAGGTCGGAGTCGAGCAGCGTTTCCGGCGGCGTGACCACCGGCTGGCCGTCTGGCCCGAGCATCAGCGCCGGCGTGTCGGTCCCCCAGTCAGAGGCCGCGCCCTCCGGCTCGACCTTGATCTCGTCGCGCGGGGAAAGCCCTTTCAGGATCACCACTGCAACGAGGACACCCACCAGGGCCAAGGCCCCGATCATGATCTGCTTTTCCAGTCGCCCCATCTGTTTTTGAACCTCCGCAGGTACCATATCGAGCGCAATTGCCAATTTCAAATCCATCGCTGGTGGTACCGAATCTTGTGGTGGTCAGGCGCTTCCGGCGGACAGATCTTGGAGCCGCCGGCGCACCGCCGCCTCCGCGCCCCGGTTCCGGTGCGGCGAGAAGATCCAGAGCCGCCGCCAGAAGAGGCCGCGCAGATAGGTCCGCGCCTCCTCCCGGGTCATCTGCTGGGGGGCGAAGCGCGACAGATACTTCAGCACCGCCTGCCGGTCTACCCACCCGAGCAGCCGCGCGCAGAAGAACGCGCCGATCCGGCCCGGCGCCCAGCCGGCGCCGAAGTCCACCACGCCCAGCCCGTGATCCTCATCCACCAGCAGGTTCTGCGGCTGGCGGAGATCCAGGTGATAGACGCGGCGCGCGTGCATCGCCGCGACCCGTGCGCGCAGCGCGGCGGCCCAGCGTTGCGGGTCCTGCGCGAAGGTCGCGCCGTCCAGCGGCCGGCCCGCGACGAGGCCGATCAGCACGGCGTCGCGATCCACGCGCGCGAGCAAGGACGGAAATCCCCCGAGGCCCTGCAGCCGTTCCAACGCGCAGGTCTCGCGGGCGAGCAGCCAGCGGGCCAGCGGGCGGCCCCAGAGCGGCAGGGCGGCGCAATCCTTGAGGATCGCCGGGCCCGCCGCGAGTTCGAGCCGCTCGACGGCGGGTTTCCAGCGCGCGCCGCGGCTCAACACCGTCCGCCTGAGGCCGGCGAGCGCGCTCCGGAGCGGCGGCGGCGCCGGTGCGCGCGAGGTGCTCATTCCAGCAGACCCGCCAGCGGCGACCAACGCTCGACGAACCAGATGGCGGCCAGCGCGACCGCGAGCACCAGGCCCCACGCGCGTTCGTGGTTCTCGGCCACGCGGCTCCAAGAGAAGCGGCGCGGGTCGCCGCTGCGCCACGGCGTCGGTTGCGGCCAGAAGTTGGGCACGTGGGCGGCGTGCCGGTCCACCTGCTCGCCGAACAGCGCTTGCAGCCGCGGGTATTCGCGCTGCATCTTGCGCGGCAGGTAGAAGGCGAAGAACACGACCACCAGCAGCGCGGCAAAGCCCCAGACGAGCAGCCCGCGCGCGGAATCCCAGGTGCCGGCGGCCAGCGCGATGCCGACCAGCGCGATGAAACTGCCGAAGTAGGCCGGATTGCGCGTGTAGGCGTAGGGACCGGTGGTGACCATCACGATGTTCTTCTCGAGATGCCCGAAAGCCCAGATGCGCAGCGCCCAGGCCAGCGCCGCCAGCACCGCGCCTGCGATGAAGGTGGCGGGGCGCGGATCGGCGCAGGCCACCGTGAACAGGGCCGCGGCGTAGACGGCGATCCGCCGCCAGGTCGGCTTGTTCGAGGCGCGTTGGGTTCCGGACATCGGAGCGGCTCGGCGGGACCGCGGGGTGGCCTCGACGGTATAATCATCGTCCGGAACTGCAATGCAGCGTGCAAGTTGCCGCCGCAGCGCGGTGCCTCCATGCCACCATGCGCAAGGCCGGGTTCTTGTTTGTGCTTCTGCCGTGGCTCGCCGCCTGCGGCTCCGCCCCTTCCTCCGGCAGCGACGGCAGGCGCGATGATCTGGCGACCGAAGCCGAGGTGCTGGACTCGCGTGCCGAAGCGGCCGCCGCCGAACGCGAGCGCACCTTGCTGGCAGAGATGGCGCGCGAAGGCGTGTATCCGGTCGAGCAGCCGTCGCAGGCGACCGTCAAGTACCACCGTGAGGACGTGACCTTCGGGCTGTACAACGAGGCCTACACCTCGCAGTCCGAGTTCTATTCGCAGCAGCGGCCGAGCGCGAACTACAAGATCGTGGAGAATCTCGACATGGGCGCGTTGTGGAAGTCGCTCGAGGACGCGGGCTTCTTCGCGGCGGCGCAAACCGGCGTGGTGCGCGTGCCCGGCGCGAGCGTCAGCGTGGTAGTGCGGCGCGGCGCCTCCGAGGCGTGGACGCTGGCCTGGGCGCCGACGATGGACAAGGCCGCGTACGAACGCACGATGGACTGCGCAAACGCCGTCAGCGCGCTGTTCAACGCCACGATGGGCATGCAGACGATCGAGAATTCGGACGGCGCCGACTACTTCGAGCGCGAGCGGGACCGCCTGCGGCAGGAGAACGCGGCCCGGACCGGCGGGTCAGGCGGCAGCCGGTGACGCGGGCGGAGCAGGCGTTCGTAGTGGTACCGGGTCGCGGTGCCTCCACCCGCCTCCCGCGCAAGATGTTCCTGGCCGAAAGCGGGCGTCCGCTCTACGCGCACACGCTGGCGAGGTGCTTGGCGGCGCGCGGCGCCGACCGCGTGGTGGCCGCGGTGGACGGGGCGGAACTGGCGGAGATCGCGCGCGAGGTCGGCGCCGAGCCGGTGCTGACGGATCCTGCGCTGAACAGCGGCACCGACCGTGTGTGGGCGGCTGCGCGGCGTTTCCCGGAGGCAGCCATCGTGCTGAACGTGCAGGGTGACGAGCCGGAGATCGAGCCGGGCGCGGTGGACGCGGTGATCGCGGCGGTGCGCGCGGGCGCCGAGGTCGCCACGCTGGCCGCGCCGATGCCGGACGGCGCCTTCGCGGACCCGGCGCGGGTCAAAGTGGTGTGTGACAACAACGGCGACGCGCTGTATTTTTCCCGCGCGCCGATCCCCCACCCGCGTTTCGCCGACGGTCCGGCGGCGCCCCGGCTGCACCTCGGGATCTACGGTTTCCGGCGCGCGGCGCTGGAACGCTTCACCGGCTGGCCGCCCTCCGACCTGGAGCGGACCGAAGGCCTGGAGCAGTTGCGGTTGCTCGAGCACGGGGTGCGGATCCGAGTTTTGCACTGGCCGCGGGCGTTCAGTGGCATTGACACGCGCGCCGACTACGATGCGTTCCTCGCGCGAACTCGCCAGACGGCGCGGGCCCCCCAAGCATGACCCGATTCATCTTCGTCACCGGCGGCGTGGTGTCTTCCCTCGGCAAGGGGATCACCACTGCTGCGATCGCCGTGCTGCTTGAGAAGCGCGGACTGAAGGTGTCCATCCAGAAACTGGATCCGTACATCAACGTGGATCCGGGGACGATGTCGCCATTCGAGCACGGCGAGGTGTACGTGACGGAGGACGGGGCGGAAACGGATCTGGATCTCGGGCACTATGAACGGTTTTCGCACGCGCCGATCGGGCGCAACAGCAACGCGACGACCGGCTCGATCTATTCGGCGGTGATCCGCAAAGAGCGGCGCGGGGATTACCTGGGCAAGACGGTGCAGGTGATTCCGCACATCACCGACGAGATCCAGGAGGCGATCCGGCGCGGGGCGCCGAAGGGCACCGACGTGGCGATCATCGAGATCGGCGGGACCGCGGGCGACATCGAAAGCCTGCCGTTCCTGGAGGCGATCCGGCAGTTCGCGCTGGCGCTGCCGCAGCGCCAGGCCATGTTCGTGCATTTGACGCTGCTGCCGTACCTGAACGCGAGCGGCGAGATGAAGACCAAGCCGACGCAGCAGTCGGTGGGCAAGATGCGCGAGATCGGGATCATGCCGCAGGTGCTGGTGTGCCGCTGCGAGAAGCCGATGTCGGAGGAGATGCGCAAGAAAATCTCGCTGTTCTGCAACGTGCGGTTGGAGGACGTGATCGAAGAGAAGGACGTCGAGACGACGATCTACGAGGTGCCGCTGGACCTGCGGCGCGAGGGTCTGGACGGCGCGATCGTGCGGCATCTGGGGCTGGAGCACACGCCGGACGGCGACCTCTCCGACTGGGAGGACCTGTGCGACCGCGTGCGGCATCCGCGCGCCGAGGTCGAGATCGCCGTGGTCGGCAAGTACATCCAGTTGCACGACGCCTACAAGTCCATCTACGAGGCGCTGTCGCACGGGGCGGCCTCGCACCGCGCGAAGGTCCGCTTCCGCAAAGTGGCGGCGGAGGACTGCGCGGACGGGGACGTTGACAAGTTGCTGCGCGGCGTGGACGGCGTGCTGGTACCGGGCGGCTTCGGCGAGCGCGGGTTGGAGGGCAAGATCCGCGCGATCGAGTGGGCGCGCGAGCGCGGCGTGCCGTGCTTCGGCATCTGCTTCGGCATGCAGGCGATGGTGATCGAGTACGCGCGCCACGTGGCCGGGATGAAGGACGCGCACACCACCGAGGTCGCGCCGACGTGCGCGGATCCGGTGATCAACCTGCTGCCCGGCCAGGACCAGGAGTCCGACAAGGGCGGCACGATGCGGCTGGGCGCGTATCCGTGCCGGCTGGTCGAGGGAACGCGCGCGGCCGCGTGCTACGGGCGCGATCTGGTGTTCGAGCGGCACCGTCACCGCTGGGAATTCAACAACGCGTATCGCGGGCGGCTGGAGCGGCTGGGGCTGCGCTGCTCCGGGATCTACGACCAGCAGGATCTGGTCGAGGTTGTCGAGTTGAGCGAGAGGCCCTTCTTCCTCGGAGTGCAGTACCACCCCGAGTTCAAATCGAAGCCGCTGGTGCCGCATCCGTTGTTCCGCGCCTTCGTGGGCGCGGCGCTGGCGCGGCGCGGGGTTGCGGTGGAGGGCGCGGGCCTCGAGGACGCGGTCAGCGAGGAGCCGCAGCGAGCCGGCGCGCGCGTTTGAGCGCGGACGGACCGGTCGGCGGCGATTTTCGGATCTTCGTGCAGAAGATGGCGCTGCAGGGCTTCTACGCGCTGGGCTTGGTCGAGATCCCCGGCGCGCCGAAGCAGGAGCGCGCGAACGTGGAGGCCGCGCGGATGGTCGTCGAGGATCTGAAGATGCTGCGCGAGAAGACCGCGGCGAACCTGGATCCGGGCGAGCGGATGACTCTTGACAAGTACATCGCGGATCTGCAGTTTCAGGTGGTCGAACGCGGCGCGGGCGGGGCCGGCAAGTGATCACGCTTCGACCAGAGTCTTGAACCCTCCGTACGCCATGCGCCGGTAGTCGAAAGGCATCGGCATCGTCATCGTCATCATCCTGGCCATGCGCGGGTCCTGCATAACCTTCGCGTTGACGCGGTCGCGGTGCGCGCGCGAGCGGTAGAGGATCCACGCAAACATCACCGTCTCGCCTTTCTTGGCGCGGGCCATCCGCGGGAATGGCAGCATCGGCCCCGAGACAAGGTCGTCGCCGACGCACTCGCGGTACTCGAGCGCGCCGTGCTCGCGGAAAATTTTGCTCGCGCTGCGCGCCATGCGGCGGTAGGCGGCGAGGTTCTTCTTGGGAATGGGCAGCACGAATCCGTCTACGTACGTCATGGGTTTTTCAAGGGTTCGAGGTTGCAGGAAACCGACGCACCAGAATACACCGGCCGCGGCGGTTCACCCGGCTGCGTGAGGCCAATGCGCGCCACCGGCGATCCTGGCCCGGTGGCTGTCAAAGCACTACGGTGTTCGTCGCCGCGCAGGTTGCCAAATCAACGGCCTGCACCGTCGAGCCGCAGACGCCCGCCGGAGCAACGAAGTTCACGGACGCGGAGCCGGCTCCGTCGGCGGCCACCACGGCGCCCAGAGTCGGTGTCGAGATGCCGAGCGTGAGGCCGGTACAGGGCGTGCCGGACTGCACGAACACCCCCGCTGAGCCGTAGAGCAGCGCCACGGAGCCGGACGGAGTTGCGTTCGCGACGGTCAGGCCGGCTGCGCCGGGGCAGGTGCCGCTTTTCGCGAGGGTCGGCCCGGCGGCCGCGCCGCGGTCGCGAACGAACGCGTCCGTTGCGGAGTTCGTGTCGCCGAGCACGAGATCGCTGGCATTGCTCACGAAGGCCACGTAGCGGCCGTCGGAAGAAATCCTGGGCCCATAACTGAGGTTATTGCCCTGCGCGCCCGCGGAGTTCACGCTGATCCGAGAGGTCTGACCCGTCTGGCGGTCGTGGACGAAGACGTCCGACACGCCATTCGTGTCGGCGGGATCCAGATTGTTGGCCTGGCTGCCGAACGCGACGTAGCGGCCGTCGGATGAAACCGACGGAAAACTGCTCGTGGCATTCCCCTGCACCCCGCTGGAATCCACGCTGACCCGGCTGGTCTGGCCGGTTTGACGATCGCGAACGAAGGAGTCAATGGCGGCGTTCGTATCTCCAGGCACGAGGTTGCTGGCGATGCTGTAGAAGGCCACGTAGCGGCCGTCGGACGATACCGTCGGTTGACGACTGTCGGCAGTCCCCTGCGCGCTCGCCGAGTCCACGCTGACTCGGCCGGTCTGGCCCGTCTGGCGATCGTGGACGAAAACATCATAGTTTCCATTCGTGTCGCCGGAAACCAGATTGCTGGCGAAACTCTCGAAGGCAACGTAGCGGCCGTCGGACGAGATCGCCGGGAAGGTGCTCGAACCATTCCCTTGAACTCCGGCGGAATCCACGCTGACGCGGCTGGTCTGGCTCGTCTGCCGGTCGTGGACGAAGATGTCCACCCCGCCGTTCACGTCGCCGAGCACGAGGTTGCTGGCGAAACTCTCGAACGCGACGTAGCGGCCGTCGGACGAGATCGCCGCGAGGTTGCTGAAACTGTTCCCCTGCACCCCCGCGGAATCCACACTGACCCTGCTGGTCTGGCCCGTCTGAAGATCGTGGACGAACACGTCCGGATTCGAGTTACTGTCGCCGGCCACGAGGTTGCTGGCAAAACTCAAGAAGGCGACGTACCGGCCGTCGGAGGAGATGGACGGGAAGTGACTGGAATTGTTTCCCTGCGCGCCCGCCGAGTCCACGCTGACCCGGCTGGTCGTGCCCGTCTGCCGGTCGTGGACGAACACGTCGGTCGCCGAGTTGGAGTCGCCGGGCACGAGATTGAAGGCCGCGCTGTCGAACGCAACGTAACGGCCGTCGGGCGAGATGGAACCGTTGAGGCTGGTGGCGTTCCCCTGCGCGCCGGTCGAATCCACGCTGACTCGCGCCGTGCCCTGGGCCGGCGCGTGCGAGACGAGCAGAGCGATCGCGGCCAGCGCGGCGTGGAGATGGGAAAGGATGCGGGACTTCATCGAGGGTTCGAGGCCAGCGGAAGGCTCAGCATCAGAGTACACCAAGAACGAAATCCTGGTGCCGGAATGCCTTGAACATCGTGGATCGGACGATCTGCGCCAAGTCGCAGCGCCGCGGGCGCTGCCCGCGGATCAGCGTTCCACGAACACCGGATTCGTGATCGCCATGGACTCCGGCTGACTCATCGGCCAGAAGGGTGACGCAACCTTGTCGCCGCTCGCCACGGCCACGATCCAGTTCTTCGCACGCGGCAGCGTGAGGCGCACGCGCCGCTCGCGCAGGTTCGCGCCATCGCCGGGCCGCGCGTCGTCCAGCGCGACCGTCGCCGCCGTCCGGCCGTTGACAACCATCTCGAGCCGCCGCGGCGTGACCCACGATGGATGCCGCACGCGCACCAGCGCCTCGACCGCGTCGCCGCGCGCGCGCAGCGTGTCACCCATGCCGCGGCCCTCGATCTCGATCTCCGCCATCATGCCGAGACTCACGCTGACGCGGCCCGCGAGGAACTCCTTGCAGGCCGCGTCCACGTCCACGCGCGCGGGATCGTCGGTCGCGCTGGGCACGTAAGTGCGCCCTTGGCCGACGATCACTCCCACCGTATGCGAGTCGGAGGAGCCGATCGCGGTGAAGCGCTGCCCGCGCTCGAGCAGCGCGAACCACGCCGGCAGGATCGCGCGCGGCGGCGAGGTCGGGCAATCCGAGTTGACAATCTCGATGCAGTCGAAGGTGAACTCCTGCCCGGCCGCGTTGAGGCCCGTCGCCTCGTCGAAGCCGAACGCGGTCAGCGGATCCTTGCCTTCCTCCGGCCAGCGCGGGTGGTTCAGGATCACGACCTGGGCGCCGCTCGCGCGGATCCCCGCGACCAGTTTCTTCCAGTCGGCCTCCGCGTGGGGCGGAATCTGCCGCTCCGGGTCGAACGGAAACGCGTTCATGTGCCCGTTGTCGGTCGTGACTTCGTTGCCGACCACCGGCGTGAACCACGGCTTGAGCCCCAACTGCTGCTGCAGCGGACGGTAGTCGGTGTGGTGGTTGTGGTCGGTCGCGATCGCGAGTTCGACGCCTTCGCCGGCCAGCGTCACCAGCCGCTCCTCCACCGACGCGTCGCCGTGGCCGCTGTGAGTGAGCGTGTGGATGTGCGTGTCGGCCGCGATCCAGCCGCGCGTGTCCACCTCGCGCGCGAGCGCGAGCGAAATGCGCACAGCACCGCCGAAGGTCACCTCCGTCTCGCCCGCAGCCACGCTCCACTCCATGCCGCGCGCGGCCCACACCTGCCACTTGCCAGCGGGCACCTCGAGCGTGGCGCGCCCGTCGCTGGTGTACGCGACGCCGGGCCGCACCGCGGTCAGCGGGCGCTCGGCGTAATAGATAGGGGCAAGATTGCCGTCCGCATCGGCGACGGCGATGCGCGCGGGCAGAGGCTTGCCGGTGGCGAGGTCGGTGACGCTCACCGCCACGCGCCCGAGGCGTTCGATCTGCCGCAGGCTGGCTTCCGCGAGACGCACGCGCCCGACCAGGATGTCGTCGTTCGGGTCGCTGACCGGGCGCACCGACAGCACGTTGCGGCCGTTGTGGAGCAGGCCTTCCGGCACCGGATAGCGCGCGACGCCGACCTCGTCCTGGCCGCGCTTCAGCGTCGCGAAGGCCTTGCCGTTCAGTTCGAGGACCCACTCGCCGTTCACGTCGCGCGCGGCAGCCTCCAGCAGCCACTCGTCCCGGTTGGCGCGCGACTCGAAGACGATTTCAAGCGGCGTCGGCTCGGGCTCGGTTGGAGCCTCCTTCCACTCGGGAGTCGCGTCATTGCCAAGGTGGTGCATGCGCTCGTCGAGCGTGCGCCATTCCTGGGACTGGCTTCGGGCCATGAAAGCCAGCGCCGCAGCCGCCAGGGCGAGGGAAATGAAACGCAGGCGGGCGGCCGGGGGCTCGCGGAGCATGAGATCGTTTCAGAGTATCTCCCGTGTCTCGCCTGCGGGGCGCGCGCGCGGTAGGATCTTGGTGCAGACCCGCGCAACCCGGAGTTGAGCATGCAGCCAGAGGCGGATTCGAAGCAGGCGGAGCAGCCGGATCAAACCGCGGCGTGGAAGGCGCTGGTCATCGAGCACCAGAAGCCCAACCGGTGGCGTGCTTGGTGGCAGATCGTCAACACTTTCGGTTCCACCGCCGCGGTCTGGTGCCTGCTGTACTTGAGTCTGCAGGTGTCCTGGTGGCTCGCCGTGCCGCTGGCGGTTCTGGCAGGCGGCCTGCTGCTGCGGGTATTCATCATTTTTCACGACTGCGGACACGGCTCGTTCTTCAAGTCGCGGATCGCGAACGACACCTGGGGCTTTCTGGCAGGCGTCTTGACCTTCACGCCTTATTACCAATGGCGTTGGGAGCACTCGCTGCACCATGCGTCGGCGGGAAACCTGGACCGCCGGGGAGTCGGTGACGTGTGGACGCTGACAGTGCAGGAGTATCTGGAGTCTTCACGCTGGAAGCGCTTTGCCTACCGCATGGCCCGCAATCCGCTCGTGCTGTTCGTGCTGGCACCGCTCTTCGTGTTCGTGGTGATGCAGCGGATTCCCTCCGCCAAGGCGAGTCCACGGGAACGGAACTCGGTGTGGTGGATGAACCTGGCGATCCTCGGAATGGTCCTTGGCATGAGCGCCATCTTCGGCATCGTGCCCTATCTGCTGATCCAGTTGACAGCGATGGCCGTCGCCGGCTCTGCCGGCATCTGGCTCTTCTACGTGCAGCACCAGTTCGAAGGCGCTTACTGGGAGCGGAGCGAAGACTGGGGTTACACGGCGGCCGCCATGCAAGGCAGTTCGTTCTACAAACTGCCCAGGATCCTGCAGTGGTTCTCGGGGAATATCGGGTTCCATCACATCCACCACTTGAGTCCGCGGATTCCCAACTACAACCTGGAGCGATGCCACCGCTCCGACCCGATGTTTCATGAGGTGAAGCCCATCACCTTGTTCTCCAGCATGAAATCCGCGACTCTTCGGCTATGGGACGAGTCGGGCAAGAAGTTGGTGGGATACCGCCATCTCCGGGAACTCCGCAAAGATCGAAGGCGTGCAGCGAAGTCGGCCGCGGCGGCGGAGACCCGGGCTTCGCGGGAGTGAGCGCTTGCGGCTGATTGTAAGAGTGTCGGACTTGGTACCCCATTCCGCTGCTACAGCACTCTCCACCATGGAGCCGCCAGCACGTCGGGCGCAAGCCACTCCATTGTGTCCCCGTTGTGAAGCAGGAGGCCGGCGCGGGCTTTCTGCCTGTACTCCTTGCGGAACGCGCGCAGAGGCGTGGCGTCGCCCAGGCGCGGCCGGCCGGAAGCCTTGATCTCGATCGGCAGCAGGCGGCCGCCATCCTCGACGACAAGATCCACCTCCTCGCCGGTGGTGGTGCGCCAGTAGTGGATTTCGGCGCGCTCGAGGCGCGCGTCGCGCCAAGCCATGAGGTCGCAAAGCACGAGATTCTCCAAGTGCGCGCCACCCGGCTCGGCGCCCTCCGCGAGGTGCAGGGCCACGCCGACGTCGCCCCAGTAGAGTTTCGGTGCCTTGATGAGGCGTTTCGTCCGATTCACCGCGTAAGCCGGCAGCCGCACGAGCAGGTAAGAGGTCTCCAGCAGGTTCAACCAGCGATGGACCGTTGGCTGCGTGAGCCCGACGTCGCGCCCGAGTTCGGTCTGGTTCAACATCTGGCCCAGCCGCAGGCTGGCCGCGCGCATCAGGCGGCGGAAGTCGGGCAGACTCTGGATCGCGGCGAGATCCTGCAAGTCGCGCTCCAGATAGGTGCGCACGTAGCCATCGAACCACACCGCGCGCCCGCGGGCGCTGCGGATCTGCAGCGCCGGCGTGGGGAATCCCCCTCGCCGCGCCAGCGCGGTCCAATCCTCCTGCCCAGCGGGTTCAGCCGTGAGCAGGTCGAGCCAGTCCTTGTCCTTCGCGGCGAGCAACTCCTCCCAGAAGCCGGCGCGACCTAGCCCCTTCTGCTCGCGCCGCGTCATCGGCCAGAGGGTCAGGTAACTTGCCCGACCCGCGAGGGTCTCGGACACCTTCCCCGTCAGCAGCAGGTTGGCTGAACCGGTGAGCAGGAATCGGCCCGGACGGCGGCTGCGGTCAATCTCCCGTTTAATCGCGCGCAACAGGTCCGGCTCGCGTTGGATTTCGTCCAGGGCGATGGGCTGGTTGCCCCCAACCAGGGCCGCCGGATCCCGGCGGGCCAGGTCGGCCGCCTCCATGTCGTCGAGGGTGACGTAGCGGCGCCGGCCGGGGGTGAGCTCTCGCGCCAGGGTGCTCTTGCCGGCCTGCCGGGCCCCCGTCACCACCACCGCAGGCATGACTTTCAGGCGCTCCACGAGGCTGCGGGCCGCGAGCCGGGGGAGGACGGGATCATCCATGCCGTGAATGATAATCATTCACAGCGTGAATGATCTAGCAAAAAGGGCGCCCTGGGCTACCCCCTGTGCGGCTGACCGGCCAGCGGAGCAAAGTGTCCTTCGAGGAAGGACACCTTGCATGGTGGCACACACAAGCCCCATTTCGCGGTCTACCTCCGCTCGGCCAGCGCAGCCGCTCGGAGCGGGTCCTCATCCTTCGCCAACCGATTCACGGACTTCGTCACCTGATCCCTTTCTGAATATCGCCGGGAAATGCCTTGCCGCACAGTCTTGAATTCCAAAAATCCTCACCAGGTGACGGAGGAAGCCTGCCTCGATCTCAGGATTCTGGCGGACGCCATGCGCTCCTGTAGGAAAGCTCGTGTACCGCTTACCACGGTAGACAATCCACCAGTGGTGCAGTTTCTCCTCACGGGAGTGGCCTGGAGCGCAATCGTCGAGCATTCTCCAAACGTCGTTCCTCCGGACAAGTCCCGTTCCCATTGCACCTCCAATCTCCAGTGCTCTGGGGAGAGGGTCAGGCCGCCTTGCCGTAGTGGACGTCCAGAGGCAGGCTGCCTGAAGCCGCCGCGGCCGAGGGCTGGAGCTTCCTGGGGTCGAAGTCGTCCGACTGTACCGACAGCACTTCAATTGCACTCGGGAAGTTCTCGGCTCGAATCACGGGCAGACCCTGGTTCGATGGGCCATAGGACAGTACGCGCTGCCGAGCCGTCTCCCAATCGGCCTGGGCGGGCTCGTGGATTTGCTGAAACAGTTCTTGCACGAGGCCACGGAAGGCCGTGAAGCTGGCAGCGCCCTGAGCAGCATCTTCGAGAACGCGGTGGTACTCGACCCGGAAAGATTCGAAAGCGCTTTGCCGATCCGACCCGAAGGCGGCCAACCCACCCGGCTGTACGCCGTACATCCAGATCTTGCCGTCCTCCTCAGACAGCAGAACCCTCCCGCGCGTCGCCACGAAAGCGATGAATCCATCGCCAGCGATGAGGTTACGGAACTGGAAGAAGAGGGGCAGTTGGCTCACGAAGTAGTCCGCCCCGCTTCGGGGCAGCCTGACAGGATAGACGCACCTCTAGTTTTCAGGTTACCAATTCTGCCGCCTGCGGCTTCACTTCCGCCCCCGGGCGCAGGCTTACAAGTGACGAAACAGGGTCAGCGCAGGAAAACGCGGGTTCAAGCAACCCGTAGACGCTGAATCCCGACGAACTCAAACTTCTCCGGCTCTTCGCCCTGAGCCTCGAGGCAAAGAAGGACCGCTTCCTTAACCCGATCCATGAGTTCATCCAGGGTGCGAGCCTGCGTGTGACAGCCGGGAAGAGCTGGAACCGAAGCCACCAGGACGCCCTCGGCATCCCGCTCGATGATGACGTCAAAGTCCCTGGCCATTCCCTGGAAACCGGAAGCTACCGGCTCCCTCCAGTGTATCCGATGGTCGTCGCCTATTGCCCTGAAGCAGACGATCCGGGCCGACCGGGTTACTGAAGCTCTTGAAAACCGGTGATCCCTTCTGCATCGACCAGCACATCATCGAAAATCTTCTGCAGTATGGCGTAAACCTTGGAGCCTGGACTCTCCTCCACAGCCTAGCGATGTTCATCCACCCAGGCGTTGGGCATGCGCTCCTCGGGCTCGTTGACAATGCCGTCCGCGAGGAGACCGCGCACGAGGGCTAGCATTTCTGAAACGTTACGCACTCCGCGACACCCCTTATTTTAACCCGCCTATGGCTGACCGTCCTTATCGAACTGCATGATGAATGGATTGGGCCGCGCTACACCTGCTCCGGGGGCTCAACTCAGTTGTAGTTTCCTGTCGCGATTACTTTGATGACCTTCTCGACGGCATGCCGACTCTTCTGAACACCGCCTCCACCGCCATTGCCTTGCTCATGTTTAGGCAGACGGTGGAAGCACATCACTACATGCCGATGTGCATAACCTGCAGGAGTGATCATTTCTCAATTACTTGTCTTTGCCTGACTCGGATAACTCCCTGTAGGTGGCCTTCATTCTTTGCTCACGATATGCAGTTTTGACAATATCCAACGCCGCCCTCATTTCCTGCTTAATGCAGCCGCTTGTTACGCTTTCGTTTGAGTAGGCAAAATTGGAGACACGGTATACCAGGAGCATTACGGGGGTATCCAACTCTGCCTTCGTTAGGAGATGAAATCGGTGAACGGTAAGCATCTCCCACAACTCAACATCAATTGTCCAAAGCACATTATCACCATCTCGAACACAGTTGATTCTTGTGAGTACGGTCAGGCCAAGTCCGTTCTCCGGTGGAGCCGGTGGCACAATTTCCCCAGTGCCCGCAAACTCCCATCCGGCATCTTGCAACTCAGTGCTCGCAGTACGCTCGAGCTCCTCAGCCAGCACAGCGGCATCCTTCAACGAATCCCCAGCGAGTTGAACCTTGGTGTTGAACCGGATTGGCGCATTACTCAAGCCCCGCAGAGGCTCCGTCAGGGCGATGATCTGTTCGCGGAGAGCCGGCTCGATTCCCGGCTCCTGAGGGCCGAGGCCAATTGCAGAAAAGACGATTAGAAGGTAGGTGAACTTTTTCATCTGAAGTGGTTTACACGAGTCCGGATTTCTAGCGCATTTGCCCAGAGTCGAATGTGGCGCTCCCTAAGCTGCGGCTTGCGTCACTCCTGAAACGAAGATGCTTGAACCCAAGTTGCAAGTTGTGCGGTACCAACAGCTGAGGAATTGGCTGGCCTCGGTCAGGATGCCTACCCGGAGGAGGAGGGGAAGGCTCCTTCGGTGGACCGCCCGAACTGAGTCGGAGGGAATCGATCACCGCTAGAGATTAGCACCGTCTCAAAACAGACACCTAACAAATTTCGGACCCCCAGGAAAGGCACTCCGTGTGCTATGGCGGTCACGGGCGGCTTGCGTTGCCTCTTCGCTCCCCCTTCGGGCCCCGTCCGAAACCCCGTTGTTCTTCTTCCATCGCGTCGTCTGATCCTCCTTCGATCCCCTGGGGTCGTCAGCTTAGGCGGTGTCCAAGAAAACCGTGGGGCGGGGGAAAGATAACGAATATGGCGTCAGTCTCGTGCCAAGAATGCAAGAAGAAACTTGCGAACGATGTCCAATAGCCACGGAGCGAAGGTGTCATCAATAATGATTCCTTTTTGAGTCAGGCGTACCCCTGTCAGCTTCAAGAGATTGGCGTTGAGCTTATCCTGGCTACTCTGATCGACGGGTGGCTGGATCCCTGCGTGAGCAGTGTGGTTCCTGAGCTTATAGGCTACGCGTAAAATCGCGCTCTCCTTTTGACACAGAGAAATTCGAGAAGGGTCCAGGATCTCAATGAATCGTAAATTCTTCTGAAATCCTTCTCTAAATTTCAGGTCCTCCAGCATCAAGGGCCTGCTCTCAAGTCCTGCCGGTAGCGATTGCCTATTGGACTGAATGCGTTTGCAGTGCTCAGCCAGGACTCTCTCGATGATGGCAAAGGCTACGGGGAGGACTGATGCGCGAGCAAGCGAGGGGAAGGATTCCTTCCAATACTGGATCTCGTTTCCGATGTCATCATCCCAAGGCTGATCAGTGCCTAGCGGAATGGCCGCATTCAATCGCCTAGCAAACTCTATCTGGAGATACTGCTCTAGGAAACTAACGTACTCTTTCAAGGAATCAATCTCCGCCTCAACAATATCTTCAAGCGTGAATGTCCCGGCGAGACTTGCCTCCCTCCCTAACGCCTCTGTCGCATGAAGTGCTGGCAACTCCGATTCCTCCGCACCTGTTATAAGGGACACTGTCTACCCTCCATACGCAGGAATCCCAGTCAGGTCGTGGCCGAGGATCAAGCCGTGGACCTCGTGCGTGCCTTCGTAGGTGAGGACGGTCTCCAGATTGCACATGTGCCGGCCCGCCCGATACTCGAGGGTGATTCCGTTCGCGCCGAGAAGAGTCCGGCACTCGCGGCTGATCTCCAGCGCCATGTGCACGTTGTTCCGCTTCGCCATCGAGACCTGCTGCGGGCGCATCTTGCCTTCGTCCTTCAGGCGACCCAGGCGCCAGACGAGGAGTTGCCCCTTCGTAATCTCCGTCGCCATATCAGCCAACTTGATCTGCGTGATCTGAAACCGCGCCAGCGGCCCACCCAGAATCTGGCGCTGCAAGGTGTACCCCAGCGCCTCGGCGAAACAATCCTGCGCTGCGCCCACCGCACCCCATGCAATCCCGTACCGCGCCTGCGTCAGGCACATCAGCGCCGACTTCAGGTCCTGGGTGTTCGGCAGCCGGTTCGCCTCGGGCACGCGCACGGCGTCGGCCACCAACTCGCTGGTGACGGAACACCGCAGCGACCACTTGTGTTTCTGCTCCGGCGCGGTGAAGCCCTTGCGGTCCTTCTCGACCAGAAAGCCCTGCACGACCCCCTGCTCATCCTTCGCCCAGAAGATGCTGACGTCCGCCTGGGTGCCGTTCGTGATCCACATTTTCTGACCATCCAGCACCCACTCACTCCCCACCTTGCGGCAGCGCGCGCGCATGCCGCCGGGGTCGCTGCCGAAGTCGGGCTCGGTCAGGCCGAAGCAGCCGATCACCTCGCCCTTGGCCAGGCGCGGCAGCCACGACTTCTTCTGCTCCTCGCTGCCAAACGCAAAAATCGGATACATCACCAGCGCGCCCTGCACGCTCATGAACGACCGGATCCCCGAATCCACCCGCTCGATCTCCTGGCAGATCAGTCCGTACTGCACCGAATTCATCCCCAGGCCGCCGTACTTCTCCGGAATCGTCGGCCCCAGCAGGCCCATCTCGCCGAACTCCGGCGCGAGTTCCTTCGGGAAGGTGCCGTTCTCCCAGTGCTCGGCCACGATCGGCTGCAGCCGCTCGGCCGCCCAGGCGCGCACTTGGTCGCGAATCACGCGCTCCTCGTCGGAGTAGAGGGCGTCCAGGTTCATGAAATCGAGTTCCTGGCGGACGCGTTCGGCGACGGCGGGGTTCATGGCGGGTTTCGTGACGTTCGGATCCGCTCCCATTCTAGGCGCAGCCGGATCCCGCCGCGTCGCGCCGGTTCACCCGCTCACAGATAGATCTTCGCGCGGTTGCTGGTGGCGCAGGCCGCGAAGTCCACCGCCTGCAAGTGCGCGTGCTCGCGCGCCGCCGCCGGGACTAAGGCCGGTCCTAGCAAGGCCGCGCCCTGCGCGTCCGCAGTCGTCAGACCGAGCAGCCGCGTGGTGGCATTGAGGTTCACCCGCAAGCCAGCGCAAGGGCGGCCGGGCGGCACCGAGATCGGACCGCCACCGTCGTAGGCGACGAGAATCGCCACCGTCGCGCCGGGAGTGGCGCCGGACACCTGCACCGCCATCGGCCCGCCGGCCGTGCCCTGCACCCACAGAGCGAAAGGCTCGGGCTGATTGGGAAGGAATTCCATGCCCGTCACGAGCCCGAAGCCGTCGTCAATCTTGCTGATGTGGGCCGGCACCCCCGTCACGGGATCGATCACTGCCAGGGTCGAGAAACCGCCGTAGAGTACCCCGTTGTCGCTGAAGCAAAGAGTCTGGCAGACGCCAAAGTCTCGATCATCCACGAGGGGATTGACATCGGATGCGATTCCAGTCAATGGATCGATCTGGACCAAGCCTTCGCTTTGAAAATCCCAACTCCACAGACTGCCTTGACCGTAGGCGAGCGACTGAAGGATCCGGAATCCTGTTGCACCGATGCGCGTGCTGCTGCCGGTGAGCAGATCAATCGTGTAGAGATCATCCGGACCGCCGCCAAAGGGAACCGTTGTGTCGTGAATCGCAAAAAGCACATCGCCAGGGCCAAATGCAAGACCTCGTATGCCGTTGAGCGAGGTCTGGACTACAAAGGTGGAACTCCAGGTGGCGATATCCACCTCGTAGATGGAGAAGGGATTGGGCGTCGTTCCGAGGGTCACGAAGAACCGCCCTTGGCTATCCTTCGCCATGGCCGTCCAGAGGCCGAAGGGCGGCCCCAGGTTCCCCAGCACCGTCGTCGCACCAGAATGGGGGTCCATCGCGTAGATATCGCCATTCAGAGAGTCCACGCCGACGATGGTCTGGGCGGCGGTGCTCGTCGGCGTGCCGAGCAATCCAATCACGAGCAGGGCGGTCAGCCTGTGCCTGCGCTGGGGGCGAAGAGGAAGCAACCCCATGCTCAAGAGTCTACCACTGGAACCCGCCCAGCATCGCTGCTACTGTCCCGCATGGAGGTTCACAAGATCCATCATGATCCAAATGCTCGCACTCGTGCTTTCTGCAGCCCCTTCGCCGCTCTGCTGGCAGGGGCCGCCCCCGATCACGATCTCACGCGGGTTCCAGTTCGAGATCCCCTTGAACGTGGACAATCTGACCGGACCGGGAAGTTGGGGCAGCGCCACGCGCGTCGCTGACCACGCGGTCGTAGCAATGAACAACGCGAAGGACATTGCGGTCCCTTACGACACGAACCGGCCCGAGCCCGCTCTGGGCCAGGCCGCGGGGCAGGTGGAGGTGGCCCTGTTCCACTGGACGGGCAACGACACCTGGGAATACAAGGGCAACCTCCTCCTTGGCGACTCTCATGTGGACACACTGCAATACGGCGTTTCTCTCGTCAAGTGCGAACGCCCCGACGTGGTGGCCGCCGGCAACTCTTTCCTCGTACACTGGACGCGCCGCTACACGACGCTGCCGAACCATCCGACCTCGCAGGAGTGCGCCTGGATCCAGTGGGATCAGGCCAGCCAGACCTTCAAGTCCTACACGAATCAACCCCCGGCGTCGGGCCAGGGCTTCGTATTTGACAAAGACGGCTTGAACGGCATGAACCTCTGGGTGAAGGAATGCGCCGGCGTGCCGGATGCCGTCCTTCTGGACGATTCCACCTCCGTGCTCACCGTCGGCATCGTGTACCTGCACCAGAAGCATTTCTCCAGCGGCACCCCGCTGACGCGCGACTTCCAGATGCGATTCGCCACCACGACCTTCGACTCGGCGAATCCGGGCGTTCCGTTCACGACCACCGCTCCGGTCGAGTTGATCCCAACCGTCCGCTTCGACGGGCCAGACAACGATGCGGTGGGCCTCATCCTGCCTGAAGTCGCGGAAGGCTCCACCAAGGACCGCTTCATCCTCGCCTACGAGGAGCAACTCGAGACCTCCCCGGGATCCGGCGCCTACTTCGGCCGGATCGTGCTGCACCGGATGGATTGGGTCGGCGGCGTCTGGTCCTCGCAGCAATCTCACACCTTCGGCTCCGCCACGGGCACGGCGTTCTCGCGCCGTCGTGCGATGATTGACGCTTACCGCGAGGCCTCGCTCGCCGCGGGCAAGGAACTGATCTCGATCGCTTTCAACAAGATCAATCCCACGATCGGGAATGCCGACGTCGTCTACGAAGAATGGGCGATGGATCCGGCGAACGGCGTGTACAAGGTCCTCTGGCCGGCCGGGATCGGCTGGGATAACGACCCCGGCGGCGTCCCGCAGTACGACTTCCGCCCGGCTCCGATTCACGGACTGGCCTGGAACTTCAGGCGCTTGCTTTGCGCGAGGTTCCTCAACCCGCTGCCGCCGCCGCCGCCGAACCCGCCGCCGCCCATCTCGCCCCGCGACATGATCGAGTACCGCATGGCGACCGACGACTACTTGCTGCTCGAGACGGGCGATCTCGGCCGCCCGGCGGCGGACTACCTGCACGACGCAACGAGTTCCCCGCCCGACTACGTCGTCGCGACCTGGGAGAAGGCTACTGCGGGACTATTCGACACAAGGATCCAGATCCTGGTTCGGTGATCGAAAGGGGACCAGGCCTTCCCTGCCCACGGTCCGACTCCCTGCATGAAGGTCGAGGGCAGTCGGACTTCTTATCCTAAGCGCCCCCGATGGCCCGGTACCTGGTCACCTCGGCGCTTCCCTACGCGAATGGACCGATCCACTTCGGGCACGTCGCGGGCGCCTACCTGCCGGCCGACGTGTACGTGCGCTATCTGCGCATGGCCGGCCATGAGGTGCTTTACGTCTGCGGCACCGACGAGCACGGCGTCGCCATCACCCTCAAGGCCGAACAGGCGGGCCTCGGCTACCGCGAATACGTGGACCGCTGGCACCGCGAGATCAAGGAGTTCTTCGATCGCTTTCGCATCGAGTTCGACGTGTGGTCGGGCACCGCGCGCTGCCCCCACCACGCGGCGCTGACGCAGCGGTTTTTCGCGGTGCTGTTGCAGAAGGGACTGGTCTTCGAGCGCGTCGAGGAGCAGTGGTATTCGGAGGCGAGCGGACGCTTCCTGCCCGACCGTTACCTGCAGGGCCGTTGCCACGATTGCGGCTTCGAAAAGGCGCGCGGTGACGAATGCCCGAAATGCGGCGCCTGGATTGACGCGCGCAGACTCGGCGACCCGGTCAGCCTGGTGGACGGCTCGCGCCCGATCCTGAAGCCGACCAAGCACTGGTACCTGGACCTGCCGAAGATCCAGGCGCTTGGCCTCGGTGACTGGTACGAGCGCAAGCGGGCAGCGGGCGAATGGAAGCCGAACGTGGACGGCTACGTGCAGGCGATGATGAAGGAACTCAAGCCGCGCCCGATCACGCGCGACCTGCCGTGGGGCGTGCCGCTGCCGCCGGGCGTAACCGACGAGCCGGGCAAGGTGCTCTACGTGTGGTTCGACGCACCGATCGGCTACGTCAGCGCAACCGCCGAGTGGGCGCAACGCGTGCATGGAGACTCCGAGAAGTGGCGCGACTGGTGGCAGGATCCGGCCACGCGGCTGGTGCACTTCATCGGCAAGGACAACATCGCTTTCCACGTCGTGGTGTTCCCGGCCATGCTGCTGGGCCAGGGCGACGCGTGGGAAGGGCGGTCCTTCGTGCTGCCGACGGCGGTGCCAGCCAACGAATTTTACAACCTGCAGGGGCGGAAATTCAGCACAAGCAGTGGCTGGTACCTGGACAACGCGGAGTTTTTCGCCGCCTACGACCCGGACGCGGCGCGCTTCCACCTGATGCTGACCGGCCCGGAGACGGCGGACAGCGAGTTCACGTGGCAGGAATTCCAGAACACCAACAACTCGCTGCTGGCGGATAAGATCGGCAACCTCGCGAGCCGGGTGCTGAAGTTCGCGCAGCGCTCGACCGGCGGGAGGGTACCGGCGACCTCAGGCGCACCGGCGGCGCACCACGCGCTGTCCGAGGCCGACGCGGCTCTCGGCGCGGTCGGCGGGCACCTCGAGAAGTACGAGTTCCGCAAGGCGGCGCAGGCGTTGGTGGCCGGCGCGAACTCGCTGAACCAGTACTTCGACGAGCGCGCGCCGTGGAAACTCGCGAAGAGCGCGGCGGCGGCGGATCAGACGGCGCTCGCGGAGTGCATCGAGCGCTGCGTCGCCTATCTGGAACTGCTGTCGCGGCGCCTCGCGCCGGCCTGCCCGGGCGCGGCCGTGAATTTGCGCCGCATGCTGGGCGCGGCGGCCCCGACGGCGACGGCGTGTGCATGGGGTATCGAGGGCGCCGGCAAGCCGCCTTCACGCCGGCCTGCGGGAACCGCGCTTGGCGAGCCGGGGATCCTGTTCAAGAAGATCGAGGACGCGCAGATCGAGGCGGAAGTGGCCAAACTCCTGACCCGGGTCACCTGACCGGATACTGGCCCCATCCGCTGGTGGTGGCAGACACGTAAGTCACGCGCAGGGCAGGACTTCGGTCGCTGCCCTTCTCCAGACCTAGCCCGGTCGGCGCATCGCAAGGCTGCGCAAGGAGTTGCGGACGCCTACCACCACGCGGTGGGGCCAGTATCTTATTCCGCACCCTCGGCCTCCCGCTCGTCCTCGTCCTTCTCCAGCCCGAATTTCTCCCTCCATGCCCGCGCGGCGCGGAATCCGATGGAGTATCCGGCTGGAATCTCCAGCGCTGCACCGGTCTGCGGATTGCGCCCTATCCGCGAGGCCCGCGGCTTCAGATGCCAGGCTCCGAAGCCGACCACCACCACTTCGCGGTCGCGCATCAGACCGTTCTGAATCTGCAGCAGCACGCAGTCCACGGTCTCTTCGGCGGCACCCTTCGTGGTGCCGAGCGAGGTACATACCTGCTCAACGAGTTCACGCTTGTTCATTGCCTGGGGGGGAGTCCGGGGGCAGAATGGCGATGAAAGGCGGGAGAACCTGAAAAGGAACCAGACCCCGGTGCGGATGCATCCAGGGTCTGCCGTTCCGTCAAGACGGTGCGGGGAAGATCCCCGAACAAAGGCTCTACTTGCGCTTCGCCTTACGTTTAGTCGCCTTGCGCTTCGTTCCTTTCTTCTTGGTCTTTTTCCGAGCAGCCATGTGTGTTTTCTTGGATCCAAGGTTCGGCGGCTTCGAAATGAAGACGCGCCGGGGGAGCGAGACCGATGCCACCACGACATCTGGCCTACCCATGCATCCCATCGGCGGGTTGGGAGCGAATTCTCCCTAAAAACCGAAAATATTCGCGCCTCTACTTGCGGGTGAACGCGCGGTTGCGTCCGCGCAGCGCCTTCACCAACGGCACGAGCCGCACTTTTCCGCCCTCGGTCATGGGCACGAGCCCACGCTTGAGCGCCGTGGCGGACAGTTTCATCCGCAGCACGCTCCCGTTCGGCAGCAGCACGCGCACCTTCTGGATGTTCGCCTTGAACTTGCGCAACGTGTGGCCGGTGGTCTTCAGGCCCACCCCGCCCTTCTTCTTGGGCAGGCCGCGCCGAGCGATCTGCTTGCCAGCACGAGTGCTTTTACCGGTGACGACGCAGCGACGAGCCATGGTTGCATTCTCCGAAACGGGCCCGACATTCTATTTCCCGGCCCCAACCCCGTCAAACCTGCACCCGCCCCCCATTTGACCGGCCGACGCGCGGCAGCGACACTTGCACCCTCCGCACGAAGGCCGTGGGAGAGCCCCGGAGCGCCGACCGCGACTCCGGGCACCGAAGGGGCAAGCCGCCAGGCGAAACTCTCAGGTACCCAGGACCACGGCCCGAAGGAACCTGAACCGTCTTCGGACCGACAGGGGCGCCCGACCTCGGGCGCCCTTTCGCATTCATGGCCACCCCCACCACCACGCCGCTGCTGAAGACCCCGCTGCGCGACGCTCACGCCGCGCTCGGCGCGAAACTCGTGCCCTTCGCCGGCTGGGAGATGCCGCTCGACTACGGTTCGATCCTTGAGGAGTCGCGCGCAGTGCGCCAGAGCGCCGGCATCTTCGACGTCTCGCACATGGCGCGCTTCCTGTTCCGCGGCCCGCACGCCGCCGCCGACCTCGACCGCGCGCTCGGCGGCTGTGTCACCGACCAGCCGGTCGGCGTCGCGCGCTATACGCTGCTGCTCGCCGAGGACGCCGGCATCCTCGACGACCTGATCACGTATCGCACCGCGGAGGACGAGTATTTCATGGTCGTCAACGCGTCGGGCCGCGCGCGCGACTTCGCGACTCTCTGCGAGCGCATCAAGGCCACCGAGGCCAGCGACCTGACGGAGGACGGCGGCGGCATCCTCGCGCTCCAGGGCCCGGACGCGCACCGCCTGCTCGGCGCGCTGGCCGGCATTTCCGACTTCTGCCCGCGCTTCCTCGACCTCGGCTTCCTGGAATCGCCATGGGGCGAACTGTTCGTCGCGCGCACCGGCTACACCGGCGAGCACGGCTACGAACTCTTCGTCACCGCCGACCAGATCGAGCCGGTGTGGGCGCGCCTCACCGCGCTGGGCGCCCGCCCGGTCGGCCTCGGCGCGCGCGACGTGCTGCGGCTGGAGGCCGCATTGCCGCTGTACGGCCACGAGATCCACGAGAAGACCAACCCTTTCGAGGCAAACCTGAAGTTCGGCGTCAAGGGCTGGAAGACTCGCGACTTCGTCGGTGGCGCGGCGTTGCGCCGCATCGCGGAGGCTGGCTCGCCCGCGCGCGAACTGATCGGGCTCTCCGCCGCGAAACGCGTGCCGCGCGAGGGCTACCCGCTGCTGTGCGCGGGCGAAGTCGTCGGCCAGGTCTGCTCAGGGGTCTGGTCGGCCACGCTCGACCGGCCCATCGCCACCGCGTACCTGCGCGCCGACGTTGCCGGCCCCTTGACCGCGGACGCCCGCGGCAAGGAAATCTCCGTCACGCGCGTGCCGCTGCCCTTCGTGCCGCACCGCTCCCGCGCCTGATCCCACCTCTTCTTCGCGAACCCGGCTCACCCCGCACCATGCGCCCCTCCGACCGCTCCTATCTCGACACCCACGAATGGGCCCAACTCCAGGGCTCCGTCGCGACCGTCGGCATCACCGACTTCGCCGTCGAGCAACTCGGTGAACTGGTCTATCTCGACCTGCCCGCGCCGGGCCGCAAAGTGAAGCGCGGCGAGTCCTTCGGTGAAGTGGAGTCCGTCAAGGCCGTGTCGGACATCAACTCCCCCGTCGAGGGCGAGGTGGTAGAGGTCAACGGCGCGCTTGCGGACGATCTCGGCACCTTGCAGGGCGATCCTTTCCGCGGCGGCTGGCTGATCAGGGTCAAGGTCGCGGGCTCCGGCGCACTCTCCGGTCTGCTCGACGCCGCCTCCTACGAAAAGATCGTCGCCTCCGAAGCCTGATCCCGCGGCGCCCGCTTCCCCATGCCTTACATTCAGAATTCCGACCAGGACCGCGCCGCGATGCTCGCGCGCATCGGCGTGCGCTCGGTCGAGGACCTGTTCGCCGCCGCGATTCCCGAGGCGCTGCGGCAACGCACCCTGCCGGCGATCTCCCCTGGCCTGGACGAGGACGAGTTGACGCGGCAGGCGGCCGAGGTCGGCGCCGAGAACCGCGCCGCGGGCAGCGGGGCTTGCTTCCTCGGCGCCGGCGCCTACGACCACGGCTGGATCGCGGCGGTGGATCACCTGATGCAACGCAGCGAATTCCTGACCGCGTACACGCCGTACCAGCCGGAGTGCTCGCAGGGCACGCTGCAGTGGATCTACGAGTTTCAGTCCATGATTGCCGAGATCTGCGGCATGGAGGTCGCGAACGCGTCCATGTACGACGGCTGCTCGGCCGCCGCAGAGGCCGCGCTGATGGCGATCGCGACAACCCGGCGCAAGAAGGTGGTGGTGAGCGCGGGCCTCCACCCCGACACGCGCGAGGCGATCCGCACCTACCTGAAGCACGTGGACGCGGTCGTGGTCGAGGCGCCGCTCGCGGGCGGCGTCACGAACTGGTCCGGCGCGGTGGACTCCGCCACCGCTGCGATGTTCGTGCAGCAGCCGAACTTCCTTGGCTGCGTCGAGCGCCTCGCGCCGGTCGCGGAGACCGCGAAGGCCGCGGGCGCGATGTCGGTTGCGGTGATCAACCCGGTCGCGACCGGCCTGCTGCGCTCGCCCGGCGCCGCCGGATTTGACATCGCGGTGGGCGACGGCCAGCCGCTCGGCGTGCCGATGGGCTTCGGCGGCCCGTGGTTCGGCTTCTTCGCGACGCGCATGGCGCACGTGCGGCGCATGCCGGGGCGGCTCGTGGGCATCTCGCAGGATCAGCAGGGCCGCCGCGCCTTCACGCTGACCTTTCAGACGCGCGAGCAGCACATCCGCCGCGAGAAGGCCACCAGCAACATCTGCACCAACAACGCGCTGATCGCGCTGCGCGGCTGCGTCCACATGGCGGCGCTCGGGCCGAAGGGCCTCGAGGAGGTCGCCTGCGTGTCGCGCCAGCGCATGCAGGAGACGGTCGAGGCGCTGGCCGCGGCCGGCGTGCCGCTCGCCTTTCCGCAGACTCCTTACTTCAACGAGGCGGCCTTCCGCCTCGGCGCGGACGCGGACGCGCGCGCGCTGCGCAAGGCGTTGCGCGCCGAGGAAATTTTCGGCGGGATCGGCGTGTCGCGCTGGTATCCGGATCTCGCGGGCGTGTTCACGCTCGCCTGCACCGAACGCACGCGCCCGGACGACATCGTCCGGCTCGCGCGGGTCGCGGCGCGCTTTGCACGCCAGCAGGCCGCCCGATGAATCTCGCCCCCGTCCAGATGCTGAACGAGGAGTCGCGCCCCGGCCGCCGCTGCATGCGCACGCGCGGCGCGGACCGGCGCAAGGCCGCCACCGGGCTGCCGGCGGAGGAACTGCGCGCGGCGCCGCCGGCGCTGCCGGAGATCGGCGAACTCGACCTGTTGCGGCACTTCACGCGGCTGTCGCAGAAGAACTTCGCGATCAGCACGAACTTCTATCCGCTCGGCTCCTGCACGATGAAATATAACCCGGTGGTCCACGAGGCCACTGCGGCGCGCGCCGAGTGGGCCGGGCTGCACCCGTGGCAGGACGCCGCGGACGTGCAAGGAGCGCTGCGCGTGATGCACGATCTGGCGCGCGACCTCGCCGAACTGACCGGTCTGCCGGGCGTCACGCTGCACCCTGCGGCCGGCGCGCACGGCGAGTTGAGCGCGCTGATGGTGCTGCGCGCGCATTACGAGGCGCGCGGCGAGTCCCAGCGGCGCACGATCCTGATCCCCGACAGCGCGCACGGCACCAACCCCGCCTCCTGCACGCTGGCAGGCTTCCAGGTCGTCACCATTCACAGCGACGAGCGCGGGCTCTGCGACCCGGCGGACCTGAAGGCGCACCTCGGGCCCGACACCGCGGGCCTGATGATCACCAACCCGAACACGCTGGGCCTGTTCGAGGAGAACATCGCCGAGATCTGCCGCCTCGTGCACGCGGCGGGCGGCAAGGTGTACATGGACGGCGCGAACTTCAACGCGATCGTGGGGGTCGCGCGCCCGGCCGACTTCGGGGTGGACATGATGCACCTGAATCTGCACAAGACCATGTCCACGCCGCACGGTGGCGGCGGCCCCGGCGCCGGCCCGATCTGCGTGACCGAGGAACTCGCGCGCTGGTTGCCGAACCCGCGGGTCGTGAAGGGCAAGGACGGCAAGTACGCACTCGAGGACTGCGCCGATTCCTTCGGTCGGCTGCGCGGCTGGCACGGCAACTTCCTGGTGCTGCTGCGCGCGTGGCTGTACGTCAAGCGCCTCGGCGCGGAGGGCCTGCGGCGCGTAGCGGAGAACGCGGTGCTCAACGCCAACTACCTGCGCGTGCAGGTGGCGCAGCACTGGCGCATCGCCTATGACCGCGTGTGCATGCACGAGTTCGTGGTGCGGCCGACGCGCGGCATGAAGGAGCAGGACGTGCATACGATTGACGTAGCCAAGCGGCTCATCGAACTGGGCTTCCATCCGCCTACGGTGTACTTCCCGCTGGTCGTCAACGAAGCGATCATGATCGAACCGACCGAGACCGAATCGAAGGAGACGCTCGACGGCTTCGCGGCGGCGATGGCGCAGATTGCGCGCGAGGCGGAGGCCGGCGACCCGGCGCTGCACGCGGCACCGCGCAACACGCCGGTCGGCCGCGTGGACGAAGCGCGCGCCGTCAAGGAACCGCGCCTCTGCTGGCAGTGCGGGTCGTAAGGTTGACGGCGCATGGGCTTCGTCCTGTTGGGTCCATCCTGCTGCAGGCGCTGCTGCTCGCGCCGCTGGGCGGGGCGCGCATCGCCCTTCGCTTCGCGCCCGGCGATGCCGCCGCGCGGCTCGCCGCGGCCGATCGCTTGATTCGCCGGCCGGGAGGTCGGCCGTGAGTCGCGCGGCCCGCCGCCTGGACGACGGCGCGCTCGCCGGCGCCGAGAACATGGCGCGCGACGAGGCGCTGCTGGAAGTGCGCGCCGCGCCGACGCTGCGCTTCTACCGCTGGGCGCGGCCGACGCTCTCGCTGGGGTATTTCCAGGCCGCGGCGGACCTGCCGCTCGATGCGGTGCGCGCGCGCGGCGGCGAGATCGTGCGCCGCCCCACCGGCGGCAAGGCGATCCTGCACGAGCACGAACTCACCTACTCGCTGTGCGCGCCGGAGGAAGGCGGGCTCGCGGGCGGCCCGGCGGCGGCCATGCGCGCGATCCACGAGGCGCTCGGCGCGGAACTCGGGCGCCAGGCCGGCGCCCCAGTGGCCCTCCGCGGAGGTACGCGTCTCTTGAGCGACACTCCCGGCAGCGCGTGGTGCTTCGAGGATTCCTCGCCGCTCGACCTCGCGCTCGCGGGCCGCAAACTCCTCGGCAGCGCCGCGCGCCGCCGCGGCGGGTGGATCCTCTTTCACGGCTCGCTGGTGTTGGAGCGGCCCCGTGAGAACCCGGGCATCGGCGCACTGGGCCGCGAGCCGGATCGTCACGCGCTCACAGAAGCGCTCGGCGCCGCGCTCAACTACCGCTTCGTCGCAGGCGCGTGGGAGCAGGCGGAACTCGCATCGGCAGGCCGGATCCGCGCGAAGTATGAGGATCCCGGATTTCAGTACCGGCACTGAGCACCCATCACGGATACTGGCCCCATCAAGTGGTGGAAAGAGACGAAAAAGAGGCAGAATACGAAGAAAAATCGGCGGCAGAAAGGGACAAGGCCGGCCAGCGCCAGCGGAGCAGATCAGCGGGCGTCAGACGTCGGCGCAGGAGCCCCAGCATCATCCCCGCGGAGACCCTCCGCAGCCGGTTTGACAGCGACCGCACGTAGTTGCGCCACGCCACCCACACCCACACGTGGTGCATGAGTTCCGGCCCACGCTTGCTTGCCGCCCACGTCCGCCGCACCAGGCGCGAGACGTGGTCGCGAAGGCTCGCCAGCGTGTGGTTGATCGCAAACAGCGGGTTTGCCGTGTTGCGCGCGTCTCCCGACGGCACTTGCACGTGCGTTCCGATCCGGCCGGGGAATTGCTCCTTCAACAGCATTCCGTAGAGCCGCTTGCGATCGCTGACGAACTGCACCAGTTCGCTCGGGTCGTGGATCTCCTTCAGAACCTCGAGGCAGCGGCGGACCTTCTCGCGCGATTCGCTCGGCCGCGGCCCCTGCGCCTGTTTCCTTTGCACATCCCGCCCAGAGAGCCCGCCGCGAGCCGGCAGTTTCCCGACCTCGGCGTGAACCACGAAACGGGTCGGTCGGTGGATGAGCACCGGCATGGTGAGGGGCTTGAGCCGTCGGTTGTGCTCGTAGGTCTCGAGTTCGTCGAGGCTGAATGTGCCGAAGAGGCCGCCGTGCTCGCGCCCGCGGCGGAGGAGAGTTTGGTGGAGTTCGCGCAGCGCCGGCCCGAACAGGCGGAGCCTGCGGTGCACAGTCTTGCGATCCACGCGCAAAATGCGGGCGGTCTGGCGGAACGTGACCTTGGAAACGAGACAGGCGAGGACGGCCGGGTTGACGTGGGGCTTCTGAAGGCGGAAATCGAGCCGGAAAGTCTGAGCGGAGAAACGCCGCTGACAGGTGCGGCAGCGGAAGCGAGAGACGCGGCGACCGTCGGCCCGCCGGAGATAGCAGCCCTCTCGGTGCCAGAGAAAGGGCTCGCCGGCGCGCGAAGGACAGGCCGGGTAGGGGCAGAATGGCGGTAGGAAGGCGGTCATGAGATTCTCGGCGAGGCTCGGCCCGCACCGGGTTACCCACTTCCACGTGCTCGGGCGGCGCGGGTTACGCGCCGCCCGATTCTTCTTCCACCATTCGGCGGGGCCAGTATCCGATTATTGGATGTCTACCTGCAGCGCGTTCGAGTCGCGCCAGCCGCTGATCCCCAGGCAGGCTACTTCCAGGAAGTAGGTGCTGCCCGATAGCGCCGCCGGAAACACCAGCGTGAAGGAGCCCGCTCCGGTCGCGGTGCTCGTGCCGCTCGACGCGACCGTCACCGGGGCGCCGACGTCAAAGTCGTGGCCCTGGTAGTTGGTGCCGCTCGTGTTCGGACTCGCTACCAGCCAGGCCGGCGAGGAGGCCGGCGCGCCGGTGAAGGTGTAGATGTACGGCAAAGTGCCTGCGATCGGGTCGGTGACGCCGGTCAGCACGATGGTGTTGATCGGATCGCCGCCGCTCGAGCCGCTGACCGGACGCACCACCAGCGCAAAATCGGCGTCCAGCGCCGGCGTTTCGGTGTGCGAATCCTGGTTCACTTCGTCAGCGAAAACGTCCACGATCCAGGTGCCGGCGACCGGGTTGACGAGGATCACCTGCTCCACCGTGTCCTTGACGTTCGAGACGCCGCCGGAGGTGCTGGCGTTCGCCGCGCCGAGGCCGTTGTTGCCCCAGTAGATCGTGCCGTTCGGATCGGTGACTCGCAACGACAGGTCGTTGATGCGATGCATCGAACTGCTGGTGGTGCCGGCGCGGTCCGCGTACACCAGCGTCGCGCGAAATTCCGGCTTGCCCGCCGGCACGGTGACGCTCCAGTTGGCAGCGCCGCCCTCCCCCAGCACCGATTCCTCGTTGACGTACAACAGTTCGGCGCGCTGATCATAGAGCGTGTCCAGGTCAGGACGGCCCCAGCCCTGGTGCGTGCGCGTGCGATCGTGGGTGGTGCCGCTGAAACTCCACTGCGCCGTGCTGTTCAGCAGCATCGCCTTCGCCAGCGTGTTGTGGGGGCGGCTGTAGAAGACCTCGCTGCCGGTCGCGACGTTGCCGAACGCCTCCTCGTGCCACATCTGGTAGATCAGCCCCAGGTGGCCGGCCACGATCGGCGTCGCCGACGAAGTGCCGCTGAAGGCGGTGTAGTCGTCGCCGCCGACGTAGCCGCCCGGATCTTCGTCGGAAGTCCAGACCTGGTCGTACCAGCACGCGATGTCAGGCTTGATCCGGCCGTCCGCTGCGGGCCCGATGGACGCCCCCCCCGACCAGGAGTCGTTCGAGTCCAACTGGTCGTTGTTGTGATAGAGGGCGCCGACCGCGATCACGTTCTTGGCCCACGCCTGCGGGCGGCTCGACTGGGTGCCGTTGTTGGACTGCGACTGCAGGATCGAGAAGTCGTTGAGGAAGATGATGTCGTCCATCTCCTGCGAGACGCTGGTGTACGTCGTGGTCCACGGATCGCCCCACGAGTTCGACTGATAGACGCAGCGGTACGTTGCGTTCACGCACTGCGAGGTGTGCGTGTAGCGGTTGTTGAGATTGTCATAATCGGCCATGACGCCCTGCGCCAGAGGCAGGATGCCGCGCGTCGCCGCACCGCCCGCCGATGCCCCGCCGCTGAAGTTGATGCCGAAGGTGCAGGTGCCGTGCGCGTCGCCGCTCACGGTGCCGTGCAGCACCGGGGCGCGGGTCGTCGGCCAGTCGGCGTGGTTCGAGTCAATGCCGCCGTCCATCACCTCCGCGCGCAGGCCCTGTCCGGTCCAGCCGGCGAGGCCCTCGATGTAGTTCGAACCCATCAGCGCGCGCGCGTTGTTCATGTCGGGCGAGGGATCGCCCTTGCGATCCAGCCCCATCACGTGCGGATGCGCCGCCACCGCGACCGCCTGCTCGGGCGTCAGATAAGCCTCGACGATCCAGCCTTCCGGAATCGCCTTCAGCACCGTGCCGCCGAGATCGCCGATGAAGGGCACGATCTCGTCCTTGTGCTCGGCGCCCCACGCGCAGACCTCGACGTGGTAGCGGCGCGGCGCCAGCGTTCCATCGAGCAGGCTCTCGCGCACTGCGTCCTCGAGTTTGTAGATCGGATGGAAGGGGCCGACCCAGCGCACGAAGGGAAGTTCAGCGACCGTCGCCGCGAGCGCCGCGTCCATCTCCCAGACGTTCGCGTTCCACGCCAGGAAACGGTGGTCGCGCGCGCCCGCGGTGCGCAGCGTTTCGCGCCACGCTTCGGCGCCGGGTGCCGTGTACTGAACGATCCAGAGCCGGTTGTCCTGCGGCGCCGCGAGTGCGTCGGGCACCGAGGGCGCGCCGTCGCGCAGCGGGTCGAACTCCTGATAGCGCAGCAGGATCGCGGTCTCGAGCAGACGGTCGCGCGTGTAAGTTGCGCCGCCGTCGTGCGAGATGCGGAACCACTCGGGCGAGCCCGGGCCGGCGGCATTCCAGGTCTGCACGACCACCGAGCCGGTGTCCAGAGTGCGGACGGTGTCGGCCTGGGCCGGGGATTGCGGCGCGGTCGCGGCGCAGGAGATCAGCAGGATGGGGAGGAGCATGAGGGTGTGGCCGCGGAGTCAGGCGGCCCTTCCAGGGTAACGTCCGATTAGAATCCGGTCATCCCCGGGAGCCGATGAAAGCCTACCTCGACCTCGTGCATCACGTCCTGGAAGCCGGCGAGCGGCGCACCGATCGCACGGGCACCGGCACGATCTCCCTCTTCGGCGCCCAGGCGCGCTACGACCTGCGCGGGGGCTTCCCGCTGCTGACCACCAAGAAGGTGCTGTTCCCGGCGGTGGTGCGCGAGTTGCTGTGGTTCCTGCGCGGCTCCACCAACGTCCGCGACGGCCTCACGCAGCACACGCCGATCTGGGACGCCTGGGCCGACGCGAGCGGCGACCTCGGCCCCATCTACGGCGCGCAATGGCGCTCCTGGGGGGGACGCGGTCACGACCAGATCCGCGAGGCGCTCCGGATGATCCGCGAGCAGCCCGACTCGCGCCGCATCGTGGTCAGCGCGTGGAACGTCGCCGACCTGCCGAAGATGCGGCTCCCCCCCTGCCACACGCTGTTCCAGTTCTCGGTGCGCGAGGGCGGGCGGCTCGACCTGCAGTTGTATCAGCGGTCGGCCGATCTCGCGCTGGGCGTGCCGTTCAACATCGCGAGTTACGCGCTGCTGCTGCAGATGATCGCGCAGGAGACCGGACTGCAGCCCGGGGTCTTCGTGCATACTTTCGGCGACCTGCACATCTACGCGAACCACGTGGACGGACTGCGCCGGCAGTGCGAGCGCGCACCGCTGGAGCCGCCGCAGGTGCGCATCGCGCGCAAGCCGCTCGACGAACTGGCCTTCGAGGACGTCGAACTGGTCGGCTACCGCCATCACGCCTTCATCAAGTTCGAGGTCGCGGTGTGAGCCCCGGCGCGGGCTTCACCGTGATCGCGGCGGTGGACGACGCCGGCGGCATCGGCCGCGCGGGCGGCCTGCCGTGGCGGCTGAAGGCCGACATGGAGCGATTCCGCCGCATCACCACCGGCGCGGGGGGGGGCGCCAACGCGGTGATCCTCGGCCGCCGCACCTGGGAGTCGCTGCCTGCGAGATTCCGGCCGCTGCCGGAACGGCGCAACATTGTGGTTTCGCGCAGCCCTGACTATGCCGCAGCGGGCGCACGCACCGCGCCGGACTTCGCCTCCGCGCTGGCGCTCGCGGCCGCGGAGGTCGGAGAGATCTTCGTGATCGGCGGCGCCGAGATTTACGCGCTGGCGCTGGCGCACCCCGGCTGCCGCCTGATCCTGCTGACGCGCGTCGCCGGCAGGCACGGCTGCGACGCCTTCTTCCCGCGCTTCGCCGACCTCCGGCCGCGCGCGACCGGCCCGGAATTGCAGGAGGGCGGCCTGCGCTTCGCCTTCGCGGAGTGCGAGCCGCCCCCCCCTCCCTGACCCTTCCGCTTACTGCTCCTGCATCTCATACCACTCGTAGACCTGCGCAAGGTCGGCGTGCGGCGAAGTACCCTCGAAAGTGATCCCGTAGGGCACGTTTGCGGCGACCTCCGGGTCGAACACGATCTCGGATTCGCGCAGGTGCGTGACCTCATTCAGCACGATCAACTGGCCGGTGATGCGGCCGTTGCGCACCATGAACACCTCGTTCCACACGTTGAAGCCATAGATGTCCGAGTGGTCCACGCTCTGGAAGGCGCATCCCTCGTGCGTGAACTGGACTTCGCAGCCCGGTGCGATCAGGCCGATGTAGGGTTCGGTGCCGCCGTCACCCCCGCCGACCCGGGTGCCGTGCTTGAGCAGGATCTTGTTGCGGTACTTGCCCAACAAGTCGTAGTCCTTCGGGCAGTGGACGACCACCCCGCCGGGAAAGTAGCAGTTGTCCAGCGAGACCGTGTGGTTCTCGTCGAGCACGAAGACGACCGTCTCCTCGTGCGACTTGTTCTTCAGGTTGTTGGCCCCGTAGTAGAACACCTTGCCGGGCCCGGGCTCGAGGTACGAATCCAGGTCAATCTTCGGCGCCTTGACGGGCGCGCTGACCCGGTGCTCCGAGGAGTTGACGTTGTACTCGGTGGTGCTGTACTTGAACAACTCGCCGTCCACCGTCGCGCCGTCGAACTCGTAGCCCTCGATCACCCCGTAACCGCCGATCTCCCACTGGCTGGTGTCCCAGTTCCACATCAGCACTTTGTTCGCGGCGTCGGTGACCAGCACGTCCCCGCGGATCACGCCGTCCCGCATGTAGAACTCGTTGCCGAGCACGGCCAGCGCCACGTCGGCGCCGGCGCTCCAGCCGGTGTCCACCGCGAGGTCGGCTCCCAGTTGCACGCGACCCTCTCCGACCGCTCCGTTGATGCGCAGCGTAACGGCGTCGCCGCCGCTCTCGAACTCGTCGGTCAGCACCTCCACCTGGAAGTTCGAACCGTCAGGCAGCGTGATCCCCTCCACGCCGGTGCCAGTCCAGCGCGGTGCGAATTGCATGCGGCGCAGCGCAAAGTCCAGTCCCGCTTCGGCCGCGAACTCGGCCCGCATCGCCTCCTGGCCGTCGCGCGCCATGCCGACCTGGTCCTCGACGGAGCCGGCGAAACTGATCGTCACCGTGCCCAACATCGCCAGCAGCAGCAGCACGATCAGCAGGATCCCCCCGGCTGCAGGGCGTCCGGGGGCAAGGGGGTGGCGAAGCGAACGGTTCATGAGGTTCCTCCGTTACCCTCAACGGCCGGCCCGGCGGGCTTCTTCAGCAAGTTCTCTCCCTATTTTCCGCTCTTGCAATGAAAATCGGCCGCCCGCAGGCGCGGACGGCCGGACGCTGGCAAGCCGGCTAGGATTCGAACCTAGGCTAACAGGACCAAAACCTGCTGTGCTACCGTTACACCACCAGCTTTCTGGGCGGCAATTCTAGGCTTCCGAGCGCACCGCGGCAAGCAGGTATTCACTCGCGCGAGGGCAGCCGCGGCAGGCCGCCGAGTTCGCGCCGCAGCGCGTCGAGCGCGTCGCGGACGCACTGGCGCAGAATGCTGGCGCGCCCCGCGCGCGCCCACTGCTGTCGGCGCACCGCATACGCGCCATGCGGGCCGGCCAGGCCGATCCAGACCAGGCCCACCGGCTTCTCGGCGCTGCCGCCGTCCGGCCCCGCGATCCCGGTCGCCGAGACCGACCACGTCGCGCCTGCGCGCCGCCGCGCGCACTCCGCCATCGCGACCGCGACCTCCTCCGACACCGCGCCGCGCGACCGCAGCAATTCCTCCGCAATGCCGAGGTCGCGCGACTTGGCTTCGTTCGCGTAGGCGATCCAACCCGCGCCGAATACCGCCGACGCACCCGGCACCGCGGTCAGCGCGCCGGCGATGCGGCCGCCGGTGCAGGACTCCGCGACGGCCACCGTCGCGCGCGCGGCGACCAGTTGACGCACCACCACGTCGGCCAGCGTTTCCTCGTCGCGGCCCCAGCACAGATCGCCGAGCCGCGCGCGCAACTCCGCCTCGGCCTCGGCGAGCACTTGCTCCGCGCTGCGCCCGCCTTCCTCGGCGCGCGCGAGCGCCGAGACCGTCACCGCGTCGGCGTTCGCAGTGATGCCGAACACCGGATTGCGCGACCCGGCAAGCAGATCGTGGATGCGCGCTTCAACCGCCGACTCGGGCTGTCCCGCGGTGTGCAGCGCAAGGCAGCGCAGGGGACTCGGGCCGCGCACCAGTTCCTGCAGCGCGGCGCGCCCGCCGCCGCTCTCGAAGGCGGCGCGCATCTCGCCGGGCGGCCCCGGCAGCGCGAGGTGCAGGCTGCCGTGCGGCAGTCGCGCCGCGAAGGCCCAGGCCGTGCCGGCGGCGTTGGCGAGGGCGCGTGCACCGCGCGGCACGCGCGCCTGCGCAAGGTAAGGGTCCGGCGCGGCGCGCCCGTAGCGCTTCTCGAAGAGCCGCGCGAGTTCGGCGACGGCGCCCGGCACGTCCGCGAGCGGCGCACCCGTGCAAGCGGCGCTCTCCGCGCGCACGCGATCGTCCACCGTGGGGCCGAGGCCCCCGCTCGACACGATCGCCGCAACCGCGCCGTCGTACTCCTGCAACGCGCGCAGCAGATCGCCGTCCGCGTCCCCCACCGTCAACATGCGCCGCACCTCGAAGCCGAGTTCGAGCAGCGCACGCGCGAGCCACGCGGAGTTGCCGTCGGCGATGCGCGCCTGCAGCAACTCCTCGCCGATGGCGAGAACGAGCGCGCGCGGCGGCGCCCCGCTCATCCTCGCGCTCCCGCCGGCGCTCTCCGCTTGCGCCGCTCGGCGATCCGGATTCCGGCCACGCCGACCTCGTACAAGAGCATCATCGGGATCGCCATCAGAATCATGCTGACCGGCTCAGGCGGCGTGATGACCGCCGAGACCACGAAATCACCGACGATGAAGTGGCGCCGATACTTCGAGTAGAACGCGGCGCTGCCGATGCCCGCCGCGTGCAGCCCGAGCATGATCAGCGGCAACTGGAACATCGCCGCGAGCGCGAGCGTGAACAGCAGGAACAGCGAGAAATAGGACTCGAGCCGGTACGCCTGCACGAACTGCTTCGGATCCGGCATTCCGTACAGGTACTCGAGCACGAAGGGGATCAGCACCAGGAAGCCGAAGACAATTCCCACGAGCGCCAGCAGCAGCGACCACGGCAGATATCGCATCACGGCGCGGCGCTCGTTCCTGAAGAGCCCGGCGCCGACAAAGCCCCACAGTTCGAAGAGCAGATACGGCAGGCCGGCGACGCCCGAGACCAGCAGCGCGACCTTCACTCGGTAGAAGATCTGCTCGAGCGGCGACAGCACGGCCAGCCGCGGCTCGAAGAGCACCGGCGGCTCGCGCGCGGCCAGGCGCTCGACCGCCCAGCGGTGCGGCAGCATGAAGAGGGATTCGAGCGGGCCGGGAAAGATGAACCAGCCCAGGCAGAACACCACGGAGATCACCAGCCCGGCGCGCACGAGCCGGCGGCGCAGTTCCTCCAGATGCTCGGCGAAGGTCATCTTGACTTCGCCGGGATCCGATGTCTTGTTCATCTCCGCCTCTGCCATGGGCTTCCAGCCCATTATCCGCGCGCGGGGAAAGCGAAACGGGCGGCCGGGAGATGCCCGGCCGCCCGTGTGACGCGCGAGTGGTGCGCTATTTGCCCAGCCACTGCGTCCAGTCGCGCATCGGGATCACCTCGACGGCGAGGGCCTGCGCGGACTTGTACGCGTCCATGCTCTCCCAGACGATCATGTCGCCGGTCTCCTCGTCGAAAAACGGGGTGCCGAGCAACAGGATGTCCGTCTCGTTCGTCACCTCGTCGCGAACCTCGACGCCGACGTCCTTGAGCATCGCGCGCAGGTCGTCCGCGTCGTAGCGGCCGAAGCCGTTGCCGAGCAGCGCGGCGACCGGCGTGCGGGAGGGGTCGTAGACCGCGTTGAAAACCAGGTCGTCGGTGCGAATCGGGTCGTACTTGTCGCTCTGCGCGAGGATGCGCGCCTCGGAGCGCCGGTCCTCGGTGCGCTGCACGCGGATCCGGCCCTTGACGGCCTGGGTCGTGGCATTGCGCACCTCGAACTCCATGCCGGTCGTGATCCGGTCCTGGTGACCGCGATCAATCCAGACGATGCCAAGGTCGCCGGCAGCGGTCAGTACGGCGCCGTCCGGCGCGGCGGCGCGGCGGGACACGCTGTTCAACTGGTCGGCGAGAATCGAGTTGCGCTGCTGGAACTTGGCGACCTCGCCGCGCAGTTCGCGCTCGTGCTGGTCGGCCAGCGTGCGCAGTTCGGCGAGTTGCCGTTCCAGCCCGCGGTACTCCTCGCGCAGCGAGTCGCGCACCCGCTCCAGGTCCGCAACCTGCCGCTGCAGGCCGGCCTGGACCTCGTCCTTCTCGCGGCGGGCGTCGGCCAGCGTGCGCTCCTTCTCGGCCAGCGTTCTGCGCGTGGCGGTCTCGCGCGCGGCCAGGTCGGCGCGCAGGCGGCCTGACTCGGCTAGCGCGGAATCCCGCTCGCTGCTGATCTGGCGGAACTTGGAGATGATCGGCCCGACCACGTCGCTGAACGCGCGCAGGTTCGTGCCATCCACGCCAAACTCGCGGATCAGTTCGTCCCTCGCGGCAATTATCACGGTCGGATTGGTGAATTCGCCCGTGCCGGTCCAACCGATGATCGCGGAGTTGTCACGCTTCTCGGTGCGCAGGTCCTGGGAGGCCTGCTTATCGGTCGCGAGGTCAATCTTGACGGTCGCCAGTTCCTCGGACACGCGCTTGAACTCGCCGTTCTGCAGGAATCCGAAGAGGACGGCCACCAGGGCGAACACCGTCAAGGCGATCACCCACATCAGGCTGACCTGTGCGGCACCGCGGTTCGATTGGGACATGGGTTGCAGGGTCGAAGGGAAGCAGGGACGGGCGTTCGAAGCGCCGTTGGGACGAGAGTTTAACCCCGGCGCGGCGTCAGGTTGCCGCCGAGTGAGGGGGCATTTGTAAGCTTGCCTTGAGGGACGGTCAAGGACAGGGCATCCTGGTGCCCATGGCGGAAGGCCTGCTGATCGTGGGCGTCCTGGCGGGAGTCGGGGGCGGGAAATCCACCGCGGCCCGGCTCCTCGGCGAGGCTGCCGGAGGCCGAGTGCTGGACGCCGACCGGGTGGTGGCCGATCTGCTCGAGGATCCCCAAGTCCTTGCAGAACTGGAGGTTGCGGCGGGCGGCACGCTGCGGCTCGCAGACGGCCGGCTCGACCGGGCGGCGCTCGCAGCCCGCATTTTCGCGCACCGGGAGGCACGGCGCAGGGTTGAAGCGGTCTTGCATCCGCGGGTTCGGGCACGCCATTGGGCCGACCTCGAGCGCATCGAGCGGGAGCAGCCGGGTTGCGTGGTCGTGCTCGACGTTCCGCTGCTGCTGGAAGGAGGACTCGCGGAGATCTGCGACTTCCTGGTTTTCGTCGCGGCCGCCGACGACCTGCGTGCGGCGCGGGCCTGCGCCCGCCACGGTTGGAGCCGCGAGGAATGGCAGCGCCGCGAGGCCGCCCAGGCGACCCTGGCCGCGAAGCGCACCCGCGCAGATGCTATCCTCCACAACGAGGCCGGGATCGAGGAACTACGCGCGCAGTGCGCGGACCTCGCGTCCCGGCTGCGCGACTTGCCGACGCGACCTTTACGCGTCCGCTGGCCCGCGCCCGAGGAGGCACCCCCTTCGCAGGGGACTCGCTGAAGCCTCTCTCCGCCCCCGCCGCAGGCCCGCCGGCCGCATCCCGCCGAATCCATGGGAGAATTCACCAACCGCCGCAATCGTCGCCGCCGTCGCCGCCGTCAGGAACAGCGGCAGACGGGGCCGCCGGTCTTTGTCCCCGTCAGCCAACTGCCGCCGCCGCTGCCGGAGTGGAACGCCGAGGAGATCAAGCACCTCGCCGCGAAGCGCCGCAAGGATGAGTTGCACCTGGGGACCTACATCCGCCCGCACCTCAACGATCTCCAGGACATGGCCGAGAAGGCCGGGGTCGAAGACGCGCTGGCGATGCAGCGCGGGCCGCTGCTGCGGCGCATGGTCCGCGCGCTGCAGGCCGAGCACCAGGTGTTCTTCGTGGAGGGCGTGGCGGACGTGATGCCGGAGGGCCACGCCTTCCTGCGCCACCTCTCGAACGACTACACGCCGACCTTCGCGACCGACCCGCTGCTCCACGCTCCGCTGGTGGACCGCCATCATCTCTACACCGGACAAGTCGTGTTCGGCGTGCTGGCGCCGCTCGGCGAGCGCGACGACGAGATGCTGGTGCTGCAGGAGGTGCTGGAGGTCTTCGGCGACGACTCCGAGAAGCAGTTCTCGCTGGCGCCCTTCCACGACCTGACTCCGCTCTATCCGGATCAGCGCCTGGTGCTGGAGACCGGGCGCGAGCCGGTCGAGATGCGGATCGTGGACCTGATCTCGCCGATCGGCAAGGGCCAGCGCGGGCTGATCGTCGCGCCGCCGCGCACCGGCAAGACGGTGCTGCTGCAGTTGATCGCCAACGCGATCGTCGAGAACCACCCGGACGTGCACCTGATCATCCTGCTGGTGGACGAGCGGCCGGAGGAGGTCACGGATTTCGAGCGCACGGTGAAGGGCGACAAGCGCGAGATCGCCGCCAGCACTTTCGACGAGCCGCCGGGGCGGCACATCAAGGTCGCCGAGATGGTGATCGAGAACGCCAAGGCGCGCGTCGAGCAGGGGCAGGACGTCGTGATCCTGCTGGATTCGATCACGCGCCTCGCGCGCGCCTACAACAACGAGGCGCCGTCCACCTCGAAGATCATGACCGGCGGCCTGGTCGCCGACGCGCTGCTGAAGCCCAAGCGCTTCTTCGGCGCGGCGCGCAACATCGAGCACGGCGGCTCGCTGACGATCCTGGCCACCGCGCTGATTGACACCAACTCGAAGATGGACGAGGTGATCTTCGAGGAGTTCAAGGGCACCGGCAACATGGAACTGGTGCTGGATCGTCAACTCGCCGACCGCCGCATCTGGCCGGCGATTGACATCAACCGCAGCGGCACGCGCAAGGAGGACCTGCTGTTCGGCAAGGACGAACTGAAGCGCGTGTGGCTGCTGCGCAAAGTCCTCAACGACATGAATCCGGTCGAGGGCATGGAGTTGCTGGTGAACCGCATGCACGGCTCCAAGACCAACGCCGAGTTCCTGGCGAATCTCTCCGTATCCTCCTAGTCCCCGCGTGGCAGCCTCCGCGCCGGCGGTTCTCCTTGCGCTGCCCTGCGGGCCCGAGGAGCCGCGCGGCAACGTCACCACGGCGCGTCGGATCGGCCGCGGGCTGGTCGCGCGCGGCTGGAGCGCGGCGCGCTGCGACGCGCGCACGGATCCGGCGCGCTGGCCGACGGCCGACGTCGTGGTCGCGCTGCACGCGATGCACTCCGCGCCGCGCGTGCGCGCGGTCTGCCACCCGGCCGCCGGCGCCCCGGCGCTGCGCGGGCGGCCGTACCTCGTGCTCTTCACCGGCACTGACCTGAACGTCGCGCCGTCAGCGGAGGCGCGCGCCGCGGTGGCGGACGCGGCGGCCGCGGTCGCGCTCGGCGCAGCGGCGAGCGCGCAGGCTCGCGCGCTCTATCCGGAACCGCGCGGCGGTTCGCGGGTCATCGCGCAGGGCCTGGAGCCGCTGCCCGAGGGTCCGTGGCCCGCGGAAGTCCCGCCACCCGAACCCGCGACCGACCTCGTGCTGCTGCCGGGCGGCGTGCGCGCGGTCAAGGATCCGCTGCGCGCGGTGCGCGCGCTGGCGCCGCTCGCGGCGCGGCGGCCGCAGTTGCGCCTGTGGCTCGCGGGGCCGGAGATGGAAGCCGCCTGCGCCGCGGAGTTGCAGGCGGAGATCGCCGCGGCCAACGCGGCGGCGCGGCGGCCCTGGGTTCGCTGGCTCGGCGCGGTGCCGCGCGAGCGGCTGCGGCCGCTGGTCGAGAGCGCGCAGGTCGTGATCAGCACCAGCCGCGCCGAGGGCGGAGCGCCCAACGCGCTGCTGGAGGCGGCGGAATGCGCTCGCACGATCCTCGCCTCCGACATCCCCGCGCACCGCGAGTTCCCGGGCTCCTCGCACCTCTTCGGCGACGACGCCGACTTCCGTACGAAACTAGCAGCCGCGCTCGACGACCTGCCCGGAACGACGGGCCGCGGCAAGGAGTTGCGCGCGCGCGTGATGAAGGATTTCTCCGCCGAGACGGAGGCCGCGGCCTGGGACGAACTGCTGCGCCGCGCGATCGCCTAGGCGATCCCGCGGTGCTCCAGCCAGCGCTGCGCGTCGAGCGCGGCGGCGCAACCCCAGCCGGCGGCGGTGACTGCCTGACGGTAGTTGGGATCGTGAACGTCGCCGGCCGCGAACACGCCTTCGACGCTGGTGCGCGTGCCGTTCGCCACCTTGAGGTAGCCGACATCGTTGCGGTCGAACTCCGGCCCCAGGAAGGCCGTGTTCGGCTGGTGGCCGATCGCGATGAAGAGGCCCTGCGTCGCGAAGCGCTCCGTGCCGCCCTGCTGCAGATCCTCCAACACCAGCGCCGTGACCTTCTTCTTGTCGTCGTGCTCGATGTCCTTCACCCCGCGCCACAGTTTCCACGCGATGCGCGCGTTTCCGCGCGCGCGATCGAGCATGATCTTCGAGGCGCGGAACTGGTCGCGGCGGTGGATCACGGTCACTTTCGGGCAGAAGCGCGTCAGGAAGGTGGCCTCCTCCATCGCGGTGTCGCCGCCGCCGACGATCGCCACTTCCTTGTCCTTGAAGAAAGCGCCGTCGCAGGTCGCGCAGGCGCTGACGCCGTGGCCCATCAGTTCCTTCTCCTTCGGGTGGCCCAGCAATTTTGCGCTGGCGCCGGTGGAGATGATCACCGCGTGCGCCGCGACCGTCTCGCCGAAGTCGTCCTCGATCACGAAGGGGCGCACGTCGGTGCGGATCTTCGCGACGTTGCGGAATTCGACGAACTCGGTGCCGAAACGCGCCGCCTGCTCCTTGAAGAGCCGCATCATCTCCGGCCCCTGGACGCCCTGCGGGAAGCCGGGATAGTTCTCGACCTCGGTGGTGGTCGTCAGTTGCCCGCCGGGCTGAATGCCCTCGTAGAGCAGCGGCTTGAGACCGGCGCGCGCGGCGTAGAGCGCGGCGGTGTAGCCGGCGGGGCCGGAACCGATGATCACGAGGTTGCGCGTCATGGGGGTGGGAATTGTAGGTTGGTCGGCGCCGGACTCCAGGCCTTCGTTCCCTGCAGCATTCCATGACAAGAACTCCGCCCCCCTACGCCGTGGACCGCGCGACTCTGGAGCGCGAAGCGATCATGACCTTCTTCCGCGCGGGCGGTCCGGGCGGGCAGCACCGCAACAAGGTCGAGAGCGCGGTGCGGCTGGTGCATTCGCGGAGCGGAGTAACTGTGACGGCGACCGAGCGGCGCAGCCAGGCCCAGAACCGCGAACTCGCCTTCGAGCGGCTCGCCGAGCGTCTGCGCGCGCTGAACCGCGTACCGAAGAAGCGCGTCGCGACCAAGCCGACCAAGACCGCGCGGCGCCGCCGTGTCGAGTCGAAGCGCCGACGTGCCGAAGTCAAGCGCGGCCGCCGCGGCGAGGACTGAACGTCTGCAAGGCGCCGACGATCAGCGACACGTCGCGGGTTCCGCTCCTGCCGAGCGTGTAGTCTGCTCCGCCCGCGCCGATGACCTCCGCCCCGGATCGCTTCGTTCTCGTAACCGGCGCCTCGACCGGCATCGGTCGTGCGATCGCCGAAGGCGCCGTGCAGCGCGGCTTCCGCGTCTTCGCCGGCGTGCGGCGCACCGCCGACGCCGACGCGGTGCGCGGCCCACGCGTGCAGCCGGTTCTGCTCGAAGTGACTTCCGACGACTCCGTGCGCGCCGCCGCCGCCGAGATCGGCGCGGCCTGCGGGCCGGCCGGGCTGCACGGGCTCGTCAACAACGCCGGCATCGCGGTCGCCGCGACGGTTGAGCACGTGCCGCTTGACACGCTGCGCGAGCAGTTCGAAGTCAACTTCTTCGGCATCGTGCGCGTCACGCAAGCATGCCTGCCGCTGCTCAAGCGCGCACGCGGCCGCATCGTGATGATCTCCTCGCAGAACGGCCGCATCGCGATGCCGCTGATGGGCCCCTACTGCGCCAGCAAGTTCGCGCTGGAGGGCCTGTCCGACGCATTGCGCCTCGAGGTCGCGCCGCTCGGCGTGAGCGTCACGCTGATCGAGCCGGGCGCGGTGGCAACTCCGATCTGGGAGCGCTCTCTTGCGCGCGCGCAGCGCCTGCGCTCCGCGATGCCGGAGTCCGCGCAGCGCGAATATGCGCGGCTGATCGGCGCCGTCGCGGCGAAGGTGGACGAGGCGGCGGCGCGCGGCATCTCCGCGGCGGAGTGCGCCGCGCCGGTGATCGCAGCGCTGGAGGCGCGCAAGCCGCGGGTGCGAGTTCCGGTCGGCCGCGACGCGCGCCGCAATCTGTTCTTCCGGCGCTGGATCAGCGACCGCCGCCTCGACCGGATCGTCTCCGGGAGCCTCGGATGGCGCTAAAGAGGAAGCCTCTCACCGCCCGCACCGCCGACAAGTACGAACTGTACGAGACGGCGGTGTACGAGCCCGAGGCCGACTTCGACTTCATCCAGAAGTTGTTCCGCCGCGCGCGCGGCGGCCCGGCGCGCGTGCTGCGCGAGGATTTCGCCGGCACCTCGAAACTCTCGGCGCTGTGGGCGGCGCGCGTGCCCGCCGGGCGCGCCTTCGCGGTGGATCTGGACCCGGAGCCGCTCGCGTGGGGGCGGCGCCGGCACATCGCACCGCTCGGCGCGGCTGCGGCGCGCGTGCGCCAGATCCGCGCCGACGTGCGCCGCGTGCGCACTCCGTCGCCCGACGTCGTCACCGCCTTCAACTTCTCCTACTGGGTCTTCCGCGAGCGCGCGACGATGCTTGCCTACTTCCACGGCGTGCGGCGAGCGCTGCAGCCCGGCGGCGCCTTCTTCCTCGACCTGATGGGCGGCCCCGACATGCAGATCGAGGCCGAGGAGAAGCGCCGCGAGAAGGGCTTCACCTACGTGTGGGAGCAGCAGCCGATGGACGGGATCTCGCAGCGGATGCGTTGTCACATTCACTTCCGCTTTCCCGACGGCACCGCGCTGCGCCGCGCCTTTTCCTACGATTGGCGCCTGTGGTCGGTCACCGAGTTGCGCGACATCCTGCACGCAGCGGGGTTCAGGCGCTCCGAGGTCTATTGGGAGGACGCCGACGCGCGCGGGCGCGGCACCGGCGTCTTCCGCCGCCGCGAGAACGCCGAGAACGAAACCGCCTGGATTGCCTATCTGGTGGGCTGGAAGTAGCCCGCACGCGGCGGCGCGTTCAAACGCGCGTTCGATTCCCCTTCTGAACCGCTCCGGCGGGCTCGCGTTGACCTCGATGTCCCGGAAGCGTAAGCAACCGGAAAACTCGCGACGGCGACCTCGCTGGCCCCCGCCGCTCTTTCTCGAAGCAGAAGGAGAAAAGCCATGTTGTTCTGCCTGACTCATCTCGTCTGCGGCCTCGCGATGGCCGCGATCCCCGCCGAGCCGCAACTCTCGACCGGTGCCGAGCGGAAGTTCGACCACGGCTCGAAGGCGCAATTCGACCACGGCCTGAAGGCAGTGCGCGCGCAGGCCTTCGCCGACGGCAGCGTGTTCGTCGAACTGGCGCCGATGGACGCCAGCGCCAAGAACGACGCCGGACCGAAGATGGCCTTCATCCTGCGTCCCACGATCCCCGGCCGTTTCCGTGCGGAACTGCGCGAGCACGCAGGCCGCCTGCTGGTGATCTGGCGCAACGTCGAGACCGCCACGGTCGGCGAGGCCTGGCTGGTTGACCTCGAGCGCGACCGCACCACGTTCACGCGCGTCGCCGCAGTCGGCGGCAAAGGGCTTGAGGAGCATTCCGGCACGATCGTGTGCTACGGCGATCCGATCCTTGATCCGGCGGAAGCCGCCGGCGGCCTCGGTCGCGTGGTCCATCCCCCGATCGAGCCGCGCGAACTGATGAACGCTCGCGATGCCGAGTTCGCAGCGTAAGCCGTCGCGGAACCGGTCGGCGGAGCCCGCGCCGGGGAGCAGATCGTTCGGATTCCCTAGGGAACGAATCCAGTGGGATTGGAAAGAAGCAGGGTTCTATCCATCGGCCGGCGTCCGCAAGGGCGCCGGCTGTTTCTATTGCCTCGCAACACCCCCGCCCACCCTGGCTACTTTGAAACGGGCCGCAGGCGCAAATAATCGAGCGCGAGCGGTCGGCCGTCGGTCGAGCGCAGGCCGAAGGTGTAGGAGCGCGGCAGGAACGGACCGCGCAGCAGCACGATTTCCTCGCTCAAGCCCGCGGCGTCCGAGGCCGTGTCCACGGCCTCGCCCGTGCGCTTGCCCTCGAGGAACATCTGCGCGGTGCCGAGCCCGGGGCCGCGCCCGAGGCGCACCACCAGTTCGTACTCTCCGCCGATCGCCGGCGTGAAGCCGAGTTGCACCTGCTGGTCGGCCGCGCCGGGCCGCATCACCAGAACTTCCTTGCGGCTGACGCCCTTCACCCGCGAGGACCAGTCCTCCACCGTCAGCGTGGCGCCAGCAGCGAGGCTGATCACCGTGGCGCTCTCGGCTTCGATCGCGCCCGCGACGTGGAAGAACGGCGGCGCGGAGACCGGCACCGGCAGGCGCTGCTCGGGCGGGTAACTGGCGCCGAAATTTTTCTCCAGGCGCTCCGGCCCGTACCACAGAGCGCGCGCGGAGATCGTGGCCTCGCCGCGACCGCCGCTGAAGCGCGCCGCGGGCGCGAACTGGAGGCGCTCGCCGGCCGCGGCGACGGGCGCGTCCTGGCCGAAGAGGCGCAGCATCGTGCTGCGGCCGAAGCGCCCCGGCCCGGCGCGCCGCGTGACCTGCGTCCACGCGTTCGGGCGCGCGCGCGTGCAAGTATCGGCGAATGAGAAGGGGGCCGCGAGTTGCCACGGCGCGTCGTTGGCGCTCTGGCTGCTCCACACATAGGAGAAGAGGCGCGCCGGCCCGTCCAGGTCCAGCGCGGCGGCGTCGGCGGCGTCGCACAGCAGCCATCCGCCGTGCAGTCGCAGGGGCGGCGTGTCCGCCGCCTGCAGCGGATCAGAAGCGATCCGCATCAGGAAATCGGCACCCTTCTGCTTCGGGTGCGTGAAGCAGATCTTCATCCCGTCGGTGAAGGGAATCGGCAGGCGCCAGATGAAGCGTCCGTCGGCGCGCACCCCCATCAGATAGTGGTCATAGGGGTTGTTGCCGATGCCGCTGCCGAACAGTTCGCCCAGCGGCATCTCGAGCAGTACGTTGCCGCGGTCGGAATCGAGCGAGGTGCCCGACTCGATGCGCAACTGAAACTGCCGCATCTCGATTTCCATCGCCTGTGCGTCGGTCACGCTCGGCAGCGAGAGTTCGAACCAGCGGATGATCCCGCTGCCCTTCACAGGAAAGTAGAAGGTGCCGTCGTAGTGCGGGGTGGTCGGCGAAACCCTCATCTTGCGATAGGCCTTCCCGCGCGTGACGTTGTTGGGGAACGTGGTCTCCGGATTCAGGTCGTCGGCAATCGTGCGCGCGACGCGGTCGAAATCGCTGCTGCTGGCCTTGAGCAGTGCGGCCGTGGCGCTTGCCACTGCGACGCCCGCGCCGAGCCGTCGCACGTCCGCCTGCAGTCGCGCCGGCCCGCCGGCCTCAGCCGGACGCCAGGCGATGCGCACCTCGCGCTGGAAGGTCAACGGGATCATCGAGTACCAGCCGCTGCCGAGCGGACCCGCGAGCGGATCGGGCGGCAGCGGCGAAGCGAGATCGCGCGTGGCGAAGGCGGCCAGATCCCATTCCACCGCGGGCTCCGAGGCGCCGTCCACCGTGACCGTCAGCACGCCGTCGGCGCGCGAACACCAGATGCGGCCGACCACGCCTGGGCCGCGCGTGTGCGCCAGTTCGACCGGCCTGCCGGCGGAAGCCCCTTCAAGCGTGTCGCAGCCCTCGCCCGGACGCGGCGCCTCGCACATCCAGCGCAGGTCAATCAGCCCGTCCACCAGCGACAGGTACTCGATCTGAACCGGTTCCTGGGCCGGCAGGACCAAGCAAGAAGCCAGCAACGTTCCGCAGAGCATGCGGAGAAGTCTACGCATGAGCCGCTGCGATTCGAGCGGGATTCCGGCGCGGCGTGCGCTACTTGCGGCGGCTCTTGCTGCGGCCCGCACTGGATTTCGCGCCGGGTTTCCGCCCCGGCTTCTTCATTCCCTCGTTCAGGCCGATCTTGCGCAGGCGCTTCGCCATTTCGGCGTCGCCGGACTTCGACAACTCGCGGATCTTCGCGCGCGCGCCGGCGCGCGGCTGCGTGATTCCCTTCTCCCAGAGATAAACCGTGTTGAGGCCGACCCCGAGCATCAAGGCCAGCGCGGTCTGCGAGAGTTGGTGACGCTTGCGGATTTGCTTGACGAAGGCAGGCGACAAGCGACCGCTCGCGGAGACCCCGCGAGCCATTGCGGCGATGAGTTTCATTCTAATTTTTTCTGGAATGATGTAGGGGGCCCCCGGGAGCGGGGCGTCACAGTCTAGCGGGTGCGCGGTTCAGCGTGGCGAGACCACGAGACAAAGGATGCGTCGGCGTGTAAATATTCCGCGGCCAGGGCGTTGAGCCGCTCCACCCGCAGGCCTTCGTTGAAGCCGAGCAGAAGCGAGGATTTTCTAGCAGGATGCTGAAAAACTCATTCCGCCCCGGCCGCGATCGCTCGCGCCGGGACGAAAGCACATTTTCAGTCTACGGACGAGCGTGGCGCGCGGAGTAGAATGAGCGAATGCATCGCATGGAGGTGATCGGCTGCGCTGTTCTGCTTGCGGGCGCGGGCTCCTGCGTGCAGACGACGCAGCCCGCCGGGCTCGCGGGAGCCGAGCACCGGCTTTTCTGGAATCTGGGCGACGCGACCGCGGACCTGCCGGTTCCGGTCGAAGGCGCTGCCTGGTCGAACGGCGAGGTGGATCCGGTGCTGGTTCCGCTCCTCGCCGAGGCCTGGACCGCCGGCGAGCGGCCCGCCATGCCGTTCTATGGCCGCGATCACGCGATGTGGCTGCGCGCGCTTCGCGTCACGCCGCTGAGCGACGCCGCCGACAACCTGCGCCTGGAGGCCAAGGCGCTGGCGCCGTACCCGATCCGCCTCTCGCTGCTGATCGAGGAGAACGGCGCGCTGGTGCCGCTCGACTGCAGCAACTCCGAAATGTGGAGCCTGGGCAAGCATTTCGCGCGCGTGGAATTCCGGCACCCGGCGGGCGCGGGCAGCGTCGTGGTGGTGCGCGTTGACAGCGCGCACCAGGCCACGGAGTCGCGCGTGCGCCTGCTGCGCGCGCCCTGACCGGCGCGATCAGCGGGGCTGATCGAAAAGCAGCACTACGTCTGGATCGAGCACCAGGTCGCGCCAGCCCGGGGCGATCTCCACGTCGGCGCTGGCTCCTTCGACGCGGATGCGCGCGCGCTGGCTCTGGCCCTGGTCATCCTTCCACGCGAGCGTCAGCGGGAAGAGGTAGGGCTCGCCGGGCTGCTCCTGCGCAATCGTCACGCCGCTCGCGGTCGGCGTCACGCGCAGCAGCGGGCAGTTCGGCTGCGCAAGCCACTGTGCGAAGAACCAGCCAAGGTCGCGGCCCGCCGCCGCCTCCATCGCCGCGCGCAGCGTGTCGGTGGTCACCGCGGTGCCGCGGTGCGCCTGGTACCAGGCCGCGATCCCGCCGAAGAAGGCCACCTCGCCGACCTCGTCGCGCAGCATGTGCAGCACCCACGCGCCCTTCTGGTAGGTGTTCGAGGAACTGGACATGAAGAGGTCGTCCGGGAAGGGATACTCCTTCCAGATCACCGGGCGACGGCGCGCGCGCGTGTCGCGCCGCCAAGCCTGGCGCGCGCCGCTCATCGCGCTCCGCAGCGGCAGACCGCCCGCCTGCTCGTGCAGCCAGGGACCGAAGTAGGAGGCGAAGCCTTCCGAGAGCCAGGCGTGCTCCCACTGCGCGTAGCCGACGCCGTCGCCGAACCACATGTGAGTGAACTCGTGCGCCAGCGTGTCCACGCCGTGGTCGCCGTGGTCGTAAAGACTCTCCGCCAGCCACACGTTGCCGGGGTATTCAACCCCCCCCCAACGCGTCGGCACCTGCGCGGTGGTGAATTTCTCCCACAAGTACGGCCCGAAGGTGCTCTCCATCGTCTTCATCCAGGCCGCGTGACGGCCGAGGCCCAGTCGCGCCGCCTCCACGTCCTCGGAGTAGACGAAATGGGGAAGCAGGCGCGCGTCGCCGTCCTCCGCGACGCGCTGCCACGGGCCCGCGGCGAAGGCGAAGAGCGTCGGCGGGATGTCGGCGCGCGTCTCGCCGACGAAGGTTCGCGTGGCCGCGTCGGCGCGCGCCTCGCGCCACTCGCCGGCGCCGATTGCCTCCATCGCGCGCGGCACGGTCAACTCAAGCCGCCAGGCCGCGCGGTCGCCGACGAAATCCTCGCACGGCAGCCAGCCGCGCGTGCGCGTGCCGAAGGGATCCGCCACCAGGAAGGTCTCGCCGTAGCGGCTCTCCACGAACTCGAGCCCGTCCACCGGCACGCCGGAGAGGCGCGCCGTCACCGTCACGCTCGCGCCCGCGGGCAGACTGCGCGCGAGCGGCACGACCACCTGATGCTCGCCGAAGATCTCCCGCAGGTCGGCGCCGTCGGCCGCGGCGAAATCCACATGCCAACCCTTGCCGGAGTCGAGGTCGAATCGCAGCGCGTCGAGCGCGACGCGCGCCTGCAGCGTGATGTGCGCAACTCCGGAGAGTGTGCGCGCCGCAAAATCGGCGGACAGCGTGACGTCGTAGCGCACCGCCTCCTGATCGGGATAGCCGGTCCACACCGGCGAGGCGGCGGCTTGCTGGGCGCAAGCCAGAAGGATGAGGCAGGCGAGCATCGCGCGATTCTACGCGCCGGCCGCCGGCCGCCATGCGCGCGTCACGCCGACGCGGTCGCGCGAGCGCAGCCGCTCCGCCGCTGCGCGAATCTGCTCGCGGTAGGTCCAGGGGCTCGTGGAATCGGCGCGCAGCGCCGCGAGAAAGGCCTCCGCACTCCCCGCGGCCGTCACTTCACGCGCGACGCGGCCCGGCCCCAGGCGGAAGCACATCAGGCCGAGATCCTCGCTCCCTTGCCAGCGATCCATCTGCTGGCGCAGATAGCGCGCGCCGATGCGCAGGTTCTGCGCGGGCGGGTACGGCGGCTCGCCCGCGATCCGCAGCCGCTGCGCGACCTCGCGCGCGGTCGCCGGTTTGACTTGACAAAGGCCCTCGGCTCCCGCGCTCGAGACCGCGTCCGCCCTGCCGCGCGACTCGGCATAGACAAGTCCGGCGAGCAGAAAGCGGTCAATGCCCGCTTCGGCCGCAGCGGCGCTGATCTCGGGCGCCCAGCGCTCCACCCGCTCGAGGTCCGCCATGTGCGCGCTGCGCCACGCGGTCCAGAGTGCGCTTCCCGCGAGAACGAGGACCAGCGCGACCAGCAGCCCGCGCAGTCCGCGCCCGATGCCGCCTTTCAACCGTCGAGCCAATCGCGCCAGGGCTGGGACCGACGCTGCACTTCCGGCTGCGGCGTTCCCGCCAGCACGACCTTCGCGTCCACGCCGGTCAGGCCGTGCAGGAAGTAGGTCGCCGAGGCGCGCAGGTGCGAGGGTCCCGTCTCGAGGATCGTCAGCAGGACCTCCACCGACTCCCGCGTCTGCGCGGGACTCGCATGCGAGAAGCCCTCCGGGAGTTCGAATCCGGAACCACGCGCCGCCGCGAGGAACCAGGAAGCCGCCGGCTGCGCGGAGTGATCCCGCCACCATGCCAAGTAAGTTCCCGCAGGATCCGGCAGGCTGCGGAAGTCCACGCACAACGTGGTGGCGAGAGCCTCGAGCAGTTCCGCGTTGCGCGGATCCCCCGGCAGCCACTCCATCAGGCTCGCCGCGGAGGCCGGATCGCCGAGTTGCCCGCCCATCAGCGCGGCGCGGCGCGCGTGCACGGCATCTTCGCTGACCAGATAGGGCTGCAGCGTGCGCCGCGCCGATGCCGCGCCGCGGTCGAGCAACGCGCGCAGATACGAGCCCTCGAGTGCGGTTCCGACGTACTCGGTGAACAGCCGGCTCAACGCGGCCTGCGCTGCATCGCCGGGAGTCTGGGCGATCGCGAACAGCGCGGTGACGCGCAGCGCGGGCTGGTCCGAGAGCGCCGACGACTCCAGCACCGGCAGCATGCGCGGCTCGCCGATCCGGCCCAGCGCCCAGAGCGCTTCCTTGCGCACCTCATGCACGACGCCGGGAACCGTCAGCGCGGCGAGCGAGGCCGCAGATTCCGCGTCGGCGAGTTCGCCGAGGCCGCGCACCGCCGCCAGCACCGCCGGCATCTCCTCGGAGGCCAGCGCGCCGCGCAGATCCGCTGCGGCCTCGGGGCCGAAGGCAGGCAGCGCCAGCAGCGTGGCAACACGCAGCGAGAGGCGGCCGTCCGCGGCCAGCGTCCGCGCTGCGTCCAGTCCGAGGCGCGGCAGTCCGAGCGCGAGGATCCGCGTGCGCAGCGGCTCCTCCACGCCTAAGGCAGTGTCGCCCAGGAAGGAGACGAGCGCCGGGTCAGCGCGCAGCAGGGCAGCCTCGGTCATGCGCAGCGCGAGGCCGGCGTCGGCCGCGCGCGCGGGGATCTCCGCGAGCATCTCGGTCGCGACGGCGGCGTCCCAGGCGGCCGCGACGCCGGGCGCGGAGAGCAGCCTGCCGCACCACTCGTTCAGCAGCGCGCCGTCGAGCCCATGCACCCGCCCGCGTGTCAACTCGACCATCGCGGCGGCGCGCGCCTCCGCGTCGAAGCCTTCCATCGCCGCGAGATGCCGGGCCAGGAACTCGCGGCCTTCGCTGCCTGCGAGCAATTGCCAGGCTTGCTCGGCGTGCCAAGCGTCGAGCCGGTCCGCGAGTTGGCCGACCTCGCCTTCGCCGGAGCGGCCGCGGAAGACGACGCGCTTGCGCTGCGCGCCCGTCGAGATCTCGAGGGTCAGCGCGGTCGGGTCGGAGGCCGGCCCGAATCGGTTGCCCCCCCCTACCTTGTCGAGGACGCCCGCCTGCTGCAGCGCGTCGGCGATCTCGCCCAGCATGCGCGGACCGAGCAGCCGCTCGGAGGGCAGCAGCCAGCCTTCGGGACCGGCGAGGGTGTGCCACTGCGGAGGCGCGTCGGCCTCCAGGCCCTCGGGGGCGCGCCGCGACCAGGACACCCGCAGGCCGGCCAGGGATTCGGGACCGATCTCGATCTGCGCGCGCAGGAAGCGCATACCGCCGGGTCCAACGCGCTCGAACCACGCGAGCCACTCGCCGCGCTCGGCGTAGTCCTCGCCGCTGGCGCGCTCGAGCGCATCCGTCGCCAGCGGCGAGAAGCGCGCGAACTGCGGATAGAAGATCGCGCCGGCGACCGCGCGCACCAGCGCGAAGCCGACCTTCGGACGCCACGCTTCGGGCGCGGTCGCGCCGGAGCGATAGGCATACTCCGCGAGGCAGGCCGCGGCAGCGCCGCTGGCGAAGAGGTCGCGATCCTCGAGCAGGAACTCAAGGCGCGGCAGCGCGTCGTCCGGAATCAGGGCCGCGTCATGGCGGCTCTGCTGCAGCAACAGCGCGTAGGCCAGGTATCCGGCTTCGGCGCCGCCGACCTTCTGGCGCAATTCGGACACGATGAAGGCGACCTGGTCCGGGCGCGCCTCGCCGGCCAGCGAGGAGGCGGCGCTGAACGCCACCTCGACCGACTCGTCGCGCAGGAGGCGGCGCAGCACGAGGCGCGTTTCGGGCGCGGTCGTGTGCGAGGCGATCAGGCGCGCCGAACGCAGGCGGACGTCGGCGTCGCGGCCGAATTCGGCGGACTGCAGCAGGCGCTCGACGTGGCTGGGATCGGGCGACCGATGCAGTCGGCCCTCCGCGACGACGCGCACGTTGCGGTTGGGATGCGCGAGCAGCGAGACGGCCCGTGCCGGCAGCGTGCCGTTGTTGAGTCGGCTCGCGGCATCGAGGCAGCGGCCGGCGGCCTCGACCAGGCTCGTGCGCGAGGCGGCATCGAGCAGCGCAGCGACGTCGCGTGGATCTTCGCTGGCAGTCGCCCCCACCCACTCGAGCAACTCCGCCGCGAGCAACACGCTGTGCCCATAGTCGGATCCGAGCGCCTTCAGCGCAGTCGCGCGCGTCTCGAGACCGAGCGAACGCAGGCGGTCCAGGCAGGCCGCGCGGTAGGTCGCGCCGGGGTCGAGGCGGGTCTCGAACTCAAGGAAGACCTGCTCGACGGCGTTTGCGGGCGGGCTCCACAGGCTCGGCGCGGCAGGCGCGGGACTTTGGCCCGCCGACTCGCTCGGGGTCGGCTCTTGAGCCGCCGGAGTCTCGGTCGGCGGCGGCGCGGGAGGCGGGATCTTGAGCCGGCCACCCTGGCAGGCGTCGGAAGCGACGGCAACGGGCGCGCCGGCAAGCGCGCAGAGGGCGGCAAGAGCGAAGCGGCGGAGCAGCAGCAAAGGGAGCGTCGCGACCGAAGTCGGGGCGGACAGTCTAGGGCAACGCTTCCGGGACGGAATGACTGGTCGCCCTATTCGCGGACCCGAATCCAGATCTTCAGGCCCGTCTGGACCACGCCGGGGCCTTCCCAGGTCACAACGGCGTAATGGGGAGAAGGCGCACCAGCCTGGTACCAATAGGAGGCCGCGGGGCGACCTAGCGATGGCCCCGATGCCAGCACGAGCGGATTCCCGTTGTTCTCGGGATCAGTGTCCATCGCGTACTCAAGGATTTGACAGGTACCGTTTCCAAGATCGCGCTCGGCCAGACAGCGCCTGGAGAACGGAATGGTCGTGCCGTGCAGCGGAATCGGGCGGAAGTCGTTGATCAAATACATGTTGGGGGGCGAGGGGGGCGGGTTGAACCATCCTTCACCGGCCGGCCACGGCACCCGATAGCCGCCTGACTCGCTGAACTGCCACTGCTCGTACACGACGTCCTGATCCCCATTGGCGAGTTCCTTGTTGAAAGCAAGAGTGAATTCATCCACGGTGCCGCCAGGACTGGGCCGAGAGGATACGTTGGGGCGTCGCCGCGTGAAAGGAGTGGTTGCGCTGCCGATCGTATGCGAGTACGAGGGAAGCAGGGGAAGGGCTTGGGTGACGAAGTCGTACTGCCAGCCTTGCAGGCGGATCAGGCCGTAGGCGTCGGAGCTCGTGGGACTGACGAACTGCTGCTCCTCGTAGACCAGAACGATGCGGCCATCTGCATACCCACGCGCCAGATCCGGCAGGATCAGCCCGGCCGAGGATCCGGATCCGCCCGCTCCGGTCACTCCATCGAAGGGAATCGAGGCCTGCACCACCTGTGGAACGTTATTGGTGATCGTCGTGCCATCGAAGGTGCAGGAGACGAAGCGGAGATCGCAGCGCCGCGTATTGTCCACGGCCGGGTAATCGCCAAAGTCGGATTGGTGCGCATAGGCAACACCGACCGTGGAGACTCCGTTCAAATTCTCGCGGAGCACGACCACGTCGGAGACGCCGGCGCACTCGCGGACGAAAAGACTCGTGGGTTGAGTGAGCATATTATTGTCATGGTCGTTGTTGTCAAAGTCGAGAGGAAAGCCCAGGCCCAGGGCTCCTCCACCATGAACCATGAATCGCTGTTGAAGTGCATCCCAAGTGACCCAGGTCCCTTCGGAAATGGATGGTTCCTCCGCTCTGGTGGTTCGATCGTAGATGCGTGTACAGGTGACGAAGAAGCGATCCCCGACTGCAATCACGTCCGGGCGCTCGCATTTCGTGCCGTACGATTGCACGTAGAGTGGGTCCAGAGGGAAATGCTCGACGCCTCCCACCAGTTCCGTCTGGACGTGGGTCCAGTCGTCGGTGAACTCGTTGTACCGGAACATCGCCGCCTCCACCTGCTTGAGGTTGAAGGGGGCGCCGATGTCGCTTCGATCCGTGTGATAGGCCACCAGGACGTGACGGTCGCTGCTAATCGCCACCGTGGCGTGATCGGCCTTCCGACTCTGAAGGCCCCAGCCGTACACGGTGCCTGGAAGCGCGCCAAACGGGAGGATGATCTCCCAGTTCACGTCGCGGGTTACCGTACTCTGGAAGGGTAGAAGAGCAAGGGAGAGGGCAAGCGTGAGCATCGTTGTGCCGGGGAGGTGCGGTGAGGAACCATGCGGTTCCGTACGCCCAGGCATGGTATCCTCCAGAGGAATCCAGCCGGATCCACCTTCTCATGACCTTCCTGCGCTTCGCCCTTGTCGCGTTCGCTGTCCTAGTCCCGGTCGGCGGCGCCAGGGGTCAGGAGATCATGACCTTGGATGGGGCGGCAAACATCCGTTGGATTGACCCGCAGTCCGGCCAGATTCTGCGCACCGGCCTCGCGCTGGGCGCGCAGGGCGCCTGGTCCGGATTGGCCCGCGACAGTCAGGGAAGGGTCCTCGGATGCTCGGGATACAACTGGTTGCCCTTCGGGATCTACGAGATCAATCCCATTACAGGCGGGACGCAATTCGTTTATCAGACGGATCTTCGTGGCTTGACGGCGATCGCTTTCGGTCCGAACGATGTGCTCTACGGACTGAACAACCCTCTTGCCGGCTCCCTTGGGGGGATCTACGACCTGGTCACGATTGACCTCGGCACCGGCAGCGAGACGATCATCGGCAGCACGGGCTTTCAATACTTCACATCGCTTGCCTACTCGGGCGGCTGGCTCTGGGCCTACGAAACCGGTTACACCGGCACAGGCCTCGTCCGCATTGATCCCGCGACCGGGCAGGCCACAGACGTCCATCCCGGCCTCCGCGGGCCCAACGATCTCGTGGATTCGCTGTGCTTCAGCGACGACGGCGTGGCCTATCTGCTCGATTACGGGCTGTGGGTGATGGACACCGTCACAGGCGTCCCCGCCTTCGTGGACTTCATTCCCGGGCTTCCCCTGCTCGTCGCCGCGGAATTCGTTCCCTACTTGCCCGCACCCTTCTCGCTCGGAGTTCGCGGCGAGAGCGGGCACCCGATGGGCGCCTTCGTTGCGGGCGCCACACCCGGCGGCACGGTCGCGCTCTTGCACGGCTACGGCTACGGCGGACCCACGCCGGTTGGCGCCGGCTTGCCCTGCTCGAGCACCCTCTTGGACCTCAACAGCCCCGTCTCCCTGATCCGCACGATCACGGCTGGTCCGGACGGCAAAGTCGAGATCGGCCCCGCCTACGTGCCGCCGCAGATCCGCGGCCGCATGCGCCTCCAGGCTCTCGACTTGACGACCTGCGCCACCAGCAACGTCGCGCGGATCGTGTTCTAGGGCAACGCTGAACCCGTGCTTTCGTTCCGGCGCGAGGACCGCGTCCGGGACGGAATGAAGGTTCAGCGTGGCCCTAGTCGCTTAGCACCCGGGCGGTGACGGTGAACTCGGCACGCACCGCCTCCACCAGATCGCCATCGCGGGCGGGATCGAAACGGCGGAATCCCGGCATCCCGTGCTGGCGAGTACCTCGCAGGCTGCCAGGCCCGCGCTCCGTCAAATCGGCCTCCGCCACCTGGAATCCATCCTGGCAGCGTTCCAGCAGGCGCAACCTCTCGATCTTGGCCACCGCGGTGAAGATCCGGCAATGTCCGGCGCGGGCCGCCGCGCCACGCGCCAGCCGGCCGCGCAACTGATGCAGTGAGGCAAGGCCGAGGCGCTCGGCTCCGACGATCAGCATGTGCTCCACGGCGGGCACGTCGAGGCCGACCTCCACCACCGTGGTTCCGCACAGAACTGCGGCAGCCCCGGCGGCAAATCGCCGCACCGCCCGGTCCACCTCCGCGCCGGGCATGCGGCCATGCACGACTTCCATCGGGATCGCCGGCCACGGCCCGGCCCGCAGCGCGGCGACGCAATCCAGCAGGCCGCCCGGCCCGTCCACTCGCGGCGCGACTACGAAGGCGCGCTCTCCCGCGCGCAGCCGGGGAGTCAGCAGAGTCGCGTGCGCGAGCCACTCCGCCGCGTCGAACACGGAGGTCGTGATCTGCGCACCGGCGCCCGCGCGCGTGCGCAGCGTGCAGGTGGTCAGCGTGCCGTAGCGCGCCCAGGCGAGCGTGCGCGGAATCGGCGTGGCGGTCATCGTCAGTACGTGCGGCGCCACGCCCTTCGCCAGCAGCGCGGCCTTCTGGCGCACGCCAAAGCGGTGCTGCTCGTCGAACACCACCAGGCGCAAGTCGGCGAAGCGCACATCCTTCGTGAGGAGGGCGTGCGTGCCGACCGCGAGCAGCGGTCCGGATCGCCCCAGCGCGTCGAGCGTGCGCGCGCGCGCGGCGCGCGTGTCGTCGCCCAGCAGTCCGTGCACCGTGAGGCGCGCGCCCGCGAGCCACGCGCGGAAGTGGGCCAGATGCTGACGGGCGAGGATCTCCGTGGGCGCGAGCAACGCGGCCTGCCCGCCATCCGCGACCACCGCGAGAGCGAGGGCGAAGGCCACCGCGGTCTTGCCGCTGCCCACCTCGCCGTGCAGCAGGCACTCCAGGCGCTCGCCGCGCCTCAGGATCGCGCGCCATTCGGCCAGCACGGATTCCTGTTCGGCGTTGAGAGTGAAAGGCAGACGCGCGCGGATGCGCCGCCAAATCTCGGGAGCGAGCACGCGCTGCGCCGGCGCATTCCCGGGGCGTGACGCACGGCGGGCGGCCTCGAGCCGCAGGACCTCCTCGAGCGCGAATCGGCGACGCCCGCGTTCCAGGTCGTCGGCGTCGCGAGGAGCATGCAGCGCGCGCAGCGCGTCGCCGAGGTGCGTCAGACCGCAGCGCTCGCGCAGATTCGCGGGCGCCGGATCGCTCCAGTCGCAGAGCGCTGGCAGCGCAGCACGCACCGCAGTGCGCAGAACTTGCGGCGGCACGCCGGCGATCTCTGGATAGATCGGAGTGAACTCCTCACAATCCTGCGCAACCGAGTCCGGGATCACGCGCGGCGCGAGGAAGGCCGGCCCGCTCCGATCGCACAGCCTGCCCTCGAAGAGGATTTCCCGTCCGGCTGGGAACTGGATTTTCAGATAGGGCTGATGAAAGAAGAAGGCCTTGAGCCGGTGGCCCGGCGGATCCAGGGATTCCAGCCGCAGCGTCAATACCGCGCGCGGACCCCGGGGCGGCCATAAGGAGGCTGACTTCACCCGCACGCGCACGCGCAGGCGCGCCCCTCCCGTGGCGGAAGGATTTTCAAGATCGGCAGCGGTCAGCGGACGCCCCGGCGCTTCGTAGGCGGCGGGAAGAAAGCGCAGCAGATCTGCAACGGTGTGCAAGCGCACCTGCTCGGCAAACGCCGCCGCGCGTCCCGGGCCGATGCCGGGCAGCGCGGTGAGCGGCGCGTCCAGGCGAAGCGCAGCGACGATTTGCACCCGGGTATCAGAAACGCTGGGCCGGGTTGAAATCAAGCCTCTGCTGGTGCAGGGCAGGATGCTGCCCCAAGACGGGTTTGAAACGCGCCGGGAATTCCCAAAGATCCGGTTACTTGGCGTCGTCTGAAGCGTAGATAGAGGTGTTGGTAGACCATTCGGGGGGATGGAGCCGACAACCTTTCTCCTTGCGAGGAAGGGAAGCGTCATGATCCGGGGGGGTTGTGACGCTTATTTTTTTCTCGCGCGCCTACCCTGACGCGATGGAGTTCCGGAACCGCTATGGACCCTGGGCGCTGGTGACGGGTGCCTCCTCCGGCCTGGGCGCCGAGTTCGCGCGCCAACTGGGCCGGCGGGGCCTGAACCTGATCCTGGTGGCGCGGCGGCGGGACCGTCTGGAGCACCTGGCCGGGCAACTGCGACACGCGGCGCAGGTGGAAACTCGGGTGATCCCTGCCGACCTGACGGAGCCTGCCGCGGCCGCGCGCCTGGAGCAGGAGACCGCCGGCCTCGACCTCGGCCTGCTCGTCAACAACGCGGGCTTCGGCTGGTCCGGCGCCTTCCTGCAGCAGGATCCGGAGAACGTCGCGCGCATGGTGCGGCTCAACTGCGAAGCGCCGGCGGCCCTGGCGCGGCGGCTGCTGCCGCGCATCGCCGCGCGCGGCCGCGGCGGGATGATCCTGGTCGCCAGCGCGGCCGCCTATCAGCCGACGCCCTGGATGAGCGTCTACGGCGCCACCAAAGGATTCGCGCTTCTGCTCGGCGAGGCGCTCGCGCAGGAGATGCGCGAAAAGGGCGTGGACGTGCTGACCGTCTCGCCCGGCCACACCGAAAGCGAGTTCCACGCCGTCGCGGGCGTGAGCGGCGCAGTCGCCGGCGGCGCGGCGCGGCCGGAGGACGTCGTGCGCGAGACGCTGGATCGGCTGGGAAGGTCCCTGTCCTTCGTGCATGGGTGGCACAACAAGGCTCTGATCTGGGGGGGGCGCTGCGTCACGCGCCGCATGGCGGCACGCATCAGCGGGCGGCTTCTGGCCGCGCGGCTGCCCAGATCCATGGCGTGAGCGATCACCCCCTCGCCCGCCTCGCGGACGCACGACGAGATCCGCGCGGGTTACCGGAGCGCCGCGACCGGCTCTATGCGATCTGCACGCGCAGCCAGTCGAGCGCGGCCTCGCGCGAGGACAGCGCGCCGTCGAGTTGCAACTCGTAGGCGCGGCGCAGCAATTCCCCCACTCGCGGCCCCGGCGGGATGCCCAGCGCGAGCGCGTCGCGGCCCAGCATGAAGGGTTCCGGCGCCGCGTCCTCGACTCCCAGCGCGGCGGCCTGCTCGAGCAGCCACACGCTCGACGGCCAGGGATCGGGGAGGTCCTCGTCGCGGCCGGCGGCGTCAGCCCATGCGACGCGGACCAGTGCGGGCAACGGCACGCGCGTGGCAAGCCGCCGGATCGCCGCGGCGGAGACCTGCTCGCGCGCGTGGTGGAGTTGCCCGGGCCGCAAATGCTCGCGCACCAGCGCCGCGACGCGCTCGGCGACGCCGCTCTCCGGCGTGACGCGCGCGAGGAAGGCATGCGTCAGCGGCACGCCGGCTTCGTCGTGGCCGAGGCAGCGCCAGCGGCCGCGCTCGAAGCGCGTGGTGGTCGCCTTGCCGAAGTCGTGCGCGAGCACCGCCAGCATTTCCACCCACGGGTCTTCCATCTGCGGGCGCACGTGCACTGCGGCTTCGAGGCAAAGAACCGTGTGCGTCAGCACGTCGCCCTCCGGATGCCACCGCGGATCCTGCGCAACACCGCGCAGGTTCGCGACCTCGGGGAACTGGCGCAGAGCGCCGCATTCCTCGAGCGCCAGCAGGCCGAGGCCCGGATGCGCGCCATCCACCAGGATCTCGCGCCACTCGCGCGCAATGCGCTCACGCGGAAGTTCGTCGAGGTCGAGACTGCGGCACAGAGCGGCGGTCTCGGGATGGATGCGCCAGCCGAAGCGCGCGACGAAGCGGGCCGCGCGCAGAACCCGCAGCGGATCTTCAGCGAACGCCGGCGAAACGTGGCGCAGCAGGCCGCGCCCGAGGTCCTGCCGCCCCGACCACGGGTCCAGCACCTCGCCGGTGAGCGGATCCTCGAGCATCGAGTTGACGGTGAAGTCGCGGCGGCGCGCCGCCTCGCGCGGTCCAAGATGCGGATCCGCGGTCACCGCGAAACCCTTGTGGCCGGGGCCGGTCTTGGACTCCCGCCGCGGCAGCGAGATCTCGACTTGACCTTCGGGGGTCGCCACGTGCAGCACCGCGAACTGGCGCCCGACGAGGTGCACCTTGCCGACGGCCGCCGCGAGCGCCGCGACGCGCTCGGCGGCGAGACCGTGAACCTCGATATCCGCGTCGCGGCCCGGGAGGCCGAGGAGCCGATCGCGGACTGCGCCGCCTACCAGAAAGGCGCGCCCGCCCGCGTCGCGCGCAGCCCGCGCAAGGCTGAGGACGTGCGGCCAGGTGCGCACGGTCAGCGCGCCGGCGCGGAGGCCGGCGCGGACCGCTCCGGCAGGCCGCGCACCGGCGGGCGCTGCGCGACCGGGCCCGGCGTCACGCGGGTGGTACCCGAGGCGGAGGGATCGAGACGCAGCGCGGAGATTCCGAGACCGAGCGTGAGGCACAACAGGCCGCTGATGCGCGTGTTCAAAAGGCTCATGTCGGTCGCGCCGAAGGCAAGCACCGCGGCGAACGCGGCGAGCGCAGGCACCGCATGGCGCGGCGCGCGGTACGCGGCACGCAGGAAGTGCGCGACAGTCCAGCCCGCCCACATCAGAAAGCCCGCGAGGCCTACGGCTCCCGAGGTTGCGAGCAAGTGCAGCGGCACGCTGTGCGCGGTCTTGTAAGGATGCTTGAGACGGGGATAGTCCGCGAGGCGCGGGTCGTCGCGCAGGCTCGCGCAGGCGTCGGTGAAGTCGCCGGGGCCGGCGCCGAGCCACGGCGCGTCGCGGAAAAGCGTCCAGGCGTAGGCCCAGATCGTTTGACGCTGACTCTGCGGGTCGTCGAGGCTGATCTCTCCCTCCGATTTCAGGAGGCGCGCGCCGATTTCGGACTGCATCGCGAGCGGCACCGCGACGGCGAAGGGCAGCAGCAGCAGCAGCAGGCGCCGCCACTGCGCGAGGCCGAAGATTGCCATCACCGCGAAGGCTGCGGTGAGCGCGACCAGCGAGGCGCGGGTGGCGTTGAGGCGGATGGCGTCGAGGAAGAGGAACGAGAGCAGGAAGAATCCGGCGGCCGCGAGACGGCCGCGCACCCGCAGAAACATCCAGATCGTCAGACTCCACGCCAGCACCATGCACGCGGCGTACTCGAAGATGCCGACCGTGCCACGGAAGCGCGACTCCTGCCAGTCGAGGAGGCCGAGGCCCTGGAGAGTCGCAGCGGCGGCGGCGATGCCGCACGAGATCAGGAAGCACGCGGCGATACGGAGCAGATCCCGCTCGCCGCGGACGACGTCGGCCGCGAGGATCACGAGCAGAAAGGGATAGTAGGAATAAAATTCCTCCCAGGCCGCGCCGCGGTCGGCTGCCGCGATCGTCGCAAGCAGGAGCGCGGCCGCGAAGGCGGCCGGCGCGAAGGGCAGCGGAGGCCGCCAGCCGGGCGCACGCCACGGCTGCGCGGCGAGCCAGGAGATGAGCAATGCGGCGAGCGAGATCGAATACGCCGCCGTGGACCAGACCGGGGTGGCCGCGACGAGCGCGGCGGAACCAACCAGCAGACCCGGCCACGCGCGCGAACCGGCCGCCGATGCGTGCTGCACCCATGCAGTCTAGACTGGCGCGCCGTGGCCGTGCAGATTCCGGATGCCTTGCGCGCGTTCAAGCAGCCGCCGCCTGCGACGCTGGATGCGGAACAGGCGTGGTCCGCGTGGCGGCGCAGGCAACGCGGCCTCGATCGGATCGAACGGGCGCTGTTCTCGCCGTGGCGCGCGGGATTCCATCCAGCGTGGAGCGCGCGAGCGGATTGCGACTTCGCCGCGCTCGAGAAACTCGCGGAGGCGGGCAGCGGTACCGTTCTGAAGCCCGGGCCGGGCGCGCGCGTGCTGCGGATCAAGAGTGACGCGGCAGGGATCGGCAAGGACTCCGGGCCGACACTGGTGCTCAAGCACTACCCGCCGACGCGCCGTGCGGATCCGCGGGATGCGTGCGGGCGGTCGAAAGCGGCGCGGTGCGTGCTCGCGGCGCACGCGCTGATCCGGCGCGGCTTTGACGTTGCGCGGCCGTTGGCGGCGTGGTCCAAGCCTGGGCGCGGGTCGTGGCTGCTGATGGAGGATCTGACTGAATTCGTGCCGCTGCACCGCGCGGCGGCAGACTGCCGCGGGGCGGCGCGCGAGCATCTGCTGCGCGAAGTGGCGCAGCGCGTGCGGAGGCTGCATGCCTCCGGCGTCGCGTACCGGGATCTGAAGCCGAGCAACCTTCTGGTGAGGGAAGCGCACGGCCGCTGGGATCTCGCGTTGGTGGATCACGATCGCAACTGGTTCTTCCGCGGACCGGCGCCGGTGGCGCTCGCGCGCAGGGATGTCGCGGCGCTGCAGGCGGGCCTGCCGCCGGAAGTCAGAGCCGCGGAACGTGCCCGGGCATTGTCCGCCTACGCTCCGGAATGGCTGGAGCGCGGCGCATGGCGGAGGCAGGTGCGGCCGCTGCTGCGCGAGGCCGCGCGCCGGCGCCACCGCTGGATCCCGAGAAGGCTGCTCGGTGGCGCTTGAGCAGGGATTGCGCGCGGCGTACCTTGCGCGGATGGACAAAGGGTTGACCTGGGCGGCTGCGCCGCTGTCGCTGGCGGCTGTCACGGCCGCTTGCACGATTCCCGGCGGATCGGCCTGGAGCGATCTCCACGTCAACGCCTTCGGCAGCGCGTACGGGGCCGGACTCGAGTCGAGCGGCACGGACATCACGGTGGACGACGTGTCGAGCGCGAGCCTCGATTTCGAGGGTGACCTGCAGATCAACCGAAACACCGAGACGGTGCTGTACTACGGCGCGCGCCTTGGCTTCGCTCCCTTCGAACTCTCTGCGTCCCGGTTCGGGTACGACGGATCGAACGACGGAGTCGTCAGCGCGGCGACGCGCTTTGCCGGAGTCCCGATCACCGGCTCGCTGGACGTGACGACGGAGATTGATCTGTCCGTGTCCAAATTGCTGGCAGGGTTGGATGTTTTGAACACCCCGGCGGTGCGGATCGGGGTGCTCGCGGGGATTGACTTGGTGGAGTTCGACCGGTTCGATCTCATCGCACAGGAGGCGCAAGTGGGGGTCGGCGGGGCGGGCACCAGCGTGGCGGTCGGGGATGTGCAGACGATCCTGGAAAATGAGGCGGCGGTGGTTCCGATCGTGGGCCTGCGCGGAGACGTGCTCGTGCCTTTTCTCGGTCGCTTGGGCGGCGAGGTGACCGGCCTGAAGTTCGCTTTCGACGATGCGGATCTGTTCTATCTGGACTGGGACCTGGCCGCGCACTGGGAGCCGTGGGAGCACGTCGAGTTGGTGGTGGGATACCGGGCGGTCATGATGAAGATTGACGGAGCGATTGACGGGACGAATCTGAACATTGACCTGGATGTCAACGGACCTTACGCCGGTCTTGCCGTGTACTGGTAAGACATGCTCGCGCTCCGGGTCCTGCAACGCAGGCCGCTCCTCGCGGTCGCGCTGATCCTGGCGCTCGACGCGTGCTTGCTGCTCTTCGGCATTCTTCGCTCCTGGAACACCCACCCTCTCCTTCTGATCCCCGAAGGCGACGCCGCCGAGTACTGGAACTGGTCGGAGCGCATTGCGCAGGGCCACCTGGTCGGCGACACGCCCTTCCTCTCCGCCCCTCTCTATCCCTACTTCCTGGCCCCCTTCCGCGCCTGCGGTGCCGGCTTCCACACCCTCTTCCTTGTCCAGGCCGCGCTGCGCACGCTCAGCGCGTTCCTGCTCTACCGCGCATCGCTGCAGCGTTTCGCCAAGCCGGCCCTCGCCCTCGCCTCCGCGGGACTGTTCCTGCTCCTCGTCGAGCCCTCCTTCTACGCCTCGCGCATCCTGAATTCCTCGTTGCAACTGGCGCTCGTCTCCGGCCTGCTGCTCGCCGCGCGCGCCTGCACCGACGCCCCGACGCGCAGCCGCCTTCTCGGTTGCGGCGCGCTGCTCGGCCTCAACATTCTCGCGAACCCGTCCATGCTGCTGCTGCTACCCGCGCTGCCGCTCTGGCTCGGGTGGCGCTCGCGGCGGGAACTCGGACGCTCGGCGCTCGCCGCCGCCGCCGCTCTGCTCCTCGTCGCGCCGGCAACCCTTCACAACTTCCTCGCCACCCGCGACGCGCCCGGCGGCCCCGAGTTGATCCTCGTCAGCGCTCAATCCGGAATCACTCTCGCGCACGGCAACGGCCCCGGCGCGCTCGGCGTCTACCGCCCGCTGCCCGGCGTTTCGCAGGACCGCGCCAAGCAGAACGAGGAAGCCTATCGCCAGGCCAGAACCGCCACGGGCCGCGAGGGCTGGAAGAACACCGACCGCCACTTCCGCGATCAGGCCCTCGCGTGGATCTTCGGCCACCCCGGCGAATCCGCCCCGCTCGTGCTGCGCAAAGCCGGCCTCCTGCTCGCCGGTCAGGACTACGGCGATCTTTACAACATCACCCTCGAGCAGTCCGACCCGGATCTTCCCGACCCCGTCCCGCTCCCGCTCGGTCTGCTGCAGACCGGATGGCTGCTGCCCGCGGCCTTCGCCGGCGCGTGGTTCCTGCTGCGCGCCCGCGGCCGCGCCGCCGCGCCCGACCTCGCGCTCCTCGCTCTGCCCTGCCTGATCGTTCTCGTCTTCTGGTACTCGCCGCGCTACCGCATGCCGCTGATCCCGCCGGCCTGTCTGCTCGCGCCTTTCGCCGTCGCGCGTCTCCTGGCCTCTCCGCGCGCCGCTCCGCGCCGCGCCGCGCTCGCCGCCCTTCTGCTCCTACCGCTGGCTGGACGCGAGTTGCTCCTTCGCACCCGCCTGGACGACGCCTCCCGCTATCGCGGCGAGTACGAATTTCACATTGCCTACCGTCTCCGCGAACTCGGCCGTCCCGGCGAGGCGCTCCCGCGCTTCGAGCGCGCGCTCGCCGCCGATTTCTCGCCCGCCGACTCGCACGAGCAGATCGGCCGCTCGCGCGTGGACCTGGGCCAGCAGCGTGCCGCGGCCGGAGACTCCGCCGCTGCCACCCAACTCTTCACTGCCGCGCTCGGCGACTTCCGCACCTGTCTCGATCTCGATCCGCGGCAGATGGACGTCTGGGTCAGCCGCGGCGCGCTGCTCGCGAAACTCGGCGACCCGCAACAGGGCCGCAGCCACCTCGCCGAAGCGCTGCGGCTCGCGGAGGCTGCCGGCCTCGCCGACGCGGCTTCCCAGATCCGGCGCATGCTGGCGCAGATGTAGAGCCGCGCGGGCCGGCCTACAATCCGGCGCGTGCAAGAAGCCCGCGTCGCGCTGCTGCGTCGGCCCGCCGTCTGGCTCGCGCTGCTGCTCGCGCTCGACCTGGGCCTGCAGGCCTGGACTCTGCACCGCGGCTGGGCCGGCAACCCCTTCCTGCGCATGCCGCAGAGCGACGCGCAGGAGTACTGGGACTGGTCGGCGCGCATCGCGGGCGGCGAACTCGTCGGCAGCGGCCCCTTCTTCTCGGCGCCGCTCTATCCCTACTTCCTCGGCCTGGTGCGCGCCTGCGGCGGCGGCCTGTTCACGGTTTACGTGTTGCAGACGGCGCTCCGCACGCTGACCGCGTGGCTGCTCTTCCGCGTCGCCACCCGCCGCTTCGGGCGGCCTGCGTTCGGGCTGGCCGCGGCAGCGCTGTTCCTCGCGCTCGGCGAGCCCGCCTACTTCGGCCATCGCATCCTCAATTCGAGCCTGCAGTTGTTCCTGATCGCGGCGCTCTGCGCGGTGATCCAGTCCGCCGACGAGCGCCGCACGCGCCCGCGACTCGCCGGCGCCGGCTTCCTGCTCGGGCTCAACGTCCTCGCCAACCCGACGATGCTGCTGTTGGTGCCGGCGCTGCCGCTGTGGCTCGGTTGGCGCACGCGCGCCGGATGGGCTGCGAGCGCCGTCGTTGGTGCCGCAGCCGCGCTGGCCATCGCGCCGGCGACCGCGCACAACTGGCTGGCCACGCGCGACTCTGCTGCCGGGCCGGAACTGATCCTCGTCAGCGCGCAATCAGGCATCACCTACGCGCACGGCAATTCCGCGGCGGCGCACGGCTACTACGCGCCGGTGCCCGGCGTGGCGGTCGAGCGCATCCGCCAGAACGCCAGCGCCTACGAGGTTGCACGCGCCGCCACGGGCGAGGACGGCTGGAAGAATGTCAACTCTTACTTCTTCCGGCTCGGGCTCGACTGGAACCTCGCCCATCCGGCCGAGGCGCTGCGCCTGCACGCGCAGAAGGCCGCTTACCTGTTCTTCGGGCGCCATTATTCGGACATCGCCAACGCCACGTGGGAGCAGCGCGACCCTTCGCTGCCGGCGCCCGTGCACTGGCCCGGCGGCGGCCTGCCGAGCAACTGGCTGCTGGTGTCCGCGCTTGCCGGCGCTGGCTTCCTGCTCGCCCGACGCGGCGCGCACGGCGTCTGCGACGCGCTGCTGCTCGCGCTGCCGATGGCGGTAGTGATCGTGTTCTGGTATTCGCCGCGCTACCGGCTGCCGATCGCGGTGCCGGCCTGCCTGCTGGCACCGTACGGGCTCGCCGCGCTGGCGGCGCTGCGCCCGCGGGCGCTCGCGATCGCCGCCGCGGGCGCCGCCGCGCTCGCGCCGATCGGCGCCGAGTTCGCCTTCCGCACCACCGGCTTCGACCACGCGGAGATGTATCACGCGGAGTACGAGATGCACGTCGGCGAGGCGCTGATGAACCTCGCTCTGCCCGACCAGGCCTACGACCGCTTCGAGAACTCGCTGAAACTCGGCCAAGAACAGGCGATCACCTACGAATACATGGGCAACATGCGGCGCGACTCCGGCAAACTGCGGCAGCAGCGCAACGATCTCGCCGGCGCCGACCGCGCCTACCAAGACGCGTTGCGCCACTACACGCGCGCGATCGAGTTGAACCCGGAGCGATTCTTCGCATTCGTCGGCCGCGGCACGATCTTGATCCACCTCGGCGACATGCAGAGCGGTCTGCGCGACGTGCGCCGCGGGCTCGAGATCGCCCGCGCGCAGAACCACCCCAACGCCGCCGACATCGAGGCCTATCTACGCAGCATAGGAGGTTGACATGCCCAAGCCCCCGCGCACCGTCCCCACTCGCAGCATGCCCCACCGGAGCGGCCCGCCGCGCCGGCTGACGCCCTCCGAACTGCGCTGGACCTGCCCGGCCGCGTGGATTCCCAAGTCCAAGCGCCGCGCGCTCAACGCGCGCGAGACGCTGTTCGGCCAGGAGCGCGCGCTGCAGGCGCTCGAACTGGGCCTCGCGCTCGAGGCCCCGGGCTACAACGTGTTCGTGTGCGGGATCGGCGGCACCGACAAGGCCGAGATCGTGGTGTCGCTGCTGCGCCAGTCGCGCATGGTCTGTCAACTGCCGCGCGACCACGTATTCGTTCACAATTTCGAGAGCCCGATCGAGCCCAGGCACCTTGCGCTGCGTCCGGGCGGCGCCGCGGCGCTCGCCGAGGGCATGGACCGCTGGGTCCACGCGTTGTCCACCGAGGTGCCGAAACTGCTGCGCAGCCAGAACCACCTCGCGCGGCGGCACGCGATGTTCCGGAAGTACCAGAAGGCCGAGGCGCAGATGTTCCAGCGCCTCGAGAAACGGCTCGCCGCGGCAGGGCTCGCGCTGGTGACGATCGAGGACGAGGTCGGCTCGCGCCGCGACGTGCACCTGCGCGTGGGCGAGGAGACCGTCGCGCCGGCGCGCGCGCAGGAACTCGCGAAGGCCGGCACCGCCGAGCCGGCGAAGGTCGCCGAGGCGCTGGTCGCGCGCGAGCGTCTGCTTCCGGAAGTGGACAAGGCGCAGCACCAGGCGCGCGCACTGGGCCTGCGGCTGGTGCGCGAGGCGCGCGCGCTGGACGAGAGCGTGGTGCAGGAGGCGGTCGAGGGCCTGACCCTCGCACTCGCCGAAGAACTCCGCGCCGACGAGTCGCTCGGCGCCTGGCTCGGCGACTCCGCGCGCTTCGCGCTGAACAACACGCAACTCTTCCTGCAGCGGCCGGCGCGGCCCGCGGCGGAGCCGGAGGACGAGGAGGAGGAGGAGGAGGGCGCCGCCAACCCTGCGCGGCCCGGCCTCGAAGTCTTCGAGGTGCACATCGTGCGCACGCTGCGCGAGCGCGACTGCCCGATCGTCTTCGAGCAGCATCCGAACTACTCAAACCTGTTCGGCACGGTCGAGCGCCACGTGATCCGCAACGGCCCCGGGCACATCCACAAGGCGGTGCGGCCCGGCTCGCTGCTCTCGGCGGACGGCGGCTGCCTGGTGATCAACGCGCGCGACGTATTCAAGGAGGCGGAAGTGTGGCGCGCGCTCAAGCGCACGCTGCAGAACGGCCGGCTCGCGGTGCATGCGCTCGAAGGTCTCTCGCCGCTGGGCGTGACCGGCGCGCGCCCGGAGGCGATTCCGATCCGCGTCAAGGTGGTGCTGGTCGGCGACGAGGACCTCTACGAGAACCTGCACGATCAGGACTACGATTTCCCGCACATCTTCAAGGTCAAAGCCGACTTCGACGACAGCGTCGCGCTGAACCAGGAGCACGTCGCGGGCCTCGCGCACGTGCTGCGCGACCTCGCGGCGCGCGAGCAACTGCTGCCCTTCGCGCGCGACGGCCTGCAGGCGGTCGCCGAGCGCGCGGTGCGCGACGCCGGGCGCCGCACGCGCATCTCCTCGCGCATCGCCGTGCTCGCCGACTTCGCGCGCGAAGCCTCCTATCACGCGGAGCGCGCCGCGCGCAAGCGCGTGGACCGCGAGGCGGTCGAGATGGCGCGGGTCAAGTTCCGCGAGATGCACACGCTCGAAGCGGAATGGCATCAGCGTACGGTGATGGAAGGCGTCACCGTGATCGAGACGCAGGGCCGGCGCGTCGGCGTCGTCAACGCGCTGACCGTGGTGCGGCTCGGCCCGATCACCTTCGGGCGGCCCTCGCGCATCTCCGCGATGTGCGGCGCCGGCGAGGAATCGTGGGCCAGCCACGACCGCGAGGTCGAACTCGCGGGCGCGATCCACAACAAAGGCGTGCTGCAACTCGAGAGCGCGATGCGCTGGCGCTACGGGCAGGATCGTCCGTTGCCGGCGAAGATGAGCATGGCCTTCGACCAGAGTTACGGGCCGGTGGACGGCGACTCGGCCTCCTCCACCGAGTTCTACGCGCTGGTCTCGGCGTTGGCGAACATGCTCATGCGCCAAGACGTCGCGGTGACAGGCGCGATCGGGCTGCGCGGCGAACTGCTGGCGGTCGGCGGCGTCAACGAGAAGATCGAGGGCTTCTTCGAAATCTGCCGCCAGCGCGGGCTCACCGGCACGCAGGGCGTGCTGCTGCCCGAGACCAACGTCGGCGACTTGATGCTGCCGCCGGAAGTCCTCGCCGCGGTGCGCGCGCGCAAGTTCCACGTGTGGGCGGCGAGCCACGTGGACCAGGGCCTGGCGCTGCTGACCGGCGAGCCGGTCGCGGAGGTTGACCGCCGCGTGCGCGCGCGGCTCGAGAGCATGCACCGCAGCGTGAAGGAGGACGAGGATGGCAAGTCGCGCGCCAAGGGCGCCGAGGGCAAGCGCCACCCGCCGCCGGCGCGCGAGAAGCCCACGCGGCGCAGGCCGCGCAAGGGCGGCTGACCGGGACGGGGTAGAATCCGGATTCCACCCGCATGCGCATCCTCGACCCGCACATCCACTGCTTCTCGCGCGTCACCGACGACTACGAGGCGATGTATCTCGCCGGCGTGCGCGCGGTCGTGGAGCCCTCTTTCTGGCTGGGCCAGCCGCGGACCCACGCGGGCACCTTCCGCGACTATTTCTCCTCGATCCTGGAGTTCGAGCGCAGCCGCGCCGCGGACTTCGGCATCACGCACCGCTGCACGATCGGCCTCAACCCCAAGGAGGCCAACGACGAGCGGCTGGCCGCGGAGGTGCTGGAGATGCTGCCGGAGTTCGCGGCGCGCCCAGGCGTGGTTGCGATCGGCGAACTCGGTTACGACGCGATCACGGCGGCCGAGGAGAAGGCCTACGTACGCCAGATCGAACTCGCGCAGCGGCTCGGCCTGCCGATCCTGGTCCACACTCCGCACCGCGACAAGCACCGCGGCACGCTGCGCTCGATGGACGTGCTGCGCGACCTCGGCGTCGCGCCGGAGCACGCGGTGATTGACCACTCGACCGAGGAGACCACCAAGGAGGTGCTGGACCGCGGTTACTGGGCCGGGCACACGGTGTATCCGCAGACGAAACTCACCGCGGAGCGCTTCGTCAATCTGTTCCTCGACCACGGGGTCGAGCGCATGCTGGTCAACTCGAGCGCCGACTGGGGCAAGGCCGATCCGCTCTCCGTGCCGCGCACCGCCGCGCTGCTGGAACGCCGCGGCGTGAGCCGGGCCGAGATCCAGCGGCTGGTGTGGGACAACCCGGTCGCCTTCTTCGGCGCCAAGCGCCTCGCGCTGCCCGCTGACGGCGAGAAGCCGGATCCCGCGCCCGCCAGCGTCACGCACAGCCGGATCCGCGAGGAGCACCAGGCTCCGGCGACTGGGCGATGAAAATTCGCAATCGCGGTGTTACCGGCGCGCGCCGCCCGCCTAGACGATTCCGGAGAGAACGTTTAATGGCCTCCTAGGCCTAGGAATCGCCGGAACGCCGCAGTCATGGGGGTCTGCGGCGTTCTTCTTTTTCAAATGTCTTCCTGGTCGCGCAGCATGCCGATCTCGACCTCCACCGTGCGCACGCTGCGATGGCCCAGGATCGTGAACGAGACCTTCGACTCCGGTTCCAGCGAGGCGACGCGCGCGCGCACGTGCGCGGAGTTGGCGATCTCGATTCCGTCAATCGCCAGCAGCACGTCGTTCAGCGCGATCCCGGCGCGCGCCGCCGGACCGTCCGGGTCGAGTGACTTCAGGATCGCGCCGTAGGGGCGGTCCATGCCGAGCGTGCGCGCCAGGTCGGCGGTCACGGGCGCAACGCCGATGCCAAGCCACCCGCGCCGAACCTTTCCCAATTCCGCGAGATCCTCGACGTAGCGGCGCGCGATCGCGCTCGGCACCGCGTAGCCGATGCCGCGCCACGCGGCGGCCTGCTGCGAGGAAGCGATCGCGGTGTTGATGCCGATCACCTCGCCGCTCATGTTGACGAGCGGACCGCCGGAGGAGCCGCGGTCAATGAATGCGTCGAACTGGAGGAAGTCCTCGTACACGGCAGGATCGCCGGCTCGCAGTTGGCGGTGCAGCGCGCTGATCACGCCGAGGCTGGTGGTGCCGTCGAGTTGCAGCGGGCTGCCGACCGCCAGCACCAAGTGCCCAGGCTGCATCAGGTCGCTGTCGCCCCATCCGAGTTGCCGGCGCGCCTCGCCGGGCGAGATCCTGACCACCGCGAGGTCGGTCGCGGGATCCGTGCCGCTGACCTTGCCGACGACCTCGCGCTGGTCGTGGAACATGACTCTGACGGTCTTGGTTTCGCCCACCACGTGCGCGTTGGTCACGATCAGGCCCGCGAAAGCGTCCACCACGAAGCCGCTGCCTTCGCCGCTGACCATCTCCCCCTGCTCGGAGCGGGAGACGTGCAGGGTCACGGTGGCGTCAGCCACGCGCGCGGCGAGGTCCGCGACCGCGCCGGAGAGCGCAGCCAAGTCCGCCGCAGGCGGAACCGGCGGTCCGCCGCGAACCGCCCGGGAAAAGCCCAACCCCAGACAAACGGCTAGAGTAAGGATGAGCAAGGGGCGCGTCAGGTCGGTCGGGCGGCTCATGCCTCCTTTCTACGACCGCGCCTCGGAACACTTCGATGAAAACCTGGCTGCTCTTGATCCTTGGACTCGCGCTCGCGGGCGCTGCCGCGCTTCTGCTTCTCTCGGAGCCCGGCGCGCCGGCCGACCCGATCACAACGCCGTCTGATTCTGCAGCACGGCTGGAGGCTGCCGGTCCGGCAGGCGCGAAGGCCGGCTCCGCGCCCGCGGCGCAGGAAGGGTCGGTGGTGCGCTCCGCCGCTGAGTCCGGCGGCGTGACCGAGGCGGGATCCGGCATCGGCCGTTGGGCTAGCGAGGGTCCTGCGGCGCACGTGCTGGCCCGGCTCGTGGATCCCAAGGGACAGCCGGCGCTCGGCGCCGAAGCGCGCCCGGGAGCGTCCTTCTCTGCGGAGATGTGGCCTGGCTCTACGCTCGCGGAGCCGCCCCCGCAGGACGGCGCCGCCAAGCCGCCTGTCGCCGCCGACTCGGACGGACGCGTCGAGATCGAGGTGAACGCGGGCGAGGCGCTGGTCTTCGAGTTCGGCGGGGAGTACTGGCGCAGCCAGCAGCGCAGCATCCAACCGCTGCGCGCCGGGGAGACCGCGGACTTCGGCGAGATCGCGCTGACTCCCGCATGCCGCCTCGCCGGAACGATCAGCGGCCCGGATGGCGCTGCGGTGGCCGGGGCGGAGGCGCGGCTGCTCGTGGCCGACGAGGGGATGTTCTGGGAGGGCCGGCCGATGTTGCAGCAGCAGTCGTCCGACGCCGAGGGCCGCGTGGTGTTCGACGGCGTCCCGCTCGGGCGGTTCCGCATCGAGGCCGAGGCGATCGGCCTCGCGCGCGGCCAGATCGAGGCGATCGAAGTGAATCGCGCGCCCGGCGACGAATCCTTCGACCTGCGCCTCGTGCGGGGGGGGGAATTGCGCGGCCACGTCGTGGACGCGGACCGCCAGCCGGCCGCCGGCGCCGAGGTGTTCCTGTTCCGCAAGGAGTCGAACGGCGCTTACTGGGGCGATCACCGGCCGGGCTTCCCGGACAGCGAGCCGGACGCGGTGTGCGCCGCCGACGGCTCCTTCGCGCTGTCCGGCCTGCCGGAGGACGGCGCCGCGGTGACCTTGGGCGCCCGCTCCGAGGGCCGCGCGGCCGGCTATCTGCTGAATGTGACGGCAGGCACCACCGACGCGACCATCGTGCTGCCGCATGCTCTCACGGTGAGCGGGCGGGTGCTGCGCGAGAACGACGTGCCCGTCGCAGGCGCGCAGGTCTCGCTGATGCAGAACAACCAGTGGGGTTGGGAGGAGCAGAAGGCTTCCGCGAGCAGCGATGCCGAGGGCCGCTTCACTCTGTCCGGATTCTCCGCCGGCGAGTTCCGCCTCACGGCCTCCGCGGCGGGCGCGGACGCAGAGATCCGTCCCTTCCAGGTGGACCGTGCGGTCGAGGATCTCGTGCTGCGCATCGCGCCGCGGCCGGCGCTGCGGGTGCGCGTCGCCGATCCGGACGGCAAGTCCATCGCAGGCGCGCTGGTCGAGGTGGTCACGCCAGGCGGCGCGAGCGGGCTGACGCAGGTGCTCGAGATCGCGGACGGTGACGTCCACTCCTTCTCGTCGCAGCCGCACTGGTCCGGCAACGAGCGCACCGGCGAGGACGGCATCGCGGCCTTCCACGGGGCGCCTGCCGGCGAGTTGCTGCTGACCGTGCGCCATCCAGACTGGGGGCGGCAGACGCGGAGTTACGCCTACAACGGCGGCCACGCGGAGACGACGATCGCGTTGCAGCGGCCCGCGATGCTGCTCGTGCGCGTGACCGACGGCGTCGTGGGCGTGCGCGGAGTGAGCGTGCGGTTGAGCGAGAGCGCCAGCGGCCGCGAGACCGAGGAACAGCGCACCGACCACCTCGGCCGGGCGTACTGGGGTGATTTGACGCCGGGCACCTGGCAGGTGATCCACAGCGCCGGCGGCGACGCGTCGGGCGACTTCTGGGGCGTGATCGAGATGTTCGACTCCCCCGGCGGCGAGAAAGAGCAGCCGGTGCCGGCTGGCGAGGCGGTCGAACTCTTCGCTGGTCAATGCACCGAGAAGGAGATCGTGCTGCGCGATCTTGCAGTGGTGACCGTGCGCGTGCTGCGCGGCGGCTCGCCCGCGGCCGACGTGTTCGTGCGCGTCGAGGCGATCCAGCAGGACGAAGGCGACGTGTCCTGGTCTGGCGGGGGGAACGGCCCCAGCGGGCTGCAGACCGACGGGCGTGGAATGGTAGTCCTGGATCCGGTCTCCGCAGGCAAGCACCGGCTGATCCTGCGCCCGAGCCGGAGCGCGCCGGACACCGTGCAGGAGATCGAACTCCTGCCCGGGCCGCAGTCGGTGACCGCGCAACTGAACGGCGCGGAGGTTCGCGGCGTCATTCGCGCTCCCTCCGGTCCGGTGGTCGGAGCACGCATCAGCCTCGAACCGTGGACGCCGGACGCACCCGACACGAGTCGCACGCGACACATGACCGTGATCTCGATGATGGGCTCGGACGGCAACTTCGGAATTGAGTTCGGCGACGGTTCCGGGAACAACACCACCGCCTCCACGGACCAGGACGGCGAGTTCCTGTTCCGCGACGTGCCGGAAGGCCAGTGGGTCGTCAAGTCGCGCGCGCGCGGCTTCGCGCCGTGGGCCTCGCTGCCCTTCAGCGTCAGCGGGGATCGTGCGGTCAGCCTGCCCGAGCAGACGCTGCTTCCGGGAGGCGAGATCTCCGGGCGCGATCACAACTGGCAGCCGACCGAGCCCGACACGTCGTTCGGCTTCGATTGGAACTCATCCATCCGCCTCGAGGACGCTGCCGGCAACCTGATCTCGATGTCGCCAGCCGGGGAGAATGGCGAGTTCAGGATCGCGGATCTGAAAGAAGGCGAGTACGTCCTGGTCCGCAGCGACTGGCGCAGCGAGCCGATCGGAATCTCCGCCGGCGAGCGGGTCCGCGTGGACATCCCGGTCGCGGTAACGGAAAATTCCGAGGCGGAATAGGGGCCTGCCGGAGCCTTTGCCGGCGGCTCGAACCAGCGTATACTCTGCCCCCGTTGGTGCCGGTTGGGCGTCTCCGGGAGGGTTCGGAGTGCGCCTCCGGAACCGTTCCCCTGCCCCTTCCGATGTCCCTGATCCGGATCAAGAGGGGTCTGGACCTGCCCATTCCCGGCGGTCTCGACTCGGCGGTCCTCGAGCACGCGCCCGAACCGGCGCGCGTCGCCCTGTTGCCGCAGCAGTCGTGGGGTATCAAGGTGCAGTTGCTGGCGCAGGAGGGCGACCGGATCAAGGTCGGCACTCCTCTGTACTGCGACCGGCGTGATCCGCGCGTCGTCTATGCCTCACCTGCCGCGGGCGTGCTGGAGTCCGTGGTGCGTGGCGAGAAGCGCGTCACGCTCTCCATGATCGTGCGCGCCGAGAACTTCGCTGAGCAGGCGCCGCGCACGCAGATGGACGCGGCCCGCGCAGCGCGGGCCGAGAGCGTCGAGGCACTCGCAGCAAGCGGACTGTGGCCCGCGCTGCGCCAACGGCCCTTCGACCGAGTCGCGCATTCCGACGACGTGCCGCACTCGATCTTCGTCACTGCGACGGATACCGAGCCGCTCGCCGCTTCCCCGCGCGAGGCGATCCGCGGGCGCGAAGAGCACTTCCGCAGCGGCCTCGAGACGCTGGCGAAACTCGCGGAGAAGGGAGTCATCTTGTGTACCTCGGCGGAGGAGGACTGGTCGGATCTCCGAACGCGCGGCAGGCAGCCGATCGCGGGCGTCGCCGCGCACCAGTTTCGCGGGCCGCACCCGGCAGGCCTCGCGGGCACGCACATCCACTTCCTGGATCCGGTCGGCGCAAAGCGCAAGGTCTGGCACGTCGCGGCGCAGGACGTCGCGGACATCGGCGAATTCTTCGCGACCGGCCAGGTGCCGACCGCGCGCCGCATCGCGGTGGTGGGCCCGGCCGCGAAAAAACGCGCCTTCGTGCAGACGCGGCGCGGCGCGGAGATGAGCGTGTTCGACGCCTTCGCCGACCGCAGCCGCGGCGCGGTGCGCTTTATCGGCGGTTCGGCGCTGTCCGGCCGCACCGCGCAGCCGGGCACCGACGACGGCTGGCTCGGCCGCTGGGACCGCCAAGTGACGCTGCTCAGCGACGAGACCGAGCGCGAGTTCCTCGGCTGGTCGGCGCCGCTCGGCAAGCGCTGGTCGCTGACCAACGTCTATCCCGGCAAGTTCTTCGGTGCGGCGCGCCTGCGTTTCGACACCGACCTGAACGGGAGCCCGCGCGCGATCGTGCCGATCGGCCTGTGGGAAAAGGTGATGCCGCTCGACGTGCTGCCGACGCAGTTGATCAAGGCGCTTGCCAGCGACGACCTCGAGGGCGCGGAAAAACTCGGCGCGCTCGAACTGGCGGAGGAGGATCTCGCGCTGTGCGAGTTCGTGGACCAGTCGAAAACTCCGGCCACCGCGCTGCTGCGCCAGATGCTGACCCGCATCGAGAAAGAAGGATGACCCCGTGAAGTTCCTGCGCCGCAAACTCGACGAGATGGGCAAGTCCTTCCACAAGGGAGGCAGGCTCGAGAAGTTGTATCCGGTCTACGAGGCGGCCGACACCTTCCTCTACACGCCCGGCACGCGAACCACTCGCGGGCCGCACCTGCGCGACGCCAACGACCTGAAGCGCACGATGATTTTCGTGGTGCTCGCGCTGCTGCCGTGCACGGTGTGGGCGATGTTCAACACCGGCTGGCAGGCGATGCTGGCCGACAAAGGCCACGCGGAGGCGCTCGCCGCGGGCTTCAGCGCCGGCAACGTGCTGACCGCGCTGGGGATCGGCGCGTGGGCCTTTGTGCCGCTCTACATGCTGACCATCGCGGTGGGCGGCACGATCGAGGCGATTTTCGCGACCGTGCGCAAGATCGAGATCAACGAGGGCTTCCTGGTGACCTCGCTGCTGTTCCCGCTGATCATGCCGCCGACGGTCCCGCTGTGGCAGGCCGCGATCGGCATCGCCTTCGGCATCGTGTTCGGCAAGGAGATCTACGGCGGCACCGGCATGAACGTGCTCAACCCGGCGCTGACCGGCCGCATCTTCCTGTTCTTCGCGTACCCGGCGCAGATGTCGGGCAACGTGTGGCGCATCATGCCGTCGGACCCGGCGAACGCGGTGGACGGCATGACGGGCGCTACGACACTCGGCCTTTGGAAGGACGGCCTGCTGCCGGCGGCCGAACACGGCTCCTGGTGGGACAATTTCATCGGCCTGGTGCCGGGCTCGATGGGCGAGACCAGCGCGCTGTGCTGCCTGATCGGCGCCGTGCTCCTGATCGCCGGACGCATTGGCTCGTGGCGCGTGATGGCCGGCTGCGTGATCGGCCTCGTGGCGACGACCTTCCTGATGAACGCGACCGCGGCGAATCCTTACATGGAAGTGCCGTGGCACTGGCACCTGGTGGTCGGCGGCTTCGCCTTCGGCGCGGTCTTCATGGCCACCGACCCGGTCTCCGCCGCGCAGACCGACACCGGCCGCTGGATCTACGGATTCTTGATCGGCGCGCTGACGGTGGTGGTGCGAGTGATGAATCCTGCGTACCCTGAAGGCGTGATGATGGCGATCATCTTCATGAACGTGTTCGCGCCGCTGATTGATCACTTCGTGATTCGCGCGAACGTCAAACGGAGGGCCCGGCGCCTTGAACTTCAGTAACAAGTACATCGTCGGCTTCTCGCTGGCGGTCTGCCTGGTGTGCTCACTGGCGATCAGCGCGCTGGCGGTGTCGCTCAAGCCGAAACAGGACGTGAACCGCCTGTTGGACCAGCAGGAGAACATCCTGCGCGTGTCCGGGCTGTGGACGGAATCCGGCCACCCGACGCCCGAGCAGGCGGCCGCACTCTTCGCCCAGATCGTGACCTGGCGCGTGGACCGCGTCAGCGGCGCGATGACCAAGGCGGAGGCCTTTGCCCCGGCCAAGGAGATGATTGCCGCGGCAAAAGACCCGGCGGCGAGTACCGCAACCGCGAGCGCGTCGGCGAGGGGCGCACAGATCGGTCGTACGCCGAACGTGCTGCTCGTCTATCAGGTCACCGCGCCCGGCCAGGAGTCGTGGGTGCTGTCTATTTGGGGTAACGGCCTGTGGTCCACGATGTACGGATTTCTGTCCGTTGCGCAGGATTTCTCCGCGATCCGCGGGATCACCTTCTATCAGCACGGCGAGACACCGGGCCTGGGCGGCGAAATTGATAATCCTTCCTGGAGGGCGCAGTGGCCGGGCAAGAAAATATTCGGGCCGGACGGCCGGCCGGTGATCGAGGTGGTGAAGTACGGCAACGTGCGCGACCCGAGCCGCCAGGTGGACGGCATCAGCGGCTCGACGATCACCGGCCGCGGAGTGTCGCACACCGTGCGGACCTGGCTGGGAGAGGAAGGCTACGGAGCCTGGATCGGCAATGTGATGAAGGAGGCGAAGCCATGAACAAGGAAAACAAGGAAATCCTGCTCGGGCCCTTGCACCTGAAGAACCCGATCACACTGCAGATCCTCGGGATCTGCTCGGCGCTGGCGGTTACGACGCAATTGAAGACCGCCATCGTGATGAGCCTCGCGCTGACCGCGGTCACGACCGGCTCCAACTTCGCGATCTCGCTGGTCCGCAATTGGATCCCCGGCAGCATCAGGGTGATCACGCAACTGGCGATCATCGCGGCGCTGGTGATCGCGGCCGACCAGGTGATGCAGGCCTACCTCTTCGACGTCTCGAAGCAGTTGTCGGTTTTCGTCGGCCTGATCATCACCAACTGCATCGTGATGGGCCGCGCCGAGGCGTTCGCGATGGCCAACCCGCCGTTGAAGAGCGCGCTCGACGGCTTCGCCAACGGCGCCGGCTACAGCCTGATCCTGATCGCGCTTGCGGTGGTGCGCGAGTTCTTCGGCTCGGGCAAGTTGATGGGCCACGAGATCATGCCGACCTCCACGAACGGCGGCTGGTACGTGCCGAACGGCCTGATGATCCTATCGCCCGGAGCCTTCTTCCTGATCGGCATCATCATCTGGATCCAGCGCGCGAAGTCCCCGAGCATGCGGGAGCAGGAGTAGGCCGTGGAACTCTTCAACATCTTCCTGAAGTCGGCCTTCATCGAGAACATGGCGCTGGCCTTCTTCCTGGGCATGTGCTCCTTCCTGGCGGTGTCGAAGAAGGTCGAGACCGCGATCGGCCTCGGCGCGGCGGTGATCTTCGTGCTGCTGATCACGACGCCTCTTAACAACCTGATCCTGCACGGGATCCTCGCGCCCGGCGCGCTGGCGTGGATCAGCCCGAAACTGGCCGAGGTGGATCTGACCTTCGTCGGCTTCATCGCCTACATCGCGACGATTGCGGCGTTGACGCAGATCGTGGAGATGGTAATCGACCGCTTCTCGCCCACTCTCTACAACGCGCTCGGGGTGTTCCTACCGCTGATCGCGGTCAACTGCGCGATCCTCGGCGCCTCGCTGTTCATGGTGCAGCGCGAGTACAACCTGGCCGAGAGCACCGTGTACGGCCTCGGCGCGG
>Ga0247727_10000090_pt1 | contig 195327 bp, 178 predicted proteins | sample WisWelCaveWW1625_FD_202498 | JGI IMG/M metagenome (GOLD analysis project Ga0247727, IMG submission 202498) | Biofilm microbial communities from Wishing Well Cave, Virginia, United States - WW16-25 | ecosystem: Environmental > Aquatic > Deep subsurface > Groundwater > Cave microbial mat... | reverse complement strand
AGCGCCCGCCCCGATGCAACTCGACCATCTGCCGCCGAAACTCCGGCGTGTACCGTTTGATCTTCCGACCCATTGCTTGACCCTCCTATTGTGAACATGATGTATCCACAAAAGCGGGTCAACTCCAGTTTTACGTCGAGACGACGTCCCCCCGCATATGAGTAGCAGGAGCATTTAGAGTCTAGTTCCGGCGCAGGTGGACTTTGCATCGCTGAAACATGCTTAAGTGAGCAGCAATGCGTTGAGCCACGCTCTGACCCACTCGCCGTTATTCGTTCGCTCAAATAGGTAGGCGCCGCGTTGATCGAGCGCAGTCCAATGCTGATCGGCATGCACCAGGATCTCGCGCGCGGTCGCTTTCCCTATTTCAATGTCACCTTCTCGTTGACCAAACCAGTACAAGTACTGGCGCCAGCCAAGGCGTACCCACGGTTCCCCGCCATGCTTTTGCAACAGCTCGAGGATTTCGCGGGAGAAGGGATTAACAGCTGCTCGATCGGCATCAATCAATCCAAGTTTCAGCAGCAGCCGAACGTCATCTTCTCGTAACCATGTTACAAAGTCGTCATCAGTCCAATAAGGCAGCACACGGCCACCGTCATCAGCGTCATCCCATCGGCCCGGTACGAAACGCCTGAGATTGAAAAACTTGCCAGTGGCAACGTCAGTGGCGCCGGCCGATTTCCAAAGCAGCATGTCTAGCCCACTGAACGCGACGAGTACCCGCGATCCTGCGGATTCTAACGTCCGAATCAAGCGCATCCCGCCTGCGAGAGCGTCGACATCGGTACGTTGCGCGCGCGGCGAACCGTCATCGAAGAAAACAAGATAAACGCGGTTCACGCGCGAGCGGGTGACGATCGATGCAATCCTTTCAGCGAAACCAGGTTGAGCAACCTCTGCCAAGCGAACGATTACCGTCACCAAAGTCGATATCTGGCGCTCTTGCGCCATGTTGTCCATCAGATCGGCACATGCAACGACCGAATCGTAGTAGTCAGGGTCAAAAGTCCGCGGGATGATTGCAGGCGAAGCAATTGAGGACGCTCCGACTCGTTCGCCTTCTTGCAGCAGCTTTCGGCACCGGTCAGCCCACCAATCAATATCACCAAGGTCCGCAGTTTCGAAATCGTTTGTTATATGACTCCAATCTGGCAGCGAGCCGCGATCGCTCGAAGGTTTATAGAACTGCGGATCGAGGACTACATCGAGTGCGCTCCTAAGTGAGCCTAGCGCGCCTAGCTTTTCGGCCATTTCAGCAGGACCATTATTTACTGGGCTCAGAACCAAGCCGCGATAGGAACGTAGCTCGTCCTCACCAACGAGATTCCATGAATCGTGCCCCATCTGATGATATGCAGCCATTTCATTCCACCGAAAGTGAGTGAATAAAGTCCTTGGGATATCGGTATCGTTGTACTGGCCAGGGGGCCATCGCTTTTATCAGCGATCCGAATCCAGCCGCTGCTAGCTTTTCACAAGACTCCGGCGGCACCGCCTGTCGCTTTGCGACTCGCGAGATTGCAAGTGGCACGTCACCTTCCGGCGTAAACGGGTGATACCCGATGGCACACTCGGCGAGCACGACCGCAAGGCCGAACTGATCTGTTCGCCAGTCGATGAGCACCATTTCATTCAAGAGTTGCTCCGCTGATGCATAAAGTGGTGTTCCCGGACCCTGTGGTAAGAACTCTTGTGTGAGCGTAGGTGCATCGAGCATTCGCACAATGCCGAAATCCGTCAATACGGCCTCGTCTGCCGAGCGAAAGAGGACATTGGCGGGTTTGATGTCTCGGTGTACAAGATTCCGCTCGCGTAAGTGGTCGAGCGCATCGGCAAGTGACAATCCGATTCGTCGTACAAGCGCGTGATCAACCTGTCCCGCCGCGACTCGTGAAGATAGCGTGCCACCTGACAGGTACTCTTCAATTGACACCCAAAACTCGTTGCCGCCCAGTGAGAGTGGAACCGACTCGTGTAGAACTGCAACGGATGGATGCTTGCATCCTGCAAGCGCTGTCGCTTCTCTTTCGAAGCGAGGTTTTAGCGACGGAGTAATAGGCGCAATCTTAAGAGCGAAACGTGCGCCATCTTGCTCGATAAGGTAAGCGCGCTTGTGCGCGCCAACACCGAGGTCCGCAATCAGCGAACAGCTACGCTGCTTGCAAACGAATGCGGCGACGTCCGCCAAGTCCATTTGTATTGGCATCGAGCATCCCATCGAACGTTGTATGCGCGCGATTTGTCAGCCATGCCATTAGCGGTTCCTTCGCTCGGGCCTCGATAAGCACGGAAATGTTTCGCGTGCTGCACGCACATAGTCCGATGCCGTAGCGCGCAAAAGTTTCGCTGTACGCTTCTGCGCGTACTGCGACAGGTTCAGGTAGAACGACGTACGCGCGGACGGCAAACGTCGTATTCTTGTACGCCTGATGGCATCCGCGTCGCCAATCCGATAGCTTGGCTTCGAACGCAATTAATTCGTTGCAAGGAGTTCGTGCGAGGACGTCGGTAATGCCTGTCCGGTAATCCCATTCCGTGACAGTCTGCAATCGTCCCCAAGGCGTCGTGCGGCGACCCACTATGCCAAGGAGGGTTTCGACGAGTTGCGCCTCGCTGTCGAAGGCGGCGCCATTCTGTTTTTTAGCAGATACGGGCATTGACGATGCAGTCCCGCTTGCAGCGAGAGCCGCGGGGCGCACTATAGCGCGTTCGGCGACAATTCTCATAGCTCAGGCTGTCCCGTTGGCGATCCGACTCTCACAGTACTGGCGGCTGTCTTTGAACGTTACCGATGACTGGGCACCTATGCACGCCGAAGTCGGTGGCCATGGCTCGCGGATCAAATTCAAGCGGCGCCGCAATCTGACTAAGCATGCCTGCGATTCGACCCTGCGTAGAATTGCGAAAACCTGTGCCACGGAACCGCCAACGTCTGCTCATCGCTAGAAAGCGCTCAGTCGAAAATGACGCAACGCTCTCGTTCCCCAATCCGGATAGCAGACATTCAAGAACACAAGCAGGAGTGTTGGTGTAGCCCAGCACACTAGAATCATCTTTCATGTCTGTCGCAAATCGTGCGCTTGTGTTCTATCGAAAGCACAATACTGACGGACAACTTTGACTCCTGGATCGGATCTACAACGCATGTCCGAGATTTATTGTGATGAAGCTGGCAATTCCGGGGAGAATCTTCTCGATCCAAGACAGCCCGCGTTCGTTCTGGCTTCGACCGATTTGGGCTATTCCGAAGCCAAGGATCTCTTGGGGAAAGTTCGTTCGCGACAAGGCGGAGAGCCTAAGTTCAAGACACTGAAGAGGACGCCCGACGGCGTACGCAGACTTTCGGAGCTGTTCACGGATCCGCGTCTGAACAGCGATCGAGTTGCGATAAGCGTCTTTCACAAGCGATTCATGATTGTCACAAAGATGGTCGATCTTATCGCTGAAACCGTAATCCACAACATCGGAGAGGACCTCTATAGGCGCGGCGCCAACATCGCGATGTCGAACATGCTGTACCTTTGCATGCCACCATTTTGCGGTGCGCACATCACGGATCGTTTTCTGCGATCGTTTGTGGAGCTGATTCGCCACCGTTCCGGCAAGCACGTCGGCGAGTTCTACGCGGCGGGGCAAGCAATGCTTGCAGCGTCAAAGAATGAGGACTTCAAGCGGGACCTCTTTCCATTTACGGAACCGCGACTATTCTCTCAGTGGTTCGAAGGTATAGGGCCGCATGCCCTCGATCCGGCAATCCCCGCCCTTTTTCAACACATCGCGACATGGGGGCTGCGCAAACCGGATCGTTTTCGCGTTATTCATGACCGATCAAAGCCAGTTCTTGCGTCCCAACAGCAATTCGAAGACATGATGGCATTGGGCGATGAACCCTCTGCGCTTGTCGGCTACGACCGGCGCAAGTTTAGGTTCCCGCTCCAAGCGATATCGCTCGAACAAGGCGACTCGCTTGATCATCCTCAGCTTCAGATCGCGGATATCTGCGCTGGCGGCATTGCGCACTTTCTCAAATGCCGCGATGCGGGCGTGTTCGATAACCTAGCCGCAGTGGTCCACAAGCAATGCGTGGGGTGGGTCATCGACGCGGTGATGCCGACCACGGACATCTCGCCCGAAGAACTCGGTACCGACTCCGAAGGCGGAATCAATCCCGTTGACCCTGTGGTTGATCAGCTCAGACGCAGAAAATCTCCAAAGGATCCCGACCGGTAGTTTCCATTGCCGATCTGCTTTTTTCTCATTTTGAGTCGACCTAAAACGGCACCAATCAAACCTTGAGGATCGAGTCTGGCCCCGAGCGGAACTCAATAGGCTGTCAGGTCAGCGGGGCTGGAGGCTACTTCCGTACGGATTCCGTATTTCCGTACCACTGTCAGGCTAAGTGCTTGATTATATGGCGCTCCCAGAGGGATTCGAACCCTCGTACCAGCCTTGAGAGGGACGCTACTGGGGTCCTAGAAGGCTCCAGAAAATCCCTCGAGTCTGCTGGAATGGCTAGATTTCAAGCCTTTCTCGTCCTATGCTGTTTCACAGCGTCCTAGGGCTGTCTGATTCCCACTAGATTCCCACAACCGGTCAGCGACGCTCTGGAGGCAGGCATGGCACGTATACGTCGCAGTGGCGATCTCGGCTCCAGAGACGCCAGAGAAGGCTTGCGGGGCCGCCGCGAGCCCTATTTCATGGTGATCGAGCGCGGCTTGTCATTGGGTTACCGAAAGACCGCAGAGGGCGGCTCTTGGTTAGTTCGCCGGTATGAGCCAGCCCTACGGCGGCATAGCGAAGCCCGCCTGGGGACCGCAGACGACAGCCGCGACGCGGATGGGCACGAAGTCCTCAGCTTTGCCCAGGCGCAACGCAAGGCACTGGTAGAGGCGCAGCTGCAAGCCGAGCGGGCGGGTGGCAAGCACTACACCGTGGCGGAGGCCGCTGCCGAATATCTCGACTATTTGAGCGCCCACGGCAAGAGCGCAGGCGACGCCGCGATCAAGATCAAGGCGTATGTTCTGCCTCAGCTGGGAAATCGCCGCGTGGCCGACCTGAAGCCCTCTGACCTGGACGCCTGGCTCAACTGGGCAATGAAACGGCCCTTCTCACGCAAGGCGAGGAAGGCTGACGCAGGACACCGCCGCAAGGCTTCCAAGGCCACCAAAGACGCCCGCAAGGTGGATGCATCAGAATCCAAGCGCCGTCGCAAGGTCACGGTAAACCGGGTCATTACGACCCTTAAAGCCTGCCTCAACTACGCCCATAGCCGGCATCGCGTCGCCCGCAAGGATGCTTGGGCGCAACTCAAGAAGTTCCGCGCCGTCGATGCCGCCCGCCTGCGTTGGCTGTCGCTTGACGAATCGCGCCGGCTGCTGAATGCCTGCCCGCCTGATCTCCGCACACTGGTACAGGCCGGCTTGTTGACCGGCTGCCGTGAAGGCGAGCTGTTGGCAGTGAGGGCCCGGGATTTTGATGCCGTTGCCAATGCGCTCCTGATTCCCGACAGCAAGAGCGGAAGGCCGCGCCGAGTACCGCTAACCGCCGAAGGCTCGGCATTGTTCGAATCACTCGCAGCTGGCAGACAACCGGATGCGGAGCTGCTGACACGAAAGGACGGCACGCCCTGGCATCGGGTGGCTGTGATTCGCGCAATGCAGGAAGCGAGCGCCGCAGCGAAGATCGACCCGCCCGCAACGTTCTACACGCTCCGACACACCTACGCTTCGCACTTGGTGCAGGCAGGGACGCCATTGCTTTACGTGGCGTCTGCCCTTGGCCATTGCGATGCCCGCATGGTCGAGCGCCACTACGGACATTTCGCGCCCTCGCAGGTCGCGGAGACGATTCGCGCCAACCTGCCGAACTTCGGCATCACATCGGCTCGCAAGATCCAGCGCATCGGAATTGCGCGTCAAGCAAGGCCCACCAGTCGAACGCGGCGGGCAGGCTAGGCCTAAGAAACAGACACTCGCTCAACGGAGGCGATCATGGCGAAACGCAAAGACAGTCAAGCGGGTTCATATCGCAAGCGCCGCAAAGTGGCGGATGGTGCGATGACGAGTCTGATTCAAGAGGGCTTGCATCGGGCCTGGGATGCTTCGTTCATGAAGTCGGCGGAAACATTGCCGCACAGCACGGCGACTGCGTTTGATCGTCGCTTCTGGCTCGCGGTAGAGCAATTGGCTAGCACCTACTTGGCACGCTCTCGCACGGCGCGAGAGATGGGGGTCCGCGGCTAGTTGCCTTAAACGCCGCGCCTAGGCCGACGGGCCGAAAGCCGGGAAACCCTTGCCCGGTTGGCGCGGCGATCATTGAGGGATGCGCCAATGGGAGGCGCTTGTGGCAGCGATCAACTTTCGAGCGAGACGATTCTCGCCTAGTCCACGCAACTACGTAGCCTTACTCGCAAACTTCCAGTCGGTAGGTAATGGAAAGGCTCCACAATCCGCCGAACGTGCCTACACATGGCTCCAACAACAGCCGAGCTACAAGCGTGCTGTTGAACGATTTCGGCGCAAAGCGAGGACTTCTCGAACAAGCTCAGAACTCCCTCCCACATTTGATGACAATGGTGAGCGCCGACTTCTCCTGCATGTTGCATGGTTACTGGTTGAAAACCACTTCGATATAGATTCGCGCATGCCGCCCAAGATGGATGCAACAACGGCATTGCGCCGCGCAGGTGTAATGCGCAGGCTAGTAAAGCTGCAAGCGGATTTTGCTGCTGGCGTAAGACTTACTGACTCCGCGGCCCAGGCGTCGCTTGAGAACGGCGTAAGAGACTTGCTACTGGAGCTAACCCGCGCTCGCCACCGTTACTCTGGCGCTCGCGTACAAGGCAAAGATGCGCTTCTGAGGTTTGCAGGCGAGATGCACGATGAGTTTGCTTGGTGCGGCCCTGAATTTCTCGCCGACATCGCCAGTTTGATTGGCGTACATCACGATCGGCGCACTTTCGCCCGAATATCAAAGGCGAAGCGCAAACCGTGGAGCTATCTGAAGCCATAGCTTCCACAAGCTATGACAGAAATTGACGAGAAAGCCTGCCAAATTCAGTCGCTGGACCTGACATCTCTTAGTGGTACAAGCATCGCATGAGCACCATTTGTGGTGCAGGAGGCGATGTGATGAATGACTTAGGCGGTGTTGCCAGGTTGCCGGAAGTCGAGCGCATTAGCGGATTGAGCAGGAGCAGCATTTACCGGCTTGAGCAAGTGAATATGTTTCCACCGCGACTCAAGCTTGGGCCGCGAGCCGTTGGCTGGTCCCGCGAAAGCGTCCACGCATGGTGCGAGTCGCGGCGTCAGGTGAGATCTGAGCACGCGGCGTGAACTGGCAAAGCGCCGCGCCCTCGTGTGACTACGAGGGTGAGCGGCAAGTCATCGGGAACGCCCAAAGCATAGCACCACGAGTCTTGCGTGGAGACCGCTGCCAATGCGGTGCCTGCGGCTTCTACTTCAACTCCACGAAAGCCTTTGACCGCCATCGCCGTGGAACGCCCGGTAAAGACCGCCGCTGCCGGACGGTCGAAGAGATGACCAAGGCGGGCATGGCTCAGAACGCCAAGGGTTTCTGGGTAACTGCCCTGGGTGGCCCGCTTCACATCCGGGGAAATTCTAGGAACGGCGATCGCCCTGCGGACAAGCAAAACACGGCCTTCGGTTCCGCGCCGCCCACAGAATCGAAATCACAAGCGGATGCGTATGCGTCGCCGTGATCGCGCCAAGGGACGGCGAGGTGGGGAAGGCGAACGCCACGCCCAGATTCCCGTTGAGGTACTTGAATCAGAGGCAGTCCGCACCTTGCCTCATGCCGCGTTAAGGGTGCTGGTCATTCTTGCTAGTCAGTACTGGGGCGGGAACAACGGCACGATGGCGCTGACAAGTCTGTACGCCCAACGCTTCGGGCTAAATAGCCGCGACACCATTTACCGCTCGCTATGCGAGCTCAAGCAACGCGGGCTGATTCTGCAGACACGCCAAGGTTGGAAGTCCAAGCGGCACTTTGCGCTGTATGCTCTAAACTGGAAACAAATAAACAATCGAGACGGCCAGCCGCTCAACGTGGCGGAGCCGTGCGACCGTTCGAAGTGGCGAGAGTGGAAAGTCAACACTTCAGGCCGCAGCTAGACTCGCAACAGAAAAAATCTGCCGTCCGACCATCGGACACCATCATTCCCGCTAGTCGGACAAGATGGCACCTGATCATGTCCGATGGTGTCAACAAGATGGGCTGAATCATATCCGACTATCGGGAATACTCTTAGAATCTTGGGCGGGACACCGCCGGTTGTGCGTAGTGAGAGGCTGAGGCTGGCCGAAGCAGTCCGGGCGGGCTGTTAAGAACAGCGCAAAACAATGACAGCTAGCGACAGTCCACAAGCTGCTCCGCGCGCTGTAGGGGCGACCAAAGGAGTCGTCAATTGAAATCCCAGTTCCCGTTAAACAAACGCGTAAAAACGCAGAGCCGCACGGCGGAACAGTGGCGGGCCTATCACCTCGAGTATTACCGCACACACGCGGAGCGGAGACGCCAGCAGAAGAAGGCCTCTCACCAACGCATGAAGCTTGTACGGGCCTACGCACGCTATGGCGGCTTGGTTCCCGACCGCGTTATTCGCCTGCTATTTTTGAGAGACAGTCAGTCCAAACGCAACTAAGAAAATCATGCACTTGGCATTGAATATAATTGGTTCTTGATTGCCTTGTAGCGGTCAAGGATTTCTTGGACAGTGGGTTGATGGTCACTCGGTTCATCAGGCCGCAAGTGTCTCGCCGGTTTCGTAGAACGCCCGGCGGTGCTTCGGCGGGCGACCTGAAGCCGTGCCGCTCGATCAGCCACTCGCGGTTGTAAAGCTCCGCCCAGGCGTGAAGCGGGTCGTCAGATGCCTCTCCACACCTACTGCTGCAACATGACGCCCGAATGACTTAATTCTGTTACGCGTACAAAACCGAGTGCAGTTGGCGGAACCCCCTCAAGCACATTGTCAACGCTGGTCCACTTTCCACCTCTGAGCGAAGTGCTAAAGGAAAATTCTTTCGACTTGGCCTGACCGAGCAGCGGTACGCCATTCTTATCGACCGACCCCCATTCGATCTTACCTTTAAGTCCTCTGATGGATGAGGACAATGGGTTACCAAATGTCAGTCGCACTTTCGAGCCATTCGCATAAGACCTGACGTCGGTTATCGGCGAACTGCGGGCGCTGCTGGTCGCGGACTTCGATGCACGCTCCGGCTACCTGCTGATTGCAGAGAGCAAAAGCGGGAAGCCGCGGCGAATTCCGCTAACGGATGAAGGGCGGGCAGCCCTGGAGGCCATGACCGCAGGGCGGGAACCAAGCGAATTGCTGCTGACTCGTCCTGACGGGCAGCCCTGGGGACAGCAAGATCAAAAGCGGCCAATGATCGAGGTCTGCGTGGCGGCACGGATCAGGCCGCCGATTGGGTTCCATGCACTCCGGCACACCTATGCGAGCCTGCTGGTCCAGCATGGCACGCCACTGGCGATTGTCGCTGCGGCGCTTGGACACTCGGACACGCGGATGGTCGATCGGCACTACGCGCACTTGGCACCTTCGCACGTCGCGGAAGCCATCAGGGCAAATCTGCCGACCATTGGCGCGCAAGTCGAATCGAAAGTGCGAAGGCTACGGAGATGATTTTACGCAACGTAAATGAGCGCGTTGCGGTCGCGTGCAACTTTGAGATTACAGGCGGTCCAGCGACATACACGTCGCTCGATCAGGCGGGTCCAAAAATTCGGGTCACCTTTATCTCTGAGATCAAAAAGTCGATGCCATTCGAATCGGTGACCACAGCGAAATGCGGACCAATCGTCGCGATTTCATAGTCGTTACTGGACGGAGCAATTTCCTCAAGATCAGAGATGAGCCTTTGCCTTATTTTTTCGATTGCTTTGGCCTGCTTCTCGAACTCCTGCGTTCCCGGAAGGAAATCCGGCTCATACTTTGCCGTAAAAGTGACCCAGATCCGAACACCAGTAGGAGCCGTGCTCAGTTCGCGAAGTGTCTCCAAGTTCGCAATTGAATCAGGCCTTACGTTTCCATCGACGTCTTTGAGTACGATCAATGGACCACCCGACTGAGCTGAGGCAACTAGTACGATGACAGCAAACACCGTGGCACTCCCCGTTGATCTCAGCATACTTTTAAAAGTCATTGGGTTTGCCTCGCTGTCCATAAGAGTGGTTGTTAATCGTTTACGGACATCCATTGGGCGAACAAGACTGGCCGGGAATTGACATCATGCACCAGTCGCTATTGCCGGCCGGCGTAATGGTGCGAATGCGAATCTGCAATGTTTTGTATAGTGCCGGGGTCACTGGCACGCACTGGGTCTGTCCAGTTCCGTTAGTCATGTCCCCCCAAGTCGTGGCATCTGAATATTTCTTATCGACGTCAAAATTCGTCACTGGTCCCGAGCCTATCCACGACCACGTGGGCAGTCGTTCCCACTTGCCAGCAACGCAGCACATGTACTCAGGAAAGGTGTTGCAAAGTGGCTCCGCATTATTTGTCTGCTGAGAGTATGGCCCGCTAATTCGCTCCCACTGTATTGACGCAATGTTAGAAATCTTGAGGAACAATGCGCATAAATTGTTGGTAAAGCAGAACTCCACTTTTCGTCCTACCTGAAATTGATTTGTGTAGCCGCTGTTCTGGATTGCGATCGTGTCTGTTTCATCCCCCGCATAGGGCGCATTTACTGCTAGCCCAGCCAATACAACCCCCGCAACCAGAAAGGCAATTGACCCGGACAGAATTCTACGAATTGTTTTCATGTAGCCGCCTTTCCCAGTGTCGACATCAGGAATCATGGCCCGCTACGCCAATTGGCGACGAGATTGTGCTCCCGTCGATTCGAGTGATCAATTTCATTTTTTCGTATTGCAACGTGGCGATGGCGGCCTCCACCGTATTGCAATAGCCGCTTGGTCCGGCCCAGAATGCCTGTCATGCAGTTTCAAAAGCGCGTTCTGCTTGGGTTACTGGCCATTGCCGCGGTTGGCGCAGGCATCCTTTTTCTGATGAGGGCCGAACTTTTTCTTAAGTCACAGACTTCCGCTCCGAAGCCGACTGATCAGGTTGCGGGAATGGATTTAGGCCCAGTTCCAGAAATCCAATCGAGTCCCAATGTGACCGCAGAATCGCCGGGGAGCGCCCCGATGTCGGCGGCACCGCGGACACCCAGTAGCCGCAAGTCTGCAGTGAATCCTTTGGGAATTTACCTACAGAACATTGAGCTCGCCAAGGCTGGAAATTCTCGGAGCCAGTATCGCGTCGCTCAAGCACTCCAAACTTGTAGAATGACGCCAAAGTCTGAGGAGCGGCTAGCTGAGTCCATTCGCTCTAGCCAATTTACCGAGGATCAGGTTAAGGAAATTCAGCGCCGGTACACGATGTGCAAAGGATTCGGGTCATTGGCGCCAGACATTGACGCCGAGATCACCAAATGGCTGCACTTGGCTGCGGAAGGAGGAGAGCCACTTGCGAAAAGCTATGACGCGCTATTGAGCTATCCGAACTTCGATGCTGATGAGCTAAAGACGCTCGTTCGCGAAGCGCTTCGAACCGGCGAGCCCGAAGCGTATTCTCATGCCGCGATGTATTACGCGAACGTAACTCCGAATGATAATGCGGAACTGTACGAGGCGTGGTTGCTTATAAACTGTGAGTCGAAATCTGATTGCGATATGGGACGAGAGCGAAATCGCGTCAAACAACAGTACAAACTCCATGAAAGGCTTCAGATAGCGTCTTTCGAATCGGAACTTCGTGGAAAGCTCAACGCGAAGCAGTGGGATCAGCTTGGCTTCTGATTGATGAGTGCTCGAATCATCCGAACGTTAATTCGCAAGCGTTTTCTGCCGTCGCTGAATTAGACCGAACCACGGCCATTTGCGGAACCCTGGCGTATCCATTCGCGAGCAGCGGCATTTCTTGGCAGTTTGCGTGTTAATCGGTCGGGGCGAATCGCCGGTGTAGCGATCCGACTGCTTCCGGAAGCGTCTCAATTAACTGACCCGAAAACTCCGCCAGTGGAGCAGCGACTTCGGGCCTCACGCCGACTTCATCGTATGAAATCAACGGGTGTCAATTGAAGCACCGTCAAGTAACCGAGGTCAAACTTAACGATTGAATACCCATCGGATCCTGGAGTGAGATACGCAACCTGCTCATAGTCTCTTAGAAACTTTTCCGCATCAAAGTCCTGCCGTAGCGAATCTTGGGCAGACTTCAAGGCTGCGATTTCATCTTCTGACGCCTTCTGGCGTTTTTCGAGATCGGCTAACTGGCCCACAAGTTTGTCATTCTGTTGGCAACCCAAAAGGACGAGAAGAGTTCCAACGAGGACGGAACTGCAGAAACGCTTCATTTGATTGACCCCCCCAATCACCGCGTGTCGAGCCTTTCGCCCCGAAGCCTAGCTTCACGTCGGCATCATAGATCAAGCGTACTCCTGCGCCATTTCAGCCCGCATAGCACTCAGCGGCATTGCGTGCCCTTGAGTGGCCTCGGGCGCAGTCACAGAAGCCCCAGCGCGGGGTTGGGACGTCAGTTCTTCGGCAATCGACCGCCGCTCTCGAGACACTCCTGCAGTGTGCGAAACGGCGTGAAGTACTTTGTCTGCGCGTAGTACTGCGATGACGGATCATGGCAGATACCTGATTTGCTCTTCTTCACGATCCCTTCATCAGCTTCCTTGGCAAGCGATCGGTGGCAGTGATACTCGCCGGTCTTTTTGTTGGTATGACACCCCTGAGCATTCAGGCCTCCAGAATGGGCGGATGCCATGCCTGCTGCGAGCAGCAATGACAGCGCCAATGTTGTCCTAAGCACGATGCTTGCTCCCAACGCTCTCTAAGTCGCGGTACTTCTGCACGCCGTTCTCGTCCACTATTGCGGTCGAGGCGAGGAGGAAGAAAAGGAGTAATCGCTTCACGGACTGACTCACTGGTCGCGCGTGCCGCATTCAGAGTTCCTCCTTGCACAACGCCTTCAGTAGGTTCGGAGATATAGATGACTCGATATTCCTGTTGGCGCTGAGGTAACCAAGAATCCTGCCATTCTTGATAATCATGGGCGGAGTGGACGTATAGGAATTGTGCGGTGAGTAGCTGCTGTACTCGCTTCCAAACGTAGCGTATTGATTCCAAATAGAGGCTGAGTTGTATTCGCTTCCGTATTTGCCGTATTCGTTGAATATGGATTCGGAGTCATACGCGTTGGTGATCTTGCCCAAATACGTGTTCTCGTCATCTTGCGCGATCAAAACCGCGCCGCTCACGAGGTCGCAGACTTCTTCAGCGTATGCACACGGAGGCAGCAGTATGAGGATTAAAGCAAGGGAGATGACGAGACTCTCACGAAACATAGACTCCGCCTCCCGTCAATCGATTCCTCGGGCCTTTAGCATCGGCGGGGACTTCGCAGGAACTCTACACCGAAGCTGGACAGCTGCAAGTCAAGGCCGAATACGCCGCGCTATTGACCGATCTGCCACCCGGACAAAGCAGGACGACGAATCGGGCTGACGCGATTCAGTGGGTAAGGGATGCAATTTGCCACATTGAGGTGACGCGTTAGTACGCTGGCCACACTGCGAATGAACTGGCCGGTAGTAACGGCTGTACCTGCTGGTGGTACAGTGTCATTTCTCAGATTGTTAGCTTTAATCACAGCACGCTTCTCCGCCCCGTCAACGCGCTTGCCGCAAGATTGCGAAGTGATCCTTTATCAGTAGTGTCCGGTTAAGAATCGAACAAAGTCAGTTGGTTAGATGAGATGAGGCTTATTGCATTGGTCTCGAGTTCTGCAAGCGCTTGTTGCAGAGGGATTTTTTCGAACAACGTCACGGAGAGGATCTGTAGCAACGTATGCAGCGATGCCTTCAAGTGGAGTTCCTTCTTGATGATCGCAACCAGCACGTAGACGGTGACGGCAATCCAGATTTGCGTTTTGACGGCGTTCTCGGAAGTGCCGTAGAAGCGTTTGATGCGCAGATGGTGAGCGGTGGTAGCAAGCCGTGATTGGTCAGGAACACCAAATTCTTGTCGGTCGTGGGATCGCGGTAGCGGATGCGACGCAAATGGTCGGGGTAATCTTGAGCAGCATAGAATCCATTGAGGGCGATGCGCTGATCGCAGATCAATCCCGTGCTGCGATCGATGGGCGCCGAGTACACGCGCCGCGCGTCCATGTTGCGCTTGGCACGGGTGACAAAGAAGCTGCCCGCCTGATCGAGCGCGTAGAGACGCGCGAAGTCCAGATACCCGCGGTCCATGACGTAGAAAGCACCGGCCTCGGGGATCAGCATATCGAGAACATTCACATCGTGCAGTTTGCCGTCGGAGATGTGGATAAAGCTGGGAATCGAGCCGCGCAGATCGAGCAGCGTGTGCAACTTGACCGCAGCCTTGGTCGAGCGAAACGGCGCCCACGGGAACACCGACAGGCACAGATCGATCGTTGTGGCATCGAGCGCATAAACCGTGTGATCGAGTTCCACGCCGAAGCTGTCGGTGGCGTACAGCGTGCGCGCTCGCGCAATGAGTCGCTGGGCGAACTCGGCGTAGATGCGCCAGTCGCGTCGTTCGTTCGCATCGGCCAGCGTCGAGCGCGCCACCGCCTGGCTGATGCCCATGTGGTAGAGCTTGCTCGCCTGCGCCGACAAACACACTTCGATGTCGCGCAGACTTTCTCGATAGCACAGTTGCGCAAAGGCCATGACGCGAAACTGCTCGACACAGGACAGCGTGCGCATCCGGTGATCGGCGTCGTAACGGTCGGCGATGCGCTGGAAGGTTTTCCACGGCAGAAAGTCCATGACCTGGGCAAACAGCGTCTTTCCAGTATTCATCGGGGCCTGTCAGCGCTAAAGGCTGGCACGCTACCGAATCAGGCTGTTCGACGTTCAAATCGTGGACACTTCCGACCACGCGCAACTTATTGCCGTGACATTGGTTTTTCGCAATCCCGTTCAAGTTAACCGGACACTACTGATCCTTTATAAGTATTGTCATCCGAAAGCCATCAGGCATTTCCGAGAAGGTCGGGTCTTACTTACGCGCCCGGAAGCTTTCAATGATCCGTTCGACATATGCCCATCCTTTGAAAGTCTGATGCAAGCCCACGAGATACCACTGCCTGAAAGCCCTACGGAGGCACAAAGGAGCTGGAGAGGCGAGGAACTGCGACGACTCCGCGAGCGTGAGAAGCAATGCTGTTTGTGGGCGTGGCGGCTATCGCCAGCGACGAAGCAAATTACCATGTTGCGGTATTGCTGAGCGCAGATGACACCATTGAAAATGTGCTGCGGAGTTGTATTAATCGGGAAATCAGAAATCTTGGAGATGTCAGTATTGTTGAGAATGACGCCCAATTTTCGCTACGTGTAGTTGCTATGCGAAATACGGTCGGTGGACAGACCGTCGGTTACATCGCATCGATGGCGATCTTAGATCACTTTGAAGCGCGCATTCTCGCGTTCGAGAAAGAGCAGGAACTAGGCCGCGTTTCGGCGGAGGATAGGAATCGGAAAGACGATTGGCCTTCGCCAGACACCATCCGCAGGCTTGGGCATGTTTCGTCACACATCGTTCATTCGTCCCCCGACCTGACAGGTCTCTGCCAAAGTGTCGTGGCGAATCTTGATGTTGAGGCCATTGAAAACCTACGCCGTGATACAGCGATGTGGGTAGATGCAGCTGATAAGGTGTTGAAGAAGAAATCCAACTAGGGTCTCGAGCGATCTTGCTAACAGGTGTGGGACGAAGCCTCGGATATCCAGTACGTTTCGACAAGAATGGCCAGGCACCTATACGCATTGGCCTCGTCGCAAATGCGGTCGATCAGTCCTGTTTGGCAGTAAGCGCGAACCAGCCAGCGTAGCTAGAACCTATCTCAAAACTGCTTGAGCAGCATTGCGATGCAAGCCAGCTGGACGAAACCGAGGAAATTGGCGGGGTAGTATTCCCAGCGCACCAAGAGCCGTCGTTGCCACTGCAGCCAGGCGAAGAAGCGTTCCACGATCCAGCGGCGCTGGTAGCGGCGCAGCCGGCGGCCATCCTGGGTCTTGGCTCGCACGCGGTTGGATTTGTGCGGCGCGATCCGAATGCTCTTGGTTTTCTTGCCGAGATCGAGGGTTTCACCGGCACCGATTCTCTGGTCGGGTACGCCGGCTTTCAGCAGCACACGGAACTTCCAGAGCAGGCGGTTGATTCCCATCTGATTCCCACGTCGCATTTCGGAGTACCGATCAGCATCTAACGTACTGATTTAATTGGCGCTCCCAGAGGGATTCGAACCCTCGTACCAGCCTTGAGAGGGCTGTGTCCTAGGCCTCTAGACGATGGGAGCGAGGCGTCCTAGCGTCCGTCCGGGGCCCCGGACGGGGCTGGTATTATATAGGCCCATCTCCTGAGCTCAAGCAGACCGGACTTTCTTGAATCAATCGAACGACGGGGTTCGCGCCCCGGTAATCGTTGCACGCGCTGATCATCCCATCTCGCGTTCGATGATCTCGAAGAGCGCGCTCAAGGTGCTGTACCAGCTGAAGGACGCCGGGTACCAGGCATTCCTGGTCGGCGGCTGCGTGCGCGACATCGTGATCGGCATGGAACCCAAGGATTTCGACGTCGCGACCAATGCATCGCCCGAGGAAGTCAGGCGCCTGTTCCGAAGCTGCCGGCTGATCGGCCGCCGGTTCCGGCTCGCGCACGTGCGTTTCGGTCATCAGATCGTCGAAGTCGCGACATTTCGCGCGGCCGGGGACCCGATCGAGCCGGATGCGGACGACACCGACGATGAGCCGGCGCCGGAGCCGGCAGGCGACGACCGTGTCCACGACGATGGCGGGCGGCTGCTGCGCGACAATCGCTACGGCACCGTCGACCAGGATGTCTGGCGGCGCGACTTCAGCTGTAACGCGCTCTACTACAACATCGAGGACTTCTCGATCTGGGATTACGTCGGCGGCGTCGCCGACGTCAAGTCTCGAACCCTGAGACTGATCGGGGACCCGGAGGCCCGCTATCGCGAGGACCCGGTGCGGATGCTGAGGGCGGTGCGATTCCAGGCCAAGCTGGGATTCAAGATCCACGAGGGCACGCGCGAGCCGATCAGGCGGCTCGCGCCACTGCTGGAGCAGATTCCCCCGGCGCGCCTGCTGGACGAATTCCAGAAACTCTTCCTTGCGGGATTTGGTCAGCGCGCATTTGAACTGCTGGCTGAACATGGCTTGCTCGGTCAGCTGTTTCCGGCGACCGCAGCCTGGCTTCTGCAGGAACCGGACGGCATGGCGTCGCGGCTGATTCGGGCGGGACTGGCAAACACCGATCGCCGGGTACAGGACGACCGCCCGGTGACGCCGATGTTCCTGTTTGCGGTGCTGCTGTTCGGCCCGATATCGGCCGCAGCACAGAGGCGCTTCGAAGCCGGGTCGCAGGCGGGACAGGCGATCGTCGAAGCGGCGGACGAGATTGTCGCCGGACAGAATCGCCGCATCGGCATTCCGAAACGGTTTTCGATACCGATGCGCGAAATGCTGGCTCTGCAGCCGCGGTTCCACCGCCGCGAGGGCCGCCGCGCGCTCGCATTCGTCAGCCATCCGCGCTTTCGTGCCGCCTACGATTTCCTGGTGCTGCGCGCCGAGGCTGGCGGCGAAGATCCGGCGATCGCAAGCTGGTGGACTGAGTTGCAGGAGCTGCCGCAGGACGAGCAGTTGAAGCGGGTGGGGGCCGACGAAAGCCGACCCGGTCAGGCCCCTGGAGCGGGCCGCCGGCGCCGCCGCCGTGGCGGCCGGCGGCGCGGGGCACCGACGACCAAGAACTGATGCGGCCGCAGCTCTGGCAACCTGCCTATGTAGCCCTCGGCAGCAATCTCGATGATCCACGCCGGCAGGTCGAGACTGCCATTCGCGAACTGGCCGCGCTGGCCGGCACCAAACTGGTGCTGCGCTCACGATTGTGGCGTTCCAGGCCGATGGGGCCGCAGGATCAGCCGGAGTTTGTCAATGCCGTGGCCGGACTCCTGACAGCGAGGGAACCACGCGATCTGCTGCAGGATTTGCGCGTGCTTGAGCAGCGCATGGGCAAGATCGAACCGGCTGTACGCTGGGGACCGCGTCTGATCGACCTCGACCTGCTGATGGTCGGCAGCGCGAGTTGTGAGGCGCCCGGGCTGCAGCTGCCGCACCCGGGCCTGCACCAGCGTAATTTCGTGCTGTATCCTCTGGCTGAAATCGCTCCGACGCTCTGGGTTCCCGGTCATGGTCGCGTGGCCAGACTTCTCGAAGTGGTTCGGAGCGACGGTATCGAACCACTGGTCGCAGGGAATACCGGTGCCTGAAATAACAGAACAAGACTGGCCGCACCGACTGGTCGTCGTGGAAGGGCTGATCGGGGTTGGCAAGACCAGCCTTGCACGCAGGCTCGCGGCCGCAGTAGGGGCGGAGACGGTGTTCGAGCAGCCGATGGAGAACCCGTTTCTCGAGCGCTTTTACAAGAGCCCGAAAGCCGCGGCGTTCCCGGCCCAGCTCTTTTTCCTGTTTCAGCGCGCCCGTCAGCTTGCTTCGCTGCGCCAGCACGACATGTTTGCACCGGTGCGCATTGCCGATTACATGCTGGCCAAGGACCGGTTGTTCGCGCGCGTGGTGCTGGATGACGAGGAGTACAAGTTGTACGAGCAGGTCTATGACCGCCTGGCATTGGATGCGCCGATACCGGACCTGGTCGTGTTCCTGCAGGCTCCGGTGGATGCGCTGCTGCAACGCATCGACAGGCGCGGCATTACCTATGAGAAATACATCGACGCCGCCTATCTCGAGCGGCTAGCCGAGGCATACACGCGGTTCTTCCACCAGTACACGACCTCGCCACTGCTGATCGTCAACACGGCCGAGATCGACCCTGCCAACAATTCCCGCGATTTCGACGATCTGTTCGAGACCATCCGCCAGACCCGCAGCGGGCGGCACTACGTGAATCCGGTCAGGAGTCAGTGACGGGCGGCATGGCGCGCGAGCGCCCATTCAACATGTTCGCGCACCAGCGGGTCCGGGTCGTCGCGCCGCAGCGACAGGGCGGCCACGACTTCGGCCGAGGTAGGTGCATTGCCTAGCGCGACGGCGACATTGCGCAGCCATCTCCGGTAACCGAGCCTGCGCAGGGCACTGCCGGTGCTGCGCTCCAGGTACTCCTGCTCGGTCCACCGGAACAGCCCAATGAGATCCGGCGCATCGAGTCCGTGACGCGTGCGGAAACCGGGTTCCGCCGCCAGGCCTGCGAACTTGTTCCACGGACAGACCAGCTGGCAGTCGTCGCAGCCGAATATCCGGTTGCCAATAGCGGGGCGCAGTTCCACCGGTATTGGGCCGTGATGCTCGATCGTGAGGTACGAGATGCAGCGCCTGGCGTCGAGCTGGTACGGCGCCGTGATCGCGCCGGTCGGGCAGGCCGGGATGCAGGCATTGCAGGTCCCGCAGCGGTCCTTTGCCGGCTGATCCAGCGGTAGCGGCAGATCGGTGAACAGCTCCCCGAGCATGAAAAAAGAGCCGGCCCGCGCATTGATCAGATTGGTGTGCTTGCCGATCCAGCCCAGACCCGCATTGCGCGCCAGCGGCTTCTCCATGACCGGCGCCGAATCAACGAAGGCGCGATAACCGAAGGGGCCGATTTCGGATTCAAGCATCGCCGCCAGTCTGGTCAGACGCTGGCGCAGGATCTTGTGGTAATCGCGTCCCAGTGCGTAACGCGCGATGTACCCGCGTCGCCCGTCAGCGAGAACCGTCGCTGCCGGCGCCGCATCCGGCGCCGTGCCGTTCATGCGTACGCTGATGATGCGCAGGGTTCCCGGCACCAGCTCCGCAGGACGGCTGCGCCTCCGGCCGTGTCTTTCCATGTACTGCATACCGCCGTGACGGCCTTCGCCAATCCAGCGTTCGAGCCGCGCCTCGTCTTCCGGCAATTCGATACCTGCGATGCCGACCTGGTCGAAGCCGAGATCAGCGGCAAGTGCGGTCAGCCGTGATCGCAGCGCAGTCAGCTCGTCGGCGGTGAGATTGCTTGCCATGGCAGGTGGCCTTGCGGGCGCCCAGTATAATCACCCGGATGGAATCGCTGCCCGCCCTGGTCTATGAGGCTGCGCAGGTGCGCGCGATGGACCGCCATGCGATCGAGGTGGCCGGCATTTCGGGTTACACGCTGATGCAGCGCGCCGCGGAGGCCGCGCTTGCGCTGCTCCGGCGGCGGTGGCCGGAAGCGAAACAGATCACGATCCTGTGCGGCTCCGGCAACAATGCCGGTGACGGCTATGCGCTCGCGCTGCTTGCGCGCAGCGCGGGTCTGGCGGTCAGGGCCTGCGCCCTTGTCGAGGCGCGCGCGCTTGCCGGCGACGCGGCGCGCGCGTACTCGGATTTCGCGGCGGCGGGCGGGCGCGAATCCGGATTCTCGGACGCCAGTCTCGCCGCGACCGATGTCGTCGTCGATGCGCTGCTCGGCACGGGCATCGACCGGCCGGTCGATGGCGCCATGCGGCAATGCATCGAGACGGTGAATGCCTCCGGACTGCCGGTGCTTGCGCTGGACCTTCCATCCGGCCTGGACGCCGACAGCGGTCTGATTCACGGGGCGGCGATATCGGCGACCTGCACCATCACATTCGTGGCACTGAAAATGGGCCTGTTTCTGGGGAATGCCTGCGATCGTATCGGTGAACTCGCGTTCGCCGGGCTGGGCGTCACCGAGTCGGCGCGCGCCGCGCACGCGCCCGTCATCAGACGCATGGACCTGCAGCAGCTCGAGGCCGCCCTGCCCCGGCGGCGGCGCTCGGCGCACAAGGGGGACCATGGCCGGCTGCTGATCGTGGGCGGTCTTGCAATGCCGGGCGCCGTGCGTCTCGCGGGGGAAGCGGCGCTCCGCGCTGGCGCCGGGCTCGTGACGGTTGCGACCGACGCATCGAGCATCGCTTCAGTCATCGGGGGGCGGCCGGAACTGATCTGCAGCGCGGTCAAGTCCCCGAGCGAGCTGGAAAGTCTGCTGGATGTCGCTGACGCGGTAGCGATCGGCCCGGGGCTCGGGCAAAGCCGGGGTGCGCGCATGCTCTTCGATTCGGTGACTGCCCGCGAAATCGCGCTGGTGCTCGACGCTGATGCGCTTTCATTCCTGGCCGAGCGGCCGCGGCACCGGGATGACTGGATACTCACGCCGCATCCCGGCGAGGCTGGCCGGCTGCTGGGCGTGGATGCGGCGGGGATCCAGCGCGACCGGCTGGAATCCGCGCGGGCGATTGCCGCGCGCTACGGCGGAGTATGCGTGCTGAAGGGTGCCGGCACGCTGGTTGCAGCCGAAAACATGGTGCCCTGGGTCTGCGATCGCGGGAATCCCGGCATGGCAACAGCCGGGGCCGGCGACGTGCTGACCGGCGTCATCGCGGCTCTGGTCGCCGGCGGCCGCGATCTCGAGCAGGCGGCGGTGGCCGGTGTGCTGCTGCATGCGCGTGCCGGCGACCGCGCCGCGCACGCGGGCGAACGCGGACTCATCGCCTCCGACCTGATCGCGGAGTTGCGGGCAGTCGTGAACCCGCCATGGAACTGAACCTGCCGGACGAGACTGCAACCAGCCGTCTCGGCGCGGCGCTCGCGAACAGCCTGCCCGACCTGCATCGAGAGCAGTTGCTGCTCGCGCTGCAAGGCGAGCTCGGCACCGGCAAGACGACGCTGGCGCGCGGCCTGCTGCGCGCGCTCGGCGTCGTGGGCCCGATCAGGAGCCCGACCTTCACGCTGGTGGAGCCCTACGAAACTGCGACCGGCACGATCCATCACCTCGATCTCTATCGCCTGCGCGGCGCAGCGGAACTCGATGCCCTCGGTTACCGTGACTATCGTGCGCTGCCGGGCCTCGTGATTGTCGAATGGCCGGAGCAGGGCGGAACCGCGCTCGGTCCCGCAGATTTGCGCATCGACATCGAGCATCAGCCCGTCGGGCGCAGTATTCGCATGATGGCGGAGACCAAGGCCGGGCGCGTGTGGTATGACGCATTAAGATACGAGTCTATCTGACTGAAATACTTGAAATAATAATTGTCGGCCGTTAGAGTACCGGGAGATTCGCCTGGCACGAGACGTGATGGGGTCAAAGCGCTGGATCAAGACCTGCTGCGCGCTGCTGGCTGCGCTGCCAATCACGGCGGCCGCGGCGGCGGAACTGCAGGAAGTGCGACTATGGGCGAGCCCGGACTCGACCCGGGTCGTGCTCGATCTTTCGGCACCGGCAGACTACACAGTATTCGCGCTCACCGGCCCGGAGCGCGTCGTCATCGATCTCGAGCAGAGCAGAGCGGATGCAGTGCGCATGCCGTCGCCGCAGGCGGTGGGCGTGGTCAGCGGCGTCAGGATGGCGGCCCGCGAAAACGGCATGCTCCGCGTCGTGCTCGACCTGACGAACCGCGTCGAGTTGAAGAGTTTCCTGACGCCGCCGAACGAAACCTACGGCCACCGGCTGGTCGTCGACCTCGGCCTCGAGCAGGCGCGGCGGCCGGTGAAGGTCGCGACCGAAGGCGACGGCCAGCGCGATGTCGTGGTCGCAATCGATGCCGGTCATGGCGGCGAAGATCCGGGCGCGGTCGGCAAGGGCGGCACGCGCGAGAAGGACGTCGCACTGGCGGTCGCCCGCCAACTCGCCGATCGTATCAATGCGGAACCCGGCATGCGGGCGGTGCTGACGCGCACCGGCGACTACTTCGTGCCATTCCGCGAACGCATCCGGCGCGCGCGCGTGCACCAGGCGGACCTGTTCGTCTCGGTGCACGCCGACGCCTTCGTCAATCGCTCGGTGCGCGGTTCTTCCGTATACGTGCTGTCGACGCGCCGCGCCAGCAGCGAGGCGGCACGCTGGCTTGCCGACCGCGAGAACGCCGCCGACCTGATCGGCGGCGTATCGCTCGACGACAAGGGCGATGTGCTCGCATCGGTGCTGCTCGATCTGTCGCAGAACGCATCGATCAGCGCGAGCCGCCAGGCGGCGACGCACGTGCTCGAGGAGCTGGACCGCGTCGGCCAGCTCAAGAAGAGCGACGTGCAGCATGCCAGCCTGATCGTGCTGACCTCACCCGATGTTCCGTCGATGCTGGTCGAGACCGCATTCATCTCGAATCCCGAGGAAGAGCGGCGGCTGCGTGATCCGAATCACCAGGCCCGGCTGGCTGGAGCGATTCACGCCGGTGTGCGCCGCTTCTTCTACGACAATCCGCCGCCGGGCACGCTGATTGCGACAAATGCCGCGCGCGAGCGCGAGCGCCTTGCAAGCGGAACAATCGCCCAGACGCCGGTTTCCGGCACCTGACACCTCGCTGCTAGACTGGCGTGGCCCGCCGGGCGTGCCATGCCGATCCAGATCCTTGCAGACCAGCTCATCGACCAGATCGCCGCCGGCGAGGTCATCGAGCGTCCGGCTTCGGTGGCGAAGGAACTGATCGAGAATGCGCTCGATGCCGGGGCACGGCATGTCGCGGTGGACGTGGAGCGCGGCGGCATCGTGCTCCTGCGCGTGCGCGACGATGGCATAGGCATGGAGTCGGCGGAGCTTCCGCTTGCGCTCGCGCGCCACGCGACCAGCAAGATCGCATCGCTCGACGATCTCGGGCGCGTGATGACGCTCGGCTTTCGCGGCGAGGCGCTGCCATCGATCGCGTCGGTTTCCCGGTTCCGGATGGCATCACGAACCGCGGCTGCCACGAGCGGCGCCGAGATCGAAGCTGCCGATGGCCGGGTCGGCCGCCCGCGGCCTGTGGCGCATCCGGTGGGCATGACGGTGGAGGTGCGCGAGCTGTTTCACAAGATGCCCGCGCGGCGCAAGTTCCTGCGCACCGAAGCGACCGAGTTCCAGCATGTGCTGCGGACGGTCACGCGCCTCGCGCTGTCGCGCTGCGATGTGGCCTTCACGCTGACGCACAATCGCAGGCAGCAGTTCATGCTGCCGGCGGCGGCGAGCCGGCTGGAGCAGGAGGCACGCATCGCGCGGCTGGTCGGCGCTGATTTCGTCGGCAACTCGCTGCATGTCGGGCATGAATTCCAGGGTCTGCGTCTTGCGGGCTGGATCGGAATGCCATCCCAGGCCCGCGCGCAGGCGGACCGCCAGTACCTGTTCGTCAACGGCCGCATGGTGCGTGACCGGCTGCTGGCAAATGCCGCCCGGCTCGGATACCAGGACGTCATCCATGGCGGCCGCCATGCGGCCTGGCTGCTGTATCTGTCGCTCGATCCCGCGCAGCTCGACGTCAACGCTCATCCGCAGAAGCTGGAGCTCAGATTCCGCGACAGCCGCGGCGTGCACGACTTCGTGTTCCGGACGCTCGAGCGTGCCCTCGCCGCCGCGCGTCCGGCTGCAGCGGGCGCACCGCCAGTGCCGGCGGCAAGACTCGTCGGTTCCGCGGAAGACGCGCCAGCCGCGCTGCGGCTGGGTGAACCGCCACCTGCGGCCTATCGCGTATCGGAACCGGCAGGGGGCGCAGGGCTGCCCCGCGATCAGCCGGCGGGATCAGCGGACGCGGTCCTCGGTTACGCCGCGGCGCAACTGCACGGCGTCTATATCGTGGCGCAGACTGCGGACGGAATTGTGCTCGTTGACATGCATGCGGCGCACGAGCGCATTCTCTACGAGCGCCTGAAGACCGCGCTTGATTCGGGCCATGGCGCGCGCCAGCCGCTGCTGGTGCCGGCGGCGGTCGAGTGCTCGCAGGCGGATGCGGAGCTAGCGATGCAGCACCGCGAAGAACTCGCCGCGGCCGGTTTGGTCGTCGATCGCATCGGGCCTGCAACGCTTGCGATCCGCGAGGTCCCGAATTCGCTCGCCGGTCAGGACATGGCCGCCATATTGCGCGAGGCGCTGGCGGATCTCGGCCTGCATGGCGAGACTCACCGCATTGCCGAGCGCCAGAACGAACTGCTGGCAAATATCGCCTGTCGCAGCGCCGTGCGCGCGCATCGGATGCTCTCGATCGACGAGATGAATTCGCTGCTGCGCGACATGGAGCGCACCGATCGCTCCGGGCAATGCAGCCATGGCCGGCCCACCTGGACGCGCCTGACGCTCGCCGAACTCGACCGGCTGTTCCTGCGCGGGCGCTGATGCGGCGTCAGCGGGCAGTCCTGCTGATGGGTCCGACCGGCGCCGGCAAGACCGAACTCGCCGCGCGGCTGGTCGCTGAATTTCCCCTCGAGATCGTCAGCGTCGACTCGGCAATGGTCTACCGCAGCATGGACATCGGCACCGCAAAGCCCGGACCGGAATTGCTGGCGCGCGCTCCGCATCACCTGATCGACCTGATCGATCCGGCTGAGAGCTACTCCGCCGCGCGCTTCGTCGCCGACGCAGAGTGCGTAATGACCGAGATCCGGTCACGCGGCAGGGTGCCGCTGCTGGTCGGTGGCACGATGCTCTATTTCCGTGCGCTGCAGTCCGGGCTCGCAAAGTTGCCGCCTGCCGATGCCGGGCTGCGCAGGCGGATCGACGAGCGCGCTGCGCGCCTGGGCTGGAGCGCGATGCATGCCGAGCTGCAGCGGCTGGATCCGCGCGCAGCTGAGCGCATCCGGTCCACCGATCGGCAGCGCATCCAGCGCGCGCTGGAAGTGATCGAGCTTACCGGTGGCCCCATTTCCGCGCACCAGCGTGAAGATCTGCGCAGCGCGACCGACGCGACCGACCTCCGCCTGGTGCTGGCGCCGGTGGATCGCAAGGCGCTCGGGGAAAGGCTGGCGTCCCGCTTTCAGGCGATGATGAATATGGGTCTGCTGCAGGAGCTGCGGCGACTGCATGCCCGCGGCGACCTGCATGCGGCGATGCCGGCGCTCCGGCTGATCGGCTACCGGCAATTGTGGGCGCATCTGGAAGGTGCAATTGGCCTCGACGAAGCCGTTGCGCAAGCCATCATCGCGACCCGGCAGCTGGCCCGCCGGCAGCTGAGCTGGTTACGGGCCGAGCCTGGCGCAGAATGGTTCGACACATCCGATCCGGCCTTGCTACCCAGGGTGTCGGCCCGCATCAGTGGCTGGTTGGCAGCTCACTGAGAATCATTCCAGTTCCGGTGCTAGACTCCGAGACTTGCGGGCTACGCAATTTGCGTTTGACATATGCCCGCTGCCAGTATGTTGGAGCCGCCGTAGCCCCGTAGAGCGGCCAGAAGTACGACAAAAAACAAGGAGTTACCATGGCCAGAGGACAGTCACTGCAGGATCCGTTCCTGAATGCGCTGCGCAAGGAGCGGGTACCGGTTTCCATTTATCTGGTCAATGGCATCAAGCTCCAGGGCCAGATCGACTCTTTCGATCAGTTCGTCGTACTACTGAAGAATTCGGTGAGCCAAATGGTCTACAAGCATGCGATCTCGACCGTGGTGCCGGCGCGCAATGTGCGCCTGCCGGCGGTCGAAGGTGCGGAAGAGGAAGTTGCCAGGGAGGCGGAGACCAGTTGATTGGAGGGCCGTTGCGGTTGCCGGTGAAACCAGTTGTTCGAACGGCCTGAGCGGGGCGAACGCGCGATCCTCGTGCGCATCGGCCTGGGCGCGCCGATCGGCGCCGAAGATCTCGCGGAATTCGACGCGCTCGCGCGTTCCGCCGGCGCATTGCCGGTGGAAGCGATATCGGGTTCCCGGCGCGTCCCTGATCCGAGATTCTTCGTCGGCAGCGGCAAGGCAGAAGAAATTCGCGCGCGGGTCGCGGCGACCGACGCCGAACTGGTGCTGGTCGATCATGGCCTGTCGCCGAGCCAGGAACGGAATCTGGAGCAGCTGATCGGTTGCCGCGTGCTCGACCGTACCGGCCTGATTCTCGACATATTCGCGCAAAGGGCGAGCAGCGCCGAGGGACAGCTCGAAGTCGAGCTCGCGCAATTGCGCCACCTGTCGACAAGGCTGATCCGCGGCTGGACCCACCTCGAGCGCCAGAAGGGCGGCATCGGATTGCGCGGACCCGGCGAGACGCAGCTCGAGACGGACCGCCGGCTGATTGGCAGGCGAATCCGCACGCTCAGCGCGAGACTCGAGAAACTTGCGCGCCGCCGCGACACCGGGCGCTCGGTGCGCAAGCGCATACCGGTGCCGGCCATCGCAATCGTCGGCTACACCAATGCCGGCAAGTCCACGCTGTTCCGTTCATTGACCGGCAGCGACGCCTATGTTGCCGACCAGTTGTTTGCGACCCTCGACCCGTCGGTCCGGCGTCTGCGGATGCCGCATACGCCCGATGTGGTGGTCGCGGATACCGTCGGGTTCGTGCGCGACCTGCCACACGAACTGATGGCCGCGTTCCGCTCCACATTGATGGAGGCAAGGGATGCCGACTTGCTGCTGCACGTGGTCGACGCCTCCGATCCCGAACACGACCGTCGCGTCGCGCAGGTTGACCAGGTACTCGCGGGCATCGGCGCCGCTTCGATTCCGCAGCTGCGCATCTACAACAAGATCGATCGGCAGGCCAGGCCGGTTGAACTCAGGCGCGATTCGACCGGCCGCCCGGCCGCGATCTGGCTGTCGGCCGCAAGTGGCGCGGGACTCGAGCTGCTGCGCGGGGGTCTGCAGGAGATCTTTGGCCAGTCGGCGATGCTGCAGCGGCTCGCGCTGCCGCCGGCGCAGGGTCGGCTGCGCGCACGGCTTTTCGATCTGGGGCTCGTGAAAAGCGAGACCGCGGCCGACGACGGCGGCTCCTGCATTGTCGTCGAGGCATCGCATCAGCAGCTCGAGGCGCTATGCCGCGAGGCGGGGGTCGATTTCACAAGTGTAGTTTCACCTTGTCTGCCCGCCGAGGGCTTCGTAGAATTCCCGACTGAGCCCGCCACGTCCGCGGCCTGATCCAGTTCCCGACAGTGAGCGAACGACATGGCCTGGAATGATCCCGGCAAGAATCAGAATCCCTGGCAGCGCCGGCCGGACCAGGGCCCGCCGGACCTGGATGAAGTGGTGCGCCGACTGCAGAAGAAACTCCGTACGCTGTTCGGGGGCGGCATGCGCCCGCCGGGCAACGGTGCGGGCGGCGGCGGCCGGGCATTCGGCATTGGCTACATCTCGGTCGCAGTGCTGATCGTTTGGGCCCTGACCGGTTTCTACCAGAACGACGCGGCCGAGCGCTCGGTGGTCACGCGCTTTGGCAAGTATGCCGGCACCACCACGGCCGGACTCAACTGGCGCCTGCCGTGGCCGATCGACCGGCGCACCGTCGTAAATGTGACTGAATTCAAGAGCTTCACGTCATCGCCGAGAATGCTGACGCGCGACGAAGCGCTGGTGGACATTGCGCTGGCGGTACAGTACCGGCGTGCGGATCCCGTCAAGTTCGCCTTCAATGTCCGCGACCCGGAAGCGACTCTTGGTGAAGTCAGTGAAAGCGCGATCCGCGAAATCATCGGACAAAGCAGGCTCGACTTCGTGCTGGAACTGGGGCGCCAGGAGATCAGCGCGAAGACCAGGGACCTGGTGCAGCGGACGATATCCGCCTACAACACGGGTATCGAGGTCATCAGCGTCAATCTCCAGGACGTCAAGGTGCCCGAGCAGGTGGCGCCTGCGCAGGAGGACGCCATCAAGGCGCGCGAAGACAAGGATCGTTCGACGCTGTCGGCGCAGACCTACGCCAATGACATCGTTCCGAAGGCTCGCGGACTCGCTGTCAGCGTCGTCGAGGGTGCGCTTGCCTACAAGGCACGCGTCGTCGCGGATGCCGAAGGCGAAACCTCGAGATTCGGCGCGCTTGCCGCCGAATACCAGCGTGCGCCGGCGGTCACGCGCGAGCGCCTCTATCTCGAGACGATGGAACAGGTGCTGGGCTCGTCCAGCAAGGTGATCGTCGATACCAAGGGCACCGGCAACATGATTTATCTGCCGCTCGACAAGCTGCTCGAGCAACGCGGCATGCAGCGGCAGCCGGTCGAAACGCCGCCGACGATCCGGCTCGAAGACGGCAGTGCCGTCGAGTCGACGGACCCGCGGGCGCGGAAAGACCGCTGATGGCCGGTCGCATGCTGCCGATCCTGATCGCCGCCCTGGTGGCGATCTGGCTGTTCATGAGCTCCGTATTCCAGGTGCAGGAAACCGAACTTGCGATCAAGTTCCGGTTCGGCGAGATCGTCAAGGACGACTACACGCCGGGCCTGCAATTCATGATTCCGGTGGTCAATACCGTGCGCAAATTCGATCGCCGCGTGCTGACCCGCAATTATCCCTCCGAACAGTTCCTGACCAGCGAAGGGAAGATGCTGAATGTCGACTTCTACGTGAAGTGGCGCATTTCGGACGTGGGCCAATACTACCAGGCGACCGGTGGCGAGGAGGAGACCGGCGCGGCCCGTCTCGCTGAAATCGTCAAGGACGGGCTGAAGGGCGTCATCGCAAAGCGCACGATCCAGCAGGTGGTCGCGGCCGAGCGTTCCGAGTTCATCGGCGACATCCTGGAATTCGCGGGCCAGTCAGTCGTGCAGCTCGGCCTGACGCTCGTGGATGTCAGGGTCAAGCGCATAGACCTGCCCACCAATGTTTCCGAGTCGGTGTTCAATCGCATGCGCCAGGACTTCCTCCGCGTTGCCTCGCAGCTGCGCGCAGAAGGCGATGAGCAGGCGCAGCGGATCCGCGCGGAAGCGGAGCGCGCGCGCACGGAGGCAGTCGCAATCGGCAATCGTGACGCCGAGAAAATCCGTGGTGAAGGCGATGCCGTGGCCGCCGCGACCTACGCGCGCATGTACCAGCGCTATCCGGAGTTCTATTCCTTCCATCGCAGCCTGCAGGCCTATCGCCGCGCGATCGGCCAACCCAATGATGTGCTGGTGATCGCTCCCGATGGCGAGTTCTTCAAGTACATGAAACAGCCGGGCCGCTGATCTACCGATGAGCATCCAGTGGGCGGACCTTGCGGCCGCGCTCGGGCTGCTGCTTGTGATCGAGGGCGTGCTGCCATTCGCGAATCCCGCAGGCTCGAAGCGCGCGCTGGCCGCATTCTCCGCGGCAAGCGATTCGACACTGCGTATCGCCGGCCTCGTGAGCATGGCGCTGGGTGTCGGGCTGCTCTGGCTGGTGCGTTCCTGAGGAATCGATGGGCAAGATCGTCGTCATTGTCGGCGCCCAGTGGGGAGACGAAGGCAAGGGCAAGGTCGTTGACCTGCTGACGGAACGCGTGACCGCGGTCGCCCGCTTTCAGGGCGGTCACAACGCCGGTCATACACTGGTCATCGATGGCCGCAAGACGGTGCTTTCGCTGATCCCGTCGGGAGTCCTGCGGGACCATGTGCGCTGTTTCATCGGCAACGGCGTCGTGCTTTCGCTGGCGGCACTGCTGTCCGAGGCGGACATGCTTGCTGCGCGTGGCTATCCGGTATTCGATCGCCTGCAGATAAGCCCCAACTGCCCGCTGCTGCTGCCGTCGCACGCCGCCCTCGACACGGCAAGTGAACGGGCCAGTGGTGAACGCAAGATCGGCACTACCGGGCGTGGCATCGGGCCGGCGTACGAGGACAAGGTCGCGCGGCGCGCAGTGCGTGCCGGCGACCTGTTCCAGCCGGAACAACTCGCGGCCAAGCTCCGCGAACTCGTCGAGTACCACAACTTCCTGTTGCAGCAGCGCTTCCACGAACCGCAGGCCGACATTCACCAGATCCTGGACGAATGCCTGGCGCAGGCCGAGCGGGTGAAGCCGCTGGTCGGGGATGTCGCGCTCGGCATCAGGCACATTCAACAGGCTGGTGGCAGCATCCTGCTCGAGGGCGCCCAGGGCACACTGCTGGATGTCGATCACGGGACCTATCCATTCGTCACGTCGTCCAACACCGTCGCCGCCAATGCGGCGGTCGGCATCGGGCTCGGGCCACGCGACATCGACTATGTGCTCGGCGTCACCAAGGCGTATGCGACGCGAGTCGGCGGCGGTCCGTTTCCTACGGAGTTATTCGACGAAACCAACCAGCACCTGGCGCGAATCGGCCAGGAGTTCGGCGCGGTCACGGGACGCGCCCGACGCACCGGCTGGTTCGATGCGGTCGCGATGCGCCGCTCGATCCTGAACAACGGCATTTCCGGCCTCTGTGTCACCAAGCTGGATGTGCTCGATGGTCTGGAGCGGGTGAAGATCTGCACGGGTTACCGCCGGAACGGTGAGCTGTCCGATCTGCCACCGTTGCTGGTCGACGACTATGCCGGCTGTGAGCCGGTCTATGAAGAGATGCCCGGCTGGAAGGATTCGACCGTCGGCCGGCGCGCGCTGGCTGATTTGCCGCGCGCGGCTCGTGACTATCTGGCGCGCATCGAGCAGCTCTGCGCGGTGCAGGTCACGATCATATCTACCGGCGCGGACCGCGATCATACGATCATGCTGCGCCACCCGTTTGACTGAGCCGGCGCGGATTCACCCGCGCATGCGCCGCTGTGATGCGCCGAGTCTGGCGAGGCGCAGACCGGTGAGGCATGTTCAGGCTGCTGCCGCGGCCGAACGGCCGAGCAGGGAACCGAATGGCGCGCGCTCGGGCCAGCGCATGCGCGCACGCCGCACGATCATTGTCGTGACCAGCGCGAACTGACCTTCGAGACTCGCGTGGCTGACGCCGTCAGTGAAGACGGTCCACGCGCTGCCCGGCGGGAAACGAATTTCCCGATAGCCGCTCAGATCGCGCTTGAATTCCTCGTCGTCCTTCATGTAGTTGTGCAACCGGCGCATGGCGCGGTCATACGGACTGGAATCGAGCACCGTCGCGAGCGGGTTGAGATATGCGAGCCCCGCGACCAATGCGCTGAATGCACGGTCAGCGCCGCCCTTGGTGATGGAAACGGCGAGGCGCCCCGACTCGTCCAGCAGGCCGGACTTGCGCCCGCAGCGCTCCAGTACTTCGTCGAATGTGCCCTTGGTCGCCCACACACGATCGCGTTCAGCGTTGACATTGACGAAAAATCGCAGGATGCGGTCGCCATTCGTTGCGCCATAGGCGCCCGCGTCGACGTGCACGAGTTCATTGCTGGCGTGCGGCTTCAGGCCGCGGCCCTTTTCCTCGATCGGCCGGAAACTGCAGGTGCCGATGCGCGCGTCATTCGTCAGGTCTCCGGTCACGCGCCTCAGGAACGAACTGACATCGTTCAGATGCGAGCGCAGCAGATCGGTCACGCGCGATGTCGTCGCAGCATCCGCCTCGATGCCGCTGACCTTTCCCGCTTCCGGGTGATAGCTGATATTTTTCAGCTTGAGCCTGGACGGCAATTCGCGACGCAGGAAGTCGAGCGTCGCCTGGTCCGGAAGGGGCAGCGGGCAGACGGGGAAGTGGACGATCCAGTTCGATTCGAGCGCGTCGCGCACCGCTTCGGGGTTCGAACGCCAGCGTGCATCATCGAACGTCATCAACATTCGAAAAATCTACGCCCGGTGCCATACACTGTCAAATCATGGTATTCGCATCCCAGGCGTTTCTCGCCTTTCTCGTTGTCGTGCTGGGCGTCTACTGGTTGCTTGGACGGACCAGGCCATGGGCCGGCAAGGCCTGGCTGATCATCGCTTCGCTTTTCTTCTACGGCTACTGGGCGCCCGCTTACCTGCTGCTGCTGGCCGGCTCGATCATCGCCAATTTCACCATCGTCCGCGGCATGCTCGCGAGCGCGAATGCCCGCTGGCGCTCATTGCTGGTCGCGATCGGCGTCGCGCTCAATATCGGCCTGATCGCCTATTACAAATACTTCGCATTCCTGGTCGAATCGCTGAACTTCGTCGCGGCGACGGATGTGCGCGTTCCGGAGATCGTGCTGCCGATCGGCATTTCGTTTTTCACGTTTCAGCAGATCGGCCTGCTGGTGGACACATGGAAGGGGCGTGTCGCCAGCCTGCGCCTCTGGGATCATGCTTTTTTCATCGCCTTCTTTCCGCAGCTGATCGCCGGCCCAATCGTGTCTCAGCACGAAATGCTGCCGCAACTGGCCGCGATGCGGCGCTGGATGCTCGAACCCGGCAAGGTCGCGGTCGGGGCGGCGCTGTTTTCGATCGGCCTGTTCAAGAAGACAGTACTGATTGATCCGTTCGTACCGCACATCGACGCAATCTATTCCGCGGCGGCACGCGGCGACCCGATCAGCATTCTCGACGGGTGGGCCGCGGGCATCGGTTACGGATTCCAGGTCTATTTCGATTTTTCCGGCTACTCGGACATGGCGATCGGACTCGCTTTCATGTTCGGGCTCAGCCTTCCGCTCAACTTCTTTTCGCCCTATAAGGCGGCCAGCATCCGGATATTCTGGCGCTGCTGGCACGTGACATTGTCGCGCTTCCTGAGAAACCTGCTGTTCGTCCCGATGGGCGGCAGTCGGCATGGACTGGCGCGTACGATCGCGGCATTGCTGGGCACGATGGCAATCGGCGGGCTCTGGCATGGCGCGGGCTGGAACTTCGTCATCTGGGGCCTGCTGCATGGCGCATACCTGTCGGTCAACCACGCGTGGATCGACCTTGCGCTCCCGCGCGCCGGGCCACTGGTCGCGCGGGTGCGAGCTTCACCGGCCCTGCGGCGAATGGCCCATGCCGCCAGCGTGCTGCTGACATTTGGCGCGGTGTCCTTCGCCTGGGTCTACTTCCGGGCGCCGGATCTCGAAACGGCGTCGCGCCTTGCCGGCGCCATGCTCGGCCTGTCGGACCGGGCCGGCGGCCAGCGGCTCGGGGCCGACATGCTGCCGACGCTGCTGCCGTATTTCCTGATTGTCTGGTGCCTGCCGAATCCGATGCAGCTGTTCCGCAGCTCGGGCGCAATCCTGCACGTCGAGAATTACCCAATCAGCCGCGAACCGACGCTGATTGAACGGCGTTTCTCATTTAGCCTGTCGCCAGGCTGGGCGGCCGGGTCTGCATTGGTATTCCTGGTGGCATGGTTCGCCATGTCGAATCTGAGCCCGTTCATTTACTACCAGTTCTGAGCGGAGGGGCATTGAAATCGGGCGACACGATCGGCAATGCGCAGGAACAGCTGGGCTGGCGGTTCCTCCGGCTGTTCGCGCTGGTCGTGATTTCGGTCGCCGCGCTGGTGGCCGTGGTCAACCGCGTAGCCTACCGTCAGATGCTGAAAGCGGACAACCAGACGATCGTCCAGCTGATCGACGGCTGGGCACGCGTTTACAAGCCGATTCTGGTCGACCACTTCGATCCCGAGATCATTGTCTTCGGCGCGTCCTGGGCGCGCGACGCCTTCGACCCCGTGACGGTCAGCGCATTTACCGGGCTGCACTGGTTCAATCACGCAGTCTCGGGTGCAACACCGTATGAAACGCGGCGATTCGTCGAGTCCACACTCGACGACCCCAATCTCACGGCCGTGGTCCTGAATCTGGACACGATCCTGCGTTCGAGCATCGATGTGCAGATGAAATATGGCTTCGACGAGGCGCTGCTCGACAAGGATCCGCAAGGACGCCCGACCCGGTGGCTTAAAGCCCGCCGCGAGTATGCGATCACACTGTCGGGTGCCGCAATCGGCACCAATCTCGAGGTGCTGAAGGCGCTGCATGCGCGCGATGCGGGCGTCGACGTCTCCGAGTATCTCGAGTCCTACGATCGATTAGATTTCAGAGGATACGAGACTGAGTTCAAGCTCATAAGGGACGCGCTGCCGCAGCTTGGAGCATTGGCGCCGGCGGGCGAAGAGCCCTCACTGTCGGCACTGCCGGAGCCGCCCTACGCCGAGGAGTTCGAGAGGATTCTCGAGGCCCTCTGCACCATGGATATCGACGTCTATGCCTATTTCACGCCGACCATGGTCGCGGTCGAGCGACTCGGCCGCGGACTTGCCGCGACGCTTCACGGCCTGCGACTGCTGCGCAGCCATCAACCTGGCTGTCGCGCCAGACTGCATTACTACAACTTCAATTACCCGAACGCAGTGACGCTCGATGGCGTATTCGCAACAGGGCGATTCAGCGACCTGTACCGTTCCGACGGGCATCCGCGGCCGACCATCGGCGTCCTGATGGCCGCGCGCATGTTCGGGCTTCCATTCCCCGATGGCACGCCGCCGGAGGTCGCCGGGGATTTCGGCGTGGACCTGCTCAAAGTGGAGGATGCCGAGCGGCGCCTGCGCGAGCAGGCGCGCCGGGTGGAGCAGTTATTCGCTGCACGACACCCGGCTGGCGTACAATAACGGCGAGAAAATGGTGCCCAGGAGAGGACTCGAACCTCCACGCCTCGCGGCACTAATACCTGAAACTAGCGCGTCTACCAATTCCGCCACCTGGGCACAGGTTGCGGCCGGGGGACCCCGGCAAGGGCGCGTCAATTTACGCAGGCACCCGTTTGATGTCAATTCCACAGAATCCATGAGCCGCAAGTCCCGCTGGCAGGATAAGGACCCGCGCTTTCGCGAGGAATCCGCGCGCTACAAGAAGCCGGTACCAAGTCGCGAGATGCTGCTGGAGACACTCGCGAATGCGCGCCAGCCGCTCACATTCGAGGCGCTCACGGAACGGCTCGCCCTTCAGGATCCTGCGCTCAGGCAGGCGCTGACGAAGCGGCTGGGCGCCATGGTCCGGGAAGGCCAGTTGCTGCTGAATCGCGCGGACGAATATTGCCTGATCGACCGGCTGCAATTGATCGTCGGTACGGTCAGCGGCCATCGCGACGGATTCGGGTTCCTGGTGCCGGATGCGGGCGGTGACGACCTTTTCCTTCCCTATCGCGAAATGCGCGTGCTGATGCATGGGGACCGCGCTGCGGCGCGCGTGACGGGCCGCGACGAGCGTGGCCGCCAGGAGGGTTCGATCGTCGAGGTGCTCGAGCGCCGGACCACACAGGTTGCCGGCCGCTTTTCGTTCGAGGCGGGAGTCGGATTCCTGGTGCCCGACAACCGGCGCATCAGCCATCGCATCGTCATCCCGCCGCAACATGTGGGTGCGGCGCGACATGATGATCTTGCGGTGGCGGAGATCATCGAGCAGCCGAGTCGCAATCGTGATCCGGTCGGCAGGGTCACCCGCGTGCTGCCGCAGGGCGGCAGCGCGGACACGGCTACCGATCTCGCGATCGCGTCGCATGGACTGCCGCATGAGTTTGACGCGGCGACACTCCGCGAGGCGCGCAAGTATGGCCGCGACGTCGACGCCGCGGATTGCGCCGGCAGGCTCGACCTCCGTGAGCTGCCGCTGGTCACGATTGACGGCGAAGACGCGCGCGACTTCGATGACGCGGTCTGGGCGGAGAAATCGGCCGGCGGTTACCGGCTGATCGTCGCAATAGCAGACGTCAGCCACTATGTGCGCACCGGAATGAAGCTCGATGCCGAAGCGCGTGAACGCGCGACTTCCGTGTACTTTCCGAGCCGCGTGCTGCCGATGCTGCCGGAGCCGCTGTCCAATCGTCTCTGCTCGCTGATGCCGAAGGTGGACCGGCTTTGCATGGCGTGCGACATGCAGGTGACGAAGGCAGGCAGGGTGACATCGAGCAGCTTCCACGCGGCCGTCATGCGTTCGGCGGCGCGACTGACATACACGCAGGTCGCCGCACTGCTCGAGGGTCGCGACCCGAAGGCGCGGCGCGAACTCGGGGCAGCGCTGCCGTCGCTCGAATGCCTGCGGAGCGTATACGAGGCGCTGCGGCGCTGGCGCGAGAAGCGCGGTGCGCTCGATTTCGATGCGCCCGAAGCCAAGGTACTGGTGGACGATGCCGGGAGTGTCGCCGATATCCGCGAGTATCCGCGCAATGACGCACATCGGCTGATCGAGGAATGCATGATTGCGGCCAATGTCGAGGCCGCGCGATTCCTCAAGCAGCACAGGTTGCCGGCGCTGTTCCGGATCCATGGCAGGCCCGAAGAAGACCGCATCCAGGATCTGAAGCGATTCCTGTCGCTGCGCGGCGTGCATCTCGACATCGAGGGCGAACTGAAGCCGTCCCGGCTGCAGAAGACCCTGAAACTGATCGCAGAGCGCCCGGATGCCGGCGTGCTGCAGAGTGCGATCATCCGCTCGCTGCCGCAGGCACTGTATCAGCCGCTGAATATCGGGCATTTTGGACTGGCGCTCGCCGAGTACGCGCATTTCACGTCGCCGATCCGCCGTTATCCGGACCTGCTGGTGCATCGTGGAATCCGCCACGCCCTGGGCGGGGGCACGGCAGCCGATTTCGAGCATTCACCGCGCGAGATGGATACGCTGGGACAGGACTGCTCGATGCGCGAGCGGCGCGCCGACGAAGCGACGCGCTCGGTGGTCGCATTCCTGAAATGCGAGTTCATGCGACCGAAGATCGGCCAGGAATTCGACTCGGTGGCGACTGGCGTCGCGGAATTCGGCGTCTTCGTGCAGCTGCAGGGCATCCAGGTGGATGGCCTGGTGCACGTCACGTCGCTGCCGCGCGACTATTTCCGGTTCCACGAGGGCGACCGGACCCTGGTGGGCGAGCGCACGGGCATGCGCTTGTCCATCGGCGACGGACTGCGCGTGCGTCTGATCCGGGTGGATCCTGCCGAGCGCAAGATAGACTTCGAGCTCGTTGACAAGACCGGCGGCCATTTTCAACCGCGCCGGCGCGGCAAGGCGCGGTCCCCGCGCAGGCGATGAGCGAGACAACGATCGTCTACGGTCCGCACGCGGTGCGCACGGTGCTGATGCGCCGCCCGTCTGACGTGATCCGGCTGACGCTCGGACGGAACCAGGATCCCCGGCAACGGGAGCTGCAGAAGATTGCGCAGGAGAAGGGCCTGCCGGTCGCGATCGGCATGCCGGAGGATCTCGACCGTCTGAGCGGCGGGGCGACCCATCAGGGCGCTGTCGCAGAAGTCAGGGCCAGCGCGGCCCTGAATGAAAATGGCCTGCTCGACCTGCTGGTAGCCGCGCCGTCACCGGCGCTTGTCCTGGTGCTGGACGGTGTGACCGACCCGCACAATCTCGGAGCCTGCCTGCGAACAGCAGATGCAGCAGGCGTGCTGGCGGTGGTCGCGCCGCGCGACCGCGCGGTGGGCTTGACGCCTGCCGTGAGAAAGGTCGCGGCGGGCGCCGCGGAAACCATCCCGTTTGCCCAGGTAACCAATCTCGCGCGCACCCTCAAAGACCTGAAATCGGCGGGCCTCTGGATTGCCGGAACGGCTGCCGATGCGGAGCGCGAATTGCACGCGACGGACCTCGGCGGCCCGCTTGCCATCGTCATGGGATCCGAAGGACAGGGTCTGCGGCGCCTGACGCGCGAATCCTGCGATTTCTGCCTCCGGCTGCCCATGCTGGGGGCGGTCGAGAGTCTCAATGTCTCGGTCGCTGCCGGGATCGTCTTGTTCGAGGCCCTGAGACAGCGACGCCGGTCCTAGTCCCGGTTGCCAAACCCCAGGGAGTCCGGTAACTTACGCGGCCCTCGCCCCTGGCCCAGGGGCTTTCTCCTTGCCTCACCGCGATCGCGTCAGCGGGAGGCCATGACCATAGGGAGCGACAAGATGCGGCATTACGAGATCGTATTCCTGGTCCATCCGGACCAGAGCGAGCAGGTACCCGCCATGATCGAGCGTTACCGCGGCATCATCGCCGCCGGCGGCGGCGCGGTGCATCGCCTCGAGGATTGGGGCCGGCGCCAGCTGGAATTCCCGATCTCGAAGATGCACAAGGCGCATTACGTGCTGATGAACATCGAGTGCAATGCCAAGGCCCTCGAAGAGCTGACTGGAGCATTCAGATTCAGCGACGCGGTGCTGCGCCACCTGGTCATCAAGATGGATCAGGCGGTCACCGAGCCTTCGCCGATGGCCAAGGCGCCGGAAGAGAAGGAGCGTGGTGACCGCGGCGATCGCGATCGCGACCAGATGGGCGACGCCATGGGCCTCGACTGAGATCACCAAGCGGAGAACCATCCGATGTCACGTTTTTTCCGACGCAAGAAGTACTGCAAATTCACGGCCGAAGAGACCGTCGAGATCGATTACAAGGATCTGGCGACGCTGAAGGCCTATGTCACCGAAACCGGCAAGATCGTCCCGAGCCGCATCACCGGCACGCGTTCGTTCTACCAGCGCCAGCTGGCGGTCGCGATCAAGCGCGCCCGCTATCTGGCGTTGCTGCCCTACACGGATCAGCACTGAGGCCGCCGGGCAGGGACCCGCGACCTGGGGATTTCTGATGATGGCATTGATCCAGTGGGTTACCGGTCATCCTGTCAGGGTCTTCCTGGCGGCGGGGTTCGCCTCGTTGCTGGCGCTGATCGCGCTGCCGATGGCCGCGTGGTTGCCGGCGGGTGTCGTCGCGCTAGCCTTGCTGGCGGGTGGCCCGGTGCCGGCCGCGGCTGCCGCACTCGGCGCCGCAACCGGCCTGCTGCTGGTGTTCCTGCCGGCATTCGGCGCCGGCCCGGCGCTGATGATCGTGCTCGCGGTCCTGCTGCCCTCGTATCTGGCAGCCTCGGTGCTTGCCGCGACTCGCAGCCTCAGCTTCGTTTTCCAGGCGGCGACGGTCGGCGCAGGACTCCTGGTGCTCGCCATCCACGGACTGCTTGGCGATCCGCAGGGCGTGCTGATGCCGTTCATTGCGGCACTTGAGCCGATGCTGCAGCAGGTGGCGGAGACGCTTTCGCAGTTCGGAATCGAACGTTCGCCGCAGGAAATCGGGGCCGCCACCGCGCAGTTTGCCTGGGCGACACTCTGCTGGATGGTGCTGCTGCACGCGATGCTGGCCCAGTTTGCAGGCCTGTGGGCATTCGGGAAGCTGCGGGAGCCCGGCCTGTTCGCGCGCGAATTCCGCGGACTGAAACTGGGCCGCGCGGTTGCCTGGATCGCAGTGGCGGCATTCGCCGCGAGTCTCGGCGCGCAACTCGCGTTCGGGCGCTCCTGGCAGCCGGCCGATGACCTGGTTTTCGTCCTCGCCGCCGCATTCCTGCTGCAGGCCCTTGCGGTCGTGCACGGCCTTCGCGAGCTGCAGGTCATCGGCGTATTACCGCTCATACTCGCCTACGTCGCCGTGGTGCTCCTGCCCATGGCGCTGGTCGGCATCGGTTTCGCGGACACCTGGGTCCGCTTTCGCGAACGCTTCGGGCGCCGACCCGACGGCGCGGCTCCCTAGGGATCCGGCCCGGGTCGCATCCGGCAGAAAACGGAGACGGTGCAGTCATGGAAATCATCCTGTTGCAGAAAATCGCCAATCTGGGCGACATCGGAGACCGGGTCAGGGTCAGGGCGGGGTACGGCCGCAATTACCTGCTGCCGGGGGGCAAGGCGACGCTGGCAACGCCTGAGAATATCGCCAAGCTGGAATCCCGCCGCACCGAGCTCGAGACCCGCGCCGCCGCGGATCTTGAGGCTGCGCAGACGCGCGCCAGGGCACTCGAGGGCTTCAAGCTCTCGCTGACGGCCAAGGCCGGCAGCGAAGGGAAATTGTTCGGATCGATCAGTACGACCGACATCGCCGAGGCGTGTTCGGCAGCTGGCCACAAGATCGAGCGCGCGGAAGTACGCCTGCCGGGGGGTCCGATCCGCACCGTTGGCGAGCATGTCATTACACTGCATCTGCACAGCGACATTGACATCGAGGTGCCGCTGACGGTCGCCGCGGAGGAGTAGGCGCCGGCGGCGCCGCGCCGCCGCTCTGCGTGTATGCTCAAGCCATGGTAGCGATGATCCGCCCCGACGAAGTCCGCATGCCGCCGCATTCGGTCGAGGCGGAGCAGGCGGTGCTCGGCGGCCTGATGCTGGACGCCAACGCCTGGGATGCCGTCGCCGACATCGTGACCGCGGGCGATTTTTACCGCCGCGATCACCGGCAGATATTCGAGGCGATCGCCGAAGTTGCCGAGACTCGCGGCGCCTGCGATGCGGTCACGGTTTCCGAACAGCTCGAACGCAAGGGCCGGCTGGAAGAAATCGGCGGTCTCGCCTATCTCGGCACCATCGCACGCGATACGCCGAGCGCGGCCAATGTCCGCGCCTATGCCGAGATCATCCGCGAGCGATCGATACTGCGGCAGCTGGTGGCCGTGGGCGGGGAAATTGCAGCGGCTGCGCTCGACGGCAAGGGCCGGTCCGCGAGCGAACTGGTTGACGAAGCGGAGCGTCAGGTGTTCCAGATCGCCGAGCGCGGCAGTCACGGCAGGTCGGGATTCATCGCGATCAAGGATGTCCTGCCCCGGACCATCGACCGGCTCGACCTGCTGCATCAGACGCCCGGTGAAATCCGCGGGGTGCCGACCGGATTCACCCAGCTGGACCGCAAGACCACCGGATTGCAGGCGGGTGACCTGGTCGTCATCGCCGGCAGGCCGTCGATGGGCAAGACGACACTGGCGGTCAACATCGCCGAATATGCCGCGATCGCGAAAGGCGTGCCTTCCGCGATCTTCTCGATGGAAATGTCTGCCGAGCAGCTGACGCTGCGCCTGATTGCGTCCCTCGGACGCGTCAACCAGACCCACCTGCGCACCGGCAGTTTCACCGAAGAAGACTGGTCGCGAATCCAGGGCGCGATGGCGCAATTATCCGGCGCGCCGCTGTATGTTGACGAGACGCCGGCGCTGACGCCGACCGAGGTTCGCGCGCGCGCGCGCCGGCTGAAGCGCGAGAAAGGTCTGGGGCTGATCATCGTCGACTATCTGCAGCTGATGCAGGTGAGCGGCACCAAGGAAAACCGCGCCACCGAGATTTCCGAGATCTCGCGCAGCCTGAAGGCTCTGGCAAAGGAGTTGCAGGTGCCGGTCGTGGCGCTGTCGCAGCTCAATCGCGCGGTCGAGCAGCGCACCGACAAGAGGCCGGTGATGTCCGACCTGCGCGAGTCAGGTGCGATCGAGCAGGACAGCGACCTGATCCTCCTGATTTATCGCGAGGAAGTCTACGACCCGAACACGACGCGCAAGGGCATCGCCGATATCATCATCGCCAAGCAGAGAAACGGGCCGATCGGCGAGGTCCAGCTGACCTTTCTCGGCGAGTACACGCAGTTCAAGGACCTGGTGGCCGAGTCCTACGGCGAGGGCGTGTTCTGACCCCGATGATTCGCGCCGTCATCGACACGGCGGCATTGCGCCACAATCTTTCCCGCGTACGCGAAATCGCGCCCCGCAGCCGCGTGCTCGCAGTCCTGAAAGCGAATGCATATGGTCACGGGATCGTCGCGGCCGCGACCGCCCTGACTGCCGCCGACGCATTTGCCGTCGCCCGACCGGGCGAAGCAGGCGCGTTGCGTGCGGCGGGAATTCCGCATCGCATAGTGCTGCTGGAAGGCGTGCAGTGCGCCGACGAGCTCGGTGAGGCGGCCCGGGAGGATCTCGAGCTGGTTGTGCACCAGCCCGAGCAGCTTGGTCTGCTCGAAGCCTGGCGCGGCAGCCATTTGTTCCGGGTCTGGCTGAAAATCGACACCGGGATGGGCCGGCTCGGATTCCGGCCGGGCGAATTCGCCGCGGCGCTGAAGCGCCTCGCCGGATGCGGCGCGGTCCAGCAGCCGGTCGCGCTGATGACGCACCTGGCTGAGGCGGAACTGCGGGACAATGATCGCACGCGTACCCAGCTCGAATGCTTCGACCGGGTCACCGCGGGCCTGCCGGGCGAGCGAAGCAGCGCGAATTCAGCCGCCATGATCGGCTGGCCGGCGACCCGCAGCGAATGGGTCAGGCCGGGCCTGGTGCTGTACGGAATTTCACCATTCGCAGGCACCAGCGGTGTCGATCTCGGTCTGCGGCCGGCGATGACGCTCGAGAGCCGCGTCATCGCCGTGCGCGAGCTGGCGACGGGCGGTCGCGTCGGATATGGCGGTGCCTGGACCGCCAGGCGCGCGACGCGCATGGCCGTCGTCGCTGCCGGATATGGCGACGGCTACATGCGCAATACCGCCAGCGGAACTCGGGTCCTCGTCAACGGGATGCCTGCGCAGCTCGCGGGCCGTGTCTCCATGGACATGCTGACCATCGATGTCACGGATCTCGGGCAGGTCGCGCCGGGCGATCCGGTAGTACTCTGGGGGAATGGCGTGCCCGTCGAGACCGTTGCCGCGGCCGCCGGCACCATTCCCTACGAACTCGTCTGCCGCGTCGGCGCGCGCGTGCATTACGAAGTGCATTAAAAGAGTCATGCGGGTCCTGGTCACCGGTTCGTCCGGGCACATCGGCGGCGCGATCAGCGCAAGACTCGCGCTGCGGCACCAGGTGGTGGGCCTGGACCTGCGGCCGGGGCCATTGACTTCGCTGGTCGGCGACATCTGTGATTCCAGGCTGCTCGCCGCGAGCTGCCAGGGCTTCGAGGCGGTAGTTCACACCGCGTCACTGCATGCGCCGGATCTGGGACTGCGCTCGGTCGAGGATTTTCGTCGCACCAATATCGATGGTACGAGGCGCCTGCTCGCTGCCTGCGGTGAGGCTGGCATCAGTCGTTTCGTCTACACCAGCACGACTTCGCTGTACGGCCACGCACTGGTTCCTGCCGGCAGCGAAGCCGTGTGGGTCACCGAGGAGCTGGGGCCGGAGCCGCGCGACATCTACGACGAAACCAAGCTGGAAGCCGAACAGGCCTGCGCCGAAGCGGCTCGCGGCGGCATGACCTGTATCAGCCTCAGGATGTCGCGCTGCTTCCCCGAGCATCCGCGCCTGATCGCGATCTACCGGCTTTATCGCGGCGTCGACGCTGCAGATGTCGCGCAGGCCCATGAACTCGCGCTCGCGCCGGGGCTCGACGGATTTCAGGTTTTCAATATCTCGGCCCGTTCCCCGTTCGTGATCGGCGACTGCAAGGCGCTGATGTCCGAGCCGAGGACCGTCCTGCAGGCGCGCCATCCCTGGGCATTGCCCGAATTCGCGCGCCGCGGCTGGGAGTTGCCGCAGTCCATCGACCGCGTCTATGTTGTGGACAAGGCGGTCGCCGGACTCGGCTACCGGCCGGATCATGACTTCGAATCGCTGTTTCGCTGAGGCGAGTCCCATAGTCGAGTGTCGGATACCATCAGCCGGTCGGGGTATTGTCGGACGAGACCCGGGACATGCTCGTGCGATCCTGGCCCACAACCGCTACGAGGAAATGGAGCACGCGGCGATGGTGCTCGATCGGATCGGGCTCCACAATTGATCGTCGCCGGGAGACCCCCATGGCAATTCTCTGGCCTGCATTCGCGCTCTTTGCGCTGACGACGATCGTCGTCTTCCGACTCGGCGCCTTGCGCTGGCTCGCGGTCAGGCGGCGCCAGGTCGATCCACGCTTCTACAAGATCTATCGTGGCGACGGAGAGCCGGAGGATGTTGCCGTCGTGTCGCGCCATCTCGTCAATCTCTACGAAGCGCCAATTCTTTTCTATGCGGGCACCGCGATCGCATTCGCAGCCGGTTCCGCAGGAACCCTGCTGGTGGCTTGCGGCTGGGCATACGTCGGCCTGCGCCTGCTGCACAGCTGCGTCCATCTGGGATCGAACGACGTGCTCTGGCGATTTCGGATATTTGCGCTGAGCTGGCTCGCGTTGCTGGCTTATTGGGTCATCCTCGCCATGGAACTCGCCGGACGGCCGGCCAGCATCCCGGCAGGCTAGGCGGCGGCCAGTGGGGCCAGATGAGCGGCGCATTTCTCAAGTCCGTCGCCTTCGGCTTCGCAATCGCTGCTTCGATCGGGCCGATCGCGCTGCTGATCATCAGCACGGCAGTCAGCCACGGCCTGCGGCCGGGCTGTTACGCGGCGTTCGGCGCAGCGCTCGCGGATCTCTTCTATGCGTTGCTCGCCTTTTCGGCGGGCGCGCTGATCCTGCCGCGGCTCGCGACTCACGCGACGGCAATCCGAACCGCCGCAGCCCTGATTCTGATCGGATTCGCCATCTACATGATGTTCAGGTCGGCGGTGGCGCAGGGCGGAAATCCTGCGGGACCGCGCGCCGCAGGGATGCTGTTGCCGACATTCCTGCTGACCCTGGTGAATCCGGTGATACTCGTGATCTTTGCGGGATTCGTGCCGCAGTTGCCACTGGCAGGCTCGCTGACGACCGCCGCCGGGCTTGCGTTCGGTCTTTTTTTCGGCAGCCTGTCGGTCCAGCTCGCGCTCGCCGTTACAGGCTCGCACCTCCGGGCTGCGCTGCCGGGTCGCGGCTGGCGACGCCGCATCAGCCTGGCGGGTGCAGCAGGAATCCTCGCATTCGGATTGATCGGCCTGTTTTCGTCGACGTGAGCGGGACTGAGGAATTCAGGTATCGAAGAAGCCCATCTTGACGCCGGCAAGCGTCACGACGTCGTTGTCATGCAGCCTGCGGGCCTGGGGACCGATCGGCTGGCCATTGACCAGTGGAAAATCGCCGGGCTTGCTGCTTTCGACGTGCACGACATAGTAACCGTCGGCGCGCCGGCTGATCGCAGCGACCTGCATGCCGGGCCTGCCCAGTGTGGTCAGGGTCTTGGCCAGTTCCAGTTCGCGCCCCGCGAACTGGCCGGACAGTACCTGGAGTTTGGCCGGGCGTGAAGGAGGGGATTTCTCCGCGACGCGCGACGGCGCAGCCGGCGCCCGCGCGGCTGGCGCAGCAACCGCAGCGTTTGCGGCGCCAGTTGCCGCCTGCAGGCGGCCCTCGGTGATCTGGCCGGGCTGGATGACCAGCGTGCGTTCGAATTCGTCCTGGTCCGAGCTCTCGACCTGGCTGTCGACAAATCGCAGGTGGTGGTGGCCGATCGTGATGACGTCGCCATGCGTCAGGGCATGCTTCTTGATGAGCTTGCCATTGACGTAGGTGCCATTCGTGCTGTTCAGGTCCTCGAGGAAGGAGTCATTCAGGATGTTGATGATCAGGCCATGGTGACCACTGACCGCCGCATTGTCGATGCGCACGTCATTATCGGGCAAGCGACCTACCGTGTAGCGCTCCTTCGTCATGTTGTATTCGGCCAGGACCTGGCCATCAAGACTCAAAAGCAGGCGCGCCATAGACTCCCTCGCTGCCCGTTACCCGAACCAGGCCAATATTCTGTCAAGTATGCCCCGCCGCGCGGGGAAAAGTTCGACCACCCGCGCCAGCAGGACCGAGATATTGTCCCGTCCGCCGCTGTCATTGGCGAGCTGGACCAGCTGTCTAGCTACAGTGTCAAGATTACCGCCGAAGGTACTGATTGTTAAGTGAATATCCTCGTCTTCCACCATATCTGTGAGGCCGTCGGAGCAAAGCACCAGCCAGTCTCCTGGTTCGACCGGGTATTCGTGCACCTCGACATCCACGGTAGGCTCGACGCCGAGTGCCCTGGTCACGTAATTCTTGTTGGTGGCGCGCTGCGCCTCCTCCGGAGAGTAGAACCCGCGGTCGACCAGTTCCTGCAGCAGCGAATGGTCCATCGTCAGCTGCTCGAAGCTGTCCTTGCGCAGCCGGTACATGCGCGAGTCCCCGACATGGGCCAGCACCATGCGGTTGTCGTGGAATAGTGCCGCGACCACGGTCGTGCCCATGCCCTCGCACTGGGACTGGGATTTCGAAGTCTGGTGGATGATCTTGTTGGCGCGGGCGATGGCGTCGCGCAGGATGATGCCCGGGCGGCGCAGGCCGGTGGCCTTGTCCACGCCCTGCAGTTCCTGGCCCGCGAATGCTTCGCGTACCAGATTCAAGATTGTCTTGACGGCGATGCCGCTCGCGACTTCGCCGGCGTTGTATCCTCCCATGCCATCTGCCAGCACAAAGAGCCCGATCTCGCTGTCCCAGGAGATCGAGTCCTCGTTGTGCTCGCGCACCTTGCCGGTATCGGTCAGACCGACCGCCTGCACGCGATTTCGCAGTGAAACGTAGCGGCCCATCAACGCAATGCCGGATCGATGCTGCGGGAACAGTCGCGCAGGGCCTGGGCCATTTCCGCGCCACTGCGGTAGCGGGCGTCCGGATCCTTCTCCAGCGCACGGTCGATGATCGCGGACAGGTCTTCAGGCAGATCGGGACGCACCGCACGCAATGGCGGATGCGGCTCGCCTGAGATCTTCTGCATCAGGCCGGGTATCGAATCGGATCGAAATGGCAGCATCCCGGTCAGCAACTGGAACAGGGAGACACCGAGCGAAAAAATATCCGACTGAGCCGTGACCGGCCGCGCGTCGAGTTGTTCGGGCGCCATGTAGGAAGGCGAGCCCAGAATGATGCCGGTGCGTGTCGCGCGGCTGTTCTCCACGCGTGCGACCCCGAAATCCATGACCCGCACGCGCCGGTTGCGCTGGTCAAAGACGATATTGGCCGGCTTGATGTCGCGATGGATCACACCGCGCTGATGGGCGAAATAGAGGGCGTCGGCGACCCGCGCACACATTTCGGTGACCAGTCGGGGCGGCAGCAGCCTGCCTTCGAATGCATGCGTGCCGAGATTGACGCCTTCGACGTATTCCATCGCCAGGTACACGAGTCCGTCGTGCTCGCCGGATTCGCGGACCTCGACGATATCCGGATGCGCAAGGGCGCCGGCCGCCTCCGCTTCGCGCAGCAATCTCAATTTCGCATCCGCAAGCAGGTCGTCGGGCCAGTCGTCGGTAAGGGTCAGCATCTTCAGGGCGACGACATTGCCATTGGTTTCGTCAGTCGCCTTGTAGACGGTCGCAGTCGCCCCGCGCCCGAGCTGCTGCTGCAAGCGGAAATGATGGAATACCTGGCCTGAACGCATGGAAAAACCGCGCGGCGAGCGCGATGGCTCCGAGTGCAGCGCGGACCCGGCCTGCCTGTCGACGGCAGGCGCGGCCGGGCCGGCCCCCCGAGGTGGTGGGCCGGTTCGGCCGCGCGGCCCGCGACCGAAACCCGATTCGTCAGGCATGAATCATCCGGCCCAGGACTGGATACATCCGCCGATCATAAACGGGCACGCCAGCCGCCGGTACTGTCTTCGCCGGATTTTCAATGTGTTATGGCCCAAATCGCGACCTGAGCCGCAGTCCAAACGGCCGCCAGCCAGAAGATCCTGCATGCTAGCATCGCCGCTTCCCCGGCCGGTTTCGAGCGATGCCCAAGCCACGCACCGTATTTGTCTGTTCGGCCTGTGGCGCCGACGCGCCCCGCTGGCAGGGCCAGTGTCCGTCCTGCAATGAATGGAACACGATGTCCGCATTCAATTCGCCGCGCAAGACCCGGGCGGCCCGGGCAGGATCCCTGGAAATCGTGGCGACCCAGGCCGAGCCGATCGCGCGGATCGCCGCGGATGAGGACCGGCGACTCGGCACCGGCTACGGCGAGTTCGACCGGGTGCTGGGCGGCGGCCTGGTCGCGGGTTCCGTCACGCTGATCGGCGGTGATCCGGGCATCGGCAAGTCCACGCTGCTGCTTCAGTGCGCTGCCGCGATATCCGCGGAGGCCCCGGTGCTGTACGCGACCGGGGAAGAATCCGTGCGGCAGGTCGCGGAGCGCGCCAGAAGGCTGGCGGTGGCGGGCCCGGCGCTGGCGCTCATTTCAGAAACCGGTGTCGAACGGATTCTGGAGGAGTGCGCGCGCATCGGCGCGCGCGTACTCATCATCGACTCGATCCAGACCATGTCTATCGGCGAAGTAGAAGCCGCCCCGGGCGCCGTGACGCAGCTGCGGGAATCGACGGCGCGGCTGGTCCGTCATGCCAAGACCGCGGGCACTGCGGTGCTTCTGATCGGTCATGTCACCCGCGAAGGCGTCATTGCCGGTCCGCGCGTGCTCGAGCACATGGTGGACACGGTGCTCTACTTCGAGAGCGATTCCGGCAGTCGTTTCAGGATCATCCGGGCAGTGAAGAACCGGTTCGGCGCGGTCAATGAAATCGGCGTTTTTGCGATGGACGGGCAGGGCCTGCGCGAAGTCCGCAATCCCTCGGCGATCTTCCTGTCGCGCAGCGCCGAGCCGGCGCCCGGTTCGGTCGTGACCGTGGCGCGCGAAGGCACGCGGCAGATGCTGATCGAGGTCCAGTCGCTGGTCGACCCGAGCCATGCGGGGAATCCACGCCGTGTCGCGGTCGGATTCGAATCCAACCGGGTGGCGCTGCTGCTGGCAGTGCTGCACCGGCATGCGGGCATCGCGCTGCATGCGCACGATGTCTTCGTCAATGTCGTCGGCGGAGTACAACTGGCCGAAACGGCCGCCGATCTCGCCGTGATCGCGGCAATTTCCTCCAGCATGGACGGCGAGCCGCTGCCGAAGGAATTGATCGTCTTCGGCGAGCTGGGGCTGACCGGGGAAATCCGGCCGGTACCATTTGGCGAGGAGCGGCTGCGCGAGGCCGCGAAGCACGGATTCCGCCGCGCGATCCTGCCATCGGCCAATGCGCCTCGCCAGCCGGTTCCGGGCATCGAGGCGGTTGCAGCGGCGAGGCTGCCGGAGGCGCTCGCGGCCTTGCGCTGAATCACTGCGCGCCGCCGGCCGGCGACGGCAGGATGCGCGCCGTGCGCACTGCGTTGTCGGCGACCTGCATGACCTCGATCGTGCGCCCGCCGAGCGTGAGTCGGGCGCCGGGCTCGGGTATGGCCTCGAGCAGCTCGACGATGAGACCGGAGAGCGTGCGCGGCCCATCCGTGGGCAGGCTCATTTCAAGCGCCCGGTTCACCGCGCGCAGCGTCACGCCGCCGGGCACGACAAAGCTGCCATCGGGCCGCGCGCTGAATTCCAGGCTCGGCAGCGCCGGCTGCGTCGTGAATTCACCGACCACTTCCTCGAGGATGTCCTCGAGCGTGACCAGGCCCTGCACCTCGCCATACTCGTCGACGACGAATGCGATGCGCCGGCGCAGCCTGCGAAAGCGCAGCAACTGCGCATGCAGCGTCGTTCCCTCGGGCGTGAACAGCGCCTCGCGCTGGCCGGCAATTTCGCGCAGACGCTCGCGGTTCAGACGGCCCGCAACGATCTCGTTGGTCACGAGCCTCATGTGGACGATCCCCAGCACGCGCTGCAGGTCCCCTTCGAACAGCGGCATGCGTGTGTGCTGGGTGCGCCGCAGCAATGCGATCACATCGTCCCAGTTCGCGGCGATATCGATGCCCTCGATCTCGCTGCGCGGCACCATGACGTCTTCGACGCTGCGCCGCTCGAGATCCAGCAGCGCCTCGACCATGAACTGGCGCTCTGCGGATTCGGTCGCCAGTGCGTCCGCGATATCGGCAATCGTCTCGTCAGGATCGCGGCGCGTGGCAGGCTGTCCGCCGCGCGCCGAAGGGAGCAGCAGGAAATACGGCGTCAGCAGCCAGAGCATCAGCGCGCCGGCGAGCCTGCTCGGGACGCCGGGCCTGCGCAGCGGGCCGCCAGCCGCAAGCCCGAGCAGGAGCGCGAGGACGGCGACGGTGACCAGCGCGACCGTCATGCGGTTTTCGACCGGCGTCAGCAGTAGCGAGAGCAGCAGCGCCCCAAGCAGCGTAATCCGCAGCAGCCAGGCGGCGCGGCGCGCGCGCCGCGGTTCAGTGGCAAAGCGGCGGCGTAGCCGCAGCGCGGCGCTGTCACCCGGACGCCTCGCTGGCAAACGTCTCGACCGCAGTGCCGGCGTCGCAATTTCCAGGAGGGCGGTCAGTATCAGCAGCGCAATTGCCGCCATGCCGCTCAAGCTTTCAACCCCAGTGCCGGCCCAGCAGGACCTCGAGGACGAACTTGCTGCCAAAGTAGGCGAGCGTGAGGAACACGAAGCCCGCGATCGTATAGGCGGCCGCCCTGCGGCCGCGCCAGCCGAATCGCCAGCGGCCGACCAGCAGCACCGCGAAAATCAGCCAGGCGGTCAGCGCCAGGAACGCCTTGTGGGCGAGATGCTGCTCGAACAGGTTGGTTACGAACAGGAGGCCTGCCAGGATCGCCACGGTCAGCGCGGCCATGCCGGTGCCGATCACCGTGAACAGGGCATGTTCAAGACTTTCCACGGGCGGCAGCGACGCCAGCCAGTTGGCAGGACGCTTGCTGCGCAACTGCAGGTCCTGCAGGGCGAGCAGGATCACAAATACCGCAGCGACCGCAAACATGCCGGCCGCCCCCATCGCCAGCACGATGTGCGCCGCCAGCGGCCAGCCTGGTTCGGCAATCTCGCGCATTTCGGGCAGGCTGCCGGTGCCGGCAGCAAGCAGGGCCGCCAGTCCGAGCATGATCGCGGCGACCACGCGATAGCGGCGCGCAAGAAGTGCCAGCAGGCCGCCCATGCCGATAATCAGTCCCATCAGTGACGCGCTGTCGGCGAGACCCACTCCGACTTCGCCGAATGGCCGCAGGTTATCGGCGAGCCATAACCCGTGCGCCAGCCAGGCCACGCCAGCGAGGTAGAGCGCCGGTTCGCGCAGTGCAATACGGCCACCGTCGCGCCGGGCGGCATGAACCGCCGCCGCGACTGCAGCGAGATAGAAGAGGATGACGAAAAATCCGCGCAAGTCTGGCTCCGCGATCGCGAGCGGTTATTGTACAGGGGTCGTCCTATAATCGGCGGCAGCACGATTTTGCGGCACTGGGCCGCCAGGGCGCCACCCGGATGTTCGATACGCTCGCCGAGCGCCTCGGCCAGGCAGTTGATTCTCTGCGCGGCCGGGGCCGCCTGACCGACGACAATATTGCCGGCACCTTGCGACAGTTGCGCATGGCGCTGCTCGAGGCCGATGTGGCGGTCCCGGTCGTCAAGGCGTTCATCGAGGCCGCGCGTGTGCGCGCGCTTGGCGCCGAGGTCACACGCAGCCTGACGCCCGGCCAGGCATTCGTTGGCATCATCCGTGAGGAGCTGATCCGGGTCATGGGCGAGCCGGGTCGCGGCCTAAACCTGCGCGCCCAGGCTCCGGTCGTCATTCTGCTCGCCGGCCTGCAGGGCGCAGGCAAGACCACGACCGCGGCAAAACTAGCGCGACTTCTGATTCACCAGCATCGCAGACGGCCATTGCTGGCGAGCACCGACGTATATCGCCCGGCCGCGATGACCCAGCTTGCGCGGCTTGCAGACCAGGTCGGCGCATATTCCTTCGACCCGCCCGAAGGCGCGGATCCGGTCGGGATCGCGGTTGCGGCGATCGCGCACGCGCGGAGCCGCGCGCAGGACGTTGTCATCATCGACACGGCCGGACGCCAGCACGTGGATCCGGCGATGATGGCCGAGCTGCGCTCGATCGACCGCGCCGCCGGATCCACGGAGAGGTTGTTCGTCGTCGACAGCATGGCCGGCCAGGACGCAGTCATTGCGGCGCGCGCCTTCGACGCCGCGCTCTCCCTGACCGGCGTGATCCTGACCAAGGCCGATGGCGATGCGCGCGGCGGCGCAGCGCTGTCCGTGCGCCACGTGACTGGCAAGCCGATCCTGTTCCTCGGGGTCGGTGAAAAGGTCGATGCGCTCGAAGTCTTTCGCCCGGAGCGGGTTGCGTCGCGCATCCTCGGCATGGGTGATGTGCTGTCGCTGGTCGAGCAGGTCCAGGCCGGCGCCGGTCAGGATCAGGCCCGGCGGCTCGCCGAGAAGCTGAAAAAGCGCAGCGGCTTCGACTTCGCCGACCTGCGGGAACAGCTGGGCCAGCTGAAGCGGATGGGAGGCATGGCCGCGATTGCGGACAAGTTGCCGGCACAGGCGCTGCCGGCTGGCGCTTTCGCTTCCGTCGACGACCGGTCCATCGGGCGCCAGATCGGGATCATCGACTCGATGACCCCAGCCGAGCGACTGCGCCCGGGGATCATCGACGGCTCGCGCAAGCGGCGCATAGCAGCCGGTGCCGGGGTCCAGGTCCAGGATGTCAACCGCCTGCTGAAGCAGTATCAGCAGATGGACAAGGTCATGAAGCAGATGAAGGGTGGCGGTCTTGCCCGCATGCTGCGGGGCCTTGCAGGCCGCAATCCCGGCGGTCACGGTCCACGCTGAAACTGCCTGCCGGAGGGCCGCTGCAAGCCTTTCATTAACCGCATGATTTGAGTAGAATGCGCGGCTCTTTGATGGGGTCCGACGGCTTCGGGCTGCGAGGAAATGATCCGATGGTGACGATCCGATTGACGCGCCGAGGCGGCAAGAACGCGCCGTTCTATCACGTAGTCGTCACGGACAGCCGCAAGCGGCAGGGCGGACTGGTGCTGGAGCAGGTTGGGTTCTTCAACCCGGTCGCGCGGCGCAAGGACCAGCAGGTCGAGCTCAACCTGCCGCGCATCGACTACTGGACCGGCACGGGCGCCAGGATGTCCGATCGGGTCCGCACGCTCGTGGTGGCGGCCCGCAAGCAGGCGGCGGCCTGATCGCAGAACGACGGTCGCCGTATGACGGAGCCGCCGTCGCAAACCACGGGCCAGGGAGAGAGCCGGATTGCGCTCGGCCGGATTACCGGGTCATTTGGTGTCCGCGGCTGGGTCAAGATCGCGTCCTATACCGTGCCGCCGGAACAGATGCTGGATTTTCCGGTGTGGCGGGTCGATCTCCCGGGTGGCGGCCACCGCGATCTGAGGCATTTCGAAGGCCGGCGTCATGGCAAGGGCCTAGTCGCGCGGCTGAGGGGTATCGACAATCGTGACCAGGCCATGGCGCTGGCACCGCAGGAGTTATGGATCGAGCGTCGCGAATTGCCGGCGCTGAAGGACGGTGAGTACTACCAGGCCGATCTGCTCGGTCTCGAAGTCGTGAATCTGGAGGGCCATGTGCTGGGGCGCGTGGACAATTTTCTCGAGACCGGCGCCAACGCTGTCATGGTCGTGATCGGGGAACGCGAGCATTGGCTGCCGATGGTTTCGCGACATGTGCCCAAGGTGGATCTCCGGCAGAGACGCATCACGGTCGACTGGGATCCCGATTTCTAGATGCACATAGAAGTCATCACGCTGTTCCCGGAAATGATCCGGGCGGGGCTCGCGGCTGGCGTCGTGGGACGCGCGGTGGCGGGTGGCCTGATCCAGGTCGGTACGGAAGACCCGCGGCTGCTCGCGACGGATCCGCACCGGACGGTGGATGATCGACCCTATGGCGGCGGGCCCGGGATGGTCATGAAAGTCGAGCCGCTCGCGGGCTCAATCAGAGTCTGCGCGCAGCGGCTGCCGGAGGGTTCGCCGGTGATCGCATTGACCGCGCAGGGCCGGCCGTTCACGCAGCGGACTGCCGGGCGGCTGGCTGGTCTGCCGGGCATGATGCTGGTCGCGGGGCGGTACGAGGGCATCGACCAGCGCGTCGTCGATCAGCTGATCGACGAAGAGCTCTCGATCGGCGACTATGTCGTGTCCGGCGGCGAGTTGCCGGCGCTGGTGGTCATCGATGCGGTCGCCAGGCTGCTGCCCGGCGTGCTGGGGGCCGCGGAATCGGCTTCGCAGGACTCGTTTGGCGAGGACCTGCTTGAGTTTCCGCAGTATACGAGGCCGGAAACCTGGGAAGGCCACCGGGTCCCCGGGGTCCTGCAGTCGGGGAACCACGCCGAGATCCGGCGCTGGCGTCTGAAGCAGGCGCTGGGCCGGACCTGGCAGCTGCGGCCCGAGTTGCTCGCCGCGCGCGAACTCTCCGGCGAGGAGCGCGCGCTGCTGGACGAGTACTGTGCCGGGGCGGGGATCGAGTCGCCACGGTGAATGATGACGATTACTGGACACAGGCTGGAATCGGGAATGTACCCATGAACAAGATCATTCAGGAACTGGAATCGCGCACGGCTAGCCGCAAGCTGCCCAAGTTCGGGCCCGGCGACACGGTCGTCGTGCAAGTCAAGGTCCGCGAGGGCGATCGCGAGCGCATTCAGGCCTACGAAGGGATCGTGATTGCCTGCAAGAATCGCGGCTTCAACAGTTCGTTTACCGTGCGCAAGGTCTCGCACGGCGAGGGAGTCGAGCGCGTATTCCAGACTTGCAGCCCGTCGATCGCGGCTGTTGAAGTCAAGCGTCGCGGCAAGGTTCGCCGCGCCAAGCTCTACTATCTCCGTGCGCGTTCCGGCAAGTCTGCACGCATCGAGGAAAAGCTGAGCACCTGATCATGGGCCTGATGCGCGGTATTGGCGCCTTCCTGAAGGGCCTGTGGCATGCCCTCGACGGCCTGCGCAAGGTACTGCACCTGGTGCTGCTCCTGGTGATCTTCGGCGCGCTGCTGGCGGCGAGCCACAGCAGCCTGCCGTTCATTTCGGGCAGCGCCGCGCTTGAACTCGCGCCCCTTGGCCGCATCGTCGAAGAAGAATCCGGACACCCGCTCGATCGTGCGCTTGCGGATCTCACCGGCGCAGACGAACCGGAAACCCGGCTGCGGGACCTGATCGACGTCATTGACCACGCGCGCGACGACAAGCGCATTCAGGCACTGGTGCTGAATCTCGACGGTCTCGACCGCGCTGGCCTGCCTGCGCTGCAGGACCTGGCACGCTCGATACAGTGGTTCCGCGAATCCGGCAAGAAGGTGTTTGCACACGGACTGTATTTCACGCAGCGCCAGTACTATCTGGCCGCGCAGGCGGACGAGGTCTATCTCGACCCATTTGGATTCGTGCTGCTGGACGGCTATTCCTACTACCGCAGCTATCTGCGCGGCGCCATGGACAAGCTGGCCGTCGACGTCAATGTCTTCAGAATCGGCAGCCACAAGTCGGCGCCCGAAACCTGGACCCGGAGCGAAATGTCGCGCGAGGATCGCGAGAATGCCAGGGTCTGGGTCGGTGCTCTCTGGGAAAGCTACAAGACGGATGTCGCCGCGGCGCGCCGTCTCGAACCCGCGCTCGTGCAGGCCTACGCGGACGAGGCGGTCGCGGGTGTCAGGGCCGCCGGTGGCGATCTTGCACAGTACGCGCTGGCACGCGGTCTGGTGGACGGCCTGAAGACGCGTGAGGAGTTCGAAGCGATCGTCACCGCCGTGGCCGGCGAGGACGAGGACACTGGCGGCTACCAGGCGGTCGACTGGCTGCCGTATCTGTCCATCGTCCGCTCCGACGAGGCTCTGGCGGGCACTGAGGACCACAATGTGGCCGTGATCGTCGCCTCAGGCGAGATCCTGGACGGCGAGCAGCCGCCGGGATTCGTGGGTGGCGACACGCTCGCCGCACGGCTTCGCGAGCTGCGCGATGACGAAGACTACTCGGCAGTCGTGCTGCGCATCGACAGTCCGGGCGGCAGCATGCTGGCGTCGGAAGTCATCCGCCGCGAAGTCGCCGCTCTTTCCGCCGCCGGCAAGCCGGTGGTTGCGTCGATGGCGACGGTTGCCGCCTCGGGAGGCTATTACATCGCGATGAACGCCGATCGCATCATCGCCGCCCCGACCACCGTCACGGGTTCGATCGGCGTTTACGCGGTGATCCCGACCTTCCAGCGCACGCTTGCAAAAATCGGCGTCAGCAGCGATGGATTCGGCACGACGGCGCTTGCCGGCGCCACCGACTTCGAACGCCGGATTGGCGACGAAATGAGGCATATCCTGCAGGCGAACATAGAGCATTCCTACCGGGTATTCGTCGAGGGGGTCGCGCGCGCGCGCAACCGGCGGCCCGAGGAAATCGAGAGTCTTGCGCAGGGCCGGGTATGGACCGGCGCCGACGCGCGTGCGGCAGGGATCGTCGATGACCTGGGCGGCGTGGACGAGGCTATCGCGGAAGCCGCGAAGCTCGCGGGACTCGCGGAAGGCTATGGGGTCATCTGGGTCGAGCGCAGCATGTCATGGCGCGATGTGCTTGCGCTGCGCCTGCAGACCGCGGCGGCCGCGCTGGTGCGGGCAATCGCCCCGCACCAGCTGCGGCTTCCCGGCCTCGATTCGGCGCTGGCGGAAGTTCGCGGCCTGCTGGAGCTCGCGGCGCAGGGCCGTCCGGTCTACCTCTGCCGCTGCAGCATCGACTGAGCTCAGGCCGCCCAGTCCAGCAGCACCTTTCCGGACTGGCCGCTGCCCATTTTATCGAATGCGTGCCGGTAATCGTCCGCGGCGAAACGGTGCGTGATCACCGGGCGGATGTCGAGACCGCTCTGCAGCATGCTCGCCATCTTGTACCAGGTCTCGAACATTTCGCGGCCATAAATGCCCTTGATCACGAGGCCCTTGAAGATCACCTGGTTCCAGTCGATGGCCATTTCGCCCGGCGGGATGCCCAGCATCGCAATGCTGCCGCCGTGGTGCATCACGCGCAACATGTCCTTGAATGCCGAAGCATTGCCGGACATCTCGAGCCCGACGTCGAATCCTTCCTCCATGCCGAGTTCCCGCATCGCATCGTCGATGGATTCGCGCGACACGTTCAGCGCCCTGGTCGCGCCGAGCTTGCGGGCCAGATCGAGCCGGTAGTCATTGACATCGGTGATGACGACATGACGCGCGCCGATGAAGCGCGCGATTGCGACCGCCATGATGCCGATGGGGCCGGCACCCGTGACCAGCACGTCTTCGCCCACCATATTGAATGACAGCGCCGCGTGGGTCGCATTGCCGAGCGGGTCGAGGATCGCGGCGATTTCGTCGCTGATCGCCTCCGGCAACCGGAACACGTTGGCGGATGGCAGCACCATGTACTCCGCAAAGCAGCCTGGCCGGTTGACGCCGACGCCCTGGGTATTTCGGCACAGGTGACGGCGCCCGGCCCGGCAGTTGCGGCAATGGCCGCAGGTAATATGGCCCTCGCCAGACACGCGGTCGCCGCGCGACAGTCCGCGAACTTCGCTGCCCAGCTCGACGATTTCGCCGCAGTACTCGTGACCGATCTGCATCGGTACCGGAATCGTGCGCCGCGCCCATTCATCCCACTGGTAGATGTGGATATCGGTGCCGCAGATCGCGGTCTTGCGCATCCGGATCAGGACGTCATTGGGGCCGGTTTCGGGCTTTGCCAGCTCGCCCATCCAGATACCCGGCTCCGGACGTGACTTGATCAATGCCTTCATGCGGTCTTCAACCCCCGATGATGCCGAGTTCGCGGCCGGCCTGCGAAAATGCGGCGACCGCGGATTCGAGCTGGTCGCGTGAATGGGCTGCACACATCTGCGTGCGGATACGGGCCTTTCCCATCGGCACCACCGGATACGAGAATCCGATCGCATAGACGCCGAGCTCAAGCAGCCGCTCCGCCATGCGGCCGGCGAGTGGCGCATCGCCGAGCATGACCGGGATGATCGGGTGCTCGCCAGCCGTGATCCGGAAACCAAGGGCCGTCAGCTCGGCGCGAAACCAGGCGGCATTGTCCATCAGCTGCCGGCGCAGCCCCGGCTTCGTTTCCAGGATCTCGAGCACGCGCAGCGTGGTCGCGGCGACCACCGGGGCGATCGTGTTGGAGAAGAGGTAGGGCCTGGACCGCTGCCGGAGCCATGCGATCACCGCTCTGCGCCCGGAGGCGAAGCCGCCACTCGCGCCCCCCAGGGCCTTGCCGAGCGTTCCGGTCAGGATGTCCACGCGTGCCATTACACCGCAGTGTTCGTGTGTGCCGCGGCCGGTCGCGCCCATGAAGCCGGTCGCGTGAGAATCGTCAACTATAACCGTCGCGGAATAGCGGTCCGCGAGATCGCAGATTTCGCCGAGACGCGCAACTGTGCCGTCCATCGAAAATACGCCGTCGGTGACGACCAGCCGAGTGCGCGCGGCCTGCGATTCCTGCAGGCACTTTTCGAGCTGACCCATGTCGCCATTGTCGTAGCGCAACCGCTTCGCTTTTGACAGCCGGATGCCATCGATGATGCTGGCGTGATTCAGCGCGTCGGAAATGATCGCGTCGCTGTCGTCGGTCAGGGTCTCGAACAGACCGCCATTCGCATCGAAGCAGGAGGAGTACAGGATCGTGTCGTCGGTGCCGAGAAAGGAGGACAGGCGCTGTTCGAGCCGGCGGTGCACAGTCTGGGTCCCGCAGATGAATCTCACCGAGGCCATGCCATAGCCGTGACGATCCAGCGCTTCGCGGGCGGCCCGGCAAATCTCCGGATCATCGGCAAGGCCGAGATAGTTATTGGCGCAGAGATTGATGACCTCGCGCCCATCCTCCAGCCTGACCACCGGGCCCTGGCCCGAGGCGATGACACGCTCGCGCTTGAAGAGGCCGTTGCGTTCGAGTTCAGCGGTCTGCGACTCCAGCCGCTGCAGCAATGCCTGATCCATGTTGATCCGCCTTGAGCGCCAACGGCCGATTATAGCGGCCGTCCGGGCACTGCCCCGTATAATCCGCGGACCCGCGAGGGCGGCAGACCGGAGAAAGCAGGGTGGCGGATGTGGCGGTCGGCAGGCACCGGATCGACCGGTGGCTCTGGTGCGCGCGATTTCATCGCAGCCGCGCGCTCGCTGCCGCGGCGGTCAGCGGCGGCAAGGTTCATGTCAATGGTGAACGCGCAAAACCTGCCCGCGGTATTTCCATAGCTGACCGGCTCGATATCACACTTGGCCCGGATACCCTGAGCGTGGTCGTGCTGTCACTGCCGGGGCGACGCGGGCCGGCGGCCGAGGCCCGGGGATGCTACCAAGAGACGAGCGACAGCGTGCTGCGGCGTGCCGTCGCGCGCGAGCGCCGCCAGCTTGAACGGCGCTCCCGATCGGCTCCGGCGCGCCGCCCCGACAAGCGCGGACGGCGGGCGATCCGGCTGTTGCAGGGTCGGGGCTGAGGCGTGGCTCTGCAGCCACTCGACCCACCGACGGCAGTGCTCACTTCGAAGCCAGCGCGGCTGTTTCTGGTGCTGTCGTGCCTGTTCGTCACCAATGCGCTGATTGCGGAGTTCGTTGGCGTCAAGATTTTCGCGCTGGAGGACACGCTGGGACTGCCGCCATTCGACTGGCGGCTGTTCGGCCAGAGTGGCTCGCTGTCATTCACTGCCGGCGTGATGTTGTGGCCGATCGTGTTCATCGTGACGGACATCATCAACGAGTACTTCGGCGTCCGCGGCGTCCGGTTCATTTCGTGGCTGGCCGTCGGCTTCATCTCCTATGCCTTCCTGTTCGCCTATCTCGCGATCGGTCTGGCCCCTGCCGGCTGGTGGGTAACGGCGGGTGGCGCACGCGGCGTGCCGGACATGCAGGCGGCGTTCGCGAGCGTCTTTGGACAGGGCCTGTGGACGATCGGAGGTTCAATCACCGCATTCCTGATCGGTCAGCTGATCGACGTCGCAGTTTTCCACCGGATCCGGCGCGCAACCGGCAAGCGCTTCGTCTGGTTGCGCGCGACGGGTTCGACGGCGATTTCACAGCTGGTCGACAGTTTCATCGTGCTGTATATCGCCTTCGTGCTCGGGCCGCAGCAATGGCCGACGAGCCTTTTTCTCGCCGTCGGCACGGTGAACTACTGCTACAAGATGCTGATGGCAGTGGCGCTGATTCCGCTGCTGTACCTCGGCCGCCGGCTGATCCGCGCCTATGTCGGAGCGGAGATCGCGGAACGCCTGCGGGCGCATGCGGCGGGGGACCAGTCCTGATGCCGCATCCCAGCGCACCCCGGCTTGCGGTCGACGTCATCATCGAACTCGAAGACCGGCCCGGCAGGCCGATCGTGCTGATCGAACGCCGTTTTCCGCCCGCTGGCCACGCATTGCCGGGCGGATTTGTCGAACTTGGCGAAACGGTGGAGGCGGCGGCGCGCCGTGAGGCACACGAAGAAACCGGTCTCGACGTCAGGCTCGGCAGGCTGCTCGGTGTCTATTCGGATCCGTCGCGTGATCCGCGCGGGCACACCGTCAGCCTCGTCTACATCGCGGCAGCAACCGGCAGGCCGGTCGCCGGCGACGATGCCGCCGGCGTCCTGGTCGTGAGTCCGCGCGATGCGCCTCCGCTGGCATTCGATCACGGCCGGATACTCGCCGATTACCTCCGGCAGATAGAATTCCCGCCATGAGGCATGCAGCGACGATGGAATTCCTGCACGCCGACCGGCAGTTCGAGTTCGGGCCCGGCGCCGCGATCGATCGCCTGTATCTCGCCGACGAAGCCAGCGTCGTCGCGGAGATGCTCGGGCTCGCGCGCCTGCCCGCCCGCGAACGGCAATCGATCCACCGCGATGCGATGCAGCTCGTCGCTGCGGCGCGTCGCCGCAGGGGCAGTGGCGGCGGTGTCGAGGCGTTCCTGCAGCAATACCACCTCGCGTCGCAGGAAGGCGTCGTGCTGATGTGCCTTGCGGAGGCGCTGCTCAGGATTCCGGATGCAGAGACGGCGGACCGGCTCATTGCCGACAAGATCTCGACCGGCCAATGGTCCGAATACCTCGGTGAAGCAGAGTCCCTGTTCGTCAACGCCTCTACCTGGGGACTGATGCTGACCGGCCGGCTGGTACGGCCGGCGGCGAGCGACCTGCGCGATCCTGCGACGGTTCTGCGCCGCATTGTGGCGCGCCTTGGGGAGCCCGTCGTGCGCGCGGCATTCCGGCAGGCGATGCGGATCATGGGTCACCAGTTCGTGATGGGCCGCACCATCGAGGAAGCGCTCGAGCGAGCTGCAAGCGGCGATGGCGCGCGTTATCGCCACACCTACGACATGCTGGGCGAATCGGCCCTGACCGCGATCGACGCCGAGCGCTACATGCAGTCGTACAGTGCCGCGATTGCTGCCGTGGGCGCTTCGGTCAGGGCTGGCAGCGCGCCGGCGTCGTGGCCCAGCATCTCGATCAAACTGTCCGCGCTGCATCCGCGCTACGACTTCGGCCGGCGCCGGCAGGTGCTCGCGGAGCTCGGCGCGAGAATCGAGACGCTTGCGCTCGCGGCAAGCCGCGCCGGCATCGCGCTGACGATCGACGCGGAGGAGGCCGACCGGCTGGCGTTGTCGCTGGAACTCCTGGACCTGCTGCTGGGCCAGCAGCGGCTCGCGGGCTGGGATGGCCTCGGGGTCGCGGTCCAGGCCTACTCCAAGCGCGCGGCCGATGTGCTGCGCTATCTTGGCAGGCGCGCCGATGAAACCGGTCGCGTACTGAATGTGCGGCTCGTCAAGGGCGCTTACTGGGACAGCGAGATCAAGCGCGCGCAGGAACGCGGACTGCCCGGTTATCCGGTATACACGCGCAAGCAGAATACCGATGTTGGCTATCTCGCCTGCGCGCGCATCCTGCTGGACGGCAGCCGCCGGCTCTACCCGCAGTTCGCGACGCACAATGCTCACACCGTGGCGAGCATCATCCACCTTGCAGCGGCGCGCGGCCGGGACTTCGAATTCCAGCGCCTGCATGGCATGGGCGAGGAATTGTATGCGGAGCTTAGCGACCCGGCCGGTCGCGCATTGGCGTGCCGCGTCTACGCTCCGGTCGGCTCGCACGAGGAGCTGTTGCCCTATCTGGTGCGCCGCCTGCTGGAGAATGGCGCGAATACCTCGTTCGTCAATCGAGTCGTCGACGAGTCGCTGCCGCTCGAGGAAGTCGTCAGCGATCCGGTCGCGGAAGCTGAAGCGGCGGTCGGACCGCATCCGCGCATACCCCTGCCGATAGCGCTGTTCGGATCCGAGCGCCCCAATTCGGCAGGGCTGAATCTGGCCGATGGCCGGGAGCAGCGCCGACTGGCAGAGGCCTGCCGGGGGGCGCTCTCCGTGCCGCTGGCCGCGGCGCCGGTCGTCGGCGGACGCGAACAGGGCGGACGCGCGCGCAGGATCTTGTGCCCTGCGGACCTCGAGCGGGTCGCAGGCGAAGTCGCGGAAGCGGATACCGCACTGGTGGACGGCGCACTCGGGCTTGCCGAAGCAGCCCAGCCTGGCTGGGACCGCAGGCCCGCCGGCGAGCGTGCGGCGATCCTGCGCGCGGCCGCCGACCGGCTGGAGCGGGATGCCGCGCGTTTCGTCGCGATCTGCGTCGTCGAGGCCGGCAAGACCGTGCCCGACTCGGTTTCCGAAGTCCGCGAGGCCGTCGACTTCCTGCGCTATTACGCGGTCAGGGCGGTGCAGGAGTTCGGACAGCCGCTCGCGCTGCCCGGTCCCACCGGCGAATCGAACCGATTGCTGCTGCGCGGCCGCGGCGTCTTCGCCTGCATCAGTCCATGGAATTTCCCGCTGGCGATTTTTACCGGCCAGGTGGCGGCGGCGCTGGCGGCCGGCAACAGCGTCATAGCCAAGCCCGCGGCGCAGACACCACTGGTCGCTGCGGCGATGGTGCGGCTGCTGCATCAGTCGGGTGTTCCCGGGGACGTGCTGCAGTTCGTCCCCGGGCCCGGATCGACGGTCGGCGGCGCCCTGGTTTCCGACCCGCGCATCGCCGGTGTTGTATTCACCGGTTCTACCGAGACCGCGCGCCTGATCAACCGCGCGCTGGCGGCCCGCGACGGCCCGCTGGCGGTCCTGATCGCGGAGACGGGCGGGCAGAACGCGATGCTGGTGGACAGCTCCGCGCTGCCGGAGCAGGTGGTCAGCGACGCCGTGCAGTCGGCATTCAACTCGGCAGGCCAGCGCTGCTCCGCACTGCGCGTGCTCTGCGTGCAGGAGGATATCGCGCCCAGGGTGCTGGAACTCCTGGCTGGTGCCATGGACCAGCTTGTGATCGGCGACCCTGCGCTGCTCGCGACCGACGTCGGCCCGGTGATCGATGCGGCTGCGCTGGCAGTACTTGCAGAACACGCCGGCGCCATTGTCGCGGGGGCGCGCTGGCAGCATCGTGCGCCGCTGCCGGCAGGGCTGCGTCGCGGCCATTATTTCGCGCCGCTCGCGGTCGAAATCGACGACATCGCACGGCTGACACGGGAGGTATTCGGCCCGGTGCTGCATGTGGTGCGTTTCGCCGCGTCCGAGCTCGACAGTGTGGTGGACCAGATCAATGGCAGCGGATATGGACTGACCCTCGGCGTGCATACGAGGATCGACGGTGTCGCACGCCGGATCGCAGCGCGCGCCCGGGTCGGCAATGTCTACGTCAATCGAAACATGATCGGCGCTGTCGTCGGCGTGCAGCCATTCGGCGGCTGCGGCCTGTCCGGCACCGGCCCGAAGGCCGGTGGTCCGCACTACCTGCCGCGCTTCGCGACCGAGCAGACCGTCACGACGAACACCGCCGCGGTTGGCGGTAACGCGACGCTTCTGTCGCTCGGCGAGAACTGAGCACTACATCAGACCGGTCTGCAGCCGCGCCACTTCCGACATCATCGACTGGTTCCACGGCGGGTCGAAGACCAGGTCAATCGAGGCCTTGCGTATGGTCGGAATAATCATCAGCTTGTCACGGACATCGGCAACCAGAACTTCGCCCATGCCGCAGCCGGGGGCGGTCAATGTCATCTTGATGTCGACATCGCGGGTGCCGTCGTCGTTCGCCCTGATCGCGCAATCGTAGACCAGACCCAGATCGACGATGTTGAACGGGATCTCCGGGTCGAAGCAGGTTCGCAACTGGTCCCACACCAGGCGGCTGACATCTTCTTCGGTCGCGCCCGGCGGCAATTCCGGGCGGGGTACCGGCTCCTTGCCGATTGCATCGCCGTCCTCGCCGGCAATCCGGAACAGATTGCCTTCGATATAGACGGTGAAACTTCCGCCGAGCGACTGTGTGATGTAGCCGACACTGCCGGTGCGCAGCTTAACCTCGACGCCCGCCGGGACTATCACGCCGCGGACATCGCGCTGGATGACGACGGGTTCATGATCGGCGCGACGCATTCCTACTCCGTGGAGACCGGCGCAGCGCTGCCCGCGAGCGCGGCATTTAGCGTGTGCCAGCAGAGACTTGCGCACTTGACGCGCATCGGAAACTCGCGCACGCCGGCGAGTGCAGCCAGTTTGCCGAGATCCTGATCTTTTGCCGCACCTTCCCTGGTCAGCATGCGGTGCACGGTTGCAAAGAGCCCGGCAATCTGGGCCCTGCTCATGCCCTTGACGGCCTCGCTCATCAGCGAGGCAGAAGCGGTCGAGATCGCGCAGCCCTCGCCCTCGAAGTGGATATCGCGGATGATATCATCCTTGATCTCAAGAAAGAGATGTAACTTATCGCCGCACAAGGGATTATAGCCCTCCGCAAAGTGACTAGCGCCCGCGAGTTTCCCGAAATTCCGCGGTCGCCGATTGTGATCGACGATGACATCCCGGTAGAGATCCTGAAGGTCCATCAGCGCAGCAGACTGATTGCCCGCAGCAGGGCGTCGTGGAGCGCGTCGATTTCGGCGCGCGTGTTGTAGAGTCCGAACGACGCCCGGGTTGTGGCCGGGACGCCGAAATATTCCATGACCGGCATCGCGCAGTGGTGCCCCGTGCGCACGGCAATTCCCCGTGAATCGAGTACGGTGCCGAGGTCATGCGGATGGATGCCCTCGACCGTGAATGACACGAGGCTCGATTTGTCCGGTGCCGTGCCGATGATCGCAAGTCCTGGAAGATCCGCGAGTCGCGCCGTCGCGTAGCCGAGCAGGTCCCGCTCATGCAATCCGATATGTTCCATGCCGATCGCCTCGAGATAGTCGATGGCCGCGCCCAGACCGACGGCACCGGCGATGTTGGGCGTACCTGCCTCGAAGCGATGGGGCAGGCGGTTATAGGTGGTGCCGGCAAACGAAACGGAAAGGATCATGTCGCCGCCGCCCTGCCAGGGCGGCATCGACTCAAGAATCCGCTCGCGACCGTAGAGCACGCCGATACCCGTAGGCCCGTACATCTTGTGCGCGGAGAATGCATAGAAGTCGCAATCTAGTGCCCGCACGTCCACGGAAAGGTGCGGCACCGCCTGTGCGCCATCGACAAGGGTAGTGATGCCACGCTTGCGCGCTGCGTCCAGAAACGCGCGGATCGGCAGTATCGTGCCCAATGAATTCGAAATGTGGGCGAGCGCGACGATCCGCGTCCGCGGACCGAGCAGCGCCTGGTAGCTGTCGAAATCGACCACGCCACGCCGGTCGATCGGCACGACACGGAGCAGGGCGCCGGTCTGCTGGCAGAGAATCTGCCAGGGAACGATATTCGAATGATGCTCCAGCCATGAAATGACGATCTCGTCGCCCGCCTGCAGCCGCGGCCGTCCGTGCGCCTGCGCGACCAGGTTAATGGCCTCAGTCGTGCCGCGCACGAACACGATTTCGGCGGTTGAGGCAGCGTTGATGAAGCGCCGTGCCTTTTCGCGCGCCGCCTCGAAAAGCGCGGTTGCTTCCTGCGACAGCGTGTGGACCCCGCGGTGCACATTGGCGTGATGAGTCTTCGCGCAGGCGGCCACCGCGTCGATGACGGTGCCAGGCTGCTGCGCGGATGCGGCATTGTCGAGATATGCAAGCGGGCGGCCGTTGACCATCCGCCCCAGCACCGGGAAGTCCCCGCGCAGCCGCAGGACATCCAGTGCCCCGGCAATTTCGGGCACGGCCGCCATCAGAGGAAGCTCCGTATCACATCGCGGTCCGGCAGCCGGCCGACCGCCAGCTCCTCGATGCTGCGGCGCAATTCGGGCAGCGGAATCGTGGCAATGACGTCCTCGCAGAATGCGAATGTCAGCAGGCTCTGCGCGATGACCGGGTCGAGACCGCGCGCCAGCAGGTAGAAAAGTTGCGCGGGATCGAGCGTGCCGACGGTCGCGCCGTGCCGGCACTTGACGTCGTCGGTGTGGATCTCGAGCTGCGGCCGGGAATTGATTTCCGCGAGCGGTGCCAGCAGCAGATTGCGGCTGGACTGGCTGGCGTCCGCGCCGCGGGCTGCGGGGTGCACCACGACCCGGCCGTTGAATGCACCGCGGCCGCGCTCGGATGCGATACCGCGGAAGTTCTGCTGCGTCCGCGTCGCCGGGCCATGATGCTCGACGCGCGTGTACAGGTCCGCCTGGCGTTCGCCGTCCACCATGAAAAGCCCCGCCAGCCGGCATTGTGCGCGGCTGCCGCTCAGCGAGAGCTGCAGATTCGATCGCAGCAGGCGGCCACCCAGCGCCAGCAGATGCTGGCTGTAATTGCTGTCTGCATCCAGATCGACCACCAATGTCTCCAGCTGCGCGGTCTGCGCGCCGGCTTGGTGCAGGCGCAGGTGCTCCACCGTCGCCGCCGCGCCGATGCGCAGTTCCGCCGCCAGATTCGAGAATCCGGAGTCTTCGCCAAGCGCCACGAAATGCTCCACCAGGCTGAGCCTGGCGCCGGCTCCGACCTCGATGACGATGCGCGCATGGCATGCGCCCGGCGCAGTCCCCGATGAGACATGGAGCAGGTACAAAGGCTGCGCGGGCGCCGCGCCGGCGTCGACACGGATGACGGCACCACCGCTGACGAAGGCGTCTGCGAGGAGCGCGTAGCGGTCGTCAGGTTCATCCCCGGGTTCGCGCAGCAGCTGCATTGCCCCGGCAGGATCGGCCGCGAGCAAGGCCGCCAGATCGCTGACCGTGACACCGTCCTGACTCGCCCCCGACAGCAGCGGCTCGTAGTGGCCGTCAAGCAGCACGAGGCGGCGTGCGGCAGGCAGCGGCAGCAACCATGGCGCAAGCTGGTCCGCAGAGAGCGCAGCGCGCGGAACCGGCTCGAATGTGCGTTCAGCGATCCTGGCGTGATCCAGGTACTTCCAGTTCTCGTCACGGCGGTCCGGCAGGCCGCGTTCCAGTACCCTTGCCAGTGCGTGCTGGCGGCGCCTGGCCCAGGCGGCCCCGCCTGCCATGCGGGATGCCTGGCCCGCATGGCTCGCGGCGATGCGCTGCAGCGCTGTTTCCGGGCTCATGCGGCCACCGTCCCGTCGCGGAGCCAGTCGTAACCGCGGCGCTCGAGTTCGAGCGCGAGTTCCCGGTCTCCGCTTCTGACAATGCGCCCGGCGACCAGCACGTGGACCTGGTCCGGCACCACATGGTCGAGCAGGCGCTGGTAGTGCGTGACAATCACGATGGCGCGCCTGGGCGAGCGCAGCGCATTCACGCCGTCCGCGACCACCTTCAGCGCATCGATGTCGAGCCCCGAATCCGTCTCGTCCAGCAGCGCCAGCGTCGGTTCCACCAGACTCATCTGCAGGATCTCGTTGCGCTTCTTCTCGCCGCCTGAAAATCCTTCGTTGACGCCGCGATTCAGAAGACTCTCGTCCATTTTCATCTGGCGGATCTTCCCGCGCACGAGATTCAGGAATTCGAAGGCGTCGAGCTCGGGCTCGCCGCGATGCTTGCGCAGTGCATTCAGCGAGGCCTTCAGCAGGTAGATATTGTTGACGCCCGGAATCTCGACCGGGTACTGGAATGCCAGGAACAGGCCCGCACGGGCGCGCTCCTCGGCCGGCATCGTCAGCAGGTCCTGCCCGAGATAGGTCGCGGAGCCGGAAATCACCTCGAGACCCGGCCGGCCGGCCAGCACACCGGTCAGCGTGCTCTTGCCGGAACCATTCGGCCCCATGATCGCGTGCACTTCGCCGGCGCGCACCTCGAGCGACACGCCGTCGAGGATCCTGCGCTCACCGGCGCGCACCCGCAGTTCGCGCACGCAGAGGATGGTCATCCGACTGCTCCTTCGAGACTGACCGCCAGCAGATTCTGTGCCTCCACGGCGAACTCCATCGGCAGCTCCTTGAAGACCTGCTTGCAGAAACCATTGACGATCATGTTGACGGCGTCCTCGGCGGCGATGCCGCGCTGCAGGCAGTAGAACAGCTGGTCATCCGAAATTTTCGAAGTCGAAGCCTCGTGCTCGACGACCGCGCTCGGGTTTCTGACCTCGATGTAGGGAAATGTGTGCGCGCCGCAGCTTGCGCCCATCAGCAGCGAGTCGCATTGCGTGTAATTGCGCGCGCCCTCGGCGCCCGGCAGAATCTTCACCAGGCCGCGATACGCATTCTGCCCATGACCGGCGGAAATGCCCTTTGACACGATGGTCGACCGCGTATTGCGGCCCATGTGGATCATCTTGGTGCCGGTATCGGCCTGCTGGTAGTGATTGGCGAGCGCGACCGAGTAGAACTCGCCCACGGATCCTTCGCCGCGCAGAATGCAGCTCGGATACTTCCAGGTGATCGCCGAACCGGTTTCAACCTGGGTCCAGGAAATCCTCGAATTGCGCCCGCGACAGTCGCCGCGCTTGGTCACGAAATTGTAGATTCCACCGACGCCATTCTCGTCGCCGGGATACCAGTTCTGCACCGTCGAATACTTGATCTGGGCGTCATCCAGCGCGATCAGCTCGACGACCGCTGCGTGCAGCTGGTTCTCGTCGCGCATCGGCGCCGTGCAGCCCTCCAGGTAACTCACATGCGCGCCCTCGTCCGCGATGATCAGCGTGCGCTCGAACTGGCCGGTCTTGGATGCGTTGATGCGGAAGTAGGTCGACAGCTCCATCGGGCAGCGCACACCCTTCGGGACGTAGACGAATGAGCCGTCCGTGAAAACGGCTGAATTGAGCGTCGCATAGTAGTTGTCGTTGACCGGCACCACCGTGCCGAGATAGCGCTCGACCAGCGCCGGGTGATTCCTGACCGCCTCGGAGAACGGGCAGAACACGACGCCGGCCTCGGCCAGGCGCTCCTTGAAGGTAGTCGCGACCGAGACGCTGTCGAATACGGCGTCGACCGCGACGCCTGCGAGCCGCGCGCGCTCGTGCAGCGGGATGCCGAGCTTGTCATAGGTCTCGAGCAGCTTCGGGTCCACCTCTTCCAGCGACTTTGGCCCGTCGGTCTGCTGTTTCGGCGCCGAAAAATAGGAAATCTGCTGGAAATCGATCTGCGGGTAATGCACATGCGCCCAGGTCGGCTCGGTCATCCGGAGCCAGCGCCGGTAGGCCTTGAGCCGCCACTCGAGCATGAACGCCGGCTCGCCCTTCTTGGTCGAAATCAGCCGGATCACTTCTTCGCTGAGGCCGGGCGCCACCGTGTCGCTCGCGATGTCGGTGACGAAGCCGTGCCGGTACTTGCGGCCTACCAGAGATTCCAGTTGCTGCCGATCGCCAGTCATGGGGCGCCTGTTCGCCTCAGCCGCGGACCAGCGGGCGCCATTCGCCGCGCGCCGCAGGCTTCTGCAGATCTGGTGTCGCGAATTCGCCTTCGTGGCTGATGAGGTCGGTCAGACTGATCGCGTCCAGGGCCCGGCGGATCGCCTGGCTGACGCCTTGCCAGCCGTGACCGACCGTGCAGGTCGTCTCGATTCCGCACAGGCCGCTGCCATTCGAGCATTCGGTCAGCGAAACCGGACCTTCGACCGCGTCGATGATATCCGCAGCGCTGATTGCGGCGGCAGGGCGCGCCAGCTGGTAGCCGCCGCGCGCCCCGCGCACGGAATTCACGAGGCCGGCGTGCTGAAGTTCCTTCAGCAGCTTGCTGACCGTCGGCAGTCCGATGTGGGTGCGCTCCGCGATATCCGCGGCACTGGCGAGGCTGCCGCCGCCGAGTCTCGCCAGAATGACGGTCGCGTAATCGGTGAGCCGGCTGATGCGCAACATGGGCTTGCTCCAGGGTCTGCTGACATACAGTACGATTTTAGTACTATTATGGCGACAAGGATAGTGGCTCGTAGGGCTCTGTTATCCTTCACTGCTGGCCGACAGAGGATCCGGATTCATGGACAAGGCGGCACTCGAAACCAACGCGGCTGCGATGATTGCGCCTGGCAAGGGCATCCTCGCGGCGGATGAATCGTCCGGCACGATAAAGAAGCGTTTTGACAAGATCGGACTCGAATCGACATTCGAATCGAGACGCGCCTACCGCGAACTGCTGTTCACGGCGCCAGGCGCCGAGAAGCACATTTCAGGCGCGATCCTCTATGACGAGACGATCCGGCAGAAGGCCTCGGATGGCAGGCCATTCCCGGAACTGCTGCTGGCGCGCGGAATACTGCCGGGCATCAAGGTGGATGCCGGGGCGAAGGCGCTGGCCGGATTTCCGGGGGAAACGATTACCGAGGGCCTCGACGGGCTGCGCGAGCGACTCGCCGAATACCGCGCCATCGGGGCGCGATTCGCAAAATGGCGCGCAGTCATCGACATCGGGGCCGGGATTCCGAGCGGATTCGCGATCGAGGCGAATGCGCATGCGCTTGCGCGCTATGCCGCGCTCTGCCAGGAAGCCGCGATCGTGCCGATCGTCGAGCCGGAAGTGCTGATGGACGGCGAGCACGGGGTCGAGCGCTGCGAGGAAGTGACCGACCGCGTGCTGACCGCAGTATTCAGCGCGCTTTTCATGCATCGCGTGCATCTCGAGGGCATCGTGCTGAAGCCGAACATGGTCATCGCCGGCAAGAAGTGCAAGCAGAGGGCCGCGCCGCAGCAGGTCGCCGATGCCACGCTGCGCTGCCTCCGCCGCAGGGTGCCGGCGGCGGTGCCCGGAATAGCTTTCCTGTCCGGCGGGCAGAGCGAGGAGGAGGCGACGCAGCACTTGTCGCTGATGAACCGCGCCGGCGACCTGCCGTGGCAGCTTTCGTTCAGCTATGGCCGCGCGTTGCAGCAAAGCACGCTGGAGGCTTGGCGGGGCGAGGCCTCCAAAGTCACTGCCGCGCAAAAGACATTCCTGCGCCGCGCGCATCTCTGCGGGCTGGCGCGAAACGGAAGCTACGAGGCCACCATGGAACAGGCCGCGGCCTGAGGCCACGGAAACGTTTCGTGTCCGCCGATCATGGTCGCGATCGAGCCGCTCCGGGGCGGGAAGCACTGGTGCGCGTGCACGGCCTGCATTACTCCTTTGCGCAGCGCGCAATCTTCGGCGGTGTCGATCTCGCCATCGCGCGCGGCTCCGTCACAGCCATCATGGGTCCGAGCGGCACCGGCAAGACCACGCTGCTGCGCCTGATCACCGGACAGTTGCAGGCGAATCGCGGCGTGGTCGAGGTCGAAGGGCAGGACGTCGCAGGATTGTCGCGCGCCGGGATTTTCCGGATGCGGCGCCGCATGGGCATGCTGTTCCAGAATGGCGCACTGCTGACCGACATCGACGTCTATGAGAATGTCGCGTTTCCCCTGCGCGAGCACACGCGCCTGCCGGAGCGTCTGCTGCGCCACGTGGTACTCGGGAAGCTGCAGGCCGTCGGACTTCGCGGCGCCTGCCGCCTGATGCCTGCGGAATTGTCGGGTGGCATGGCGCGTCGCGTCGCCATTGCCCGCGCGATCGTGATGGATCCGCAACTCCTGATCTACGATGAGCCATTTGTCGGGCTGGACCCGATCTCGCTCGGTGTCGTGCAGCGACTGATCAGGCGGCTGAATGAGACACTGGGACTGACCAGCATCGTCGTTTCGCACGAGATCCGCCAGCTGTCGGCGATAGCCGATTCCTGCTACCTGCTGTCGGGCGGTGGAGTCATCGCCCAAGGGCCGCCCGACGCGCTCGCGACCGATACGCGCGAGGAGGTCCGCCAGTTCATGCATGGACTGCCGGATGGGCCGGTGCCATTCCACTATCCGGCGCCCGATTACGTCGAGCAGCTGCGGCAGCTGCGCTGAATGCTGTCCTCATTGACCCGCGAAATTCTGCAGAGCCTGCGATTCGCATTGGAGGCGCTGGGCGCCTACGCGCTTTTCCTGGTGCGGCTGCTGAAAGAGGTGCCGCGCTCGCTGCTGCGCTTCGGCCTGGTAGTCGAGCAGGTGCACAATGCCGGAGCGCTGTCGCTCGTGATCATCATGCTGTCCGGCCTGTTTGTCGGAATGGTGCTCGGTCTGCAGGGCTTCGATCTGCTGGAACGATTCGGTTCGGAAGAATCCCTCGGTTCGGCCGCTGCGCTCGGACTGCTGAAGGAACTCGGTCCGGTCGTCACGGCGCTGCTGTTTGCGGGTCGCGCCGGAACAGCGCTCGCTTCGGAACTCGGCCTGATGCGGGCGACCGACCAGCTGGCGGCAATGGAGATGATGGCGGTCGATCCGGTGCGGCGGGTGGTGATGCCGCGCTTCCTCGGCGGCGTCCTGTCGATGCCATTGCTGGCCGCGATCTTCAGCCTGATCGGGATATACGGTGCGCAGCTCGTCGGCGTGCAGCTGATGGGCGTTGATACCGGCCAGTTCTGGTCGCAGATGCGCTCCACGGTCGAACTCGGCGATGTCATGGAAGGGGTGATCAAGAGCTGCGTATTCGGCGTCGCCTGCAGCCTGATCGCGGTCTATGAAGGATATCATTCGGTGGCGACAGCGGAAGGGGTCGGCAGGGCAACGACACGCACCGTGGTTATTTCCTCGGTCGTCGTGCTGCTGCTGGACTATCTGCTGACGGCCGCAATGCTTTAGAAGGAGAGACGACATGCGCCAGACGCGCGCCATCGAGCTGGGGACCGGGCTATTCGTGCTGCTTGGTTTCTCGGCGCTGTTTTTCCTGGTTACGCAGATCACCAATCGGGAGTTCGGTTTCAGCGACGGGGGCTATCAAGTGGTCGCGTCTTTCGAGCAGGTCGGAGGATTGAAACCCGGCGCGCCGGTGTCGATGTCCGGCGTGACGATCGGCCACGTCCAGCGGATCGAATACGACTTCACCGAGTACAAGGCGCGGGTTACGATGCGAATCGACAGCCGGTTCAATCAGATACCTGACGACAGCGATGCCGGCATCTACACGGCCGGTCTGCTGGGCGGCCAGTACATCGGAATTGCGCCCGGCGGTTCGGAAACCTTTCTGACCGACGGTCATCAAATGCAATTCACGCAGTCGGCAATCGTGCTCGAAAACCTGATCAGCAAGTTCCTGTTCTCCAAGGCTGCTGAAAAACAGGACGATCAGCCATAAGAGGCAATGACCACATGACAGGACGACTCGTCTCGGCGTGCTGGCCGCTGGTCCCGATGCTGCTGCTGGCGGGGGCAGGCGCGGCGGCCGACGCCGTGCCCGGACCGGCGCCGCAGGACCTCATCGAGATGACTTCCAGGGGAATGCTGAATGCGCTGGATGCCGATCGGGCGGCCGCACAGCATGATCCCGCGCGCGTCCGCAAGCTCGTTGACGAGATGCTGCTGCCGCATTTCGACACCGACTACTCGGCACGGCTCGTGCTGGGCAGGCACTGGCGTGACGCGACACCCGAACAGCGACAGCGATTCATCGGGGCGTTCTACCAGTCACTGCTGCGCAACTATGGATCCGCTTTGGCCGAGTTCACCGGCGACCGGCTGACGCTGCTGCCGTTTCGCGGGAATCTGAGCACTGGCCAGGCCACCATCCGGACCGAGGTCAGGCGCAGCGACGGCACTCGCGTGCCGGTCAATTACTCGATGCGCGCGACGCCCGCCGGCTGGAAGGCGTGGGACGTCACAATCGAAGGCATCTCCTACGTGCGCAATCTGCGCAATGACGTCGGAGCCGAGGTTGAGCAGCGCGGTCTCGATGCGGTAATCAGTCGTCTCGAGGCCGAGATCCAGCGCAGCGATGACAAGCAGGCCGGTTGAGCCGATGCAGCGGCAGTCGGCACTCGCGAGCCTGGGCCAGGGACAGTGGGAGCTGTCCGGCGACCTGCTGTTTGACAACGCGGCCCAGTTGCTGAATCAGGGAATGGCGGCGTTCGGCGCGGATCCGCGCGTGGAAATAGACTTGTCGCTGGTCGGCCGCGTGGACAGCGCGGGACTCGCGCTGCTGGTCGAGTGGTCGATTGCAGCCACGAGCGGCGGACGCGCGGTGACCTACCGCAATATTCCGCCGGTGCTCGGCGCGCTGGCCAGCATCAGCGATCTCGCGCCATTCATTGAATCAGCCTAGGGATCAGCCGGCTCGACTTCGAGCAGCACTTCTTCCTGCACTTCCCCGTCGCGCACCAGGTACTCCCGGCGCTGCAGCCAGGAATTGCGGATGAAGGCATAGCGGTCGAATGCGCTGTCGAGTGTGGCGTCGGCACTCAGGTACGAAGCACGGCGATCCACGACGCTCAGAACACCGACTGCGACGCGCGTACCCGTATCGAGATCGAGCTCGACGCGCAGATCGGTCTGGCTGTCCGCCGCCAGCGCGGGCGCATCGCGCAATGTCGAAGGACCGAGCAGCGGCAGCACGATATAGGGACCGGCCGGCGCGCCCCAGCGGCCCAGTGTCTGCCCGAAATCCTCATTGTTGCGCGGGATGCCGACCCTGGTAGCCGGATCCAGCAGACCGCCGATGCCGAGTGTCGAATTAAGGGCGAAGCGTCCGATATCGGCGATCGTGGCCAGCAGTTTCAGTTGCAGCAGGTCATTGACGATCGTGGTCGGATACTCGAGGTGCCCGAGCAGATTGCTGACTCCGGTCCGGACCACGCGCGGCAGGTGATCGCGGTAGGCGGTCGCCACCGGTTTCAGCACGGCACGATCGATCGCGTCATTGAATCGCTGGGTGCCGCGATTGACGCGTTCCCAGGGATCGTGCGGCGATGCCTGTGGCGTGGTCGCACAGGCCGCGAGCCAGACCGCCAGCATGGCAGTCACGAGGCTCGCGCGGTATCCGAGAGTCATTCGGTGTTTCCGTCAGTTGGGTGCTGGACGGAATTCTAGCTTGAGCGGCGGTCGTCCGGCCGCGGATTCTTGGGCCCCGCTATCTCGCGGGCACGCCGGCCTCTTGGCAGGTATTCCTGCAATTCGCGAATGCGCGCGTCAAATCGTTCACGTTGAACGGCATTGAGACCGGGCACCGCCTGCGCGAGTCTCAGCTGGTCGATCGCGAGCGCCAGGTCGCCGCTGATGACGTGGTATTCGGACATGTAGTAATACGCATCCGCAACGTCTCCCGCTGCATTTGCGGCGAGCGCCGTGTAGCGCGCCTGCTCCGGCGTGGGCGGCACATTGTTGAACAAGTCCAGCAACACGATGTGCGCCTGTTTCGGGTCGCCATCGCGCATCAGGGTCTCGGCATAGCGCATCGTGACCGCAATGCTGCGCGGGAACAGGCCCATCGCCTTTTCCAGCGTGGTCCTGGCCGCGTCGACCCTGCCCGCCGCGAGAAAAGCCTGGCCCAGCGCCGCGTGGTACAGCGACACATCCGGTCGCCGGGCAAGCATGTCCTGCAGTATTGGTATCGCCAGCCCGGGCGCATCCGATCGAGTCAGCGCGAGCGCGCGGCCATACAATTCCCCGTCATTCGACGGCAGGTCTGCGCTTACGGCATTCCGGTACAGGTCGCGGAAGCTGGTTTCGGGCGGCAGCGACTGGACCGCAAGCCGCTCGCGGATCAGCAGGTAGCTGGTGCTGTCCTCGCGACGCGGCCAGCCGAGCTTGCTTGCGCGATCGCGCGTTTCGGCGATTCGTTCGGTGGTAACCGGATGGGTTCGCAGCAGATCCGGCATGCTCCTGCCTGCGCTGCCACTATGCTGCTGCAGGGTCCAGAAAAAGTCCGGGATGCCGCCTGGATCAAATCCTGCAGCCGCCAGGATACCGACGCCGACGCGGTCCGCCTCGGTCTCATTCGACCGCGTGAAGTTGATCTGCTGCTGGGCCGCAAGACCCTGCGAAGCGGCCACGCCGCCCATCACTGCGTCGCCCGGCAACCCGGTCGTCGCGCCGATCAGGATCGCGGCCAGGATGGCCGCCGCCGAGACCAGATTTGTCCGTCCTGCATTCTGTACCGAGCGCGCGATATGCCGCTGGGTCACATGCGCGATTTCGTGCGCGAGCACGCCCGCCAGCTCGCTCTCGTTCCGGGTCGCCTTTACGAGGCCGGCGTTTAACCCGATGAATCCACCGGGCAGTGCAAATGCATTGATGCCGGAATCCTTGACTGCGAAGAATGTGAATCGATGCGCACCTTCATGCGCATTGCTGGCGAGGCGCAAGCCGAGTGTCTGCAGGTACTCGCTGATTTCGGGGTCCTCGACGATCTGACCGGCATCCCGCAGGCTGCGAATGATCATCAACCCGATCTTGTACTCGTCCGCCAGCGACAGGGTCGTGCTGGCCGGCGTGCCGATGTCCGGCAGATCGCCGCCCGGCAACTGCGAATCGGCCGCGCCAGCGTGGAGCGTCAGCAGCAACGGAAGAAATATACGGTTCGTGCGCATCAGTTCGTTCCAGGCTATGCGGATTCGACCCGAATCGCGGGGCATGGTTCGAATCCGCCGCTGTCAGAGCGCTTCGGACGCAAAATCGGCCAGGCGCGAGCGCTCGCCACGGACCAGTGTCACGTGGCCCGCATGCAGCCAGCCGCGGAAGCGGTTGACCACGTAGGTCAATCCCGATGTCGTCTCGGTCAGGTAGGGAGTGTCAATCTGGCCGATATTGCCGAGGCAGACGAGCTTTGTGCCGGGCCCCGCGCGGGTCACGAGGGCCTTCATCTGCTTTGAAGTCAGATTCTGCGCCTCGTCGAGGATCAGGTACCGGTTCAGGAAGGTGCGCCCGCGCATGAAGTTCAGGGACCGGATCTTGATGCGGTGACGCAGCAGGTCCTGGGTCGCGGCGCGGCCCCAGCTGCCGCCGTCCTGGCTCTGCGTCAGCACTTCAAGATTGTCCATCAGCGCCCCCATCCAGGGCTCCATCTTCTCCTCTTCGGTGCCCGGCAGGAATCCGATGTCCTCGCCCAGCGGGATCGTCACACGGGTCATGATGATTTCGCTGAACCGGTTGGTCTCGAGCGTCTGCATCAGCCCCGCCGCCAGGGTCAGCAATGTCTTGCCGGTGCCCGCCGGGCCCAGGATCGTGACGAAATCGATCTCCGGATCGAGCAGCAGGTTCAACGCCAGATTCTGCTCGCGATTGCGCGCCGTGATGCCCCAGACCGCATGGCGTTCACTGCGGTAGTCCTGGGTCAGTTCGAGTCTCGCGACATCATCCTCGATCGTGCGCACGATCGCTTCGAAGGAATCACCGCCGCCGTCATAAAGGAACTGGTTTGGCTGCCACTCGCGCACCAGCGGGCCGCGCACCCGGTAGTGCGTTCTGGCCTGTTCCTGCCACGATTCCACGTTGTTGCCATGCGTTTCCCAGAAATCCGCGGGTAACGCGCTCGCCCCGGTGAACAGCAGGTCGGCGTCCTCGATCGTGCGGTCGTTGTAGTAGTCCTCGGCCTGCACGCCGAGGATTGCGGCCTTGATCCGCAGGTTGATGTCCTTCGATACGAGAGTAACGCGCGTGCCGGGCATCTCCAGTTGCAGCGCGAGGGTGTAACCGAGCAGCGCATTGTCGATGCCATGACCCGGCAGCGTATCCGGCAACCCGGCCGCCAGTCGCCGGGTCTGGAAAAACAGCCTTCCGCTGGGCGGCTTCTTGCCGTGGTTGCCGCTGCGGGCTGCCGGCAGCTCGAGACCGCGATCGATCTGCTCCTTGGTCGCATTTGCCATCAGCTCGTCGAGAAAACGGCTGACCTGCCGGACATTGCGCGCGGATTCGGAAAGCCCCTTCTTGCCGGCATCAAGTTCCTCGAGCACGTCCATCGAGATGTAGATGTCGTGCTCCTCGAAGCGGAATATCGCGGCCGGGTCGTGCATCAGCACATTGGTGTCGAGCACGAATGCGCGACGGGCGCTTCTGGCGGATCGACCTTTCAGCATGTCGGGGTCACAATTGGCGGGCTGCCGCCAGGACCTGTCCGGCGTGACCGGCAACCCTGACCTTGCGCCATTCCTGTCGCAGCACGCCCTCGGAATCGATGAGGAAGGTACTGCGTTCAATACCCATCATCTTGCGGCCATACATGTTCTTCTGGCGCCAGACCGCAAATCTCGATGCGATTGCATGCTGCTCGTCCGACCCGAGTGCGAATGGAAAGCGCATCTTGTCCCGGAACTTCTGGTGCGACTCCAGAGTGTCAGTGGAGATGCCGAGGATCGTCGTCTGTGTGCGCCGGAATTCGGCCGCGAGATCCCGGAAATCACCGCCTTCAAGCGTGCAACCGGGCGTGTTGTCGCGCGGATAGAAGTAGATGACGACATTGCGGCCGCGTAGTTCACTGAGCCGGAAATTCCCTGCGGTCGTCGCGATGCTGAAATCCGGCGCTTTCCGGCCGACGCTGATCGTGGTCATGGCGATGGCTGGACCTCCGTTACCGACCGTTGCGGTCAATTCTTGACTGGCTCGAGTATCGCGTCGAGATTCATCTGGTCGCAGAAATCCATGAACTCTTCACGCAATGCGCCGACGTGGATGCGCGCCGGCACATTGATGATCAGGTATGCGGAGAACATCTGCGCACCGGTATGGGCCGCCGCGTAGCCACGCGTCGACATTTCGCCGATGTCGATTCCGCGCGCTGCAAAGAAACCCGAAACTGCGGAAACGATGCCGGCCTGATCCAGGCAGACCACGTCGACGGAGTAAGGAATCATGTCTTCGCGCGCCGCGCGCTCGGCGGTGCGGCGGACCTGGATCGAGACGCCGGATGTCTCGGCCAGCTTGTTCAGTTCGGTCTCGATCCTCGCGATCGAGTGCCAGTTGCCCGAGATCAGCAGCAACATCGCGAAGTCGGAGCCAAGAGCGGTCATACGGCTCTCGCTGATGCTGCCGCCGCAGTCGGCGACCGTCTTCGACAGGTCGTGCACCAGGCCGATGCGGTCGCCGCCGATGGCCGAAATTGCGATGAACTGTTTCATGCGGGGAAAAAACGAAGTTGACGGCCGCAGTCTACCGGGATCGGCAGGGCGATGATATGCCGTCTCCATGACGGCTTGCGCCGGCGAGCCGCGCGCCAGTACGATCCCGCCTCCGCAGGCCGGACGGCTGGAGTCCTGATGTTTCGCGGCAGCCTGGTGGCGCTGGTGACGCCGATGACGGCGTCGGGCGAGGTCGATCATGTCGCATTCGGGCGGCTGCTCGACTGGCATGCCCGCGCGGGCACGGACGGCATCGTCGTGTGCGGCACGACCGGCGAATCCTCCACGCTGTCGGCCTCCGAGACCGTGGAATTGCAGCGCATCGCGGTCCAGCACATCGGCGGCCGCATTCCGGTCATTGCGGGCACCGGCAGCAATGCCACCACGGAGGCCGTCGACAGGACGCGTGCCGCATGCGAAGCCGGCGTCGACGCGGTGCTGGTCGTGACGCCTTACTACAATCGGCCGCCACAGGAGGGCCTGTACCGCCATTTCAGCCTGGTCGCCGATGCCGCAAGCGTGCCGGTGATCCTCTACAACGTGCCTTCCCGCACCGCCTGCGACCTGCTGCCCGCGACCGTCGAACGGCTCGCCGCCCACTCCCAGATCATCGGGATCAAGGAGGCGACCGGCAGCATCGAGCGCGGCGCCGAGATACTCGCGCGCTGTGGGGATGACTTCCTGCTGCTTTCGGGTGACGATGCGAGCTGTCGCCAGCTGATCCTGGGCGGCGCACAGGGCGTCGTGTCGGTCACGGCAAATGTTGCGCCAAAGCTCATGCGCGCGATGGTCGGGGCGGCGCTGGTGGGCGATATCGTGCAGGCTGCGGAACTCGATAACCGTCTCGCGGGTCTGCACCGGGCCCTGTTCGTGGACTCTAATCCGATACCGGCGAAATGGGCGCTCGAGCGACTGGGTCTGATAAGTTCCGGTATCCGTCTGCCGCTGACGTGGCTGGCACAGCGGCACCACGAAATAATGACCGAAGCGATGCGCCATGCAGGAGTGATCGAATGAGGAAGCAACCGATGCGCGCAAGACTGCTGCTGGTGCTGCCAGTCTCTGTGTTTGCGAGCGCCTGCAATCTGCTGCCCGACGCATATTCTGGCTGCGCCAAGCCCCAGCCATACCAGTCGGCCGAGGATTCGCCGCAATTGCGCGTTCCCGCCGGCGCTGTCGCCCCCGACACGCGCAATGCCTTGCGAATCCCCACAGTCACCGCGCCCCGGCTGCCAGCCAGGGAAAAGCGCTGCCTCGATCACCCGCCAGCCTACGAAACCCGGCCTGCGCCGGGCTGACTCGCGGCCGGTTGCCGCTCCAACTGGCGTCCGGTAGGCTTCGCAGCCCCGGAGAGGTGGCCGAGCGGTCGAAGGCGCTGGACTGGAATTCCAGTAATATCCAAAAGATATTCGTGGGTTCGAATCCCACCCTCTCCGCCAGAATCAGTCCTGCTGACCCTCGGTCCGCGCCTGCCCGCCCGAGGCGATCGATTCATAGGCGCGGGCGAATGCAGCCAGGAATACCGCAGGCAGCCCCGCATCGCCGCTCTGCACGGTCGCGCTGAACAATTCGCGATACCGGTTCCACAGGCGCAAGTGCATGTCGGTGGTCGACGCACCCTTGGTACGGCGACCGAGCTGCGCTTCGAGCTCGTCGGGATCGAGTTTCTCGAATACCGCGGCGAGCGCTTCGCGCAATGCGGCCGAAACCGCAATCTCGTGACGGCGCGCACGCGCGAACTGGCTGCGGATCTCGTCGACCGCGCGCACTTGCCCGGGTCCATGACCCGCGAGCATCATCTCGAGCAACGGCTCGACCGCGGATATCTGCACCAGCGGGCTGGTCGCATCACGGTGGCGAGCGCCCGAGGAGATGCCGAATTCGCCCGCGAAATCGGCGCGGGTGCGCGCAAGTTCGGTAAAACCAACCAGCGTTTCACGCAGCAACTGGCCGGCCTGGTGCAGTGCAGTGATGCGCGAGTCTGTCTGCAGGGCGCGCGGGTCGATACCCGCGCCCTTGCAGAGTGCGACGAGTCCCGGCCAGAGATCGTGTTCCTCGCGGGCACGACCGGATGGAATCTGCGCCGGCGGCGAAGCCGGAACCGCCGGAGCCGACGGGGGCCTGGCCGCGGCGGCATCCGGCAGCTGGCCCGGAGCTGCATCGCGTTCATCCGGGCCGGTCGCAAGCATGGCTTTGATATCGAAGGAAGTATCGAGATTCATCTCGCCGATCGGCGGCGCCTCGTCGGCGGGAAAATCGTTGCCGCCGGAGATTTCGGCCTCGATGTCGTATTCCCCGATCCGGATGCGGTCGCCATTCTCGAGCTGATGCAACCGCTCGGACCCGAGGGGGTCGTCCGCGTCGTTGATGAATGTTCCATTGGTGCTGAGATCCCGCACCCACCAGGCTCCTGCCCGATGTTCGATCTCGGCGTGCCGCCCCGAAACGTAGCGGTCATCGTCTCGCAGCACCCAGTCATTGTTCTGATGGCGGCCGATACGCCCGCCATTGACGCCAAATGTCCAGTGCGCGTGCTCACCGGCGCGTGCCGCATTGTCACTGACGATCTTCATCCTGAGTGCCATCGCTGGACCCCGTGGCGGGCGGCCGCCGGATGCCCGCATCCGCAATACGCCTGACTGGACCGGTATAATAGCCCGGCCACGGCAGAACGACCCCCACCGGGATCATGGCGACAAATCACATATTCAAGGTCATGTTCGCAAATCAGGGCAAGGTCTACGAGATCTATGCGCGCAAGGTCAGTCATGGCGGTCTGTTCGGCTTCGTCGAGGTCGAGGAGCTGGTATTCGGCGAGCGCAGCAGTGTCGTGGTCGACCCGGCCGAGGAGCGCATCAAGGCGGAGTTTGCGGGCGTGAAGCGCAGCTACCTGCCGCTGCACTCGATCATCCGCATCGACGAGGTACGCAAGCAGGGAGTCAGCAAGATAAGCGCGCTCGAGAGTGGAAATGTCGCCCAATTCCCGGTCCCCATGTATCCAGCCGGCACCGATCCGGGCGCCAAGCGCTGACGGCGCTCGATGCTGGAACTGGCAGGCGGTCCCGCACTATCCGACTTCCGTCTGGAGAGAATGCTCGCGTCGCTCCGCCAGAGCGTGCCTGCGGTGCGCCGCATCCAGGTGCGCTATCTTCATTTCGTCGATCATGCGCGGGCGCCTGCGGCCGCGGAATTGCGCATCCTCGAGCGACTGCTGGGTCTTGAGCCGCGAATCGCCGAAGCGACCGGTGGCGGGCAGCTGCTGCTGACGGTGCCGAGGCCAGGCACGATTTCACCCTGGTCATCCAAGGCGACTGATATCGCGCATGTCTGTGGACTCGCTTTCGTCAGGCGCATCGAGCGCGGCAAGGTGTGGCATTTCGAATCGGAGACGGTGCTCGTGCCGGCGCAGCTCGAGATACTGGCCGCGTCGCTGCATGATCCGATGACGGAGGCGGTGCTGCGGGACCCTGCTGACGCCGCCCGGTTGTTCGAATCGCATCAGCCGCGACCGCTGACCTGCATCACGCTCGGCGCCACCCCGGCTGCGGCACTCGCGCGTGCCAATGCCGGTCTGGGGCTCGCGCTTTCCGCCGAAGAGATCGATTACTTCGCGGACATCTTCGTGCGCCTGGGACGCGATCCGACCGATGTCGAGCTGATGATGTTCGCGCAGGCAAACAGCGAACATTGCCGTCACAAGATCTTCAATGCCGACTGGGTCATCGACGGGGTGGTGCAGCAGAAATCGCTGTTCGCGATGATCCGCCACACGCGCGACCGGAGCCCGGATGGCGTGCTGTCCGCCTACAGTGACAATGCGGCGGTGATCGCGGGACCCGTCGCAAGCCGTTATTTCGCGGCCGCCGGGGACCGGTGCTATCGGTGGCACGACGAGCCGGCCGATATCCTGATCAAGGTCGAGACCCACAATCACCCGACCGCGATTTCCCCGTTTCCGGGCGCGGCGACCGGAGCCGGCGGCGAGATACGCGACGAGGGTGCGACCGGGCTTGGTGCGAAGCCCAAGGCCGGCCTGGTGGGATTCACCGTATCGAACCTGCGGATACCGGGATTCGAGCAGCCCTGGGAAACCGACCATGGCCGGTCGCCACGCATCGCCTCGGCGCTCGAGATCATGCTCGAAGGGCCGGTCGGCGCCGCGGCATTCAACAACGAATTCGGCAGGCCGGCGATCCTGGGCTACTTCCGCACCTTTGAAATGCGGCTGCCGTCCGACCCAGCCGGCGTCTACCGCGGCTATCACAAGCCGATCATGATTGCGGGCGGTCTCGGCAATGTGCGGCGCATTCACGTCGCGAAGCGCGAGGTTCCGGTCGGCGCCAGGCTGCTTCAGCTGGGCGGGCCGGCAATGCTTATCGGCCTGGGCGGCGGCGCCGCGTCTTCACTCGACAGCGGGACGAGCAGCGAAAATCTCGATTTCGCGTCGGTGCAGCGAGGCAACCCGGAAATGCAGCGCCGCGCCCAGGAGGTCATCGATCGCTGCTGGGCCATGGGCGAGGACAATCCGATACTGATTATCCATGACGTCGGTGCCGGTGGCCTGTCGAATGCGGTGCCGGAGGTCGTCGCGCACAGCGGTCTGGGCGGGAGTATCGAATTGCGCGCGGTGCCGAATGACGAGCCAGGCATGTCCCCGCTCGAGATCTGGTGCAACGAAGCGCAGGAACGCTTCGTTCTTGCCGTCGCCGCCGGGCGTCTTGAGGAGTTTCTCGCGCTGTGTCGCCGTGAGCGCTGCCCTTGCGCCGTGATTGGAAGCACGACCGGTGACGGGCAGCTGCGGCTGACTGATTCGCAGCTCGGCGGGCGCCCGGCCGACATAGCCGTGTCGGCGCTGCTCGGCCGGCCGCCGCGCGTGCGGCGCGAGGCGAAACGCGGCGCCGGCGCCGCTGACGGATTCGACGCCAGTGGCATCGAGCCGGCGCAGGCACTCGAGCGGCTGCTGCGCCTGCCGGCGATTGCAGACAAGGGATTCCTCGTCACCATCGGCGATCGCAGTGTCGGCGGCCTCATCAGCCGGGATCCGCTGGTGGGGCCATGGCAGGTCGCAGCGAGCGATGTCGCCGTGACACTTTCGGGGCTGCGCGGTCACACCGGGGAGGCGATGTCGATTGGCGAGCGGCCGGCGATCGCGCTGCTGAACGGCCCGGCATCCGGCCGCATGGCGGTCGCTGAGGCGATCACCAATATCGCGGCGGCCGATGTGCGGCAGATCAGGGATGTGCGCCTGTCGGCCAACTGGATGGCCGCCAGCGGAGATTCCACCGAGGACGCCAGACTGTACGACACCGTACGGGCGCTCGGCGAGGAATTGTGTCCGGCGCTCGGCATCGCGATCCCGGTCGGCAAGGATTCGCTGTCGATGCGATCGGGCTGGCGGGGAGAGGCGGGCGAATGCTCCGTGATCTCGCCGCTGTCGCTCGTGGTTTCGGCATTTGCGCCGGTCGCCGATGTACGCCGCACCCTGACACCGGTGCTGGAAACAAAGCGGGATCCGGGCGCGCTGCTGTTGCTCGATCTCGGCGCGGGTCGTGACCGGCTCGGCGGCTCCTGTCTTGCGCAGGTGTACGGTCAAATCGGAAAGCTGCCGCCGGATCTCGACCACCCGCCCGCGTTCGCGGCATTCTTTGCGGCGATCCGCGAGCTTGCGGACACCGGTCTTGTGCTCGCCTATCACGACCGCTCCGATGGTGGCCTGGCGATCACACTGCTGGAAATGGCATTCGCCGGGGGCGCCGGCCTCGACATCGACCTCGGCGTGGTTACAGACCCGGTTGCCGCGCTATTCAGCGAGGAACTTGGCGCCGTCCTGCAATTGCGCCGCGGCGACGCCGGCGCTGTCCTCGGGATTCTGGCGCGGCATGGACTCGGGCAGCATGCACGCCTGATCGGCAGCCCGACGGTAGGCCGCCGGGTCCGCATCGCTGCCAATGGCCGCGTGCTGATCGACGACGACCGTGTGCGGCTGCGCGGCGTCTGGGCCGAAACCAGCTGGCGCATGCAGCGACTGCGCGACAACCCGGACTGCGCCGACGAAGAACAGGCTGCACGCCTTGATGATTCGGATCCGGGTCTGTCCTGGCAGCCGACATTCGATCCCGACGACGACATCGCCGCGCCAATGATCGCGACCGGGGTGCGGCCGCGCGTCGCGATCCTCCGCGAGCAGGGCGTCAACAGCCAGGTCGAGATGGCCGCAGCCTTCGATCGCGCCGGTTTCTCGCCCGTGGACATCCACATGACCGACATCCTGGAGCGCGGGGCGCAGCTCGATGACTACCATGGACTGGTCGCTTGCGGCGGGTTCAGCTATGGCGACGTTCTGGGGGCGGGCGAGGGCTGGGCCAAATCGATCCTTTTCAACGGGCGCGCCCGTGAGCTTTTCAGCGACTGGTTCCGGCGCGACGACAATTTCACCCTTGGCGTCTGCAATGGATGCCAGATGCTCGCGGCACTTGCCGAACTGATACCGGGCGCCCGCTGCTGGCCGCGCTTCCTGCGCAATCGTTCCGAGCAGTTCGAGGGCCGGCTGGCGCTGGTCGAGATCGGCGAGTCGCAGTCGCTCTTCTTCACCGGCATGGCGGGATCCCGCCTGCCGATCGCCGTTGCGCACGGCGAGGGACGCGCCGAATTCAGGACTGCCGCGGATGAACTGGCAGCGCGGCCATTGACCGTCGTGAGATTCGTCGACAATCGCGGCGCGGTCGCCACGCGCTACCCGGCCAACCCGAATGGCTCAGCGGGGGGTATCGCAGGGCTGGTTTCCGCGGACGGACGTGTAGCGGTCATGATGCCGCACCCGGAACGGGTGTTCCGCACGGCGCAGAATTCCTGGCACCCGCCGGGGGCCGGCGAGGACAGCGGCTGGATGCGCCTGTTCCGCAACGCGCGGGTCTGGCTAGGCTGAGCGTCCGGGATCCGGGCCGCGCGCGGGGAGCGGCGTGACCTTGGCAGCGGCGTCCTCGGCGAAATAGCGCCGCACCATCATCGCCTGTTGCAGGCGGCCGCGCCGGACATAGGCCTGGTACAGCAGATCCTTGATGACTTCGAGCAGCACGCCAGCCTGGAAATTGTCGATTACCGGCGGCCCGGGCACGGACCCGGGGCCGGGCCTGGGCTGCAGATCGCCCTCGAACAGCACTTTCTTGACTACCGCGAACGACTCATCGTCCAGTTCGGCGAGCCGGCGGATGTTCGCGAGCTCATCGTAAAGCTGCAGCTTGCCGGCTTCGCCGAGATCGGCAAATACGTACTGTGCGACGCGCCGGCACATCGAGGCGAATGCGTTGTAACAGGCCGCCGAGAAGCAGGCGAGTGCCTCCTTGAACAGCAGCTCGATGTCCTCCGGCAGATGGGTAAAGCTGAATTTCTCGCGCGAGCGCTCGAGCTCGACGAAATTCGGCGCGAGTTCGACGCGGCTGCCGGCGTAGAGCTTGACCGCGAAGCGCAGGAATATCGGCGCATTGCAGGCCTCGCAACGGTAGACGAGCCCGACCTGGCTCGGCTTGTGCAGCTGCAATACGTTGAAATCGGGCACCGAAACCGGGGTGATGTGCGCGAGCACCTGGCAATGCGGGCAGTGCAGCGCCAGACCGCTGTCCTGATCTTGGTGCAGGCGACCCGCAGAGTCGATGAACACCGCCATGCAATCCTCCGCCGGCTGTCCGGATGATTCCAGTCTAGCCGAAATGACGCGCGCGGGTCAGGTGTGAAGTGGCTTGTAGCGCAGGCGGTGCGGCTGGTCGGCCTGTTCGCCCTTGCGCTGGCGCAATTCGGACACGTATTCCTGGTAGTTGCCCTCGAACCAGCTCAGTTCGCTGTCGCCCTCGAACGCCAGGATATGGGTAGCGATGCGGTCGAGGAACCAGCGGTCATGCGAAATCACGACGGCGCAACCGGGAAAATTCAGCAGCGCCTCCTCGAGTGCGCGCAGCGTCTCGACATCGAGGTCATTGGTCGGTTCGTCGAGCAGCAGTACATTGGCGCCGCTCTTCAGGAGCTTTGCGAGGTGCACGCGGTTTCGTTCACCGCCGGACAGCTCGCCGATCCGCTGTTGCTGCTGGTTGCCGCGGAAATTGAAGCGGCCGACATAGCCGCGCGAGGAAGTCTCGTAATTGCCGACGCGGATCATGTCGAGTCCGCCGGAGATTTCCTGCCACACCGTATTGAGGTCGTTCAGAACGTCGCGTGACTGGCCGACACTGGCGAGCTTGACCGTGGGCCCGACGCGTATGGTCCCCGCATCGGGCTGCTCCTCGCCGCTCAGCATGCGAAACAGCGTGGTCTTGCCGGCGCCATTCGGGCCGATGATGCCGACGATGGCGCCCGCTGGCAGCCGGAATGAAAGACCGTCGATCAGCAGCCGCTCGCCATAGGCCTTGCGGAGGCGGTCGACCTCGATGACGAGGTCCCCGAGCCGCGGCCCCGGCGGTATGTAGATTTCATTGGTCTCGTTGCGGGCCTGGAATTCGACCGACGACAGCTCCTCGAACTGGCGCAGGCGGGCCTTGTTCTTTGACTGGCGCGCCTTGGGGTTCGCGCGCACCCATTCCAGTTCATGGGCAAGCGTGCGGCGCAGGCCTTCCTGCTGTTTCTCCTCCTGGGCAAGACGCTGCTCTTTCTGCTCGAGCCAGGACGAGTAATTGCCCTGCCATGGAATGCCAAAGCCGCGGTCGAGCTCCAGGATCCAGCCCGCGACATTGTCGAGGAAATAGCGGTCGTGGGTCACGCAGATCACCGTGCCGGGATACTGCTCGAGGAATTTCTCCAGCCATGCGACCGACTCGGCATCGAGGTGATTGGTCGGCTCATCGAGCAGCAGCAGGTCCGGTTTCGAAAGCAGCAACCGGCACAATGCGACCCGCCGCCGTTCGCCGCCGGACAGCTGGCTGATGCTGGCCTCCCAGGGCGGCAGGCGCAGGGCATCGGCTGCGACGTCGAGCTGGCGCTCGAGATTATGCCCGTCGACGGTCGCGAGAAATGCCTCGAGCTGGCCCTGTTCCGCGGCCAGCCGGTCGAAGTCCGCATCCGGCTCGCTGTAGGCGGTGTACACCTGCTCGAGGCGGGCGAGAGCCGCCTTCACCGGCTGCATCGCCTGCTCGACAATGGACCGGACGTCGCTGTCGGGATCGAGCTCGGGTCCCTGCGGCAGCAGTCCGATCTTGATGCCCGGTTGCGGGCGGGCCTCGCCCTCGATCTCCCGGTCGATGCCGGCCATGATCCGCAGCAATGTCGACTTGCCGGAGCCATTGAGCCCCAGCACGCCGATCTTCGCGCCCGGAAAGAATGACAGCGAAATGTCGCGCAGGATGTGGCGCTTTGGCGGCACGATCTTGCCGACTCGAATCATCGTGTAGATGTACTGGGCCATGGCTTGCGATGGGTCCGCGCCGGTCCGGGGGCGGCGGATTATCTGCGATGCAAAGCGGCGCCGCCAGCGGGAAGCGCCCGGCCGCTGTGCTAGGCTTCCGGCGGTGTCCCTGCGCATGGCGGCGGTCTTGGCGAACACCGGCGAATCGGATACCTGCATCGTCGTCGGAGAGCGCATCGCCCGCTACGCATTTGGCGATGGCCATCCATTCGGCCCCGACCGGCACGAGACATTCGTGCAGGAACTCGCGGCCGAGGGCCTCACAGGCCGGGTGCAGAAGCTGGCGCCCCGCGCCGCGACGCGCGACGAACTCGAGCTGTTTCACCTGCCGGCCTATGTCGACCTGGTCCAGTCGCGCTCGCTGACAGGCGAGGGTTTTCTGGACGCCGGCGATACACCGGCCTGGAAAGGCATCTACGAGGCGGCCTGCGATGTGGTCGGGGCGTCACTGGTGGCGACCGAAGCGCTGATGACGGGTCAGGCCAGGCGCGCGTTCGTGCCGATCGCGGGCCTGCATCATGCTTCGCGCGGCCATGCCGCCGGATTCTGTGTCTTCAACGATTGCGGCGTGGTGGCCGAGCACCTGAAAAAAGCGCATGGCCTCGAGCGCGTTGGCTATGTCGATATCGATGCGCACCATGGCGACGGCGTCTACTACGGATTCGAGGACGATCCGGCGCTGATATTCGCGGACCTGCACGAGGACGGACACTTCCTGTACCCGGGAACCGGCGCCAGCGAGGAAACCGGCACCGGAGCGGCCAGCGGCACGAAACTGAATATCCCATTGCCACCGGGGAGCGGCGATGCCGAATTCCTGGCGGCCTGGGATGCGGTCGAGGCGCATCTGGAGCGGCACCGGCCGCAATTCCTGATTTTCCAGTGCGGGGCAGACAGTCTCGAAGGCGATCCGATCACGCACCTGCGCCTGAGCGAGGAAGCCCATGCGCATGCGGCGACCCGGCTGTGCCGGATCGCCGACCGTTTTGCCTCCGGGCGCATACTCGGTGTCGGTGGCGGCGGCTACAACCGCCGCAATCTGGCGCGCGCGTGGACCCGGGTAGTAAGGGCATTCGTCGATGCGGCCTAGCGGCCTGGCTTTCGGTTAGACTGCGCGGCCACAATGTTCAGCCCTGGCACGGATATTCAGTCATTCGATCCCGAACTTGCCGGCGCAATGGCGGCCGAGCGGCTGCGCCAGCAGCAGCACCTCGAACTGATCGCGTCCGAAAATTATGCGAGTCCATGCGTTCTGGAGGCGCAGGGCTCGGTACTGACCAACAAGTACGCCGAGGGCTATCCCGGCAAGCGCTACTATGGCGGCTGCGAGAATGTCGACGTCGCGGAACAACTCGCGATCGAGCGTGCGAAAAAACTGTTTGGTGCCGCCTACGCCAATGTGCAGCCGCACTCCGGCTCGCAGGCGAATGCCGCCGTTTATCTGACGCTGCTGAATCCCGGCGATACGCTGCTGGGCATGAGTCTGGACCACGGCGGTCACCTGACCCACGGCGCCAGCGTCAATTTCTCCGGCAAGCTGTTCCGCGCGGTGCAGTACGGGCTCGGTCCGGCCACCGGCCAGATCGACTATGACGGCGTAGAGCGCCTGGCCCTGGAGCACCGGCCGAAGATGATTCTCGCCGGATTCTCGGCATACTCGCGTGTCATCGACTGGCAGCGCTTCCGCGCCATCGCCGACTCGGTCGGCGCCTGGTTCGTCGTCGACATGGCGCATGTGGCCGGTCTGGTCGCTGCGGGCGTGTACCCGAATCCGGTGCCGGTGGCGGACGTGGTCACAACCACGACGCACAAGACGCTGCGTGGGCCGCGGGGCGGGCTGATCCTCGCGCGCGAGCACGCCGAACTGCACAAGAAGCTCAATTCCATGATTTTTCCGGGTACCCAGGGTGGTCCGCTGATGCACGTCATTGCGGCCAAGGCCGTCGCATTCCTCGAGGCGCTGGCGCCCGAGTTTGCGGTCTACCAGCGGCAGGTCGTCGCCAATGCCAGGGCCATGGCGGCCGAGCTCAGCGCGCGTGGTTACCGCATCGTTTCGGGCGGCACCGACAATCACCTGTTTCTGCTCGACCTGATCGGTCGCTCCTACACCGGCAAGGACGCGGATGCCGCACTGGGGCGGGCCCACATTACGGTCAACAGGAATGCCGTGCCGAATGATCCGCGCCCGCCATTCATCACCAGCGGGCTGCGTATCGGCACGCCCGCGATCACGACACGCGGATTCGGCCTCGACGAGTCGCGGCAGGCAGGCTCGTGGATCGCCGACGTGCTGGATGCGATCGGCGACGAGACAGTCGTCGAGCGCGTGCGCAGACAGGTGCTCGCGATCTGCGGGCGCTTCCCTGTCTACGGCTGAGCACGCGACCGGAAAACGGCGGTGCACTGCCCATTCTGCAGTCACGAGGATACCAAGGTGACCGATTCACGCCTCGCGGGTGACGGACACCAGATCCGCCGTCGCCGCGAATGCCTCGCATGCGGCGAGCGATTCACGACATTCGAAACGGCGGAACTGGTGCTGCCGCAGGTCGTCAAGAATGACCAGACGCGGCAGCCATTCGACGAGGTCAAGCTGCGTGCCGGCATCATGAAGGCGTTCGAGAAAAGGCCGATCGCGCGCGACGACGTCGAACTGGCGATCGAGCGGATCTGTCACCGCCTGCGTGTGCTGGGCGAACGCGAGGTCGCATCACGGACGATCGGCGAATTCGTCATGGAGGAATTGCGCCAGCTCGACGAGGTCGCCTACGTGCGCTATGCGTCGGTTTACCACCGCTTCGAGGATGCCGATGCATTCCGTGCAGAGATCGAACAACTCGGCCTGCGGCAGCGCCAGGACCCCGCCACCGGACAGATGTCGCTGCTGCCTTCCCAGGGGCGCGATTCGCGCGGCAAGCGATGAATGTTCCCGAGCAGCGCGACGACTGGCATATGTCGAGGGCCCTGGAACTGGCAGGCCGCGGCCTGTGGACCACTGATCCGAATCCGCGCGTCGGCTGCGTCATCGCGGCCGAAGAGCGCGTCGTGGGCGAGGGCTGGCATGAGCGGGCCGGATCTCCGCATGCGGAAATGATGGCGCTGGCCGCCGCTGGGGTGGCGGCCCGCGGCGCGACGGCCTATGTCACGCTCGAACCCTGCTGCCACCATGGCCGTACGCCGCCCTGCGCAGACGCGCTGATTGGCGCGGGTGTGCGACGCGTCTGCTATGCGATCCGCGATCCGAATCCGCGCGTCAGCGGCGGCGGGGCGGCCCGGCTCGCCGCGGCCGGCATCGAAGTGGCGGCCGGACTGCGCGCCGCGGCGGCCAGGGAACTCAATCTCGGCTTCCTGTCGCGCATGGAACGCGGCCGGCCCTGGCTGCGCCTGAAGATGGCGTCGAGCCTCGACGGTCGCACGGCGCTCGCGGCGGGAGAGAGCCGCTGGATCACCGGGGAAGCAGCGCGTTCCGATGTACAGAAACAGCGTGCGCGTTCCTCGGGGGTCCTGACCGGGCTTGCGACCGTACTGGCTGACGACCCGCGCCTCGACGTTCGCATCCCGGGCGTTACCCGGCAGCCGCTGCGGGTCGTGCTCGACACCAGGCTCGGGATCCCGGTGTCGGCGCGGATCGTGCCACCGCCGGGGCAACTCCTGGTGCTGACAGCCAGCGATGACGGGGCGAAAAGGACTGCGCTCGAGGCGGCCGGTGTTCGGGTGGAACGCCTTCCGGCGGGACCGGGCGGCATGGACCTGGCCGCGGTGACGGCGCATCTGGCCGCGCTTGAAGTCAATGAACTGCAGGTCGAGTGCGGCGCGACACTGGCCGGCGCGCTGCTGAAGGCAGGCCTGGTCGATGAACTGGTGCTGTATCTGGCGCCGGTGCTGCTCGGAGCCGAAGCGCGCCCGCTGGCACAGCTGCCGGCAATCACGGCGATGGCCGAGCGGATCGAATTCTCGGTCACCGACTTCAGCCGGGTCGGCCGCGACCTGCGAATCAGACTGCGGCCGTCGCCGGGCTGAGCACCGGGGCCCATGTTCACCGGAATCGTCAGGGCGGTCGGCAGCGTGGTCGCGTCGAGCGGCGACGACCGTGCAAGGCAGGTCACGATCGACGTCAGCACCCTCTCCGCCGGCAGCCCGCAGGCGGGCGACAGCCTCTGCGTGGCCGGCGTCTGCCTGACCGCGGCGCGCGTCGAGGCGGGGCGGTTCATCGCCGCCGTCTCCCGCGAGACGCTCGGTTGCTCGACACTCGGGTCGCTGCGGCCGGGCATGGCGGTCAACCTGGAGCCTGCCCTGGCAGCCGGCGATCCACTGGGCGGCCATTACGTCACCGGGCACGTGGACGGCGTCGCGCGCGTCATCGCAATCGAAGATGACGCGGGTTCGTGGCGCGTCACGCTCGAGGCGCCGGCGGCATTGGCGCGCTACCTGGCGCCAAAGGGCTGTGTGACCGTCGACGGCGTCAGCCTGACGGTCAACACGGTGAATGGCAACGCATTCGAGGCGTGCCTGGTGCCGCATACGATGGCTGCGACCACGCTCGGCAGCCTCCGTGGCGGCACACTGGTCAATCTGGAAGTCGACATCCTGGCGCGATACCTCGAACGCCTGCTCGACGCACAATGGCGGCGATGAACAAGATTGAAGAGTTGCTGGGGGAGCTGCGCGCCGGGCGCATGGTCATCGTCATGGACGACGAGGACCGCGAGAACGAGGGCGACCTCGTGATGGCGGCCGCCTGCGTGCGGCCACAGGACATCATTTTCATGGCGCGTTACGGGCGCGGTCTGATCTGTCTGACGCTGACCCGCGAGCGCTGCCGGGAGCTGCGCCTGCCACTGATGGTCAGTGACGGAGCGGATCGCCATGGCACCAGCTTCACCGTCAGCATCGAGGCCGCCGAGGGGGTCACCACAGGAATCTCGGCGCAGGATCGCGCGCATACGGTGCGGACGGCGGTCGCGGCCGGGGCGAGGCCCGAGCACCTGCGGCAGCCCGGTCATGTATTTCCCCTGATGGCGCGCACTGGCGGCGTGCTGATCCGGGCCGGCCACACCGAGGCGGGCTGCGATCTTGCGCGGCTGGCGGGCTTCGAAGCTGCCGCGGTGATCGTCGAAGTCCTCAATGATGACGGCACGATGGCGCGCCGCTCCGACCTCGAGCGCTTCGCCGCGACGCATGGACTGAAAATCGGCTCAATCGCCGACCTGATCCGTTACCGGCTGGAGCATGAGAGCTCGGTCGAGCGGATATCGGACCAGCGCGTGGATACCGAGTTCGGGCCGTTCCGGATGTGCTGGTACGAAGACCGCGTGCACGGATCGCTGCACGTGGCGCTGGTGCGGGGCTCGCTTGCCGCGGCCGCGCCGCCGCTGGTGCGGGTCCACCTGCACGACACGCTGCGTGACGACCTCGGCCTGCAGTCCGCGCACGCCGGCTGGACGCTGCGCGCTGCGCTCGAGCGTATCGCCCGCGAGGACAATGGCGTTGTCGTCATCCTGCGCGAGCCCCGGGATCATGCGGCAACCATCGAGGCAATTCATGCGCTGGAGCGGGGGGCAGCCGGCGGCGAGTCGCCGGCGGAGCACGGAGCCGTCCTGCGCACCCATGGCATCGGCGCGCAGATACTGCACGATCTCGGCATCAAGCGGATGCGCGTGCTGTCGGCGCCCCGGCAACTGCGCGGTATTTCCGCCTTCGGGCTCGAGATCACCGACTACGAAGACTGAAGGCCACCGGGCCGGCGGTATACTGGGGCCATGGAAGCTGTGCGCATCATCGAAGGCGACCTGCGGGCGCGCGACCTGCGATTCACCATCGTCGCCGCGCGCTTCAATGATTTCGTCGTCGAACGCCTGATCGGCGGCGCGATGGAGGCGTTGACGCGCCACGGCGCCGCAAGCGGCCAGCTGGAACTGGTTCGCGTTCCCGGAGCATTTGACCTGCCGCTGGTCGTGCGCAGGATCGCGGAGTCGGGCCGCGCCGACGCAATCATCGCGATCGGCGCAGTGATCCGGGGTGAGACGGCGCATTTCGATTACGTTGCCGGCGAATGCGCCGCGGGAATCTCGCGCGTATCGCATGACACTGGAGTGCCGGTCGCTTTCGGCGTGCTGACGACCGACACCGTCGAGCAGGCGGCAGACCGCGCCGGCGGCAAGGCGGGAAATCGCGGCGCGGACGCTGCGGAGGCGGCAATCAGCCTCGCCAACCTGCTGAAGAAGCTCAAGGACTGACTGTGGCGCACACGACGGAAAATTCCGCGCAGGCGCGCAGCGCGGCGCGCAAGCTGCTGGTGCAGGCACTCTACCAGCGGCAGATGGGCGCCCAGCCCTGGCAGGACCTCCAGCGCCAGTTCAGCGCGGATCCGGAATTCGAGCGTGCCGATCCGGAATACTTCAGCGTGGCGCTTGGCGCCGTCTGCGACCTGTCGGCGCAGCTGGATGCGGAACTGCGGCGGCATTCCGACATCGAGCCGGCGCGGCTGGATCCCGTCGAACACGCGATTCTTTATCTGGGTCTATGGGAACTGATGGCGCGCCCGGATATTCCGTACCGGGTTGTCATCAACGAGGCGGTCGAGCTCGCCAAGCGCTTCGGAGCGACCGACGGCCATCGCTACGTCAACGCGGTGCTGGACAAGGCATCGCGCGTTCATCGCGGCGTCGAGCGGGGCGAGGTCGCCTGAGGGGCGGCTGCGAATCGGCGGTCTTCCGGCATGCCAGCGGGTGAGTTCGAGCTGATCAGGCGCCATTTCACCGGTCGCGGGTCTGTGCGCGACGATGTCAGGCTTTCCGTCGGCGACGATGCCGCAGTCGTCGCGCCGCGTGCTGGCGCCGAACTTGTGCTGGCGCTGGACACGATCGTCGCCGGCGTCCACTTTCCTGCCGACACCAGTGGCAGGTTCGTCGGCCATCGCGCGCTCGCGGTCAATCTCAGCGATCTTGCGGCGATGGGGGCGGAACCGGCCTGGGCGCTGCTCGGCCTGACCCTGCCTGCAGCCGACGAAGCGTGGCTCGGTGAATTTGCGACAGGATTCGAGGAGCTGGCGCGACGATTCGGCGTCGCGCTGGTCGGTGGCGACATCGCGCGCGGCCCGCTCGCAGCCACGGTGACGGTCGGTGGCTTCGTGCCGCCCGGCAAGGCCCTGACGCGCTCGGGCGCCCGCGCGGGAGATGAACTTTGGGTCAGCGGAACACCTGGGGACGCGGGCGCCGGTCTAGCCATCCTGCAGGGAGGAATCGCTGCCGGCGGCGCCACCCGCGAGGAGCTGCTGCGCAGATTCCTGCTGCCGGAGCCTCGCGTCGATCTCGGGCAGGCCCTGCGGGGCATCGCGAGCGCCTGCATCGACATATCCGATGGTCTTGCCGGCGACCTCGAAAAACTGTGCGCCGCCAGCGGCATCGGCGCCCGGCTTGACTGCCGGCGGCTGCCGCGGTCCGCGCAGCTGCTCGAAGCCGCGGGCGAGGCCGGTTCCATGCGCCATGCACTGACGGGCGGGGACGACTATGAACTCCTGTTCACGGTCCCGGCCGCGGCGCGGCCGGGCGTCGAGGGCCTGGCGCGGCTCGCACCAGTCAGACTGATCGGCGAAATCACCGCTGAGCCTGCCGTACAACTGCTGGGCTCGGATCTCAAACGAGACCTCGTTCACGGTTTCGACCACTTCGGGAACTGAGCCAAGAGCCCGTGTGAAGCGCGACCCGCTTCACGGTTCTGCCGGTATCGGCGAAATATCCTCTCGCGGCGACCGGTGAATCCTGCCGCGTCGTGCATCCGTGGAGGAGCCGGCCATCGCTACCGCAACTGTGCCGACGCTAGGCGGGCCGACAGCGGGCGATCCGGTCATTGGCGAGCGCATCGGCAAGTACGAAGTGATCCGCGAAGTCGGCCGCGGGTCGACTGGCACGGTGTACCTCTCGCACGACCCCTATTACGGACGCGACGTCGCAATCAAGGCCTATCGCATCGTCGGCGACGACGATCCCGCGCACGCGAAAGTCACGCGCAAGATGTTCATTTCAGAGGCACACATGGTCGGCATGCTGCAGCATCCGCACATCATGCCGATCTACGACGCGGGCGAGGAAGGCGGCTTCTACTATGTCGTCACCGAGTTCATCCACGGCGCCAGGACCCTTGCAGCCTATACGCGCCCCGACAATCTGCTGCCGGTGGACGATGTGCTGGCGCTGACATTCAAGTGCGCCAAGGCGCTGCACTACGCCCACTCGCGCGGCGTCATCCATCGCGACATCAAGCCCAGCAACCTGATGCTGACCACTGACAGCGATCTGAGGCTGATCGATTTCGGAATCGCGCTGCATTCCGACGCCGACATCTCGCGCATCGAAGGCATCGCTGGCAGCCCGAGCTACATGTCGCCCGAGCAGGTCCAGTCCCTCGAGCTGACTAACCGGTCCGACCTGTACTCCCTGGGCGCCGTCATGTACGAGTTGCTTACCGGAAACCGCCCATTCCGGGCGGGTTCGCTGGCCAAGCTGCTGCACCAGATCGTCTATGCGACGCCCGCGCCGATGCTCAGCATCCGGCCGGGCCTGCCAGCGGACATCGAAACGGTGGTCGCAGCTGCATTGGACAAGGATCCCGAGAAGCGCTATGCGAATGGCGCCGCGTTCGCGGCCGCGATGGCCAGGGTGCACGCCCAGCTCCGCACGCAGTCGGACCGCATCGACCACCAGGAACATTTCGGACTTCTGCGCCGCCTGAAGTTCTTCCACGACTTCTCGTCGGCCGAGATCTGGGAAGTGCTGCGATCGGGCAGCTGGGACACGCATGCGCCCGGCAGCGAAATCGTCCGGGCGGGCGGCATCGACGATCGTTTCTACGTAATCGTATCCGGCCGCTGCTCGGTGGAACGCGAGGGTCTGAAGATCGGCCGCCTCGAAACCGGCGACTGCTTCGGCGAGACCAGCTACCTGCGCGGCGCCAAGCGCCAGGCCGCAGTGGTGGCCGACGAGGAAGTCACGATCCTCAGGGTCAGCGCGACGCTGCTCGAGCAGGCGTCATCGGCATGCCAGCTGCGCTTCAACAAGGTGTTCCTGAGGACGCTGATCTCGCGGCTGCAGGGCGGCGACACCCGCGTCGCGAGCTGAGATTCACCCGCCGCCCGAGTCCTTGTCGCGCTCGATCAGCGCGTACGCCGAGTGATTGTGGATTGACTCGAAATTCTCCGACTCGATGACGTAGGCGCGGATCCGTTCGTCCCTGTTGAGCCTGACTGCGATATCGCGGACGATGTCCTCGACGAATTTCGGGTTGTCGTAGGCGCGTTCCGTCACGTGCTTTTCGTCCGGCCGCTTCAGGATACCGTAGAGCTCGCAGCTCGCTTCCTGTTCCGCGATGTCGACCAGCTCCTCGATCCAGACGTGCTCCGAGATGCGCGCGGCGATCGTGACGTGCGAACGCTGGTTGTGCGCGCCGTAATCCGAGATCCGCTTCGAGCAGGGGCAGAGACTGGTCACTGGCACGACCACTTTCAGCCAGGTTTCGGTGCGGCCATTCCTGAGTTCCCCGGCGAGTGTTGCCCGGTAGTCGAGCAGACTCTCGACACCCGATACCGGCGCCTTCTTCATCACGAAGTACGGGAATGTCATCTCGATATGACCGGCATCGGAATCGAGGCGCGTCGTCATCTCTGAAAGCATCTCGCCGAACGACTCGACCGATATTTCACGCTCGTGTTCGTTGAGGATCTCGACGAAACGCGACATGTGCGTGCCCTTGAAGTCGTGCGGCAGGGCAACATACATGTTGAAGTTCGCGATCGTGTGCTGTTCGCCGCTGGCGCGGTCCTTGACGCGCACCGGATGGCTGATGTCCTTGATGCCGACCCGGTTGATCGGTATGCGGCGCGTGTCGGCGCGCCCCTGCACGTCGTCGATTGCCTCTGTGGCCGGCCTGGCCGCGATTTTCGCATTCATCGGTGATTTCCGTCCGCGGCAGGATCCGGTCGGCCGCTGCGAGCCGAAATCATACCATATCGGTCCTGATTAGCCGGCGGGCCGGGCACGACTCATCGCGGGCTCGCGCCAGAAGCGGTCGATGCGCGCCCTGATACCCGCGTCGTCGAGTCCGGCCGCAGCAAGATTGTCCTCGCGCGTGCCATGCTCGACAAAACCGTCGGGCACGCCGATCTGCAGGACCGGAATGCCGCAGTCGATGCGCTGCAGGAATTCGAGGACCGCCGAGCCGGCGCCGCCGGCGACGACATTCTCCTCGAGGGTGACGATTGCGCGGTGCTCCGCCGCGAGCGCGGCGATCAGGGCCTCGTCGAGGGGTTTTGCAAATCGCATGTTGACCAGCGTCGCGTCCAGCGCCTCGGCCGCAACCGCCGCCGGCGCGACCATCGTGCCGAATGCGAGCAATGCGAGGCCGCTGTTGCCGCGGCGCCGTGTTTCAGCGCATCCAGGCGTCAGTGCCTGCATGGTGCGATCCACCGCCACACCCGGCCCGCGCCCGCGCGGGTAGCGCACTGCGGCCGGCTGGTCCAGCGTGATGGCCGTATAAAGCATCTGCCGGCATTCATTCTCGTCGGCGGGCGCCATCACCACGAGGTTGGGTATGCAACGCAGAAACGACAGGTCGAACTGGCCCTGGTGAGTCGCGCCGTCACCGCCAACCAGGCCGGCCCGGTCTATCGCGAATACCACGGGCAGGCGCTGCAGCGCCACATCGTGAATCAACTGGTCGTAGGCACGCTGCAGGAATGTCGAGTAGATCGCGACAATCGGCCGCAGGCCGTCGCAAGCGAGGCCGGCAGCCAGCGTGACGGCATGCTGCTCGGCGATCGCGACGTCGAAGTAGCGGTCGGGAAAGCGCCGCTCGAATTCGACCATGCCGGAGCCCTCGCGCATGGCCGGCGTTATTGCGACGACGCGATCGTCCTGCTCGGCGATGTCGCACAGCCACTGGCCGAAAACCTGCGAGTACGTCGGCCCGCCGGCCATTTCCCTGATCAGCGTGCCGCTCGCCGGATCGTAAGGGCCGGGACCGTGCCACTTGATCGGGTCCGCCTCCGCCGGCGCGTAGCCCTTGCCTTTCTGGGACACGACGTGCAGGAACTGCGGCCCATGCAGCAAACGCATGTTGCGAAGCGTCACGACCAGCATGTCGAGATCGTGCCCGTCGACCGGGCCGATGTAGTTGAACCCCATCTCCTCGAACAAGGTGCCGGGCAGCACCATGCCTTTCGCATGCACTTCCGAGCGCCTGGCCAGTTCCCAGGCCGCGGGCATCGAGCGCAGCACCTTCTTGGAGCTCTCGCGCAGATGCGAATACATGCGCCCCGACAGCAGTCGCGCTAAGTACTGGGACAGGGCGCCGACATTCTCGGAAATCGACATGTCGTTGTCGTTCAGCACGACCAGCAGGTCCACATCGAGGCTGCCGGCATGATTCAGCGCCTCCCAGGCGAGGCCCGCGCTCATGGCGCCGTCTCCGATGATCGCGACCACGCGCCGGTCACTGCCGGCCTTGCGATTGGCGATCGCCATGCCGAGCGCCGCACTGATCGAGGTGCTCGAATGGCCGACGCCGAAGCTGTCGTAAACACTTTCGGCGCGGGAAGGAAACGGCGCAAGGCCGCCGCGCTGCTTGATGCTGCCGAGACGCCGGCGTCGCCCGGTAAGCACCTTGTGCGGATAGGCCTGGTGGCCCACATCCCAGACCAGGCGGTCGTAAGGCGTGTCGAATACATAGTGCAGCGCGAGGGCGAGTTCCACGGTGCCAAGCCCGGCCGCAAGGTGGCCGCCCATCTGGCCCACTGTCTGGATCAGGAATTCGCGCAATTCCGCCGCGAGCGGCGCGAGCTCAGCCTGGGCGAGCGCGCGCAGGTCGGCCGGGGACTCGACCGAATCCAGCAGTACGGCCGGCTTTTGCTCGGTCATTCCGGCAGTGTACTGGAGCCGGTGCCGGCGGCATAAGCCCGCCGCAAGCGGCGTCAGTGACTGCGGTGAACCAGCTCGGCGGCAAATTCGCGCAACTGGCCTGCTTCCGGCCCGAACTCCGCCAATGCCTCGATGCCCGCGCAGGCCAGCTCCGCCGCGCGTTCACGGGCCGCCGCGATGCCGGCGATGGCGGGATAGGTCGGCTTGCGGCGCAGCGCGTCGGCGCCGCCGCTCTTGCCGGTGAGCGAGGAGTCGCCCAGCACATCGAGCAGGTCGTCGACGATCTGGAATGACAGGCCGATTACCGTGCCGTAGCAATCGAGCGCCTGCCGCCGCGCTTTCGACAGGGCGGGCGCCGCGGTGCAGGCGATCAGTACCGCGGCGCGGATCAATGCCCCGGTCTTGAGCGCGTGCATTTCCTCGATCTGGCTGCGTTCGAGGATTCTGCCGACCGCGCCGAGATCCAGCGCCTGGCCGCCTGCCATGCCCCGCGTGCCGCTGGCATGGGCCAACATGCGGATCATTTCGAGGCGGCGCGCCGGTTCCAGCTGCAGCGGGGTGTCCACCGCCAGGATCTCGAATGCAAGTACCTGCAGGGCGTCACCCGCGAGGATCGCAGTTGCCTCGTCAAAAGCGCGGTGTGCGGTCGGGCGGCCGCGGCGCAAGTCGTCGTCGTCCATCGCCGGCAGGTCGTCGTGAACCAGCGAATAGGCGTGAATCAGCTCGACTGCCGCCGCGGGTCCGTCGAGTGTTTCGGGCGCGAGGCCGATGGCGGCGCCGGTCGCATACACGAGGACCGGCCGGATGCGTTTGCCGGGTCCGAGCGCCGCGTAGCGCATGGCTTCATGCAGGCGGGCGGGCGAGGAATCAACGGCAGGCAGACAGCGATCGAGAATGGTTTCGACGCGGGCGCGGTAGCGCAACTGCCAGTCCGTGAGCGATATCGCCTCCGCGGACATCGGACGTTCTGCTCAGTCGCCGGCAGGTGGCACGAATGGCTCGATCGTCTCCCCCTGCTGCCCGCGACTCAGAATGCTGATTTTCTGCTCAGCCTGGCGCAGCGCCTTCTGGCAGTTGCGTGTCAGTTCAATGCCGCGCTCGAACTGGCGCAGGGATTCCTCGAGCGACAGCTCGCCCTGTTCCAGGCGCTCGACAATCTGTTCGAGCTCGGCGAGCGCCGCCTCGAAGTCGGGGGTCGCGGTCTTGAGTCGCGTCAAGGGTAGCCGCCTCGCAGCGCAGGTGGGGCGGGTACGTTACACAGGCGCTGCACATCGGGTCAACGCCGGTGTTGGAATCTGTCTAAATCGCCGGTGAAACGCACGAGTACACGGACATGTATCCGGGCATGGCGAGGGCGGCCCGCGATGAAGGCTTCCAGGAAATCGCGGACTGGTTCGAGACGCTTGCAGGAGCCGAGCGCTCGCATGCCAGCCGATTCCAGAAAGCGCCAGACCAGCTCAATTGAAGGCCGGGCGGCGGTTGCGCAAACGCCTGTTCCGCGCGAGCGTGATCGAGCACAAGCGCGCGCACCGTGCCGGTCCGCGTAGAGCGCATCTTCGAATCGCGCGGCATTCGCGATGAACTCGACGCCTGCAATCCGCTCATTCCCGACGCCTCCATGCGCGAAGCGGTGCAGAGCGGCACCGTAATCGCGGTCGGCACCGAGCACCCGGCATACCTGCATTTGGCAGCACTGCCGGTAGAAGGCGCGCAAGCGCTGGCGCGCGATCTGGGTTGAGACCGGAACGCAGGCCGGCATCCGCGGCTGCTAGAATCGCCGCGCCGGCGGCGCACCCGCGCCGCGCCAAGCGCAGGTTGCGATGAGCCAGTCCTACAACGCCGCCGACATCGAGGTTCTGACCGGCCTCGAACCCGTGCGCCGCCGCCCGGGCATGTACACGGACACCCGGAATCCCAATCACCTGGTCCATGAGGTCGTCGATAACAGCGTCGACGAGGCGCTGGGTGGCCACTGCCGCAACATCTCGGTCGTCGTGCACGGGGACGGCTCGGTCTCGGTCGATGATGACGGCCGCGGCATGCCGGTCGACATTCATCCCAAGGAAAAGGTCAGTGGCGTCGAACTGATTCTGACGCGCCTGCACGCAGGCGGAAAATTTTCCGGCAGCAGCTACGAATCGGCCGGAGGCCTGCATGGCGTCGGCGTATCGATCGTCAATGCGCTTTCGAAACACCTCGAATGCAATGTACGGCGCGACGCCAAGGAATGGAATATCGGGTTCAGGAACGGCAGGGTGGTCTCGAAACTCGAGATCGTCGGCCCCGCCAAGCGCGGCCATACCGGCACGACGGTCCGCTTCTGGCCGGACCCCGGATTCTTCGACTCGCCGAATTTCTCGGTGCCGCGACTGAAGCATGTGCTGAAGGCCAAGGCCGTGCTGTGCCCGGGATTGCGGGTCAGGCTGAATGTCGAGGCGACCGGTGACAGCGACGAGTGGTTTTTCACCGGCAATCTCGGCGAATACCTGATCGAGCAGCTCGGCGCCGGCCCGCGCTTGCCGGACGAACCCTTCACCGGCCATCTCAAGGGCGGCCATGAAGTCGCCGACTGGGCCTTCTGCTGGGCCCCGGAGACCGAGGAATCGGTTGCCGAAAGCTACGTGAACCTGATTCCGACGCCACTGGGCGGCACGCACGTGAACGGGCTGCGCGCAGGCGCAACCGACGCGGTGCGGGAGTTCTGCGAATTCCACAGTCTGGTCCCGCGCGGCCTCAAGCTGGCGCCCGAAGACGTCTGGCAGCACATCGCATTCGTGCTCTCGGTGCGGATGCAGAATCCGCAGTTCGCCGGGCAGGTCAAGGAAAAGCTCGCTTCGCGTGAGTCCGCGGCATTCGTTTCCGGTGTCGTGAAGGACGCCTTCGCGTTGTGGCTGAACCAGCACCCGGAGGCAGGCGAGAAAATCGCGCAGTTCGCGATTGCCAATGCACTGGAGCGCACGCGCGCGGCGCAGCGGGTCACGCGCAAGAGGATAGTCAGCGGCCCGGCATTGCCCGGAAAGCTTGCAGACTGCACATTGCAGCAGCCTGAACGCTGCGAACTGTTTCTGGTCGAGGGTGACTCGGCCGGCGGTTCGGCGAAGCAGGCGCGCGATCGCGAATTCCAGGCCGTGATGCCGCTGCGCGGCAAGATCCTGAACACCTGGGAAGTCGACGCCGCCGACATCCTGTCGTCGCAGGAGGTCAACGACATCGCGACAGCGCTCGGCGTTGATCCCGGCTCGCCCGATCTCAACGGGCTCCGGTACCATCGGATCTGCATACTGGCGGATGCCGACTCCGACGGCGCGCATATCGCGACCCTGCTGTGCGCGCTTTTTCTCAGGCACTTCCGGGCACTCGCGATCGCGGGGCATGTCTATGTCGCGATGCCGCCGCTGTTCCGCATCGACGTCGGCAAGAATCTCTTCTATGCGCTTGGCGAGCACGAGAAAAACGGCATCCTGGACCGGATCCAGGCCGAAGGCCTGCGCGGCAAACCGGTAATCACGCGCTTCAAGGGTCTGGGCGAGATGAGCCCGCTGCAGCTGCGTGAAACGACGATGGCCCCGGAAACGCGCCGGCTGGTGCAGCTGACTGTCGACGCCAGGGATGACGCTGACAAGTTCATGGACATGCTGCTGGCGAAGAAGCGCGCCGCGGACCGGCGCGAGTGGCTCGAGAGCAAGGGCAATCTGGCGAGCCTCTGAAGATGAAGGACCAGCCGCTGGATTTCGAAGGCATCGAGCGCCAGCCGCTCCGGACATTCACGGAGAAGGCGTACCTCGACTATTCGATGTACGTGATCCTCGACCGGGCGCTGCCGCAGCTCGCCGACGGCCTCAAGCCGGTGCAGCGTCGCATCATCTACGCGATGAGCGAACTCGGCCTCGCGGCCGGGAACAAGCACAAGAAATCGGCGCGCACCATCGGCGACGTGATCGGCAAATACCACCCGCATGGCGATGGCGCCTGCTACGAGGCGATGGTGCTGATGGCGCAGGAATTCTCCTATAGATACCCGATCGTGGACGGCCAGGGCAACTGGGGCTCGACCGACGACCCCAAGTCCTTTGCCGCAATGCGCTATACCGAGGCGCGCCTGCGGCTCTATGCCGAGACGCTGCTGTCCGAACTCGGCCAGGGTACCGTCGAATGGGCGCCAAATTTCGACGGCACGCTCGACGAGCCAAAGCAACTGCCGGCGCGCCTGCCAAATGTGGTGCTGAATGGCACCCAGGGCATCGCGGTCGGCATGGCGACCGACATCCCGCCGCACAATCTCAGGGAAATCGCTGCTGCCTGCATTCTGCTGCTGGACCAGCCGGACGCGACTATCGGCGAACTGTGCAAGCACGTGCTGGGCCCGGATTTTCCGACCGGCGCCGAAATTGTCACCCCGAAGAGCGAACTGCGCGCGATGTACAAGAGCGGCAATGGCTCGTTCCGCGCGCGCGCCGTCTACGAGATGGAAGAGGGCGAGGTTGTGGTCACGGCGCTGCCATACCAGGTATCGGGCGCCAAGGTGCTCGAGCAGATAGCCGGCCAGATGCGCGCAAAGAAGCTCCCGATGGTCGAAGACCTGCGCGACGAGAGCGACCACGAGTACCCGACCCGGCTCGTGATTACGCCGCGCTCGAATCGAGTGGATGTGGAACAGCTGATGGCGCACCTGTTTGCGACGACGGATCTCGAGCGCAGCTACCGCGTCAATCTGAATGTCATCGACCTCGACGGCCGCCCGAAGGTGCTGGGACTCAGGGAAATCCTGGGCGAATGGCTCGGATTCCGTCTCGAAACGGTCAAGCGGAGGCTGAAGTTTAGGCTCGCCAGGGTCGACGCGCGGCTGCATATCCTGGCGGGCCTGCTGATCGCCTTCCTCAATCTGGACGAGGTGATCCGCATCGTACGCAAGGAGGACGAACCAAAACCGGTGCTGATCAGGCGTTTCAAGCTGTCAGACCAGCAGGCCGAGGCAATACTGGAAACGAAACTCCGGCACCTGGCGCGGCTCGAGGAAATGAAAATCCGCGGCGAGCAGACCGAACTCGCCGCCGAGAAGGAGCTGATCGAAAAGACCCTGAAGAGTCCGGCGAAGCTTCGCAGTCTGATTCGCGAGGAGCTGGCGAGCGACGCCGACAGGTACGGCGACGAGCGCCGCACCAGGATCGTGGAACGTGAGGCCGCACAGGCGATCGATGAAACCGAGCTGGTCACTGCGGAGCCGGTGACGGTCGTGCTCTCGAATCTCGGCTGGGCGCGGCAGGCGCGGGGCCACGACATCGACCCGCGGCAGCTGTCGTACAAGACCGGCGATTCGTTCCAGGCTGCCGCCTGCGGACGCAGCACGCAGCAGGCGGTATTTGTCGATTCGACCGGACGCGCTTATTCGCTGCCGGCGCACACGCTGGCCTCGGCGCGCGGTCAGGGTGAACCCCTGTCAGGCCGGCTCGACCCGCCTGACGGCGCGATATTCGCGGCGGTCCTGATCGGCGAGCCGGCCGATCCCTGGCTGCTCGCCTGCGACGCCGGGCATGGCTTCATCGTGACGCTCGAGGCACTTTACTCGCGCAACAAGGCGGGCAAGGCCGTATTCAATCTGCCCGACAACGCCAAGGTGCTGGCGGCGGCCCCGGTGCCTGCCGACGCCGCCGCCCTGGTCGTATCGGCCAACAGCGAGGGCAGGCTGCTCGCATTCCCTGCGGGCGACCTGCCGGAAATGGACAAGGGCCGCGGCAATCTGATATTCGGCGTGCCGGGCAAGAAATCCTGCAGCAGCGAGGAACTCATGATCGCCGTGACCGTCGTCGCACCCGGGCAAAGCGTCATCGTGTGGTGCGGCGAAAGAAAAATGACGCTGGCCTGGAAGGACCTCGCCGACTACACCGGCTCACGCGGCCAGCGCGGCTCGCTGCTGCCGCGCGGCTGGCGCAAGGTCGACCGGCTGAGCGTAGAGTAGACGGAGTCGGGGCTGGGGCAGAAAGGGTCTCAGCGAACTCGTAAGTTCCGGCTGAGTTCGCGGAGACCCTTTCTGCCCCAGCCCCGGCCCTTCATCCCGGCGCCGAGCCGAGAACGACTTCCTCGGGCGCGTTCACGAAGTAGCCCTGGATGAACTCGACACCGAGCTGCCAGAGCACAGCCATCGTATTCGCATCCTGGACGCGCTCGCCGATCGTGACCGCCTTGCGCGCGTGCGCCAGTTCCACGAGCGTCTTGACCCGGCTCTGCTTGTCCTGGTCCGCCGACAGGCCCTGCATCAGTGCGCCGTGGATCTTGACGAAATCCGGCGACAGGTGACCCAGCAACTGCTCGGTATCGCGGCCCAGCCCGAATCCCTCGATCGCAAAGCGGAATTTCATGCCGCGCAGCGCATCCTGCAATGCCGAGGCCTCCTTGAGCTGCCCCTCCGCAACTTCCTCGCGGATCTGGAAGACGATGCGCTCGGGCTCTATGCGCGTGGTCTTCAGCTGGGTTGCGAGCCAGGCCGGCAGCGTGGTGTCGAACAGGGTGTCCTGGGACAGGCGCACGAACAGCGCCCCGGGCTTGCGCGACGCGCAGAAGGACATGGCCGCGCCGATGACCCAGCGGTCGATGTTCTTCATCAGTTCATTGCGCTCGGCGGCCGGCATGAACAGCGAAGGCAGCACTTCCTGGCCCTGCTCGTCGACCATGCGGACGAGTACGTCGAACATGCCCAGGTCCTCGCCGACCAGACTCGCAATCGGCTGCTGGACCAGCCGGAAACGGTTTTCCATCAGCGCCGACTTGATCTTCTTGACCCACAGGCGGTCCGTGTCCTGCAGTCGCATCATTGCACTGGTGTACTCGAGCACCTGCACGCGGTTGCCGCCCAGCTCGCGGCCCTGGCGATTGGCGTTGTAGGCGTCCTCCGCCGGGGCGTCCGGCTCGCGGAGTTCCGCGGGCACGGGGCCAAGGCCGATCGTGCATGTCGTCGAAAGCGACTTCGAGCCGAGCTGGAACATCTCACTCGCGATCTTCTCGACGATGTGTCTGGCCCAGGCTTCCACGTCACGGCTGTTGCCGCGCTCCAGCAGCAGCATGAACCCGTTGCCGCCGAAGCGACCTGCCAGATCGCCTTCCTGCACCTGTTCCCGCAGGAGTCTTGCGAATTCGGTCAGGAAATCCTCGCCGATCATGATGCCGACGTCTTCCAGCACCGCTTCGTACTTGTCAGGCTCGATGTAGGCCAGATACCTGACACCGGCCTTCGCCGGCAGCGCCAGGCGCTCGCGCAGCCTTTCAATGAAATAGCGCCGATACAGGAAGCCGGTCGCAGGATCGCATTGCATCGCCTCTTGCAGGCGGCGCTCGACCGCGTCCGCGTCCGCAACCCGCGCCGGCACGCAAACCTGGATGCAGGGTGCACCGTCGAACTCGGAGCGCCGCAACTGGAACTCGAGCGACGGCGTATGGCCACTGACCAGCAGCGCCGATGCGTGCAGGGTGTGACCGGACCACTTGCCCTGCAGGCAGGCGACCAGCGCACCCTTGATGGCCACGTGGTCATCCGCGTCGAACGCGTCCATCAGCATTGTGCCGACGACTTCATCGGCGCCGGAATAGCCGAACAGCTCGATCCAGGCCGGGTTCGCATCGACGATGATGCCGTCCTGGACCTGGGCGATCGCATCAGTCGACCCCTCGACGACGTGCTGCAGCTGCAGCTTGTATTCGCGCGCAGCAGCCAGTGTCTGCGTCAGGGCGCGGTCGAGCCGGTAGGTACGGAGCTCACGGCCGACCACCAGCTGCAGGCGCTGGATATTTCCAAGCGTGACCGCGTCCTGGGCGCCGAGTGCGAGCGCTTCGGCTATCGAGTTTTCATCGAGCTTGTCGCGCACCAGCAGCACCGGCACCTCCGGTGCGAAACGCGCGCGGAAATCCATGGCGCTCGCCAGGTCGACGATGCCCTCATCGGCGAACAGTACAAGCATTTCGGCGGAAGACTGGGTCAGCGCGTCGCCCAGATCGCGCGCATCAGGCAGCCAGGTCACGTGGACCGGGTGACCGGCATTTCGCAGCGCCTTGTTGATCGCTTCGACATTGTCCTGACTTCGGGTCAGCGCGATCATCGGCACGGCGGCGGGTTGCTTCAAGTACTGCTCCGGCTGTGGCAAACAGGCGTGAAGGGCAGGATACTAACACCGTGAATTCCGTCATTATCGCGACCGGTGTCTTGGTAATGCCAACCGGCAAAATTGCGCGCTGGCGCGCAGTGCAGCAGTCGCCGGCGGGACGCGGTTTTTGGTCGGGGTGGTCGCTAGGTCGCGTTATGGCTATCATACGCGCCCTTTTTGTGCAGCACCGGCTCGCTCCAGGGGTCCTGGCGGCTTTCAATGTCCAGCTACAACACCAATGAATTCCGGTCGGGTCTGAAGATCATGATGGACAATGATCCGTGTTCGATCGTGGACAACGAATTCGTCAAGCCGGGCAAGGGGCAGGCATTCAATCGCGCCAAGATCCGCAATCTGCGGACCGGCAGGGTCATCGAGAGGACATTCAAGTCAGGCGACAGTGTCGAGGCTGCCGACGTGGTCGATGTCGACATGCAGTACCTGTACTTCGATGGCACATTCTGGCATTTCATGCAGCCTGAAAGTTTTGAGCAGTTCACTGCCAGCGAGACTGCGGTGGGAGAGGCGGCCCAATGGCTCAAGGATGGCGTCGTCTGCATCGTCACCCTGTGGAATGGTCAGCCATTGACGGTGACGCCGCCGGCGCATGTCGAGCTGAAGATCGTGGAAACCGATCCCGGAATGCGTGGCGACACCGTCACCGGCGGCACCAAGACGGCGAAGCTCGAGACCGGCGCCGTGGTCAAGGTTCCGCTGTTCGTGAATCAGGGCGAATCGATCCGGGTGGATACCCGAAGCGGTCAGTACATCGCGCGGGCGAAATAGACCCGCCGTCACTGCCCCGGACGCGCCTAGAACCCGTCGATCCCCGCGAGTCGCCAGTCGCAGGCGGCGGCGAATCGGGTGGCAAGCACTGCAAGACCATCGGCATCGGCGCCGGTGAATCGCCCGTAGTCAGGGCTGTCGAGATCGACCACTCCCACCAGCTGGCCGTGCGACTCGAGTGGCACGACGATCTCCGAGTTCGAAGCCGCATCGCAGACGATATGGCCGGGAAACCGGTGCACATCCGGCACGATCACGGGCTCGCGACGCAGCGCAGCCTCGCCGCAGACGCCCTGGCCGAGCGGGATCCGCACGCAGGCGATCTTTCCCTGGAATGGTCCGACGACCAGCTGGCCGCCACGCAGGAAATAGAATCCGGCCCAGTTGAGGCCCGGCAGCCGGTCCCAGATCAGGGCGGCCAGATTCGCGGCGTTGGCCCAGGGATCGCGTTCCCCCTCAAACAGCCCTGCGGCCTGGGTCAGCAACTCCGCATAGGGCTCGATCAGTGCATGTTTCATGCGGTTTCCTCAGGCCCGGTCCACCGGAAACGCCATCGTCTCCGCGACCGACTGCAGCCCGAGCGCGACCATGACCAGCCGGTCGAATCCCAGCGCGACGCCGGCGCAGTCCGGCAGTCCATGCTGGAGCGCCGCCAGGAATCTGTCATCGAGGGGCGTCCGGCGCTGGCCGTGCTGCTCCCGGTTCCGGAGATCCTGCGCGAATCGCCGTCGCTGTTCCAGCGGGTCGCTCAATTCGTGAAAACCGTTGGCGAGTTCGATGCCGTCCAGGTAGAGCTCGAATCTTTCGGCGACCTGCACCCCGCTGCCGTCATCACGAAGCCGCGCGAGTGCAGCCTGGCTCGCCGGGTAGTCGCGCACGATTAGCGGATATTCCCTGCCTAGCGCGGGTCCCACGACGGTTGCCATCAGCAGGTCGAGCCAGCTGTCGTTGTCCCCGTCCACCGCCGGCGCGGGTGCGACGCCGCGCTGACAGAGCGCTGCTTCGATTTCGCGCGGGCTTGCCGTCCTGCAGTCCACGCCGCCGGCTGCCAGCATGGCGTCGCGGTAGCTCTGCACCCGCGTCGGCGGCAGCACCCTGAGGTCGCCGATCGTGGCGCGCAGCAGCTGGTCGAGGTCCTGCAGCATCCGCTCCACGCTGAATCCGACCCGGTACCATTCGATCATCGTGAATTCCGGGTTGTGGTGCCGGCCGGCTTCGCCATCCCGGAACACCGGGCAGATCTGGTAGCAGTCACCGATCCCGGCCGCGAGCAGGCGCTTCATCGGAAACTCGGGCGAAGTCTGCAGGTACATGGTGGGTCCCTGCAGCGGCTGGGCGGCGATCGACTCGATCTGCAACTCGCTGGCCGCGGCGCAGGACAGCACCGGCGTCTGGACTTCGAGCACCCGCTCGGCCGCGAACCAGTCACGGGCACGCGCGAGCATCCGGGCGCGCTGCTGCAGTACTTCGATGCCTGCTGCGGGGGGCCAGTCGGCGCGATTCATGGAAGCATCGCAATGCGCTCGCCCATGCGCACCGCCATCCCGGGCGCCAGATCCGGCATCAGTGCCGGTCCCGCCGCGGCGAACAGCAGAATTACGGTGGATCCCATGTTGAACCATCCGAGTTCGGCGCCCCGGTCGAGCGCGATGGCAGGCCGCACGGGCAGGTCGCGCATGACCCGCGGGCGCGCGGCGCGTATTTCGCCGGCCCAGCTCAGACTCATGCTGCCGACAAACAGGGCGCCGACCAGCACGATGGCCATGGGCCCAGCCTTGGTATCGAAGACGCAGGCAATTCTTTCGTTACGCGCGAACAGCCCGGGCACGCTGCCGGCCGTTGATTCATTGACGCTGAACAGGTCGCCCGGCAGGTGACGCGCGAGGCGGAGCGTGCCGGCGCATGGCATGTGGACGCGGTGATAATTCTGTGGCGCGAGATAGAACGTCGCAAACGAGCCGCCACGAAACCGCTCCGCGAGCGCGCGGTCGCCGCCCAGCAGGGCATCTGCGGTGTAGCTGATTCCCTTGGCCTGCAGCAGGCAGTCGCCTTCGAGCGGACCTGCCTGGCTGACAAAACCGTCGACCGGGCAGACGACGGAAGCCGGCAGAGGGTCGATCGGGCGCGCATTCGCGCGCAGCCGGCGCGTGAAGAAATCATTGAAGGTGTCATAGAGCGCCGGATCGGCGTGCACCGCTTCCGCGATATCGACCGGGTAATGGCGGAGGAATGCCCGGATCAGGGCCTGCTTCAGCCAGCGCATTCGCGCGCGCGCCAGCGACCACACCAGCCGCGACAGGAAATGCTGCGGCAGCAGGTATTGCAACCCGATGAACATCCGGTCGCGAATATTGCTGCTGATCATGAATCGATTATCCCACAGGGCTGCGCCCGGCCCGTCGCGGTGCCGGGTTAGACTTCGGCCGATGGCAGGCACGCAGCGGGTCGGCGACTTGATGGCATGGGCCACGCAACTGCTCGAGCGGTCCGGGCTGGCGTACGGCCACGGCACTGACAACGCCCGCGACGATGCGGCGGCACTTGTCTTCCATGCCTTGCGGCTGCCGCATGCCTCGGCGCCGGCGAGTTACCGCCGCGTGGTATCCGCGGACGGCCGGCGCCGGGTAGCAAGACTGCTGCGCCGGCGCATCGAGGAGCGCCTGCCCTCGGCGTATCTGACCGGCGTCACCTGGTTTGCGGGCCACGAATTCCGCGTGACGCGCGACGTGCTCGTGCCGCGATCTCCGATCGCAGAACTCTGCCAGAATGCTTTCGAGCCGTGGATCGATGCAAGCCGCGTCCGTCAGGTACTCGACATCGGCACCGGCTCCGGCTGCATCGCCATCGCAGCGGCGCATGCATTGCCGGGTGCAAGTGTCGACGCAACGGACATCTCGCCGCAGGCGCTGGCCCTGGCCCGCGGCAATGTCAGGCGCCACCGCCTCGGCAGCCGCGTGAACGTCCTGCGCTCCGATGTCTATGGCGCGCTGCGCGGCCGGCGCTACGATATCATCGTGAGCAATCCACCCTATGTGCCGGCAGCCGAATTGCGCAGCCTGCCGCCGGAGTACCACTCTGAACCGCGACTCGGCCTGCATGCGTCACGCAATGGACTCGCGATCATCGCGCGCATCATGGCGGGCGCGCGCCGTCACCTGGAACCGCGCGGCATCCTGGTCGTCGAGACCGGCAACACCGAGCGCGCGGTTCGGCGTCGCTGGCCGTCACTGCCATTCACCTGGCTCGAATTCGAACACGGCGGCGCCGGCGTGTTCCTGCTGAACGCCGACCAGACCTAGGAACCAGCGATGTCCGGCAACACCATCGGCAAGCTGTTCACCGTCACGACATTCGGCGAGAGCCACGGTCCGGCTCTTGGTGCGATCGTCGATGGCTGCCCGCCGGGGCTCGAGCTCGCGGAGGAAGACCTGCAGGCAGACCTCGAACTGCGGCGGTCCGGCACGTCGCGTCACACCAGCCAGCGCCGGGAGCCCGACCGGGTCCGGATCCTGTCAGGACTGTTCGAGGGCCGGACTACCGGGACGGCGATCGGCCTCGCCATCGACAATGTGGACCAGCGTGCGCGCGACTACGAGAAGATCAAGGACCGCTTTCGACCTGGGCACGCAGATTACGCGTATCAGCAGAAATACGGTTTCCGCGATTACCGTGGCGGCGGGCGTTCGTCGGCGCGCGTCACCGTCGCAACCGTCGCCGCCGGTGCGATCGCGCGCAAGTATCTGCTCGAGAAACTCGGGCTGGAAGTCGCCGGCTACCTGTCGCAGGCCGGCCCGCACCGGCTCGACTGCGTGGATCTGGCGTCCGCGCGCGGCAACCCGTTTTTCTGCGCCGATCCGCAGAAAATCGCGGTGCTCGATGAATATCTCAGGCAGCTGCGCAAGGACGGAGATTCAGCCGGTGCAAGGGTCACTGTGCTGGCACGCAAGGTTCCACCGGGCCTGGGCGAGCCGATGTTCGACCGGCTGGATGCCGACATCGCATTCGCGATGATGGGCATCAATGCAGCCAAGGCGGTCGAAATCGGCGACGGCGTGGCAGTTGCCTCGCAGCGTGGGTCCGAACATCGCGATGAACTGCTGCCCACGGGTTTCGCCTCGAATCATTCTGGCGGCACGCTGGGCGGCATCAGTTCCGGCCAGGACCTGATCGTTCACGTATCCTTCAAGCCGACCTCCAGTATCCTTGTGCCGGGCAGGACAATCGACCTGGACGGCAATCCTCTGGAGATCGTCACCACCGGGCGGCACGACCCCTGCGTCGGACTGCGCGCGGTGCCGATCGCGGAGGCCATGCTGCTGCTGGTGCTGATGGATCATTACTTGCGGCACCGTGCGCAGTGCGCCGACGTCGTCACGCAGACGCCAAGGATCACGGAGACGCGGTAATCTTCACGAATCAAAGCATTGCACCTGCCTTTGGAGGCCGCTTCGCGGGCCAAAGATTGCGTGACGCGGGGCGGGATTTTGGTAAATCCGGCGTGTAAGCTATAGTCCAGAGGATCAGTGACTTGTGATCGATTTCACACCGGTCTTGCAGACTCACGGCCGAAGCTTGAACGGCTGCGACGGCCCTGGGGAGTAACGATGAGATTGAAACTGCGCGTCCTCGTCTCGGCGATCCTGCTCGCCCCAACGATGGCCCTGGCCCTCGGATTGGGCGAGATCCGGCTTGGTTCGGCGCTCAACGAGCCATTGTCGGCCGAGATCGACCTGGTCGCAGCGACACCTGAGGAGCTCAGCAGCCTGCAGGCGCAGCTGGCCTCGAGCGAGCATTTCCAGCGCTACGGTCTGGATCGCCCGGCCTATCTGGAATCGCTGGAATTCCGTGTCGGACGCGGGCAGGACGGCCGCAGCGTACTGCTGGTGCGCTCGCGCAATGCCATCGCCGAACCGTTCGTGACTTTCCTGGTCGATGTCAGCTGGCCGCGCGGCCGCTTGCTGCGTGAATACACGGTCCTGCTGGATCCGCCGGTATTCGCCCCGCAGGCCGCTCAAGCCGCGGCTCCCCCGATAGCTGCGCCGGTAGTTCAGCCGGCGCCGGCGCGCGCTACGCCGCCGCCCGCCGCCACAGCTGCCGGCGAACCGGCGGGTCCCGGATTCGTTGCGGCGGACCAGGTATCGAGCTACCGCGTCGAACGCGGTGACACGCTGTACGGGATTGCCGGCTCCCTGGTATCCGGCGACCGCTCGGCACAGCAGCGGATGATGATCGGGCTGTTCCGCGCCAACCCGGAGGCTTTCCAGGGCAATATCAATCTGCTGCGCGCAGGCGCGATTCTGCGCGTGCCGGGCGCGGAGGAGATTTCCGCGATCGGGGCCGGCGAGGCGGCCAGCGAAGTCAATCGCCAGGTTTCGGAGTGGCGCGCTAGCGGCGGTGGAGCCGCGGACAGCGGTCGCCTGCGCCTCGTGACGCCGAGTGAAGGCGCGGCCGGGACCGGCGCCGGTCAGCCGGTCGCCGGAGCTTCGCCCCAGGCGCAGGTGGAGTCCCTCGAGCGCGAAATCCGCGAGCAACGCCGCCTGCTGGAGCTCAAGAGTCAGGAGCTGGCTGAACTGCAGCGCCGCCTGGCCGCCAGCCAGGCGCCCGCGGCTGTAGTTTCGACCGAACCCGGAGCGCCCGCGCCGGGCGAAACTGCGGTCGCGCCGGGAGACGATTCGGGGGCCGTCACGGCGCCGGTCAAGGAAGCCAAGGAGCCCAAGGCAGCCGCCAAGCCAAAACCGAAGCCGGTTGCAGAAGAGGCAGGCCCGTCTTTCTTCGACAGCCTGACGGACAACTGGCTGTTCCTGCTCGGCGCGGCCGCGCTGGTGCTGGTCGGTGGCCTCGGTTATGGCTATGTGCGCCGTCGGCGCGAGCAGGACGCGCATGACGCCCTCAGGGGCTTCGAGATCCCGCCTTCGGCCCCGGTGCCCTCCGAGACGATGCGCCTGCGCGCGCTTGCGCTCGGCGAAATCAAGGTCGGCGACACCGCAGAAGTCGAGAGTGTCGACGAAGAGGAGATCCTGGTCGAGGAACGGCCGCGACCCGTCGACCGGCCGAGGCCTGAAGCCGCGCCCGCAATCGCCCAGGAAGAGACCATCAGCACCGAAGCGGCCATCGACCTTGATCAGGCCGACCCGCTCGCGGAGGCCGATTTCCACATGGCTTACGGCCTGTATGACCAGGCCTGCGATCTGGTGCGGATGGCGCTGAAGCAGTCCCCCGAGCGCGCCGACCTCAAGTTGAAACTCGCCGAGATCCACTTTGTGGCGGGCGATGCGCAGGCATTCCTTGGAGTTGCGCGCGACCTGCGCAAGACCCTTGGCCCGGGCGGAGACTGGGACCGCATCGTCATCATGGGTCGGCAACTGGTGCCGGACGAGGCGATGTTTGCCGGCGGCATGCAATCCACCGGCGTCGATCTCAGCCTGGAAGGCGGTGACAGCCGGGTCGACCTCGACCTGTTGTCGATGCCCGGGGGTGACGAAGGCATGGACCTGGATCTCGGCCAGGGCCCGATCGATGGTGACAGCGAATCCGTCACCGGTGAACGCGGGGTGGTGGAATTCAATCTGGATGAAGGTCCTCGATCGCTCGGCGCGACGCAGAAAATCACGCCCCGCCAGGGCAGCGGCACCGTGGAGATGCCGACACTCGAACTGCCTTCGGCAGAGGCTCCGACGGTCGAAACACCGGCGCTGCGCAAGCGCGGGGGCAATACGGTACGCGAGAAGGTCAGCAGCGCAGATTTTTCCGGCGGCATTTCCGCGGATTCAACGGCGGAAATGGCGATCGACGACCTTGGGCTCGATGTCCCCGACATCGGGGGCGAGTCCGGTTCCCAGAGTGACGCCACGATGCGGGCCCCGCACGCTGAAGAAACGATGCGCATGCCGCCACGCATCGAGCGCACGGAAATCATGCAGAAAGCCGGCAGCAGGAGCGACGCCACCGGCATTTCGAGGATTTCGGATGCGGAACGCACAGCCTTGCTGGAGTCGCTCGATAGCGGCGATGAACCTGAACTGGACCTGGATGTCGGCAGGGTGACGGAAGAAACCAGCTCGCCGACCACTTCAACCGGGCGACTCTCGACCGAGCAGCTTCCGCATATGGCCGACCTCGAGCCGGTCACGATGAGCGAAGTCGGCACCAAGCTCGACCTGGCGCGCGCCTACATGGACATGGGCGACCCGGACGGGGCACGTAATATCCTTCAGGAAGTGCTGGCCGAGGGCAGTGCCTCGCAAAAGCAGGAGGCACGCCGGCTGATCGAATCGCTGCCGGGGGCGTGAGCGCGGCGCAGCGTCGCCTCGCCGTCGGACTGGAATACGACGGCGCGCGCTTCGCCGGCTGGCAGCAGCAGCCCGGGCTCGCGACGATTCAGGATCATGTCCAGCGGGCGCTGGGAAACGTCGCCAATCATCCGGTCGAGGTCAGCTGCGCGGGTCGCACCGATGCTGCGGTTCACGCAGTCGCTCAGGTCGCCCATTTCGACACCCGCTCCGACCGTCCGATGCGCGGCTGGGTTCTCGGCGCCAATGTCGAATTGCCGCCTGAGATCGCCTTGCTCTGGGCGGTCGAGATCGGCGCAGAATTCCATGCCCGCCATTCCGCGCTTGCGCGCAGCTACCGATACTGCATCCTGCAGCGGGAAACGCGCCCCGCCTTGCTGCGGGAACGGGTCTGGTGGCTGCGCACGCCGCTTGACACGCCGGCGATGCACAAAGCCGGCCGGCAACTGCTTGGCGAGCATGACTTCTCCGCATTCCGCGCGGCGGAATGCCAGGCGACGACCACCAGGCGCCGCATCGACTCGATCAGCGTGCGCGCGGACGCTGGTCTCGTGACTGTCGATGTCACGGCAAACGCATTTCTGCAGCACATGGTCCGCAACATAGTCGGGACACTTGTCGCGGTCGGCACGGGCGAGCGGCCGCCCGAGTGGGTAGGCGACGCATTGGCCAGCCGCGACCGGGCCAGGGCGGGCATTACCGCGCCGCCGCATGGACTTTACCTTGTCCATGTGCAATATCCGGAGGCCCTCGGTATACCGCAACTTGTCCCATTCGGGCCATGGGCTATGATCGCCGGCCAGAGTCAACGGAAACCGACGTGACCTGGTTCGAGAAAATCATCCCATCGCGCATCAAGACCGAACGGCGGACGCGTTCCGTCCCGGAAGGCCTGTGGATGAAGTGCCCCGCCTGCGACTCCGTCCTCTACCGGCCCGAAATCGAACGCAACCTGCAAGTCTGTCCAAAGTGCGCCCACCACATGCGCATCGGTGCGCGCGATCGCCTGGCGCGGTTCCTGGATCCCGACGCCGCGACCGAGATCGGCGCGGGTGTGGTGCCCGAGGACCCATTGCGTTTTCGCGACAGCAAGCGCTACCGCGACCGACTGGCGGCAGCGCAAAAATCGGTCGGCGAGCGCGACGCGCTCGTCGTGATGGCCGGCACGCTGGATGGAATCGAACTCGTTGCCTGCGCCTTCGAGTTCGCGTTCATGGGCGGTTCGATGGGTTCGGTGGTCGGAGAGCGATTTGTGCGCGGCGTCGAATACGCAATCGAGCACCGCATGCCGGTCGTGTGTTTCTCGGCCAGCGGCGGCGCGCGCATGCAGGAAGGCCTGCTGTCGCTGCTGCAGATGGCAAAGACAAGCGCTGCGCTTGCGGCACTGGCCCGGCGCGGGCTGCCATTCGTGTCGGTGCAGACTGACCCGACTACCGGCGGTGTTTCCGCGAGCCTGGCGATGCTGGGTGACGTCAATATCGCCGAGCCGCGCGCATTGATCGGTTTTGCGGGTCCGCGGGTGATCCAGCAGACGGTCCGCGAGACGCTTCCCGAAGGATTTCAGCGCAGCGAATTCCTGCTCGAGCACGGGGCCATCGACATGATCGTCGACCGTCGTGACCTGCGTGACCGAATCGCCAGCCTGCTGCGCATGCTTCTGCGCCGGCCGCCGGTGTCCGGCTAGCGGACCACGTGCGATTCGACTCCGTCGCGGCTTGGCTGGAATGGCAACAGGTCGCGCATCCGCAACCGGTGGATCCCGGGCTGGAACGGGTCGGCGCAGTGTTCCGGCGCCTCGGGCTCGCGCGACCGCCCACCGTATTGACCATTGGCGGCACCAACGGCAAGGGCTCGGTCGCGGCATACCTGGACGCAATGCTGACAGCGGCCGCATACGACTGCGGCCTGTTCACGTCCCCGCATCTGATCCGTTATCAGGAACGCATCCGGATTCGCGGCTGCGAGATTGCGGACGAACTGCTGCTGGCGGGATTCGACCGGATCGACGCGGCCCGCGGCGACGTCTCGCTGTCGTTCTTCGAATGGAATGCACTGGCGGCATTTGTCGCCTTCGCGCACGAGCGCGTCGATGTGGCGATACTCGAAGTCGGTATGGGCGGAAGGCTCGACGCGGTCAATCTGCTCGACGCCGACGTCGCCGCTGTCGTCACGGTCGGACTCGATCATTGCGAATGGCTCGGCGATACCGTCGAACTGATCGGGATCGAGAAAGCGGGCATCTTCCGGCCGCAGCGACCGGCGATATTCGGTTCGCGTGTCATACCGCAGAGCATCGGGCGCGTGGCGGCCGGATGCGGTGCGCGCCTGCGGCGCCTCGGCGTGGATTTCGATTTCGTCGAGCGACCCGACGGCTGGGACTACGTGGGGCTGGGCTCGCGGCGCCGCGAATTGCCGCTGCCGGCGCTCGCGGGCAGCATGCAGCTTGCGAATGCCGCGACTGCGCTCGCGGTGCTCGAGGCGGCCGAGCCCGCGGTGCTGGTTCCGGACGATGCGGTTCGCGCGGGGCTCGCGCAGGCGTGGCTCCCGGGGCGGTTCCAGGTCATGGGCAGGGATCCCGAGTGGATCCTGGACGTCGCCCATAACCCGGATGCCGCACGGTCGCTGGCTGCGAGTCTCGCTGCGCGCGGGAAAAGCGGCCGCACCGTTGCGGTCTGCGGAGTCCTGGCCGACAAGGACATCGGTGGAATTGTCGTGGCGCTGCGCCAGCTGGTGGAGGAGTGGATTGCGGTCAGGCTCGATGTTCCGAGATCGCTGCCGGAGGCGGAACTCGCGGCGCGAATCGCATTGCAAACCGCTGCGCGGGTAACGACAGTAGCCAGCGTTGCCGCCGGATGCGAGCGCGCCGCCGCAATCTGCGGGGCGGGCGATCGCATCCTCGTATTCGGCTCATTTCATACGGTTGGTCCCGCGCTGGTGCATCTCGGTCTACAATTCGAGCGCAATGGACGTCCGGATTCGTGAACGCCTCGTCGGCGCACTGGTGCTGGTGGGAGTTATCGTGCTGCTGGTGCCCGCGATCCTGAAGGGTCGCGGCACGTCAAGCCAGCCCCCCGATGCGGAAACCAAGAGCGTCGAAATCATGCTGGGCGGCGCGCCGGGATCGGCGGACGACGAAGCCCTGGTGCCGGAACCCGCGATCGTCCCGGCCAAGCCTCAAGCCGGCGTGTCCGCGGCGACGCCGCTGATCGAGCCGGCGCCCGTATCCGCCGCGACCGTGGCGCCAGAATCGCGGGCACCGCCGCCGGCTTCGGAGACGGCCAAACCGGCAGCCGCGGAGCAGCCCGCGTGGGCCGTGCAGCTTGGCGCGTTTTCAAGCCGCGCCAAGGCGGATGAACTGGTTGCAAATCTGCGATCGCGCGGTTATCCGGCATTCGTGCTGGAGTACCGGGGCGGCGGACAATTGCTGCACCGGGTGCGCGTCGGACCGGAGCAGGATCGCTCGCATGCCGTCGCCGTTGCGGAACGACTGCGCAAAGACGGATTCCAGCCGGTGATCGCGCCGCATCCATGAAACTCAGCCCGCGAGCTGCGGGAGGTTCGGATAGAATGCGGCTCGCCCCGACGGAGCCACGGCCCGATGAATGGCGCTGATTATCTTTTTGCAGCGATCCTGCTGATATCGCTCGTGCTCGGCTGTTTTCGCGGTTTGATCCGCGAAGCCATTGCGCTGATTGCCTGGCTGGCAGGCCTGTGGCTGGCCTGGCATTTCTCCTATCTTCTATATCCCTGGCTGGGTGGCGCGCTCGCCGAACCCGGAGTCCGGGAATGGACCGCCCGGGCGATCTTGCTGTTCCTCGTCCTGCTGACGGGAGCGGCGGTCGGCGCCATCACGTCGCATTTCGTCCGGCGCGCCGCAGGACTTGCATTGATGGACCGGATGCTCGGCGGCCTGTTCGGGCTGGTGCGCGCCATGGTCGTGATCGGGCTTCTGGTGATCGGCGGCAAGGCCGTCAATCTCGACCTGGAGCCATGGTGGCAGAAGACGAGTTCAATGCCCGCGGCGGAAGCGGTCGCCCGCTGGCTCCAGCGCTATGCGGAGCCGGCGGCCGTCGACTTGCTGGAAAGAGCCGCCGAAAAACCGGGGAACTGACGCCATGTGCGGCATTGTCGGCATGATCGGGAATGGGCCAGTCAACCAGAAGATTTACGACGCGCTGACGGTGCAGCAGCACCGCGGTCAGGATGCCGCGGGCATCATGACCATGGATGATCATGCGCTGTTTTCGCGCAAGGACAGCGGTCTGGTCCGCGATGTGTTCGGCGAGCGCGACATGCGCCTGCTGGCCGGCAATGCGGGGATCGGCCATGTCCGTTACCCGACCGCCGGCTGCGACAGCGCCGACGAAGCGCAGCCATTCTATGTCAATGCACCATTCGGCATCGGCATCGCTCACAACGGCAACCTGACAAATGCCGACGAACTCCGCCGGACGATGGTTGCGGAGGATCGCCGCCATCTCAACACGCGTTCGGATTCCGAGGTGCTGCTGAACGTGTTTGCGAGCGAATTGCAGCGCTCGACGGCGGCCCGGCCTGCAGCTGCCGACATCTTCCGGGCGCTCGAAGCGGTATTCCGGCGCTGCCTGGGCGGTTACGCGGTCGTCATGCTGATCGTCGGCCACGGAATCGTCGGATTTCGCGATGCGCACGGCATCAGGCCCCTGGTGCTCGGGCGGCGCGAAACATCGCGCGGCCCCGAATGGATGCTGGCATCCGAGAGCGTCGCGCTCGACATGCTCGATTTCGAGCTGGTGCGTGACGTCGGTCCGGGCGAGGCGATTTTCATCGACCTGCAGGGCCGCATGCATGCGAAGCAATGCGCGCCGCAGGCGCAGCACACCCCGTGCATCTTCGAGTACGTCTATTTCGCACGGCCCGACTCGATCATCGACAACATCTCGGTGCACAAGGCGCGCATGCGGATGGGCGAAAAGCTGGCGGCGAAGATCGCGCGGCTGCGCCCCGATCATGACATCGATGTAGTCATACCGATCCCGGACACCAGCCGGACCAGTGCAGCGCAACTCGCGCTGTCGCTCGGCGTCAAGTATCGCGAGGGCTTCGTCAAGAACCGCTACATCGGGCGCACCTTCATCATGCCGGGACAGGATCTGCGGCAGAAATCCGTGCGCAGCAAGCTGAATGCGATCGACCTCGAGTTCCGCGGACGCAATGTGCTGCTGGTGGATGACTCGATTGTGCGCGGCACGACCTCGGCGCAGATCATCGATCTGGCGCGGGAAGCCGGCGCCACCAAGGTCTATTTCGCCTCGGCCGCGCCGCCGGTGCGGTATCCGAATGTGTACGGCATCGACATGCCGGTCGCGACCGAACTGGTCGCTGCGGGACGCAGCGAAGACGAGGTGGCGAGGATTGTCGGCGCCGACTGGCTCATGTATCAGGATCTGGAGGATCTTGTGGTTGCCTGCCGCCACGATCACGCGCGCATCACGAGTTTCGACACCTCCTGCTTCTCGGGCGAGTACGTTACCGGGGACATTTCGGCCGACTATCTCGCGCGCCTCGAGCGCGATCGTTCGGACGGCGCGCGTTCGCAGCGCCTGCTCGATCTGCATGGCGGGCGCGCTGCGCGCGCCGTCTGACATATGCGCGGATGAGCGGCGTGCAAAGCATGCGGCGCCGCAAGCTGCTGCTCGATCTCTATCGTGCCGCATTGGCCGCCGTGGACGGCCGCCGGCGCGTGCGGGCCGCGCTCGCCGCGGATCCTGACCGGAGACCGGTCAGCATCCTTGCCGCCGGCAAGGCGGCATCGGCCATGACGCTGGGCGCGCTCGACGCGCTCGGCGCGCGGATTGTGCGCGGGCTGGTCGTTGCGCCGGACGACGGTCTTGCCGGCGAACTTCTGGCGCTTCCGCATATCACCAGTCTTGCCGGCGACCACCCGCTTCCCGGCGCGCACAGCCTCGAGGCGGGCGCGGCGACGCTCGCATTCGCAGCTGCAACACCGCCGGGAAGCCGCGTGCTGCTGCTGGTGTCGGGCGGGGCATCGGCCCTGCTCGAGGCGCCGGCGCCGGGCGTTACGCTCGAAATGCTGCGGCAGCTGAATGAATGGGCACATTCCGAGGCGGTCGACATTGTCGCGTTGAATTCGAAGCGCGCCGCGCTGTCGCTCGTCAAGGGTGGTCGTCTACCCGGGCTGTTTCGCGAATGCGACGTCGCAGGGCTGATGATCTCCGATGTGCCGGGCGACGATCCCGCGATCGTCGCTTCGGGGCTGTTGTCGGGTGCCTGCCCGATCGTGCGGGTCGGCTGCCTCGATGAGGCACTCGGCGCGGCGCTCGCTGCGGCGCATGCCCGCGGGCTCGACGCCCGGCGCGCGCCGACGCGACTTTCAGGCGATGCCGTATCGGCGGCGCTGGCGGTCTGTCATGAATTCGCTGCCGGCAGTTCGCAACTTCAGTTGTGGGGCGGAGAGACTGTCGTGCGCCTGCCGGCGCGGCCGGGTCGAGGCGGACGCTGCCAGCACTTCGCGCTGGCGGCAGCGCAGCAGATCGCCGGCCATCGCGAGCTCGTCGTGCTGGCTGCGGGAACGGATGGCCGCGACGGCGCCAGCGAGGATGCCGGCGCGATTGTCGATGGCGGCACGCTCGCGCGCGCAGTCGATGCTGGCTACGATCCCGCAATGCATCTGCAAGCTGCCGACAGCGGCAGCCTGCTCGAGGCCACGGGCGATCTGATCCATACTGGCGCGACTGGAACGAATGTCGGCGACCTGGTCATGGCCCTCAGGCTAGAATGAGGCGATGACGGCCCGGGTCCTGATCATCGACGAACAGCTTGTCTTCCGGCGCCTGATGGCGCAGCACGTGGTCACCGGGTTCGATTCGCCGAGCATCGCCGAATACGATCCCGTGGCATTCGGCAAGCTGCCGGCCGATTTTTCCGGCAGCGCCTACGATGCAGTGCTGCTCGGCGATGTGCGGGACGCAGCCGCAGGCCTGTCGTGGTTGCGCGACCTGTGCCGCCGCAGTGGCTTTCCGCCGGTCATCTATCTGCTGACCGAGCCGACCGCAGCGTCAGAAGAGGCAGCGATCGCTGCTGGCGCGCATGCCTGTCTTTCGAAAGCCAAGATCGACCACGTGCGGCTGATTGCGGCGCTGCGCGGGGCCCAGTCGCGCCGGGGTATGGTCCTGCCGCCGGCGTGGCGCGCCGACGACACGCCGCGGGCATTGCGATTTGGCGAGGCGCCGATCCGCGGTTACAGGCTGGTCAGTCAGATTGCCGAAAACCCGGTGTCGTCGGTCTACCTGGCGCAAAGCGAGCGCAACGGCGAGCAGGTCGTGCTGAAGGTGCTGCGACAGCCGCCGGAGGATGGATCCGGCGCAGCGACATTCGACCGCTTCCTGCGCGAGTATCAGATCGCCGCCGACATCAAGCATCCGAATGTTGCCAAGGTCCGGGATTTCGGCGTCAGCGACGATCACGCCTTCATCGCGATGGAGTACTTTCCGCTCGGAGACCTCCGGACCCGCATCAAGCAGGTCATCGAGCCATTGCAGGCCCTGAAATTCCTGCGCCAGATGGCTGAAGCGCTCAAGGTCCTGCACGCCGCGGGCGTAATGCACCGTGACCTGAAGCCCGGCAATGTCATGCTGCGCGACGAGAATTCGGTCGCACTGATCGATTACGGATTATCGAAGCAGCTGGAGCTGGATGCGGCGATCACCGCCAGCGGGGAGATTTTCGGCACGCCGTATTACATGAGTCCGGAACAAGGCCATGGTCGTGACACGGACGAGCGCAGCGACATCTACAGTCTCGGCATCATTTTCTACGAGATGCTGATGCGCCGTAAGCCGTATGTCGCGGGCACGCCGATGCAGGTGATCTACAAGCATGCGCATTCACCATTGCCCGAGTTCCCCCCCGAGTTCAAGCACCTGGAAGGCATCCTCTATAACTGCATCGCCAAGGATCCGGCCCGCCGCTATCCGAGCGCGGATCGACTCACCGACGCCGTCGCGGAGTTCGAGCGGGACGAACTCGAGCGCGAACCCGGCGACGCCAGAAATCGCCCGCGCTGACGAGCCGCCGTCACACCGGGCACGGCTGCAGCCGGAAACCTGCGGAGTCCCAGTGCAGCACGCTGGCGTTCTCATGCCATGCGCCCAGCACGATGCGCGTGTACCCGGCGCCTGCGACCTCGAATCGGTGCGTTGCCGGGCGGTGCGTGTGGCCATGGATCATCGTGAGCACGCCGGCGGCCCGCATCAGTGACTCGACCGCGGCCTGATTGACATCGGTGATATATCCTGCCGCCACTGCCAGGTGCGCGCGGCTGCCGGCGCGGGCCTCGGCCGCCAATCGGTGCCGGCTCGCGAGCGGCAAGGCGGCGAGGCCGCGCCGGACTTCCGGATCGCGCACCAGCGCCCGCAGGCGCTGGTATGCGCCATCGTCGACACACAGGCCGTCGCCATGACTGAGCAGCACGCGCTCGCCGCCGATGGCCGCGACGACCGGGTCGTCCAGCAGGCTGGCACCGGTTTCCGCGCAGAATCTCTCGCCCAGCAGGAAATCGCGATTGCCGCGCATCAGGTAGAGCAGGGTGCCGCGGGCGGTCACGGAGGCGAGCGCCGCGACCACTTCGCGATGGGCAGGCTCAGGGTCGTCATCGCCGAGCCAGGCCTCGAAAATATCGCCGAGCAGATAAAGCGTGGTTGACTGCTGCACCGGCCCGCCGAGGAATCGGAGAAAGCGCGCTGCAATTTCCGGTGTGGCCGGATCCAGGTGCAGGTCGGAAACGAACCAGATGCTCACTCGGGGCCCGGCGCCTCCGTTGCGGGCGGCGGCTGGTCCGCCGGCGCGGCCTCGATGACCCAAGCGCGCTTGATGGCGGGTCGCTCGACTGGAACATCCGCGCCGAAGCCGGGGACGGTTTCGGTGGCCATGTGGGCAATGCGATCGACCAGCTCCATTCCCTCGACCACCCTGCCAAAGACTGCGTAACCCCAACGGCTCGGCAAGGGGTCGAGCGCGGTGTTGTCCACCAGGTTGATATAGAACTGGGACGAACCCGAATGCGGGCTGCTCTCCCGCGCCAGACCGACCGTGCCGCGGCGGTTGGAAAGGCCATTGCCGCTCTCGTTGGCTATCGGCGCGCTCGCCTTGCGCTCCGCGAGCCCCGCATCGTAGCCGCCACCCTGCACCACGAAGTTCGGTATGACCCGGTGGAAAACCGTGCCATCGTAGTAGCCATCGCGCACATAGCGCAGGAAGTTCTCGGTAGAGAGCGGCGCGCGAACCGTGTCCACTTCCAGCACGAATGCGCCCAGCGAGGTCTCGATCCGTACCTGCGGCACGAGCGAGCTGGGCATCTCGGCGCCCGCCAGCGCGGGCAGCAGGGCAAGTAGCAGAATGGCGGCGCGGTGCGGCATCGGATGAATCCTCGGCAGGATATTAACGCACCTCGGCGCGTGAGACGCCGGGTCCGATCCCGTAGACTGTGCCGCCGATGGACCAGAAGACCGTCTCGCGATTCGCACCCAGCCCGACCGGCGCACTGCATCTCGGCAATGCGCGCACGGCGCTGTTCAGTTTCCTGCTGGGTCGGGCTGCCGGCGGGCGCTTCATCCTGCGCGTCGAGGACAGCGACCCCGGACGCGGCAGGCCGGAATTCATCGCCTCCCAGCTAGCGGATCTCGGCTGGCTCGGCTTGTCCTGGGACGCCGGGCCGGACCGCGACGACGGCCGCGGTCCTTACCGGCAGTCCGAACGCTCCGCAATCTACGACCGGCTCTACGAAAGTCTCGAGCGCCATGGTCACGCATATCCCTGCTATTGCACGCCACTGGAACTCGACGTCGCGCGCCGGGCGCAGCTGGCCGCGGGCCAGGCGCCCAGGTATCCGGGCAGCTGCCGCGAACTGGACGCAAGCGAGCGTGCTGCAAGGATTGCCGAAGGCCGCCGGCCCGCGCTGCGGTTCCGGGTACCCGATTCCGGGCAGATCGAATTCGAGGATCTGGTGCGTGGACCGCATTCCATCGCCGCCGCGACAATCGGGGATTTCGTGCTGCGGCGCGCCGACGGCGGCCCGATGTTTTTCTTCTGCAATGCGGTCGACGATGCCCTGATGGGGGTGACGCAGGTGCTGCGCGGCGAGGACCATCTGAGCAATACGCCACGCCAGCTGCTGCTGTTGCAGGTACTCAAGCTGCCGGCTCCGCGCTATGGCCATCTGCCATTGCTGCTGGATGCCGACGGTCTGCCTCTGTCCAAGCGCCGGGGCAGCGCCACGGTCGGCGAATTGCGCGCGCGCGGCTATCTCGCGGCGGCCGTCGGCAATTACCTGCTGCGACTGGGACACACCGGCGCACCCGACCGGTGGGTGGAACCCGCCGACTTCGCGCAGAATTTCAGACTCGAGCGCCTGGGACGGGCACCGGCGCACTTCGACCCGGTGCAGCTCGATCACTGGCAGCGCGAGGCCGTCAGGCGCCTGAGTCCGGAACAGGCGGCCGGCTGGCTCGATTCTGAACTGCCGGCCGACTGGAGCTCAGAGGAGCGCCTGGACCTGGCCGCCCTGCTGCGTGGCAATCTGCTGTTCCCTGCCGATGCCGCGGATTGGCTCGCGGTGCTGCGCGGCGAGCTGGCGCCGCTCGCTCCCGAAGACGCGAGGCTGCTGGCCGAAGCCGGTCCTGCCTATTTCGAAGCCGCAATCGCGGCCTACCGCGAGGTTGGCGCTGATTTCGGGGCGCTGGGACGGGAATTGAAGCAGCGCACCGGACGCAAGGGCGCCGCGCTCTTCATGCCGCTCCGCCTCGCCCTGACCGGACGCCGCGACGGGCCCGAACTCGCGGCACTGCTGCCGGCGATACCGCCCGCGCTGGTGCGAGCGCGACTGGCGGGCGCCGCCCGGGACCACTGAGGCAGAAACCGATGCTGACGATCTACAACTCGCTGACCGGAACCAGGGAGCCATTCCGTGAACTGGTTGCGGGGCGGGTGGGAATTTACGTCTGCGGAATGACCGTTTACGACTATATTCACGTCGGGCACGCGCGCTCGCAGATCGCGTTCGACGTCGTGCGGCGCTGGCTGCTGGCGAGCGGCTACCAGGTCAACTACGTCCGCAACATCACCGATATCGATGACAAGATCATCAATCGCGCGCGCGAGCGGGGCGAGACAGTCGAGGCGCTGACCGCGCGCTATATCGCATCGATGAATGAGGATTTCGCCGCACTCGGGATCAAGCCCGCCGATCACGAGCCGCGCGCGACCCGCTACATTCCGGAAATCATCGCGATGATCTCGACACTGCTTGCAAAGGGCAACGCCTATGTCAGCACCAGTGGGGACCTGCTGTATTCCGTCTCGAGCTTTGCCGGCTACGGGCGGCTGTCGGGCAGGAAGCTCGCGGACCTGCGGGCCGGCGCGCGTGTCGAGGTGGACGAGCATAAGCGCGATCCCCTCGATTTCGTGCTCTGGAAAGGTGCCAAGCCCGGCGAACCGGCCTGGGATTCGCCCTGGGGCGCCGGCCGTCCGGGTTGGCACATCGAATGCTCGGCGATGGCGACGGCGCTGCTGGGCGGCCATTTCGACATCCATGGCGGCGGCATGGACCTGAAATTCCCGCATCATGAGAATGAACTGGCGCAGACCTCCGCGGCCTGCGATACGCCAGTCGCGAAGGTCTGGATGCACAATGGCTTCGTGCGCGTCAACGACGAGAAGATGTCGAAGTCCCTTGGCAACTTCTTCACGGTCCGCGAGGTGCTGCCGCGGCTGCGGCCTGAAGTGCTGCGGGCATTCGTGCTGGCGAGCCATTACCGCGGCCCGATCAATTACGGAGAGGAGAATCTGCGCCAGGCGGATTCGGCGCTGCAACGCCTGTATCTGGCGCTGCGCGACGTGGCGCCGGCGACTCACTACGAGCCCGGCCGGGCGAGCCGCCGATTCGCCGATGCCATGAATGACGACTTCAACACGCCGGAAGCGCTCGCCGCGATGCAGTCGCTGGCACGCGAGCTGAACGCCGTCAAGGCGGCGGGAAACGGCGAGGCCGCCGCGGCCTACGCGGCGGAGCTGCGCGCGCTTGGCTCGACCCTCGGCCTGCTGGAGCGCGAGCCCGAGGAATGGCTGGCAACCCATTCGGAACTGACGGCCGGCGCGGAAACGCCCGCCGGCCGGCCTGACCTGGCTGAGATCGATCGCCTGGTCGCGGCGCGCACCGCGGCCAGGCGGGCCCGCAACTGGGCCGAATCTGACCGCATCCGCGATGAACTGGCGGATCGTGGCGTCGTGCTCGAGGACGGCGCCACCGGCACGAGCTGGCGCTGGCAATAGTTCAGACGGCCGCCGCCGCCCCGTTGAAATCGCCGATGGCCGTGACCAGCACGGAAACGGCGTCACGCTCGGCCGGGGACAGGTGCGGGTTCCAGACGTCGGCGATCAGCACCACCCGCGTGCGCGGCCCGCGGTTCCAGGCTTCGTGTTCGAAGGTATCGTCGAACACGACTCCCCGGCCTTCGCGCCATTCATGAATTTCACCGCCGACGGCCAGCGCGCATTCTTCGGGAACGATCAACGGCAGGTGACAGACCACCCGCGTGTTGGTCACGCCGCGATGGGGAAGGATGTGCGTGCCCGGGGTCAGGACCGAGAACATGACTTCCGGAGCGTGTTCGCGGATCCGCACCAGCGGCAGTGCCGCAAGCGCGGCCGCGGTCCGGGGACAGCGCCGGTGATTCTCGTCCCTGCGCTCGCCATTGCGGAAAAAATAGAAAGCGTTCCAGGATGGCTCGCCAAGCGTGCCGCGCAGGCCAGTCTGCTCCTCGGCGTCACTGGCGAAGACGCGTTCGCGGCCATCGGCATGGGGCAAGAGCTCCGCGAGCTCGCCCTGGATCGCGCCGGTCTGGCGTTCGAGCGCCTCCATCCACGGGAACAGGCTGAGATCGAAGTACGGCGTCGTCGGCAGGCCCGGAAAGAAAAGAAACGACGGCTTCTGGCGCGCATCGGCGGGCCCGCCCGGGGCTTCTCCGAGGAGCATGGCCAGGCAGTCCTCGACCCGGGACAGGGCCGTGGGCCCGTGCCGTTTCCCGACCGGTTCCAGGAGTTCCGTGAATACGCGCCGGCGGCCGGCCTTGACGAAGCGCATGGCGTGGCGGACGCGATCGGAGAGCGCCGTGGGCGTGGTTGACGAGTTGAGCCAGCGCCCATGTTTCTGCTCGTCGGTAATGGCCCGGAAATAGTTCAGCAAGGCCTGCTGGCCGCAATCCAGGTTCTCGAGCGCATGACCCAGTTGCAGTCGCGCCACTGAGCTTGCGGGATCCCGCGCTAGCGCGCGCTGGAATGCCTCGCGCGCGCCTTCGTAATTTCCGGCGGCTTCCCGCGCGGATCCGAGATTCAGGAGAGTCGTCAGGTTCGCTGGATCGCCGACGGCTGCCCGCTCAAGCAATTCCAGGGCCTGTGCGGTCTGCCCCCTGCGCATGGCGCACAGCGCCAGATAGTTGAGCGCCTCCGCATGGTCAGGAAGCGAATCGAGCAGCTTCGAATATATCCGCTCGGCTTCGTCGATCCGCCCCTGGCGCGAATGCTCACGCGCGGCGTGCAGGTCAGATTCGCGTGGCGCTGGCGGCGTCATCCCGTCACCATCCGGCTGCAGGGAGCGGATCCAGAGAACATCATAACTTTGGAGCTTCCCCCCGGCTGTTCTGCTGCCCAAAAAAAGCCCCCTTGCGGGGGCTTTTGCAGTGCTGTCGGATTTGGCGACGGCGCCAAGTCACGCGATGCCTTGCTAGTTCTGGAAATTGGCCCTCAGGTACCAGAACTGCCCGCCGATGGGATACAGCGTGCCGTCGAGGCTGTTCAGGTCGCAGGAGTAGCAGATGGGCGGTCTTTCATCGAGCAGGTTGTTGACGCCGATCGTGAATGTCCAGTTGCCGTCCATGTAGCCCTGCGGATTCCAGCTGAGCTGCGTATCCGCGTAGAACGCGCTGCCGAGCGTGTTGGTGTCGGGGTCACCCGAGCAGAGCTGCGTCTGCCCGAAATCCGCCACCAGCCCCGCGCATTGCTCGGTCAGGGAACTGAGGTAACGCAGCCCGAGACGCACCGACCAGTCGTTGAGCGTCCAGTCGGTGTTCAGGCTGGACTTGGTCTCGACAAAGCCGCGTGTCGGCGAACCCAGCTCGAAGCCCTTGCGATCCACACGCCGGAAGCTGCCGTCCGTATTCAGGAACAATTCGTCGTAGTCCAGCAGCAGGGAGGTCATCCACTGGAAAGCGAATTTTCCGAAGCGCGATTCCGCGGTGGTGAGCGCAATGTTGAAATCCATGCCGGTCGTTTCGATGCCGCCGATATTCTGGAGCACGCCCGCGATGCTCGTGATCGTGCCGCTGGGAATCCGGTTGACCGCATTGCAGAAAACAGGATCAAGCGTCGTTATGCAACCGTCCAGCACGTCCTGGCCATCGGGGGCCTGGACTGCGCCCTCGATGTCGATGTCGTAGTAATTGAGCTCGACCAGCAGGCTGTCGATGGCGCCGCCGCCGACCGGGACCTGCCAGCTGAAACCCGCCGTGAATGTATCGGAGATTTCAGGCACCAGATTCCTGTTCCCGCCGGTATCGACGGAAATCTGCGGATTCAGCTGCGCATAGCCGGGCGGCACGCCGAGGGTCACGCAGTTGGCGGGGACCGGAACGGTCGGGGTGGTAGTGACCGAGCATTCATCGGAAATCGACGAATCGAAGCGCGATCCCTGGTTGAACAGCTCGCCGATATTCGGCGCACGGAATCCCTCGGCGAAACTCGCGCGGAACATCAGATTTTCGGTCGGACCCCAGTTCAGCGAGAACTTGCCGACGCTGTCGCCGCCAAACAGGCTGGAATCCGAGTACCGCACCGCCGCGCCGAAACTGAGGACATCGGCCGCGGGCTGGTCGCGCAGCAATGGCACGACAATTTCGGCGTAGTACTCGTCGACGTCGTAGCCGCCGACCGTCGGGCTGGTCGGCACGTCCGCGGTCAGACCCGCAGCGACCACCGCATCGGGAGTGAAAGACCCGTCTTCCGTGCGGCGCTCGACGCCAATCGCGAAACCCACCGGCCCGGCCGGCAACTCAAACAGGTCGCCGGACAGGTTAGCGCTGATGTCGTACAGGTCCTGGCTGCTGTTATCGACACCCGTGTAGGTAATGTAATCAAGCATCGGCCGGGTGATGGATCCTGCACCGACGATATTCAGCGGCGTGCAGCCCGGCGTCGCCGCGCAGACGGCGGGATCACCCAGGGCGATGTTGATGTTCTGGGCATTGAACTGGTTCAGCTTGATCTGGGTCGCGTCGTTCTTGGCCCAGATGCCGGTGACGTCCCAGAAATACCTGCGCTCGCCGAACGCAAGCTCGCCGTCGAAACCGGCGGCGAGATACCAGGTGTCCACCGACTGATTGAAGATGCGCGGGCCAGCTTCGATCGGCCGTCGCGCCATGAAGATGGAATTGCTGGAATTCAGTTCGAAGCCGAACGGATTGAACGGATGGTTGGCCGGCCAGACGGTATTGACCATGAATGGCGTCGAGCCGCCGCCCGCAAACCAGAACAGGGGTACCGGTGCCGCCTGGCCCTGGGACTCGCGGTGATTGAAGCTGCCGAGCACCCGGAACTTGACATTGTCGGAGACGTCATATTCCGCCTTGGCGAACAGGTTGACGCGCTCATTCGGCGTGACCAGGTGATTGAAGGGCTGGTACGCGAAGCGGTCGGCGAGCCCAAATCTATGGAAATCGTCATTGTCCTGGTCATTCGGGTCCCAGTCGGGCAACGGAACGCCCGCATTCGGTGCGACACTGACGAAGGCGGGATCAGGATCGTTGATGTCGCAGATCGCCGGGTCGCAGAAAATGAATCGACCCGCCGCCGAGGCCGAACTGATGCCGAAGGGAAAACCCGGCAGCGCGAACACCGACTCTGAGCGTGCCTGGGTATTGACAGCCCGCTGGTTGGCATAACTGATGTCGACCAGGGCCCTGCCTCGCTCGCCGCGGGCGCCGAGCCGGACGTCGAATTCATCGGTATGGCCGTCGCTGTCCGAGTACTCGCCGGTGTAGCCGGAGATCTTCAGGGAATCGTAGTCGTCCTGCGTGATGATATTGAGCACGCCGCCGATCGCGTCGGATCCGTAGATGGCGGAGGCGCCATCCTGGAGAATTTCAATCGACTTGATCGCGTTGGCAGGAATCGTATTGAGATCGACTGCGCCCGACACGCCCGAACCCGAGGAACCCTTGATCCAGCGCCGGCCGTCGACCAGCACCAGCACGCGCTTCGAGCTCAGATAGCGCAGATCGATTTCCGCAGCACCGGCGCCGATGCCGCCGCCATCCGGCGGAAATCCGAGGTTGCCGGATGAATTGTTGGTGGCATTGATCGCCGAACCGGCAATCGGAAGCTTCTGGATGAATTCCGCGATCGAAGTGGCGCCGGTGGCCTTGTAGGCCTCGGCATCCAGCGTCAGCACCGGCAGTCTTTCTTCCAGCGGATTCTGGCGAATCCTGGAGCCCGTGATGACGACTTCGCCCAGCGCCTCTGCTTCCTGTGCCAATGAGGCTGGTATCGTCAATGCGGCAGACAATCCGGCGGCTCCTCCGATCGCGAGCCTGATGGCACGAGCAAGCGGTGTTCGGATTTTCATCGAGCAATCCCCCATATGCAGAAAAACTACAATCGCGACGCGACTGGATGAGCCAGAATCTACACCCGAATGCGGTGCATTTACTACTGTTGCTTGGAAAGAACAGATGAACGGAAGTCTTTGCGGGGCGGCCTGTTAGGCGCCAGGTAAAATTGACGGGTCGTAGAGGCCTCCGTAAGATGCGGGCCCGCGCGCTGGCCGGAGGGCCTTGCCGCGGTGGCAACCGACAGGCCGTCTGGCGGGGCATGGCGCAGTCTGGTAGCGCATCTGCTTTGGGAGCAGAGGGTCGGGGGTTCAAATCCCTCTGCCCCGACCATTGAACTGGCGGCGCCTCGGGCAGGTTTTGGCGCCCGTAGCTCAATCGGATAGAGCACCGGCCTTCTAAGCCGGCGGTTGCAGGTTCGAGTCCTGCCGGGCGCGCCATCGATGGCCGCGGGCAGGCGAGGGACATTGGCGGGCGTAGCTCAGCTGGTAGAGCCCCGGATTGTGATTCCGGCCGTCGCGGGTTCGAATCCCGTCGCTCGCCCCACAGTTTGGGCCATTAGCTCAATTGGTAGAGCTCCGGACTCTTAATCCGTAGGTTGTAGGTTCGAGTCCTACATGGCCCACCATTTTCAGGCCGGAGGCGCCGCATGGAGCCACGTCGCCAGATTCCCGACCCGAGCTACCAATGGCCCGGTAGCCCAGGCGCCGAAGACGATCCGACGCCGGTCGAATCGGCGCTCGCTGCGCTCAGGATCGGCGCAATCCTCGCCGCCGCCGTCACCATCGCGTTCATCTATCTCGGCACCTATGCCGACTTCACGGCGGGTCGCTCGGAGTCCAGCTTCCTGGTCCTTGCGGTCTTTGTGCTGCCGAGCCTGATCGCGGCCGCCCGGACCGCTTGGGTCCGGCGCAGGCGGGGCCCGCGCTGACCTTGCGATATACTTAATGGCTGGTTAGCTGCGCGGGACAGCGTTCAGGGCCGGTTCCAGATGCGAAAGTGGCGGAATTGGCAAACGCGCCGGATTTAGGTTCCGGTGGGGAAACCCTTGAGAGTTCGAGTCTCTCCTTTCGCACCACGAGGTTGACGGACAGATGATGGTGTCAGTGGAATCGCTATCGGGCCTGGAACGGCGCATGCAGGTGTCGGTTCCCGCGAACCGCGTCAAGCAGCAGGTGGACGCGCGGCTCCTGAAGGTCAGCCGGACGGCGCGCATCAAGGGATTCCGCCCGGGCAAGGCGCCAATTCACGTCGTGCGCAAGCATTACGGTCCGCAGGTCCAGGAAGAGGTCGTGTCGGACCTGATCCGCGAGACTTTCGCCGAGGCAGTTCGCCAGGAGAAACTCGTTCCCGCCGGCGGCCCTCGGATCGAACCGCAGGGCGCAGACCAGGCCGGCGAGCTGCGCTATACCGCGACATTCGAGATCTATCCGCAGTTCGAATTGCGCGGTCTGGAGAGCATCAGCCTGACCCGGCCGCAGGCATCCGTCACTGACGCTGACGTCGACAGGATGATCGAAAGCCTGCGTCAGCAGCGGCCCGATTTCATGACGGTCGAGCGCGGCTGCGCCGATGGCGATCGGGTCACCATCGACTTCGAGGGCCGCATCAGCGGCGAGCCTTTCGAGGGGGGCGGCAACAAAGGCCTGGCGGTCATGCTGGGCAGCGGCCGCCTGCTGCCCGATTTCGAGGATGGACTGCGCAGCGCGAGCGCGGGAGAGACACGGGAATTCGACCTGCGATTTCCGGACGATTACCAGGTCAGCAAGATCGCCGGCAAGACCGCGCGCTTCACGATCAGCATGCACAAGGTCGAGGAAACCAGGCTGCCCGAGGTGGACGCGGCATTCTGCGAGGCATTTGGCGTCAGCGAAGGCGGCGTGGAGGCGCTCAGGGCGGAGGTCCGCGAGAACATGCAGCGCGAACTCGGGCAGGCCGTCCATGCGCGGCTCAAATCCCAGCTCATGGACCAGCTGCTTGGGGCCAACCCGATCACGGTGCCGAGGGCGCTGGTCGAGGCCGAGATTCGCGACATGCAGGTGGACATGCTTCGGAGGCTGGGCGCCGGCAACGCCCGCCAGCTGCCGCGGCGCGGGCAGTTCGAGGCTGCCGCCGGCAGGCGCGTGGCGCTCGGCCTGATCCTGAATGAAGTGATACGCAGGGCCGCAATCCAGCTGGATGCCGCGCTGGTGCAGGCCCGGCTCGATGAAATCGTGGCGGGCTTCGCGGATCCGGAGGCCGCCAGGCAGCAGTATCTGGAAAGTGACGCCGCCATGCGCCAGCTGCAGATGGCGGTACTCGAAGACCAGGTCGTCGCGCACGTCGTCGGCACCGCCAGGATCCAGGATCAGCCGAGCAGCTTCAGGGAGATCATGAACTTCGGCGCCGAGTCCGCGTCCGAAGGATGAGGTGAACCGGTGACACGCAGAATCGAAACGCAGGCCCTCAATCTGGTGCCGATCGTGGTCGAGCAGACCGCGCGCGGCGAACGCTCGTACGACATCTATTCGCGACTGCTGAAGGAGCGGGTCGTATTCATCGTCGGCGAGGTCCATGACCAGATGGCCAACCTGATCGTCGCGCAGCTGCTGTTCCTCGAGTCCGAGAACCCCGACAAGGACATACACCTTTACATCAATTCGCCGGGTGGCTCGGTGTCTGCTGGTCTTGCGATCTACGACACGATGCAGTTCATCAAACCCGATATCAGCACCATCTGCGTCGGGCAGGCGGCGAGCATGGGCGCCCTGTTGCTGGCGGCCGGCGCCAAGGCCAAGCGTTTTGCGCTGCCGAATTCGCGCATCATGATCCACCAGCCGCTGGGCGGCTTCCAGGGCCAGGCCACCGACATCGAGATCCACACCCGCGAGATCCTCGATGCCCGCGACCGCATCAACAAGATACTGTCGTTCCACAGCGGCAAACCGATGGACAAGATCCGCCTGGACACCGACCGCGACAATTTCATGAGTGGCGAGCAGGCCCGGGAGTATGGAATTGTGGACGGGGTCCTCGAAAAACGCGGCCAGTTGCCGACTATAGGCAAGAGCTGATTGAGATCCTGCTCAAGGTAGTAGCGGTAAGCGACTGAAGATAATGGGATTTTACCCCGCAGGATTCGGCATGCTATAAGAAGCCTGCCGGTTCCGGCCGGCCAACAGGGGCCCACAGAATATGGTCGACGATACCCGGGGCAGGCATGAGGACGGCAAGCTGCTGTACTGCTCGTTCTGCGGCAAGAGCCAGCACGAAGTACGCAAGCTGATCGCCGGCCCATCAGTCTTTGTCTGCGACGAATGCGTCGAACTCTGCAATGACATCATCCGCGAGGAGCTCGAGGAAAAGCAGGAAAGGTCGCGCGACCGCCTGCCGAAGCCGCACGAGATCCGCAAGGTCCTCGACGAATACGTGATTGGCCAGGACCGCGCCAAGAAGATCCTCGCGGTCGCCGTCTACAACCACTACAAGCGCCTGCAAGCGAAGCCTGGCGACAAGCGCCATCGCGCCGACCGCGATGAAGTGGAGCTTTCCAAGAGCAACATCCTGCTGATCGGGCCGACCGGTTGCGGCAAGACGCTGCTGGCGGAGACGCTGGCGCGGCTGCTGAATGTTCCGTTCACGATTGCCGATGCGACCACGCTGACCGAGGCGGGCTATGTCGGCGAGGATGTCGAGAACATCATCCAGAAGCTGCTGCAGAAGTGCGACTACGACGTCGAGAAGGCGCAGACCGGGATCGTCTACATCGATGAAATCGACAAGATTTCCCGCAAATCCGATAATCCTTCGATCACCCGCGATGTGTCGGGCGAAGGCGTCCAGCAGGCGCTCTTGAAGCTGATCGAGGGCACCATCGCCTCGGTGCCGCCGCAGGGCGGGCGCAAGCACCCGCAGCAGGAATTCCTGCAGGTCGACACCGCGAATATCCTGTTCATCTGCGGCGGCGCATTTGCCGGTCTCGAAAAGATCATCGAAAAGCGCAGCAGCCGGGGCGGCATCGGCTTTGCGGCGGAGGTACGGGCGCCGAGCGAACGGCCGACCGGCGCGGATCTGTTCAAGGATGTCGAGCCCGAGGACCTGATCAAGTTCGGCCTCATTCCCGAGTTCGTGGGCCGCCTGCCGGTGGTCGCCACCCTCGAGGAACTGGACGAGGAAGCGCTGGTCACGATACTGACGCAGCCGCGCAACGCCTTGTCCAAGCAGTACGCGCGGCTGTTCGAGATGGAAGGCACCGAGCTCGAGTTGCGTGAAGACTGCCTGCGCGCAGTCGCGCGCAAGGCCATGGAACGCAAGACCGGCGCGCGCGGCCTGCGCACGATTCTCGAGAATGTGCTGCTCGACATTATGTATGACTTGCCCTCGCTGAAGAATGTCGCCAAGGTGGTCGTCGACGAGACCGTCATCCTCGGCGACAGCAAGCCCTACCTCGTCTATCGCAGCGACGAATCGCAGGTAGCGCCGGCCGAGATCCGCCGCGCCGCGGGATCCGACGGCCACTGATCCCGGCCCGCCGTATGTGATCCGGTTCCGGGGCAGCATTCAGGGCCCGCGGAGAATGCGACTTGTGCAGCACACTGGTCGCCCCCATGACGTATCCTTGCCATCGAAAACGACAGCGCATGCATCGGCGCGCCGGAGGAATCCAGAGTGACCGAAGAGACCAGCAAAACCGAAAATGCCCCGCGCTCGACCCGCGTGCCGGTGCTGCCACTGCGCGACGTCGTCGTATATCCGCACATGGTGATTCCGCTGTTCGTCGGTCGCGATAAGTCCATCGTGGCGCTGGACGAGGCGATGGGCCGCGACAAGCAGATCCTGCTGGTGGCCCAGAAGCAGGCCGATGTCGACGATCCGAAGCCGCGCGACCTCTACACGGTCGGCACGGTTGCAACCATCCTGCAGCTTCTGAAGCTGCCGGACGGGACCGTCAAGGTGCTGGTCGAAGGCGTGGCTCGCGCGATGGTCGAAGGCATGGACGCGGATGCCTATTTTGCCGCCGACATGACGCCGCTGCCGGACGTCGAACAGTACGATGAGCGCGAAATCGACGTGCTGACCCGCTCGGTGGTGTCGCACTTCGAGCAGTACGTGAAGCTCAATAAGAAGGTGCCGCCCGAGATCCTGACATCGCTGGCCGGCATCGAGCAGCCGGGCCGGCTGGCGGATACGGTCGCGGCACACATGGCGCTGAAGCTCAGCGAGAAGCAGAAAGTCCTCGAAATGCAGGACGTCCGCGTCCGGCTCGAGCAGGTAATGACCCTGATCGAAGGCGAGATGGAAGTGCTGCAGATCGAGAAGAAGATCCGCGGCCGCGTCAAGTCGCAGATGGAAAAGAGCCAGCGCGAGTACTACCTCAATGAACAGATGAAGGCGATCCAGAAGGAGCTGGGCGATCTCGAGGACGCGCCGAACGAACTCGGTGACCTCGAGAAACGCATTGCCAAGGCAGGCATGCCGAAAGAGGCCCGCGAGAAGGCGATTGCAGAGCTCAACAAGCTGAAATTGATGTCGCCGATGTCAGCGGAAGCGACCGTCGTGCGCAACTACGTCGACTGGCTGGTCCGGGTGCCCTGGAAGAAGCGCACCAAGGTCCGCCTCGACATCGCCGCGGCGCAACAGGTGCTCGACGAGGACCACTACGGTCTCGAGAAGGTCAAGGAACGCATAGTCGAATACCTGGCCGTGCAACAGCGCGTAAAACGCCTGAAGGGCCCGATCCTGTGCCTGGTGGGTCCGCCCGGCGTCGGCAAGACTTCGCTCGGCCAGTCGATCGCGCGCGCGACCAATCGCAAGTTCGTGCGCATGAGCCTCGGCGGGGTCAGGGACGAGGCCGAGATCCGCGGCCACCGCCGCACCTACATCGGCTCGCTGCCCGGCAAGGTGCTGCAGAATATGGCGCGCACCGGCGTGCGCAATCCGCTGTTCCTTTTCGACGAAGTCGACAAGATGTCGATGGATTTCCGCGGCGACCCGTCGTCGGCGCTGCTCGAAGTGCTCGACCCCGAGCAGAATTCCTCATTTGCGGATCATTATCTGGAAGTGGACTTCGACCTGTCCGAGGTCATGTTCGTCTGCACGGCGAACACGCTGAATATTCCGGCGCCGCTGCTGGACCGCATGGAAGTGATCCGGCTGCCCGGCTACACCGAGGACGAAAAACTCAACATTACGCGCCGTTACCTGCTGCCAAAGCAGATCAGGCAGAACGGACTCAAGGAGAACGAACTCGAGATCGACGATCCCGCGATACTCGATATCGTCCGCTACTACACGCGTGAGTCGGGCGTCCGGAATGTCGAGCGCGAAACGGCCAAGATCTGCCGCAAGGCGGTCAAAAAGCTGTTGCTCGATGCTTCGGTGAGTCAGATCTCCGTGACACCGGAGAATCTGAACGATTTCCTGGGCGTGCGCCGCTTCCGCTACGGCAGGGCCGAGGAGGCGAACCGCATTGGCCAGGTCACCGGACTCGCCTGGACCGAGGTCGGCGGCGAGCTCCTGACAATCGAGGCGGCCGTCGTGCCGGGCAAGGGCAAGCTGTTATTGACCGGGCAGCTCGGCGAGATCATGCAGGAGTCGATCCAGGCCGCGATGACCGTGGTGCGCAGCCGGGCGAACATGCTGGGTCTCGAGGCCGATTACCACCAGAAAGTGGATGTCCACGTGCACGTGCCTGAGGGCGCGACGCCCAAGGACGGCCCGAGCGCGGGCACCGGCATGTGCACCGCACTGGTGTCGGCATTGACCAGGATTCCGGTGCACGCAAGCGTCGCGATGACCGGCGAGATCACGCTGCGCGGCGAAGTGCTGCCGATCGGCGGTCTGAAGGAGAAATTGCTGGCGGCCCAGCGCGGCGGAATCGAGACGGTACTGATCCCGAGCGAGAACGAAAAGGATCTCGTCGAGATTCCCGCCAACATCAAGGACAAGCTCGACATCAGGCCGGTCAAGTGGATCGACGAAGTGCTCGAGATCGCGATGGAGAAAAGCCCGATTGTCGCGGTCGCGACGAGCCCCGCACCCGCACCGGCGGAAGCGCCGAAGGAGCCCGAGCGGCGCCCCGGGCGGCGCGGCGTGAAGCCGATGCAGCAACACTGAATCAGCCTGCCGCGCGCTTGGCACCGTGGGGTCGATGCCGTATAGTTCCGCGCCTCCCAGGGGGCCGGAATCCGGCCCGCCGGGGTGCTTAGCTCAGCTGGTAGAGCGTCGCCCTTACAAGGCGAAGGTCGCAGGTTCGAAACCTGCAGCACCCACCACTGACCTGGAGCGGTAGTTCAGTTGGTTAGAATACCGGCCTGTCACGCCGGGGGTCGCGGGTTCGAGTCCCGTCCGCTCCGCCAGCATCCTCGACAAGGGTCGTTTCTCGGAAGAGAGACGACCCTTTTTTCGTGGCTGGACCCGGTGATCCAGGCAGGAGTCCCGGGCTCCGCCGGAACTTACGAGCCCGTGACTCCTGCCTGGATCACCGTGCTCGGCTGCGCGCAAGGATCGTATTTCGCGAACCAGGCGAGGATGTGAGCGATGCGCGAGACGAGGAGACTCGGGCGCGCGTCCAGCGCGTGCGAGGTACCGGGTATGCGCACGAGCAGCGTATCGACGCCGCGGAGCCTCAGGGCGTGGTAGAACTGCTCGGACTCCGCAATCGGCGTCCGGTAATCCTGCTCGCCGGTCACGACCATGGTCGGCGTCGTGACATTTCCGGCCAGCGACAGCGGTGAACGATTCCAGTAGGACTGCGGGTCCTTCCACGGCGGACTCTCAAACCAATACCTGTAGAAGAAATTGGCCACATCGGCGGTCAGCACGAAGCTGGTCCAGTTGATCACCGGCTTCTGCACGGCTGCGGCACGGAATCGGCCGGTCTTGCCGACAATCCAGGCGGTCAGCACGCCGCCGCCGCTGCCGCCGGTCACGAACAGGCGTTCACTGTCGATCCCACCGCCAGCGATCGCCGCGTCCACGGCCGACATCAGGTCGTCATAGTCATCGCCAGGATAGGCGTGGTGTATCAGGTTGCCGAATTCCTCGCCATAGCTTGTGCTGCCGCGCGGATTCGAAAACAGCACCGCGTACCCGGCCGCGGCATAGAGCTGCAGCTCGGCAGCGAAACGAGGCCCGTAATTCGCGAATGGCCCGCCGTGTATTTCGAGGATCAACGGATATTTCCGCGCCGGATCAGCGCCCGGCGGGCGGATCAGCCAGCTCTGGATGCGGCGACCGTCGGCCGGCGATGTACTCCAGATTTCCTCGACCGGTCCCAGCGCGCGGTTATCCAGCAGATCGGCGTTCAGCGCCGTCAGGCGGCGGCGCCCGCCGCGGTCCAGCAATCCGACATCGGCCGGCGAGTGCGGATCATTCGCGCTGTAGGCGATCGTGCCATCGCGCGCGACGCGGAATGAGCCGCCGCCGTAGGGCCTCGACCATCCCTCGCCGCCGAGATCGTCGGTGAGCTCGACCACCTTGCCGGCGAGATCGACCGAGGCGATCCGCGTCTTGCCGTGATCGTCATAGCGGAAGTAGACGCGGCGTCCGTCGTGGCTCCAGACCGGTTGCTGGACATCGCGGTCAATTGCCTCCGCCAGTTGCCGGATCTCGCCGTTGTCGCGACGCAGCAGGTAAAGGCGCTGCCGCTGGTAGCCCTGGAAGCGGTCGTCGAATCCCGTGTAGGCGACCAACTTGCCGTCCGGTGACACGGCCGGCGAGTCATCCGGGCCGAAGCGGCTGGTCAATGCGCGCATCGAAGCGGTTGCCACGTCGATCGCGTGGATCTCCGTGTCGACCGGGTTCAAGTCGGCGTCGGTGCGCCGGTTCGCCGAAACCAGCAGCTCGTTGCCATCCGGGGTCCATTCGAGGTCCGCGTGCTCGTAATGGCCTTCGGTCAGCTGGCGTGCCGTGCCGCCGTCTGCCGGCACGACGAACACCTGGCGATAGGCGTCAGGCAGGAAACCCTCGCCGTCGGCGCGATAAACGACGCGATCGATGACCTGCAGCGGTTCAGCCCATTTCGCCCCCTTGGGAGCGGCCGGCAGATTCACGGCGAGCAGTTCCCGCTTCACCGGCACGCGCATCACGAATGCGAGCGACCTGCCGTCCGGCGACCAGGCCAGACGCGCGGGCGTGTCGGTCAGATTGGTCACGCGCGTCGTGACTCCTGCGCCGAGCCACTTGACGAAAATCTGGGCCCCGCCGTCAGCGTCCGCGGATACATGGGCGAGCCGCCCGCCATCCGGTGACCAGCGCGGACTCGACTCCTGGGCCGTGCCGCCGGTCAATGGCCGGTGCTCGCTGCCATCGCGCCGCACCAGCCAGATCATGCGGCGCGGCAGGTCGGTCCTGAGGTCAAAGGAGCGTCGCAGGTACGCGACCTGCGATCCGTCGGGCGCAATCTGCGGGTCGCTGGCCCATTCCAGCGCAAAGACATCCGCGAATGCGAATGGCCGGATCGCGGGATTTGCGGCGGACACCGCCACCGGCAATCCGAGCAGCAGCAGGGCCGCGAACAGTGTTCTGGGGCGCATGTCAAACCCCCGGGCCTCGTGGTCTGTAGCAACCATGCTAACCTAGCGCCCCCCGAACCGGCCGGCCGGAAAATTTCCGACAAGAAATCATGCTGCAGACCATCCACGACAAGCTGAAAGGCGTTTTCGCTTTTGTCATCCTAGGCGCGCTTGGCGTCGTTTTCGTGTTCTGGGGCGTCGACGCCAGTGTCGGCAGCTTCGCCAAGGCGCGCGGCGTCGAGGTCAACGGCCGTGAACTGGACGTCGAAAGCGTGCGCCGCCAGTACCAGGACGAATTGTCGCGCTATCAGGTGGCCTTCGGGGCGGCCGGCGTTCCGGAGGAGATCCGGGCCCAGCTGCAGACCCAGGCGCTCGAGCAGGCAGTGCGCAGTGAGCTGTTGCGGCAGCGCACGCGGAAACTGCGCTTCACGATCAGCGACCAACAGGTGCTTCAGGCCATCCAACAGATGCCGGCCTTCCAGGTCGCCGGAAGTTTTTCATCCGACGCCTATCACGCGGCATTGCGAGGAGCGGGGCTGCGGCCGGAGCAATTTGAGGCGGAGCAGCGCGAATTCGCGATCGCGCGGCAACTCGACCGCGGAATAGCGAGCTCGACGATCGTAATGCCGGGCGAAGTCGGCCGGCGCGTCGCGCTGCTGAATGAGACCCGCGAGATCGCCTGGATCGTAATGCCCACCGCAAATTTCCTGAAAGACGTGACACTCGACGAAGCGGCTATCAAGAGCTACTACGACGGTCACCTGTCCAACTACATGACCGAGGAACAGGCGGCGATCGAGTATGTCGAGTTCAACATCGATGCGCTGGCATCGGCCGTCGCGACCGGCGAAGAACAGCTGCGCGAATATTATGAGGCCAACAAGGAGCGATTCTCGACGGAGGGCCGGCGCCATGTGCGGCACATACTGATCACCGTCGAGGACGACGATGCTGCGGCCGAAGTCAGGGCAGGAAAAGTCCACGATCGCGCCAGCGCCGGGGAGGATTTCGCGGCGCTTGCGCGCGAGCTGTCTGACGATACCGGTTCGGCGGCTGCCGGTGGCGACCTGGGCTGGGCGCTCCGCGGCGATTTTGTCGCGGCGTTTGCCGATGCCGTGTGGGATATGCAGCCCGGCGAGACCAGCCGGCCGGTGCGGACCGAATTCGGCTGGCATGTGATCCGCCTCGAGCAGGCCGAGCAGGACACCACGCGTTCCTTCGCCGAGGTCAGGGCGGAGATCGAGCCGGAAGTACGGCGCGCCGAGGTCGAAAAGCAGTTTGGCGACCAGCAGGAAATGCTCGAAACGCTCGCGTTCGAGTCGGGTGGAAATCTTGCCGAAATCGCCGCCAGGATGAATCTGTCGGTCAGGCGCATCGAGCGATTCACGCGCCAGGGCGGCGGGGAGCTCGGCGGCGTTCCGGCGCTGGTGCAGGCGGTGTTCGCGGCGGAAGTCCTATCAGGAAGCGAGCTGCGGACCGTGGAACTCGCACCGGGCCGCGTGGTTGCGGTGCGCGTGACCTCGCACGATCCGGCGCGTGCGCGGCCACTGGAGGAAGTGCGCGATATGGTTGTGGCGGCGGCGCGCCTGGAGGCGGCCCGGCGTCTGGCCACGGTAAAGGCCGCGGCGGTAGCGGCTGAACTGTCGGCCGGCGGCGAATGGATGCGCGTGATCGGCCCCTGGCGATCTGCTACGGCGGAGTCGGCGACTTTCCAGCCAAGACTGGTGCGGCGCGACGAAACCCTGGTGCCGGCGGAGGTCATGCAGGAGGCATTCCGCGCCAGACGCCCGGAAGGGCGCCCAAGATTCGGTACGGCGCGCCTCGGCAGCGGTGATGCCGCGGTCTGGATGATGGGCGCGGTGCGGACCGGCTCACTGGCGGCACTGTCGCCGGGCGAGCGCGAGCAGGCGATCGAGGCGGCCCGCGAAAGCGCCAACATCGCGGACGCGGCGGCCTACGTCCGCGCCATGCGCGCAACAGCCGAAGTCGACTTCAACCCGCAGATATTCGAGTAGCCGCGAACCGCGACTGGGCAGGCCCGATGCCCTTCGCTCGCTCAGTCGATCTTTATTCGCTCGCCGAAGGGCATCGGGCCTGCCCTGTCACGATTTCCGCTACTCCGGAAAGCTCATGCCGACGTGGCTATAGCCCGAGTCGACATAGAGCGTCTCACCGGTGATTCCCGCCGCCAGATCGGAGCACAGGAATGCCGCCGCATTTCCGACATCCTCGATCGTGACATTGCGCCTGAGCGGCGCCACCTGTTCCGTGTGATGCAGCATTTTCCGGAATCCCGGTATGCCGGCGGCTGCGAGTGTCTTTATCGGCCCCGCCGAGATCGCGTTGACCCGGATGCCCCTTGGACCGAGGTCCGCGGCCAGGAACCGTACATTGGCTTCGAGGCTCGCCTTGGCGAGGCCCATGACATTGTAGGAAGGGATCGAACGCACGGCGCCGAGGTAGGAAAGGGTCAGCAGGGCGCCCGCCCGCCCATCCATCAGCGGCAGGCCGGCGCGCGCGAGCGCCGTCAGGCTGTAGCTCGAAACATCGTGGGCGGTCGCAAATGCTTCGCGCGTCGTGGAGTCGACGAAGCCGCCGGTCAGGGCCTCGCGCGGCGCGAATGCGACCGAATGCACGATCGCGTCGAGTGCGCCCCATTCCGACCGCAGGCGCGTGAATGACGCATCGATTTCGGAATCGATGCCGACGTCCATCGGCATCACCAGTTTCGACCCCAGCTGGCCGGCATGCTCGACCACACGGTCCTTGATGCGGTCATTCTGGTAGCTGAATGCCAGTTCGGCGCCCTCACGCCGCATCGCCTGCGCGATGCCCCATGCAATCGAGCGATCGCTCGCGAGGCCCACGATCAGTGCCCTCTTGCCGGTCAGGAAACCCATGCGATCCCCCAGTCGAATTCAGCCGCCGACGCCCGTATTGTTACCCAGGTGAATGGTGAGCCGCTGGCCGGCCCGCAAGAGCGTATTGCGGCCCATATTGTTCCATCCCTGCAGTTGTTGCACGGTGACCGCAAAGCGGCGCGCGATGCCGGAAAGCGTGTCGCCGCTCCTGACCGTGTAGTCCACGCGACCGGACGGCGGCGGATTTTCACCGCCCGAATCCGCGCTGGCGGCGGCACGGGCCGGGCCCGACAGCTGCAATCGCTGGCCGGGCTGCAGCACTGCGCTGGTCGAGATGCCGTTGAGGCGCGCGAGGCTCGCGACTGACATGCCATTGCGGCGCGAAATGGTCCACAGGGAATCTCCCGGCCGCACGCGGTAGATCCGGCGCTCCAGATCGGAGCCCAGCCCCTCGCGCAACTGGGCCACGCTGCCGCCCGGTACGCGCAATTCCTGACCGGGCTGCAGGCCGGTCGCGGCGTCGGCATTGATGCGTTCCAGGAACGATACCGGAATCTTGTAATGCTCCGCGACCGAGGCCATCGATTCGCCGGCAGCGACCGTATGAATGCCGAGTCCCGCGCGCGCCGGCCCATCGAGCGCCGCCAGCTGTTCGGCAAAGCCGTCCGCGACCACCTCGGGTACCAGAATCCGGTGCGGGCCGTCGGGGTCGGACAGCCAGCGATTCCAGGACGGGTTCAGTGCATGCAGTTCTTCGGTTTCGACGCCGGCCAGCTCTGCCATCAGGCGCAGGTCGACGGGCCCGTCGGTCGGGACGACCCGGAAGTATGGCGCGTCCGGAATCGGCGCGATGAACAGTCCATAGGCTTCGGGATTCCGCACAATCTTTGCAAGCGCAATCAGCTTCGGGACGTAGGCGCGGGTCTCGGCCGGCAGCGACAGCGAGAAAAAGTCGGTGTCACGTCGCCGTGCACGATTGCGGTTGACGGCGCGCTGCACATTCCCCGTGCCGTAGTTGTAGGCGGCGATCGCGAGGAACCAGTCGCCATCGAAGCGCCGGTAGAGGTGCGTCAGGTAAGTGAGCGCGGCGCGGGTCGACTCCAGCACGTCGCGGCGCTGGTCCTGCCAGTAATTCCGCTTCAGCCCGTAGAGTGCACCGGTGGGCGCGATGAACTGCCACAGCCCGGCCGCGTGGCTGCGGGAGTATCCGAAGGGATTGAACGCGCTCTCGACTACCGGCAGCAGCGCCAGATCGCCAGGCAGGCCGCGCGCCTCGACTTCGTCGACGATGTAATGCAGGTAACGCTGGGCCCGGCCGATGGTGCGGGCGAGATAGTCGGGATTGCGCTGCATCCAGGCGATCTCGGACTGCACGCGGCGGTGATCGGAGTCGGGCAGCTCGAGATTCCTTCGGATCCGGTCGAAGACGTCGCCATGGATGACGGGTTCGGGCGGTCCTGCATCGTCGATCGGCGCGCTGAGCTCGGGCACCGGCAGGGCCGGCGGCAACTCGGGCTCTGCAAGGAACGCGTCTACGGCCGGGTCATTTACGATCACCATATCGGGCAGTGAGACCTGGTGGTCGGCCGGGACGCCCGCGCAGGCGGCAATGCAGAGCGCCAAGACTGCGATGGCAGCGACGCGGAACGGCACCGATTGCGGCTCGGTCATCAAAAATTGTCCTTCCAGCTCCGGAGTTCGGCGAATACGGCGACGGGGGTCGGCAACGCCTTGCCGGCATGGCTTTCGGCCGATGATCGGACATTATCTAGGCGGCTGCGCAGGAATGGATTGACGCGCTTCTCAAGCCCGATAGTCGAGGGCAATGTGGGGATGCCCGCAGCCCCGCGGGTCCCGGCGCGGCGGGCATAATCCACGATTTCAGGATTTTGCGACTCGACAGTCATTGCAAAGCGAAGATTGGCGACCGTGTATTCATGCCCGCAGTAAACCGCGGTCGAATCCGGCAGAACCGCCAGCGCGTCGAGTGATGCCAGCAGCTGCGCGGCCGTGCCCTCGAACAGGCGCCCGCAGCCCGCGCTGAACAGCGTGTCGCCGCAGAACAGCGCATCGTGGCCGAAATAGGCGATGTGGCCCGCCGTGTGCCCCGGTACGTCGATGACCTCGAATTCCAGGCCGAGCGAAGACAGCCGGGCGCGATCGCCCCCTGCAAGCCGCAGAACCTCGACCGGCATGCGTTCGCGTGCCGGCCCAAAGACGACCGCGCCCGTCGCCGCAACCAGCTGTGCGGTGCCACCCACATGATCGGCATGATGGTGCGTCAGCAGGATCGCGTCCAGCCGCAGGTTCCGGGACCCGAGTTCGCGCAGCACCGGTTCCGCGGCGCCCGGATCTACAACCGCCACGCGATTCGCCGCATCCGGCGCCGCAAGCAGCCAGATGTAATTGTCCTTGAATGCCGGTATCGGCCTGATTTCAAGCGTGCCCACTGTTTCCCGGTCGCTGTGGCCGTTGCGGAGACGGGCAATATTAGTATGCTCTGCGCATGAATGTGCAGCGCGGGGCACGGGACGAGTGGCTGGCGGGGCCGCTCGGCCAGATATTGCTCGAGCAGGAGCGCGAGCGCGTCCGCAGTTCGCTCGAATGCGCGTTCGGGCTGTATTGCGTGCAGCTCGGCGGCTGGGGCGAGCCCAACGCATTCCTGGCGCTGGCGCGCACGCGCCGCACTGCGCTCATCGCGACGCATGAGGTGCCGGGCGCATCGCTGATAGCCGAGCCTGCGGCGCTCCCGTTGCAATCAGACAGCGTCGACGTGATGCTGCTGCCGCATACGCTCGAGTTTGAGCCAGACCCGCATCAGGTCCTGCGTGAAGCCGGTCGCGTGCTGCGGGGCGAGGGCGAACTGCTGGTGCTCGGCTTTGAACCGCTGGGCAGCTGGTCGCTGCGCGATGCATTCACGTCCGGCGGATGCCCGCCGGGAATGCGGCGCACGATTTCGGAGAGCCGCCTGGCCGATTGGCTGAAGCTGCTGGGCTTCGAGGTCGGCGCTGCCGAGCGATATCTCTATGTGCCTCCGCTGCGCGGGCTCTACACCGGCCAGGCGCGCGGCTGGCTCGAGCGCGTCGGTCGCCGCGCGTGGCCCCGGCTGTCAGGCGCCTACCTGCTGCACGCGCGCAAGCGCGTGCATTCGATGACGCCAGTGCGTCTGCGCAGCCGCCTGCGCACGGCGGTGATCGGCATCGCCGAACCTGCCGCGCGGCGCGCCTCTTGACTCAGGTCGAGATTTTCACGGACGGCGCCTGCCGCGGCAATCCGGGTCCGGGCGGGTGGGGCGCAGTCCTGCGATCGCGCGGGCGCGAGCGCGAAATCTATGGCGGCGAGGCGGCGACGACCAACAATCGCATGGAAATGACGGCTGCAATACGCGCTCTCGAGGCCCTGAAGGAGCGCTGCAAGGTCGAGCTCTACACCGACTCGCAATACCTGCGGCAGGGTATCATCGAGTGGCTCGAGAACTGGAAACAGCGCGGTTGGCGCACCGCGGACCGCAAGCCCGTCAAGAATCAGGACCTGTGGATGCGGCTGGATGAGCTGGCTTCGATGCATGACATCGAGTGGCACTGGGTGCGCGGCCACGACGGTCATCCGGAAAATGAACGCGCCGACAGCCTGGCGAACCGGGGCATCGACGAATACGGCTAGCGCGCTCTGGTATCCTTGCGCATCGTGCGCCAAATCGTGCTTGACACTGAAACCACGGGGCTCGAACTCTCGGAAGGGCACCGCATCATCGAGATCGGCTGCGTGGAGCTTCTCCACCGGCGGCCGAGCGGGCGCAGCTGGCATCGCTACCTGAAACCGGAACGCGAAGTCGAGGCGGCGGCCCTGGCCGTGCACGGCATCACCAGCGAATTCCTCGCGGGCCAGCCGGGTTTCGCCGAGATCGCGGGCGAGTTCCTGGAGTTCATCGCCGGCGCCGAACTGGTCATCCACAATGCGCCGTTCGATGTCGGCTTCCTGGACGCCGAACTCGCCCGAGTCAGGCCTGGCAGCGCGATTGCGGATCATTGCTCCGTGCTTGATACGCTGGCGCTGGCGCGCAGGATGCATCCCGGCCAGCGCAACAGCCTCGACGCGCTCTGCAGGCGCTACGGTGTGGACAATTCGCGGCGTGACCTGCATGGCGCCCTGCTGGATGCGCGGATCCTGGCAGACGTCTATCTCGCGATGAGCGGCGGCCAGGCGGCGCTCGGGCTCGACGGCGAAGCTGCCGCGGGTCCCGCACGCGAGGCCGGCCGGCGCATTGCGCGTGGCGATGTGCGGATTCCGGTCATCCGCGCAAACGCCGACGAGATCGCCGCGCACGAGCTGCTGCTCGACGGCATCGAGCGCTCGAGCGGCGGTCACACATTGTTCCGGGCGGGCCGCCGGGGAAACGGGAAGCACCGGTGACAGTCACATTCGCACAGGCGCTCCAGCGGAATTTCCTGGGTCACGCGCCCCATTGGTACAAGTTGCTGATCATCGGCTGTCTGGTCGCGAATCCGCTGCTGCTGGTACTGGCAGGACCCGTGGTCACCAGCTGGGCGATGCTGCTCGAGTTCATCGTGACGCTGACGATGGCGCTGCGGTGCTATCCGCTGCAGCCCGGTGGCCTGATCGCGCTGGAGGCCGCGCTGCTCGGACTGGTAACGCCTGCGGGCATCATGCAGGAAATTGAAACCGGGCTGCCGGTCATCCTGCTGCTGATGTTCATGGTCGCCGGCATCTATTTCCTGCGCGAGATGCTCGTTTTCACCTTTACCACGCTGCTGGTGCATATCCGGTCGAAGACCGCGGTCGCGTTCCTGTTCTCGGTGGTCGGTGCGCTGCTGTCGGCATTTCTCGATGCGCTGACGGTGCTGGCGGTGATGATCACGGTCGCATCCGGTTTCTACGCGGTGTACCACCGCGTCGCGTCGGGCCTTTCGCACCGCAGCCACGACCACGACTTCAGCGCGGACCACGGCGTGATGGACACCCACCGCTCCGATCTCGACCAGTTCCGCGCCTATCTGCGGAACCTGATGATGCACGGCGCGGTCGGCACCACGATCGGCGGCGTATGCACGCTGGTCGGCGAGCCGCAGAACCTGCTGATCGCCAAGGAAGCGGGCTGGGACTTCACCCGCTTCGCACTCGAAATGGCGCCGGTCACGGTTCCGACCGTCATTGCGGGACTGCTGACCTGCGTGCTGGTCGAGAAATTGCGCTGGTTCGGCTATGGCGAGCGGATGCCGGTCGCGGTGCGCGAAGTCCTCAAGGCATTCGACGCCGAGGAATCCTCGGAGATGAATGCGATCCATCGGCAGGTCATCGCGGTGCAGGCGGTGGTCGCCGTCATCCTGATCGGCGCGCTGGCCCTGCATATTGCCGAGGTCGGCGTCATCGGGCTGATGATCATCGTGCTCGCCACCGCATTCACCGGCGTGGTCGAGGAAAACAGGCTCGGCAAGGCATTCGAGGCGGCGCTTCCCTTCACTGCGCTGCTGGTCGTGTTTTTCGTCATCGTCGGCATGATCCATGAGCAGCACCTGTTCCGGCCGTTCCTGCACTGGGTGCTGGCGCTCGATGCCCGTCACCAGGCCATTGCGATGTTCGGCGCATCCGGATTCCTGTCCACGATCAGCGACAATGTGTTCGTGGCAACGATATACATCAGCCAGATCAAGGACGCACTGGTTGCAGGCTCGCTTAGCAGGGAGCAATTCGACGTGCTGGCGGTCGCCATCAACACCGGCACCAATATCCTGAGCATAGCAACGCCGAATGGCCAGGCCGCATTCCTGTTCCTGCTGACGTCGGCGCTCGCGCCGCTGATCCGGCTCTCGTACTTCAGGATGGTGTGGATGGCGGCGCCCTACCTGATCACGATGACCAGTGCCGCCGTATTCGGCGTGCTGTATCTGCTCTAGGCAGACCGCGTGACCGGCAAGCAATCCCGCGCCCAGAGCCAGCCTCGCCGCCGCATCGGCGTCATCGGTCTCGGCTATGTCGGTCTGCCGCTCGCGGTCGAACTCGGCCAGCGCCACGAAACCGTCGGATTCGACGTGCGACCCGGGCGGATCAGGGAATTATCGCGCGGTCGCGACCACACGCTCGAAGTGGAGCCGCGCGAACTGCGCGCGGCGAAAAAACTGAAATTCACCGCCGACCCGCGCGACCTGCGGCGCTGCCGCGTGTTCATCGTGACGGTGCCGACCCCGATAGACGATCACAAGCGGCCCGATCTCACGCAGCTGGAACGCGCCAGCGCGACGGTCGGCAAGGTACTGAAGCGCGGCGACATCGTCATCTACGAGTCGACCGTCTATCCCGGCTGCACCGAAGAGGTGTGCGTGCCGATACTCGAGCAGGTCTCCGGGCTCCGGTTCAACCGCGATTTCTTCGCGGGCTACAGCCCGGAGCGCATCAATCCGGGCGACAAGCAGCATCGGCTGACGACGATCCGGAAAATCACGTCCGGCTCGACACCGGCGACCGCGGAATTCGTCGACAAGCTGTACGCGTCGATCGTGAAGGCCGGCACACACCGCGCTTCCAGCATCCGGGTCGCAGAGGCCGCCAAGGTCATCGAGAACACGCAGCGCGACGTCAATATCGCGCTGATCAACGAACTGGCGATGATCTGCAACCGTCTCGGCATCGACACCGAGGAGGTGCTGCAGGCGGCGGGCAGCAAGTGGAATTTCCTGCCATTCCGCCCGGGTCTGGTGGGAGGCCACTGCATCGGCGTGGACCCGTACTACCTGACGCACAAGGCACAGCAGATCGGCTATCACCCCGAGATCATCCTGGCGGGGCGGCGCATCAACGACAACATGGCGCTCTATGTCGCGGGCGAGGTCGTGCGGCTGATGACCGACCGGCGGATCCACCCGAAGTCCTCGCGCGTGCTGGTGCTCGGCCTCGCATTCAAGGAGAACTGCCCGGATCTGCGCAATTCCAGGGTCGCAGACCTGGTGCGGGAACTGGAGAAATACGGCGCCACGGTGGAGGTCTGGGATCCCTGGGTCAGCGCGCGCGAGGCGCGCGCGGAATACGGCATCCGGCCGATCCGCAAGCCCGCCGGCGGCCGCTATGACGCCATCGTCATTGCGGTGGCTCATCGCCAGTTCCAGGAACTCGGCGTTTCAGCGGTGCGGCGGCTGGCGAAGCGCAATCACGTCCTCTACGACGTCAAGCACGTGTTCAGGCGCGACCAGACCGACGGCCGGCTGTGATGCGGGTGCTCGTCACCGGAGCGGCCGGGTTCATCGGCTTTCATGTCGCGTCGCGGCTGCTCGGGCGCGGCGACGCCGTGACCGGTCTCGACAACCTGAATCCCTATTACGACCCGAGCCTCAAGGCGGCGCGGCTCGCGATCCTCGGCAAGCACCCGAGCTTCACATTCGAGAAGATCGACCTCGCTGACCGCGCCGCGATGGAAGAGTTGTTCGTGCGCGCGAAATGCCAGCGCGTCGTGCATCTCGCGGCGCAGGCCGGGGTGCGCTATTCGATCCAGAACCCGCATGCCTATGCCGACAGCAACCTGACCGGCACCCTGCACGTGCTGGAAGGCTGCCGGCATCATGGCATCGAGCACCTGGTATTCGCCTCGACGAGCTCGGTCTACGGCGCGAATACCAGCATGCCGTTCTCGGTGCACCAGAATGTGGACCATCCGCTGTCGTTCTACGCCGCGACCAAGAAGGCCAACGAACTGATGGCGCACAGCTACGCATCGCTGTACGGCCTCCCGGTCACGGGCCTGCGGTTTTTCACGGTCTACGGGCCCTGGGGCCGGCCGGACATGGCCTTGTTCATGTTCACGCGCAATATCCTGGCCGGCCGGCCGATCGACGTCTTCAACTACGGCGATCACCGCCGCGATTTCACCTACATCGACGACATCGCGGCTGGCGTCGTTGCCACGCTCGATCACGTTGCAACGGCGAATGACCGCTGGGACGGCAACAAGCCGGATCCGGCCACCAGCCGCGCGCCCTACCGGCTCTACAACATCGGCAACAACCGGCCGGTGGAGCTGATGCGCTATATCGAGGTGCTGGAGCATTGCCTGGGCCGCAAGGCCGAGAAAAACCTGCTGCCGCTGCAGACCGGCGATGTGCCCGATACCTGGGCCGATACCGAAGACCTGGCGCACGATGTGGGCTATCGACCCGCGACTGCGGTCGAAGACGGCGTGCGGCGCTTTGTCGACTGGTACCTGGGCTACTACCGGGAAGACGGGTCGTCGAATCCTCGAGCGACCAGCCTTGGTTGATCGTAACCGTGATGTTGCGGAGAAACGAGTAGGACTCGGCCCATGGTCCCGATTCCCGCAATTGCCGCGTCTACCTGACTATGGTGTAATCAACAGTTGCGTGCGACAGTCATCCCTTTGGATTTCATCGGGTTGGTGTGAATTTGCATCGGGCATTGCGACTGCGCTGCGCGCGCGCCGAGTCGGGACGGCGGTAACTCCGGCATTACAAACAAGCGTTGACCGGGCCGCGCAGTTGCCACGCGGGCGGCCGTGACATGTTGCCCAGGGTCGTATACATAGCGGGTTATGGTCGCAGTGGATCCACTGCGCTCGATATTGCTCTCGGCCAGGCACCCGGCATATTCAGTTGCGGAGAGTTGGCTCAGCTATTCCTGGAGGGAGCAATTCCTTCGGCCAGTTGCTCATGCGGCAGGACGTACCTTTCGTGTCAGCAGTGGGGAGGCATCATGTCGCGGCTCGGCGGGAGACTCGCGCGCCTCGATACGACCAGGCGATTCATCGAAGGGAGACCCAGGGCACGGAAGGTTCTCGTGGCGCGGGCGCGAGCCCGCGAGTACACGGCTGTCTGGCGGATGATCCTGGGTGATTTGGCTAGTCAAGGCGCTCACACGATCGTCGATTCGAGCAAGACTGCGAGGCACAACGCGTTTCGACCCGCGTTTCTCGTCCGCGAACTGGGTGTAGACGTCAAGGTTTTGCACCTTGTCCGAACCTGGGCGGGCCTGAAGGCATCAGTGTCCAGGGGATCGAACAGGCACCTTTCAAGTCAGGCCGACGATCCGCCATTCCCGGTACCGCGGGCCTGGTTAGGACAACGACTTGCCGACTGGCAAGCCTCGCGCCTGCGAAATCTGGTCGGCGCGGATGGCTACATGCGGGTGTCCCATGATGAATTGCAGAACTCTCCAGCTGCTTGCCTCTTGGAAATTGGTCGTTTCATCAATTTCGACATGAGCAGCGTCGCGGATCGGGTCAGGCGGGCTGAATTGCTTGGAGTCGGCCACCTTGTCGGTGGCAATCGATTGAGGAACGAAGGAGCAATTAGACTTGGCACGCCGGCTGCAAAGACAGGCCCTGACATTCGGCCGACTGTCGAAGGCAAGATTTCGATATGAACGAGGATATTGAGCTTCTGCGGTCCGCGGAAGAAGCTGCCGTGCGTGCACGATACGCCAGACGTTCCGGCGACTTTCTAGAGACCGGTCGCTATCACCCGGTTCTGTTAGATCGGCTGATTTCCCGGCAGCAGAAAGAGCGAGTGATAGCCGATTTTCTGCGGAAACGTTGGCTAGGACGGATCGGACAACTCAGAGTCCTGGAGATCGGATGTGAGTCAGGCGGCACATTACAGATGTTGTTTGGACTCGGCATAAACCCTGCTCGTGCCATTGGTCTGGATCTTCTTGAAGAGCACATCGATCGGGCCAAACGACGCTTGCCATCCTCATGTGTCCTGCTTCAAGCTGACGGCCTCGCGACAGAGCTGCCGCTGGCTGGCTTTGACCTCGTAGTGCAGTCGACAGTTTTCAGTTCCGTTCTGGATTCACGCGTTCGACACGCGCTGGCGGAGAGGATGGTATCGCTGATCGCGCCGGGTGGAGTGATACTTTGGTACGACATTTCCCTCGACAATCCGCAGAACCCGGATGTTCTCGGGATTAGCGTTTTGGAATTACGCAGTTTGTTCCCGGGTTGCACGATACGTGTTCGCCGGCTGACGCTGGCGCCTCCCATCGCACGCATGGTCGGGCGCATGGGTTACGCGGCAAGTATTGCGTTCGGTTTGATTCCGTTTCTGCGCAGTCATCTGCTGGCGTGGATCGAGCCAGCGGGTAAGGAGACGACGCGGCCGGGTGCTGCGTAAAATGTCGCTACGCTCCCCCCGATATTGTCCCGCCTGCTGCCGAGGCGTTGTCAGATGACGGGAAGCACTAGGCTTTGGCTTGTCGGTGGTGAGGACATCCACTTCCGCGAACCGCTTGCGCGGGTGCTGGCGAGTCGCGGCATCGGCATCACGCTGGTCGGTACCTGCCAGAATGAGCAATGCCAAGTCAGCAGCGAGTTCGAACATAGCCACTATGCGCTGGATCGCAGGTTTCGACCGCTCAGCGACATTCAGACTATCGCCCAGCTTCGCAGTGCTTTTCGGATCGGACGTCCGGACCTGATTCACTCGTTCGACACGAAGCCAAACATCCTGGCGCCAATCGCTGCACGCGCGTTGCCAGGCAGGATTGTCGTACGGACCATCACGGGTCTCGGGTCGGTCTTCGAAATGGGCGGCTACCGCGGCCGGATTTACCGAAAGGTCTACATGGCCGCCCATCGTCTGGCCAGCAAATCATGTGCCCTGACAGTGTTTCAGAATCAGGAAGACATGTCTGTATTCATGAATGCCGGGATCCTCGATCGCTCGCGCTGCCAATTGATTCTGGGATCCGGGGTCGACGTTGAAGGACTCTCTCAGGCCGCCGAGAGCGTCGTGCCTGCAGAAGTCAGGAAGGCGATCGGCGTCGGCGACGAGAGAATCGTGCTGATGGCAGCCCGGATGGCCGGACAAAAAGGTGTCCGGGACTACATCGAGGCTGCGCGCATCCTCAAGTCGCGCAGTGAACACGTCACATTTCTGCTGGCGGGGCAGCTGGAGCCGGAAGCCGTCGATGCTGTCCCAGAGCGCGAAATTATTGCCGCTGGAAAATTTGTCCGTTACCTTGGTCCACGGCGCGATGTTTCGACACTGCTTGCCATCACTGATGTGGCAGTGCTGCCGACCTATCGGGAGGGCGCTCCACGGTTCGTCATGGAGGCCCAGGCATTAGGCGTGGCAGTAGTCACTTGTGATGTCCCCGGATGCCGCGATGTGGTTGATGCCGGCGTCACGGGCATTCTCGTCCGACCGCGCGATCCGCAGCAGCTGGCCGATGCGATTTCTCGACTTATCAATTCATCGACGCTCAGGGGGAGCATGGGTGAGGCGGGCAAAAGGCGCGTATTAAACGAGATGAGCCTGGACGTGGTCGCGGATCGCTACATTGCCTGCTATGAGAACGTACTCTCGCAAAATGATTCGCACGCCGTATGACCGCTGGCGAGTTCTTGCTTTCCACCTCGCCTGAATTCGTGATGCCGAAGTCGCGGTAGTCGCTGAATCGCCGCGTGTTGACGGCGGGCCTTTGCGGCAGCCGGGATGCAGCTCAGCCAGCTTCCTCCGGATCCGGAAGACGCGGTACGGCGTACCTGGGTCTCATGTTCTTGCGGGAGCTGCGACATTGGCGCGAGGGGCGCGCGAATCGAACGTCTGAGCTCCGGGCGAGCGTTGCGGGCGCGCTGCGGCCAGGCGTGGCGCCTGCCCCGTGCCACCTGCAACGACTCGCACAGCCAGGCCAGCGGACGGGACCCCCCCAATGCCGGGTCCTCGCCGGTTCCCGCTGAGCCGCGCCACCTACCATCGTCTTGCGGCCCAATGGAATTCATCTGCCTCGACGATCGGCTGCTGAGTGCTGAAGCGATGCAGGGTTTCCGGCAATTGCCTCCCTGAAGTCCCGCGACTGATGATTGTGGCAAGTATAATTTCGTCGTGATGGCTCTCCAATTGTCAGCCCCGGCAGATGCAGGCGCCGAATGAACCTCGCGGCGCTGAAGCCCCACGTCCTCAGGCTCGCCAATCTCCCGGTGCGAGAACTGTTCGCCGCCGACCCTGTGCGCTTCGCGCATTTTTCGCGGGAATTCGATGGCCTGCTGCTCGACTTCAGCCGGCAGCGCATCGACGAAGCGGCACTGGAGGGCCTGCTGGAACGCGCCAGGTGCGCCGGGCTGCTGGCCCGCATCGAGGGGCTGTTCGAGGGCGAGGTGCTCAATATCAGCGAAAAGCGCGCGGCGCTCCACACCCTGTTGCGGACGCCGGCGCAGAGCCCGCTGCCGAGGGCGCTGATGGCGCTTCATGCAAAGGTGCTGGCCGTCAGGGCGCAGTGCGCGGGCTTCGTGGCAGAGGTGCACGAAGGCCGGCGCGCAGGATCGACCGGCGAACGCTTCACGGACATCGTCAATATCGGCATCGGCGGCAGCGATCTGGGCCCGGCGATGGCGGTCGCGGCACTGCAGCCATACCACAGCCGCCATGTGCGCTGTCATTTCGTATCCGATGTCGACGCCACGCAGTTTGCGGATCTGGCCGCGGAAATCGATCCGGCCCGCACGCTGTTCATCGTCTGTTCGAAGACATTCACGACGCAGGAGACGATCGCGAATGCGCGGCGCGCCCGCGCCTGGATCGCGGCGCGACTGGGCGAGGCGGCGGTGCCGCAGCATTTCGCCGCGGTGTCGACCAACGCCGTCGCGATGGATGAATTCGGGATCGGCGCCGGCGCGCGCTTCGCGATCTGGGACTGGGTCGGCGGTCGCTACTCGCTGTGGTCCGCAGTGGGGCTCGCGGTCGAGCTCGCGCTCGGCACGCCGCAGTTCGAGCAACTGCTCGGCGGCGCGCAAGCGATGGACGAACATTTCCGCCATGCCACATGGCGCGACAACCTGCCGGTGCTGCTCGGCCTGATCGCCGTCTGGAATCGCGAGATTCTGGGCTGCGCGAGCCACGCCGTGCTGCCCTACAGCGCGCGGCTCGGGCGCTTTCCCGCCTACCTGCAACAACTCGAAATGGAGAGTCTCGGCAAGAGCGTCCGCCGCGATGGCCAGCCGGTCCTCGGGCAGACCGGGCCGGTCGTCTGGGGCGAGGCGGCCTCGAATGCGCAGCATTCGTTCTTCCAGCTGCTGCACCAGGGCACCAACAGTCTGAGCCTGGACCTGCTGCTGCCGCTCAGCGGCGCGGCCGACAAGGAGACCGACAATCTGGTGATCGCCAACTGCCTCGCCCAGGCGCAGGCCCTGATGGCTGGCCACGAGGCGCAGGAACCCCATCGCCGGCTGTCCGGCAACCGACCCGTGGCACTGCTGGCCTTTTCGAGACTCGATCCGGCGACGCTGGGACGCCTGGTCGCGCTGTACGAACACAAGGTATTCGTCGAGTCCGTGCTCTGGGACATCAACCCCTTCGACCAGTGGGGGGTGGAGCGTGGCAAGGAGATCTGCAGCCAGCTGCTGGCGGGCACGGAAGACAGCCTGCCGCAGGAACTGAAGCCCCTACTGGTCTGGATCGCGAAGCACCGCTAGAATCAGCTACTTGCACCGCCTTGTTGAGCTTATGTCAAAAGCTGCAGAATTGGCATTCGTCGCTCTCGTCCTGTCCTGCCTGAATGCCGGGGCGGCCGGTGCCGATCCCTGGCTCGGCCCTGGCGACGGGCGGCTCCGGCATGATCTCGAACTGCTGTCGGACGCGGGCATCGTGAGAGCGCCGCTGACGACCTGGCCGGTGTCCTGGGCCGAGATCGCCCGTGACGTGCGCGCGGCGGCGGAGAATCCGGCGATGCCTCTGCATGTCGCCGCTGCGCTCGCGAGAGTGCGCGTTGCGGCGCGCGCGGCGACGACCGTGGGCAAGCTCGATCTGCACGCGCGCATTGCCGGTTCCGAGCAGCCGATGACATTGCGGCGTTTCTCCGACGTGGCGCGTGAAGAGGGTGAGATCTTCGGGGGCGCCCATTACACCGGGGACCGCTTCGCTCTGCGACTGCAGGCGACCGCAGTTGCCAACCCTTCGGACGGAAAGGAACTGCGCGGCGATGGCAGCTACGCGGGCGTCGTGCTCGGCAACTGGATGCTGTCGGCAGGCCTGATCGATCGCTGGTGGGGCCCGGGCTGGGAGGGCAGCCTGATCTACGGCACGAATGCCCGGCCGATTCCATCGATCTCGATCGAGAGGAATTACTCCGATCCGGTCGAACACCCGTGGTTCAACTGGATCGGCCAGTGGCGGCTCGCCGTGACAATGGGTCAGCTCGAGGGCGATCGCGATGACGCGCCGCATGCGCAGCTGTTCGGCATGCGCGCCACCTGGAAACCGCATGCGCAGCTCGAGATCGGCATTTCGCGCACTGCGCAATGGTGCGGCGATGGCCGGCCCTGCGATGCGGGCACCTTCTGGGACCTGCTGCGCGGCAACGACAATGACCAGCCGCTTGCAGAGCAACCCGGCAACCAGATGGGCGGCTTCGACCTGCGCTGGTCGCTGCCATGGGCGCCGGTCGCGGTATACGCGCAGGCCATCGGCGAGGACGAGGCCAGTTATCTGCCGATCAAGTACCTCGGCCTGATTGGCGCCGAGATCTGGGGCGGAATCGGGGAGCGCTCCTGGCGCGCGCACGTGGAGTACGCGGATACGGCTTGCGCTTTCTACGAGAGCTCGCCGCAGTTCGGCTGTGCGTACCGCAACAGCAACTACAGCGACGGCTACCAGTATCGCGACCGCGTGATCGGCCATGCGATCGACGGCGACAGCCAGCAGTTTTCCGTCGGCGCAATGCTGGTGAACGGCGACGGCAGCAGCTGGGAGTTCGCCGGACAGAATGCCAGGGTCAACCGGGCGAGCGTCAATCAGGTGCATTCCGTCGCCCCACTCGCAAGTGAAATCCGATCCGCTGACCTGTACCATCGGCGTGCCTTCCTGGGTGGCGATGTCCGGATCGGGCTTGGTTACGAGGAACTGGAGGTCCAAGTGTCCGGGTTTCGCTCAAGCGACGTACGAGGATTTCTGCAATGGTCCGGTCGGTTCGACTGATGCGCCATGGCTATGCACCGGGCGTCGGACTCGGCCTGCTGTTGCTGGCTGCAGCCCATCCTGTGGCGGGACAGAGCCAGCAGCAGCTCGAAGCGCTCCGAAATCTCTCGCCGGATCTGCAGCAGCAACTGCTCGAGCAGGTGCGCCAGGAAACCGTCGAGCCATCGTTCCCTGCGCCGCTCACTATGCCGACCGCCGTGCCAAAGACCGACGCGGCGGCGGCTGGCACCGGCGCGGCACCCGATCTGGTGCCCCGCCTGCGCGCGGGAGATTCCTTGCTGCTGACGGTCACGCTACGCGACGGGGAGGATCGCGCGCGCAGCGAATACCAGCGCCGGATCCTGAACGGGAATCCTTACCGGCTGGATCGAACCGGGCATCTCTTGCTGCCCGGCCCGCTCAGCATCGCGCTTGCCGGTCTGACTGCGTCGCAGGCCGGCTTGAGACTGAATGCCGACCCGCGGCTGCAGTCGATGGAATTTCATGTGCAGCTGCTGCCGATCGAAGCCGGGCTCAAGCCATTCGGCTACGATCTCTTCACGACAGTGCCGACCACATTCGCGCCCGCCACGGATATCCCGGTTCCGGCGGAGTACGTGATCGGGCCCGGCGATACCATCCAGCTGCAGCTGATTGGCGAGCGCGGCGGCCGGCACTTGCTGATCGTGAGCCGCGACGGCGTCGTTGACCTGCCGGAACTGGGCCCGGTAGAGGTTGCCGGGCTCAATTTCGAGGCCGCGCGGGCGCTGCTCGAGCGCCGCGTGGCCGAGCAGATGATCGGGATGCGGGCGAGCATTTCAATGGGCGCGCTGCGCTCCATCCAGATGTTCGTGCTCGGCGAGGCCGAGCGCCCGGGTTCGTACACAGTCAGCGGGCTGTCGACGATGACCAACGCGCTTTTCACCAGCGGCGGTGTGCGGCCCATCGGTTCGCTGCGCCAGATCCAGTTGAAGCGCAATGGCGAAGTAATCAGACGCCTGGATCTCTACGACCTGCTGCTGAATGGTGACACCAGCAATGATGTACGGCTGATGCCGGGGGACGTGATTTTCATTCCGCCGGTCGGCACCACGGTCGCCGTCACCGGCGAGATCAGGCGCCCGGCCATTTACGAATTGAATGATGACGATCCCGCTGCTGCATTGCTTTACCTTGCGGGAGGTTTGACACCGGAGGCCGATCCGCGCGTCGTGCAGATCGAGCGAATTGACGACAGCCGCAACCGTACCGTCATCAATCTCGACCTCAGCACGCCTCAGGGCCGCAGCGTGCGCCTGCAGTCGGGGGACTCCATGCGCATCGGCGCAATCCGCGAGAGCGTGGAGGGGGCCGTGAGCCTAGTCGGCCATGTGCATCGTTCCCGCAGCGTCCAGTACCGCCCCGGCATGCATCTGACCGACCTGGTCGGCTCGCTTTCCGAGCTCAAGCCGCTGGCCGACCTGCAGTACGTGCTGGTGCGACGCGAATCCGGCCCGACCCGGCGCATTTCGGTTGTTTCCGCCGACTTGACCGCCGCGTTCGGGGCGCCGGGTTCCGCTGCCGACCTCGCGCTGCAGTCGCGCGACACCGCATACGTGTTTGACCTCGCGAGCAGCCGCGATCGCGTCATCGCGCCAATCATCGAGGAATTGCGGCGTCAGAGCGGCGGCGCCGAGTTTCTGCAGGTGGTTGGTGTATCCGGGCGCGTCAAGGTGCCGGGCCAGTATCCACTGGAGCCCGGTATGAAGATCAGCGATCTGCTGCGCGCGAGCGGCGGTCTCGACGAGTCGGCGTACGTCGGCGAAGCGGAGCTGACACGCTATCGCAATATCGATGGCGAAAGGCGCGAGTCGGAGCTCGTGGCAATAAAGCTCGCTGACATGCTGGCTGGCCTTGGTGGCGCTGATCTGTCCCTGCAGCCATTCGACCATGTCGTCGTCAAGGAAATGCCCCAGTGGGGCGAGCAGGAGACCATTCGAATTGTCGGTGAAGTCCGATTCCCGGGCGAGTATCCGATTCATCGCGGCGAGAATCTGGCGTCCGTGATCCGCCGCGCCGGCGGCTTGACGGGTCTCGCTTTTCGCGAAGGCAGCGTGTTCACCCGCTATGATCTGAAAGTGCGCGAGCAGCGTCAGCTCGAGGTGCTCGCCGAGCGCATGCAACGCGACCTCGCAACGCTGTCGCTCCAGCAAGCGCAGTCGGGGGAGTCGGGAGCCACCCAGGCTGTGGCGGCGGGCCAGGCGCTTCTGGCGGATCTGAAAGCGACCGAGGCTGTGGGTCGTCTCGTGATCGATCTGGATAAAGCGCTGGCGGCAGCACCCGGATCGCCGGGGGATCTGATCGTGAAAGGCGGCGATCAGCTAGTCGTCCCGCGACTGACGCAGGAAATCACGGTGGTCGGCGAGGTGCAAAACGCAACGTCGCACTTCTATGATGCCGGACTGACGCGCGACGACTACATCATGCTGAGTGGCGGCGCGACTCAGCGAGCCGACCGGCGGCATACCTTCATCATTCAGGCCAACGGCAGCGTGGCGGCGGGCTCGAGCAGCCGCTGGTTTGGTCGCGGCGCTCCACGCGATATCCGGCCCGGGGACACCATCGTGGTGCCACTGGACGCGGATCGGTTGAGGCCACTCGCGACCTGGACCAGCGTCACGCAGATCCTCTACAACATCGCCGTTGCCGTAGCGGCGGTGAATTCCTTCTAGGTCGGCGCTCAGAGGAGTGTTGCCAATTGGTGGAGCCATCGCCTGCCGACACTGCCGCTTCCGCTGGGCGCGGTAACTGGGTATGGGTGCCCGAGACGCGCGCCTCGGGCCAATTGTTCGGCGAGCTGGTCGGCGAGTTGCGGCGCCGCCGCCGGCAATTTCTCGCGACATTCGTCGGCGCCGCTGCCGTGGCGTTTGCAGTATCTTTTCTGCTTCCGACGCAATACCAGTCAACCGCCACGCTGGCGCCGGTCGGCGGACAACAGTCAGCCACGCTCGGCACGATAGCGGGACAACTATCGGGTCTTGCCGCCTTTACGGGCGTATCGGTATTGTCGCCAGCCGGGTATCAGTCGGTCGTCGCACTCGCGACCCTGCAGTCGCGCGCATTTCTGGTCAATTTCGCAAGGCGACACGAGCTGCTCGTGATGCTTTTTCCCGGTCGGTACGACGACTCGACTCATCAGTGGCGAGCGCGACATTGGTTGCTCGGCGGCGGCGAACCCACCGACGACGAGATCATGGAGGAAATGACCGACACGGTCGTCATCGTTCCCGATTCGATCACGGGACTGATTACAGTCTCGGTGCGGAGCCGGACGCCGCAACTGGCCCAACAATGGGCACAGGCTCTGATCAGAGACATCAACGATCACTTGCGCCTCAATGACGTCGCGGAATCGGAACGCAGCATCGAGTACTTGAAGCGACAGATCGACAGCACGACTGTCGCCGAATTGCGGCAGATGCTCTTCCGGCTCATCGAAGAGCACACGAAAAAAGCGATGCTGGCGCACGTTTCCGCTGAATACGCATTACGAACTGTCGATCCTCCGTCATTGCCGGATTTGCCATCGGAGCCGCAGCACCTGCTGCTCACGATCCTGACCGCTGCGTTGAGTGCCATACTATTCTTCGGGTGGCTCCTGGTGCGATTCGCGTTGCGCCCATATTGAGCGAACTCAAAAGCCATCTGCGCGAGATCGGTGGCGGGGCCATGGTGGCCTTTGCGATGAAGGCGCTGAGCTTTGCCGCCACATTCCTGCTCAGTGTGGTCGTGGCAAGACTGCTGGGCGCGGAGAGTGCAGGCTTGTTCTTCCTGTCGTTGACGATCGTAACCATCGCCACGACACTGACGCGGCTGGGATTGGACAAGCCCCTTGTGCGACACGTTGCCGGCTTTGATGCAACCGCCGACCGCGAGTCGATTCGCGGCCTGGTTGCGGTCTGCCTGTTGATGGTGGCAATCGCCGCATCGCTCACGGCCATCGGCATCGGCGCCAGCGCCGACCGCCTCGCTGTGACGGTGTTCTCGAAGCCGCAGCTCGCCGAGTCGTTGCGCGCAATGGCATGGTCCATCACGCCGCTGGCGCTGGCCGGGGTCATTTCGCTGGCCTACCAGGGGCTCCGGCAGATCGCGTCGCACCTGCTATTGTTCACCGCGGTGACACCGACGCTGGTGCTGGTGCTGATCGCCATCAATGAAATGACGCGACTCCAGGTTCCGATCGCACTCCTGTATTCGCTGGGTTGCGGTGTCACGCTGGCAGCCGCAATTGCGGCCTGGTTTCCGGTCTGGGGATGGCCGCAACGCCTGCCGCGCCGATCGGCGATCGAGCCGTTCCTGGCCAGCAGCCGGGTGACACTCGTGGCAATCGCCGCGCAGCTGCTGATGCTGTGGGCGCCTACCGTGTTGCTCGGGGTGTTTTCCAGCAGCGAGGAGGTGGCCCGATTTCACGCGGCCGGCAGAACCGCCCCGCTGATCGGCTTTGTGCTGATTGCCATCAACAGCATTGCCGCACCGAAATTCGCCGCGCTATACGCGACTGGGCGGTTGGCGGTCCTGGAGCAGACCGCTCGCCAGACGACGCGCATCATGACGCTGACTTCCCTGCCGATAACGGCAGTCTTCATGATCTGGCCGGAGCGGATTCTGACTCTGTTCGGCAGCGATTTCGCCCCTGGCGCCGAGCTGCTGCAGATCCTGGCGACCGGGCAGTTCGTGAACACGGTTACCGGATCAGTTGCGAACCTGCTGCTGATGACCGGTCATGAACGGGACTACCGCAACATCTGCCTGCTCGGCGCAGCGCTCGGCGTTGCGGCTGGCGTGCTGGCCATCCCATGGTTCGGGGCGATCGGTGCCGCCTGGGTGACGGCCGGCACACTGGTGTTGATCAACCTGCTGGCGGCGGCTGTGGTCAACCGCCGTCTCGGCTTCACCGGCATCGGCTGGTTTTCCAGCGATCGCTGACGGCCGTCGACGTGACTGCTTTGCCGAGGATCGTCTATATTGCTGGCTACGGCCGCAGCGGGTCCACGCTGCTGAATCGGCTGCTTGGTCAGCAGCCGGACATCTGCGGGGCCGGCGAACTGGCCCGGATCACGGACTGGATAGAGTCGCCGCGCCCCTGCGGGTGCGGCGAGTTGATTGCTGAGTGCGATTTCTGGACCCGCGTCCGCAGGCGACTGCCCGCCAGCGCGAAAGCAGGACATGGCTGGCAGACGGCGATCGAGTCAGCCATTGCGCTCGCCGTGGGCTACTGGTGGATACCGGTGCGCGAGCGCGAGAAGTACCGTGATCTGCAGCGTCGGTTGTTTGGTGCGATTGGGGAGGCGGACGGCGCCTCGATCGTCGTCGATAGCTCGAAAAGCGCGCTCAGGATTGCCGGCCGTGCCAACGCGCTGCGAGTGATTGCGCAGCTCGATGTCCTCGTGGTGCACCTGGTGCGCAATCCGCACGCCGTACTGGAATCGCTGCGGAAGGGCACCAACAAGGAACTCGAAGGACGCAGAGACGGCCCGCGAAAGTTCCGGCGCGCGCGCGCATTCCTGGGCTGGTCCCTTGCGAACTGGGCTGCCCTGCGGTTCGCTGGTCGCTTGCCGCAAGGCAGCGCCCTGCGAGTCGACTACGAGGAATTGGTGTCGGACGCGCAACCAATCCTGACGGACGTCGGGCGCATGCTGGGGCGGCCAGTGGACCGCATACGTGCCGTGCTGGATGGGCGCGAGAGCGAGCGGATTCAGCATGTCGCGGAGGGCAATCGCATGCGTCGCGATTCGTTGCAGTTAATTGCTGCGGCGCCGCCTTCGCCGTCTTTTCTCGATCTTGCTTTATGCACGTTGCTGTGTGGATTGACCTGTCGGCGCCTGGGCCTGCGCATGAGTGGCAGGCGATGACATGAGCGAATCTTCAGTTGTCGTCGCTGACAGCCGGTCCTGGCGCCGGATAAATAGCCGACTGATTGCAGGGTTGGTCGCCCTGGCATTCGTCATCTGGCCCGTGTACGTGCTGCCGCCCGGCTATCCTCAGCCGGTGACCCTCATTTTTCTGCTGGCATTCCTCGGTCTTTTCGCCAGAGACTCGGCCGCCACAATCGGGCTGTTTCGCGGCCAGGAATTGTCCCTGATCACGGCTTTTCTGGGGTATGCGCTCGTCGTCAATCTCGTCGTGTCGATTGCCAACCAGGACTTCGTCCCGCTGCGACATCCGCTGTTCTATCTGCAAGTCGTCATAGGCTGCGCCGCGTTCCAGTACGTGCTGCGCACCGAGCCGCTCGCTCCGCGGATCATCTATGCCGCGGTGCTGGGGGCGCTGATGCTGCAATTTGTCGCGCTGATGCTTACCGCAACGACGGCAGGGACCCGGCAGACCCTGATGTATGCGAACCCGAATCAACTTGGATTCTTCGCATTGCTCGCTCTGAGCTACCTGTTGCTGCTGCATCAACGTGGCGCAGGGTCCGCCGCATCACTCGTGCCTGGAGCGGCCATTGCGCTCTTCCTGGTACTGCTCTCGCTCTCGAAGGCCGCGATCTTTTCGGCATTCGTGTTGTTTGCGCTTTACGGATTATTCGCACCCATTCGCGGGCCGCGCTTGCGGCGCTTGCGGCCGCTGCTGATGGCGGTCGTGCCAGGCCTGCTGATCGGACTCGCGATTGCGTATCGGGATGAGGTGCAGATCTTCAGCGCCGTGGCCGATCGCATGGAAAATATTGGCGAACAAAGCGACGACAGCATGGCGGGCCGCGGCTATGGCCGCATACTGCTGTGGCCGCAGTACCTGATATTCGGCGCCGGTGAGGGGCTCCTGGGTCGTTGGGAAAGCCCGCGGGAAATTCACTCGATGATCGGGACCCTATTGTTCAGTTACGGCCTGCCAGGCACATTCCTGGTGCTGTCGCTGTTCGCGATCGTGTATCGGCGCAATCGGCGCGACTTCATCATCTACATGACTCCAATCCTGGTCTATTCGCTGACTCACCATCCGATGCGCCAGACGATGATGTGGACATTGCTGCTGCTGATTGTCCATCAGCCGTCAACCCGGATACGGTCGGGGATCGGGTAGCAGCCAGCGTGTTGTTCAATTCCTACGAGTTCATTCTCGGGCTGCTGCCGCTCACTTGGCTGATCTACAAACTGACGCTCCGCGCGGGCCGGCACGAAGCTGCACTGATGGCGGCCCTGTTCTCGTCGATCTTCTTCTATGGGTGGTGGAATCCGCGCTACGTGGTGCTGATCCTCGGCTCGATCCTGTTCAACTTCGCTATCGGCCGGGAGCTTGGGCAAAGCGCCATCGCCTCGACCCGCAGGCGGTTGCTCCTCGTCGCAGGCATGGCCGGCAATCTGCTGTTGCTCGGCTACTTCAAGTACGCCGCGTTCGCGGTGATGAATGTCAATGCCATCGCCGGTACCCGCTTCGCGGTTCCTGACATCGTGTTGCCGCTGGCAATATCCTTTTTCACATTCCAGCAGATCGCTTATCTGGTCGACACGTATCGGGGTGAAGTTCGCGAATACAGTCTCGTGCATTACGCGCTATTCGTATTATTTTTCCCCCAGTTGATCGCCGGCCCGATCGTGCATCACAAAGAGGTAATGCCGGAGTTCAGTCGTGTGAGCCGCGAGGGAGTCGGCGGCGCCGAAGTCGCGACCGGCGCCTGCTTCTTCATCACCGGGCTGTTCAAGAAGGTGGTTATCGCCGACAACGCTGCCGTGTATGCAAGTCCAGTGTTTGCGGCTGCCGATGCGGGCCAGGCCATTTCGGCTGAACTGGCCTGGATCGGCGTGCTCGCCTATACGATCCAGCTTTACTTCGATTTCAGCGGCTATGCCGACATGGCGGTCGGGGGCGCGCGGATGTTCGGAGTCAGACTTCCGTACAATTTCAATTCGCCTTACAAGGCGCTGAACATCATCGAATTCTGGCGGCGCTGGCACATGACGCTGAGCCGGTTCCTGCGCGACTATCTGTATTTTCCGCTGGGCGGTGGGCGACATGGCGTCGTCCGCCGGTACATCAATCTGTTCATCACGATGTTGCTCGGCGGTCTCTGGCATGGTGCCGGCTGGACCTTCGTGCTCTGGGGTGGGCTGCACGGCGCCGCGCTGGTCGTGAATCACCTGTGGAGAAAGTTTCGCGGCGCGGCTCCGGGCACAGTTGCGCCTTCAGGGACCGCGTCAATCGGGCGAATTGCGGCGTGGGCCTTGACGGCGCTGGTCGTCATCGCTGGCTGGGCCCTGTTTCGCGCAGCGACCATCGATGGTGCACTCACGATGCTGGCCAGTATGGCAGGCATGGGCGTGGCGGATGCCAGGGAATTGATGCCGCAGTTGGACCGGCCGCTGGCCTGGGCGCTGATCCTGGCGGGATCTGCCATTGCCGTATTGATGCCGAACAGTCAGCAGTTGCTCGAAGGTGTTCCTGGCGGGCAGGCTGCAGCGTTGATCGGCGTTCGATTTCGCCTGGCAATGTCGGGGCGAACTGCGGCGGGATATGGCCTGCTGTTCTTCGTGTGCCTCGCCAGCATGACCGAAGTCTCCGAATTCCTGTACTTCCAGTTTTGAAGCAGCAAGCATATCCATCCGCTTTTCCCCGGCAGCTTGCGCTAAGCCTGCTCGGCGCGGTGCTGGCCCTGCCGGTGATCAATTTCACCATCGATCCGACGGAAGTCTTCGATACCGGACTGCTGCCCCATCGGTTCCAGGTCAACGACCGTTTCCGCAAATTCGAGTACCTGCTGAACCGCTGCGGCGATTGCCGCGGATTCCTGCTCGGATCGTCGCGCATGGGTTACACGGATCCGGCACTGTTCGACGGATTGCTGACCAGTGGTCGCTGCTATAACATGAATATCAGCAGTGCGAACGCGTGGGACTACCTCGAGGTCGCGCGTTATCTGCAACGCAAGGGGATTGAGACGGAGTTGCTGGTCGTGCAACTCGACATCACCGAGGAATTCGGCGACCGTGGGCGATACCAGCATCATCCGGACTTTTCAGGCGATTCGCGATTCCGGTTCTTCTTCGAAAACCTATTCTCCATTCCGTACCGCAGCCTGCTCGGCAAGCTCTGGTCCAATGTCGTGGGCAGGGATTCCTCGGAATTCGTCTGGGAAACCGGTCAGCGCAGGCGGGCGGACGCGGAGCGCATGCTGAATGAGGATCCGGACGCCTACGTACAGGCGGAATCCGACTTCCGGGTGGCAGCCGACTCGCGTCGCGTAGATTCCGGCTTGTTTCGCGATGCGGTCGATCAGACCATCGGGGTCGTCAGGAAGTTGCGCCACCTCGCGGATCAGAGCCGCATCCGGATCATCGTGCTCGTTACACCGCACAATCAGCACTACCTGGACCGCTTTCGTCGAGTTGACGTCCTGTATTTCCTGAGCAGGCTTGCCGAGGTGACATCATTCTGGAATTTCGCCTCGTATTCGTCGGTAACGACGGATGACCGGAATTACTATGAGACCTCTCATCACCGGCCCTCGATTGCGGCAATGGTGGCGGCGCGAGTGGGTGGAAAGGCGTCCGGCAGCATTCCGGATGACTTCGGGCGCTGGGTGACGCGCGATAATGCCGGCGCAGTCCTGGAGGAATTGGAGTCGCAGTTTGCCGCACGGATCCAGGCCGGCCTGCGGAGTGAGTAGGGTGCGGACTGTGCTGCTGGTCGCGCTGCGGGGTTTCGGCATCGCCCAGTCGCGCGGCACGCTGATTCGCGAATTGTGCGCGCGCGGCTCAAGGGTCCTGGTCTTTGCGAATCGCGACGCGGCGGCGGCGCAGTTTGATGACAATCCGGCAGTCGAATTCATCGACGCCGGCTTCGGCCGGCGCATCATCTCGCCGATCGCCGATGGCCGGGCGGTACTGCGGCTGGCAAGACTCTTGCGGACCAAGCGGCCGACACTGATCCATTTCTTCAATGCCAAACCGACCCTGCTGGGACTGCTGGCGACGCGGCTGACGCGATGCAGTGCCGTCAGTATTGCGACGATCACCGGTGTTGGCCACGCTGCCTCGGGCAACCGCGCGGTCGGTTATCTGGTCGGGCGGCTTTACCGGCTTCTGTTGCGCACGATATCGCTTACGATCTTCCAGAACCCGGATGACCTGGCACTGTTCCGAGCGAATGGCTGGGTCCCTGCCGGCCGCACGGAATTGATCATCGGTTCGGGTGTCGACACCGCCCGCTATCGGCTCCCAGCCACAGCCTCCGCAGTATCGCGTCCCTGCACCGTGCTGATGGCCTCGCGACTCTTGCGCAGCAAGGGGGTGGTCGATTACCTGCGGGCAGCCAAACTGGTCAACACAAGGCAGCCGGGGCTGCGATTTTTGCTTGCTGGCGAATCCGAACCGCAGCATCCAGATGCCATTGACGAAGGCGTCTTGCAGCAGGAAGCGCACGCCGCGGGCGTCGAGTTTCTCGGTTACCGCTCGGACCTCGATCGCCTGCTGCCGCAAGTGGATCTGGTCGTTCTGGCGTCTTACTATCGCGAGGGCGTCCCGCGTATACTTCTCGAAGCGGCGGCTTGCGGTGTGGCAGCCGTGACCACGGACTGGCCTGGCTGTCGTGAAGCGGTGGCTCATGGCGTAACGGGCCTGCTGGTGGCGCCCAGGGATCCGGCCGCGCTGGCTGATGCGATCGAGTCGCTTGCGAATGACCCGGCCAAGCTTCGGCAGATGGGTAGCGCCGCGCGCAATCGTGTGATCGAGCAATTTGACATGCGGCGCGTCATCGAGCGCCACCTCGGAATCTATGACGAACTGCTAGGCAGCGGCGGCAAGACATGAGCGACAGCCGGCGCATGCTGATCATCATCAGTGCCGCGCGATCAGGTAGCAAATTCCTTCGTGACCTGCTCGGTGCGAGCCGTCAATGTGCGGTCGTACCGTATGACATCAATTATGTCTGGCGTCACGGCAATGAGTCCGCTTCGGACGACGCGCTGCTGCCGGAGTCGGTGGATGAAAGGCAGATTGCGTACATCCGAAAGGTCATACCGCGCCTGGCCGGCGTTCGCCGGGCATCCGACCAGCGGCTGGTAATCGAAAAGACGGTTTCCAATGCGCTGCGCGTGCCATTTGTAGCCAGGATCTTTCCGGATGCAAAATTCGTTCATCTCATTCGCGACGGTCGGGCTGTTGCCGAGTCCACTCGCCGTGTCTGGAACGAGCTGCCAGCCAGCGCCTACATGCTGGACAAGCTGCGCTATTTTCCGATGCGCAACTATCACTACGCCTTGTGGTACCTGCGCAACCACTTGCGGCTGGGCGGCGGCCGATCCAGTCGGGCCGTTTGGGGGCCGCGGTACCCCGGCATTGCGAGTGATCTCGAGTCGATGAACCTGCTCGCGGTCTGTGCGCGCCAGTGGTCGCAGTGTTTGCAATTCGCCGAGATTGAACTCGCTTCGCTGCCGCATGAACAGGTCTACACGGTGCGCTATGAAGATCTGGTTGACGGTGCGGATCCGCTTGCGGAATTGTGCGAATTTGCCGGGATCGACGAAGTCGAGCCGATACATGCCGCCTGGGCCGCCCGCATCGAGGTATTGAATCGCGACAAGTGGCGGCAAGGTCTGACTGACGCGGAACTCCTGACACTCGAGAATCAGATCGGGCGGCAATTGCGGAACAAGGGCTACAGTCGATGACCAATCAAACCGGACCGGCGTTCCTGCCATTTGCGCTGCCGTCGATCGGGGAGGACGAAATCGCCGAGGTGGTCCGCTGCCTGCGGTCCGGCTGGATCACGACCGGTCCATTGACGCGCCGGTTCGAGACTGACTTCGCCGAGAGGATCGGGGCGAAACACGCGCTTGCCGTGAATTCTGCTACCGCAGGCCTGCACCTCGCGCTCGAAGCGCTTGGCGTTGGCCCGGGCGACAAGGTTGCAGTCCCCGTGCACACATTCACCGCGAGCGCCGAAGTGATCCGTTACCTGGGCGCCGATCCGGTATTCGTGGACGTCGAAGCGGATACCCTGAACCTCGATGCAGCGCAGCTTGCGCGCGTCGTCAAGCGCGAGGGCAAGGTGAAGGCCATCATGCCGGTTCATTTCGCCGGCCAGGCCTGCGACATGGACGCGATTGCGGAGGTAGCGGCAGTGGCCGGTGCCACGCTGGTGGAGGACGCCGCCCATTCATTTCCGACCACCTATGGCGGGCAGTTGATCGGCACGATCGGCAAGGCGACGGTGTTCAGTTTCTACGCGACAAAGACCGTCACGACCGGGGAGGGCGGCATGGTGGTCACTGACGACCCGGTGATGGCCGCGCGGATCAAGGTCATGCGACTGCATGGCATCAGCCGCGATGTCTTCGATCGCTACACTTCCAGCAAGCCTTCCTGGTTCTACGAAGTGATAGCCCCCGGCTACAAGTACAACATGACGGACGTGGCGGCCGCCATGGGAATCCACCAGTTGAAGCGCGCCGAGGAATTCCAGTTGCGCCGCGCGGCGATCGCCGCCGCTTATGACGAGGCATTCGCATCGCTGCCGCTGGAGCTGCCGACGCCGAAGCGCCCAAATGACCGCCACGCCTGGCACCTCTATGTGATCAGGCTGCACCTGGAAAAACCGCGACTGTCGAGAGACGAATTCATCGCGCGCATGGCTGCTGCAGGCATCGGCACCAGCGTGCATTTCATCCCCCTGCATCTGCAGCCTTACTGGCGGGACCATTACCGGCTGATGCCTGCGGACTTCCCGGTGGCGACAGCGCAGTACCAGCGCATCGTGAGTCTGCCGATCTATCCCGCGATGACCGCTGATGATGTGTCGCGCGTGATCGAATCGGTGCGCGCCGTGCTTGCAGGCGGCGCATGAAGTGAATGCGTCGGTGACCTGTCGGATGTGGTCTGCGCTTGCAATCCGGGGCTGCAAATTATATTCATACTATTTAACATATCCTGAAAGGGAGGCCGCATTCGCGGCTGCAAGAGGGGGCACCCATTTCGCGCGGGCCAGAACGAAGCTTCCGTTTGACGAAACTGGCGGCATGTTGCGTGCTGCTGGTCCTGCTGACCGGTTCCGCAAATGCGGCCGCGGTTCTGTCCGCCGGGGCTGTCGACGACGTGGCCGTCAGTGACTTCATTTTTCACGGCAAGGTATTTGCCAGGCGGGTTGCGGCGGGGCCGCAAGGTGGGTCGATCATTACTAGGATGACTGGTCGAAACGCTGCTCCGAATACTTCGGCGACCAGTCGTGCATTCCTTTCGCCGTAATGCGCTGGGGCTGAATTGACCCGGTCGACATCGGGCCGGCGTCCGGCGCGCGGAATTCTGTGGGTCGCCGTCTGCAGCATGGCGCTGGCGACCGCTTGCGCCCGCGCAAGCCAGTCACCGCTCGGTGTTTTCGAATTCCCGCCTGAACAGGCTGACAAGTGGCCGGTCACGACCACCCGCTCGGGACCAGCGAAGCTCGAGCAAAGTCGGGCCGCCGGGCTGCAGGTGCTGCTGGCGCTGACAGGCGCCAAGAAAAACTACAGCGACAGATGGGGCTGCTTCGACCTCAGGCTGTGGAAGCAAGAGCTCGATCGGCACGACGCGTCGCGCATCCAGTCCTTTGTAGCAACCGGAACCGTGATAGGGCTCTACGCGATCGACGAGCCGCACGACTGGTTCTGTGGACCCAGTTTCGCGGAGATCGACGCAGCCTGCGCCTATGCCAATCTGAAATGGCCCGCGCTGCCGTGTGGCGTCAATGCACCGCCGGGCTGGCTGCAGCGCGGCCGCGACCAATTGCGTCATCTGGGGTTCCTGTTCTTTCAATACAGTTCGCGCAGGGGCGATCCCGGCGCCTGGCTCGAGCGTCAGCTCAAGGATGCAGCCTGGTTCAAAGGCGATGTGTGGCTGTCGATCCAGATTCTGAGACCGCAGTTGTCGGTCGAGGAATTTCGGCAGGCGGGCGTCGCAATGTGCCAGGCGCGACCCAGAGGGCTGATGCTCTGGAAATGGTCCGATGCGTGGTTTGCGCAGGCAGGGGTACGGGAGGCGCTGGCCGCCGTCGCCCACAGTTGCGGCGGCGCGCAAGACATGCCGGTGAACCGGAACTGAGCGCCAGGAAAGTTCCATGGCGAGCCGGAGTATCGATATCAGCGTCGCGGCAATCGCTCTGGTCGTGCTGTCGCCTTTGTACCTCCTGATCTCGTCGATCGTCAAGCTCACGTCGTCGGGCCCGGTGCATTTTCATCAGGAGCGAATTGGCCTGCATGGCCAAATCTTTCGCATACACAAGTTTCGATCCATGCGCGCCGACGCGTTGAATTCCGGCGTCAACATCACGATCGGCGGCGATCCGCGAATCACTGCGACGGGACATTTATTGCGGCGACTGAAGCTTGACGAACTGCCGCAGCTTTTCAATGTCCTGACCGGCGACATGAGCCTGGTCGGACCACGCCCGGAAGTCGCGCGCTATGTGGCGTTATATCCCGAACCACTGCGCACCGAAGTGCTCTCCGTGCGGCCAGGCCTCACGGACCTTGCTTCGCTCTGCTTCATGGACGAGAGTCGATTGCTTGGTCGCGTCGCTGATCCCGAGCGATTCTACGTGGAGAAACTGATGCCGCTGAAATTGAAACTGGCCGCAGCCTACGTGCGACACCGATCCGCCTGGCTGGACCTAAGGATCATTGCAGCGACCCTGACAGGCATCCTGGGGTGGCGCTGGATCCCGGCGCCGTGGTCGGCAATACCTGAATTCGATCTGTCACCAAATGGTGAACCGCCGCGACCGGCCAAAGTGTGACCCCCGGTGCGCTAACGCTTGGCCAAAGTGTGATTCCCGCTGCGCTGCCGCGTTAGCGCGTAGCGTAGGCTTCGTATCTGCAACTTATTGAGGAGGCGGAAACCGGCATGGCAATTGTACGCGGCCACCTTGTCTCCATCGTGCTCAGCTGGCCGCGCTCGGCCAAGCGCCTGCTGATGATGACGGCGGATCTCGTCATCATCCCGGCGGCACTCTGGGCTGCATTCGCGCTGAAATTCGATTCGCTTACTGAAGGGCTGGATCGCAATCCCTTGCTCTACCTGGGCGTCGCCGCCGCGACCCTGCTGATTTTTCTGGGCAGCGGACTGTACCGCGCGGTCGTGCGCTACATGGGAATTGGCGTGCTGTTTTCGATCTTGGCAGGCATCACCGGTTCGGCCGTCGCTCTCTGGATTCTTGTCAGTACGATTGCGCTCAGGCCGATTCCCATGAGTGTCGTGGTGATCTACTGGCTGCTGGCGCTGGTGTGGGTTTCCGCGACCCGGTTGTTCGCGCACTGGTTGCTGACACCATACGTGATGAATGGCACCCGGGTCGTGATTTACGGCGCTGGCGATGCCGGTGCGCTGCTGTCCATGGCATTCTCCACTGGCCGGCAGTTTTCACTGCTTGCGTATGCGGACGAGAAACGCGCGCTGCAGGGCACGCTGATGAACGGGGTCCCGGTGATAGGACCCGAGGATCTGCCGGAATTTGTGAAGCGCTACCAGGTTGAGCGGGTCCTGCTGGCCGTGCCATCGGCCTCGCACCGTCGCAAGGCCGAGATCCTGCGGCACCTGGAATCGCTCAATATCCACATCCAGACGGTGCCCGACCTGAACGATATCGTGAGCGGCCGCGCAAGAGTCGACGACTTGCGCGAAGTCGACATTGCCGACCTGCTCGGGCGCGACCCGATTCCGCCACACCGCGAATTGCTGGACGCCTGCATCCGCGGCAAGACCGTGATGGTCTCTGGTGCCGGTGGATCTATCGGCTCGGAGTTATGCCGCCAGATCATCCGGCTGGCGCCAAAGCGGCTGGTGCTGTTCGAGATTTCGGAATTCGCCCTCTACGAGATCGAGCGCGAGCTCCGGTCAATCATCGATTCCCATCACCTCCAGATCGAGTTATCAGCGCTGCTCGGCAGCGCGCACCACAAGTACCGTGTGCGCGACATCATGCAGGCTTTTGGCGTTGAGACTGTTTATCACGCAGCCGCCTACAAGCATGTGCCGATCGTCGAACGCAACCTGATTGAAGGCGTGCACAACAATGTATTCAGTACCTGGTGCGCGGCCGAGGCCGCGCTCGAGACCGGGGTCGAGACATTTGTGCTGATTTCCACGGACAAGGCGGTCAATCCGACCAATGTCATGGGCGCGACCAAGCGCCTCGCGGAAATCATCCTGCAGGCCCTGCAGACGCAGACCGCCCGGACGCGGTTCTGCATGGTGCGTTTCGGTAATGTGCTGGGTTCCTCGGGTTCGGTCGTGCCGCTGTTCCACGAGCAGATCCGGCGCGGCGGACCGGTAACGGTGACGCACCGCGATGTGCGCCGCTACTTCATGACGATTCCCGAGGCGGCGCAGCTGGTGCTGCAGGCGGGATCGATGGGCACGGGCGGAGATGTATTCGTGCTGGACATGGGCCATCCGGTCCTGATCGACGAACTTGCGCGCCGCATGATCCGGCTGATGGGACTCGCGCTTCGCGACGAGACCAATCCCGACGGCGATATCGAGATCCAGTATTCGGGCCTGCGGCCAGGCGAAAAGCTGTATGAGGAGCTGCTCATCGGCAACAATGTAACCGGCACCGGCCACCCGATGATCATGCGTGCGATCGAGCCGGCGCCCGGCTGGGAGGAGCTCAGGGAGCTTGTGGAGGAGCTTTCGATCGCGGCGAATCGGCTCGATTGCGCGCGCGTGATGGAAGTGCTCAAGAAGGGAGTGCGCGAGTATCAGCGTTCGCCGGTGATTCACGATCTCGTGTACGCGCAGCGTCCGGCCGAGAAAATTGTGCCGGAAACGACAGACTCAAAGGTCGCGGTTCTCGCCGAGCATCGCGCGCAGAAATTGCCGCCGGGTTAAGCATTGTCTGACCGAATTCCGCTGGTGACGAGACTCGACTTGCGGCTGAAACGGCCGCTGGTTCGAATCTACAATGCAGTCTTTCGCCTGGTCCCGTTTTCGATCAAGTATCGCGTCGGGTCCCGGCTGCGCGCGCGGATCCACCCGTACCGTTACCTGAGCGCCGGTGACACTGTAGTGCTGATAGGATCGGCGCGCGATGTCCTTTTTGCCGGGCGCTCTCGCGCCATGCATTCGGCCATGATTGTCGGACCTTCCGGCCGGGTCATCGTGCTTGAGGCCGATCCCGCAAGCTGCGCGGCGTTGCGCGGCTATGCGCAAAGGCATCGCGTCGGCCAGATTACGGTGATCGGCAAGGGTGCCTGGCGCGCATCAGGCCGGCTGCGATTTCTGACCAATCCGCAGCACCCTGCCGCAAATCGCCTGGCGGGATTCGTTCCGGCCGGCATGGCCACGGACGACTTCCAGGGAATCGAGATCGACGTGGATACCGTCGACGACATCCTGTGCGACAATCAGATCGACGGCTCGATCCGCCTGGTCAGCGTCACAACCAATGGCAGCGAACTCGAAGTGTTGGCGGGCCTGGGCACAACAGCGCGGCGCACCGAGTTCATATCGGTGGCGCGGGCCTACCGAACGCCGGAAGTCGGCGAGAAATTGCTGCAGATGAGCTTCTCTCAAGTTGCGATTGACGATCGGGGCATCCTCTACCGGCGACAGGATTTGGCCTCGACGCCCGGGCTTTACCCCAGCCCCCCCTTCGATTAGGCTGCCCAACTCTTTTCTGAGGCAAATCAGGGCGCTAATTTGCGCGTCACGATCTTCGGCTCGGGCTATGTCGGCCTCGTAACGGGTGCCTGCCTGTCGGACGCGGGCAACCATGTCGTCTGCGTGGACGTGGATGCAGCCAAGATCGCCCGGCTGAATGCCGGCGAGATACCGATCCACGAACCCGGGCTTGCGGAACTGATTCACCGCAACCAGGACCAGGGCCGGCTTTCATTCACGACCGATGCCGAGGCCGGTGTCGCCCATGGGCTGTTCCTGGTGATCGCCGTCGGCACGCCGCCGGATGAAGACGGCTCCGCCGACTTGCGACACTTGCTCGCTGTCGCGCGCACGATCGGAACGCATGTCGCCGAATACCGGATCGTCATGACCAAGTCGACGGTGCCGGTCGGCACCTCGGACAAGGTCAAGGCGACGATTTCCGCGACGCTCCTGGCGCGCGGCGCCAATGTGGATTTCGACGTCGTGTCGAATCCGGAATTCCTGAAGGAGGGCGCTGCGGTCGCCGACTTCATGCGGCCTGATCGGGTGATCGTCGGCACCGACAATCCGCGCACCGCGGAACTCCTGAAGGAGCTCTATAACCCGTTCACGCGCAATCACCAGCGCATGATCGTGATGGACCTGCGCTCGGCGGAGCTGACCAAGTACGCGGCGAATGCAATGCTGGCGACCAAGATCAGCTTCATGAACGAGCTGGCGAATCTCGCCGAGCGCGTCGGCGCCGACATCGAGAAAGTCCGCACCGGCATCGGCTCCGATGCGCGCATCGGTTACTCGTTCATCTATCCGGGCATCGGCTATGGCGGCTCCTGCTTCCCGAAAGACGTCAAGACGCTCGCGCGTTCGGCGCGCGACGCCGGCCAGGAGCCGCGGCTGCTCGCGGCCGTGGAGTCGGTCAACGACGCGCAGAAGCGCGTGCTGTTCGCCAAGATCGAGCGCCATTTCGGCGGGAATATCGCGGGCAGGGTAATCGCGGTGTGGGGCCTTGCATTCAAGCCCAACACCGATGACATGCGCGAGGCGCCGAGCCGCGTGCTGATGGAGGCGTTGTGGGCCGCGGGCGCGACGGTGCGTGCCTACGACCCGGTCGCGCTGGACGAGGCGCGGCGCATCTATGGTGAACGCAAGGAGCTGCTGTACTGCAGGAATGCCAGCCACGCTCTCGAGGGCGCCGATGCGCTCGCGATCTGCACCGAGTGGCAGGAGTTCAGGAGCCCCGACCTGCAGCAATTCAAGTCGTCCCTGAAACAGCCGGTCGTGTTCGACGGCCGCAATCTCTACGATCCGCAGCTGATGAAGAACCATGGCATCCGCTACTACGGCATCGGGCGGGGAGAACGGCCGCCGCGCTGAATCGCGTGGGGCCGGTCAGGCCGGGCAAAGCCGGCAGCGGTGATTCACAAGTAGCTGTTTTCAGGAAGTTTTTCCGGCACAATCGCATCCGCCCGCTTGCCGCGGGCCGAGGAGCCCGCAGCCCGCATGGCCTGGGAAATCTGGTTCACGCTCGCGATCGTCGTCACGGTGCTGGTCATGCTATCGGCGACCCCGGCGCCGACCGAGGTCGTGCTGCTGGGCGCGATGATCCTGCTGTCGATCGCGGGTGTCATCTCGCCGAGCCAGGCGCTGTCCGGCTTTTCGAGCCCTGGCGTCATGACGATCGCCGCGCTCTACGTGGTCATTGCGGGGTTGCGCGAAACCGGCACCATCGCCTGGTTCTCCCAGCTGGTATTCGGCCGGCCGAAGAGCCTGCTGTCGGCCCAGGTGAAGCTGATGGGCGCGGGCGGTCTGCTGTCCACCGTGATCAACAACACGCCGGTGGTCGCGATGTTCATCCCGATCGCCCAGGAATGGTCGGTTCGCTACGGCCTGCCGATCTCGCGCCTGCTGCTGCCGATGAACAACGTCGTGATCCTCGCTGGCCTGTGCACGCTGATCGGAACTAGCACCAATCTTGCGGTCTACGGTCTGCTGATCCAGGAGCGGCCGGACGCATCGATCGGCCTGTTCGACCTGATCTGGATCGGCATCCCGCTGACGATCGCTGGTTTCGTGTATGCGATCGCGTTCTCGCGCCGCCTGCTGCCCGACCGGCAGGGCCCGATGGAGCAGCTCGAGAATGCGCGCGAGTATGCCTTCGAGGTCCGCATCCGCGGCGGCGGGCCGCTGGTCGGCAAGACCATCGCCGAAGTGGGGCTGCGTAACCTGAAGAGCGCCTATGTGCTCGAAATCGAGCGCGACTCCGGCCTGCTGACCTCGGTCGGACCCGACGAAGTCTTGCGCGCGGGCGACCGGCTCACCTGCGTCGGCGTGGTGGACGCGATCAAGGACCTGCGCCGCCTGCCGGGCCTCTCGATCGCGGATGAGCAGTCCTACACGCTCAACCTGAAGCATACCCAGCGCCAGCTCGTCGAGATCGTCCTTTCGCGCACCTCGCCGCTGATCAACCGCACGGTCCGTGACTGCAATTTCCGCGACCTGTACGGCGCCGGCATCATCTCGATCTCGCGCGAGGGCAGCCGGATCCCCGGCAAGGTCGGCGACATCGTGTTCAGCCCGGGCGACACGCTGCTGGTCGAAGCCGGCACCACCTTTGTCGACAAGCACCGATACAGCCGCGATTTTCTGCTGGTCAGCGCATTGCAGGATTCGGTTCCGCCCGATTTCGGGCGCGCGCCGCTCGCGCTCGGGATACTGCTATTGATGATCGTGGCGGCGTCGCTCGAATGGGTGCCATTGTTCGAGGCCTCATTCATCGCGGCCGGCCTGATGGTGGCGACCGGCTGCCTGACGATGCAGTCGGCGACCCGCAGCATCGAGTACCACATTGTGGCGGGCATCGCGGCCTCGTTCGCGCTCGGCGTCGCGATGATCGAATCCGGCGCCGCCGGCATGATCGGGCAGGGGCTCGTCAGCATCGCGATCGGCAATCCCTGGCTGACGCTCGCGGCGCTGTACGTGGTCACGGTCATCGTGACCGAACTGATCACCAACAATGCGGCCGGCGTCCTGATGCTGCCGATCGCGCTGACAATCGCGGACCTGTCCGGCGTCAGCTACATGCCGTACGTGATCTCGGTCATGGTGGCGGCGTCGGCGGGGTTCACGACTCCGATCGGCTACCAGACCAATCTGATGGTCTACGGTCCCGGCGGCTACCGCTTCATGGATTTTGTGAGATTCGGACTGCCGCTGAATTTCATCTGCGGCATCATCACGCTGTTGATCGTGCCGAGGATCTGGCCGTTTTGAAGGAGTCAATGCAGCGATTGAGCCAGCTCAGGCGCCTCGAAGCCGAGAGCATCTTCATCATCCGCGAAGTCGTGGCCGAGTTCGACAACCCGGTCATGCTGTATTCGATCGGCAAGGACAGCTCGGTGCTGCTGCACCTGGCGCGCAAGGCCTTTCATCCGGGCGGCCTGCCATTCCCGCTGATGCACATCGACACCAGCTGGAAATTCCGCGAGATGATCGAATTCCGCGACCGCATGACCCAGGAGCTCGGATTCCGGCTGATCGTGCACCGCAACGAGGAAGCGCTCGCCGCCGGCATCAGCCCGTTCACGCACGGCGCGAAGTACACCGACATCATGAAGACCGAGGCGCTGAAGGCGGGGCTTTCGAAGCATCGTTTCGACGCCGCCTTCGGCGGCGCGCGCCGCGACGAGGAAAAGTCGCGGGCCAAGGAGCGCGTGTTCTCATTTCGCGACGCCGAGCATCGCTGGGACCCGAAGAACCAGCGGCCGGAACTCTGGAATCTCTACAATGGCCGCATTCACCAGGGCGAGAGCATCCGGGTGTTCCCGCTCTCGAACTGGACCGAGCTCGATGTCTGGCTGTATATCCACCTGGAGCAGATCCCGGTCGTGCTGCTGTACTTCGCGAAACCGCGCCCGGTGGTCGATCGCGACGGCATGCTGATCATGGTGGACGACGGCCGCATGCCGCTATTGAACGGCGAGAAGCCGCGCATGGAAACCGTGCGGTTCCGCAGCCTCGGCTGTTACCCGCTGTCCGGCGCGATGCGCTCGGACGCGGACTCGCTGACCGCGATCATCGAGGAAATGATGGTCATGCGCACCTCGGAGCGGCAGAGCCGCGCCATCGACTTCGACCAGAGCTCCGCGATGGAAAAGCGCAAGCGCGAGGGCTATTTCTGATGGCGGCGGTAAGGCTCGAGGAATTCCTGCGCCGCCACGAGGCGAAAGACCTGCTGCGCTTCATCACCTGCGGCAGCGTCGATGACGGCAAGAGCACGCTGATCGGGCGATTGCTGCACGACACCCAGCAGATCCTCGAGGACACCCTGCTGGCCGTCACCTCCGACAGCCGGAAATGGGGCACTACCGGCGATGCGGTGGACCTCGCGCTGCTGGTGGACGGCCTGCAGGCCGAGCGCGAGCAGGGCATCACGATCGACGTGGCCTACCGCTACTTCGACACCGCGGTCCGCAAGTACATCATCGCGGACTGCCCCGGTCATGAGCAGTACACGCGCAACATGGCGACCGGCGCCTCGACCGTGGACCTCGCCGTGATCCTGGTGGATGCCGCGCGCGGCGTGCAGGTGCAGACCCGGCGCCATGCCTTCATCGTCTCGCTGCTCGGCATCCGGCATGTCATCGTCGCCGTCAACAAGATGGACCTGGTCGGCTTCGACCAGGCCGTGTTCGACCGTATCGATGACGAATGCACGGCGCTGATCGGCAAGCTCGGCGTGCCCGACATCCGCGTGGTGCCGGTTTGTGCGCTGCTGGGCCAGAATGTCGTGACACGCGGCGAAGGCATGCCATGGTACAAGGGCGAGTCGCTGCTCGAACTGCTGGACTCGATCGACATCAGCCGCGACCAGCATCTTGGCGATCTGCGGCTGCCGGTGCAGTACGTGAATCGCCCCGACGCCGGCTTCCGCGGCTATGCCGGGACGATCGCGGCCGGCCAGATTGCGGTCGGCGACCCGGTGCTGGCGGTGCCGTCGCGGCGCATGAGCCGCATCCGGAGCATCGTCACCTTCGATGGAGAGCTGCAGCGCGCCGCGGCGCCGATGACGGTCACCGTCACGCTCGAGGACGAGATCGACATCAGCCGGGGCGACCTGATCGTGCACCCCGATCGCGCGCCAAGCGTCGGCCGGATCATCGATGCGCACCTGATCTGGATGAGCGATGCGCCGCTGCTGCCCGGCAAGCAGTATGAATTCAAGATCTCGCACCGCTACCTGCGCGGCACGGTCGAGAGCATTCACCATCGCATTGACGTCAACGACCTGTCGGAGCATCCGGCCAGCGAGCTGAAGCTCAACGAGGTTGGCCTGTGCCGGATCGTGCTGGCGGAACAGGCCGCGTTCGACACCTATGCGACCTGCCACTCGACCGGCGCGCTGATCGTCGTCGACCGCCTAAGTCATGCAACTGCCGGCGCCGGCATGATCCTGCGCAGCGCCGCGCCGCAGGGCGCGCACCATGACGTGTCGGTATTCTGGCAGCCGACCCGCGTCAGCCACGGCCAGCGTGCCAACCAGAAGGCGCAGCATCCCTGCATCCTGTGGTTCACGGGGCTGTCGGGCGCCGGCAAGTCCACCATCGCGAATGCCACCGAACAGGCGCTGTACCTGCGCGGGCACCACAGCTACCTGCTGGACGGCGACAATATCCGCCACGGCCTCAACAAGGACCTGGATTTCTCGGATGCGGGCAGGGTGGAGAACATCCGGCGCATCGGCGAGATGGCCAAGCTGTTCGTGGATGCGGGCCTGATCGTCGTCACCGCCTTCATCTCGCCGTTCCGCAGCGACCGGCGCCTGGTGCGCGACCTGGTGGCGGCAGACGAGTTCATCGAGGTTTTCGTCAGCACGCCGATCGAAGTCTGCGAGAAGCGCGATGCCAAAGGCCTGTACGCCAAGGCCCGCGAGGGCAAGATCAGGAACTTCACCGGAGTCAGTTCGCCCTACGAGGCCCCGGAAGCCCCTGAAATTGAAATCGACAGTTCGAAACTGGCGGTCGCCGAGTGCGTGGACCGCGTGATCCGCTATCTCGAGGCGCAGGGCCGGCTGAAGAATTGAAGATCGCAGACAATACGCGGATGGCGAAGCAGATTCCCATGCAAGTGCCATTGCTCGACCTGAAGCCGCAGTACCAGGCGCTGAAAGCGGAACTCGACGCGGCGATGCTGAAGGTCGCGGCCTCGCAGATGTTCATCCTGGGGCCCGCGGTGCGCGAGCTCGAAGAGCAGCTGGCAGCGTACTCGGGCGCCAGGCACGGCATCGGGCTCTCTTCGGGCACCGACGCGCTGCTGGCCGCGCTGATGGCGCTCGGCATCGGCGCCGGCGACGAAGTCGTCACCAGTCCCTATACCTTCTTCGCGACCGGCGGCACCATCGCGCGGCTCGGCGCACAGCCGGTATTCCTCGACATCGAGCCGGCGACATTCAACATCGACGTGAATCTGGTCGGACGGTTCCTGGAAGAGGGCTGCGAGCGGCGCGCCGGCGGGCTGTACAACCGCAAGAGCGGCGGCCGCGTGCGCGCGCTGATGCCGGTGCACCTGTACGGGCAGTCGGCCGACATGGACCCGCTGATGGCGCTCGCGCGGAGCCACGGCCTGGCGCTGATCGAGGACGCGGCGCAGTCGATCGGCGCGGAATACCCCAAGCGACGGAGATCCGGCGGCATCGGCGATATCGGCTGCCTGTCGTTCTTCCCGACCAAGAATCTCGGCGCATTCGGCGATGCCGGCATGTGCGTGACGAATGACGACGCGCTGGCTGCGAAGCTCCGCATGCTGCGCGTGCATGGCATGGAACCGAAGTATTACCACGCGATGATCGGCGGCAATTTCCGCATCGACGAACTGCAGGCCGCGGTGCTCCTGGTCAAGTTCCGGCACCTTGAAGAGTGGCATGAGGGGCGGCGGCGCAATGCCGCGTACTACGACACGGAATTCCGCAAGGCCGGCATCGCGGACCGGGTGCGGACGCCGGTCGCGCTGCCGGGTTACCGGCACATCTACAACCAGTATGTCGTGCGCGTGCCCGATCGCGACTGCCTGCGCGCGCACCTGGCGGAATGCGGTATCGGCACCGAAATCTATTACCCGGTTCCGCTGCACATGCAGCCGTGCTTTGCCTACCTCGATTACCGTCCCGAGGATTGCCCGGAATCGGCGCGCGCGGCGCGCGAGACGCTGGCGCTGCCGATCTATCCCGAGCTGACGCAGGCACAACTGCAGCACGTCGTCGCCTCGGTCGCGCAGTACTTCGAGGACAACTGAATCCGATGGATCTTTCGGGCTGTTTCAAGGCCTACGATGTCCGCGGGCGCGTGCCCGGCGAACTCAATCCCGAGGCGGTCTATCGCATCGGGCGCGCCTATGCCGAGTGGCTCGGCCCAAAGCGGGTCGCGGTCGGCCGCGATATCCGGCATTCCAGCGGCGAACTCGGCGAGGCCCTGGTGCGCGGCCTCAACGATTCCGGCGTCCATGTCCTTGACATCGGACTGTGCGGCACCGAGGGCGTCTACTTCGCGACATTTTCGCAGGGTCTGGACGGCGGGATCATGGTCACGGCGAGCCACAATCCGCCAGACTACAACGGGCTCAAGTTCGTACGGGAGCAGTCGCGGCCGATCAGCGCCGACAGCGGGCTGCAGGACATCCGGCGGCTGGCGGAGGCGGGCAGGTTCCGGCACCCGGCCAAGCGCGGAACCATCGAGGCATGCGACATCGCGGCGGGCTGGCGTCGGCATCTCTTCGGCTATATCGACCGCAGCAAGCTGAAGCCGCTATCGATCGTCGCGAATTCCGGCAATGGCGGCGCCGGCAGCGCGATCGATCTGCTCGAGCCCGGACTGCCGTACCGGTTCGCGAAGCTCCACCATGAGCCGGACGGCGATTTCCCGCATGGGGTCCCGAACCCGATGATCGTGGAGAACCGCAAGGTCACCGCCGAAGCCGTCCGGACGGAGCGCGCCGATTTCGGCATTGCCTTCGACGGCGACTTCGACCGCTGCTTCTTCTTCGACGAGCAGGGCCGCTTCATCGAGGGCTATTACATCGTCGGCCTGCTGGCCTCCTGTTTCCTGCAGCGGCACCCGGGCGCAAGCATCGTCCACGACCCGCGCCTGGTCTGGAACACCGAGGACATCGTGCAGGCGCTTGGCGGCAAGGCGGTTATCTGCAAGTCCGGTCATGCATTCCTGAAGCAGGGCATGCGCGCAGCGGATGCCGTCTATGGCGGCGAGACGAGCGCGCATCACTATTTCCGCGAGTTCTCCTATTGCGACAGCGGCATGATCCCCTGGCTGGTGATGGGGCAACTGCTGTCCGAGACGGGTCAGCCCCTGTCCGCGCTGGTGGATGAGCGCATCAGGCGCTTCCCCGCGAGCGGCGAGATCAACCGCAGGATCGCCGATCAGCAGGCTGCGATCGACGAAGTCAGACGCAGATTCGTGCCGGGCGCGGTCTCGGTCGAGTCGATAGACGGGTTGTCGGTGGCGCACGAGCGCTGGCGCTTCAACCTGCGAAGCTCGAACACCGAGCCCCTGGTGCGCCTCAATGTCGAATCGCGCGGCGACGCCGTGCTGATGCGCGACCGGAGCGCGGAGGTCCTCGCGATCCTCGACCGCCACGCCTGATTCCAGCAGCAGACGCGCCGGGCCTCAGTCAGTCAGGATCAACTTGGCGGCCGCGATGGCGAGAACCACGGCCATGGCTGCCAGCAGCCAGCGCGTCGACAGCCATTTCAGCCCCAGCCAGGTGCCCGCCAGCCCGCCCGCCAGCACCGAGAGCGCGAGCCAGGGCAGCGCGGCAGGCAATGACGCCCAGGTCGCGGTGCCGGCCAAGAGGGCCATTGCCGAATTGGCAAGTATGAAGGGCGCCGTGATACCGCCCGTGTGGCGGGGTCCAGCCCAGCCTGCCAGCAGCACGATCGGGGACAGGAAGATGCCGCCGCCCGTGCCGGTCAGGCCCGACAGGAGCCCGATGACGGCTCCACAGGCAATCGCGGGGGGAATCGGGATGCTGGCCTTGTCCGAGGGCTGCTCGGCCGGGGGCCGGCCATAGGCGCGCCAGGCGAGCACCCCGGCCGACAAGGCGAGCGCCACGCCCGCCAGCAGGTAGTAGATGCTGGTCGCCAGACGCATGGAGCCGCCGAGCGCTGCGAGCGGCACGGAGCCCAGCAGGAACGGCCAGAGCGCAGGCCAGGAGAAATAACCGGCGCCCGCGAAGCGATAGAAGGTCAACGATGCCACCAGGATGTTGAGCGCGAGCGCGGTCGGGCGCATGGTCTCCGGCGCCACCGCGAGCAGTGCCATGACCGCGAGATAGCCGGAAGCGCCGGCGTGGCCGACGCTCGTGTACAGGCCTGCGACCACGAAGAACGCGGGCAGCAGGATCAGGAGCTGTTCGAGCGTCAAGATTGCGGAGCCTCGGGTAGATTAGTCATGCGCCATGCATGGCTCCAGTAAGCGACTGAAGTCTTATGTAATTCGACCCTCGAGTCAAAATCCGGCGTCCGGGCCAGGCAGCGGATTTCGTCGCTGATCTGCGACAGATTTGCGGCCGGTCACAGGTTGAAAAAATCAATCTTCGCTAAGATCGCCGGCCGTATGGATTACATGAGCTACCTGACATACGGGCTGCCCGTTGCGGCCATCATGCTGTGGTACTGGCGCAAGCGCCGCGTCATCGAGCGACAGAGCATCGAGGTGGTGGAGGCCGCGAAAGCCGCGGGCCTGATGGAGCCGGTGTCGCTGCATCCGATCATCGATCCGCTGCTCTGCATCGGCTGCGGCAATTGTATTCGCGCCTGCCCGGAGCAGCCGAATCATGCGATCCTCGGGCTGATCGACGGGCAGGCCGCGCTGGTCAGCCCGACCGACTGCATCGGCCACGGCACCTGCAAGGTGGTCTGCCCGGTGAACGCCATCACGCTCGTATTCGGCAGCGAGCGCCGCGGCGTCGACATTCCCCTGCTTGCCCCGAATTTCGAAACCAGCGTGAAGGGCGTGTTCGTCGCCGGCGAACTCGGCGGTATGGGGCTGATCCGCAATGCGATCGAGCAGGGACACCAGGCGGTCGACGCGATCCTCGCAGCGCGCCCGGGCAACGGCAAGATGCTCGACCTGGTGATCGTCGGCGCCGGGCCAGCCGGCTTCTCGGCGACACTCGCTTCGCTGTCGCGCAAGCTGCGCACCGTGACGGTCGAGCAGGAGGCCCTCGGTGGCGCGGTATTCCAGTACCCGCGTGGCAAGGTCGTCATGACGCAGCCCGCAAAGCTGCCAATGGTCGGGAAGGTCAAGTTTCGTGAGACCACCAAGGAAGAACTGCTGGATTTCTGGCAGGGGGTCGAAAAGAAGACCGGCGTGAAAATCAACTACCAGGAGCGCGTGGATGCGGTGGAAAGCACCGGCGACGGATTCGTCGTCCGCACCTCGAAGGCCGAATACCAGACCCGCAGCGTGCTGCTGTCGATCGGCCGGCGCGGCACGCCGCGCAAGCTCGGCGTGCCGGGCGAGGAACTGCCAAAGGTCGTCTACCGGCTGATAGACCCGGCCCAGTACGCCGGCCAGAGTGTGCTGGTGGTCGGCGGCGGCGACAGCGCGCTGGAAGCGGCGGCGAGCATCGCCGAGCTCGGCGATACCAAAGTCGTGCTGTCGCATCGTGGCGAGGCCTTCGACCGCGCCAAGCCCAAGAATCGCGCCCGCATCGACGCGGCGGTAAAAGCCAGTCAGCTCGAAGTCCTGTTCAAATCCAAGGTGCAGAAGATCACGCGCGAATCGGTTTCCATCGAGTATTCGGGGAAGGTTCGCGATGTCAGCAACGACGCAGTGATCGTCAGCATCGGCGGCGTCCTTCCCACCGAATTCCTGAAACGGATCGGCATCCACATCGAGACCAAGCACGGCACGGCGTAGCGGCGCGGCAACGGGCGCTCGGTCCTGCGCCTACAGCTCGGCCGGAATCATCCGGGCAACCGTGCTCCGCATGTAGCTGGTCGAATGACGGCCGGGCTTGGCTTTCAGATAAGCGTCGATGATGAGATAGGCGGCGACATCGCGGAGCGTCACGTCGCGATCGAAGCGCCAGTCTGCAAAGCTCTCCTCAGCCTGCCGCACGATCCTGTGCCCGGTCTCGTCGTCGGCGCCGGACTTGCGCGCGGCGATGCGGGCATAGAGGGGCTTGCCCGAGAGCTCCGGATGACTGCGCCGTTCCTGCTGGTAGATATCCAGGAGCTCAATGCAAGCGCGCCGCGCGTAGCGCCGCTGGGCCCAGCCAGTGAAGATTTCGATCATCCGTGACTCATGGATGTGGATGGTGGGCGGTACTGGGTTTGAACCAGTGACCCCTGCCGTGTGCATGATGTTTCAGCGTCTTTGCCCGTCTACAGCAGTACTGTAACCTATTGAATTACCTGAATTCCTGCATCCGAGCGTCCGTGATTGTACATGCTAGACTTTCCGTATGGTATCCGTACGGAAAAGTTCAGCCGGAAGACGGCAGGGGTCAATTGAGATTCACAAATCCGGGGTGCGAAGGGCCGTCAGGCCGCGCAGGGAGCCATATTGGGGGCCGCCGCTTGCGCGGGGACGCTATGTCGGCTTCCGGAAAATCTCGGACGGAAAGGGCTCCTGGATTGCACGGGTGCGCGAGGAGGATGGCCACCAGCGATACAAGTCTCTGGGCATCGTGACTGCCGCGCTCGATTACGACGCCGCGTGCAGGGAGGCACGGCGCTGGTTCGCAGACCTCGAGGCCGGTGTGTCTGACGAGGCGATCACGGTCGCTCAAGCTTGCCGCGAGTACGTGGAAGACCGCCGTCGCGAGAAAGGCGAGGCCTCGGCCCGGGATGCTGAAACGCGGTTCGCCCGCACGGTCTACGATACGGAATTGGGGCGCCGGCCGCTCTCAAAGGTCCGCACGAATCTCATCCTGGCCTGGCGCGACAGCCTGCTGCTGGGTAAGGCCTCGGCAAACCGGACGCTGACTACCTTGAAAGCCGCGCTCAACCTGGCCGTACGACGTCGCCGCGTTTCGGCGATCGCCGCTCAGGAATGGGGCGACGTGAAGGCGTACCGCGCGGCTGGCAAGCGCCGCGACCTGTTCCTGGACCTGAAGCAGCGGCGCGCGTTGGTTACTGCCGCTGGAGAGGGGGCGCTTCGCGATCTACTCGAAGCCGTGATGCTGACCGGGGCCCGCGCGGGCGAGCTGGTCAATGCGACCCGGTCGCAATTCGATGCTCGTACTGGATCCATGACGTTTACCGGCAAAACCGGCCCGCGAACGGTTCCGCTTGGTCCGCCAGCGCTCGCGCTGTGCAAGCAGTTGGCGCGCAACAAATTGCCCGCCGCGCGGCTGCTGTCGCGAGATAACGGTAAGCCCTGGGCGCACTCGGATTGGGACGAACTGGTGCGCGAGGCTGCGGCTGCCGCCAAGCTACCGAGCGGGACCTGCCTGTATACGCTGCGACATTCCTTCATCACGCAGGCGCTAACGGATGGCATGGCGACGCTAGACGTTGCGCGGCTCGTCGGCACGTCGATCGGCATGATCGAGAAGCACTACGGCCACCTGGTTGCGAGCGCGGCGAGGGAGCGGCTGGCGCAGGTCCGTCTGCTGTGAGGCGCGCCATCCGCATCGCCAGTTTCCTGGTTCCATATATCGCTTGCGTGCCAGCGTCGATGGCCGCGCCGCCGAACGACCGCGATTTTCGCGACGTGCGGGCCACGATCGAGCGAAACTGCGCCGAGTGCGAAGGAGGGTCGGAAATCACATTCAAGGCGGCGGTGCGAAAGCTGGAGGAACTCGTTGGCGGCGGGTACGAAGCGGCAGAGGCACGCGAACTTCTGGGAGACTCGTATGGACAGTGGGCGATTGTTTACGAAGAAGATGACTCCTACGAACGAGAAGCACTGATCGCCCGTCAACGCGAACAGTATCAACTTATTCTTGAGCGTGATCCAGGCAACGCGACCGTGCTCGATAAGCTCGCGTCGGCAACTGCAGATCCAACGGAACGTCGTGCATTGCTGGAGCGCGCTCAAGCAATTGCGCCAGACGATCCCAGGATCGCGCGCCATCTGGGAGCCCTGCTCATCAATGCATTTGACAGGACGGAAGATGGCCTTGCGCAACTTGAAAGAGCCTATGCCCTGGCGAAGGGAGGTGCGAAAGCCATGTAAGGCGCTACTCTCATGGATGCCCACTGCCGGATAGGAAATATCTGGCGAGTTACGCAAGTTCAGGCGGAGTTGAAGAACACCGACCCGTCTGAGTATCCGCGCGCCTATTGCTTGAACATCAGCGAGCCGAGTGACTGAGTCCGGGCAGGACGTCGCGATCGAACCGCGTCGCACTAAGACTGTCTATTGTCGCAGCACGTGCCCGAGATTCACAGGATAGTTCTCGGCCTACGGCGAACAGGTATGACGCCGGTCACTTTCACCCCCAGTGAACCGCTCTCAAGCCACAACGAGGCTCGTGCGACTCGCGAATAGGGGCGGGATGGCGCCACTCGACAATTCATACTGACCAGACTAGACTAAGTGCAAGCAAGTGGGGCCTGAGGAATCTATGACCACGATCAACATCTACGACGCGAAGACGCAACTCTCGAAGCTTGTCGAGCGGGCTGCTGCAGGCAAGGACGTCATTATTGCGCGCGGTGGCAAGCCGATCGCGCGGCTCACGCGCCTTGCGCGGCCGCCTCGCGAGCTGCGATTCGGTGTCCTGAAGGGCAAGGTCAGAGTCGCCAAAGACTTCGATGCACCGCTCCCGACGGAGGTCCTGGCGCAGTTCGACGGCCGCTGATGCGCCTGCTGCTCGACACACACGTCTTTATCTGGTCAGTGCTGGCGAGCCGGCAGCTCAAGGCGGACGCGCGGGCTTACCTCGCTTCGGCGCAAGCCGTGTATGTGTCGGCCGCTTCGATCTGGGAAATTGCCATCAAGGCGCAGCTCGGCAAGATCGAAGGCGATGCCCAGGCCTTCGCCGCGGCGATCGAGGCCAGCGGATTCGAGGAACTGGCGGTGACCGCCGCCCATGCCGCAGCGGTTGCCCGACTGCCGTTGCACCACACGGATCCGTTTGATCGCTTGCTACTCGCCCAGGCGTTTAGTGAACCATTGCGGCTCGTGACGGCGGACCGGGCACTCGCCGCCTATGGCGGTGCGGTGGAGTTGCTCTAGACGCGGCGAGCTGGAGAGGGCGACACGCGCTGGTCTGCAACCCGATTCAGATTTCCGTACCGCTGTCCGTACGGTCACCACGAAGTTCTGAGAAACAACGTAACGTATTGATTTAAATGGTGGGCGGTACTGGGATTGAACCAGTGACCCCTGCCGTGTGAAAGCAGTGCTCTACCGCTGAGCTAACCGCCCGCCGCGGCCCGCGATTCTAAGGGCCGGTCCCGGCGCGGGTCAACGCGATACAATCCCGCGTTCCATGACCGTACGCACCCGTTTCGCCCCGAGCCCGACCGGACTGCTGCACATCGGCGGGGTGCGCACTGCGCTGTTCTGCTGGCTCTACGCCCGCCGTCACGGCGGCGTCTTCATCCTGCGGGTCGAAGACACGGATCGCGAGCGTTCGACGCCGGAGGCGGTGCAGGTGATCCTGGACGGCATGGAGTGGCTCGGCCTGCACGCCGACGAGGGGCCGTTCTACCAGTCGCAGCGCTATCCGCGTTACCGCGAGGTGATCCGCCAGTGGCTCTCCGAGGGCAAGGCCTACCACTGCTACTGCAGCAAGGAAGAGCTCGAGCAGATGCGGAACGAGCAGCTCGCGCGCAAGGAAAAGCCGCGCTATGACAGCCGCTGCCGCGACCGCAGCAAGGCCCGCGAGGGTGTCACGCCGGTGGTGCGCTTCAAGAACCCCACCGAAGGCGCGGTCCTGGTCGCCGATGCGGTGCACGGCAAGGTGGTGTTCCAGAATGCCGAACTCGACGACCTGATCATCGAGCGCTCGGACGGCAACCCCACCTATAACTTCTGCGTCGTGGTCGACGACCACGACATGAAGATCACCCATGTGATCCGCGGCGATGATCACCTGAACAACACGCCGCGCCAGATGAACATGCTGCGGGCGCTCGGCGGCGAGCCGCCGGTCTATGCCCACCTGCCGATGATCCTGGGCCCGGACGGCACCAAGCTCTCGAAGCGTCACGGCGCGGTTTCGGTGCTCTACTACCGGGAACAGGGCTACCTGCCGGAGGCGCTCCTGAATTACCTCGCGCGGCTCGGCTGGTCGCATGGCGACCAGGAGATCTTCACGATGGAGGAAATGCGCGCGCTGTTCGACATCGCCGACGTCAACAAGTCGGCCTCCGCGATCAACCCGGACAAGCTCACGTGGATCAGCCAGCAGCACATGATGCGGCAGACGCCCGCGCGCATCGCGGTCGAACTGCGCTGGCAACTCGCGCGCCTCGGCGTGGAAATCGCGAATGGCCCGCCGCTCGAGGCCATCGTCGAGGCGCAGCGCGAGCGCTCGAAGACGCTGAAGGAAATGGCGGAGGCGAGCAGGTTCTTTTTCCGCGAGCCGGATGGCTACGATGAAAAGGCCGCGAAGAAGAACTTCAGCGCTGAGGCGATGCCACTCCTGAAGTCAGCCCGCGACGCGCTGGCGGCATTAGCGGACTGGTCGCCGGCCGCGATCCACGCCTTGATTGAGGGTCTCGCGGGCAGTTCCGGGGTCGGGCTTGGCAAGATTGCGCAGCCAATTCGCGTCGCGGTCTCGGGCGGGGCGGTCTCGCCGCCGATCGACCAGACCCTGACCATCCTGGGCCGGGAGCGCACCCTCAGGCGCCTGGACCGGGCCCTGAAAGTATTTGGGATTGCGGCATAAGTGATTGACACTGCGAGGGCCGTTGCGGAGAATTCGCCCCCTCTGCACGGGGCCATAGCTCAGCTGGGAGAGCGCTTGCATGGCATGCAAGAGGTCGACGGTTCGATCCCGTCTGGCTCCACCATTTTTTCCCGGGTCCCCATCGTCTAGAGGCCTAGGACACCGCCCTTTCACGGCGGCAACCGGGGTTCGAATCCCCGTGGGGACGCCAATTCAGGCAGAGTCCGTTCCGGTCACATGGGTGTTACCCTTCAGTCAGGAAGGTCACCCCTTGAGTACGGAAAAAGTACGGAATACAGGTCCGTCTGGCGGTATGGCTTCGGACTCATTTCCGTCTCTTGGAATTGCTGCTTTTTCTTGCCCCGCGCGCGCAGGAGCCCGGCGGCCCGCCTGCGCCCGCCCTAAGAGCCTCCCGCACCCCTCGGGCTGTACGGTACGGTACGGTAGCACCTAGACTCCTACACCCACTACACGTCACGGAGCAATACGCCACACGGGTTGTACGGTATTGCCGAGTGTCCCTACCAATAGGAGTCCCTACGACATCCGCGCGCGGCGGCCCGCGTCGTTCGCCGCCCGAACTTGCTGGATCGAGTCGATCATCGTCTTAGCTCATGCCTAACGCCCGCGATCAGCGGCGGCGCGCAGTCGGCGCGCCGCTTGCCGATCAAAACCCCTGGGCCGCACTTGCAATTTCTGCAAGCGGCGTGACGACAAGCGCCGACCGCTGCATTGATGAGATGGACTCCGCCTGCTGGCGGTACGGCATCGATGTGCCAAGCTGAATGTGCTGCATCAGCTGCAAGCCCTTTCAGGAGGAGTCCGTGATGAATACTACGACCGTGGGCGTGGACCTGGCAAAGAGCCGCTTCGAACTGGCGATCGCCGACAGCGAGTACCGGATCCGGAGCCGCAGACGCCTGAGCCGCGCGCAATTTGCGCAGTTTTTTGGCAATCACCCGGCCAGCCGGGTGGTGATGGAGGCGTGCGGCTCGGCCCATCACTGGGCGCGAACCTTGCAGGCGCAAGGTCACCAGGTGCAGTTGTTGCCGGCGCAGTACGTGCGCGCCTACGTCAAGCGCAACAAGACCGACGCGGCCGACGCCGGGGCGCTGCTCGAGGCGGCGCGTTGTGCCGAGATCCGGCCGGTGCCGGTGAAGTCGATCGAGCGGCAGGCGATCCAGCAGCTGCATCGGCTGCGGACGCACTGCATGGGCACCCGTACCGCGCGCATCAACTGGCTGCGCGGCGCGTTGCGCGAGTCCGGGTTTTGCATTCCGCTGGGTGCCCGGCGCGGGATCAGCGCGGTACGCCAGGCGCTGGCTGCCGCCGAGCCAGCCGTGCCGGCGCTGCTCAGCTCAGACCCGGCATCGAGGACACGCTCGCCGAGATCGCCGGTCTCGAGCAACGCAGCGCCGCCATCGAGCGCGAGCTCGCCCGGCTCACGCGCGAGGAT